>Ga0160443_100117_pt1 | contig 125947 bp, 127 predicted proteins | sample HID1972I_E1MG_FD_108244 | JGI IMG/M metagenome (GOLD analysis project Ga0160443, IMG submission 108244) | Enriched pill bug-associated microbial communities from UW Madison campus, WI, USA - HID1972I_E1 MG | ecosystem: Host-associated > Arthropoda: Insects > Digestive system > Unclassified ... | reverse complement strand
TGCAGGCCTGCCCGATGGTATGTCCCCCTCCTGGGTCGCTGCAGTAGCCGTGGCCCAGGAGCATGGAGCGTTATTCTTCTCCGGGTTCGGTCCAGTCCAGGGCCGCAGCAAGATGCTCCTCGTGCAGAAATCGATTATGGCCCCCGACGAATGTCCCACAAGTTGCGGGACATTTGGATCCCACTGCGGCCAGATGACGGCGAAATAGCCTTGTCTGTCCGGGAGGGAGATACCGCCATCGGGTCGGCTCCCAGGGCACAGGGGTCGTCCTCGGTCGTCGGGGTTCTGCTGCCGGCATCCCGCCGAGAGTATGTCCCCACCGTGCCTGACAGCGGATTAGCTTGCTGAGTTCTGAGATCGGCCCCCGGGCCAGCGTCTGGAATGAGGCCTACCCTCGATGGGTAGCCGGACCTGGTCGAGCGAAGACCTGGTTCGTTGATGGCGCCCGAAGAGTGGATCCACTCCTCGGGCGCCGCTGTGGCGGTATGTCCCCCGGCCTGCAGCGCATCATGCCGACTGCGCTTCAAGACCGTAGTCGCCCCATCGGCCAGGCGGTGGTGAGGGCAAGAGGGCCACGCTGTGTTTGTTCCTGGTAGCGGGTACACGGCGAGCACTGTCGATGGGCCGAGCAGGAGTGGTGCTCTTCGCCGGGGTTTGCCTCGCGAGGGGTTAGGTGAGTGTGGACTGCGGTTCCGGGCTGCCGTGCCCCTGGTTTCTGCCGGTTTAGTACCGTGCGATGACGGCGCGCCGTCAGCTATGGGCCTGCAAGCCGTTTTCAAGATAGGCGAATGGTGCGGGGGGTGTTGGGAGACGTACCACCAGCAGGCAGGACGGGTCCTGGCTGCGGGAAGGCGCCGGCCGGATCTGCTGCCAAGGGGCCGCGTGATGGTATGTCCCCCGCGGGGCCTGGCAGCGCATCAGCTAGCCTGCTTCTTAGCCGAAATATAAAACGAAGATGAGCCGTCAGCCCCACCATGAAAGCCTGGATCCAATGTTCTCAAGCCTGAAGCATGTCCATCAAAAGCTAAGCCCTATTTTTAACTTTCTTCTGAACCTTTACTGGCGATTCAGCTATCACTGCAGCGCCTTGAAGCCGGTAAATCTTGCGTAACTTCTCAGATGAGAAACTGATGGGTTTTCCTGGAGGGCCGACTGGACGGCGCTCAGTTTCAAGTAGGCCGGCCTCACATAATCCTTTAGTACCCCGCGATCGCATAGACGGGCTAATCCCATAGCGGGCTGGGAAATTCTCAGTGGTGAACCATACTTCTATCCCTAGTAGGTGGCCGTGTTTATGCAAAAAGTTTGCCAGGGGGTCAGTATCGCGCCGATGGCCTCCTTCCTGCAGAAGGATCAAGAGCATGGCGAGTTCTGGCGCTTTCAATTGTTGAATCTGCCCGGAAGTCCACAACCGGCTTGAAACTTTGAAATAGAGATCGCGCTTGTTGCTTTTCACCGAATAGGCGGTTGAAGGGTTCTCGTATTTTCGGCCTTCACCTGATTCATCATTCAAAATCACTCGGGTCGCTTCCCCATGAGCTTTTTCAAGCTTGACTAGCTTCAGGGTTGCGAGGACTTCTAAGGCATTAGTAATTCGCCGAGCGCCTCTAGTTGAAGGATCGGGCAATGCTAGTAGCTCAGCCCACTTCCGCGCAGGTAGTTGGACATCGTAGGGCTTGGCTGCACATTTCCAGAGCAATGCGATGTAAAGCAGGACCGGGACAGTTGCTCCGCGCCCTCCCGCTTTAGCGACCAACTGCTGCAAAGGAGGTTTGATGTCCGGATCATCATTGCGCACAAAGGACTTACGCACAAGAGCTGCAGTACGGCGAGCGCCCACACTCTTATCAAGCTCTTTCGCCAGCGCCTTAGACAAGGTAAGTCGACGTTCAAGTTTTAAGGCTTCCAGCTTCTGTTCTGGGGTGAGTTCAGAAGTTTTCCCAGCGTCTGCATCTGCGACTTTTTCGCTTGTTGATGAGCCTGAGCCTTTTTGGGCCTGCCTGGTACTCATAATGTCCTACATTCTTCTATGGTCAAGAACTAAGCATATGGTTAGCTAGCGTACGTTCCAATCTAATTCTAACGTAGCTACAACTCATCAACTAACGTAATTTGTACCTTTCTGACCTGATATTTTGCCTAAAATGATGTGCTAGTCTGATTTCATCAGGTTGAAAAGATTTCACTGTTCAGCAGGAACTAAGCACTCGGGACCAGTAAACCCTGGGCTTAGGTGGCCCACTGAATTGCCCAATTTCTTTAGCTTGTAACACGGTACGCCCCAGAACTACTGGTACAGACGGGGTTGTCAGTGAGGACCGGCTAGTCGTCTGGGCTAGCTATGGGCTCCGCTCTCAGAGCAGCTGGACGTATCGTGTGGCCAGTGGCCCCCGGTGGAACGGGGGCCACTGCTTTTAATGGGCACCGATCGCTATAAGGCGATGGCGGATCTGCTGTAAGGATTGGGCACGATGGTATGTCCCCAGCGGCCTGGTGCCCAATATATTCACAGAGCCGGCAAAGTAGCAGCAGGCGCCATCAGGTGCCCCTCTGCGGAGGGCGTGCAGTGTTTTCGAAACCTTGAAGATTATGTGCCGACACGACAGGAAAGCGTCCAGGAAAACTTCGCCTGAGAACCGTCTGCTAGTACATAGCTATGGCATCAATAATGATTGCCGGCCCTTTGATCCAAGCTTGGACGTCATCAGGTTTCAGCTCTAGCTGCAATGCTTCAGTCAGGGCCGACAATTGATCGCTGATTTTAGTCATGAGCAAACGCTTGAGAGTGATTTCCCATCCGTAAAGAAGCCACTCTTCAGAGCTGAGATATCCGTCCTCTCCAGCTTCAACCATGTTCCGGACGCTTCCGAGTATCCGGCGTTCCCCTTCAACCTGGTCCACGGTTGCCCGATTGATAAAAAAGTTGGGTTGGAGATTCACGAAGATCAAGCACTCATGGTCAATTCCCTCGACCTCTGCCAGGAGAGGGATGGGCAGCAACTCGTTGCCTAGGTAGATCTGCTGAAAACGTTGCAGAAGTTCCGGCTCAGCTTCTTCGATATCGAAATCGGTGACGCTTTGTTCAATGCTCGCCATGTAGTTCTGCAACAAGTGGAAAAGCTTTCCAGCCAGGCTCGCTGCCGTAATCCTGATAGTTCCACTGATTTCAACTAGGTCATCTTGCGAGACCGGCAATGAATTGTTGAGGGGACGTACCACCTCATCCCGAATCAGCGCATCGATGATCTTACTGACCGTGGCCTTAGGCCGGGGATCTAACTTGTAGCTACTCTGATACTCAACTTCGGAACCTTTAGAACCGCCGGCTCCGAGAATTCCATAAGATAGCTTGGCACTTCCTTCCCGTTGATTCACTGTTCTCTCAACGATGTCCGAAGCCACAGGAACTTCAATATCGTTGTATTCAGCCTGAGCTAAGAGTGATTCCATATCCAGATACACAGGGTTTCGCAATGCCATGGAGCCACTTTCCCATATCCCCACGACAAATAGCTCCCTGGAGTGGCTCGACCGGTCCTGGAGGACCCTACCGGCGAGTGCATTCCCTGGGGGTAAAGCTCTGAGGATCCTCGTTGGCATGTCCTCGGGCTGCTTGCCATACGTGATGTCAGTCTTGTTGTGCGGTGAATATAGGGTCGAGGATTGCCGCAACGCGGAGCATTTGATCATCCAAGTTCGCCTCGCAGACGCCAGCCAAACCTTGCTTGCGTCTCCAGGCAGCCCACTTAGCTTGGCCGACCGATCCATAGCCTTCCAGCACGGAGCCGATCGGCTGCAGTTCAACACCTCGGTACTCAGCAACAGCATGCACCGCCCGAAGCAATTCCTCACGGTCAAGGCCTGCCTCTCCGAGGGTGACGATGTCGACGTAGTCACGCCACCGGGTACTGGCGGTTCCTCGTTCAAGGATTGTGACGCCCTTTTCGGCCACGGTTGATTCCGGGGCATACCCAATCAGGACCAGTGGTTCCCCCAGGATCCGCTCCAAGGTCACTTTCCTGGGAGCAGGAACAATCGGGTCACCGGTGGAGACATCCCAGGAGACCACGCCATTCCAGGTTGCGATGGAGACGTTCACGCGCAGGCGCATCCCCGGGTAGTCGGCGTCATCGCGAATCGCATCAACTGCGAGGCTGTCGAGATCAAACGCCACCCCGTCTTCGGCTTCAACATCTGCTGCGTCTCGGACGACTTGCTTCAAATGCTCCGGAGTGACATCTGCGCTGATCGCGTTGGAGTCAGCATCTTTCGTTGGGCGGCGTACGCCATACGCTCCAAGCAACAGGCCGCCTTTGAGTACAAAATCGTGGCGGTGCGGTGTGCGGTTCAACCGATCTAGAAAGGATTCCAGAGCGTGCCGCGTCAGATATTCCTGCGTTGGCGCAGGGATTCCGTGCTTTGTTGCGGCGGAGCGGGATGCCTTCTGGATCTGCCGGTAGGTCTCATCAGCGTTCATGACAGCAGCTCCAAGGTCTTGAGGACTAATGATTTGGCCCGAGGCAGGCGCGTGGCAACCTGCATCAGCTGGGCTGGCTTGCCGCCGCGGCGCAGCCATTCTTTGGTCGCGTCCCGGGCAATCTCATAGCCAATGGACGAGCGTAAGCGGAAGCAATCGACGATCGTGCGTTCAGGACTATAAATCCCGATCAATTGCGAGCTCCCCGGGATCATGATCTCTTTGCGGCCCAGATCAAAAGTTTCCTTGTCGAAATGGTGCCAACGGATCGCCCCCTGCGTTTGGGGCGTACGGGCACCGCGCGGGATCGCCATATCCAACGCGTCAGGGACCTCGTCAGTGAGGTCGTAATGGGCCAACGCCGAAACCAGGCAGATCGTGGCATCAGGACGGCGCGTGGAGGCCTCCAGCTGGTCCCAGTCCATCGGCGGGGCATCCGAAGGCAGGTAAACACCGCGGGCGATCCGCTCCCAACGCCCCACCTTCGCACCACGGGATAACGCGCTACGAGAAAGCCTCTCAAGCGCAGAAGGCAAGGCAACAGGCGCATCGGTGGACGCACCGCTCTTCCGCTCACTCATCTTCAACCCTCCTCACGCAACAAAACGTCTACAGATAAGTTTATCTGTAGACGTTTTGTTGCACCACCCCCCCCGGGCGTTGCTGCGTCGTCCTGGCCCAATCGAAGCCACAGCACCCGGGCTGTAGCGCAGGTTAGAACCTCGCCCTTGATGATGCAAGAGAAAAGACGCGGGCAAGTGAAAGCACCCCCTGGGCCGGACTGGGGCAGCACGAACACCGCCACCGCACAACTACGATGCCCGCCACCACGACGACCACGGCCATCACGATCTTCGGCACCACGATCACCAACATCGTCGTCACGGTCTGCGGCGTCACCACGACCACCGTGGCCACCAAACCCTCACCTGCACCACACGGCGAGCGCTTCAAAGGAACAAGTGCAGTGATTGCCATGGCGGAATGCACCACCCCCGGGACGGGTCCCAAGATGCAGCGGTCTTCCGTGATCCTCTGAAACCAGATAGTTCTGGGCGACAAAGGACTAGAAAATGCCTTGCCTTAGCTGGGTGCCGCTGTTATGAGGTCCGGCCCATTAAATGAGCCCAACCCATCTGTATATTTCGCCTACTCGCCTTGAGCGTCTGGTTCTACACGAAGACCCACCATTACCTGAGCAAGATGCGATGAGTTGAGATCCAGCGTCAGGTCCGTCACCACGCCTTCCTTTTCACCTGGAAGCAAAATCTTCGTTCCTACTGGTGGAAATACATCAGCGTGTAGCCATGCAACCGTGTCGTTGTTTTGATCAAGGAATCGTGTCCCGCCCGTTTTGCGGGCATCGAATTCGAAGCGTCCTGTATCCATCTTGCACTCCTATTCCATCGTCCGAACGGTTCAGACTCACCCAAGGCGTACCAGGATTCTCGCAACGCATGGGGGACGTTGCAGGAGTTACGGCGAGCGCACGAGGCAGCAGTGATGGTGGCGGCGCGTACCGCACTCGGGTCGGGTCCCAGAGCGCAGAGGAGTTTCCGTGGTCGTCGTGGTCCGCTGTTGAAAGGGAGCCAAGGACGTACCGCCAGGGGTGGGACCTCACTGATGCGATGCGCCGGCCGGATCTGCTGCCAGGCGGCCGTGTGGTGGTATGTCCCCACCATGCCTGGCAGCGGGCTAGCTTGCTGCGTGCCGGGGGTGGATGCCTGAGACCGGCCCCCGGGGCCAGAGTCCGGAAAGGGACCCACCGTCGATGAGTAGCCGGACCTGGTCGAGCGAAGACCTGGTCCGCTGATGGCACCCTATGGGTCGATCCACTCTTCGTGTGTTTCGTCAAGTTTTAGTAGGCCATTAAAGCGCTTAAAAGTAGGCCACTTCGGCTCAAAAGTAAGCCATTTCAGCACGGACTGACCCCTGCACCGAACTGAATACTCAAATACACAGGTCAATGCAGGATTCAACACTGAACGTTTCAGGACGACGACTGAAATTCAGCACTGAGCAAGTCTGCCTGCTGGACTTCAGGACACCTGCTGGGGCGACGCCATGGCGCCACCGCACTCATCTCATCAACGCGTTCTTCACTCGGTAGGACTGGCCCCGGAACTGCAGCAAACGCCCGTGGTGCACCAGCCGGTCGATGACCGCCGCCGCCATGTTCTCGTCACCGAACACCATGCCCCAACGTTTGAACTCGAGATTCGTCGTCACCACCAAACTGCGCTTCTCATACCCATCGGCAATCACCTGGAACAGCAGCCGGGCACCCTCATCATCAATCGGCAGGTACCCGAATTCGTCAATGATCAGCAACTCGTTCTTGGCAACCGATGCCAGTTCCTTGTCCAGGCGACCTTCGGCTTTGGCGCGGCGCAGCTGCATCACCAACCCCGCTGTGGTGAAGAACCGGGCCGAGATGCCCCGACGGCAGGCTGCGACGGCCAGTGCCGTGGCCAAATGTGTTTTGCCGGTCCCGACGTCACCGAACAGAATCAAGTCCTGGGCATGTTCGAGGAAATCCAAATCAGTGAGCTGCTCCCGCCCGTAATCTGCCGGGAAAGTAATCGCTGTGAAGTCGTACCCATCCAACGTCTTCAATGCTGGAAGCTTGGCTGCACGCAGCAACCGTGCCCGCCGTGCGTCAGTACGCGAGCGCTGCTCGGCGATCAACAGATCGTAAAGGAACTCCCGCTGCTTCGGGGTGCCCTTACGCGCGTATTCCTCCATCACCGTGCTCGTCAACGACGCCGCGCGGCCGGCCTGAAGCAAGTCCTCGATCTTGATCTCGCTCATGCGGCCGGGCTGCCTTCCACCGTGGTCTGCTGTTGCCCGGGAACTGTGAACAGCCGGTCATAAACTTCTAAGTCCACGATGCCCGATTCGAACTGGCTACCTTGGGAAATCCGGCGGGCCAGCATGCCTAGCGACGGGTTGGACGGATCAGCACCGTCCACGACCAGCTGCTCGGCAGCATCCAGTGCAGTAAGGAACCCGGCTGCCTGCGATGCCTCGTCCAACGCGGTGAAGAACTGCCGCCGGTCCGCCGTATCGGCAGTATCGATCCAATCCTTGAGCGGGTCAGCGAACTGGGCGCGGATCGGCGAATTCGACCACGCGCCAGGCTTGCGCGCCAACGCCCCCAGCACCACGGACGGTTCGCTGATCGTCTCCGGGTGGTATCCGAAGACCCGCGGGAAACACCGGATTATCTTGCCCTGTTCATCAAGCAATTCAATCGTTTCGTGCCGCAATCCAACACTCACCTGGCGGGTCGCGAATGATGGGCCGGCAGCGTAAGTGTTCTGGGCGACTTGCACGTGCCCATACTTATTGGCTTTGCGCACCTCATACTGCACCGGGTCGAACTGGACCGACGGCAACGCCAGCAGCGCTTCCTGATCCTGGGCAAACAACACCTGGCTGGATTCCCGCTTTTTCCAATGAGGCTTCGAAGCGAACTTCGCAGCGCGAACCGCCAAGAGCTCATTGAGCTGCTCCACAGAGGTCGCTGCAGGGATGGGCACCATGATGTTGCGGCGCAAGAACCCCACCGCGTTCTCCACGTTGCCTTTCTCATGGCCCGACTCAGGATTGCAAAACCTGGACTGGGAACGGTAGTGGTTCTTGAACGCCTCGAACAGCTTCGTCTCGGTGATTTTCTTGCGTACCCGCCGCCCCACGCCAGTGGCGTTATCGAAGATCATCAGCGTCGGCGCGCCACCAACTTCATCGAAGATGCTGCGCAGGCCATGGCATACGCATTCAGCGGTTTCCCCGCGGTAAGCGCGTACGAAACGCATGTTCGAAAACGGGAAGGTCACCACCAGCATGTGCAGTGTCTGCCGGTGTCCTGCAATCAGTGCATCAGCTTGGCCGAAGTCAACCTGAACGCTGCCAGGGGGCCATTGGAGCTCCAGGAACCCGTCGCTGGCGCTTTGCTGGTCAGCACGGTATTTCTTCACGAATCGCTGCACCGGCGAATACGTGCCCTCATAGCCTTCCTCCTCGGTGAGTCGGTCGAAGATCCGCTGGGCGGTATGGCGCTGCTTGCGCGGTGCGTTGCGGTCTTCATCGAGCCACGCGATGATGATCGATTCGAATCCGTGGATCACCGAGCCTGTCCGCGAAGTTGCTGAGGGCGGCTTGGGCGAATAGTCATCAATTTTCAAGTACTTGGCCACGGTGCTGCGTGAAAGCCCGACTTGCCGGGCGATTTCCCGGCCGGAAACTCCCTGGGAGTCTAATTTCCTGATACGTTCTTGAACGGACATGGGTACCGTCACTTCTCTTTCGTTTCCTTTCCAGCACCCGTTGATTGTCTGCAAACATCATGTGGTGGGTGTTGGAAGGAATTTATCGTGAAGCAAGACGGGCCCATGTCTCTTTTGCGTTCAGCAAAGTGAAGTGCCGTCTTCGTCCAGGCTCTGGCCTGCTGCTGGCTGTGGAGGTTGGGGTCACGTCTTGGCTTCAGGTGGTGATCATCAGCGGCCTGGAACCATTGGGGCTCACTGGCCTGTTTTTCATGCTGACGTGGCCTGAATCAGGCCGCTGAAATGGCCTACTTCTTGTGCTGAAGTGGCCTACTTTTATCTGATCACACACACTTCGCAGCACCGCCGTGGCGGTATCTCCCCGCTGTGCCTGGCAGCGCATCATGCCGCCTGCATTCCAGGGCCACGCCTGGGGGTAGTCCGGTCCATGGTGAAGACACCACGGCCACGCGGCGCCTGGCCCAGGTATCGGGGCCACGGCGAGCGCTGTCGGCGGGTCTAGCAGGGTGGTGATCATCGCTGGGGCTTCTCCTTCCTCGCGAGGGGTTAGGTGGGTGTGGCCTGCGGTTCCGGGCTGCTACTCCCCCCTGGTTTCTGCCGGTTGAGTACCGCGCGATCACGGCGTGCCGTCGGCTACGGGGGCAAGCCGTTTTCAGGGGCTGACGAATGGTGCGGGAGTGGTGGGAGACGTACCAACAGCGTCGGCGCTGGATCATTGCTCGTCCTTGCGCGCCGGACCCGGATCTGGGGAGACAGGACGTACCGTCGGGTTCCGCAAGCGATCGATGGGCGAAGAAAGGCGCCGTCTCATTCTCGCTGCCAGGCGGCCGCGTGATGGTATGTCCCCCACGGGGCCTGGCTGCGCTGGATTCTTGGGGTACAGGAACAGCGGGCCACCATCAGGTGACCCGCTGTAGGAGGCGTGCAGGCCACTCGAAACCTGCAAGGAAAAGAATAGCGTTCCCTCATGCGACATGGGAAAAGTGCGCAGTGAAGAATCAGCCAACGCACCAGCTAAAAAGCCCCAGGAATCCTGAGTGAGCCTAGAACCCAGGGCAGGGGCGTGTTTAGACTGTCAGCGTGTGGTTTGACCGAACGCCACCCTACCCAGGCAAAGGGGGAAGGGGTGGCGTTCCTCTTTTAAGTCCAGGGTGTTCACCGAGTTGAACCGGGCCCGTGGCCTCGTGACAGCATCGCAAGGCCTTCCCTGCACTAACCAGGCACCGCTATCTGAACGCTGAGTGCAAATAAGACGTCGCAGTACACGGCGAGCGCCCACGGAACAAAGTGCACTGGTTGTCATGGCGGGACGTACCGCTTGTCTCCCCAGGGGCCAGGGCCCGCTTGCGAAAGGCGCCGGCGGCAGCCCGCCCCGGTGGTATGTCCCCCAGCGGCCTGCAGCACACACCAGAACCAGTCAGATCCCTGGAGAGCACGAACTGCAGAAGCAGGGGGCATACCACCAGCCAAGGCCCGCTTGAGACCGCGCCCGGGTCACGTACAAGGCTCCCGGATTCGCCGGAGGCGACACCCAGGGCCCGCGCCCGGCGTCAGCGGACAGAGCTCCGCTGCAGGACCGTGGCCTACGGTATGTTCCCCACCAACCAGGCACCAGGCAGGCGACCGGCAACACAAAAACCACGCGATGCCCCATTGCAGCACCTGTTCAACCGTTCTTGAACCACTGGCCATGGGAGAACCCGGCCTGCTGATACCGACCGCTGACGCAGGTGCCAATGAACCAAAAAAAGGGGGTCAGCACAGCTGACCCGGGGGTGAAATTGAGTCCAAAAGTTCTTGAGACTCATCCACCCACAAAAGAAAGAAGGACCGCCATGAAGGTGCGCACCTTGATTATTATCGGCGTTGCTCTGTGGATTCTGATCCATGGAGCACTGATCATTCTGGAAGCGGCAGCAGCAATCGCTGACGCTTTCGGAATCTAGGGACCTTGCTCTGGGGGCTTCTTACCGAGGCCCCCAGAGCACCCATCTTTTGGGGACACCACGGTTGCTCAGATAAGAGAAGGCTTCGCGCCAAGATGCTGGACGGGTCCGCGGCGCATAAGGTATTTATGCCTCTAGCTGGCCGCTGTTCAGCGAGCTGGAGCATCTACAAGCTTTCACCCGCTCCCCCGGGATCGGCTTTTGCCGATCCTCCCCCCCTCCCCCTCAAATGTAGACCAAGACAGCAGTGGAGTGAGTCACATGCCAGTATTTTCTTTTTGCTGGCAGACCTGCAGCTCTGATGAGGATGCGGCCAGCAACCCCGAAGAGGACATCAACACTTTGACAATCGCACATCCCGAATCGGCCCGCGGCCGAGGGGGCATACCGCCACCTGCAGCCGTGCCCAGGGCGCCCGGATCTCAGACCGGACCCAACACGAACTTCGATCCCGCACCAGCCCTTGGCCCTCTCCAGTCCGTGGTCTACGGCCGGTGGGAGCGCGAATCAACGAAGCCGCCATGGACCATCACCTGCCAGAACCACCGGCCGCCTGGATCTTCGGCCGCCCAGGAAGACCAGCAGCCCGCCGTGCTGAAAGCCGCGGTACCCGCCCAGGAAGGACGATCCGACAATGACGAGCTGCCACCAGCAGCCGGCCCGCCGCCGCGGGCCGGCTGCGCGCACGGGCGGTATGTCCCCCACCAACCAGGCACCAAGCACCAGGTGCCAAAAAGAGAAACCAGGCCCGCTACACGGCGAGCGCCACCACTTCGAGCACCACACCAGGGCGCGAGTTCTGTCCGTCCCGCCCACAGCGCTCTCCCCCGTGATTCCGGGCCGGGGCCGGGTGGCAAAATGCCCCCTTTTATGGGCAGAGGCTACTCAACAAAGGGGGCGCGAGTTCTGTGCGTGCCAACTGATCGCCCCTCAGTAGCTACCAGGGAACGAGGGCCGTGCTCACGAAGGGGCGCGAGTTCTGTCCGTATTCATCACCCCCACCAAAACCGAAAAGGACGCATGATGCTTCAGCCGACGTGCACGGCAGGCGTCACAAGATAGTCGCACCAAAATGTGTGGGAAGCCGTCACAAGATACACGCACCCAAAAGAGCGTGAGCAATCAGTAGGAAGAATAGCCCTGTCTGGCAAGGTCCGCTCAGCACGGCCGACAGCCCCGCAATCAGCAACTGCGGAATCCGATCCCCACTAAACAGCGGTGCGATACCCGGACCTCCGTGCAGTATGCGAGCCAGCACCCGAGCCCAGGGGCCCGGACCCCAGACCGGGCCCCCGGGACATACCACCGCGCACCAGGGGATGAAACAGAGCTGCCCGAAACAGCATCAGGGGACCGCGGCAGAACGAGAGAGGCGAAGAAGGCGAAACATACCGCGGCCGCTACCGGACCCCGACAGCCAGGCAGCCACCACAAAAGGGGACATACCACCAGTACCCGAGCCCAGGGCGCCCGGATCTCAGACAGGGCCTCCAGACACCCCTGAACATGCGCCTCGACCCCACACCAGCCCTCGCCCCCTTGCCTTCCGGGCTTGAGGAACGCGAGTCAACGAAACCACCCTGGACCATTAACTGCCAGAATCACCGGCCACCTGGATCTTCGGCGACCAGGAAAGCAAGTAGCCCAGGAAGACCAGCAGCCCACCGCGCTCAAAGCCCCGGTACCCACTCAGGAAAGACGAGCAGCCAACGATGAGCTGCCACGCAACGGCCGGCCCGCTGCCGACCCACGCACACGGGCGGTATGTCCCCCATCAACCAGCCACCAAGCACCAAGTGCCAGGTGCCAAGTGCCAGGTCCGGGCTAGGTCCCGCTCAACCACCCCAACACCACCACAATCAGCAACCCCATGAATCCGAAACCGACTGAATAAGGCTGCGATACCCGGACCACACGACCTGACCCACCGATAAGCTCAGATGAATGAGACCAAATTGTCGCGTCATTCTTCGACCTGTTTGAGAACCTGATAGCGTCAGCCCCAATTTCAGGAAGTAGATTCTGCAATTGGTTGCCGAAAGTCAAAACGAGCGCTAGTCCATTCAAGCAATATTCATTTATAGACCCCCATCTGAAGATCGTGATTCTATTTGCATACCACTGGGGACCTCGTGAAGAGTGAATGTACTAGTGTCAATTCGTCGGAGCATAGTAGGTTTGTGCCGCTCACGTGCTGAATCGCCTTTCACTCGCCTCATAGTTGTTAGTCCGCGCCAGCGCTGGCCGTTTATCTGACAACCTTTATGTTCTAGATATGAGAGGACTTCTGCACGAATCGCCGTAATGATCGAAGATACGCATGGATAGTACGCCCTGGTAGTTTTCTCTCCGCTCCCGCTGCCCGTTTGAAGTCTTAGTGAGTTATTTACCCACATGTTGTCCTGAACCTCTCCAAAGCGTGCCACGTCCAGCCCACTCAAAATCGGTATAGAGAAATGAGAATGAACGATAACGAGATGTCCGTCCCGCTGCAGGAAAGCGGTGAGATGCTCTGGAAGACTGTTGCTCTCTCGCACGGCTATTTCTTTATTCATGTTTTGGCTCTTATTCACCGCAGGACACTGCCTGATACCTTTTGTTTCTACTGTTCAAAGTTTTCGGATTGGTTAATCAACGATGACGCTTCTTTTCTAAGTCTCAGGCATAGAACGTCGCTCACTTCCAAGACTTCGTTCAGAACCGGAGGAGCGGAGTCTCCTGGAAAAGTCATTCCATGTTCACGGCGTAAACGGTCTATGTGAATATCAACCTTTTTTGTATATTCTTTGTCGAATAATGCAGGATTTATTGCAAGGATAAACATGCCGACCCCTGGACCTCTCATCCCGCTGTCGAAGTATCCCGCGTCCAGAGACCAATTTGCTCCAGATAGTCTCGCCAACATTTCAACCATGAGTGCGATATTTGCACCTTTGTAGCCACCGAAGGGCAGCAACGATCCGAGTAATGCTGCGGAAGGATCGGTTGTTTGTTCTCCTTGCTCGTCTATAGCCCAACCTTCTGGAATTTCTATCTTCTGAGCCGCGGCTTCTCGAATATTCACTAATGCTGTTTGGCTTGTAGCTTGGTCGAAGACTACGCTATGTTTCTTCTCTCCGAGAGGTACGGCGAAGGATAACGGATTGGTTCCAAATACCGCTGTGCGTGATCCGTGGGAGGACATGTGGGCCGATGAGTTCGTGGCCGCTAGAGCGACCAATCCTTCGTCCGCTAGTCGGCGTGTGAAGTATCCCAGAGCTCCACATGTATATGAATTCTTTTGGCTGAAAACCGTTACACCAATTTTCTTGGTGTTCTCCACGAGCAGATGAAAGGTCTGGTCAAAAGCAAGATGAGGAATTCCACCCTGAGCATCCGCGTTAATTATCGCCGCACTTGATTGCTCTATTTCAGGAGTTGCTTGACCGTTTATCCTTCCCTCCCGGAGAGAGGCTAAGTAATCGAAAAGATGACCTATTCCCAAGGACTCTTTTCCCTTAGATTGCGCGTCAATCGTTGCTCGGGTAAGAGACTCCGCCATCAGTTCAGATCCGCCAGCAGACACGATTGCATCTTTGCACAGGGCATATAATTCAGTTTTTGAGATTTTCATCTTTGATACCTGCTGTTTCTAAATTTCGAAATTTCAAAAATGGTCGAGTCGTCGTCAGTTCTTATCGCCCAAGGCACCGCGTGTAATGCGTAAGGGCTCTTCTCGTACGAATAGCTTTGCGGATGTTTCTTTGACGAGTTGTAAAGTTTGAGCGACAAGAGGATGCCCGGAACCCCCTTTTCGTGTCACAGCCATGATCCGACGTGATGGTGCTGGATCTCCCGATAGTCGGATTCGGCGGACTGGCCATTCGGAATTTATTCGTCCTAATCGAGGCATAAGCATGACGCATAGTCTTTCCGACACAAGAGCGGCGCCTGTTTCCCACTCATCGGCTTGGTGGGCAACGTCGGGAGTAAAGCCGGCCGACATACAGGCGGAAACAGTGAGCTTGTAGTAGGCGCTGCCAGGAGCGGCGATGACCCAGGGTTCCAATGCGGCTGCAGACAAGGGTAGAACATCGTGCACAGCGAGAGGATGCGTTGAAGCTACGACTAGATCCAAAGGGTCATCAACCACTAGTTGTTGGTCGAAACGAGGATCGCTCAAGGGAGGAGTCTCTGCCGTGACCATAACAAGTGCCAAGTCCACTTCTTCCGACAAGAGCAGTTCAAAGCACTGCACTGGTTCTGCTTCTACCAAACGCACTTTCAAGTTCGTGTGCTTATCATGTAGCACCGCGAGCGCATGGGGCAGCAAGTGAGAGGCGGCGGTGGAAAAACCGCAAAGTCTGAATTCACCGGAAAATTCTTCGCTTTGCGAAGCGATCTCGCTGCGTGCAGTTTCCCATTGCTTCTGCATGATCTCAGCGTGACGCATTAGAGTCCGCGCGGCACCGGTAAGGATAATCCCTCGCCCCGAGGGCTCCACAAGCTTGGCACCCACTTGTTCGGACAGTTGTTTTAACTGGTACGACACTGCTGATGGGGTATAGCTCAGTGCATTCGCAGCTGCTTTGACGCTTCCGTAATGCGCAACCATCTGCAGAACTTTAATCTTGCTGTCGATCATCCTAAAGACATGCCTATTCAAACTCTAAGTTGGGAGCGATCGAGACAATCTAATAGGAGTACTAGGCTGCTTCACCGCCAGCTGGCGCGGTGGCTCGGATCACAGTAATCAAGAATATGCATCCAGGGAAGAATTATCTGCTTTTTACGTCCATCTTGTTGCACAAGGGCTCAAACTGGGCAACAAGGTTGTGTACAGACTCGAAATAAACCCTCTTTCACTTGGAATTTTGCGTCTCGTCATCATCGTCAAAAATTATTTGCCACTCCCCCCAAAAATCGTTTGCTTGTCCCCCGGAAGTGATTCAAGCAACACTTTCTATATCGGCATTTGAGCATTCTTCTCAACGCCCATCCATTCACAATCAACGCCCCAACAGGAGGATTCATCATGACTGCAGTAGACAGCCGACTCGCCAGCAAGCAGACCGCTTTCGAAGAGATTCCACTCATTGACATCTCAGCACTGGTCGATGGCAGCAACCCGGAATCGGTTGCTAAAGAAATCGGCAAGGCCTGCGCTGAAGTCGGATTCTTCTATGTCAAGAACCACGGAATCGATCAGCAGCTGATCGATCAGATGTACGCGGCCACGAAAGAATTCTTTGATCTGCCAATGGACGCGAAGCAGCGGTTGAACGTTGCCAACTCTGGTCTCACCCTGCGTGGGTACATCCCACCGTATGCCGAGAACGCGGATCCAAAAAACACGAAGGACTTCAAAGAGGCGTTCGATTACGGCGTTGACGAAAAGGAAGTCTCACCATTCTTCGGGCCGAACCTAATGCCAGAAGAACTGCCAGAGTTCCGCGCCACGTGTGATGCGTACCATGACGCGATGATGGGTTTGGCCAGAAAGCTTGTCAGCGCTTTCGCCATCAGCCTTGACCTAGCACCTGATTACTTCGAAGACATTCAGCGCCATCCCATCACGATCCAGCGCCTGCTACATTACCCACCACAGGAGTTGTCGGCCTCTAAGGATGAAGTTGGAATCGGTGCGCACACCGACTACGGATTCCTGACCATCCTGAACCAGGATGCAGTAGGCGGACTCCAGGTCCGCAACAGCGAAGGTGAGTGGATCAGCGCTCCACCTATCGAAGGTGCTTTCGTTATCAACATCGGTGACCTGGTCCAGAACATGACTAACGGTCGCTACTCCTCCACCGTTCACCGCGTCGTCAATACCAGCGGTAGGGAGCGCTACTCGATCCCCTTCTTTATCGATCTCGATTTTCATGCTTCCATCGAGACTGTTCCTACTTGCGTGGATGATGATCATCCAGCTCGCACCGAGCCATACACTTGCGGCCAATACAAGTACAGCAAGTTCGTAAGCGTTTACCCGCACCTGAAGGGCGCCGAGAACGGCCTCGACAACCTGGCATAGCACCAAGGCCTGCCTCACTCAGCTTCCAGCTCCAATAGGTTATGCGCAAAACCTGAACCAAGGTTCTTCTTCCAGGAACTCGACCAACAGTCCTCGGAAGAAGAGCCTTGGTATCTCCATACGCCACGGCAGTAGGCCACGAAGTTCATGGCCAATCAACAGACCAGGCTCTCTAGGAACCCGCAGCCCATCAGCTTTACCCTCACACCTCCTAACGGATATTCATTGTTAGGAGGCCTTTAGCATCCCTGAATTTCTAATACAGATTTTCTGAATACGACCAAACAGATTTTCCTTTCCCTTTGCGATGGACTGCCTCACTGCGCTGAGACTGGACATGGATCAAGTTTCTTCATCCTTGATAATCGCCCAGATTCACAGTCCCGTTAGAAGGTAAATTCGCAGGTGAGAGCCATTAATCTCACGCATTTCGGACCCTGACAGCAGACTCTAGCCCGAAACCCCTCTGTGCGACTCGATAAATTCTAGATGTCCACACTTTGGTAACAATTGATACAACTTTAGAATGTGATCTAGACAACTTTGAAAATACTGAGCTAGAGTTTCGTCACAACAGTTCGCGAAGAAACAAGATCGCTACATGCTCAACTTTCATTGGAGCAGGTAAAGCTCGAAGGGGAAGGCCACTGTCGATGAGCCGTTCGATTCATGCGCAAGGTATCGCTGAGAGTAATCACAGTCCCGACATACCGCCCACTCGCTGCAGACCCTGCCCAAGCCGCTGAATTGCAATACATAGAGCCAAATAGTCGGTCAATAACTAACGGCACTCGCAACACATAAATATCCGTTAGCGACTGAAAGTCAGAAAATCTAGCAACGCCCAAAGGCCATGAGAATGGATCTGGTCGAGGGACAGCACGAAGGGCAGCACAATGGCACTAAACCTCGGATCAAAAACTTCGCCCATTCCCATCTCAGGCGGAGTACATGTTTCACGGCTCGGTAAGAGCTACGGATCCCATAAGGTTCTTTCAGACGTCAATCTGAAGATGCACGAGGGGGAAGTTGTATCAATCATCGGCCCTTCGGGCGCCGGGAAAAGCACCTTTCTTCGGTGTCTCAACTACTTGGAGGTACCTACTGAAGGGACCATCACCATTGGCGGGGCCAGAGTTTGCGCAGAAGAGGGAACACCTGACAAAGCAAGCCTCGAGCACCTGCGCAAAGTGACAGGCATGGTTTTCCAGAGTTTTAACCTCTTTCCGCACCTAACAGTTCTTGAAAATATCACGCTCCCACAACGCAAAGTACTCGGTGTAAGCAAAGAACGAGCGGAAGACACTGCTCATCAGCTCCTGAAGCGTGTTGGTCTTCCCGACAAGGCTAAGGCATATCCGGCTCGGCTTTCTGGCGGCCAACAACAACGAATTGCCATCGCCAGGGCCCTGGCCTTGTCACCCAGCATCATGCTCTTTGATGAGCCCACTTCAGCGCTTGATCCCGAAATCGGTCTCGAAGTCCTGGCCGTTATGAGAGACCTCGCGGATGAGGGCATGACAATGCTGGTTGTCACTCACGAGATGCACTTTGCTAGAGATGTTTCCGATCGAATTATGGTCATGGGTGATGGTGGCGTATTAGAAACTGGACCTAGCCAACAGGTCATGTCTAACCCGACGCATGATCGCACCCGCCAATTCCTTAAAGCAGTACTTGATCGGTAGAGTGCCATGTTTCTTGATATTTTCTTAACAGTTTCACGCGGCATAGCGCTTACACTGTACGTCACCTTAGCCTCGCTGCTAATAGGCGGAATTTTAGGTCTATTATTAGCGGCCGGTGCGCAGTCACGTTCGCGAATCATTCGGGCAGTCGTCGGATCTTACATCAACATAGTCCGCGTAGTGCCACCTATCACTTGGCTCTTCTTGATCTACTTCGGACTTCCACAGTTCGCCTTCAAGCTATCCACCCTTGAAGCCGCAGTCGTCGGCTTCTCCGTCATTGCCTCCGCATTTATGGCCGAGATCTATCGTTCGGGCCTGCTGAGCATTCCTGTCGGCCAACGAGAAGCCGCATGGGCTCTTGGTATGAATCCTATGACCACAGCTCGATGGATTATCACCCCGCAAGCCTTTCGAGTCGCCCTTCCCGCGATTGCTACCTACGCCATTGGTCTGCTCAAAGACTCTGCGTTGGCTTCTACCATTGGCGTCCATGAAATCACGTACTACGCGCAGCAAAGCGCCAAGCAGCTCCACCAGGGGCTCATATCCTTCGCAATCGCAGGTGTACTGTACATAGCCATCAGCTTGATCATCGCGGTCATCTCTCGACGCACCCACCTAATGCTTCGGAAAAAGATTGGAGTGGCTTAATGTCTTTCATCACCGATTGGCTCGAATGGCTACCTGAGTTAACTCCTGGCATTGCCATTAGCCTAAAACTGACCGGACTAGCTTTACTGTTTGGTTTTCCGCTGGGGCTACTACTCTCTGTCACTGCAGAAAGTAAATTTGCCTCACTGCGCTGGAGCTCTTTCTTTGCGGTCGAAATCGGTCGCGGTCTCCCAGCGCTCGTACTCTTATACCTGCTGTATTTCAGTCTTCCGGACATGGGCGTCATCTTGGACTCGATGACTACAGCCGTCATCGCCCTGTCATGGAATGCCGGAGCCTACGCGTCAGAATACTTCAGAGCCGGGCTATCAGCAGTACCGAACGGCCAGAAGGAAGCAGCCAAGACTTCTGGGTTTAGCACTTGGGACGGATTCAGACTGATCATCCTTCCTCAAGCACTGCGTATATCCACACCTCCGCTTGCGAGCCTTGCTGTGCTTGTATTCCAGGGCAGCGCGCTAGCCTTCGTCATTGCCGTTCCGGAAATCATGTCCAGAGCATACGAAATCAGTTCCATGAGCTTCCAGTATCTAAGCGTTTTCACCCTAACCGCTGTGGTCTATGGGCTCATTACCTGGGCCTTCCTTGGACTGGTCAAGCTCCTTGAACGACGACTAAACCGCCACATGGTTTAACACCTTTATTGTCCAGAGCTGCACTGCTCAAATGCACTCCCGATCACCCCGAACGAAAGAGAAAATCATGACTCGCCCTTTCAGTAAATTAATAGGCAGGACCCTTGTCGTTGGTTTCGTTGCCGCAACCACACTGACGGCCTGCTCCTCAGGCAGCAGTTCCGTCTCCGCAGATTGCAAGCCAGCATATGGGAGCTTCCCGACAGTCAGTGAAGGAACTCTCACCGTCGCTACCTATGACTTCTCCCCACTGACTATTGTCGATGGCGAATCCCTCTCTGGAGTAGAAGGAGATATTCTCAATGAGATCGCCAAGCGTCAATGCCTCACCTTGAGTGCAGATGCTGCCGGCGGTGCCAATGCCTCGATACCTTCAGTTCAAACTGGACGTGCAGATATCCCAGCAGGCAGCTGGCTGCGCACCGCCGAACGAGAAAAAATCATGCGACTCGGAGCCCCTGTCTACTTGAGCCCCAATGCCGTCATCTCAACTTCAGGTCTTACAGTAGACGATCTCCAGGGCAAGAAAGTCGGCTCGGTCGCTGGCAACCTCTTCAACGAAAGCCTCTCGAAGTGGTTAGGCGATAACTTCAAGATCTACCAGGATGATGAGTCTCTTTATGGGGACTTAGCAAATGGCCGCATTGACGCTTTGGTCGCTTCAAGCATCACGGCAAAAGCACGCTTCGAGGACAAACCAATCGACGGTGCAACCATCAATGACGTCACCCCCGTCGAACAAGTTCCGGAGTTCGCCAAATCCGGACAAGTGAACTTTCCTACGAGTAAGGACCACACCGAGCTAGGGGAAACTCTGGACAAACTAATCACAGACATGCATAAAGATGGGACGATCGAGAAAATCCTGACCAAATATGATCTCGACGCTTCGCTAGCCGATGTAGGGGAACCAAATACCCTCTAGGCGTCTGCTTACCCCAACAGGCAAGTCGCGCGGCAAAGCCGACCTACGCCTCATTTGAACCACCGCTTCGCATTTGTGGATCGATTGAGCGCCTAGGTCGGTTTGTCTTGTTAAAGAAAGAACAACAGCGACAAATACTAGAAGTACGGTCTTGCAGAAAACAGTCCTTCATAGCCAAGTTCGAGTGCATGCTATTGACATCTTGAAGGCCGGGATCTCACTGCTGCTTCGCAGTAAATGTTCGCTGATCTCTATTTAGGCTCCAGGGTGATCACCTTTCAATTGGACCTCAAGAACACCCTCACAACCAACAAAAACTTCATCAAAATAGCGCCCATGCTCAAAGTCTTCGGCCTAGCAGGTGATTGCAAGGCCCCAGCAACAAGGGCTGCCAGTAAGTCCCACCTAAAGAGAAACGATTCTAGAAATCTCAGTGGGATGTGAAAGCGGCGCACAGAAAATACTCAAACTCCAACGAAACTTCTCAACCTAAGTTAGAGAAATGAAGTTTGACGTTTTATCTCAACTCGGTGAAACTCTACACTGCCGAAAGCCTAACTCTTTCGAACCGATCGTTCAAAACAATCTCACTTTAGCCTCAAATAATTTTTGCTTGTTATCATTATTAATTTCGCAGAAAATTAATTACCGGGGAAAATCCTCGGTAATTCATATCGTTCACGAAAGGGTTGACTATGAAAACTGGCCAGGTTCGCACAGAGGCTGCCACTGCCGAAAACAAGCAAGAGAGCAGCTGCGCAAAATGCCCTATTCAGTGCTCAAGGAGCAGTTTCGACAACGAAGGAAACCCTTTCTTTCCCTCCCTTGCTGTTGGCCCTATGCGTACTCAAGACTCATCTGAGCATCCGCCACCCATCTCAAGCGGCAGTCCATTAGGCTAGTCTGCGACAGGATATTTAGTTGTTATTTCGGCACAAGAGCGGCGAATTCGCATGCTTTCGAAAGGGTAATCAGCAATAAATATTATGCGTTCCCGTGGGTTAATTTCACTTTTTCCCGTTAGGTTTTATCGAAACTGCGCCAGGTCCCTGACGAACTAGTCTGAAATCGAAGGCGTCGGCCAAATGATGCTCGATTGAGTAACTGATTGGGCGTTCTGTCGCATCATAATCAACTTGTTTTACAACAAGGCATAGGCTGTCCGGCGAAGATTTAAGTACGTTCGCATATTCCTCGCCGAGCAAACTTGGATGGAGTTCTGCTACTCCAAAAACTATCTCGATGCCGCACTCCTCTGCCAAGAAGGCATACAAGGACGAGCCTACTTTGAAGTCTTTCTCCGGAAGCAGATCCCTTGAGAAGTAATCATGTTCTACGGTGACCGGACGCCCATCTGCAGTTCGGACCCGATAGATGTCGATAATTGGGCTTCCGACCTCAATTTTCAGCTTGTGTGCAATTTCGGCATTTGCAACACTGTTTTTCCAGGCCAGCTCGTAAAGACCTGGCGTGTATCCGATCTGGCTAATGAGCTCGTCGGCGGTCACATTGTGGTGGAAGCTTTGTACGAGAGGGCGTAAAGAGTTCACGTACGTCCCAGCACCTTTGCGCCGGCTAATAAGCCCTTCTGCCTCAAGTTGAGCGAGCGCGGTTCTTAGGCTTACTCTGCTCACTCCAAGTTCTGCCGCCAGCTCTGGTTCTGATTTCAGCTTATCTCCGGCACTCAATATGCCTTCAGCAAGCATTCGTTTAAGCTCAGCGAGCACGTATTCGGTGACGCTACGTCCGTCTAGTTTCTCAGCATGAACTGGCTGATTATTGCGCTTTACATCACCAGAGTTGTCCGTCATATGCTAATCGTACATGTGCGAATGGCTAGTTGTATGACATAAGAAGAGCGATGAAAGCTCATTGAGCTTTCATCGCTTACTTCCTCACAGACCGTGTTTCAGGCCCATAGATCCCCTACAGTGAACCCTTCGGGATAGGGATCATCCGCGTCGAGCACGAGGGTATTGAGACCGAAAATCCAGGCGCTTCCTGTTACTTGTGGAATCACTCCTCTACGACCTGCAACTTCTTCTTCCGCGACCAGCTCACCGGTGTAGATAATGTCTTCCAGGATACCTTGGTGGCGAAATTTTTCTCTCAAAGAGAGTTCACCCTTAGCGTGCAGCACTGCCATCTTGGCAGATGTTCCTGTTCCGCTTGGACATCTGTCTAGAACCCCAGTCCAAGTTGCTCGATTTCTCCAATCGAAAGAGCCTGTGGCCATGGTGACCGCATTCCTGCTATCTGCTTGGTCTCCTGTCGGCTGGCCAGATAGTTGTGAAACCGTAATACCGATTCCGGGATAGTCAGGGTGGGCAACAGGGAGTTGTTCTGACGCGGCCTGACAGATCATTGAAGCAACTCGAACCAACTCTTGAGCTTGTTCGGGTTCCAATTGCAGTTGAGGTAGCTGGCTCAAATCGGTGATGACGTAGAACATCCCGCCCCAACCTACATCGACGCGAAGCTCACCGAGCTCGGGAACGGTAATTGCCGCATCGATGTAGGCTGCGAAGGAAGGTACGTTCCGAAAAGTAATCATTTTGGCTTTGCCATTGGCGCATTCGGCCGTAATCTCGATCAAACCTGCGGGAGACTCAAGCACGAATTCCGTTTTCGGTTCACGCATTGGGATAATCCCTGTTTCGAGAAGAACTGTGGCAACTGCAATGGTATTTCCGCCGGACATCACCGGATACTCCGTTTGCTCCATGATGATGAATCCCATGTCAGCATGTGGGTTTTCTGAGGGAATAATGAGGTTGCAACAGTACGGAGGATACCCACGGGGCTCTCGTAACAGCATTTTTCGCAAATCGTCCCCGTTGGATTCCAACCACTTCATTTTTTCGTACATCGTGGAACCGGGGATTGCAGGTAATCCTCCCGTTACAACGCGCATAGGAATACCGGAATGAACGTCCACTGCGTTCAATACGCGTTGGAATCCCATGTTTTCTCCCTTTTCTCAGTTGTCTGTTCGGATCTTCTAGGTGGTTTACGGGAAAGATTATCTACGCGAAGCCCGCTCTTTTAGGTCCTCGCGATCTTCCCAGAACGTTGCTCCCTTGATGTTGAGGGCTTTGGGGTCAAAAACTGGATCCAGTCCAAGCTTGCGTTGACGATCATAATCCTTGGAGATTCTGACAACGACTGGGAACAAAGCAACCAAACAGATCATGTTGCACCATGCCAGCAGTCCGAATCCAAGGTCGCCGATTGCCCAAACTGCTTTTGCATTGGCCACTGATCCAAAGAAGGCGATACCTAACGCACCAATCTTCAGGATCACTCCGAAAAGACGGCGAGTGGTGTCGTGTTTGGTGAGGAACAGCAGGTTTGTTGTTGCGACGTAGAAGTAGAAGATCTGTGACGTGAAGGCGAAGAGGAACACTGCAATGGCTACAAACGCTGGTCCGGCGCCAGGCAGTACGGTATCGATGGCCTCTTGAACATAGTTAGGCCCTGCAACAAGATCCGGATGATCGAACCGTAAGAAGCCGCCGTGGCCGTCTTCAACGTTGTAGGTTCCAGCGAGGAGAATCATCATGCCAGTTGCTGAGCAAATCAAAAGAATGGTGCAGTAGATGCTGAATGCCTGTACGAGTCCCTGCTTCGCAGGGTGTGTGTTTTGAGCTGCTGCAGCTGCGTAGGTTCCTTCACCATCGCCGGCGGCTGAGGCGAATACTGCACGGCGCACGCCCCATTGAACAGCCAAGCCCATGAGACCACCGAATAGGGGATCAAGGCCCCATGCAGATCGGAGAATCAATCCGTAGACTTCAGGCACGCTGGTGATGTTCACGCAGATGATGATGATCGCGCAAAGAATGAAACCAAATGACATGACCGGAACGATCGCTTCAGAAAAACGTACGATACGCTTCGTACCACCGATAATGACAATGAACAGCAAGGCCACAAGTATGGCACCGGTCATCCACGGTTCTAGGCCGAAAGCGAGGTGGGCACTTGATGCGATGTTGTTGACCTGGATTCCCGGGAAGATGAAACCGTAGCCCACCACTCCGATGAAAGCGACAATTGTGGCTAGCCACGGTGCACGCAATCCGTATTTGACGTAGAACGGCAGTCCACCGCGTTGTTCACCATTGAGTCTTTGCTTGAAGGTCTGTGCAAGTACAGCTTCAGCGTAGGCGACGGTCGAGGCTAGCAATGCGGTGACGACCATCCAGAACATGGCTCCAGGGCCGCCAGCGGCAATTGCCGTGGCAACACCAGCAATGGACCCCACACCTACACGGGCGGAAAGCGTCAGCGCGAGGGACTGGAATGCTGACAGACCGCCCTCTCCGCTGCTCCCTTTGGCGATCTGGCGAAGCATATCTGGGAAGCGGCGAAACTGTACGCCGAGCATGGCAATGGTGTAAATGGTGCCCAAGCCAAGAATGATGTAGGCCAGAGGGGCCCAAACGGCGCTGCTGGCGGTAGAAAGTATTGATTCCATGATTGAATCCAGGTGAACTAGCTTCTAGTAAGAAAAGTGCTGAGCAGGCGCCGGAGAACCGGGGCGCTCTAGAACACAGTGTAAGAGGGAGCCACAATCCTCGGCCCTCCTCATGTAGCGGATCGAACCACGTTATTCGACCCCAAGTAATAAGTCAGATGGGTAGCCTGCTTGGGCTAGGAATTAGAGAAGGGCACCTCGGAGGCATAGAAACGAGGTGCCCTCCATTTTTCGCCTAGGCTGTTAGCGCCTCTAAAGCCTTGGCGAGCTTCTCTTCGTCTTCAGGTTCTAGGTCCAGAAGGGGTTGCCGGACCGAACCAATGGGTTCTCCACGCAGACGCATTCCAGCTTTTACCGCTTGGGTGAACGGCAGATCGACCATAGTATCCAAAACGGGGAACAGCTTTTCCCATAGCTTCTTCGCACCGACGATATCGCCCGATTCGATCGCCTGGTACACGGCGGCAATTTCGTCAGGAACGACGTTTGCTGCGCCGGCCATTACCCCGACGGCCCCTTCCAAGAAGGCGCTGAAGCTGAAGCTGTCCCATCCGCAGATCAGAGAAATATCGTCCTTGTACAAGTAGATCAGGCGAAGTGCCTGTTCCCAGTCCTTAGAGGAGTCTTTGACGTACTTGACGTTCTCATACTGGCGGCCATAGGCAGCAAGTTCAGCCGCGGTGTAACTAATTCCGGTCGTGCCAGGGTTGTTGTAAAGCATGACTGGCAGGTCCGTAGACTCGACCACCGTCTTGATGTAGAGGTCAAGCTCCTTCTTCGACAGCGGCTCGTAATAAGGAGAAACCAGCATGATCACGTCTGCCCCTGCATCTTTGGCAGCTGCAGTAAGTTCGACTGCTTCGGCAGTGGTAATTGCTCCAGTGTGGGCTACTACTGGAACTCTTCCGGCTGCCTGATCGGCAACGACTTCATAAACTCGTTTCCGCTCTGCAGTGGAAAGCGACATGAATTCGCCAGTGCCGCCACCAGCGACGAGCACATTGATTCCTGCATTGACATTGCGATCGACAACTCGTCGTAAAAGCTCTTCATCGATGCTTCCATCTTCGGCGAAGGGAGTTGGAAGAGCCGAGAGAATTCCTTTGATTTCTTTAGCCATTGTTGGTTCCTTAGTTCTTGAATTCTTGCTTAGCGCGTAACCAGGGTCTGCCGTGCGGTACTCAGGAGGCTTGATGCTTCCGATGCCGCAGTTAAGCCTGAGCTGATGGAGGTTTCGGTGTACAGCGTGCCGAGGTAGTCACCGGCCATGAAGACTCGTCCAGTAGGGCGTGTCAGAACCGGCTGCAGCTTCGCTCGGCCCGGGAAGCAGTAAGGTGATCCGAACTCGAATTTCTCGATCCGGGCTTCCTCAACGATGTTTGCGAAACCAGGGAAAATATCATCGAGGTCCCGGATGTAGGTTTCTGCAATCTCTTCCTTCGGGATATCCCACAGCTTGCGTCCCATGCTGGCAGGCGAGAAAGTCATCATGCTGCCTCCCGCTTGCCTCCCGCTGGTTTCGCGGCCACGGGTCAGGTTTCCCTGATTCAACGCCACCGTAAATGACTTATCCGCGGTAGCGATACCATACGTGTTGTCATATGGCATTGGCTTGTTTTCATTAGTCAAGAACGCGCCTGCAACATGAGGACCGTATTTGATCTGTCCAAGCGCATCTGACAAATCTGGATCCAGGTTCTTGGCCACGCGACGGGTGATTGATGCCGGTGTGGCCATAATCGCTGTGCGTGCTTTGACTTCGTGCGTTTGACCGTTCTGCGTGTAACGCACAACTACGTGGTCTTTGTTCTCGATAACTTCTTCGACAACCGCACCCAATTCAATCTTGTCTCGGATTGACTGTGCGATCGTTTCAGTGAGCGTAGCTGCTCCCCCAACAATCGAACGACCGAGGCCTTGACCGATATTCCAGATCAAACTGAAGTATCCGATTCCGGCTCCGGCAGAAAGTTGGTCGGGATCTGCAGCCGATCGCATTACAACAGGGATAAAGAATCGCTTGGCATCTGGTGAAAGTTCCCCAATGTAATCGGCGAATGTCCGATCGTTCTCGAACTCATACACACGTTGCTGACGAGTCTCTGGGCTTTCACCTGCTCGTGTGGCGACTGCCTTGGTGTATCGCAGTACGTCGAGTGCAAGCTTTGTCCCAGGTTTCATGATGGACATCAGGCCCGAAAACTTCATGGGGAATCTGAAAGGGTAGCTCATCACAGGACCTGTGGTCAGGAACTTTCCGTTCATCGCCATGCCCTGCAATGAGCCTGGGATTGGTGCCGACCTCACACCGGTCTCTGCGAGCAACGCACTGGTGGAGCTATTCCCGCCGGTGAACATGTGTCCACCCCAGTTCATGACATAGTTGCCGCGTTTTTCGGACATGATACGCCCGCCAATTCGGTCCGGATCTGACTCCAGAATCTGGATGTCCCAATGCCTTAACCGCCAGGCCGCGGACAAGCCAGCGAGCCCTCCGCCGATAATTACTGCATCTTTCAAAATACTTCTCCTAGATAATGACAGGTTTAGGCGATTGACAGCTCGGTGTCGACCGGTGCGCCAATTTCTCGTAGCAGCGGGGTGACAGCCTGTTGCAGTTTATTGAATCGATCGAAATGTCGATCGTAGGTTTCTGCAAGATCAATTTGAGGTTCATAGCTGTGCTCGAACTCAATATCTTGACGGCTCAAGGCTGCCAAATCGTCCCAAAGACCTGCTGCTCCACCCGCGATGATTGCGGCACCGCGGCACGCCGCGCTGCCGGCAGAAGCAACAGTGCGTAGCGGCAGTTGAGTGATGTCTGACTTGATCTGGCACCACGCTGCACTTTTCGCGCCGCCGCTAAGTGAGACGATCTCCTTAATCTCCACATCGAGTGCGACTGTAGCTTCGATCATGCGACGAAGTACCATGGCGACGCCTTCCATGATTCCGCGAGATAGGTGTTGCTTCTTATGCGACAAAGTCAAGCCGAAGAAGATGCCCCGTGCGTAAGTATCCAAATCAGGCGGTCCCGAACCTTGCAAATGCGGAATGACGATTAGCCCGTCTGAGCCCGCTGGGACTTGCCGTACTTCTTCATCGATAAGGTAGTAGGCATTAATTCCGCACAGCTCTTCAATCTGCTTCTCGGTGGCGCAGAATTCATCCCTGAACCATCTCATGACCATCCCACCGGTTGAGAAAGTATGGAGCATGTACTTACCCGGCAAAGCCGAAGCAAAACAGGGCACACGACCTGCTTCGTCAAGTTTCAGCTCATTGACTACGGTGACAGTAGTCAGAGCGGAACCGGTGCTCTCGGAGAAGATTCCCGGAGTAGCATTTCCTAGGCCGAGCGCACCACATGCCTGATCCAGCGCGCCAACAGAAACAGGGAGCCCTAACGGAAGGTTGAAACGCCGAGCACCCTCGGCAGTTACTCTGCCGACGATTTCTCCCTGCCGGGCAATATCAGGAAGTTGAGATTTCGAAATACCTAAGTAGTCCAACATCTCATCCCAATACTCGCGAGTATTGATGTCCCACAAAATGGTGGAGCAAAGCAAAGAGTCTTCACTGCTGAGTTGGCCAGTCATACGTTCAACCAAGTAGTCCTTTAGGAGCACAAACTTGGCGGTGCGCTCGAACACCTCTGGCTCATTGCGTTTAATCCACAGGATCTTGGCCGCTGGCCAAATCGGGTCCATTGCAACCTGACCCGTAACTTTATGAATATGATCTCGCCCGAAGTGAGCTTCAATTTCTTCAGACTCTGCAACTGCTCGATTATCCATCCACACGATCACTGTGCGCAGCGGATTGCCGTTTTCGTCGAGACAGAGCATCGTCTCGCCCTGGCACGACAGGCCAAGAACTTCGATCTCAGCGCTAGAGGCAGCATCACTAGTCAAACAAGCAGCAGTTGCTCGCTTGAAAGTGTCCAGATAGGTGGAGGCCTCAAGCTCAACATACCCGGCTTGTGGCGTCAGGAGCGTGTATTCGACAGTAGCTGATTCAACCTCGCGGCTCTTCTCATCGAACAAGGCCGCCTTGATGGCAGTGGTGCCTACGTCGACTCCAAGTACGTACTTGCTCATCGCACGCCGGCTTCGAGGTTTGACTTGGCGTTCACGACAAACTCTAGGTTCTCGCGGAAGGATCCTCCTTCTACGAAACTACCGTCGAAGAGCGCACCGCCCATGGTGTATCCGAATGGTCCTACGCCCCGCATGATGTCCATACGCTCAAGCGAATTGATGCTACCTGCGACAATGAGCTTATCTCCGCCCACGGCCTCCACCGCAGCATTGGCCAACTCGATTGGATCGCCATCCTTGTAGCGGTAAGCGACAAGGTCAACCCCATCTACCCCTGCCTTCAGAAGTCTCTGAGCGTCAGCAATGACTTCCTGCTGAGTGCCATGCAATTCGATTACTGAACCACCAACATTTCCACAGAACGGGAAGTACTTCATGCCAGCTGACTTGGTTCGTTCGAGCACAGCTTCAGAGAAGAGGCCACCGGTGAAGTACTCAACACCGCAGTCAACTGCTAAATCGACCGACTTCAAAAGCTCGGACTCGTCGAAATTGACAACTTCCAGCACCGGAGACTTTCCTGCGTCACGGAAATCGCCGACAAGTTTCTCAAGCTCGCTGAACTCCAGTCCAACGTCTTTGAAACCCCAATACTTGACCGGAAGATCAAGTGACTCACGGAAACATTCGCGTGCATTGGCAACAGTCACGTCATGGTGGGTCAGCATGACTACGATCTCTGGCTGCATATCGGGCGCTCCTATGCGGTAATCCACTTCATTCAGCGTGCTCTTGAAGTTTGTGGTGTTCATTGGTTACTTGCCTACAGAAATAGAATTTCAAACCTGTTCTATCTTTTGAAATCTGTCCTACATCTTTATGGCTCACTTAACGTAAGCTGACTCACACTCCCGTGTCAAGCGCAATCTTGGACTACTCGCCGTCAACGTCCATCATTCGTCAATAGAGGTCTAGAACTCGCATTTCAGAAGGTTTCGATTACCTCGCAGTGCTACCCACGGGAGCGATGGCGAGTTTTCCAGACATTCACAATATGGACTATTGACTTTTCACGAATGACCTATGATTCTTGAGTTGTCCTACATTATGAGCGAAACGGGGAGTGGAATGAGCGCCGAACCTAATAGCGTCGAATCAACTCGCCCTTCTCCGGCGCCTGATAGAGCCCAAGGCTTGAGCGCTTCGGAACATGCGGTAATCGAAATTAAAAGAAGGCTCGGTGACGGTAGCCTCGGAACCCATGGAAAATTGCCATCCGAACCTCAGCTGGCCAAAGAACTCGGCGTCAGCAGAGTCAGCGCCCGCACCGCTTTGGCACAGCTGGAAACGCAGGGAATTGTTAGCCGGAGGAAGGGCTCGGGAACTTACATCAATTCGCTACGTCCGTTGGTGCATAGTTTCCACCGCAACCTCAGTGCTGATCAGCTCATCGGTTTGGTTGGGTACACTCCAGGAATATATGAAATGTCATGGAAGACTACGACAGCCACACCCATTGTCAGCGAACACCTGAAGATAGAGCTTGGATCCCCGATCGTGGAAATCTACAGGGTCAGAACCTCCAATGCTCGTCCTGTAACCATTGAGTACAACTACTTCTCGGCTGATTTATTACCAGAGGATGACGTTCGCATGGGGTCATCTCTTTATTCGTTTTTCGCGGAAGAATGCGGCATTGATATCGCCTTTGGCATTGCCGAGCTGATCCCAAACTTGCTCGGAGAGGCGAATTCTAAGATTCTTGGCGTAAACCCGTCTGACTTATGCCTCACCGTCAAACAAGTGGATTACGACAAGCACGAGAATCCGATTAGTTTCTCAGTTGAGCACCACCTCGCTGATGCGTTCGACTTCCGGCTCGTCAGGGACGGGCCAAATTCAGAATGAATCACCTGAATCTCATTGCTCAATATGAGAAAAGCGAAAAAGCATTCGAAAGGAAAACTATGGACACCCAACTTCCGGTTCTAGTCACTGAAGCCAATTCAACCTCTTTCTATGAGGGACCCGAGCTGTGCAACGAGTACTTCCGCAACGATCAAATGTGGTTTGGCCGTTCTATCGTTCAACCCGGAGATACCGGAGCCGTAGATCCTGGTCATGACGGTGCCTGGGAAGTGTTCTATTGTGTTTCAGGTGAAGGCATCATGGATGATGGCACGAACGAATACGCTATGAAAGCCGGCGACGTGCTTGCATTCCCACCAAGCGTGCCGCATCGAATCCACAATCGAAGCGAAGAGCCTGTAATTTTTGTCTGGTCTGGAGCACCAGGAAAACCCCTTGACCACTAACCGCATTTAATAATAAAAAATCGACTAACTCGCTTAGGAGTCTGGTCGATTTTTTAGTGCGCACTTTTCGAGGCCCAATCAACGGCAAGAGAAGCAGATCAATAACTCGAAATCCATAAGGGATCAATCATTCTTGTCCCAAGAAATTGAAAACTCGCAGCCAAGTTACTCAAGGTGTTGTCACAGCGCAGAAAATGTTCGAGACAAGGAAAGATTTATATGAAAACCATGCGCGTTGCTGGAAGTTCGCATGGGAACATCAGCCACGCATAGTTGCAGATCATTGCCTGACATGACTTCACGAGCACCCGAGACCTAATAGAACAATGATCCGTGTCACTAAAGTCCGTGCAAAAGAGCCGGCATCCCGCCGCATCTCCCTCAGTGTCATCCACCGAGCTTTACGTGTAGATGGTTTCGCACTAGTTATCCAGGCCCCGAAAGATCTCATTCGCACAGGTCGGGATATCGCAGATACCTGGTACCGCATAGCCGATCCCCCTCTCGAAGCTGTACGTCGATGTTTTCATACACTGCGTAACCCATAACGTTCTTCTTCCCTGAGTTGTAGTGGGTTACTGATTAACGGATGCTTTGCCTAAACGGCGAGCGCGAGGCGTTGTTTTTCTTCGATGTGCAGTAGTGCGCGTTCTGGGACTTTGATGGTTTTGAGGTCTCCGAGCATTTTGCGGATTTGTGTGTAGGCGGTGTGGCGTTCGTGGTCGGTGGCTCCAGCACCTTCGGCGATGGTGAGTAGTGCGCGGATGCGCTGGATGGTTTTGAGTTCTTTGGCTGGGATTTTGATGGTACTAATGCGCTGGGCGTTGGCGTAGGCGGCTTCCCAGGCGTCTTCGAAGGCGCGGACTGCTTTGGGGTAGGCCAGGGTGTTGAGGTCTGTGGAGAGGGTGAATGTGGCTGGCATGTCGGGGATGGCGTTTTCTGCGTCTCGCATGGCCTGGTAGAGCTTGCTGGTGGCTTTGATTTTGATGTCTGTCAGGGCGGGGAGGTCGAAGAGCATGTCCCAGTCGGTTTCTGCCTTGAGTACGTTGCGGCGCATTGCCTCGTGGCGGTCGGTGACGGTCTTCCAGCGTTCAGCGATTTTGGCTTGTGCTTCCTCTAGCGCTTTGCTCTGTGCCTCTTGGGCTTCTAGTTGTTTGCGCTGGTGCTGTTGGCGCTGGCGTAGCTTGCTGATGCTCCAGATGATGGTTGCGATGAGGGCGATGGCGGCGATGGCCACGCCGATCCAGAGGAGGACCATGAGGGATGTTCCGGTGTCTGCTGGTGTCGTAGTCTCAGGTAGCGGTGTGGGTGTTGGTGAAGGATCGGGTTTCGCTTCGCTGTTCTCGTTGCCGGTTTCCTTATTCAGGATCCTTGGCAGCACAGACAATCCAGTGGCGACTAGTCCTCCAATTAGCAATATAGCTAATGCGCCGCCTGTTGCCCCGCCTGTAGATGCCTCGCCTCGTACTGCTTTGATTCCTTGTGCTAAAGCTGCGAGGACACAGCCTATAAGGATCACGACTGCAAGTGCAGGGGTGATGTCTTGAAAGGAAGAGTCGCCCCTGATCATTGCAGAATCTCCGATAATCGTGGCTTTTTTCTTGCTGGGACAGGTTTGTGCGTTTTTTGGGGGGATTGGTCTTTCTGTAGGTGTAGTTAGCCTCTGTCAGGGGACATACCGGTCATAGTTCCAGAGGTTTTTTGTTCGACGGCCCTGAGGCAGTGCTGGCAGGTTACTTTTTTGATGTTGGTGGTAGTTGATGCGGTGAGTGCTGTACAGCGGGCGATGAAGCTATCGACAAAGGTGAATCCAGGGATCGATAGCTGATTGTTGACTAGGTGTATTTGCTCCTCGTTCATCGCATTTCCTGACGTTCTATGTCACAGCAAGAAGTATCGCTGAGCTGAGGCAGCCGATGGTCAGGAAGGTGAGGAACAATTGCACCAGGGTGACAGCCCTGATGGAGAACCCCCCTTTTTTGTCCTGAAGGAAAATCATGGGAGCTCCAGAGCCTAGAAGCCAGAAGCTGAAGATTCCTAGAGCGGCTAGTCCGAGTATCGTCCACATAGGGACCTCTTTTCTGGTCAAGTTGTGATGTGCGGATTCAAGATCATCCAGAAGACCATGGCGGCCCACAACGAGGATCCTCAGTTTTCGGGTGTGGTGGTGTTCAGGCAGCCCGCGCCAGTGCCAGAAGGTGATTCGGTGCAGGGGTCCAGAATTCCTGGTACTCGCCGTGGTTCATGTCTTCGGCGACGTGGGTGATGAGATAACTGGCGCAGAGGTTCGCTGGGTTGATCTCTTTGACGTGCGACTGGGCAAAGTTCGCTGCAATGCGGGCAATCTGCAGGCTGTGAGATGAGCCGATGGTATGTCCCTCATAGGACACGAGCCAGGATGGCCAGGCGTAGGGGTTTTTCTTGATCTTGATGTGCGTGTACATGATGCTTTCCATTCGTTGTGGTGGTGGTCGTGGGATGAGTTTCATCAGTTGGATCGTGGAACCTGCTTTCTGAGGAAGTGTTAGCTGCTGAGTAGTTGGTCAGCTGGTGGTTCGGCCTTCTGGTGGCCTTTGATGGAGCTGTAAGGAGCTTTGCCAGTGCGGCCGGTGTTTTCGACGCTCACGGTTTTAGCGTTGGCCCTGAGCACCTGATGCCAGTGAGGCCCGATCAGGACGTAGTCTCCCGGGCTGATGGTGTCTTTGCTGTAGTTGCCAATACGTCCGGCTTTGAGGTGTTCACGCTGCACGCTTTGCCAGTACTGGATCTGCTCTGCAAGTGCAGCCATTTCTTCCTGAGCGCGGGCTTTGGCTTCCCCTGATGCTGGTGGGACTTCACGCGCATAGGGTGTAGCGCGGTTCGCGGTGTATCCGTCGATGGACCGCTTGAGCTGGCGCATCTGTGCGGTGAGCTTTTCGAGCCTGTTGGCTACTGCCTGCGGGTTATTCCGCGCGCCTGTCGCGTGGTGGGCGGCTTCGGCTTTATCAAGCGCGTGAAGTGCTGCCTGGTCGGCTTCAACGCTGTTCTTCCAGGCGGTGTTTGCCTTGTCAATCGCCTGCAGGTGCCGAGCTTCCGAGTGGTGGCCAGCTTTGACTGGTTCTCCGGCAGCTGGGAGACGGCGGTGGGCCGCAAAGAATGCTTGTTCAGCCTCGTTGGCTTCGTGCGCTTTACGTTCCGCGACGCCTTGCAAGTGTTGCGCCCGCTGGGCAGCGCGTTCGGCAAGGTCCCTTTCAACTTCCGTCGTGCTCCGTACAGAGTGATCGAGTTGTACGTGAACAGTGTGGTGTGCTGCAGTGAGTGCTTTCGTAGTTTCTTCGATGATCTGCAGCTTTGGAGTGTTGTCGCGGGACTGGGGGACATACCATTTCCCTAATCCGCGGCCCCACTTCCAGCCGTGGGCTTTAAGGATCTCGTTGGCCCCGTCCCCGCGGGATGTACCTTCGAGCAGTGTTCCAGCACTTGGGGTGTGCGTGATGGTAATGCTCATTGCCTTGTCCTTCTCAGTGCTTGGTGCGGTCGTAGACTGCCAACGCGCCGTTGTAGTTATGGCCCGTTTGGTTTTGGATGAGGCGTAGATAGCGCGAGTCGCTGGTGTGGGCGTGGTTTCCCCCGCTGGTGTGCCATTCATGATCTGGTTTCCAGGTGTTGCTTGTGGTGTCCCAATGGGCCGGTATGAGGTTGGCTTCCGTCTGTCCGTAGATCGCCTTGGTGCGAAGTAGCACGGGTGCTTCGATGTCTTCGTGCTGGGTGGTGGTGCCCTCGGTGAGGTGATGGACTTCCCATTGCTCCTCTGCGTAGTAGCCGACGAGGGTTAGCTCGTCATAGATGGCACTGAGCCCGGTGTGGATGTAGTGGGGGTTGTCTGCCGGGCGGAGGACCCCAAGGGTGAGGGTGGTGTGCTCCGGGGTACTCATGGTGTGCTCTCCTTCTTGTTGTCTTGGTGGCGGGCTAGGACGCTGGTGGCTTGGTCAATGAGTTGCTGGTGGGAGCAAGCGGCCCAGCTGGGGCGCTCGTTAGTTGCTGTGGTGCGGACGGTTTCTTCCTCGATGACCTGCTGGCAGTCGCTGATCAGCCCGGTCAGTTCTTCTGCAGTGAGCGTGGCGAGATAAGCGGTTGCTTCGCGGTTGTTCGTTGCTGCGAGTTTCTCGGTGTGCGGGGACAGTGAGTGGGTCATCGGGGCGTCCTGTTCTGCTTGTTATGCGGTAGTTAGCTCTGCGTGGGGGCAGTTCCTGTCATGGGAGCCTGAATTTTTAGCGTTGAGCCCTTGGACGGCCTGTGGCGGTGTTGCGGTTCCGGACCCAGGCTTCTGCACTGGCTTTGAGGTAGAGGGCAACGGTGTTGGTACTGAGGGCTACCGGCGGGAAGGTGGGGTCTTTCCGGGATAGTTCGCGCACGCGCTGGCGGGTAATGCCCGCGTGGGTGGCGATGTCGGTCAGAGTGACCAGATCCGGAATTTGCGCGGTGGCGTAATCGGCGTTGAAGTCATTTTCTGTGCGTAGTGTCATCGTGGTGATTTCGGCTCCGGCAAGGGGGCCGGTGGTCAGCAGTCCTGTAGTCCGCTGGGCCGCATCGAGGTGTTCGGCAGCTTCGAGGGTGAGCGAGATGGTGATGCTGGCGAGGTTCTTTGGATCGATGGTTGCTGAGACCCCGTGGTCAGTGAGATGCGCCGTGAGATCAAGCAGCTCGGCGTCTTCGTGCAGCGGCTGCGGGAGGGTCAGTTTCGTGTAGATATGCCAGGTGGTCATGGTGGTTCCTTTTCTGGTGGTGGGGAGGGTGGCCGCCGGGGCTTCCCGGCGGCCTTGCGACCTACTGCGGTTCGATGAATCCCTGCCGTTTGAGATCAGCCATGAAGTTTTTCCATGCTTTGTGATCACTCGGCGTCCGGTGGGTTCCGATGGTCAGCTGGTCCTTGTTGGGTGGGTAGATCATCCAGCCTGACTTGGTTTCCCTGACTCGGAATCCTTGGCGTTCAAGCTCTGGTATGAGCTTGCGAACCTTTTTTTCGTGTCGCATCTGCGAACCTCTTTCTCTTGATCTGACAAATACAACTTTACTAAAAGACTTGTCATGCGACAACCCTTTGTCTAGATTTATTTTCTAGGCACTGATTTTGGTCTCGGCGACCATTGGAGAATCCGTGGCAGAAAGCCGATCCAGACAGAGCTATCCCCTGAGCAATCAGGACAGGCTTGATGCCCGGCGAGCGCCGTGGGAGAGAAAGGGATGTGATGATTTCACGCAAGCAGTTGGAGCTGACCTTGGGTCGGCATGGCTTCTCGTATGTCGAGGAGCCCGGTTTCCAGAGTTTTCATCGCGTGCATCGTGATGGCGATGACCAGTATGTGCGGTTTTTTACGTGGTCTAACAAGGCGCACGCTGAAAAGCGGGAATTCCGCGGGCCTATTTGGTGGTGGTGTTGCGTGAGGGGCGGTTTCGGCTGCCTTTGGTGCAGTGGCCTTCTAGTGAGCAGGCGCGGGTTCCGTTTGGTGAGGTGCTCGATGAGCTGGAGAGGGTTTTTCTAGGTCCTTTGGAGCTGGATGCTGCTTCACGGTCTCAGGTCTTCGCTGGATTGGAGGATCGCTATGTTCTGTAGTGGCGCGCTGGTGCGTGGCAAGCTGCGGTGGGCAGGGGTCTCTGCGCTGATCATTGGTCTGGGTTTGAGTGGTTGTTCAGCGGTTGATTCTGTGGATCTCTCGTCGTGGCGTTCTGACTCGGCCGAATCGGTGAGTCCTTCGTTGAAGCAGGACTATGCTCTGGCGTTGAAGCAGCTGGATCAGGTTGAGGTGAAGGGACGTACCGCGAAAATTGGGTATGCGCGGGATCAGTTCGGCCAAGGGTGGAAGGACCCTGACCGCAATGGGTGCGATGCGCGCAATGATGTGCTGGCCCGCGACCTGCATGAGGTGAAGTTCAAGCCAGGATCGGCGCAGTGCACGGTGCTCTCGGGGATTTTCTCTGATCCGTACACGGGAGAGCAGATTGAGTTCGTGCGCGGTCCTTCCACGAGCACTGCAGTGCAGATTGATCATGTCGTTGCTTTGTCTGACAGCTGGCAAAAGGGCGCCCAGCTGTGGAGTAGTGAGAAGCGGTTGCAGTTCGCTAATGACCCGTTGAATCTGCTGGCCTCCGATGGTCCCACTAATGCGGCTAAGGGAGATAAGGACGCTGCGACCTGGTTGCCTCCGAATAAGGGGTTCCGGTGTGATTACGTGGCCAGGCAGACAGAGGTGAAAGCCAAATATGGGGTGTGGATGACTCCTGCTGAGCATCAAGCTATCAAGAGGATTTTGGAGCGCTGCATGTAACGGCCTCTAGGCAGTACTTCGACTTTTTGTAGGCTGGTTAGGAAGAAGAGATCAGCAATATTGGAGGGACATACCGTGTCTGAGGCTTCGCGACTTTATGAGATCCGAACAATCAAAGCAGGATTAGCCGTGAATTCCCGGCTCTTGAAGGTGGCGTGGGGCCTTGCCGGGACTATTTTGCTCGCCATTGTCCTCCTGGTGGCCTACCTCTGGGCAGATAATGGGTTGACTAGTGCCCTGAGTAATCAGAGTGCTGCCGTCGCTTGGTCTACACACGCGTTCTTGGCCTTGGCTGCCGCGATGTCTGCGGTCGTGGTCACTGTTTTTACCCGGCGCAAGCTTGATCTCGAAGCGCAGCTGGCCCTGCTGCAGATCAACCCACACGATAGCTAATCCGTGAACAACGGTCTTCTGGAGGAACACTTATGGGACATACCATCACCCTTGAGCGCATTACCCGATTAGCCCCGAACGAAGTGTTCGTCTTCGGTTCGAATGCTAAAGGGCGGCATCTCGGTGGCGCAGCCCGCACCGCATGGCTCAAATTCGGGGCGAAATTCGGCAAAGGCACTGGCCACCATGGGCAAAGCTACGCCATCGACTCTATGAGCGGACTACCTACCCTCGAATACCAGGCCCAAGAGTTCATCGACTATGCCACGGAGTATCAGGAGCTCACGTTCCTCCTCACCCCGATCGGCACCGGCATTGCAGGACTCACGGCCGAGCAAGTCGCCCCACTCTTTCGCATTGCACCACCCAACATCACCCTGCCCGCATCTTTCGCAAGCATCATCAACTAACCCACCCTGTATCCGGGGACATACCATCACTAAGGAGAGCCCACGTGGCCCGCGAAACCCGCATCACCCTCATCGACGACATTGACGGCACCGAAGCGACCGAATCCATCAACTTCACCATCAACGCCAACAGCTACGAGATCGACCTCAACGACACCAACGCCGCAGCCTTCCGCGCCGCCTTCCAGCCCTACATCGACTCAGCCCAGCACAACACCCAGCAGGCGACAACAGACTCCCAGGCAATCCGCGAATGGGCCGCCAAGAACAACATCCAAGTCAACGCTCGCGGCCGCATCAAGCAAGAAATCATCGACCAGTACTACAACTCGCTACGCAAACAAGCAGCCGGCCGAAACTAGACACCACGCAAAAAGAGGCCAGGGTGGGGATATACCGTCCCCACACTGGCCTCTTTACGTTCCCCGCATCTCTCGAGTCGGGAAAGGTTTTAATCTATGTCTCTAGCCAAGGGCGCCGGTTTCTCCTAGAGGATGCTTCTTGGAGCAATTCGCTCAAAGGACGTTAAAGTACTCGGCTCCAGGCGACTTCACGTTCCAACTGACCAGTCTTAGCAAACAGTTGAACCTAGTGGGTTGATACAAGAACAATCGCAAGATCTTTCGTGTCTGCTGACATGAATCCAGTTTTCTACCCGAATGGCCCAGACCTTCGGCTAAGAGATCCGGCAGCTGATCAACCAGATCAACGCATTGCAGTAGCGAGACATTGAGTTCAAATTTGGCAAGAGAAGATCGATGCTACCGCGCTTCTTCGGCGGTTTCATACGCGGCCCAAGTTATGCTCATGACAAAAATAACTCGTTATGTGCATTCCAAAGTGAACACACAACGGAGAACACTTACCGCTGAACTGCCTACGAGATTTCAAGGTGACCATGACCTGCCCCGTCCCAAGCGCTCATAGAAGACTAGATGACGCTCATGCTGCTTGGCATGATGCTCTCGACGCCTATACGGATCCGCACGGCTTCAGACGTCACCTAAATTCATTTCTCGCTGCTTTTGGTAGCACCAAGGATCTGATCGATCGACGCAAGCGCCGCCTCCCCCTTGGTGTAGAGAAGTTAAAAGAATGGGAGTCAGAAGCAGCTCAGTTCCCGGCAGCAACATGGGCTCGCTCATCTCGAAATCTGGTAATCCATGAAGATGATCTGGATCTATATAGTTGGGCTGAAATAGAGTTCGTGGACCCAATCACGTTCACTTCCGTGACGCCCGGGAGGCGAATTCCATCGAAATACACAACCGAAGAGATATTAGCTTCAGTTTTGCAGGCCGGCATCCCATACAACGATCGTCGAGTCATTGCGGTCACGAGAAAATGGGTAGCAGACACCCTCCCGCATGTTGAGCTGCTCAGCGCTTGCAGTGTTCTCTATTCCCTCTTATGCGCGCTCCTTGAAGCATTCCACGAGCCTGACACAGATTGTTCCGAGCTGTATTTACCAGCGAGGTCTTGCGATCGAGGAATGCGAAACCTGCATCGTCCAGCTTGCATGGTCGCTTCACCGCCGAATATAACTCGATACTTTGACACGAAGTCAGAGCGCGAGCTGGCGGTCAGTATCCACTCGTTTGGCCGCGACGAAGATATTTTCTCTGAAAAGGACTTGCGGGAGCGCTATGGAATGACGCGTAGCTTAGACGGTGATCCTATTGAAATCGCCCCTCATCAGCTCCGAATGGCAGGAAAGTTTATTTCCATTGATAGCGAAGCCCTTCCTTGGATGGTCCTCTACAAAGACAAAAAGATACTCGACGCGTTCCCGGTGAGCTTTGGCGATCAAAGCGAAAAAGTCGTAATGCATCGGATCATTGCCCAGCGGATACAATCCCTAGGAGCTAATGGCTTTCTCTTCAGCGGGGAAATCTGGACGAAACGCCACCCGAATAGAAAACGGAAAGTTCACTCACACGATGAAACCCATTACAGCATCCGCGAAGATCGAGACGAGGCTCTCGCTGTTTGTGCAGCCTCTCATGATGGCCGTCAGCTCACCATGGTCCAGGAAATAGTTAGAAACGAGGACGGATGGCCAGAAACCGGGCGAGTTAGATCCTACGACCAATTAGACCGGCAATGGCTCCCCCTACTGAATGCGATTTCGGGGCTTAACTCAAGTAGTGCGTTCTACAAAAATGATGGAGTAGACGCTCAACGCAACCACCGTCCGCGATCTGGTAGGTGCACATTTTCATGAGTTCATCTGTCCCTTGATTCCTAACGAACATTTCACGACCGACCGTTATTGGGGTACCCAGCAAGTAAACTTTGATTTCGTGTCAAGCGAACTATCTTTCTGCTTAGTCCGAAACAAGCAGGTGCCACTCCAACGGAGCGGCACCTGCTTAACTGTTCCCTAGCTTCCCTCATTAGGGTGCTTCGCTCACCTCAATATCCGGAATTTGCAAAGCCGGCAGAGACTTCGACGATCGCAAGCTTGTCTCAGGGGCAAGTACCACCGTCTCTTCACCATTGACAGCCGGGTTGCCCAAGATGAGATTTTCTCCGACAGTTGCCTTGTTGAGAGTCCGGGCTTGTGAAGCATAACCATCAGGAATCAAATGAGCTTGAACAGCCTTCTCTGTTTTACCGTCAGAGAAATATGAAACAAGTCCGATACCAGTTTCAGTCAGATGTTGTGCGTCACCGCACGAAACCCCACCTGCGCCACCATCGAATTTTGCTTCTGTCAGCAGACAGACACCAATATCGCCATGAGTCGATACCCAGAATTTGTTCTCCTGGTCTTCCCCAATGAAACGTACTGTCTTTGGTTTAAGACCAGAATTTTTCAGGGACTCGGCAAGGAAAGCGGGAAGCTTGTCTGCCGCAGTTTTGGGTTGGCTCAACACCTTCAGCTGGGCTTCTGGAGATGGAATATCGCTGGCCACAGCTTCGTGAGGGCTATTCAAGCCGGAGGATACGCCGATAGCAACTCCAAGGGCAGCAAGTGCAGCGACCCCTCCAGAGAGCACTGATTTCTTTCGGGTGTTACTTTTCATTCAAAACACCTCATTTCTCGTAAGCACAGCGAATTTGGTAGTTGGAGGTTCCGGCATTTGCGTACTGCCACCAGCACTGCGAATGATGGATTTTGGAAGCCGTCTTGTAAGGGGCGATAGCATGGCCAGTCCCACTTACTGACTTGTAGACGGTACCGTTTCTTCCAGCGTTCGTGATTCCCTGAGCAGTCACGGTCATCAAGCGATGAGGAACGAATCCTTCAGTTTGCTTGGTCGCGGTGGTTCCGTTGGCATACCAGCTGGCCTTTACATACTGCGCTTTTACACCGTCAAAGAACCAGACCGTAGTTGCCTGGCTTGCCTGCGCTGTAGAGAAGACAAGCAAGAAAGCGAAAACGCAGGCCACGAGAGGCTTTAATTTTCTACTCATTTTCAATTTCCCTTCTTTGGAAAAATGAGGAGGTTAAAAATGGACAAGCGAATGTTTTTGAAACCTATCAAGTTTACGAGGCTTAGATAATGGAGGAACTTGATTGTTACAGTATCTTTATAAACCGACGTGATTTTCCCTAGCAATTTTTCGCCATGACTCCCCAAGTGATGCTTGGCTGGGCTACTATCGCTTAATAGGGCCATTCGAGAGGTGCGGGAATTGAAAAAGGGACTCGTCAAATCATTGCTGATCGCGTTTTCCGTGCTAGCCATGACAGCTTGTACATCAGTGAGCGATCTAGAAATCTTGGAACAAGAACCGCAGCCCGATCAGCCTGCGGCTAAGGCGAGCCAAATTCCTGAAATTATTGATCCAGGTTCTTTACGCTTTGCCGTCGAATACCAAGGCGCGAATTACTTCATCGGCACCTCAACTGATAAGAAAATGGGTTGCGTGCTTGCCTATCCCACAACGGGAACTAACTGGCTTAGCGGGTGCGGGTTGCTCGGGGGGAGCAACGCCATCGTCAACACAAGCAACGGGTCAGGAACCCAAGTACTTCTGGTAGCAGATGATGCAGATCCCAAATCGCTGACAGGTGATGGCTGGACTCAGATCCATCAGAATATTTACCTGCACCGCTAGAACGAGCAGCGGAGAGGCCCATTGAATAGGCGCCACTTCCTCAACTCGTTTGACCGCTTTTCATTCTGCGTGTAGTCCTATTGATAGGAACTTATATCAAGGAAACTAGGTGAGTTCTCGGCTAGCACGGAATCCCCCAAGTGCTGCCCTAGCTAGTTACCTGGCAGTCCCCCAAGGTGCCAGGCAATAGCATCCAAGTATAATTCCCAAGGTTGCTCGGGTGTGCAGAAAGGCTCTCAACGCTTGCGTTGAGAGCCTTATTTGTCACTCCGGTGGCTGTGACTATTAGATACGAATGGCGGTTAATTGCAGGTAGTAATGGCATCACGAATCTAATTAGCCACACGTGGCCTAGACAGAGGTAATGCTGGCGCACTGAACCCAAAACATCGCAGTGCGCCGCCTTCATTAGGTGCGGAGATACTTCTAGTGCGTGGCACCCTTCATGCATTCCACAAGTCGCCGGTGGCGAACTAGCGGCTCTCGAAAGAAGACGAAATACCAGGAGCATCTGTCCCTTTTCGGCCGTAAAGGGAAAACTTGTTCGCGCTTATCCAAGCTGATCCGCAGGACGAAGCAGCACTTCATTGATCACCAAATGCCGTGGCCTGTCCAGGACGAAGGCAATGACTTCCGCGATTTCTTCCGGGGTGACCGTCGCCGAATCATAGCCCTTCTGTACCGCCTCGCGTGTTGCCACGTCAGTGATGTGAGACGGCAGGTCGGTATCGACCACGCCTGGTTCGATAAGGGTGACCCGGACGTCGGGAAGCAGTTCTTGCCGAAGCGACTCTGACCAGCCGTTGATGCCCCATTTGGTGGCGGCATACACGCCGTTGGTGGCCCTGGCAGTTCGGCCGGCGACCGAGGAGATGTTGATGAGGTCTCCGCCGCCGTCCTTGAGCTGGTCAAGGAAGACTTCGGTGGTGGTGATCGCACCGAGTAGGTTTGCTTCGACCATCGTGCGGTAATCGTCTCGAAGCTCGGAGCCGAATGGGCCGAGGAGCATGACGCCTGCGTTGTTCATGAGCACATCTGCTCCGCCGAGCTCATTCTTTACCCGTCGAGCTGCGTCAAGGATCTGTTCGCGGTCGGTGACATCAGCCTGAATGGCAATAGAGCCGTTGCCCAGTTCCTGGGCTAGCGCTTCGATGCGGTCAAGCCTGCGCGCAAGAAGCGCGATAGCGTATCCCTGGGCTGCTAGCGCACGGGCGGTCGCCGCGCCGATGCCGGAGGATGCCCCGGTGATGACTGCGACACGAGCGCTGTTCTGATTGTTCATGGGATGGTTCTCCTTCATTCTGTTGATTTGAGTATTGACACTGGTTTGAGATTTGCCGACTGCGTCTTATTTTTCTAGACAAGCCGCCTGGTTTTCAGGCCGCTTTGCGAAGCTTCAGGGTTGCCGCAGCCAGCAGCAGAAGCAACACCCCGGCGCCTAGGTAGTCGAGGCGCAGGCCGGTTCGGAAATCTGGTTGCACGGCGAGTACGGCGCCGAAGACCGCGATGCCGAGCGAGCCGCCCATCTGGCGGGCGGTGTTCAGCACGCCGCTGGCGGTGCCCGTCCGTTCGGCCGGGACTTGATCCAGGATGAGGGCGGTGAGCGGCGGGACAGTGAACGATCCCCCGAGGCCGACAGGGATCATGAGTAGAGCGGTGTAAATCATCGGGGCTTGTCCAGGAATGAAGGCGAGTGCAATGAGCCCGACCGCCATGAGAAGCACGCCAATAATGGTTGTGATGATCTTTCCCAGTCGCTCCATGAGCCGGGCGACCAACGGATTAAGCAACGCGACCAGGCCGGTCATCGGCAGGAAAAGCAAGCCGGTCATGAGCGCGCTCGCCCCGCGTTGCTCTTGAAAATAGAGGCTTTGGACGAACACCACGCCATAGAACGCGGCCATGCTCACGAACGCGATGCCCAGCCCGGTAGAGACGGTCGAAGAACGGAACAGGTCCAATGGCATCATCGGGTTGCGGCCGCGGGCCTGCGCGAAGAGGAACACGAGAGCTCCGAGGACGGTCAGGCCGAAAGCAACCAGCACCTCAGGAGCGGAGTAGCCTAGGGAACCGCCCTCGATGATGCCATAGGTGAGCGATCCTAGTGCCATGACGGCAGAGACCTGGCCGGTCCAATCGAACGGCGCTGGTCGCCGCGCCGAGGTTGCCACCCGGGATAGGACCACAAAGGCCAACACGCCAACTGGCAGGTTGACAAGGAAGATCCAGCGCCAACCGAATTGCGTGAGCACGCCGCCCAAGACCGGCCCGGCAGCCGCGGCGACGGAGCCGCCCAGTGCCCAGTAGGTAATGGCCCGGCCCCGTTGAACAGCATCGTGGAAGGCCTCGCGGATCAGGGCGAGCGAGGTTGGAGTGATCATGGCCGCGCCAATGCCTTGCATGACTCGTCCTGCAACGAGTACCGCAAGAGTGGGGGCAGCTGCGCACGCGGCGGATCCCAGGACAAAGATCAGCATGCCGACGCCGTAGGCGCGGCGGGCTCCGATGCGGTCGGACATCGTCCCGCCGAACAGCTGCAAGGCCGAGAACAGCAGCGTATAGCCGGTGACGATCCACTGTAGTCCGGACAGGGTGGTTCCCAGCTCGGTTCCGATGCTGGGCAACGCAACGTTGACGATCTGGGCATCGAGGGCCACCACGAAGAAGCCGAGCATGGCAACGCCAAGGGCGGCCCGCTGCTGCGCCGGTGTTGGCCGCGGCTTGGAAGGTCTGGTTTGAGTCATGTGCTGCTTTCGGTGCTGGCGTTCGATGATGTTTCCATTCAAGCCAGCTCCACGAGACGGGGAAAGGAACCAGCTATGCGTGCACTGGCAGTTCCTCCCTACACAGGAATGTTCCGACTACTGTTGAGGCATGGATCATCGAGAAGAAGTCACCGATTTTCTGCGGACTCGCCGCGATCGGATTTCCCCTGAGCAGGCGGGACTAATCAGTTCGGGACGCCGCAGGGTGCCGGGTCTGCGCCGTGAAGAAGTCGCCATGCTCACCGGCGTCAGCGTGGAATACTACGCCCGGATGGAACGCGGCGACCTGCGTGGCGTTTCCCTGGAAGTGCTCGATGCGCTCGCACGTGCGTTGCGCCTGAACGAAGCCGAGACTGACCATCTGGCGGATCTGGCGCAGGCCGCCGGCCCCACCCCGCCGCGCAGCCGTCGCAACCCGCGCCCGAAGAACGAGGTTACGGCTGGTTTGCAACAATTCCTTGACGCAGTGACCGGTGCCCCGATGTGGGTCCGGGATCGCAGATTGGACTACATCGCCGCTAATCCTCTGGGCCGTGCACTCTACGCTCCGATGCTGGATGATCCGTCCAACCAGGGCAACACGGCACGGTTCATGTTCTTCAGCACCGCTTCCCGGCTCTTCTTCCCGGATTGGGAACGCAACGCCGATGACCTGGTGGCCACACTGCGCATCTATGCCGGACAGAATCCGCTGGACACCAAGCTGACCAACTTGATCGGCGAACTCGTGACCCGCAGCGATGCCTTCCGCTACCGGTGGGCCCAGCACGACGTGCGCCATCACCGTGGCGGACTCAAACGCATCCACCATCCGGCCGTAGGCGATCTGGAACTCTCCTATCAGGCGATGGAACTTCCAGCCAACCCCGAATGGTCCATGTTCGCCTTCACGGCCGAGCCTGGATCTGCCAGCGAAGAGCGCCTGCAGCTGCTCGGGAACCTGGCAGCTTCCGAGAACACCCTGGACCGCCAACCAATGCAACGCGAACGTTGACATAAGGGCGTACTGCCAGTTCCTTCTTCAACGAATCCGTCCGGCCTAATGTTGAAATCATGACGAACATGAATTTCACTTTGAACAATGGCGTGGATATGCCGACCCTCGGGTTCGGTGTTTTCCAGACGCCACCGGAGCAAACCGTCGACTCCGTCCAGGAAGCCCTGACAGTCGGCTACCGTCTGATTGATACGGCCGCAGCCTACGGCAATGAACGAGAGGTCGGCGAAGCAATCCGCCGTTCGGGCATTGAACGATCCGAGATCTTTATCGAGACGAAACTGTGGATCAGCGACTATGGATACGACCAGGCACTGCATTCATTCGAGAAGTCCGCAGGGAAACTCGGCGTGGACTACATCGACTTGCTGCTCTTGCACCAGCCGCTCACCGTCGACTTCGAACGGACCATCGGTGCATACAAGGCACTGGAAAAATTGCTGGCGGACGGAAAGGTCCGCGCGATCGGCGTCTCGAACTTCATGCCTGACATACTCCACCGCCTCATCGACGCGACGGACGTCCTTCCTGCGGTCAACCAGGTAGAAGGGCACCCATACTTCTCACAGCCAGAAGTGCAACAGGCCAATGCCGAACACGGAATCCTCACCCAGGCATGGTCCCCCATGGGCGGGATCACCAGCTACCGGGACGATTCCAGCCGTTCCACCTTCAATGACCCGGTCCTTGGCGAGATAGCCGCCGTGCACGGCAAATCCCCGGCCCAGGTGATGCTGCGCTGGCATCTGCAAGAAGGACGCTCGGCCATCCCGAAGTCGGTCAAGCCAGATCGCATTGCCCAGAACTTTGACGTGTTCGATTTCGAATTGGGCGCCGAAGAGCTGGCCGCGATCGATGCGTTGGATACTGGAGTCCGCAGCGGCCCGGACCCGGACTCGATCACGTTGGAGAACTTCCACCGCGATATCCCGGAAGCCTAGAGAACCCTCGCTACCAGCCAGGAACCAATCATGGAAGATAGTGCACCAGGCCCCGGCATCCGGTTTCAGTTCACCGCGATAGGCACGAACTGGACGATCGACACTGGCACCCCCATGCCAGAGACCGTACGCCAAGAAATCCTTGAGCTATGCGAGGACTACGACAAGGCCTGGTCCCGGTTCCGCGCGGACTCCCTGGTCACACAGATCGCACGCTCCAGCCGAGGAGCGATATACACGATTCCCAACAGGGATATCGCGCTGCTCGACCTCTACGACAAGCTGTTCACTGCCACTCATGGCGCTCTTGATCCGCTGGTCGGCCGTGACCTGGAGCTGTTGGGCTACGACGCAGAATATTCCCTCAAACCCGATTACGAGGCGCTCGCCTTGCGGGTTCAGGACTCCTGGGTTCGGGACGTGCATCGCGAAGGGTCCCGGCTAATCACGGAGCGCCCCGTCGTGATCGATGCCGGCGCAGCAGGAAAAGGATACCTGGTGGATCTGATCGGACAGGTGCTGCGCAGCGCCGCCATCGATGCGTTCCTAGTCAATGGCAGCGGGGACCTGCTCCACTCCGGTCCCGAGCCGGTCACGGTCGGCTTGGAACACCCCACCCGGGAGGGCCGGGTGATCGGCACCGTGGCGTTGGACAATGCGGCGCTGTGCGCTTCGGCCACCAACCGCAGGACATGGGGCCAAGGGCTGCATCATGTCCTCGATGGGCGCACCGGCCAGCCCGTGCATAAGGTCGTCGCGACCTGGGTGATCGCCGCGGGCACCGCCACTGCCGATGGCCTGTCCACGGCCCTCTTCCTTGCCGACCCGGGGCAGCTGGAAGCGTTCGAATTCTCGTGGGTGCGGATGCTCGCCGATGGCCGGGTCCAATGGTCCAACAACCTTCCCGGCGAACTATTCCTCTAGCCCCTTCTACCTGTTCAGGAGACCACCGAATGAAAACCCATCCATTGACCCGTGCTGCCGCTGGTGCCGCCGCGTCCCTCGCCGTCCTTGTCCCCCTGGCCGGATGCAGCACCGAAGACTCGCGTGCCACGGCCGCGCCAAGCCAGCAATCCACCAGCAGCCCATCAGCCAGCACTTCGGCTTCTGAATCAACGGAAGTGCAAGCTGCTGGCTACACCGACGGCACCTACACGGCCCGGGGCTACTACGGAGGCGCGCCCTCCTACATGTCCTTCACCGTAACGCTCGATGACGGCCGGATCACCGATGTCGAGTCGGGGCTGATGCCCGATAACAACGAGACGTCCCGCGGATACCAGGAACGGTTCGCCGCAGCGCTTCCCGATGAAGTGATTGGCAAAAGCGTGGACGACGTCGAGGTCGGCGTGCTAGCCGGCTCAAGCAGCTGCGGCGACGGCTTCAACGACGCCCTTGCCAAGATCCGCGACCAGGCGGCAACCAACAGCTAATCAGGGAAGAAAGGAACAACCTCATGTCTGCAACACCTATGACGACAGTCCTGGTCATCGGAGCCTCAGGCAGCATCGGCCAACAGGCCGTGGCAGAGTCGCTGCGTGCTGGATACACCACGCGAGCGCTGGTGCGAAACCCTGCCCAGGCTTCGTTTTTCCCCAAAGGAACCCAGATCATCGTCGGGAACCTAACGGATCCAGAAACACTGGCGGCAGCGCTGGAGGGGGTCACCGGAGTCGTCTTCACCCAGGGAACCTATCGTGATGCAGAGGCCGAACAGGCGAACTACCATCCCACCCGGGCTGTCCTTGGGGCTTTGACAGCGCCGGCACGCATAGCACTGATGACCGCTCTGGGGGTCACCAAGCCCACGGCCGGACATGACTGGAAGCGCAGGGCCGAACGCCTGGTCCGCGCCAGTTCTCTTCCCTATACGATCGTGCGGCCAGGATGGTTCGACTACAACGCACCGGACGAACAGCATCTGGTATTCCGTCAGGGAGACACCCAGTGGGCTGGGAACTCCAGCGATGGGGTGATCTCCCGGCAGCACATCGCCCAGGTCCTCATCGCGAGCCTGGCTTCCGATGCCGCCACCTCGAAGACCTTCGAACTGGTCGCCGAGCAAGGAGCAACTCAGGATCAGATGGAACCGCTCTTCGCCCAGCTCGCGCCGGACACCGCACTGGATGGGCCGCAAGACCGGGCGAACTTGCCGCTGGAGAACGAACCGCAGGACTTCCTCGACGACCTCGCTGCGATCCGCCACCGATTCACCAACTGACTCAAGCATCCGTCCCCTCTTTTCGGGGCCGCCGAACGACGACCTCCAAAGAAGAGAAGCAACCATGAGCACGAGACTCAAAACAACCATCCTCATTGCCGCCGCCGTGCTGACGATGGCCACATTGAGCGTATTCAACCTGTGGGTTGCCTCATGAACATGCTGCGCAGCATCGCGCTCTGGGCAGCAGCAGTGCTCTTCCCCGTACCGCTGCTCCTGTCCTACGACCTGATCGCGACCGAACCGGTAGTCCTCAAGCAACTAGTGCTGTTCGGGCTGATCGCCTATTGCTGGTGGCTCTTCGCGATCCTGCTCAGCCTCCGCCCCCAGTGGCTGGATCGGGCCGTCGGCCTTCCAGCCGTCTACCGGATGCACGGCATCCTCGGCCTCGGCGCGCTGTTCCTGGCATATGTCCACGACCAGAACTCCTACACGAGCAACGGACTCGCTGAAGATCTCGGCGACTGGGGCCTTTACCTTTCCATCACCACCCTGTGCCTGGCAGTGTTCTTCCTCAGCGGCTGGCTGGTGGACCGTTCAGTCTGGCTGCTGCGCGCCAGGCGGTTCCTGGAGAAGAACTTGTTCCGGCACCAGCTCTCGATCTGGCTGCACCGCGTGAACTTCATCGTGGTGCTGCTGATCTGGCTGCACGTGCACGTGCTGGCGCGGATGAACCAGTACCCGGTATTCATGGTCCTTTTCGACCTCTACACCGTCACGGTGCTGGCTGTCTATGCCTGGAAGAAATGGATCGCCCTAGAGGCGATGCCCACGGGCACTGTCATGGCGAACGAAGCGCGCGGGGCATCCACCCGCAGGATCTCCATCGAACTCGACCAACGGCACGCTTCGATCCGCCCAGGGGATTTCTTCTTCCTCCGATTTGAAGGTTCCACTGCTGTTGGGCAAGAACCACACCCGTTTTCAGCGACTGACGACGATCAAGGCACGGTCACGTTCACGATCCGCCAGCATGGCGACTACACCAACGGCCTTACCAACGTGGCGGCAGGTACGCGAGCCCGGTTGGAAGGCCCTTTCGGCCGCTTCGAATCAGCGGTACGGGACCACGACCCCGAGGCTCCACTGGTGCTGCTCGGCATGGGTGCTGGCGTCGCACCGCTGCTCAGCCTTGCCGCGGCACACCACGCACACCGGAAAATCCACCTGCTCTGGTCTGCCCGTTCCGAAGAGGACCTCTACTACCAGAACGTACTCGACGCCTACCGCGAGGCATCCGGTGGAAAGATGCGCGTCACGACGAGCGTCGGCCGCTTCCGCAAAGAAGACCTCGAACGGGAACTCACTGGCCAAGAACTGCAAACGGGCGCATTCTTCATTGTGGGCCCCAGCCCAGCAGTGCTCGGGAACCAACGGCTGCTCCGCAAAATGGGAGTATCCCGGCGCCGTATTCACCAGGAACGCCTGATGTAAGGACAACGCGTCGTTGCAATATCCTCCTATGAACGGGCGGACGCTACCTGGATCCAGGGAATGACGAATGCAGCGATCCAACGACACTTCATCCACCTGCAGAGATGAAATAAATGACCTCGTGAATCATGAAGACCTCCAAAAATGCAGTGGGCTGATGCCCGCTTCTTTCCGGAGGTCTTCCTCATCCCATAAAAAGCAATGTTCCCCAGGGGTGAGGTCTAGCTGAGCGTGCCGACCCAATCAGCGACGAGAGCCTCGGACTGGTCCATGTCATTGCGGGAGATATCGAAGGTGTTGGCACTGACGTTGGCTTCCGGCAGCATTCCGGTCACAGTTTCCAGGGTCCCGGACAATCCACTGACATCGTGGGTCGTGAAGATGTAAACATCTTTGCCTGCGAAGTCGTTCTGCTCGAAGAACGTGTACAGCGGCATCGGCATGTCGTATTCCCAAATCGGGTACCCGACGATGACAGTGTCGTATTCATCCAGGTTAGGGATGAGTTCCTTCAGTTCAGGACGTTCACTATCATCTTGCCACTGCACCGCGAGGTCGATCAGCGTCTGATGGTCAAGAGGCAGCTCTTGGGCAGTCTCAATCCGGAACAACTGAGCTCCTAGGCTTTCGGCCATGAGCATCGCAGCATATTGCGTGTTCCCGTACACCGTCCCGTCAACAACATGGGTGCTATTCTCTTCGTCCTGCGTCATGCCTTCAGGATCGTCTGTCTCTGGCACAGAGAAGTAGGCGATCAGGGTGCGAGCACCATCTACCGTCCCCAGCTCCTCCTGCGGCGCAGCTGACTGGCCGCTGCCACTGGGAGCAGATTCCCCCAGCAATGAGCAACCGCTTAACCCTAAACCAGCAACTGAAAGTGCTGTGAAGCTCAGGAAGGTACGTCTGGTGGGAAGGTTCGTCATCGTCATGTTTCCTTACACGATTGTGGCGGTGGCGGTGGCGGTACTCAAGAATTGCCCTGCTTTCAGCCAGGCCTGCGTAGTCCAGGCCCTCGACTCATGCTTGCTGAACGTTTTCGCAGAACACTGGACAGAGGCCAGCTCTGTTTCTCCATGTCCCAATAAAGCGAGCACACTGCCACAGTACAAAGCCTTCATGGCGCTAAGAAGGAACTGCCGTTACACCCCAAACACACCGAACCATGCATCTATACGCTTGGCCTCAAAAGAAAAAACGATCCTCTCTATGCCTGCAAGGTCGATACTCAGGTGCAGCCTAAATCTTCCAGCCATGCAGAAACAGACGATAAATCATCGACCATTACTACAACTCGCTACGCAAACAAACCGCCGGCCGAAACTAGACACCACACAACAAGAGGCCAAGGCGGGACGGTATGCCCCGCCCTGACCTCTTTGTGTTCCCCAAGGTGCTAACAATGGGTCAAAGCCACTGCGTTTAGACCGATCAACTGTAGGCATTACAACAATCACCAAATTGACGTCTCTGAACGAACAGGGAACGCCTCACCCCGAAGAACACGACAATTTTCAGATTCCCAGATTCAAAAGCCACACGAAACGAAACCCGAGAAATACGGATTGGACACTGGTCATGAGTGGAAGCAATTCTCTGATCAACGAATGGATTGCAGGCATAAGATCAAACTTCTGCCACATCAGATAGCGAAAGATAGCAAATCTTTTCCACCGCAAAGCCGCTAAAAATCAAAATAATACCGCGTCAACAGCCAATTTCTAACGTTCCGATAACGAATTCAATGATTTCCATTTTTATTCTCAATCACACAGCTAGAGTAATTTCTTAAATTGCCGGTAAGTAGATTCGTGCTAAGACATTCACTTTTCTAAACCAGCAGGACTTCAGGTCGCTGCAACGAAGCAAGCGATCCCACACAGCTTAAGGAGATTCACATGTCCCTTCTCTCAAAGACTGGATCAATCGTTCTCGCATCGGTCGCCACTTTGAGCCTCTGCGCAAGTACGGCACTAGCCTCCACCGTGCCCCAAACCCCTACAAACCACCACGCGGCAGAGAAAGCAAGTTTCACGCTTCAAAATATAGCCAGACAAAAAATCAAAGCGCCAGCAGCCTCATACCAATCCATGAAAGCCACACAAAAAATTGCCAGCGACGCCGCGGATATACAAATTCTCAAATCTTCAGACAGTTACGCCGTCGCCGACCTCACGATGGCAAACGCCGATAGAGAAAAAGGGCGCGCAATGTGGGCAGCCGCGCCAGACTTCGTGGACCTATCATGGCAACTTCCGCGAGGAGCTACTGGAGCAGTAATCTTCAAGAACAACCTAGAGATTGCATCTGTCGATTCGGACAACTTCCGCGACACAGACGTCGTGCCTGGCGAACTCGCCTCCTACCGTGTCGAAACTGTCGGTAACGATTCTGCGGAGGCCGCTACGTGGGGATTGGAAGTCACAGTACCGGAAGGAAGCGGAAGCCAATCCAGCATCTCTTCCGCTGCTTCTGACATTTCGGTCGCTGCTGCCGCTCGCACTACGTCTGCAGTAAGGCATCAGACATTTATCCCTATGGCAAAGGTTAATGCACCACCAGCAGGCTGCGGACAGTACAGTGGCTCAAAGTTCGAGTTCGATGGAAATAATCGCTCATGGAATCCCACAGGAAGCTATAAAACCCGCGTAACAGCCGGGATCGACTGGACACAAAATGGAAAACTGACATCAGCCACAAAGGGTGTTTCCCCGACCAAAGTTTACAACAAATCGACAAAGAAGCTACTAGCAACCAAAACAGCAAGCTCAGCAAACATCTCCGTCTCCCGCCTTTCACTGAGCAACAGCAAAGAAGTCGATCTTCGATTCAAGGTACATGCAGGAAATCCCTTCTGCACTGGTGTACCCAATGCAATCGAAGCCGCATTCACCATGACCGTGACACGAGCAGGCAGCTGGTCCATCATCTCCGGCGAACACCGACAGATGCCAAACCATGAAATCGCCATTCACGGAGGCAACGGAGCCTTCCGGAACGTCTACACTCGTGCATATAAAGATGCCACCTGCCTGGTCCGATTTGTCTGCCCAGTGGTCAAGCTTGCAGGATACCGTGGAGGGTACTAAATTACGATGAAAACTTCCCAATCGATACTGAAGGTACCGATTTACGCAGTACTACTAGGCCTTCTCCTAATAGTTCCAACCCTTCCTTCTTACATCGCATCAACTGGACTCGTGAACGAAGCGATTCACAACAAACTCACCTTTGTCGATCAAACGCTTCTCGATCCCTGGCGCTGGGTTGGTTCACTTCTGGTATTAGCTCTTGTCCTAGGCGGCACACACATAAGGACCATGCCACCCCTCAAATGGGCAATCTTCTTCTGCGTTGCCATGATTGCCTACTCGACACCCATCCTCATCTCAGCAGGCAACTGGACTGGATACCCGCCTGCCGAAGTATTGAATTGGATTATGGTCTTTGCAGTGTCCGATATCGCAACCCTGCATGGACCTCTCGCAGGATTACTCTCCATAGGCGCACTCGGAATACTCAGAAGAATAAAATCTCCCCAAACAAAGCCGGACCATACTTCAGCAAATAACGGGTTCTCCCACAGTGCCCGGTACCACTAACCTTGCAGAAATTTCTACCGAAATAACGCATAGGCATACACACAGCTAAATAAAGAAAGTTCGTTCACATCACACTAATTGCGAAGTGAACGAACTTTCTATTTCTCCAACCCCAGGAACCAGCGACACCACGCAACGCACTATGACACAAACACACTCACCACCAAGATCCACATAATTTAGTAAAATACAATTTGCTACAATTCAAGGTGTCAGATCAACCTCACCCAAGGACACCACCAATGCGCGGACTCACCCTCGAACAAGCAGCCGACAAAGCAGGCATCAAACCCGCCTACTTCCGCTACCTCATGTCCCAACTCAACGGCACCAACCTCGACCTACGCACCCCACCAGAACCAGGCGAACGCGCTCGCCGGTATAGCCCGCAGAAGCTTGCTGCCTGGATGAAGAGCGGAAAGCCGCTTCCAGCGTCTGAGCGGACTTCGGTTCCAGAAGATACCGATGCGCAGACGCACGTGGCCGGAACAGCAGTCAGGACTACCAATGGCAATGGGTGGACTGTTTCCGTTGAAGATCCATCCATCCTGGTAGAGGCCAACACCTTACAGCGGGCTTGGTCCTTGAGTCGCATGAAAGCTGCGGAAAAACTAGGGATCGAGCTGGAAGAACTGGTTGTCGACGTCACCGTGGAATTCCCCGCTGAACAAGCTGCGCATTTCGAGACAGGGCGCCAGCTCGCAGCCGAGGCAGAAGCTACACGCCTGAAGGCGGAGCAGCATCGGCTGGAAGGGATTCGGGGCTTGGTCAAGGCCGGTTGGAGAAACAATGAGATCGCTGCTGCGATGGGAATGACCCCCCAACGCATTCAGCAATTGCTGGCAGGTAAATAGTCGGGGACATACCAGTTTGGCCTGTCTGCAAGGCTTTTAGCCTGTTACAATTTATATGAAAGCGCCCCGTTCGCGAGGCTTCCCTCTACGGTGAAGCTGCGAGGAATGATCTGACAATCAACCTCTTCTCCGGGGCGCTTTTCTCTTGCCTAAAATTAGCTGATTAGAGCTAGCCGAACGTCGTCGGGTCAACGTCTCTGAGAACCCGCGTATTCAATTTGATGGCACCTTCAGGTACCTGGTTATCGGCCTGCTCTTTGGCAAGGTAGTAGTCTGGTCCACTCACGGTGGTCCGGTCGACCACATCACCGAGTTCATACGTCACAATCACATCCACAGTGCGAATTTTACGCTGGTTCTAGCTAACCTGAGCAGGTCCGGTCGCTTCTGGCCAGCAGGATCCTGAATTCTTCTTCTTTCAAGCTTCCTCCGGATCTCTCATGGGCCGCGAGTAAGTTCTGTTGACTGGCCCAGCTCAAAGCATCCCAGGCTTGCAGTATTGCTTCGCATTCCGATAGCGATTCGGTCTGCACATGGACTGTGGCGCAATCTATTTCACTCGCTCTGGCTAAAGCAGCAGCTTCTTTTTTCGCCACTTGCCATCGTGTGACGCGGGAAATTGCCCACACAATGAGAATCAGGCCTGTCAGCCATGCTGTCCCCGACCAGGCTGAGCGAACTTCAGGACGCGCGCTGGAGCCAGAAACCATAGCTAACAGTGCCGAAACGAGTAATGCAGCTATGAAAGCCAGGCAAAGAAATCCAGTGAGCTTGGAGAAGCTACTCCATGCTTTGTGCCGAAGAAGGAAACCCTTTGACACTCCTTCGAGAAGATCCGGGTACCACTGCTGATTCCTCCGTGGCAGGAACAGGGTATATCCCCCAGTGCGGTGATGGAGCCATGAGGCCGTTGACCTCTCGTTAGTGCCAAAGGTGCCGTTGAGTGAAGTGCTGAAATTCATGGCGCTAGTCCTCTCCCGCGGTGCTCGATCCGGGTCCCACGCGAGGCGTCTGCTTCTTGATTTCAGTTTCTCGTGGTGCGTGCCGGCGCTTATGGATGCGCCGGCGGTTCATGGTGAGGGACATACCGGCCGCGCTGGTCAGTTTCTTTTTCCGGACAAAGCTTGGCCGAGGCAACCAGGCGAGGCTTCCGAGGAGTGCCACCGTGAGGATGAGGGTGTGTGCGGAGTCGGTGAGCTGGTTCAGTTCCATGGGACATACCGTCTAGTGGTCCGCTGAGGCCAGGGCATTCGCTGCTGTGATAGCTGCGTCGATCTTGGTGGGGTCGAATCCGTACCAGTGATCGCCTGTATGGGTATCGAAGACGACTGGGGTTTGCATGTAGCCCAGGTCTTTCAGGCGCTGGAGTGCGTGCGGGTCAGCGGTCACGTCGTGGATCTTGAAATCGGCGGTGCGGCTCTCCAGGTAGTTTTTTACTCCGGTGCATGGTCCGCAGTGTGGTTTCGAAAATAGCTCTAGCATGGTCGTCCCCTTCTTTTAGAGGGGACGTACCGTGGTTGTCGCTACTCCCCTGTAGCTGGATACTTCATGGCCAGCGTGGTTCCAATGCGTTTGAATCCCATGAGCGCATACAACGTCAGGTGCTTGTCAGTATGAGCAACCAACCCCACAGTATGGTTCCGCTGGTATTGATGAGCTAGCCCCTGAATGAGAAGTTTTCCGTCACCAGAAGCCGACTTTTTTCCGCGGGCAATGCAGCTGAGTTCAACACCAGTCGGGCCAAGATCTTTAGCGAGCTTCTTCCGGCTCGTTTCCCGTTCAGCGCTCCGGCTCCCCTGCCGACGGACTGCGAGGACCGGCACGAAGGCATAAGCCACCGCCACACCCCACCACACTCCGGGAGGACTCAAGAGTACTGCTACAACGAGGGGAGAAAGGTGAACGATTAGGAGGCTGAGTATGTCGGCTAGTCTATGGGCCGCTGATGGCTTGAGGTCGTTGACGATCCCTACCGCATATTTCTGCTGATAGAGCCGGCCACGAAGCTTCGCTCCGATGGCAAAGGAAAGGTAAACAGGGTAGGTGATCACGCGCATCAATCCTGCTGCTGGCTCGTGCCGGGAGAAGGCCGCCGCCATGGTTCCTGCAGCTCCGGGGACATACCACCATGGAGTTTTGGAGATCTCGTTGACGGTACGGGAACGGTCGGTTGCTGGTGAACTCATGAATCTATTCTTTCCGGAATTCGTTGATTGGTAGTGGTTTAGCTTGCCGGTCGCCAACGGCTGGCATTTCAGCCATGGGGGCCCTGTATGGGCCAGCTTTGCTTGAACTACAGTCGTCGCCTGGTGCTGCGTTTACCGCGAAGCTGCTTGATCAGCATGGGATTATGGGCCAGGGCTTGGTCTGATTCAACGAGGCGGTTGAGCAGTTGGTAGTAGTGCGTTGGCTGCAGGCCCAGCTGTTCGGTAATGGCCACTTCTTTGGCACCCGCGTATTTCCAGTGCTTGGTTTCGAAGTCCAGGATTTTTTTGGATAGCTCGTCTAGTTGCTGATCTTGATTGTCCATGGTCTCGTCCTTGGGTTAGAGAAGTACTTTGGAAAGCTCGGCAAGGATCGCCAGAGTGGAAACAAGTAGGGCGGCAACCACCATATGGGGAGCTGCCGGATAGGAGCTGCGGCCTTGGCGTTTGAGTACCAAGCCGTGGATCAGCCCGGTGATTCCGGCCAGGGCGACAGCCCAAATCATGGGGCCGAGGCCTAAGGGAGCTAGGAGCAGGCCGAGCGGCAAGCTGAGTTTGAGGTCTCCCATGCTGGTGGCCTTGCCGAGAAGCAGCAGACCGTAGAAGCCGACATGTACGCCGGTAAGAGCCAGGGTTTGCCCGGCAATAGACCATCCTTGGGGCACTAAGACGATGACCATGGCTAAGGCTGCCAGGAGCCCTGCGGTCCAAGGCAGAGTGTAGGCATCTGGGACCCGCCGCTGTTTGAGGTCTTTGATGCTGACCAGTGCACCGAAAACCAGCGAAAGCGCCATGGCCGGCATTTGGTACAGCAGGATGGTCTGTTGCATCAGCAGTACCAGGAGCAGTGTGCTGGCAACGCTGATGGGAATGCTTACGGCCGGGGACATACCATCGCTGGCTTTCATGCGCGCTGCTTCTGCTTTCATGAAGGCCACCGCACCACGGCTGGTGCCTGGGGTTCCGGGGTTAGGCGACATATCCGACCTCTCGCAGCTGGTTGATCAGCTCTTGAGTCTCGTCAGCTGGCTCGTCGTCATCTCCGTAGGCGCCCAGGTAGTCCTGCAACTTGTCAGCGATTTCTTGTACCGCGTTGCGGTTCTTGGCGATGTACTCGGCGTTCAACGCGTCTCGCCAGGCTTGCTCGTTGGCAGGGTCGACGGTACGTCCTACGGTGGCTCCGAGGCGGGCAAGCTTTGGGTTCTTCATGGCCATGGCGCGGTCTACTAGTTCGTGCGCTGCATCCGTGATCAGTTCAATCATTTCGGTGTGCAGCTCGGTGTTCCAGAGGTAGTTCTTCGGGCGGATTCCTTCGAATGGTGCACCGCGGACCAGCTTTATGGCGGCGATGAGTCGAGGCAGGGAAACGGTGTAGACGTTGTTCCCAATGAGCTTGGTGAAAATGGTCCAGTCGCACATCACTCGTTCGTCGAGGCTGTATCGCTCGTTGCGGGCGTGCGGGAAGAGCATGGTGCCATCTTCATCCTGGCCAAGATAGTCACGGGTGAGGTTGGCCAGCTTGTTGCGGTTCTGCGCGCCTTTGGCTCCTGAAGGTTGTGTTCCTGGCCAGAAGGCTTCGTTGTACTGCTCGGTGGTTGCCCCTGGATTCATGGCCAAATAGGCCAGTAGTGAGATGCAACGGGCTGCAGTACCTGGTGATTCTTTTCCACTATTTGGCGAAAGCGGCATTTTGCCCCGTGTATTGAGGACATCGACAGTGCCCAGAAGACGGATCATTGGCACCTTTTCTTCAGCGAGGGATGCCAATAGCTGCTGGGCTTCTGAATCCAGCTCAGCTTCAGGGTTATCGAGCTCGTCGCTGTTTACAGGGGACATACCGCCTGCGGGAACAGCTGCAGGCTCCTGGTCTTTGACGATCTCCAGGCTTGGTTTGGCTTCGTCACTGACGGTAGTCTGCGCGTCTTCTGTGCCAGCAGCATCTAGAGCCTCTGGCTCTAGTGAGCTATCTGAACTTTCCGCGTTTTCGTCGGCTGCAGACGCAATCGTTTCGGTAGCTTCGTGTTCCTGTGCGATGGCATCGGTTGTTTCGATCTGGGCTGAGGCGCCCTCTTCTGCCGGCTGTTCGGAGCCAACTGGTTCTGCAGGGACCTCCTGCTGTTCCGGCTCTGCTTGGCCAGCTGTCCCAGGCTCAATGAGCGTTTCATCTGTTTCGGGGACGGCGCGAAGCTCAACGACGAACTCTTCGTCGTTGAATTCCTTCTGAGGGGACGTACCGTTTGCTGGTGCTTGTGGCTGCTTGCTGCTCTTGGCCAGCAGTTCCATCACAGCTTGCTGTTGTTCTGGGTCAAGCTTCTGTGGTTTCAGCGATAGACCCAAGGGGTCGAGGGAGGCATAGCCGTCATCGTCGACATTGAGCTTCCAGTCGCCCATGGTGAAGCCTGCAGTGATCGCTGCGATGCCCAGGCGAGGGATCTGGCCAACGATGTTCAGTAGTTGGTGACGCTGCCGGTCGGTGGGTTCAATTCCCAGTAGGACTATTTCTGGCATCCAGGATTGTCCTGAGAGCACCCTTGCTTGATGCATGGTTTCGGTACCGGCGGCTTCCATGGCAGCTTTGACGTCAGCTGCTTTGCCTTCCAGCATGGTCAGCAGTTCTGGGATGTTCTCGTAGCTGGTGACTCGTCCGGTACCGAGGGCTGATGGGAGGTCATCTGCAACTCCGCAAAGGCTCAGGGTCAGTTGCTCGGCCCATGGGCTGCAGGCCATCTCTACGGCCAGTGCGGTGAGGATTTCGTGGCTGGTTCCGTTGTGGTGGTCTTCCACGCCGAGGGCGCCGATGTACTCGGCGTCGACGAGGATCTGGGCGTTTTTGGTGTCTTCGCCCAAAGTGACCATGGCCGGGTACGGTGCTTCGCTGCCTTCTTCGGCGTCTGGTACGTCGTCAGGAGCTAGGCTCCATACCGTTCCGTCAACGTCGTCTTTAGTCCACGGCGCAGGTAGTTCTGCGGCTTCTGAGAGGTAGAACGTCAAGCTGCCGGTGGCCGCACGGAGGCAGAAGATTTTGGGGAGGGACGTACCGTTTTCTTTGGCCCAGGATCCGAGGAAGCGTAGTGCTGCATCGATGGTGGCTTGGGTTAGCGGGTCTTCGACATCGCGTAGTTCGCGTTCGGTTCGCGCGGCTGTTTCGCTTACTGCTTCTGTGCGTTGCCCTGCGGTGCGAATGCGGCGCTGGTGCAAGCGGCGGCGGCCTAGTAGTGCCAGGATTCCTGCTGCGAGCAGGCCACCAATGCCGGTAGCGGTCTGGAGCAGCTGATTGCCCATGAAGCTGTCATCTGCTTGATCGCCCTCGGAGGTTTCAACAGCGGGAGCTTCGTCTGCGGCCTGCACTTCTGGGGTGGCAACAGGTGTTGGAGCGCTGAGTGCCTCGGAGACATCTTTATTGGTGTGGTCTTGCTCAGAGGAGCTTATGGTGTCTTTCTGGGTCTGTTGAACGGATTCGTTGGTGGGTGCTGTCTTGACAGGTTTCGGTGCGGATTTCGCAGTGGACGCTTTGATCTTGGGGATGTTGATGGTGGTGCCGGCGTAGATCTCGTCGGCGTCGGTGATGTCTGGGTTGCAGTCCAGGATCTTCTTGTACTTTGCGCCGTCACCGAGGTGCTTTTCTGCCAGTCCCCAGAGCGTATCGCCTGATTGGACAGTGTGTTTAAACGTTTCCGGGCCGTCGGTTTTCTGTGCTGCGGTCGCAGCTGCCTTTTGGTCGATGGTGACATTGCCGGATTGTTGCGGTGCAGAGATCACCGTGTGGCTGCTCATGGAGGTGTCTACAGTGGCGGCGTTGGCTGGGCCGGCGATACCGAAGATGCCGATCACGGCTGCCAGCAATGCCCCGGCGATGCCTTGGGCGGAGCCGAAGCCCTTGATGCGTGGGGCTTTGATCCCCTTGATGGCTGCTGGCAGCTCCATCAGCACTGAGAGCATGAAATAGAGCCAGAAGCCCCAGCCAAGTAGCGGGAGAATTGTGCTCATCGTGATGATGAGCCCGTAGTCTGGGCGCGATGCTAGCTGAAGGATATCGGGCAGGCGTTCTAGTGGGTTGCCGGCTGCAGCGAAAAGAGCAAATGGCAGACCCGCAATGAGCCCAAGAAGGACTATGAGGGCCGCTAGGCCTTTAACTAATTTCATCGTTGACCTCAATCTTCGATCCTTGTACCAAGGGGGACGTACCACCTTGTGAAACGCAAACAACGCCTTCCATCAGGGGATAGCCCCTCTCTGGGTGAAAACCGGTCACAGGTTGCAAAACTTTTTATGAAAGCAGCCGACGCCAAAAACCAGTATCTCCAAATCAGGAAGATGCTGATTACCTCCATCTCCTGTTTCCAGTCTATCGATCGGGTTAGACAAAACTCAATAATGATCTTCTAAAACCTGCATATGGAATATCTGGGGGTTCTTCGCTACTGTGAATTTATGGCTAAATTCGATACTGCTGAGCAGGTAATGGTTGGGCTCGTGCAGCAACAGCGCCCTTCTACAGGAAAAGAAATCTCCAAAGCGACAAAGATCCCCGCAGCTACAGTCAACCGTACCCTTTTGGAACTGATCGATAGAGGTTTTGTCGAGCGATGGAATGCGTACTCACCAGGTGAGCCCTTGCATCCGAAACGTTCACAAGTAACGATTAATTTTCGTCGGCCCGGCATCACCCAATTTTTGGACTATCTACATGTGGAGCATGGCGCTGACTATGCCCCCTTCCAAAAGTGGGATGAGGATGCACGAGATTGGCACTCCTATTCTGCGCATCGTCGAGGTTCGGACGAAGAGCCGCAGGACCCATATTTAGAAGTTGATTCTCATTTAGCGTTCCTCCAGGATCAATCGCTGCCCTTTGCGGATCAGCAACGTCGAGTGCTTGAAAGCAACATCGCACAAGTTCTAACTCAAGTATTTCAAGCTGAGTCTTACTTCCAAGACATTTATTCTGAAGTGAAAGAAGAGCAAGCCCGCTCCCTCGTTCACAATCTCATGAGGTTGGCCGAGCGGCTTTCGATGTTGCGCCCGGACTCTGAAGTTCAAGATGAACGAGGTAGCCTCTCAGCTTTAGCCGTCACTGCTGTCTGGGGCTTCAGGACCGCTGAAGAACTCTGGGATTTTGCTCAGGTTCTCTGGGAGTCCGGAACCGCTTTGCGAGCGGCTCGCCAGATCCGCTACTCACTAGCCAACGCGTTTATCGATTCCTACGTGCCATCCCACGAAAAGAATTTCTCGGCCTACACCGCAAAATCAGAAGTTCTCGTTCCCATTGCCGAGGGGCTCTGGGCCGACCAACTCATTCGAGATGCCCACGCCCAGCTCACTTATCCGACCACCGGAGATGCCGGGGACATACTGCTAGCGGTCCAGTTCCATCAATATGCAATGAAGCTTTATGACCTGGCGCAAGAGATCCGACTCATGCCGCCATTCAACGAGTTGGGACTGCATATGCCACCACTGCCGCCGAGTCAGAAGTCATTTCAACGGTTCTTTGCACGGAAACCAGGTGAAAGCGAAGAAGACTACAGCGGACGGTTTAAGGAGTCTTGGGCGCAGTACAAATTGAAGGACCAACCGCAGTTTGTTCAGCTTCGCTCTGGCGAGTTCCGGACAAAGGATCTTCCCGACACTACCGGCCCCCTCTGGCGAAAGGTCGAGTTACCGGTTGAATCGCTTCGCGCAGGCGACATCATGACGCACGCCAGGGGAACAGAATTACTGCACCCCATTCTCATCACTGAAACAGAAGATGAGACGGTAACATTCACCCTCGGCCATGGATACAACGTGCCCTTCAATAAGCAATGGCTGATTCAGCACGGCGAGGTAAGAGTGCAACGAGAAGGCAATTAATCGCTCTTTGCTACTTGAGCGTCGGCACCGCACCATCTTCTTGGTGAGGCGCCGGCGCTCACTGCGCAATATCAGGGACAGATTCGAGATCTTCTGCAGGCATCAGGTTCCAGATCGGCCATGTTGGCATGTTTTCTTGCTCTTCATCGTTGAGAAGTTCAAAGCACTCTAGCGCTTCATCGAAGTCCTGCATGAGGATTGCACAGGCGACTTCAATCGTTGATGCCGGCGCGTTGGTCTTGCGAGAAGCTTCTCTTTTTATTGTTCGGAGCTTTCTCACGTCTGCTTCGCCCAATTGTGAATTCCGATATTTGAGTTGGAGCTGATTGATAAGATGCAGAGGCTCTTCTCCTTCGTTTTCTATCAGCCATTCGTTCAGGCGAGCAGCTGCATCAAGGAACTCGCTTTTTCGACATTCGTGCTTATCGGCGCAATGGATGAGTTTCAGCACCGTTTGATTGGCTTCCGCTCTGCTCTGCGGATATATCGCAAAGGGCTCGTATGCCTCCACGATGTGTTCGAGATTTAGATTCAGGCATTTTCCTAATTCTTCGACCTCCAGAATGTCATAGGGCGTGACTCTCACCGCAACTGGTTCATCCTCGGGAGCATCCAGATCATGCTTAACGAAACAAGGATGAAGCTCCTTGCTAAATAGATCAACGCAACGCCACTCCCCTGGCTTTTTTCCTTCAAGAAAGACGAGCTCAATGTTCCATTCCCCAAGAGGCTGTCTAAGGCGCATTGGTCTGTCGAATTCTTGCTTTCGTTCCACCTCTTCCAAAAGCATCGGTTTGAGGTGCCCTAGCTGCTGAATTCTTCGTTGGTCCAGTGTTTCCAGTTCCACGAGCTCAGGATTACCGTGCACACCAACGACGAGCTCCCTCAATTCAGTCAAGAATCTGAAGTGGGACTTCAATTCTTCATGGTCGTCAAGAAATTGATTAACCTGAATCTGAGCGACTGCTTTTCCAAACCGAATCTCTCCGGTAGCCGCACATTCCATCAAGAATCCAAGGTCCTTATACCTGCTCTCCAAGTATCGCTGAGTAGTGAACGAAACAGAGCCGACTGCCTCGGACTCATTGGTATCCGGTACAACCAATTTCAGACCAGGACTGAGCTCAACCTCAGTCAAGTACTTATCAATCCTTCGACGAAACGGTCTCTCGAAAGTGAAATTACCGCATGTAACCGGAATTTCTACCTGTCGCCTCATGTACTCTTCAGGAACGAATTCGAATTGACCGTCCAGAGCACCGATCATTCCTCCAGCAGTCCTAAACTCAATCGTGAAGTCTTGATTAGTACGATCAAGGATCGTTGGCTCATCGAATGGAATGTTGCCGTCGGTGTAGAGCTTCAGCGTGGTGATACGTTCCAACAGTCCTGCATCTAGCTGAGAACCAGGAACTTCTCGTTTAGCCTGCAGCGCTACATTAAGGATCTTCTCAACCCTGCCCGGATCCGCCGGAAGTTTTTTCAGCGATATTGTTTTCGACTTTTGCGCGGGTTTCATATTCCTAAGAAGCTCGTCAATACCGTAAGGTGTCAGCACCTTGTAGTGGACTTTAGGGGACTGCCCGCGTTCCCCCATGAAGACTACAAAATACAGAACCCCACCTTCTTTGTGATATCCCTCAAGATCAACTCTCTTAACGGGAAATGTTTTGCTATATCGGTCTAAATTCTTGACCGTTTGCCCTTTGACCTGCACATTGACGCGGCCAACGAACGTAGCTTTCGTATGATCCTTTGATGAATGAATATCAATATGCCCGTCAGTAAGCGGGACTCGGTCAATAGAAGCGATATACGGCTTAAGATGGTCACAATCTAAAATTGCGTCGTTGACTCTTCCCACAGCTTTTTGCTCGATATCCATACCAACATTATGAGCTACTTCCCCGACTAATTATCTCGCTGTTTGCGTGCGAAGCTCAGCCCCAGCCCCGGCGCCGCGGGAACAAAAAAGTCTGGCCTAGAACCACTCCCCCATCAAGCAATTCCAGACCAGACCCACAAACAACACCCTACCGATGATACAAACTAATCCCGGCTGTTGAGCACATGCAACTCACCAACATAACCATTACCAGTCGACTCAGTAAACGTCGTCACCGTGCCCGACTCACCACCACCAGTCCACTTCACCTTCCACGTCGCACGAGCAGTAATCTCATACGGCCGCGAACCATCGCCAGGACTCATCTTCGAGTACCTGTAACCACAGCTCGGAGAATCCGTCCGCCCGGAACCTTTGATCCATGGCTGCCCAGCACCATTACACGACACCGATCCCCCGTCGCCCATCGAGTACTTCACATTGGTCACCTTGGCGTCAGCAGTAATCGCTACTCCACCAAGAGTCTTCGAACGCTTGTAAGGACCCCAATTCAACGGCTTCTGATTCTCAGCAGGAACCCACAACCACACCGGCAAATTCACCGCACCAGAATCCTTCTGAGCAATGGTAGAAGTGAAATCAACACCCTCCAGCTGGAACGTATCAATGAACCGCTTCGCAGCCTGACGCGGGGTCAACTGGTCAACACCAGGAGGCGGCGAGTCCCGCCATTCCATACGAGGGGAATAGAAACTTGCGCTCTGCTCACAAATATTCAGCGCAACCCAATCATCCTTATCAATGTGCGAGCAATCCTTGGGAGCAGGCGAACACTCATACCAAGCACCCTTCGACGGATCCTTACCTGAAGGTGGCGCCTTCTGCGGATTCCTCAACTGCCAGTAGCACTCATCCCCCGCGCTCCACACACCGCGCTCCTTATCAGAGCAGGGAATCTCAGTACCATGGGTGTTCTCGCACTTCGATGGCGCCTTATTCTTCCTCTTAGGCTTCTCCGTGTTGCCGATAGGACGAGTCTTCGTCCCATCACCATTGTTGCCATTCTGGGTTTCTTTAGTGGCACAACGTCCAAGGTCATCACAAATAATCTGCTTAGGTAGTTTGATCGCTGGAAGCATGCTGGCATTCGCGGTAAAAGGCACCAGCGCAAATGCTAGTAGCGTGAAAACCGCGATCAGACGTCTGACTAACATGGCACGCCACCATCCTTGAACTCCGTTTTAGCGATAACCCAACGTCCCAGCTCAGTGTCATACTGCGCCCTAACGTCCATAGCTGCTCTAAGTAGTTCTGGCTTCTCCCCTGGTTTTCCGTTAGCAAGCGTTATCTCGACGTCGCTGGTGTCGTTGCAGACTTCCAAGTACACAACATGATCTTCAAGTTCCTTCTTGCCCTCAATTACAGAGGAGGAGTAACCAGAGATCTCCTCAATCTCAACTTCACCAGCGGCTTTTTCCTTTTCTTTCTTTATGGCAGTCAGCGAGTCGATTCGGGACTTTAATGCATCGCCAACAGCAAACTTAGCTAAGTCCTCGGTAGAGGTATCCCCAGATTTCATCTGTTTGTTGCTGACAGCGACCAGTTGTTGAAATGTCTCGAAGGCAGCATCCACCGATGCATCCGGACCAGGCTTCGTGGTCACCGGTTCAAAATCATTCGACTCCCCCGAGCCGCTCTCCGATACACTTCCCGAAGCCACCGGCGAAGAACTGGCCGAAGAATCAACAGAAGCGCTCGCCGTAGGTTTAGTGCTTGGGGACGTACCGCCCTCTGGTTCAGTAGCCTGGCTGCAGCCGGCAAGGAGTAGGGCCAAAGCAGCGGTCGATGCGGTAATCATGTATTTGGTCTTCATGGTTTTCATGCTTTCTACTGTCCTGGCTTGAATACTCTGGCTGCGCCGATTCCTACGCCTTCTTTGTTTCCGATAGGCAGGAATTTTGGTTCATAAGGGATGACAGCGCGAACTGTTACTTTCCCGTTCTGTACAGCCACGCTACCTTCTGCCCCAGATTGAGTTAGGTATTTCTGCGCCGCTCGCCTAGCCAGTTCGGAATTTATCGACGTATCAGCAGTGATTCCACCATTAACCCCGGCACGCGCCGCTGACTGCGCAATCAAGGTTGCTCGTTCTTGAGCATTGATGAGCGCCCCGTTCTCCATGAACAAGCCAATGACGATAAGAAGCACTGGAATCATGCCGAAGATGAGGATCACTGGGGCTTCACCTCGTTCTTTCTGCCACCATTTAGCTTTCATGGTTAGTCGCTTACCTTTCTCGGAATGAATCGACGGGGGACGTACCGTGTGCTGTAGTGCTTTTAATGCCTGGAATAGCGGAAATCTTGATTCCAGAAAAGACAACGTCACATGTCACAGTTGCATCAACTCTGCCGAAGTTAGTGCCAGATGCTTGGAATCTTGAGGTGTCCACGTCAACATCAACCGAATCGCAATTGACTGAACCTTGTGTCATTACACGGGTGGCTGCTTGTATCCCCGCGGCTTTACCAGAATTCGAGGTGCGAGCAAGTGATGCATCACGAGCAGCTGCATTAGCTGCAGATTGCACGGCCTGTTTCGCAGACCCCATAACGCCTGCATAAAGGATGAGCATGAAAAATAGGAAAATCATCGGTATTGCAAAGAAAGCACTGACTGATTGGCTGCCGCGTTCGGAATTCCTGAAAAGATCTTTCATCGTGCAATGATCCTTTCCGTCGGGCCAGACACTTCCTGGTCAATTTTCCATCCGTCATGAAACGGAATCATGGAGTCAGAACGAGCACGGACGCTGACTCGAACTTCGGTTGCACTTCGGGTCACCGTAACTGCATCAGACGGGAGTTCCATCTGATATCTGGCTAGTAGCTCATTAGCAGCGCGGCGGCCGTCTGCGGCCGTAGAGCCCTCATATCGGGCGACATTGTAAGCGGCCGCCGCGACTGCATGAGCTTTTTGATCAGCGTTGACCACTAATCCGAATTCGATGGCTCCAAAAATCAGCACTAAGAGGACTGGGAGAAAGGCGAACCCTCCAACGTTGGAGCTCCCTTTCTCACAACGCCACTGATTCTTGGGTGCATGAATCATTGTGGTTTACCACCAAGCGCTTTGATTGATCTTTTCCATCCATTCCTGGGCTTTGCCAGTCATGAAGGAAATTGCAACAGCTGCCACAATTACAGCGATCCAGATCCAGCTGAAGTTGGAGGTATCGTTGCTGCCTCGTTCGTTGCGCGGAGCAACACTTTTGAGCTGTGAGGTCATGAAAGCTACAGCGGTCAAGGTTGCCAGAGTTGCCTTATCTACGATTGTCTTGCGCATTGTTGTTTCCTTTCAAAAAGGGGAATTAGAGATATTGATAAAGAGTGCTGTGAGGATCATTCCTAGGAAGACCATCACAATAGCCTGCACGCGTCTTGAAATCTTGTTGCTGACTAAGTTGGCTTGTTCGTGCTCTTCCGCAAGAGCTCTCATTCTGAGATTCTTGCCTGAAGCGCGTAGTGCTTCATAGATCCTTGCTCCGTCCTTTCCGCTTAGTCGTACAATTCTTGCTGCCTCCGAGAGTTCCGGGACTTGAATCTCGTTAGCCAATTCTTCAAGTGCATCCCATACCTGCTGCTGTTGGTATTGAGCTCTGGTGAGAACTTGCCTGATTCGAACGAAGACCCACGAATCGTTACTGATTGTAGAAGCGCTAGTGACTGCTGCCGTGACATGGGCTCCACGTCGTACCTCAGTAGCGACGAGCTCGATGAAGCTTCCTACACCACGACCGAACTCTTTACGAGCATGGTGTGCCAGTGTGCGGGCTCGACGGTCCGGCACAGCTTGTCCCATCATAAAAGCGACGACCACGAGCAAAGAAAACATGGTGTTTTCAATGCCAGCTATAGATAAGAGAATTGCTCCAAAGCTTGCAATTCCGGCAATCCCAAAGCCGTATATCATTTTCTGGAAAGAATGATCTAGCTCCGTGCGTCCAATTAGTTGCAAGTCTTCTTTGGAGACCTTTGGGGTCATTGGAACCGGTGGAAGTTTCATGCCCCAAAGCCCAATCTTGCTCTTCCAGTCGACTGGGGCCAATTTAGATTCTTTGTCAATGAGAACTTCGGAGCCGAAATTATCCATAGCTACTGCCAATTTTGGTTTCGCAGTAAATAAAGGCGCAGCCAATAGAGCAGCTGCTAGTCCAATGAGGGCACCGCCAAGAATGATGAGTATCATTTGGTTGTCCTTCCTAAGAGTCGCGCTGCACGGTATGGCTTAGCCAGCTGATACATCCCGTACACGATGTAGCAAAGCAACGCCACCCACACTAAATACAGGATCTGACCTGTTGTAGTTTTATAGGGCTCTGAAACCATCGGCATAAAGGGCATGATGGCGAGCATGACTGCCACGCCCACGATGATGATCCGGATATCTGAGCGAGTCTTGGAGCGATCTGTATCGATTTGGTGACGTGCTTTGATTTCGTCATGCACGCTTTCAGCGATGTTCTCCAGAGCGGTGCTTAGACCAGCTCCCCTTTGTTCAGCAGCAAGCATGAGATTCATGATGATGATGTCAGCTGTTGGGTCGTCGATTTCATCAGCAAAAGATTCGAGGGCATCTTTCAACATCCACCCGCCTTCAAGTCGAGCAATGAGGCGTTTCACCATCGGGCGGATGGATTCTGCAGCACTTGAAAGCGAAGCCTTCAACGCGGTTTCTAGTGCAGTTCCAACCCCGATGAGACCCGAAAGCGAACGTGTCCAAGCTTCCAGGGCCTCCAGGCGTTCCATCACCAACCGATCAGCGCGGTTCGAGAACAGTGCTGGGATTGTAAGAACAGCAAGCGGAAAGAGAATAAGAGCAGGGAACCAACGGGTAAAGATGCAAAGGATGACAGCTACGCCGAAAGCAACAGCGGTACGAACTTTCTCAGCTTTCGAGAATTTCGTGTTCACCCACTGGAAACGCGCCGGAACTGCTACCGTTTTGAGCTTCTTTTTAGGCTGAAGCAGCAAATATGCGACCGCTAAACCAAGGCTTGTAATCAGGAGGAAAACCCCAAGGGGGAGCATCATTTGTTGCATCAGAATCCCCTCCTCAAAACTTCTTCCTTCAAACCGTGACGCGCGAGTCGGCGGCGCATGCGTGAATCGCTTGGAAGGCGAAGAAACTTCGCGTGTTCGTCGTTTTCCTCTTCATCCAGGTGAAAGAGGTCCAAGGTAGTCACTCCATGAGATTCGTGTGGCAGTACTTCAGTAATATGGGTTACTTTTCGAAGCTTGCTTCCGTCTTCCTGCTCTACACGGTTGAGCTGCACGATGAAGTCGATATGGCGGGCGATCTGGCGCTTGGCATATTCTTCGGAGTATTCCTGGCTAGCGAGGCCAACGAGGGCTTCTACGCAATCTTCAGGATCTTCAGCGTGTGCAGTCGAAAGGCTTCCGGCTCCGGTTTGCATGGCTCGAATCATGGGACCGATTTCGTCACCGCGGACTTCACCCACGATGAAACGGAAAGCATTTAGACGCAGTGCTTTACGACTGGCGGCCCACATAGAATATTCGCCGGCGCCGCCGGCCTCGCCTGCGGGACGATACTGAAGCGAGATTGGGGAAACAGCACGGCTAGATAGGTGATGGAGGTGAAGTTCTCGTTCCATCTCCATCGTGATCACTGGTTCGTAGGGGTCGAATTCATTGACGACTGCTCGCAACATGGTAGTTTTTCCATCACCCGCATAGCCGCTGAAAACTACCGAACGTTTGGCAGCGATCACGGCCCGGAGGAAGTGTGCTGCGGACTCGGTAAGGTTTCCCATTTGCACCATTTCGTCAAGAGTGATGTTGAGGAATCGGTGGACGCGCAGCACGATTACGGGACGCGTCGTCACGGGCTTTGTGACGGCCGCAAGGCGGACCATTTCCATGAGATCGGCGTCCACATCTGGATGGGCCTGGTCGAAGGGGCGGGCTTCTTCTTCTTTACGGTTGAGAAGAAATTGAACATCGTCAACCAGCACCCGATCACTTGGCGCAATAGGCGGTTGGCGGCGCATTTCGCCCCCGGCATGCTCTGTCCATACTTCGTCGCACCCATTCACGGTGATGTTTTCTACGGTTTCATCATCGACATATTTCTGGAATGGCCCCAGCCCGAACATGTAGTCACGAAGAGTACGTTCAACTTCTTCTTGCGTGCGCGCGCTCCAGCTGCCTTCTTGACCGTGGGTCCGGATCTGGAGCTTGACGTGATCAAGTACCACCTGCTTAATGTGCTGGCGTCCCATTTGCTCGCGGGCGTCGTTATCGAGATCCGGACGCTCCATCAGCTTCTGGGATTGAAGCTCTGCTGCTTGGCTGCGCAGGTGCTGAATGGTTTCCCAGTATTCTTCGCTCTCTTCCGAGAACTCTTGGGAGCCTTCTACGCGGGCTTCACTTTGGACTTTCGCCGCACGGCGTCCACTCTGTCCTGCATTGAGATGTTCTTTCACTGAAGTGGGCACTTTGAGTGATGGCTGCGCCGTCAATTCAGAAGCGAAAAATGGAAGAGAGCGGAGATCCTGGTCAGAGTCGCTAGTAATGTTATCCGGCATCGCTTTCCTCCTGGATCAGTTCTCTTGTCTTATCAAGATCTTTGAAGATCTTGGCTCGCAGTGCACGGATGGCTGACATGTAGCTATCCCGCATCATCATTCGTTTCGAGCTAGGTTCGCCTTGTGAAAAGACTGCGGCTTGCTTGGGAGCAAATGGAATTTCCCCAGAAATCCCCATATTGAGGAACTTCTTGACTTCCCGCGTGCTAGAGCCACCTACAGCTGGCTGGTACAAAACAGCAGAAGAAGAGTCGCCCCTCCCTACTGCATCGCGAAGAGGTTCTATGGACTTTTTCCCATAGTCGAGAGCAGCAAGTGCGGAGAATGTAGGTTGCAGACCATACAACATAACGTCTGAACGTTCAGCCAAAGCAATGCGGCGGTCTTTGCTTCCCGTCCAACGTCCAAGATCAACGATCACGTCGTAGCCGGAGGCTTCAAAAGCTGTCAGTTCCTCCGCGAGCTCTCCCCACATGGTGGTGATACCGTGGCCAGCTTCCGGGTTTGAAATCGCAGGTAGGAGTAGATTCTCGGTTCCCTCATCTTCCCCCGTGCTGGTTAGTGGCACGCATGATCCCAGGATGGATTCTCGGTCAACAGAGCTCATGGCAGAAATTTCCGCTAACGTGCTGAGTCCCCGCTTACCTGATATCTGACATTGCATGTAGCCAGCAATCACAGATGATGGCTTAGAAATGTCTGCTTCTACCAAGATGACTGGCTTTGGCCATTCAACTGCCAGGGCCACCGCTGTTGTCGTTATTCCCGGGGACGTACCGATGCTGGTGAGCGTGACCATAGCCATTTACTTTTCACCGTCCAACACGATGCCCACCAGCCCAGATGAACTCCAGGTAACGATCTGCGGTGCATCAGCCTTCTTCACTCGAATATCTACGATGAAGTTGCTGTTACCTTCTGCATCTTCGCTGGCAGTTGGATACCTCTCTATGACAGCCGGAACGGTTTTGAGAGTCTCATCGCCAGTAAGCTGTTCGCCTGATGGGGTGTGAACTACGCGAACTTTGTCACCAGGCACCAGTTCGCGCCCTGGCATGTTGGCAGGCTTCAGGCCTAATCCCACGATGCTCATGTCCTCAGGAACCGGCATTGCAGATGCAAACGAACCCTCGACCACAGGTGTGCCGGCGAGCAGATTTGTCTGAGCCTTAGTACCCACGACATCACCTTGACGATTGATATCGATGTATTGTGGCTGCTCCCCCTCCACCGACAGCGAAGTGAGGTCCTCCTGCTTGATAGTTTGTCCGCGAAAAACGTCATTCTTGACCGTCAGAACCTGGTGGCTTCCGGTAGACCTCGTTCCCACCCAGGCTAAAGATGCACCGAGGACAGCCATGGCCAATACAGCGGCGACAAAGCCTTTACGGCGCGACGGCAACTTAGGGTTCTTACCGCGATGGGGAAGACCCGCAGGCATCTGCTTCTTCTGGGCCTCTTCGCTGGTGACTTCAGTAGTCACTGGGATTCTCCTCTTTATGGATGATCTGACAAGAAAACGGTAGCACTGCCTAGATTTTAAATCTAGGCTTATTGGTCATGAGCACAAGGAAAAGTCATGATGGGATCATGCCGCGCAAAATAGATACAGGCCTCCCTGCAGATCTCCAATTCGCAATTGATGCCTTTGGGTCCGCGGCACGAGTGCAACTGATCAGGGACCTCCAGCGGCGAGGTCCTGCTTCCATTCCAACGCTTGCTGGACGCCTGGATCTAAACGAGCACACCGTAAGGGCCAACCTAAGGGCGCTAGAAGCAGCAGGCGCCGTCAAAGGGGACATACCACCAGAGCTTCGAGGAAGCACCGCAGTAACGTACCAAGCGCAACGATCTCGATGCGCCGAGTTACTCATGATCCTTCGAACAAACATCCTTTTACTCCCGTCGGACTGACTGATACTTACAGGTAGCCCAGTGCTGACAGAAAACCTGCCATAGAATTTTCCTTTACCTCATTCTCCCCCCAGTTTGCTGCGCGAAATTCCTGCGAACCCACGCCATGCACTGCGCCCCTTATGGGATCACCCGTCCGACATGGGCAAAGATTGACGACCTGGGATCGCAAAACGGCAGATATAACCGCACCTACTCGAATAACTGATGGCGGCTTTGAGTCAAAGCACCCCTGGAGCCCCAGACGCATCCCCGGGCCACAGGTTATATACATATGAACATAACTAGTTAGGCAACTATTGATACAACTAGGTAACTGAAGATTTTGTTACCTAGCTCTCCACATCGTGATACTCGTAAGCATCCGCCTAGTTGCCTCAGTGCGGCCTGGCGCGCAGGGACAGTAATCCCCATTAGAGGCATGCTGATCGGTAGATTGAGACCAACAGTGCCCACTGGCTTCGTTTCAACCATCAACCACGGGGCAGCTAGTAGACCACATAGATAACACGTTACTTACTGCATAGTTATGCAACTATGATCTTCATTGTCATGTTACCTAGTTGCTTACCTAATGGATGAATAGTTATCTACATAGATAGGTACATAGATATGAAATTACTTTCGAACTAGTTAGCCCACTGTTGAATTACCTATGAATAGTGTTATGATCTTCAAGTCAGATCATCTCTTGGAGGAAGCATGTCTAGCTCTTTTTCTCTCGCTGGAACCAGCCCGCAAATCACACAGATCGCTCGCGCCGTAGTCTTCGGTATTGACAAGGGCGGGGTCGGTAAAACCTCTTGCTCATGCAACGTCGCTGGTCAGGCTGCAGCCGCTGGATACAAGACGCTCATTATCGATCTTGATCCCGTAGGTGCCATGCACAACGACCTTGGTTACGACAAAGAGGATGGGGCGCGACTGTTTGATGCACTTCGCAAGGGGCACCCTTTGCCTGTCATCAAGGACGTTCGCCCAAATCTGGATGTAGTTCCAGGCGGAGCGGAACTTCGAGACCTACAAGGAATCTTGTTCTCCAGGGGTCAGGCTCCAATGGAGGCCTTCGCTTCACTTTTGTCGACTAGCTTGGGTGCAATTGCCGAGCCTTACGACCTGATCATCATTGATACCCCGCCTGGTGATCCATGGATCACCGAAGGTGCCCTCTGTGTGGCTTCAGCATTAGTGATCCCGGCTCGACCAGATGATGGCACACTTGACGCCGTTGAAAACACCGCAAAGAAATTCATGCGTGCCCGTCATTTCAACCCCGACCTTCGACTAGCAGGGGCCGTAATGTTCGGCATCGGTGGGGCAAGTCGCCGCATTGCACGTCAGACACGGGAACGCCTCACTGAATCACTGGGGGAGGCAGCACCGGTCTTCGAGACCCGCATTCGCTACATGGAAACTGCAGCTGTTGATTCACGTCGCCGGGGAATGCTCATCCATGAGCTTTCACCCGCTGTTGAGGAATCAGTCAAACAGCGCTTCGCTGCCTTCAAGAACGGTGAAGCTGTCGAGGAGGATAAAGCGTTACTAGCCACAGATGTTGGGAACTTGGCAAAGGAATACACGGCCTTAACACGTGAAATTTTTGCCCGTCTGTTGGAAATTGAAGCCGAGGTTAGCAATGACTAGGAAAAATTTGGGCGGCATGTTTGAGCCAGGCGCTTCAGAGGACCCTGCAGATTCACTAAAAGGGTTTCTGCCACCAAAACCAACCAAACGCAAGGCACCACCACTAGCGGATCGCGCAGTCCAGGAAGAGGTTCCGAGGGAAGTCGAGGTGGAAGCTGCCGCGGGTACACCGTCTTCCCGGAAGCGCAATGTGAAGCAGCCGCACTCGTCGGTCTATTTGCCGGCCAATGTATATAAGGCCCTGCGCAAAGAATCTCTTGCAGCGTCGCAGAGTTATACAGAACTACTTTTCCGTGCACTTAGTCGAGTCTCAAAAGAAAAGTTGGCGTCTTGCTTTGGTGGAGTAGTAGCTTCCGGCCTGCCCGAAGGGATGCCTGGCGCCGCTCCTTTGCGTAAGCGCCGTGGCGGGGGAGAGGGAGGCACACAGATACAGCTGCGCTTGACTTCGGACCAAGTTGCATGGATCGACGATGTCTACTGCGCGGAAGTGGGCGCACCAACTCGCAGTGCACTTATTTCGTCCCTCTTTGCTTTGGATTTGAAAGTTGATGTCCCACAGTATTCGTAATTCATCGCTCTAATAGGTAAGTACCTTAGCGGCCCGGTTCAGGCGCAAACCTTGGACTTGGGCCGCTACTGCGTTGTGGGGGAAGAAGATCTGCACTTCTCGTAAGTGCGCGAGAAATTTTGCTTTGAACTGGCGCTGATGCTTGTACTCTGAGCCGAATTGGGCTTCTAGCTGAGACCAAGTGACAGTTGTCGGCTTCGACAGGTTTCGTAACCGGTAGGAAAGCCATACATACAGATCCAGCCTCATTGCCGATCCCGCGAGCTCTCTCAATATCTGAGGGTGTAGTTTGACGGGAGATTTGATGGCTTCCTCATAGAACTGCTCTGACAGGGTAATGGTTGACCCCAGAAGCTGTTCCTGGTTGGGTACGTCCTTGGCCGAGAACCAGAGGTCATAACGGGATGCAATGTGGAAATTTTCTCCGGTGATATTCCATCTGGACTTCTGGTCACGAACATCTTCGATATTGATATTGGCGACGGCTAGCCGGTGCAGCTGATCTAAAACTCGTCGGCCGGAAGCACCGGATCCATTCATTCCTAGAGTGGCGAGGAATTGAGTCAGTGAGTCACCCAGATAGAGCTGTCGCGACCGCGTGCGATAAGCCTCAGTAGTCATCCAGGTCATCAAATACCGGGGGATCACTCCGTATGGGTAGAGGCGTTGACGTGCCCCGTCCTGAGCAGTCACCTGACCCGGCGTGAGAGTAAGGGTGAGGGCATTGTTTCGCCGGACCCATTCTGGGGCGTCTTTGGGGTCTTTATAGGGCAATGAGAGCTGCGCCATGATCCGTGAAGCGTAGTGCCCTGAGAAAAGTTCTCCCTCAAGGTCACAGGCCAAATCAACTAGCCGAAGCTGGCGGTTGGTCATAAGCTCTGCTGCAGTTGACATGATGCGAAGTACTTTCTGTGGATAGAGCAAGTTATCCACGTGCAATCGGTGACGCCCGTATTTCTGTGGGTGTGGATATTTTTTTGCGGGAGTTAATCCGCGTGATTCCAGGGATGCAGCACGTGCAATCGGTGACGCTTCATCTCAGTGAGGGAAGTTTTCCACGTGCAATCGGTGACGCTTAACCACGTGCAATCGGTGACGCCTGATCTATGTTTTGCCTAGTCAGTTCCGTCAAAATGAGAGGCCCATTTAAGTTAATTAACATGGGGGATTCTCATAAGTAGGGGCACCCGGTTCTGTGGATTCGTGGATAACGGTTCACATCAGTGATCCTCGCTCGACACCAGCACTTGCTAGACGACGTGCTAACCGTCGTTTGAGGACTGAGATCTTATCGCTGAGTTCGGAGCTGCTCATTGCCAGCTCATCGGCAAGCTTGTGGCGTTCTTTGGTAGTAGCCGACGTGTACTGTCCGAGGAGCTTAGCTTCGCTGACGCTTAAGGCATGAGTCTTGACTGACCATTCAAGTACGCGCATGGCCTCGATCCATGGCGATCCAATGCTTTCTTCATGAGGACGGCACTCCATGGGATGAGCTTCCATAGCGGCACTAGTGCAGCTTTCAGAATGAATTGATTCTGCGATTTCGAAATCACCGTAGGTTTGCTCTGCCATGATCTGCGGCAGCTTCGCGCTGACTGACCGGGTGATTCTTTTCAGCATTTCCATTTGCAGATTTCCAGTCACGGAGGAGGTCCGCTGGAGCGGGTATGTCTTGATGGTTTCCCATAAAGCATGGACTGCGATGGTCAGCGCTTCGTCTTGCTGCCCAATGCTCTTCAGGTACCGCAGTCCTTTGCAGGTGCGTGCAGCGTTGACAGCCATGCCCTGGAAGTAATGCAGCAATGCTCTTTCGACTGTGCTGTTACCACTCACAGCGTCCTGGAGGCAGTCATGCAAAGTCGCTTGGTCGCTATTAGAGAGAAAAGCCAGATACTCGTCTCCAGTGATAAACCCGGCGGTGCCATGGTCGGCCTTTTCATGCGCGTGCTGCGCTTCCCATTCCAAGTTCAAGCGAGTGTTGATTCGGGTGATAGTACCCATGTGGATCACGTCCTTTCGTCATGATCCACGTTCCTCAGCGCCCCTAGATTCGAATCTGGATCACTCTGGATCCCAGCCATCAAGCTGCACTCATCTGACTTGTAGTTCCTGTTCCTGACTTGGGTCTTCTTGAAGTGAAAAAATTTTGAAAATCATTTGACCGCTTTTGGTATTTCAGTGGGCTGTCTATAGGCAGAACTAGAAAATCTCGACGGGGGGACCTCAATGAAAGATCAGGCTAGAGATGCCTCAGAGCATGCTAATTCGCCCTCTCTTGAGGACAATCTCCACTCCTTCTTTCAGCACAGCGAAGTGGTCATCAACGCCGAAGAGAGCTTAGAGAAACGAGTTGCCGATGTCTTAGAAAGCCCATTCAGTTCAGAGGCAGCAGAGGAACTGGCACGGTTCCTGATGTCAGAAGAAATGAAGCTCGGCCGTGAAGCAGCCGAATACATCCGAGAGGAGGGAAGACCATGAAAACCCAACGCAAAGCGAAGAAACCAAACGCTGGAATTTTCGCTCGGTTCAAGCGCCAGAAGGACTCAACCGATGGTGTGGCGGACCAGCAGGCTTCGGAAGTTATCCAAGGTGAACCTTGGACTCAGGGGCACAGCATCTCAAACAAGATGGTGTCAGGTCTGATTGTGGTCGGTCTATTGGCCTACCCATTCGTGTCATACCAAATCTCTGAAGGTATGTCCCCACCGGCTGCAGCTCAGGTAGTTGAGCAGAAGCCAGGAGTACCACCTGCCCTAGCTCAACAAGCGCAGTCGGTAGCCCAAGGTTTCGTTTCTTCCTGGTTGACCGCGACTAAGGACGATGCCTCACGGCTATCCCGCTATACACAGACCACCAGTCTTCGACTTCCCAAAAAGGGCTCGGAGATCAGAGAAGTTAGTGTGTCTGAACTTGGGCTCGTTAACGAATCGACGTTCCGAGTCACTGTTTCGGTTGAAGTAAAAGACCCGTCCGGACAATGGCAACCAAGGGCATTTGACGTGCTGCTCATCACCGCAGGGAACCAAGAATTATCGATTCTCGGGTTTCCTAGCGAAAGGGCGCACCCCGCTGCCAAAAGCAAGAAATTCGAAGGCTACTCAAAAGACCTCTCGGCTAATAAGGCCGTCACGAGCTCAGTCGAAGGATTTCTGCAGTCCTATCTCAGCGGCAGCGGAGACCTCACACGCTTCGTTTCCCCCGGCACAATCATTGCTCCCATCTCTCCAGCCCCTTACTCTTCCGCACGCATCGAGTATGTGGTCGGAGACAAAGAACCAGGAAAGAAGGTCACTGATGGGGATCTAATACACGTCAACGCGCGCATGCTGCTGACAAACAAAACCACCGAGGCACTCGGGGATTTCCAACTGACCCTCACGGCACGAGCCGGCCGATGGGAAGTTTCCACTCTTGGGCTTGACGAAACCTTCGCTAAGGCCCAGACACCACGAAAGGAACCAAAGCAATGAATCTCAACGAACTGAACGGTGCTCTGACATCCAACATTGTCGTCGGCAACGTTTTTGAAACCGTGAACTCCCTGTTCAACCAGGGCAAAGGAACAATCATCATCGGCGTGGGTGTGATCATCATCCTCATCTGCGGCGTCGTGTTCTGGCAGTCCAAGGGGTCTTGGGGCAAGACGCTCAGCGCCATGGTCTTGGGAGGTGTCATCGGCTGGTATGTCGTTGGCGGGTACTCAACCATTCAGGAAGAAGTGGAGGGCACCGTGCCTTCTGCAGCGCATTCTGTATCCATCACCCACGCAACAGATGAGCCTTCAGGTTCCTTGGGCTAAGGCCACGTCATGTCAGAAGAATCTCCTCGGATAGTCACACGCTTTTACCGGGTTGTCCGTATCCCGATTATGATCGGGCGCCTTCCCAGCGGTGAAAAGATCATCGGCGGACCCTATACGGCAGCTCAGATCGTGACAGTCGCTGCGGTCAGCATGTTGCTCTACAAAAGCTACGCGCTGTGGCGGACTGACTCCCTCGGGATCAATCTGCTTCTCGCAGCTGGACTAGTCCTCGGCTCAGGAATTCTGGCAGGAAAGCTCGAAAAGCTCGATGGCAACCCTTTCGTACAGTTCGATGGGTTCTCCGGCGCAATCAACTCCCGGTACTTCAGCCGGCAGGGGACATACCGCGGGAAACCATTGAAATTCGATAAGCCGGCTCGGGCACGGGCACGCACCGTGCTCATCAACAGCAGCACTACCTCTCTCTATCAAGAGCTTGTGCCCGAACCGGCCCCTATCTCATTGCCGGAACCTACCCCGCCTGAAGTACAACAGTCAGCTTCGCAGTCACCCATACAAGCTTCCAGCGCGTTGAAGCATCTTCTTGCTCAAACCGGCACCCACTAAAAGGAGTCTCAATCATGTCTAGGCGTATCCTCCCCTATACCGATCTCACTGAGAATCTTGCATTCACAGATACTGGTACCGTCTGGGCTACTTGGCGGTTAGAACCGCAGAAATATGGATACGCACCCTTTAAAAAGCGCTCAATGATCAAAAAGCTTCATGAGGACCTGTTCCAGAGCCTCCGCGGCGAATCAATGCTCATGGGCATCACGGCATCGCTTGACCCTTCAGCAATGGTCGAAGCAATGATCGAAGGCGTCGACCCAGAGCAGTGTCCGCACTGGTTCCATGAAGTCGCTAAAACCCTTGAATCATGGGATGACATCGAGTTCGGCACTCGTACTTTCTGGCTTTCCATTCCGTTGAAGTCCTCTTCCTTCAAAGAGACACTTCGTCGTCACGGCACTGTCCTGCGTCGGAAGTTCCACGACGCCCTAGCCCTTCCTGGTATGTCCCCCGACCTGAAACTTTTAGAATCCAGCAGCTTGTCGAGTACACAAGCGTTGAAAAACCTCCCGACGATGTTCCGCGCTCGGCCGGCCACCCCAGAGGAACATGTCTGGCTGGCACTTCACCATATGCAGAGAGGCCTGTATTTAGACGAAGCTATCGGACTGCACGGTCATGACAAATCCCTGGTTGAGGGCCAGGCACAGATCATTCCTGAACCTTGGATGGATCAGGGAGCGCAAACTGATCCGCGTGAAGAGAACAAAGACCGTATCTTCCGTCGTCGTTACATCAAAGTGGCAGCCAGCACCGAGCCTTCATACCAACAGGTCCTTGCTATCCGCTCCATGCCGCTCGGTGGATTCGAATTCCCTGGCGGCGAGTGGATGAGCGCCATTGACCAACTCTCGTTCCCAGTGGATTGGGTATGGCGATTCACCACGATCGATGCGCGTGAAGCAAAGAAACAGAATGCAACTAACGAATCACGCCTGAACGATCAGCGTGATCAGAGAACAGACGAATCGGTTACGGGGTCTAATGCTGAGCTCGATGTCCACCAGCGTGATTTGCAGTTGTACCAGCAAGCCCTGAGCCGCAATGAAAAAGAAGTCTCCATAACGCCGACAGTACTTTTGGCCGTCGGTGGTTCTTCAGCAGAGGAAGTAACGTCCTACGGTAAGCAGATCATCGACTTCTACAAGCAGATGGAAGTCGGCGTCGAGGCCCCTTTGCCAAAGCTCATGGAAGAGCTGTGGAAGTCCATGATGATCGGCACCCCGATGACTCCAATTGTCAAAGAATATGCGTTGCCACCCACCACCAGTTATGACCTGTCAGCATCAATCCCTATCGCTTCTGACTCATTGGGAGCTGAACGTGGACCAATGCTGGGAATCAATACCACTGGCGGCCGGCGTACTCCCGTTTTGCACGATATCGAAAGCGCCGTGATGGGTAATAAGTCTGGCTGTTTCGCTGTCGTCGCAGAACTCGGTGCCGGTAAAACCTTGACGCTCAAGAAGATCACAGCATTCGTTGCGGAACGTGGTGGACGTTATCTGGTGATCGATAAATCAGCGACTCATGAGTGGCTTTCCGTGGCTGGTGCATTAGATAAAAAGGGCATCCCAAGCACCGCAATCAACCTAGTTGAACCAGAGTATTCTCTGGATCCTCTACGTGTTTTCGGTGTTGAAGAAGGCGCCTCACATGTGGAGTCCCTAGCTGCCATGTTGATGAACATCTCTCCCTCAGACGAAATGGGGATCGTCCTCAACGAAATGCTCAATCCGGTTCATCTTGAAGAGCACGGGATCGATTCATTAGGAAAGCTCGTCGAATTCCTCCAGGGAGAAACAGATGATCCTGAACAGCGGAGATTGGGACGTACCATGCAGGCCTTCTCGAAGAAGAAGCAGGGCCGGGTCTTATTCGACGAGACATTGCCACCGCTCAACAAAGATGCGCGGGGAATCGTATTTTGTACCTACGGTCTGGAACTTCCGTCTCCTGAAGAGCTCAGCCAAGGTTTCCTCTTCAAACAGCTCAGCTTGGAGAAAATCTACGGTCGGGCTTTGTATGCGCTCATCGCTAGGATCGCTCACCAGGTGTGCTTTGAAGACGACTCGGACCTTGCTCTTTTCATGGCTTCAGAGGCCCACCACCTCACCAGCAATCCTCAGGGACTTGAAATCGTTAACTCCTTCCTCCGCGAGGGGCGAAAGGCCAAAGCTGTTCTTGGGATGGATTCACACGATCCAGTCGAGTTCGGAGACAAACGCGGACTCATCCCGTTCCGTATCTTGATGCGCCACACCGATGAAGAAGAAGCAAAGAAGGGCCTAGCTTTTCTCGGACTTGATCCCGACGACGAGGAAAAAGTGGAGAAAGTGCGCGGATTCTCGCCCCAACAAGCCGACGGAAAAATCGTTCCTGGGCGAGAAGGCGAAGCGATGATTATCGACCAGTCAGGTAACCACGGGGAAATAAAGGTCACTCTGCCAGCAGATCCTGAGATCGCTGCAGCCATCCTCACCACCCCACAAGCAGCACGAATCGGAGGCTAGAATGAAGCGCCTCTACATGCTTTTCAGTTTTGCGCTCCTTTTAGCCATCAGCAGCGTAGCAATCGGCGCGCCTTCGTCCTTAGCCGCGACGACTCCTTCATATTCGACAGCAGCTACAAGTGAGGATTCTCCGCTCAGCACCCCAGCTGAGGGGGAGATCCCCGCCGACCCTATGAGCTCGCTGAAAGACTCACAAGGCGTACCAGCAGAAAAGTATCTCACTACTCCCGTCGACCGCGGAGATATTTGGCACCCGCGCCATGTCATCGACGGTTGGTTTATTGATCTGTTGTGGGGTCCCTACACGGGGTCCTTCAAAACAATGATGTGGTTGATCCACTTTGTCTTCTCGTTCACATGGGTCGATTGGCTAATTTCCCCTGTCAAGGGGATTTCCGACAACATCTCTGCAGTCGTGTCCCCCATCAAATCCAGCTACATCGGATTCGCAATGGCGCTTTCAGGCGCCGTTTACGGTATTGCTTTGATGCGAGGCAAGGCCGGAAGCGCGTTGATGAATATCGCCGTAACAATCGGAATACTCGTACTTCTGATGGGCTCATTGTCTAATCCGATGAACTCAGTATTCGGTACTGACGGAGCGTTCGATAAGTTCCGGAACGCAGGTAACGAAGTAGCCATCACCATCGCTACTAACGGAGAGCAAAATTCTGATAATCTCACGGCCAATCAAGTCATCACAGATTCAGTAGGTAGCAAACTCACTGACGTGATGCTCCGAGAACCTCTGCAATATGTAGCATTCGGTAAAACCCTCGACGGGAAATGTGCAGAAACGTTCACTCAAAAGATCCAGGAAGTAGCTACTGGAGACGGTGCTGACACCCGCGTTCGTGATGCCATCTCTAAATGCGACCCACAGGCCAAAGCCTATTTAGAGACTCCGAACGGCACTCTGGACGTGATGGCTGGATCAGTCATGATGCTCTCGGGGATGCTAATTTTCGTGATCGTTTTCTTTGCCATTCTGGCCGGCGCGGTCCTGTTTCTTGCATGGCGCACGTGTGTTCTGCTGTATCAGCTGCTCATCGGTTTGCTGCCTGGAGGCGAACGAGGCGGCCTTTGGGAATGCCTGGTCATGGTCCTCTACGGACTGTTCCTCACTGGGTTCGCCCTCGCACTCTTTGTCATCGTCCTTCTAGCGATCGTCGGCTTCCTAGATTTCCTGGCACCTCTGGGACGCAACAAATTCACGGTCGTGATGATCTTCACCGTTGTTTCAGCTGTTCTGTTGTTCAAATACCGTTCGTGGTTGGTAACAAGAGCTAAAAAGCTAGCTGAGCGGATGAAGAACACTCTCGGAGACCGTGGAGGCCAAAGCCAGCCAGTAAACGTTGGCGGCGCTATCTCTAAAGTGCGCAGTGCCGCTCACACGGTATCAAATGTCGCATCCGCGAGGACTATGTCCCGCACCGCTCGATCAGCTGGCCAAAATTCTGATGCTCAGGTGTCTAAAGAAGCCCCATCAAAAATGCCTCAAGACGCTCCTGCGGGCACAGGGCAAACTAACGAGCGTCGATCTCAAAGTAACGCACGGGGAAAGGTAAAAGCGGCAGCATTGCTAGCTGCCAAACGCGTACCTGGCGTAGGCACTGCAGTCACTGCAGCAACTGTGGCAGGAAAGGCTGCAAGCAAGGTGGGTAAAACAGTTAGCGCTGCTAAAACGCACGTATCTTCAGGACAGCTGAAGACTGACCTGAAGCAGCGAAAAGTAGACCGCTATCAAGGCCGTGAGGAGCGTTTTGAAAATAGCAAGAACCGTAAGCAAGAACGTGTCCAGCGATCGATGGATCGTGTCGACCGGAAACTGACCAATGCTCAGCGAAAGGATGCTCAACGTCCTGGCACTCCATCAACTCCAGAAAAGATGGAGAAGCTGACCAACAAGATGGCTGCAAAGACAACTAAATCAGCTCAAGTTGCTAAGCATATGCCGAAACGGCGTGAGCGCGTTCAAGCCAAGCTAGCAACGGCTCAGAAGGCACGTGATACTGCAGCACAGATTGTATCGAAGCATAAAGCCAACGAAGAACGTCTGAAACGACGAGCTGAGCAACGACGTGCTGCTCATACTCCCGAGCCTGTGAAAGTCAGCAGATGACCAATAACAGTGCTAAAAAGACCGGTGCTGGTCTTGGTATAGGGTGTCTCCTCATCGCCATCTTGTTGGCAGGGTCAGCACTTATTCTCCCGGTTGTGATGGTGGCCGGCTTCAGCGGAGCAGCCAAGAATGGGTCGGGGACGAACAAAGATAATGGGCTCCAGTGCCAGGTTGGGGATGGGCCGAATGTAGTGAGCCCGGATCAGGCTTACACTGGCGAATGGCTCAACCCGCTCAAAGGTAAACTCACCTCGTCGTATGGTGGCCGAGTACACCCGGTTCTAGGAATATTTCAAGTACATTCTGGGCAGGACATTTCTGCACCAGATGGCACCCCAATTCTGGCTGCAGCTGACGGCGTTGTCTCAATTGCAGGCAAATCGACTGGCGGAAATTCCGGCTATATGGTCGCGATTGACCATGGTGGTGGGGTCCAAAGCCGATATGTACATTCGTGGCCCAAGGGTATTCATGTCAAGGTCGGCGAGAAGGTCCAAAAGGGACAGCACATTTCTGATGTGGGAGCTTCAGGCAATGCCACTGGCCCGCATCTACATTTCGAGATTCGTATTAACGGGCAGCCGACTCCTCCCGTCCCATGGATGAAGAAGAAGGGAGTGAATCTTGGGATTGACGAGACACAACAGGTCCAGACAGTTAATAATCAAGAAGAAAATCCAGATTCACCCAAGCAAGAAATTCCAGAGACTGGTGGAGGTTTGGCAGGGACATACCGACGTGCTGATGGGCAAAAATATGTGGCCGATGAGAAACAAGCCAAAAACCTTGCAGGAGTGATCAGCGCCGTTCGAAAGCTCAAAGGAAATGACCGGGCTGTGGTGATCACGTTGATGACCGTACTGCAGGAATCTAAGGGAAAAATTCTGGCGAATACTACAGTTCCCGAATCGTTAGGGTACCCAAACGATGGGTCAGGCCATGATCATGATTCAGTAGGGCTATTCCAGCAGCGTCCATCACAGGGATGGGGGCCGGTGAAGAGCTTAATGCAGGTGGAGTACTCCACTGAACAATTCATCAAGCGGCTCTTCGCAATAAAGAACTGGGAACAGCTTGGCCTTGGGGAAGCTGCCCAGGCAGTTCAGGTCAGCAAATTCCCGGATCTGTATGACAATTGGGAACCCGTAGCCACGCAGATGCTCAAAGGTGCACCTGGTGGAGAAGCACCGATCAACACCGAGTGCCCAGCGCTGGGTGCAACAACATCACTCGCTGCGAATTCAACAGCAGATCTCACCGAAGTACGCAGTGCTTTAGTCGATGCCGCGAAAGAAGGCCTAGGCGGATCTCATGTCCGAGGGGGACGAGAATTCAAAAAATGGGACGACGATGGCTTTGTCTACTGGGCAACTCAGAAAGCAGAGATCCGCGGGGTTCCATATGTCGACCCGTGGGCGGCCGGCCGCCAAACAGATGATTTAGCCCCCGGAGATCTCATCGTCATGGGCAAGGTTGCGCAAGGGAAATGGGACCAGGTTGGAATCATGATCGATCAACAAACAATGGTGACCGTAACTAATAAAGGAACAATCGAGGTGCCGCTGCCAAAGAATCCGGTCGGCTATAGCCTAATACCTGAGTCGGCGACCCCAATCGTTGAGGAGGTTGAAGGCCATGAATAAGCGAGGATGGATTATTGCCCTAAGCGCAGTTGCAGCTCTCCTGCTTATCTGGCTAGTAGCTCCTAAAGATCACTCACAGCAGTCAGAACCTTCTATGACCTGGGAAGTGGAATCACCAGCTCCCCAAGCAGATCCCACCAATCCGATTACTCCTCAAATCACGATGACGATTCACGGTTTTGTCGAGGGATACTACTCCTGGTCCTACCAAGATTCCTCGACGGATGCTTGGATCGGCCGCGCAGCTAAATGGTGCTCCAGTCAATACGCCAAAAAAATCCTGAAGACCTACGGCCAAGGAGATGGCGGCAGCGCCTGGACCGAAATCCAAGAGACTCGGCAAGTATCTTCTGCTCAAAATTTAGAAATCTCTCAGTTGAGTCTGACCGACGACAAAGCAGAATTCTTGGTCTCTTTCGATCATGTCACCCAATCAGCAGAAGGCGACGGATACCGTGCTGCCAACAAAGTAATCGAACTCGTCAACACACGTGAAGGGTGGCTAGTCAATAGTTGGGCTGACTTCTCCGACGGACCAAAATTTGTTGACGAAGTCGCTCCAACAGATTCACCTGACGATCGATATTTCATTGGATAACCACTTTCCCGCATAGCTTCGAAACGCAACAAAGGCGCCCTCTTGGAAGAGGGCGCCTTACTTATTGTTCTGCCTAGGAGCAAGCATCTATAAAACTCGCAGTACTCATAAGCCAGCAACTAGGTGCATAACAGCGATGGCAATAGTGAACTACCTAGATGACGAATTAGGTACGACCTACGTCAAGTCCTAGAGACATGACGATGTTCATAGCTTGGTATCGGCTCCCACCGATCTAACTAAAATCACAGTTGGGGTCGCAGTAAACCCCTTAGTGGAGCAACTAGGTAAGTAGATATGGATGCAACTAATGGCATCCACGAGAACACTCTGACCAAACGGCCTTTAGTAGAAAGTAACCTGTTTCGCCAGCAAGAAACGAGCCGGCAGATCATCTCGTGATGGGGAGGGAAACCATGCCTTAAACCTGGCAGGATACCTTGATTTTCTTCTCTAACTCCCTTGGCTGGTGCTGATTCATCGAATCAAAGAACCTCTACGATAACCTAGTTTCGATGATATCACACCATGTCAAGTAGGAGTGCTGGAAATTCCAGATTTCCTCGTCTCTCACATGACCGATTTCGAAGTGTGCAAGGGCTATCCCCTGAGCATGAGAAATCAAATGTCATCCATGGCGCTGGAGACGCCGGACGAGTTCGCTCTCCTACCTCCACGTCGATATCTATTCGCCCGGGGAATGCTCGCCCTTGTCATCGCATCTCTAGTGGGGTGGGCCGTCGCAGAGATCCTTGGATACTCGATCAACGCAACTCTTGCCTTCAGCCTTTTGGGCATAGTTGTTGTTGGCGCGGCCGTACTTCATGGGAGGCGCCGTCGCAAAGACCGCATCATGGACGAGCTCGTACTGAGAACTTACGACGCTCTCGGTGCTAAACGAATTGACCGGAAACTGATCCGCTGCGATAAATGGACACGCTCGCTTTTGCCCAAACCAGCTGCGCTGCTTTTCCATCACAATCCAGTGACCTGGGACGGCAAACCTTTAGGACAGACCAGAGCAAATCTGGTGATCGGGCTTGCTCTTAAACCAATACTGCAAAAGTTGTTTCCAGCCATGGCCATCAAAATCGAGCCAGGGCCGCAGCCCTTCACGTTAGTGGCTTCGTTACAAGACGTTGAGACTGAGCAAGAAGGTACCAGCGAGGAATCAGCCGATACCCGAGCACAGCTCGTTGCCTCCGAATTGTTCAAGGATCCTATGGAAGTCGAAACAACGGCGGACCCTGACGGAGTTGAAGAAGTGACTGTGAAGCATCACCAGGGCACTGATTTCGCCATGGCAGCACGGCGCAACAGGGTCGAGAGAATTTTCAATACCCGTGTCCCGGGGCATTGGCGCGCTCATTGGGACACCGTGGGAGACGTCGTCGTATTCAAACAACGCAAGGAGCTACCTTCAATGGTGAAAATCGATGTCAGCTCGTTCAAGCCGATCCTCACCCACTCCCAGTACACGGCTTTTGAAGTGCCTATCGCTGCAGCTGAAAACAACTTGGTCGTTACTTGGCGTCCCTACTTGCAGTCGCACGCACTGATTGTTGGCCCCACAGGATCAGGAAAAACCGTGATCCTGCACAACATGGCTATCGCATGCTCGCATGCAGGGCTTCGTGTGTGGGTTGTTGATGGAAAGCGTGTTGAGTTCCTTGGGTTCCGATGGTGGCCCAATGTTGAGTTCATCGCGGCCAAGGTTCCACATCAGATCAAGCTAATCCATGATGCCAAAAAGCTGATGGATGAGCGATATGACCTGATCGAAGACGGCAAGGCCTCGTTGGATGACTTCGAACCGCTGATCCTTATCATCGATGAAGTTGCTTCACTGGTGAAGCGCATTGAAAGCTGGTGGGCTGAACAAGGGTACAAGGGCAAACCGCCTGTCAAAGAATGGCTCTCAGATCTCGGACGTCTGGCACGAACAGCCAAAATTCACCTGGTACTCGGCTTGCAACGTCCCGACGTCGAATTCCTAAACGGCGAAATGCGCTCAAATTTCGGTGCTCGATACTCCGTTGGCCGTTTGGATCCTCAGGGCGCGATGATGATGTGGGAAAACGCCGCTGTCGGAACGACTGTGGCACGCAGCAAGAAGGGTCGAGGATTCGCCACAACTTTGGATGGCGATGTGGTTGAATCTCAGTTCATCTACGCACCGAATCCAGATCCTGTCGCACCAGGGTTTGACCCAGCATTCGTTACAGCCGTGAAGCCTTCTCAAACCCGGTGGGGTATCAAACACATCGAAGATGTGCCGGACAATCAGATCGACATCGACGGCAAAGAGCAGCCTTCATTGCTGGACGATTATCTGGACGCGCAAATCATCGATGGGCCACATCCAAACTGGGTCAAGCATGAAGAAGGAGAAGGTCCCGCTGAGAACGCGGATGAAGCACCTAAGACAGTCGAAGAAACAGAGATCCTCGAATCCTGGCTGCCTGGCGATGACAGCGCTTCGGATAGTGAAGATGACGATGAGAGCTTCGAAGGATTCTCCGATCAAACAATCTCCGTTGAACCCGCGAAACTCGAACCCGGCGACCTCGTTGAAATTGACGAAGACCTAGAACTTTGGGGTGTTGTCGAAGATGTACTCATTGATGAAGTGGGAGCGCAAATCGACTATCGCGCCATGAGCACCGGCGAGCCGGAAATGCTTGCTCTAGAACCAAGCGACAAGGTTCGGACACGTAAACCCGTTGACCCAGTAGTTGAAGACTAGGAGCAGCTCGCCATGGACAACAACAAGGAAATGGATGCGCCAATCGCGATAATCGCGGTAATCAGCCTTGTGGGAATGATTGGAGTCGGATCACTGTTGGCCGGTGTTTTCACTCCAGTACGAGATTGGTTGCTGGAGAAGAAGATTGTAGTGACAACTCAAGAAGCATTGGTGTCCATCGACCAATGGGGGATTGGTCTTGATCTTCCTCGAATAGTGCTCACTGGCGCCGTGCTTCTAGGTGCGCTCGCTCTTCTCATCTCTGCCGGTGCTCGTCGTCGCAAAGGGGAAAAATAGCCCTGGTTCATTCAAGAGGCCTCCTGTCATCCATAACCTGGATGGCAGGAGGCCTCTGTGGTGACGAGAAAATTCTTAGGCGCTCTTGTGACCGATTTCAGCAGATGCTGAGGCTATCCCTTTCCCGTATGGCAAACCACGACGAGGGGATGGAATCATGTGTCGAGATGATCGCCGCTGCCCAGGGCAGAATTGCACTAAAGCTCGCGAAGCACACAACAGGCGGCGCCGAGATAATCGAAAAATCAAGAAGAACATTGAAGCGTGGGCAGGTAATGAAGAAAACCTAGACTTCAATGACGTCAAAGGAAAACCTGCAGACCAACTGAAAATCTGGGCCAAGGACCATGGTGCCCCTGCGGAAGTGCTCTTGGCAGGCACATATAGACCTGGAGTCGATGTTCAGAACGATAATCTTCATCGCCCCGCCCCGGAGCCGTTCAGAGACGGCGGCATGGCCGGCGGGTTTGCCGGTGGCGGGGCTGGGCTCGGAGGCGGTGGCCGAGGGGGTATGGGCGGCGGACGCGGGGGCAATAGTGGCGATGCCGGTGATCCCGTGCAGGGCGGGAATAAAGAACCTCTTACGCTGTGTGGCATCACTGTGTCTGACAGTGATCGTAAATATGTTGAACCGGTCAAGGACCAGATCCAGGCTTTGGTTGATGTTCAAACTTCGTCGGGCACTTGGCAAGAAGGGGCTCTACTAAGGCGCGGCGAAACAATACGCATCATTGGCGAAGGAGTTAATACGACCAAGAAAATCAAGATCGGTCGGGACGATGAACATGGATACTTCAAGCCATTCTCCGACCTGGACCACTCGACAGCCGCGTTCTATGGTCAAGATAAAGCTCTGCAGCCAATCCACGAGGCGGCGGCTTGGCAATTCGCCAAAACCATGGGTCCTGAATACGCACAGTTGGTATCACCTTGCATCATTCGAGAAGTCGATGGCCAATTGGGTTCGGTATCGTATGGACAATCTGGGCGTGTTTCAAATAACACAGGAATCCCCTTGAGTGATCTTCCCAAAGACCAGGTCAATAATCTGGCATTCTACGACGCGCTTATCGGACAGCAAGATAGGCATGGCGGTAACTTCATTGTCGATAACCGCGGAGTTGTGGGGATTGATCACGGATTCACATTCGCCCGTAATCGAGACAGAGTCAATGCTTCAAAATTCCAACGCTATCGCAAGCAGCGTGAGCCGGAACTGACACAAAATGAGTTCCAATTGCTTGTTAAGATCACCAAATCCGATGATTGTCTGGGTATGAAAAAAATCATCGGTGCTAAGCGCGCAGACTCGCTCAAACGTAGGGCGGAAGCGATGTTGAAATCAGGAAAAATCCTGTAGCTATCACTATCAACAGCAAACAATTTATGCTAATCTAGAATAGCATATAGAAAGGAGTGGACATGCTTACACTCAGATTTTTCGGTCTTCGCGATGGGGACCAGGATGAGGTCCTAGCCACGCTCACCCTCAACGACGACCTTACCCATGAGATTACCGGGAAGGCGCCGGATGTCATTGAGCTGGACCTCAACACTGTAGCTGCAGATGGTTCAGGATTTGTTGCTTTCTCAGAGAACCCAGTGCTCTGGGCTCGATCCATTCAGACAACAATCCGCGGCCCATATCTTTACACCAAGCTCGAAGAAGATACCTTCCCGGAAGCAGCCACAAGGTAGGCAAAGTAGCCTTCTGCTCTAGATTTAAGGACCCCTGACGATGCGCCCTCAACCTTGGCGAAACCTCGCGGACCCCCCTACCCTCTGGATTGATTTCCGAGGCCAGAGGGGCGTCATGCAGAACGGCAAACCAGTAATCGCCAAGGTTGGCGCGCGTCGCAAGTCACCCAATCTGCAGGACATCCTGGATACAGCTTTAGCCGAAGGCGCTCAACGAGTCATGTTCACAGGCAACGTCCCTGCAGCAGACCGCGGACAGCGTCACTGGCTCCTCGTTCAAACCCCTGGCTGGAATGGCCTCGGACACTGGATGGGAAAACCTGTCACTGGAAGGTTTGAACACATCAATACCGGCCGACGGGTTGAAATTCGTACAGCTGCTGAATGGTTCGGCAATACTCCACTTACTCCGAATAAAGCCAAAGATGCCTGGACAGCTCTAAAGGTCATGATCGACGAGGCCTTTGAAGGTGCTCCAATTGCGCTGAGCCCAGCCGGTACAGGGACCAACCTTTGGGCCTTTTCTTTGCCGCGCAATCTAGATCCCATTCACCTCACTGAAGATATCGCTGAGGAAATCCACCGCACTTCAGGCCAGCATCACTTGGAACATCTTGTTGCAGGGCCTTCATTTTCGAAACATGAAGACTGCATCCCCCTGATTGATCCTACTAAGACACCAGAAGCCGATGAGTTTGCCTACGTGGATGCCAGATTCATGTACGCGGCCCTATGCCGCGAGCTGGGGACTGGCCCTGGAGTCAGGCTCAATAGATCAGCTGCGAATGATCTCTTCGAGCACGAACCTTATGCACGCGGAAGGCTTCTCATCAAGTACACGGTTCCCGACACATGGAATCACGTGGGGATCTTTGGCGTGCAGCATCAAAACGCTGACGACGGCTGGTACTACCCAAATCGTCCGGGTGCCACAGCAGTCACATGGGCTGATACCTCTGAAATTCATGTAGCCAGGAAATTCGGGTGGCTCATCGAGCCTATCGAGGGTATCCGATTTGAAGGACACGCAGAGCGGAGCCGTAAAGACGCTGGCCATGGTCTAACCACCGCTCGACCGCTCGATACATTCGCCAAGCGAATTATCCGTGCTCGAGAATGGGTACAAAATGATGACGAGATGGATCCGACAATACGCGCTGCAGTAGCAGCTGCAATCCGAGCCATTCTGATTCAGACCATTGGTGCCTTTGCGTCTCGTGGCCGCTCCAAGTCGATTGTCACCGGCAGCGTGCAGGACCTACCGTCCTACGCTCAAGGTGAAGCCAAGCCCCAAGGAAAGCTCTGGGTCTACAAAGAGCGTCAACAGATGAGTGAGCGGAGTTACCAGTTCTATCACCCAGAGTATGCTGCCCAAATTTGGGCCAGAGGCCGTGCACGAGTGCTACATTGCCCTACTTCAGATCGCAAGGTCATGGGCGGTGCCCTTAGTGTCGATCCTTCGACCCTTCTGGGCATCAATGGCGATGCTATCTACACGACAACTCTTCCAACCTGGTCGCTGCCAACAGCTGATGGAGGGTTCGATGACGGCCGTGTAGGGAGGATGCGCCTTCAAGGCTACTTGCAAGGTTCATATAAAGTCCCGACTACTCGTGAGGCCAGGAATAAGCTGCGCAAACAATCGTCTGAAGCAGGAGCTTTGTGGGAGCGCTCGTATAACGATTCAGAATTCGAGATTGCTGATGACGATGCCATTTACCAACCAGCTGAAGAGGCATAACGATGTCCAATCAATACGGGGACTTCACACCTTCTGAGCTAGTCGATGAGATCCGCCGCGTCTTTGACGCAACATGGAAAGAAATCGGCGATATGATCGAGCGCTCCGAAAAGATGGTTCGTAAGATCTCCAAGGGGGAGACTAGCGGCGAATCCTATCGCGAAGCGTTATTGGAGATTCTGCAGCATGGGCGAGCTATCCATGTTCCTGCACGTAGGAGAAACAAAGCAGGACAGTTAGTTAAGGTCCGCGCTAAGCGGAACGCTCCTGAGCCTGTCGTGACTCCTGTCGAACATGAACCAGAGCATGAAGATTTTGATGACGAGAATCAAGAAGAGCTCGATGCCGCAGAAGATCGTTCAAAAAACTTAGTTAAGAAACGCCGGAGAAGGTTTTTCAAGAAGACTACGGTGATGCCCAACGGTGGACGCAAACACGTCATCACGATGCCTAAAGGAAAGCGATCAAAAGGCCACCAACAAGGTATGGCTACTTTCCTGGACACGATGCGCCGCGCTGCTAAGGGTCAACGAGCTAGAGACAAACGTGGAAAAATCGGCGTCACCTTCGATCTGGGAAATGGCGATTTTCGCACCGTCGAAATCGGTAGCCACGACGGTTATCACCTCTCAGACGTCCTCTCTGATATTCGAACGTTTAAGGACGGAGATGTAGAAGCCTGGATTAAAGATCAGCTCATGGAACGGTACAAAGGAGAAGATTTTGATCCTGATGACTATTCGATTGTGCAGACTGACATCACAATTTACGACGCTGCCCGTGGCAAGGAAGAGCGTAAGGCGCTGGATCAGCAGGATGCTCGACGTTGGAATCGCGACAAGAAGGGCAATCGCCTGATTGATCCGCAACCACCTTCTGGACGAAAATCACGTCGGCGACGAAGGAATCGTGATCAATGATAGTCAGAGGAGGGACATACCAGCATGGCTGACCAGGACAGGATCGAAGAGTTTTTGAGTGGAGCACTGGGCAGGCTGCTGCCGGCCGATGTTTCCGTTGACTCGGCTGAGCTAGCCCGCACTCTCAGGGAGCAACTAGTCGATACTCAATGGCTCGCGCAGCGCCTGAATGTGTCCGAGGCCGTAGCTAGGGTGCAGCGCAGTAGGTGGAAGGATTCGTTCCCTAGTCCGGTCGTGCAACGGCCTCTTTTGCATCTGAAACATGAGGTAGAGGAGTTCATCCAGGCACGTGAGCTCTATAAGGGCCCGGGCAAGCCCCTGAACGCGACGCGACGTACTGAATAGAAATATGCAGGTGGGGCCAGAAACAGAACGTTTCTGGCCCCACCTGCATTTAGTTGTCTCAAGCAAAATTCGATGTTCCCGAAACTGCGTGGTGCTTTGCGTATCGGCTACAGATTTCAGTTCGAAGTGCGGAATTTTTAAGAAGCATCCAGTACATTTCTTCTGCGATTACCGGCGCGGGCTCATTTCCGGAAAGCTCTCGTATCAAGCAAGTCGTGGCAGCCCAATGGGCTACCTCGTTCAAGTCGAGGTCGACGATCTGATCCACTGTGCAGGAGTACCTCACCCGTTGCAACACTTTGCTCACCGTCCCTGGCCGCCCATGTAGTGAAGAAGAATTCATTTGCGAGCAGAGGAGAGGAGATCTCCCAACGCCCTATATGTTAATTAAGATTAACATAATAAGGTGTCAAAGAGAATGATCAGATAGATTGAAAAGACTAGGCCGCGATCCGTTCGTAAGGGCGAAGGAGCGAAATATCGACAAGGGAAGCGTCGCTATCCGCGCCTGGATGGACCCAAAAGTAGTCCATCTCCGCATCATAGAGCTCATGCTCATCAAGAGGCCTGAAATCCTCTTCTGGACGATACCTCGGGGGAGGAGGCCCCACTATGGCCTCCTCAGTAACCGGGTCGAAGATTTCGCGCTCATTCACCGGCGCCAAGTAGTAGCGACTTCCAGGAACTCTAGCCAGGTACTCATGCCAGGCTTTACGATCAGCACGGTATCGAGAGATCTGCTCAGTCATTTCATCAAGCGCACCAAGCATGTTTGCGAGTTGCCGAAGATTCGCTGAAATTCGTATGCGCCATACGCCATGGTCAAGATAGACCATGCCTAACGAAGACATTTCTTTCAATGCTTCGTACACGGCTGTCGCAGAGAGCCCCGTAGAACGAGCAATGTCTTTTCTCGACTGGTAAGGGGATTCCTCAATCGACTCATACACAAGTGCGGCAACAGGCCCTAGAGCGCGAAATACAGGGCGAATTGAGTAGATCTTCCCTTTAGCCAACCGTCGGTCGTTTGCAACCAGCCGATCAGCAAATTCCAGGCGAAGCTCATACTCATCTGCCTCGCCAAGATAGCCCTTCTTCGTCTTGACAACGGGAGTTCCTGGAATCTGGACAAGCTCCTTAAGCAGCTTAGAAATCGTGGCGAAGTGCATGCCAGTCGCAATAGCTAGTGCCCTACACCCAACAGCAAACCGAGTCTGCCCTGTCTTATGAGCAAACTCGAACAATGCCCGCAAAAGTACCCGAAGATAAATCCCCGATCGCATCCGAGAAAGCCTCTGATCAAAAAGATCAATCAGAGCCCTCATCTTCCGAATCTCCCTATGAATACCCCCCCGCTGTGAGTTAAGAGTGTCGTTCATGTTGCTTTTACGAACAGGGATAAAACCCTTGCTGACATGACGTTTTTCTACAAAAGATTCAGCTTTCAAGATCTCGGCTTGAAGTCGTGTGTTTTTAGCATCAGCTGAGTACTTGGAGTACAAGGCGGCAAGCCCAGGAAGTCGACCAGAGGTCATTTCGCTGTCGATCTGGTGAATGTCCCACCCGGACGATACAAGCGAGCAGATAACGGCCATGCGTGCTTCAGAAGGGGATGCATAAGAGCCCTCGAAAGGTGCTCCTTCTGCGATGGCGCGGGCCAGTGAAGTTTTCGGTTTGATGCCTGCAGCTCTTTGGACGGTGGGTTGAGCTGGGGCTGGAGAAGCTGTCGCAGTTTCGGGTACTGCAGGCTTGCTCACAGAGCAACGCACAGCGTCATCGAGGAGCTGATTGATTGATTCAGCAGTGTTGCGCACTGTGAAGATCATCACTGACCTGTCGAAGTCAGTGACGAGGGTTTGGGCACCACCCTTTTTGTGCCTACTACCCGGCACGCGGATACAGCCATGTTTGGCCACGCGATGCGGGGAGGCGTCCAGAGAAGCCCAGTGTGTTGCGAGATGCTCAACGAAGAACCTCGCATCGAGGCAGCTTAGAGTCTGGATAAGCGGAATATAGATGTGGTGGCCACCCGAGATGGAGCGGTCGACTACATACAGAATGTTGAATGAATCAAGCCAAGTCCGGCATTCTTCGAGGTCATCTTCAAGAGAGGGGAACTTCGCATCGAAGTCGAGGCAGATAGTCTGTGCCTGGCCTTCAGCGGAATAGATCATGACTGCAGCTGGACGCGCTGGCGACTCTTGGCTGATAGGACGCTCGTTGTTAGGAAGGTACTTGCCTTCGGCGTTCATCCAACGGTAGGTGTTCCTGCCGGCGATTTTGGGTGCAAAGAAGTTCCACTGGGCATCTGCTGAGTCTGTGGATTCGCTCGCAAAATGGTATGTCCCTGTGGACAAGAGGGCATGGGAGTCCCTATATTGGTTCATAGACAGAGTAATCCTCCTGTGGGTATACAAATGTCCCCTTCTCCTTGGGGGAGGTTGTTAACTAAACAGTCCTTTCTTCTTTGCTTGGTGGATCGGATTTATATGGATCAATCAGAACGGCAGTTTCTGGTTGATCGTGAAGGTTAGAAGCCTTCTCTGCATTACTCAGTTGGCGCTAAGTGATGCTTCAGACTTCTAAGATGAGTGGATCGGTTGGCGCTGATCCGCTCATCTTTTGTTTAACCAGCTTTGATTTTGGGTTCCTCATTCCTTTCGGCTGCTTGCTCAGACAAGAACAAGGGAATCCCGTTTTCGTCGAGGGGTAACTGATCGGCTAGGACTTCGAGGAAGTGGCCGGCACTCATCCCAGAACGATGAGCGATTTCTTTGAACCTGGCTCGGCTTTCGGCCGAGATGGCATAAGTTGCAGTGACTGCATCTTTTCGCATTCCGTACCCAATCCGAGGGGTTGTTGTTGATGTGCTCATGTCCTTAAACCTAACTGAACCTTTATAACGTGTGAGTGTTGATTCGGGTGTGTCGCACGAAAATTAAGTCTGAAGTGGGTTGAACCGTCCCTGATTTGATGCCGCTGTCTTTCGAGAGAAAGATAGCAACCATGCCCAAGAAATACCCTGCCGAAGTTCGTGAACGCGCCGTAGCGATGGTTGTGGACCGGCTCTCCGAGTACCCTTCCATTTATGCAGCGTGCAAGGCCCTGGCTCCGAAGCTGGATGTCGGTCCCGAATCATTGCGTCGCTGGGTGCTCCAGGCCCAGGCCGACACCGGTGAGAAGGACGGCCCAACCACTACCGAACTCGATGAGCTCAAGGCGTTGCGGGCGGAGAATCGGGATTTGAAGGAAGCCAACGAAATCTTGAAAGCTGCCTCAATTTTCTTCGCGAGGGAACTCGACCCTCGCCGCCGCTAATCTGCCGATTCGTTGATGAGCAGCGGGCCGAAGGTCATGCGGTTGAGTCGATCTGCGCCGTCCTGCGTGAGCAGGGCGTGCAGGTTGCCGCACGAACCTACCGGGCCTGGAAAACAAGGCCTCCGGCCCTGCGAGCAGTTGAAGATGCGAAGGTCATTGACACGTTACGCAGCCTCAAAGTGTTAGACGCTAAAGGAAGACCGAAGCCAGAAATCCTTTATCGCCGGCGAAAGATGACCGCTTGGCTGCGGCGCAACGGCTTCCCCGCGGTCTCCAAACACACCGTTGACCGGCTCATGCGTGACGAGGGCATGAACGGCATGATCCGGGGCCGCAAGACCCGCACCACGATCCCTGGCAAGGACGGACGCAGGGCCGGTGACCTGCTGAACCGAGACTTCACGGCAGAGGCACCAAACCGGATTTGGGTCACGGACTTCACCTACGTGCCGGTGTATTCCGGGTTCGTCTACGTGGCGTTGGTGATCGATCGGTATTCGCGGGCCATCGTCGGCTGGGAAACCTCCACTGTGAAAGACACCGCTTTCGTGGAGCAGTGCCTGAAAATGGCCCTGTGACGCCGAAAACACAGCAATAGGCCGGTTGACAAGGGGCTTTTGCATCACTCGGACGCGGGAAGCCAATACACCTCGATCCGGTACACCGACACTTTGGAAATTGAGGGGCTGGTTCCGTCGATTGGCAGTGTCGGCGACGCTTACGATAATGCCGCCGCGGAGACGGTGATGGGCTTGTTCAAGAACGAGGCCGTGGCCAAGGGTTCACCGTTCCGTACTGGTGCGTTGAAGACCGAATCCGACGTCGTTGAGGTCGCCTTCGGCTGGGTCTTTTGGTACAACAATGATCGCTTGCATTCCTCGCTGGATCACCAAACTCCAGAGGAATTTGAGCGAGCCTACTATGATGAAATGACAGGCTCGTTACCCGACGCAGCCGCACATAAGACGGCGGCATGATTTCCGGGACGGTTCACAGTCCTCATTCGGGAACAGATTTGTCCCGGTGACCACCTTAGACTTAAACCGTAAGTCACGTAATCACGTAACGGGCCAGGGCAAGCAAGCTTCGCTGTCTTAGGCCGTGCCCGGCGTGTCACGGCCTGCCGGTGCGCTGCGTAAGGATAGTAATCATCTTGAGCAGTGCGGTTTCGTCGCAGTTCCCTGCTGATCGTGGACGGTGATCGGTGGAGCTTGATTGCGATCTGACGAATGGAATGTCCAGCGATGGTGAGCGCATAGATTTCTTCACGTTCAGTCATGGATAAGAATCGTGGATCAATCAGCTTGTCCAACGCCAGTATGCTCGGATTCGCTGTACTCTGTCGCCGGCCTGCCTCAGTGGTATAGGTAGTCATTCCACTGTTATAGTCCACCACCCGACCGTCAGGATAGATCCGTTTGCTTCCGCACTTGCGGATGCCATGGTCCCACTCTCGGCCGGTTTCCGCATGGACGCCCACCTGATTGGCGGCATCCCGAAGGCTCATACCTTCGACGCGTAGGCGTAAGAACTCCTCGCGCTTGCCCGCACGTGTTTGAGGGATTTTCAACCCCGTTTTGACCGTCCATTGATAGCAGGTGTGGATGGGGATGTTGACTTCGCGTGCTGCTTTACTGACGTTTTGGTGCTTGTCGAAAGCGTTGAAGAAAGTTTCTTTCTGTTCTTGGGTGTATCGCGTTTTGGGCTTGCCAAGTGTCGCAGACGGACCAGTTCGAGATGATGCCCAGCCGTATTTCTTAGCGAGTAGATAAGCGGTTGGCAGGGGAATACCAATGGCTTGGGCTGCGTCTTTGACGCGTTGGGTTCGGTCGAGGACTTCCTTGAATCGTCGCTTCTCGACTTCGCTTAGCCTTGCTCTTGACGCTCGTCGAGGGGTGGTAGGTACTGAAGTGCAGGTTAAATGAGGCACGGTCGTTGCAACTCCTGATTGTTCAGGTGTTGCAACGACCGTTAGAACCCGCCTTGTGCGGTCACCGTACTTTCCTTTCCTGGATTATTCTGGTCGGCCGTGAACGGCCTGTACCAGTCCGGGTAAGGGTCACTACGGAACAGAACTGTGATGGGTTACGCCCCTTCGGGGGTGGACAATCTTCTGATGAAGCTACCGTGGTGGGGCGGCTGGTTCCTATCCTGCCAGCTAGTCCCAGACCAGCCACCTCGATGCTCACAGTTATATACGGCGGGCCTACCGCCGTGCTGAGCATATTGCACCACGCTTAACTTTTAAGAGCCCGTAAACGAAGTCGGAATACACCGGGACGTAGGCGAAATCGGTGACCCAATACGATTTGGCACCTCCCCGGTGAAGTCCCGATTCAGCAGGTCTCCGGCACGTTTGCCGTCCTTGCCGGGGATGGTTGCGCGTGTCTTGTGCCCCCGGACCATGCCGTTCATACCCACGTCCTGCATCAGCCGGTCGCCGGTGTGACTGGAGACCTCGGGGAAGCCGTCGCGGCGCAGTCACGCGGCTATCTTCCGGCGGACGTAGAGGATTTCCGGCCTTAGCCGCCCCAGGCGTCCCGTTCGTGGAGCCCGTGCAACGAGCCGATAAATCTTGACGTTTTCGATGGCACGCAGGGCCGGCAGCCGTGTTTTCCAGGCCCGGTAGGTTCGTAAGGCGACCTGCACGCCCTGCTTTCGTAGGACGGCGCAGTTCGACTAGACCACATGAGCCTCGGCCCTGGGCTGGTCAATGAACTGGAAGATCAGCGGCGGCGAAGGCGGAGCTTCCTCGCGAAGAAAATCGATGCAGCCTTCAGGATTTCGTTGGCTTCCTTCAGCTCGCGGTTTTCGGTGCGCAGGCGCTTGAGGTCATCCTGTTCATCAGTGGTTGGCCCGTCTATCACGCAGGTGTCGACCTGGGCCTGGACTACCCAGTGGCGCAACGTCTCGGGACCGATATCCAGCTTCGGGGCCAGTGCCTTGCAAGCCGCATATGCAGCCGGGTATTCGGAGAGCCGATTCTGGACCATCTGCACAGCACGGCCACGAACTTCGGCAGGATGCTTCGTGGGCATGATGCTATCTTTCTCTCGAAAGACAGCATCATTAAATCAGGGATGCCTCACAGAGCTATGCTCTCGAACCATTCGCGTTCGGAATGATTGAGATCGATTGAGAGACTTGCCCAGCTGCTTCGGAGCTGATCGATAGTTCTTGACCCGACGACAGGAATCGTCTTTATGCCAGTATGGAGCATCCCTGCCAGTGCCATAGTGGTGTTTTCGACCCCGTGACGCCTGGCTATGAGACTGAGGCGTTGAGCAGTATTCGCATTGAGCTCCGTATCGTACCGGCGAGTGGAATCGAGAACTCCCTTTCCAAGGACTTGGTCGAAATAGCCACGAGCCTGGGAAGAATAGGGAATGACCGTCATCGGGGACTCTCGGTGGAACTCCGCGAGATTGCTATCCATCCACGTGAGATCTGCCGCAATCATTTCCGGACGCGGGCGAGCCAAACTCCATTCCAATTGATTTGCAACGAATCCTCGGATTCCGTTTTCAGAGGCGTATCGCTGGGCTTCTTCTAGACGCGTAGCCGAGAAATTACTTGCAGCATAATTTTGAATTAGACCTTCATTCACCAGAACCTCTAGCGAATCGATGATCTGTTCGATGGGTCGGTGTAGATCATCCCTATGGAGGTAGAAGAGCTGTAAGCTTTCGATCCCAAGGTGTTCGAGGCTAGACAAGGCGTCAGTGCGGATTGATTCGAAATCTAAGCGGGACAATGATGGTTGACCGACAGTGGGATGACCGCCTTTTGTAGCAATAACCATCTTGCTAGTGTTATTCCGAGCCGATAGCCAGCGGCCTATCGTTCGTTCGCTGCAGCTAGTCTCAATCCCTGGGATCCAGTTTGCATACACTGCTGCGGTATCAATAAAATTTCCCCCAAGCTCTACGAATTCATCTAAAAGAGCAAAAGACTCACGCTCGTCAAGGGATGACCCGAACCGATTGCCACCGAGGCAAAGTGCCGAAACAGATAATGAAGTGTTTTCTATTATCTGGCGTGCAGGGACAGTAGCTTTCATGATTTATCTTCTGGCATGTTCGCGATGGAAGACATCGCTTCAAATGTTTCTAGGATCGACCATATGTCTTTTTTCCCAGATCCCGCGGCTTGTTGCTGGCTCATGAGTTGTCGAACAATTGCGGTGAGCGGCATCGAGACTTGCTCATGCCGTGCCGCGGCTAGAACAAGATCGAGATCTTTTGCCGCCGTATCGATGTCAGAGGGAGGGTTCTCGAATGACCTTTGCTGGAGCATAGGGCTCTTGAGGGCAAGCTGAACAGAAGCGAGAGGACCGTTGTTCAAGATATCGAGCATTCCTTCGAGTTGGAGACCTCCCTTCTCGCCGAAGGCAAGGGCTTCTCCTATGAGGGCGGCATAGACGCCAACAATGACGCTGTGAACGAGTTTGAGATAAAGCGCCGTGTCATCATTTCCGATATATAGCACTCGCTCACCTAGAACTTCAAGTACGAGACGAATTCGTTTGAATGCCGTTTCGTTTCCAGAGGCGAAAACAGAAAGGGTTCCTTGCTCTGCCAACGAGACGCTGCCTGCTACTTTGCCGCGGATGTATTCAATTCTTGCGGCCGACATTGCTTTTGCGACTTTGGCGGAAGCTTCGGGAGAGACGGTGCTGAGATCGCAGAAAACGCTGCCTTCGGACGCGCCGGCTAGAACCCCGCGTTCACCGAGAGCCACTTCAAGCAAAACTGGGTCATTCATGACCATCGAGAAGATGAACTCCGAGCTGTTGGCAACCGCAGCGGGGCTATCTGCTGCTGAGGCACCTAGGGCAACTAGATCATTTACTTTTACCGCATTAATGTCAAAGACCGTCACTGGGTAACCAGCGCGTAGAAGGTTGGAGACCATGGGATAACCCATCCGTCCGAGACCAATAAATCCGAGTTTTACAGTGGTGTTCATACTGCAAAACTAATCCCAGAGCCGAGATTGGTCAACCTTTATTTTTGTGGATCGACTGCACGCCCATCCATAAAAACGCAGATAAAACGCCATAATTCATAGGCGCTTCCCCATTTCATAGAGACTATGGTCCATTATCGTGACACCCAGCGGCCTCAAAGTCACAGAAAGATAACGTTTGTTTATTTTTGGTCAACCGGTTGACCAGTGGTTCATGAGTCTGTAGCGTAAACAGTGTTGTGACATCGCTCACCCGTACTGGTAGGTGTATGGAGCCTCCGTGAGGTCTTCTGCTGATGTGCACTGAGCCGCTCGCCGGAAGTCACTCATGATCGAAGAAAAGTCCATTTATCGGCTCGAACCAGAGCCTTGTGTAGGTCCGAGTCCAGAGGACTTGAGTTACCAGGAGGAATTACATGTCAGTTAGTGATCCAAGAGTAGGTTCATCGGCAAGTATGAGCCCACCTGAAAAGGGCAACGAATCGGCAGAGCTTCGTGAGCTCAGCGGCAAGGAACTCCGAAAGCCAATCCTTGCGGGCACCGTTGGAAACTTCATTGAGCAATTTGACTACGGAATTTATGGATATCTTGCCCCCTATATGGCTGTCGCCTTTTTCCCTTCGGAAGATAAGCTTGCGGGCCTTCTCAGTGTGTACGTAGGCTTTGCGCTATCCTTCTTGCTGCGTCCTTTCGGTGGCATGATCTTCGGTCGCTACGGAGACAAAATGGGGCGAAAAAATGCACTGGCACTCGCGATCATACTTATGGGGAGCCTGACTGCGCTTATCGGACTTTTGCCTCCATACGCTGCTATCGGATTCGCTGCTCCATTGCTTTTGCTGGTTATTAGAGCTGCTCAAGGACTAGTTCAAGGAGGCGAATATGCAGGAGCTGTGGCATTCATCGTCGAGTATGCACCGGCACGCAAACGAGGACTTTACACAAGTTTCTTGTCGGTGAGCGTGTTTGCAGGCTTACTCGCCGGTGCCGGATTAGCTGCAGTAGTGGCAGCTTCGGTCTCTGGGGAACAAATGGCAGCTTGGGGTTGGCGCATCCCATTCCTGGTGGCACTTCCCCTAACCCTCGGTGGACTCTTCCTTCGTCTGCGCATTGATGAAACGCCAGAATTCCGCAGAATGCAAGAACAACAGAAGCGTGATGAGGCCTCGCTGGATCCAAAGCCTGCGGCTGCCTCACAAAATCCGCTGATGGAAGCACTCACTACCCAGCGGAAACCCATTCTAATTTTTGCAGGGTTTGCCATTACCAATGCTGTCTTGTCCTATACTTGGGTGGCGTTCATTCCGGGCTACCTGAAAAACGATCAGGGGCTTCCAGCTAGCCAAGCACTGAGTTCTAACTTCTTCGCCCTTGGCTTGTTGCTGCCACTTTTGGTGCTCTCGGGACACATGGTTGATCGTTTCGGGCGCAAGCCCATGCTGATTTCGGCGTGTGTATCTGCGGTGTTCCTAGTTCCTGTCGCATTCGGAGTTATCCAATCAGGGACCTTCGCTGGCGCTCTGATTGCTCAGTTTATCTATCTGGTACCAATCATGCTTATTTCTGTCGCTCTAACAGTAAGTATGGCCGAGCTGTTTCCGACTAAAGTTCGGTACAGCGCTAGCGCAATGGCCTACAACCTTGCATTCGGTATCTTCGGGGGTACTGCACCACTTGTCGCAACATTCCTCATGAGCGCTACAGGAACGGTTTGGTCCGTCGCGGTGTATGTATGCATTATCGCGGTAGTGTCTCTGATTTGCGTCATTCTTGCTTTCCGCGAGACAAAGGGGACAGACCTAGCCGTTGATAAGTATGCTGATCTCGATGCTTCCAGCACCTCATGAAGACCGTACCGCCCATAGTGCTTATTCCAGGTATGCAATGCACAGAGCAGATGTTCACGCCACTGATTAGCGCGTTGCGGCACACACTTCCTGAAGCATCCGTGCATGTGAGACCAATTATCCACGATGACCTCGGGTCGGCTGCTGCTGCCTCTCTTGAAGGTGTCAGGAAGCCAGCTATTCTCGTTGGGCACTCACTTGGTGGAACAATCGCCATGGCAACTGCTCGCATGTTCCCTGACAGAGTAGCGGGGCTCGCCCTTCTCTGCGCAAACCCGCATGGACCGCGACCCGATCAAATCGAATACTGGCAGAAGATGCAGAGTGATGTTGCTGCAGGAAATAGTGATGAAGTTGTCAATCGAACTGTTTCTCAGCTGCTCCTTGGTGAACAAACAAAAGCGCCAGGCGAGGACTTCAGTGACTGGAGAACAGCTTGCAGGGCCATGGCCGGCGAAACAGGAAATGAAAATTTCTTGGCACAACTCAAAATTCAATTGGCACGTATCGATGAATGCCCGGCCTTAAGCCAATTCAGGGGACCAGTCATAGCCATAGCTGCTGAAAACGATTCCTTGGTGAAGGTGGAAGATGCAAAAGCATCCGCAGGTGCAGCACCGGATGGCCAATTCGAAATCTTGCCGGGTGCCAGTCATATGATGCCACTAACTAGCCCAGGGAGCTTAGCTGCAGCATTGACTGAGTGGATCCTATATCGGTTTATGACGAAAAATTCCAAAGAAACACAGAGAGTATTGCTATGAACACGAATCCAATTGTCACATCCAGTGAACTTGAACGCCGGACGATTCGACGCAGCGAATTAGTATCGTGCAATGCGGCGTTCATTGATTGCCGTACCCCTGGCTCGGACCAGAAAGAGAATTACGCTCTCATCGGGGGCGGCGTCTCCCAGAACGCTGGACAAGTAATCAATCTTAAAGAAGACCATGGGTACAACATCGGTGCGGCTGCTATGCCGAACGGAGTGACCAATTCCCTCCACATGCATTTCACCGCTGAAGTCTTCTTTAACTTCCGGGGAACTTGGCGCTTCAGGTGGGGACGCAATGGGCAAGGCGGAGAGTACGTCTCGCATGAAGGTGACATCCTCACGGTTCCGACTTGGATTTTCAGAGGATTTACTAACGAAGGACAGGATGATGGTTGGTTATTCACCGCGCTTGGACAGTCCGATACCGGGGGCATTATCTGGGGACCAACAGTTCTGGAAGAAGCCGAAGGGCATGGGCTCTATCTGACTTCGGATAATCGCCTAATTGATACTCATGCAGGAGACACGCTTCCTGAAGATGACGACGAGCTGATCCGCCCCATGCCCGATGACATGGTTGAAAGCCTGCGAGATTACTCTCCTGAAGAGATGCGCGCGCGCATCACAACAAAGGAGGACCTGGCCTGGTCCGATCATCCATTCTTATGCTCAGACCTGCCCGGAGGGGGTGCCCATCTCGCCGCAGTCATTGGATACGGAATGGCTGAAGATCGAGATATCGCTCCCCGCGTGGCAAATCCGCATTCCTTCAATGTTGCATGGATGCGAGCCCGCCCAGGCGAAGGAATGCTGCGGCATTGGCACTCCGAAACGCAGGTGCTCATTGTCAAAAGTGGAACATGGGTCGTTACCTTGAACGAAGGTTCCGAGGAAGTGGAGGTGATCCTACATCCAGAAGACACTCTTTCAATTCCGCAGCGAGCATGGCGTCGTATCCAGGTGGAAGAAACTCAAGAAGGAGAAGAATTCGGGGAACTTGTTGTTATCAACGGTGGAGATGCGCGAGTCCGCTTGCACTGGGCACCAGAAATTTGGAAAGAAGTCACGGACAAAGGAATATCTCGAGATGCAGACGGGTACGTAGCTCCAATGTTTTTGCTGGCAATGATGACCGACGATGACTAACCAGCCAGTAAGGCAAAACTGGCCGCTTTACAACCCAAATTTACGGTAACCACAGGAATGATAAGTAATGAGAACCAACGGAGTCAGTGAGATCATCAGCTCGGGTGGAAAAGCCATCAATGCTTGGGTTTCCTTGGACAGCGCGTATGGAGCAGAAGTCTTGTCGCACGCAGGCTACGACAGCGTAACTGTTGACGCCCAGCATGGCATGTTTGGACGGGACACTGTACAGAAAATTCTGCAAGCCATCTCCACCGGTCCTGCCATTCCAATGGCTAGACCTTCCTCGATGAACAGCGCTGAAATTGGTTGGCTACTTGATGCAGGAGCCTATGGAATTATTGCGCCGTCGATTGACAGCCCCGAACTCGCCCGAAGTTTTGTCGAGGCATGTCTTTACCCACCCCTAGGCCGCCGTTCTTATGGCCCAGCTCGTGGGTTGCTCTATGGAGGGCCGGACTATCCTGAAGCTGCGAACCAAACAATTATGCCTTGGGCCATGATCGAGTCGGCCAGTGCCGTCGAGCACATGGAGGAGATCATGTCGACTCCAGGTTTATACGGAGTATATCTCGGGCCAAACGACTTGGCTCTTGACCTCGGGCTGAAGCCTGGAGGGATGATTGGCGTGCAAGTTGCCGCTATCGCCCACACCATCATAGAGCGAGCTCATGCCCACGGCCTAGCGGCCGGCATTTTCTGTGCCAACGCTGAAGAAGCACGAGAATGGGCATTGGCCGGTTTCGATTTGGTCACCCCTGGAAACGATGTTTCTTTGCTCCGCACTTCTGCGTCCATGAGAATTTCAACTGTGCGCGCCGATCTGGGAAGCACGGTGGGGCCTGGGGGAGGATACTGATATGAGAAATTCACACGAAGCCAGCGTATCTCACCTATCGATGATGCCGTCTTTCGAGGCCGCTCAACCAGATTCGGGGACCAAACCCAATCCGCTTGAAACCAGTACGGAATTGTTGCAGCGTCTGCTTTCTTTTCTCGCCCAAAGCAACATTTTGCCTGGCCAACGACTTCCAGGAGAGCGACAGCTAGCCGAGCAAATGGGTGTGGGACGCAATGTTTTGAGAGAGGCTTTGAAACTTCTTGGTGCATTAGGATTTCTCGAAGTCCGCCAGGGCGACGGAACCTACGTGACGAACAAAACCTCCAAGTTGCTGCCTCGCGTCGTTGAATGGGGACTTTATTTAGGGGATCAATCGATCCAAGCGCTCGTCGAGGCACGTTCTGTTCTAGAAGTATCTCTTGCAGGACTAGCCGCAAAAAATGCTGGACCTCAAGATCTAATTAGGATTGAGCAACTTTACGCTTTCATGGAAGCTGCATCAGCGCAAGAAGACATAGACAGCTATGCCGCAGCAGACATCTCATTCCACCTGGCGATTGCAAAAGCGAGTGGAAATCCCGTTCTCGAAGGGGTAATCGTAAACATTCGCAGTCTCATGCAAACGTGGACTGACAAAGTGTTGAAGCATCACGTCCACCTCGCTGACTCGTTAGCCCTTCACCTCCCAATTGTCCAAGCTATTCGTGCAGCTGATTCTGAGGGCGCAAGAGCGGCAATGCAAACGCACATGGACGAAGCTATTGCCAACTTGAGCAAAAGTACCCTCATAAAATCTGCAGAAAAATCATAATATGCAGTCCCTTACACCCAACGACATCTGCAAATTGCCGATTCCTGAGGAATAAGAATGAAAACTATTGTCCTTGACGACGATCCAACAGGCACGCAGTCCGCAAGTAACGTCGAAGTGCTCTTGGAGTTCGATGTAGAAGCCATCTCGGAGAGTCTCAAGAAATCCGACAGCGTGTACATTCAAACCAATAGCCGTGCCCTGGACGAGGAGGCGGCTCGTGTTCTATCGCGCAAAGTGCACGAACAGGGCACACAAGCTGGGAAACGGCTTGGAGAACATATCAGGTTTGTCCTGCGAGGAGATTCCACTTTGCGCGGGCATGTTTTTGCCGAGACCGAAGAGTTCCTTAACGAAGAATCTTCCATGGTTTTTGTCCCGGCATTCCCTGACGGAGGACGGACCACGGTTAACGGGATGCACTTGGTCAGAACTGATGGACGCGACATTCCAGCGCATGAAAGTGAATATGCTAATGACCCGGTGTTTCCTTTCACCAGCGGGGAATTAGACGTCTATGTCACAGAAAAATCGGGGCGCGCTTCCATTCTGGTCGATTTGGAATCCGTGCGGGAAGGCCGATTGGCTTCTGTGCTTACAACTGCGCCTCCCGGCTCAGTTGTAATTCCAGACGCGGTAACCAATGAGGACATCAGTCTCATCGCAGAACAAATCAAAGATGCTGAGAGGCAGAGAGCCAACCTCGTCGTGAGAGGAGCCGCCCCTGTAGTAGCTGAGCTCGCTGGCGTAACATCACGGGGGCTGCTGCCAAGGACATTTTTCAAGGATCTCAAAGCTGTTCTATTGGTCTGTGGATCCCACACCGAAGGAGCCTTTAGGCAACTTTCTAGGATTCAGGATATGTGCCTTCCTTACGTCATCGATAGTGAAGATGCTCTTAGTAGCTCTCAAGATTCAGGGCGGAAAGCTTCCGTTGCTTTACACGAGCAATTGCAAACAAAAGGACTAGCAGCTGTTGCTAGCGAGCGGGAGAGGAAGGCCAACCACAACACTCTCTGGCATGGGGAGCGCATCATGTCAGCACTGACCCATGCAGTGGCTGGGGTGAGGCAAGATCTGGACGTTCTCATATCCAAAGGTGGGATAACTTCGGCCGCTATGGCCCGGCAAGGACTTGGAGCAACTACAGCCACGGTGCTCGGACAACTGTTTCCTGGTGTATCAGTATGGAGAGTCCCTCTAAAGTGTGGAAAAACTGTACTGCAAGTTATTGTTCCAGGAAATGTAGGTGATGAGGATGCACTGTTGAGAATCCTCAAACTCATGAATTTACCAGTTCCCAACCAATAAAAGCGTTATTTTCTGACTCTCTAATAAACCCTCAAGAAGGAGAAGCACTCATGACCGAACTCAATCCATCCGCATACGCACCGTACAGCGATCCCGAAAACTATATCCTTGAATGGACTGACCGGATTTGGGCACCCCGCGGAATGGGCCAAATCCGAGAACATTACATGCCAGACATCAAAGTCCATGGCGCGTACGGCACGATCACAGGCAACGAGCCCATCATTAAAGCCTGTCTCCAGAAAAATGCTGCTTTCCCACATCGCTTGTTCACCGGAGAAGACGTTATCTGGGAGCCGCGGGATACCAATAGCTGGCTCAGCTCGCACCGTATCATCAACACTGGACGGCAGGAAGGGCACTGGCAGTATGGTGCGCCAACCTTCAAAAAGTCCACGTCACGCAATGTAGCAGTGTGCTTGATTCGCGATGCGTTTGTTGCGGAGGAATGGGTCGTCCGAGACGAATGGGCAGTTATTGAGCAGTCCGGGCACGATATCAATAAAATCGCTCGCCAAATTGCTTCAGACCCACAAACTGGGCTTTTGGGTGTTAAAAAAGGGCGCCTGCTTGGAGAGCCGCCGGCAAACCCACTGCTTGAAGGGGTCTCTGGAAAGCGACCGACTATTTCCGGGCGTGAGGAAGACCAGATTGCGCTATCCATGATCGATGAAGTGTGGAACCAGCACCTTGGAAACAAGGTTAATGACTACTTCAGCCGTGAAATCGTCATTAACACCACCCGAAATCGAACCGAGGCGCGGGCAGATGGGTACAAAGACGAACTAGACCACCTATTTGGCCCCTTCCCGGATGCCCACGTTGACGTTTACGACGTAGCATTCAACCATGATTCGTTCTACGGCACACGTGTGTCGGTTGTCTGGGTGCTGTCTGGAACATATTCCGGCATTCCGCTGTACGGTCCCATCACCAATTCACCCGTTGAAATCTTTGGTGTGTCTCACTTCCAGTTCCGTGGCGATAAGATCTACCGCGAATGGCGAATCTACGATGAGCTGGCATTGCTGGCCCAAATCAAACAGGCGCAAGGCGACCTCAACGAAGTTTGATTTACGCTGAATTTGATGATTTTTACAGTGGGATTGTAGCGAGTGAGCTGCTCCCAAATGTTGGGCTGATAAATCAGTTGCCCATCGTTTGGGGAGCAGTTCTCTTGCGTACAGAGGTAACGTGAAGAGCTCGAAACCTCGCTAGCCGCGACTATCAGATATTTCGGCCCAAAGGGGAGCTAGTAGGTTTTCACAGTAACGGAGAATTTCCAGATGTTCGGACCCACTCGGTTGCCGTTTCTATCAGTGTCGTAGAAAACGAAGCATTGGCTAGCTCTCGTCCATGATGAGTTCATAGTGAGGCGCTTCGTGTTGCAAGCGTCGAACGTCTTGTAATCCGTGGGGTAAAGGTAGGAATAGCTTGCCTGCGCTGGTAGTGCAGTAGTAGCCAAGCCACCGGTAGCCAGCGCGAGTGCCGCGGCGGACATAGCGACACGTGCGAGAGTTTTCTTGATCATGACGAAGACCTTCGTGAGTAGCAACTGTGATACCCGACCAGTATAGCCATAGGGTGGAGTAAAAACGAGAGTTCGCGTTGACTCGTAAAAAACCTCCGCGAAAGATACATCGTTGCGTCACAAGAAAACCTCCGCCAAAGCACCTCTTGATTCTTGGCCTCCACGGGTATCTGCTCAGCAGCATGGGACTGACAATGAGCGCACGCAAACAAGTCACCAAGAAGCTCGCCAACAGCTACCAACGAGCCGGCAAACGAGCCAAATCCACCATCCTCGATGAACTCGTGGAACTCACCGGCTGGCACCGCGACTACGCCCGCGCCGCCCTGCACGAAGCGCTCCAGCAACCCAAACCACGCATTCGGCAATCAGGCCGCAAGCCGACCTACCCCGCGGACCTGCAACCCGCGCTGATCTTGTGCTGGGCTACGCTGCGTGGGCCCGCATCCAAGCTCTTGGCCGCGTCCATGCCCTACCTCGTACCCAAGCTCCGTGCCGAGAAAGCTTTGGACATCACCGATGAGCAAGCCGCATTGCTCATGAAAATGAGTGCATCGACTATTGATCGCAGGCTAGCGAACGAGCGCAGGAAAATGATCTTGCACGGCCGTTCTCATACCAAGCCAGGCTCGCTGCTCAAATCCCAGATCCCGATACGAACCTGGGCCGAATGGGATGACACCGTCCCGGGGTTCGTGGAGATAGTCCTCGTGGGCCACGAAGGCGGTAACAACAATGGCCAGTTCTGTTGCACGCTCACAGTCACTGATATCAGCACAGGCTGGACAGTGAACCGGTCCGTGCGCAATAAAGCTCAGAAGCACGTTTTCGCGGCGTTGATGCACGTCATGGAAGTCTTCCCGTTTCCGATTATTGGTATCGACTCGGATAACGGCAGTGAATTCATCAACGACGAATTGTTGCGCTTCTGCACGGATCAGCAGATCACGTTCACGCGCTCCCGTCCTGGGAACAAAAATGATGGTGCGCACGTGGAGCAAAAGAATTGGTCCAGAGTACGTGAACTGGTGGGCTACCTGCGTTATGACAGCGAAGAAGAGTTGGAGTTGTTGAATCAAATATGGGAGCTGGATCGTGTCTTCACCAACTATCTGTTGCCGCAACAGAAGTTGATACAGAAGACCCGTCATGGTGCGAAAGTGCGTAAGGTTCATGATCGGCCGGCCACGCCGCATCAGCGTGCCATCGCGCATCCTGCGGTGAAGAAGATGCCGGTGATCCGCATGAATGCTGCCTTCAAGAAAATCCGTGTCATGCAGCTGTCTCGCCAGATCCTTTCCCTGACCGGAGTGCTGGAGAAAATAGCTGTTGCTAAGTCCCGGCCTTCGGCCCGGCAGGTGAGGAAGGAAGCAAGATGAGAAACCTATTTCGCGGAGGTTTTCATTTGAAGCAACGTATTAGTGTTCCCGGAGGTATTGACATGACGCAACAGGGAGTTTGGTGGAAAATGACACATCTGCAAGTTGACTGGGAGCTTTGCGTCTGATTGTGTCGGAACCTGGCATGAAAGTTAGTTTCATAATGCGGTTACTATCTTCCACCATTCGATATTTAATGTTCTTATGATGGGAGCCCCTACAGGGCGAAGAGGATCAAATTTCATTTCAGGAGATACGAATCATGGCATTACAGCTGCCTGCAGGACACACCCCTAGATACGAGAATTTTGAAATCGCTGGAGTTTCGGATGAAACGATCCGTGAGGGCCTCGAACGGGCCCTCTTTGGCGCAACTGACGAGCGAAAACTTCAGCTCGTTGAAGCCTTGTCAGACGCCGGTATCCGCGACATTGACATGGGTTCAGGTATCAACGAACCAAAATTCCTGCTGCGCTGCCTCGATGCACAGCAGTACTTCGGGCGCATTCACCCAGACACAAAGTTTGTTTTCAATCTGACGCTGAAATCTTGGGAACCTATTTCTCATGTTTTGGCCAAGCTTCCCAAGGACTACCTCGCGCAAATTCAGGTTTCACTGGGAATGGTTGAGTTCCACGAAGATGAAGACCTTCTCACCAAAGTTCATGGCCGTTTGAGCGAAATTGGTGTTGGATCATTCCGCTCAAGCATTCTGAATGCGTTCTCGACTCATATCGAAGAAGAGCGCTATGAGTTCATCAGCCGCCAGATCCGACGAGTCAGCGAACTCGGTATTGATCTCGTCCGAGTTAACGATTCCATCGGTTCTTTGATCCCCGACGCGACTGCTGTTCTGGCAGCCAATCTGACACGAGACTTCCCCACCACGAATTTCTACCTTCACTCTCATGATGATCGCGGTTTGGGGCTAGCAAATTCCCTGGCATCAATCTTCAACGGTTTCCAGATTGTCGAAGGCGGCGTCGCCGGCTTCGGTAACCGAGCTGGACTGGCAAACCTTGAAGTCTTGAGCAAGATCTTCGAAGAACGCGGAATCACAGTCAAGGGAACGCCCCTTGATACTCAGAAACTGATTAAGGTCGCTTCACTGGCAGAAGAAACTTTCTTGGTTGCCCCATCGGTCTACCGCCCTGTGAGTGGAATCTTGACTGAGGAAGAAAACGCGGGGATTGTCAATGTGCCCGACTTCTTGGATATCGAACGCTCGGTTCGTTACTTCCTCAATCCAGTCGGTCTATTCCCCGACACGATCGAACAGATCCTCATTAATGCGGGATTCCCACAGGAACAGCTTACTGATCCTGGATTCGTTCAAGCCATCATTGATCGTCTGAACGATAAACTGCAGAACGACCTCTACCCTCAGAAAGAGGCGCAGTACGCGAAGGTCATGCAGGCTATCAATGACCTACATAGCGATGTTGTCCGCCTCGACGAGGTCCAGAGCGTGGCAATGGAACTGCTTCAGGAACGAGTTGAGGTCAAAGCATGAAAATCGGTGTTGTAGGAGCCGGGGGCGTCGGCGCATACTTTGCAGCAGTGCTGGCGCGCGCCGGGCATGAGGTACATATTGTCGCCACTGAACGCCACATCGAACCTGTTCGCCTCCATGGTTTGCGGGTAACGACAGGAGACGGTATTTCGGGGTTTACGGTGCAACCGGCAAGTATCACCACCGATGCTGATCAGATTGGTGAATGCGATGCTGTGATCATGGCTAGCAAAGCTGGACAGGTCAAAGATGTCTTGAGCACAGCCTCGGCACTTATCGGTCAAGGCACAGCTGTATTACCTCTTCAGAATGGTGTGACTGCATCCCAGCAAATCACGGACGCAGTAGGTGAAGGTCATGCTTTGGGAGGTGTTTGCATGATTATTTCGTACCTGGTGGAGCCAGGTATCGTGCACCATGTCGGAGGGCAACCTGCGATTACTCTCGGAGAATTGGACGGTAGCGTAACCAACCGGGTACGTGACCTGGAGGTTGCTCTGAGCGAAGCACACGTTCAAGCCTCAATTTCGACGGATATCGTGACAGACATGTGGCGAAAATTCATGCTGATCACCTCGTATGGCGGGGTTGGCGCGCTGTCACGTGAACCAGTAGGTCGCACCCGAAGCAACGAGCATAGCCGAAGTCTTGTGCAGGATGCCATGAGGGAGGTGGCCCGGCTTTCAACGGTTGCTGGCGCCAGGCTTGATGAATCAGATGTAGCCAAGATGATGGATCAGTACGATGCTTTCAAGCCGGATAGCACTGCCTCGATGCAACGTGACTTGGCCGCGGGCCGGCCTTCAGAAATCGAAGAGCAAAGTGGTGCAGTAGTGCGTATCGCGGCGGCGCACGGAGTAGAGGTACCAATCCACAACACCATCTACCGTGCTTTGAAACTACTTGATGGAGCTAACGAACTCATCTCATGCTAGTTAATGTTCTTCTCAGTGTTCTGCCCCTGTTCCTTATTATGCTCATCGGCTATTTCGCTAGTCGTTCAGCAAAGTTCGGGGCAGGGGCAGAACCTGCCATCAGCGCCTTTGTTTTCTATATCGCGCTTCCTGCACTACTTTTCAAAGTCGTCGCTGAAGCACCAGTGGATGATGGCATCCCACCGTCATTTCCAATAATTGTCATTGTTTCCTGCACAATATTCGCTGCCTTCAACATCTTGATCAGCAGGTTATTACTACGGCAAAACAAGTCCAAAGCGCTTCAGTACTCGCTGAGTTCCGGGTACGGAAACGTCGCCTACCTAGGTGTGCCGGTTGTTATCGGACTAGTGGGATCGCAAGCGGGACTGGCCGCTGGAATCGGCCAATTGACCCACAACCTTTACTTCATGCTGCTCTACCCGGTCCTGTTCCCGCTGCTAGCCGGGGGACAATCCCACGGATCCAATGGCGCAAAAATAAAAGGAGCAGTCGATAAAGCGATTCTCAAGAATCCTGTGGTTTGGGGAATTGCTGCTGGTTTACTAGTAGCTTTGGCGAGAATCGAACTTCCAGATCCGGTTGTCCAGACAACTGATTTACTCGCTGGGGCAGCAGCGCCAGGTGCGCTCTTTGCCATTGGTCTCACGTTAAGCCGAACTGTTAAATCATTGAATGAAGGACGAATTTCAGTCCTACCGTTGATCACAAGCACGACCAGTAAACTATTAGCTCTGCCGCTCCTCACGATCGCTATCGCAGCGCTACTTCCCCCAATGCCGGGAGATTGGTATCAGGCGTTGATTTTGATGGCCGCCATGCCGACCTCCGCCACCGCCTTCATATTGGCGCAAGCAGAGGATGAGAACTCGGAAGCTACGGCCACGACTATAGTTCTTACTTCAGGATTAGCGATCATTACTATCCCGGTGATTTCAATGCTTTTCTTGACGTAGTTCGGACGGTAGCTGCTCGCTGATGATGACCATTTATCCAGGCAAAGTTTCGGCATTATGGAAGTAGGGAAAGTTGTTGTTCAGACTGTATCAACCTGTTGTGCCTTTGCCTTCCGGCTTCGGGTTGTTGGTTCGCGAGAGCGGTGATCTGATCGTTTAGCTAAGCCTCAGAGCATAAAGTTGAGCTATCAAATTTTTCATATACTCGTACTCAGGGTTATTTTTACCTCAATAGACAGAGACGTGATAATGAAACCAGAAAATGATGCATCTACTAATAACTGGGGTTCACTTCTGCGTTCACGGACGCAAGCAGAGGCGGCGCGTCATTATCAAGACCTGGGTTACTTCCTTGAAAAGGTCGAGAGCTGGCATAGAAAGATGGCGGTTCCTCTTAAGGTGCATCCTGAATCCACGTTGGGATTGGCGAATCAGATTTCTGAGCCGTTTCAGGCCTCTCATACTTTGAGCTACCTGCGACTTACTGCAGTGGATCATCTACATGCGGTGCGCACGCTTTTGGTGGAAGCTAAATCTCAGCATATTTTTGCACCGTATTCTCTCCTGCGCTCAAGTATCGAAAACGCGGCAGTCGGTCTGTGGTTAGTGAAAGACTCGTCCGCGCGAGCTATTGCCATACGTTCGCTGAAATTGGAATGGGCCAATCATTGCGATCGTAAAAATGCGTATGAAGCTATTGGCGCACCATCTGATGAAATTGACGATAGAGAACATCGGTTCAAGTCACTTGAAGATCACTACGGGATGAAAAAGGAGGGGCTTCGCGCACGCCCTCCTGGTTTCCGCAGGATGATTGACGAGGCTTCAGAAACATACGGATTTACTACTGAACCAACTTTGATGTGGCAGATGTGCTCTGCTGCAACTCACGGGCGGACATGGATTAGCGGACTTTTGACCATGATGGACGCCGAAGATGATGGCGAATCAAAGGTCATTTCCGGGAAATTGACTTCAGATGAGCAAGGCATACTTTTCGCCCTTGTAGCTGCCTGCGATTTGATTGAAAGACTCTTCCAAGTTGAAAGACTCCGCTCAGTACCTGAAAGGCACACAGGTGCGGCATTTACGCGCCAAGAGCGTAAGCTCCTGAAACCGAATCTCAACCTTCTCGTTCCAGCGTGGATGGGTGGAAAGTAAGGATTAACTTTAACCGGTATGTGGTCTGGCGCGACTCGCGGTCGTTGCATCCAAGATTCGCTTCGTGGCGAGTCTTCTAGCCCTGGTTTTCCGGGGTTCTTCTTGTGTATGCAGGTTTGCTTTTTCGGGTGGAGTACACACCCGCTGCGCCTCGGGGCGGACGCGGTGATTCTTCCTAGGTGACCTGCTCGCTGGTGGCGTTCATCGGTCTCCCCGCGGGGGTGTTCTTCCCTGCCACTCGGTTGGTTTTTGCTGGTTGGTGGGGACATACCGTGTGTAGCCGCTTGGAGCCATCTTGAAGAGCTGCTTGTCGCTGCGTGCTGTTTGGGCTCCTGGTGAGCTAAGTAACCTGGTGCGTTGAAGTTGCTGTGCGCGTCGACTTTTGGCAGATGCAAATCCTTTCTTGCCTTGGGCTCTGGTCTGTGGTTCGGCGCCCCCTGGGGCCGGTTGGTGGTATGTCCCCCTTGAGGGGTGCCGGCAGCCTTCAGCGCTGGCCAGCACGGTGGATCAGGTCGTGTGGTCCGGTTAACGCAGCCTTATTCAGTCGGTTTCGGATTCATGGGGTTGCTGATTGTGGCGGTGTTGGGGTGGTTGAGCGGACCTGGCCCGGACCTGGCTTCTCTGCCTGGTACTTGGCATTTGGTTCCTGGTACTTGCTGGCTGGTTGGTGGGGGGACATACCACCTGCGCGCGTGGGCCGGCCGCTGCATGGCAGCTCGTCATTGGTGGTTCGTCCTTCCTGAGTGGGTACCGGCGCTTTGGGCACGGCGGGCTGTTGGTCTTCCTGGGCTACTTGCTTTCCCTGGCGGCCGGAGATCCAGGTGGCCGGTGATTCTGGCAGTTAATGGTCCGGGTCGGTTTCGTTGACTCGTGTTCCTCAAGCCCCGTAGGCAAGGGGGTCAAGGGCTGGTGCGGGGTCGAGGCGCCTGGTGGGGCAGTGCGAGATCCGGGCGCCCTAGGCTCGGGTACTGGTGGTATGTCCCTCCTTTGCGGTGGCTGCTGGCCTGGCTGTCGGGGTCCGGTAGCGGCCGCGGTATGTTTCGCCTTCTTCGCCTCTCTTGTTCTGCCGTGGTCCCTTTATGCTGTTTCGGGCAGCTCTGTTTCATCCCCTGGTGGGCGGTGGTATGTCCCCCGGGGGTCCAGTGCGAGATCCGGGCCCCCGGGGCTCGGGTGCTGGCTCGCATACTGCACGGAGGTCCGGGTATCGCACCGCTGTTTAGTCGGGCTCGGATTCCGCGGTTGCTGATTGCGGGGTTGTCGGCTGTGCTGAGCGGACCTTGCCAGACAGGGCTATTCTTCCTACTGATTGCTCACGCTCTTTTGGGTGCGTGTATCTTGTGACGGCTTCCCACACTCTTTTGGTGCGACTATCTTGTGACGCCTGCCGTGCTGTCGGCTGAAGCATCATGCGTCTTCTTCGGGTTGGTGGGGTTGATGAATACGGACAGAACTTGCGCCCCTTCGTGAGCACGGCCCTCGTCCCCTGGTAGCTACTGAGCGACACTCAGCCGGCACGCACAGAACTCGCGCCCTGTGCCGGGGCCGGTACTCGTGAGCTGGTGGTTGTTGCGGTGCCCTAAGGTGTACGCGCAGAACTCGCGCCCCCTTCGTGAGTAGCCTCTGCCCGCAAAAGGGGGCATTTTGCCACCCGGCTCCGGCCCGGAATCACGGGGGAGAGCGCTGTGGGCGGGACGGACAGAACGCGCGCCCTGGTGTGGTGCTCGAAGTGGTGGCGCTCGCCGTGTACCGGAGATGGTTTCTCTGCCTGGTACTTGGCACCTGGTGGGTGGTGCCTGGTTGGTGGGGGACATACCGCCTGTGCGCAGCCGGCCCGCGGCGGCGGGCCCGTTGCTGGTGGCAGCTCGTCATTGGCGGCTCGTCCTTCCTGGGCGGGTGCCGCGGCTTTTGGCGCGGTGGGCTGTTGGTCTTCCTGGGCGGCCGAAGATCCAGGCGGTCGGTGGTTCTGGCAGTTGATGGTCCATGGTGGCTTCGTTGATTCGCGTTCCCACTGGCCGTAGACCACGGCCTGGAGAGGGCCACGGGCTGGTGCGGGATTGATGTTTGTGTTGGGTCCGGTCTGAGATCCGGGTGCCCTGGGCACGGCTGCAGATGGCGGTATGTCCCTCGGCCGCGGGCCGATTTGGGATGTGCGATTGTCAAAGTGTTGATGTCCCCTTCGGGGGTGCTGGCCGCATCCTCATCAGAGCTGCAGGCCTGCCAGCAAAAGAAAGTACTGGCATGTGACTCACTCCACTGCTGTCTTGGTCTACATTTGAGGGGGAGGGGGGAGGATCGGCAAAAGCCGATCCCGGGGGAGCGGGTGAAAGCTTGTAGATGCTCCAGCTCGCTGAACAGCGGCCAGCTAGAGGTATAAAGACCTTATGCGCCGCGGACCTGTCCAGCATCTTGGCGCGAAGCCTTCTCTTACCTGGGCAACCGTGGTGTCCCCAAAAAGTTGGGCGCTCTGGGAGCCTCGGTAAGAGGCCCCCAGAGCAAGGTCCCTAGATTCCGAAAGCGTCAGCGATTGCTGCTGCCGCTTCCAGAATGATCTGTGCCCCATGGATCAGAATCCATAGACCAACGCTGATGATAATCAAGGTGCGTGCCTTCATGGCGGTCCTTCTTTCTTTTGAAGTGGATGAGTCTCAAGAACTTTTGGACTCAATTTCACCCCCGGGTCAGCTGTGCTGACCCCCCCTTTTTTGGTTCATTGGCACCTGCGTCAGCGATCGGTATCAGCAGGCCGGGTTCTCCCATGGCCAGTGGTTCAATAACGGGTGAACAGGTACTGCAATATGGCATCGCGTGGATTTCGTGTTGCCGGTCGCCTGCCTGGTGCCTGGTTGGTGGGGGACATACCACCGGGTTGCCGGCCGCAGCAGATCCGGCCGGCGCCATCGGGGACGCCTGGTTCTCACACTCGTGGACTGGATGTCCTGTGCATCGCAGAGGACGAGGAGTAACGGGTTCCAGCCAGGCTTCGTGTGCTGGATGCACCCGTGCCGGACAGTAGGTCCATGCATTACTGCGCTCGCCGTGGCCACACGGGGCCGGGTCTCCGACAGTGTTCTCCTCAACGCGCGGATCTCGCGTAGATCCCGTGCAGCCAGGTGCCGGGTGAGTGGGGGACATACCGCCGGCTGTGGTCCTGCAGCGGAGCTCTGTCCGCTGACGCCGCGCGCGGGCCCTGGGCGTCGCCTCCAGCGAATCCGGGAGCCTTGCGCATGACCCGGGCGCGTTCTCAAACGGGCCTTGGCGCTTTGCCAGGCCGCGCGGTCCACGCTCCTTGGCCGGTGGCATGAGCCCTGCTCCTGCAGTTCGTGCTCTCCAGGACTCCGGCTGGTGGTCTGCCTTCCGCCCATGGCTGGCAGGGCAGTGCTCTCTAGGAGGCCGGCGGCATGCTGTGCCAGGTGAGTGCCTTTGGGCGGTATGGTCCGCACACCGTGCCTGTCTTCTGTGCCTTCACCAACAGGTCTCCGTGTTGCCCCTGGCAAGCTCCAGGGGAGCTGCGGTTCCTTGGCCCGTCAGTGGCCATAGGACGGTATGTCCCTCCCTGCCTAAACTGATCTTCTTGTGGCCCGGGCCGCTCGTCGGAGGGTAAACACTGGGTTGGTTGAAATGCTTAGTCAGATGGTGGTGATGGTTTTAAGCCAGGGTTGCCTCTTTCAGACCGGCATGATGGGTGGCATGAACTCCTTAAGCGATCTATTGATGTCCCTACCGTCATGGGCAGCGCTCTTTGCCGCGGTCTCTGGTCTGATCACGGTGCTCAAGCCTCTCTTTAGTTCGGGTACGCGGTACCAGAAGAAGGCTGAGTTTTGGCGTGAAGAAGTCAACGAGAGCCGCAACGGACCGCTCACCCGGTATTTTCAGGAGAAGCACCGATTTTATTTGGCGAAGGTCTACGCCCAGTCGTTCTTCAACGTCAGCTCCTACGCGTGGACGGTAGTCATCGCTGTTTTTTGCTGGTTCTTCGCAAGCCTTGTGTGCATGGCCCTGACAGTGAGCAGTGGCACCTCGGCAGTTTTCGTAGAGACTGAAACACTTGTTATGGCTCTGGTGCTAGGAACTTTGAGCTTGATTTATCTCGCACGGTGTTTCTATAAGTTCATGGACAATACGCTCCGACGCCGCCTGGCGTTTGAAGCGGTGGTGAATGAAAAGCAGCCGCCGTCCGCCATAGGTGCCTTGCCCGGTTTTCGCAGAGGGGTACTTTCGAGCGCTCTGTTTGCCGGGGGCGCTGTATGTCTTGGGAGCTTTCTGGCGTTTACTCTTGCGGCTCTCAATAAAGACGTTCCAGTAGACACAGCTGCAGCACCCTATGCGGTTGCCTGTGCCCTCCTTCTAGTGCTTGCCTTCACTGCGCGTGGGTACTGGTATGACAATGTCACTACTCCTGATTTGAGGGGTAGAGGCGTGAAGCGGAGTGAATCGGCCTATCTTTTCCTTCGGAAGCGCCGTAATCCCGGGCTTGGGAAATCAAGAGGTTAGGCATCCGCTTGGCATCCGCTTGGCTTCTGGTGTGCGGTGCAGCCCGCCCGGGGGACATACCACCGGGGCGGGCTGCCACGGCATGGCCGCCGGCACCTTAGGTAAGGGCCCTGGCCCTCAGGAGATAAGCGGTACGACCCTTGGGTTCCTTCAGGCGATGCAAGAGAAGACCACGCAAGCCATCACCTGCCTGGACTCCGCCCCACGGGAGGTACGTCCTGCCCTGACAACCACTGCACTTTGTTCCATGGGCGCTCGCCGTGTACTGCGCTGTCTTATTTGCACTCAGCGTTCAAATAAATGGCGGCTTATGGACCGACCGGGCCATCACGTGGCCGCCTGGCAAAGGGGAGGAGCCGGTGACTTTCCCGCCGCGAAGTCCCGTCCCGTCTGCAGGCGGTACGCCTCTCAGCATCTCGCGCCATTTGCCCGCCCTGAAAACGCCTTGCTGGCCAGTACGTTTAATCGCTCGCTGAGGTGAGCGAATCATGGAAAAATTAACCCATGATTGTGCCACCTGATGATTCAATCCGCGAGTATCCTGAAGGACGATATCCGTATGTTGAGGTGACACTGCCGTGGGAGCAGTTGTTGCACGCCAGGATCAAAGCATGGGCCGGGGATCTCATTCTGATCGAGTATCCTCCGCCATCCGCAACCGGGACCTTTGAAGAAGACCCGGAACAGTGCTGGATCAACAAGAGCGCAGCGCGTCGTGTGCGTCGAGCAGATGCCTTATGGGCCCATACGGATGATGACATGCAGTGGCATGCAGACCAGGACAAGACGATCGACTACCGGGCAGACCCGTGGCTGGTCTACAAGAAACCCACCGCTTAGAATCACCACATGGCAGGTCTAGTTATCCGTTGACTAGGCTTTACTCTGAATTTCACTTGACGGGTTGTCACCACCGTGAGGCGGAGAAACCCCAGCGATGATCACCACCCTGCTAGGCCTACCGGCAGCGCTCGCCGTGGACCCGATACCAGAACCAGATACAGCGTGGCCGTGGTGTCTTCACCATGGACCGGCCCACGCTCAGGTGTAGCCCCGGATTGCAGGCGGCATGATGCGCTTCCTGGGGCGGTGGGGACATACCATCAGGCGGCTGCTTGGCAGTGAGGACCGGCCGGCGCCTTTCTTGAACAGGATCCTGGTCCCGGTCGCCGGTGGTAGGTCCGCTGGTTTCTTCAGCTGCTGATCTCGACAACCAAGGCCTGAGCGAGTCTTGTTTGGCCTGTGGCGGTACGTCCCTTGGCTGCAGGCGCTGTTACTTGGACCTTTCGCGCTCGCCGATCGGCTGGCCCATCGCGCGAGGGTAGGACAAGCCATCGAATAGTGGCTTAGGTTGGAACATATCAATTGCGAGGCAAAGGGGCAGACACTGATCATGGATGGTCAAGCAGGCGGCTCAGCGAGAAAGAAGACGAAGATCGAGCCGGAACCGGAACCGGAAGAAGAGCACGCGAGGATCTTGCTTGAAAATGAGCTTGGCCTACCTTTCCGGCATCACGACGATGGCTCTAAAAACAGCATGCCTGATCTTCTTTCAGAGGATGGTAATCATGTGGCTGAGGTAATCACTACGGTCCCTCCTTTGATCCGGGAAACAGAAAACAGTCTGAAGCCAATGCCCCTCCTGGCATTGCCTCATTGCGTGTGGGTCACTGTTCCCTACGCGCTTCTAGGAGGCGCGAGCAAAAAGGCCCGCAACAACATCAAGTCAGAAATCCTGCAGTGGACAGATAACGACCGATGCAAGAACCACTGGCCATCGCATAGTTTGCAAGACCTGACCGTAGGCAAAGACACCATGCCGTTTCTCCCCTTGAGTCTTCCGGACAGTGATTTTCAGGCCCTCTGCGTGCAGGACTGTCAGCATTCCGAGAACGAACCTCATCAAATTAATTGGACGATCGTGCACGAGCCTATTGCTGTTGATCCGTGGGAGCTGATCGACCAAGCGCTGCACCGCGTCGACACACACCAGCACGGCGGTGTTCCGGCCTTGGCTGAGAAGCTCGGCGGGTATCCGAACAAGCATCTGGTGATGTACCCGTTCGGTCCTCCCGGGAACGTGACAGCAGCCATGAGCAGCTACAAGCCACCTGCAGATCTGAGCAGATTCCTCCCTCGACAGCTGGCTGCGCCCTTGGAAGACATTCATTTGTGGCTCCCCTACAGGTACGAGTCTCAGGGGTCGGTGGAAGGCCTGCATATCTGTACTGGGCGATGGGAAAGATTCGCGACGGGACTCCCCAAAACAGATGACCTGCTTTCCACGCGGGGTTTGCATTACCGAACCTAGCTGATGGGCATCGTGCAGAGCCTTGGAGTGCAGGCGACTTGATGCGCTGCAGGCACGGTGGGGACATACCACCACGCGGCCGCCTGGCAGCGAGGACCGGCCGGCGCCTCTCATCAGTGGACTCCCACCCCTGGCGGTACGTCCTTGGCCCCCGTTCAACAGCAGACCCCGACGACCACGCCAAGCCCCGCTGCACCCTGGGACCCGACCAGAGGGCGGTACGTCCCGCCACCATCACCGCTGCCTCGCGCGCTCGCCGTACTTCCTGCAACAGGACAGAACCCAGGGCCCAGAGGCATACCGCTTGGTTTCGCAAGGGACCTGAACGAGCTGCCAATATTGCCCACCAGATCCCCGCTGCACGCCAAGCCCCAGAGCAGAGCATTCCTGGCACTACATTCCCCGCCGCGCGGGGTGGATAAACTCGGTGGTATGCCTCCCACCGATGCCCTGGCCCCAGAGGGCTACGCCCAGTTCCTCGCGGACCTCAAAACGCAAGTGTCCACGGCCCAGCGCCAAGCTCAACGCGTCGTCAATACAGCGCTCATTGATCTGTACTGGAATATCGGGCACCGCATCTTGGAGGAACAAGAACGCCAAGGATGGGGCAGCGCAGTCATCACCAGGTTGTCTGAAGACCTGCATCGGGCCTTCCCAGAGATGACGGGGCTATCTCGCAGCAATCTGCAATACATGCGCTCCTTCGCCGCCACCTGGCCGCAGTGGGATCCAAATGTCCCACAGCCTGTGGGACATTTGCCTTGGGGCCATATCCGGGTCCTGCTTGATAAGAAACTCCCCGCTGAATCCCGCCAATGGTACGCCGCGGAAGCGGTCAAGCAGGGCTGGTCCCGCAACGTGCTCATGAACATGATCATGAACAAGACGCTGGAACGCACGGGCGCTGCCCCTTCGAACTTCGGACAGCATCTTTCCCCCAAGGATTCAGAGCTTGTCCAGCAAATGGCTAAGGACCCGTATGCGCTCGAATTCCTCGGGCTGAGTGGGGAAGTCGCTGAACGGGACCTAGAACAAGCGCTCATGGACCGCATCGTGGAAACACTGCAAGAGCTAGGCCCTGGCTTCGCTTTTGTCGGCCGACAAGTCCACTTCGACGTGGACGGCGACGACTTTTACCTAGATCTATTGTTCTTCCACGTCGAGCAGCTGCGCTATGTCGTCGTCGAGCTCAAAACCGGCAAATTCCAGCCAGAATACGCAGGCAAACTCCAGTTCTACATCGCCCTGGTCGACGACAGGCTACGCAGAGCCGCGCATGCTCCTACCGTGGGGATTCTGATTTGCGGCAGCCGCAACGACCACACCGTGCGCTACGCGCTGAACCAATCCAACACCCCAATGGCCGTCTCTACCTACACCTACGAAACACTGCCCGCCACAGAGCAACGGGCCCTGCCTGACGAGGAGCATCTTGCTGCGGCCCTGGACTGGACCGAACCCGGAGAAGAATAACGCTCCATGCTCCTGGGCCACGGCTACTGCAGCGACCCAGGAGGGGGACATACCATCGGGCAGGCCTGCA
>Ga0160443_100115_pt1 | contig 128275 bp, 107 predicted proteins | sample HID1972I_E1MG_FD_108244 | JGI IMG/M metagenome (GOLD analysis project Ga0160443, IMG submission 108244) | Enriched pill bug-associated microbial communities from UW Madison campus, WI, USA - HID1972I_E1 MG | ecosystem: Host-associated > Arthropoda: Insects > Digestive system > Unclassified ... | reverse complement strand
TCGCTCCGCGCCGATCTTCGTCAGCGCCGCCGTCAGCGTCGTCTTGCCGTGGTCCACGTGGCCAATCGTGCCCACGTTCACGTGGGGCTTGGTGCGCTCGAACTTACCCTTTGCCATGACTGTCTATCTCGCTGACGGTTGTATGAATGACTGCTTGGTGGAAAGTCCGGCCATGGGGGCCGGGCTCTTGCGGAGGGATCCGCATGAATGGTGCTCACGAATGGAATCGAACCATCGACCTCCTCCTTACCAAGGAGGTGCTCTACCGACTGAGCTACGTGAGCGTTGACTTGTGGTGCGTGCCGCGCGGATTCAAGCAAAAGCAGGCAATGGAGCGGGAGACGGGAATCGAACCCGCACCATCAGCTTGGAAGGCTGAGGTTCTACCATTGAACTACTCCCGCGCCGCGCGGAACCTCGTGCTTGCGTGTGGGACTGGTGGAGGGAGGTGGATTCGAACCACCGAAGGCGTAAGCCAGCAGATTTACAGTCTGCCCCCGTTGGCCGCTTGGGTATCCCTCCGGTCGTCGCGCAAACCCGTGAAACAGCCCGTTATTTTGACGACGCGGCATAGCCCTGTCAACGCGCATCTGCGGCGCTTGCGCTTCCCGCGAGCGCCCGCCAGGCCCGACAGCGGAAACCGGTCCGTTCCCGTGGGAGCGGCTTCAGCCGCGACCGCCTGTCCGTTCCTCGGAACCGCCCGGTCGCGGCTGAAGCCGCTCCTACAAGCAAACCCTTCCTCCGCTTGCGGGGGAAGGAGCAGGCAGCCGCCCCTACGGAATCCGGCCGGACCGGCGTCAGACGTTGAAGCGGAAATGCAGGACGTCGCCCTCCTGGACCCGGTACTCCTTGCCCTCCAGCCGCAGGCGGCCGGCCTCGCGAGCCCCCGCTTCGCCCCGGTACTTGATGAAATCGTCGTAGCCGATGGTCTCGGCGCGGATGAAGCCCTTCTCGAAATCGGTGTGGATCACCGCGGCCGCCTGCGGCGCGGTGGAGCCCGCCTTCACGGTCCAGGCGCGGACTTCCTTCACGCCGGCGGTGAAGTAGGTCTGCAGGCCGAGCAGCCGGTAGGCGGCCCGGATGACCCGGTTCAGGCCCGGCTCGTCCAGACCGTAGCTGGAGAGCATCTCGTCGCGGTCGGCGTCGTCGAGCTGGCTCAGCTCCTCCTCGATCGCGGCCGAGACCGGCACGACCTCGGCACCCTCGCCCGCCGCGCGGGCGCGGACCGCGTCCAGGTGCGGATTGCCCTCGAAGCCGTCCTCGAGCACGTTGGCGATGTACAGCACCGGCTTCATGGTCAGCAGGAACAGTTCCCGGACCAGCGGCCGCTCCTCGTCCGACAGCGCCACCGAGCGCGCCGGGCGGCCCTCGTCGAGCGCGGCCCGAAACCGCTGCAGGACCTCGATCCGCGCCTTGGCGTCCTTGTCCCCGCTCTTGGCCACGCGCTCGTAGCGCGCGATCGCCTTGTCCACCGAGTCCAGGTCCGCCAGGGCGAGTTCGGTGTCGATGGTCTCGATGTCGGCGATCGGGTCGACCCGGTTGGCGACATGGATCACGTCCGGATGCTCGAAGCAGCGGACCACGTGCGCGATCGCGTCGACCTCGCGGATGTGCGCGAGGAACTTGTTGCCCAGGCCCTCGCCGCTGGCCGCGCCCGCGACCAGCCCGGCGATGTCGACGAACTCGACCGCGGTCGGGACCACCCGCTCGGGCTTGACGATCTCCGCCAGCGCGCCCAGCCGCGGATCCGGCACCGGCACCACGCCGACGTTCGGCTCGATCGTGCAGAACGGGAAATTGGCCGCGGCGATGCCCGCCTTGGTCAGCGCGTTGAAAAGCGTCGACTTGCCGACGTTCGGCAGGCCGACGATGCCGCATTGGATGCCCATTGAAATTTCCGGGAGTCGAGAATCGGGAATCGGGAGTCGGAAAAGCGTGGCTTTCCCGATTCCCGATTCCCCATTCCCTATTCCCGGCTCGTATGCAACCGCTTCATCGCCTCGTTGAAGTCGCCCTTCACCGCCAGCGGCAGCACGTCCAGCGCGTCGTCGATGGCGCGATTGATCAGGATGTCGTCGTCGTTGCCGGGGCGCCCCAGCACCCACGAGGTCACGCGGTCCTTGTGGCCGGGATGGCCGATGCCGATGCGCAGGCGATGGAACCTGCCGTGGCCGAGCAGCTTCATCGTGTCGCGCAGGCCGTTCTGGCCGCCGTGGCCGCCGTCGAACTTCAGCCGCGCCGCGCCCGGCGGCAAGTCCAGTTCGTCGTGTGCGAGCAGCGCCTGCTCGGGCTCGATCTTCCAGTAGCGCAGCGCCGCGACGACCGACTTGCCGCTGAGGTTCATGAACGTCGCCGGCTTGAGCAGCCACAGCGGGCGACCGGCGACATCAATCTTCGCGGTCTCGCCGAACAGCTTGCTTTCGATGCCGAAGCGACCACCCGCCTTGTCGGCGAGCGCGTCGACGAAGCGGAACCCGGCGTTGTGCCGGGTCCGCGCGTGTTCCCGGCCCGGGTTGCCCAGGCCGACGATGAGACGCAGTCCTTCCATCGGGGACGTCGTCCGGGCCGCAAGTAGGGTCTCCGGGGGCGGTGGCGCCTCGTGGAGACGCTACCGCTACCTGGAGGAGATCCCTCGCCTGCGGCTCGGGATGATCTTCGCTTACGCGAAGATCACTTTTCGTCGTCCTTGGAGACCTTGCTGGCCGGCACGTCGGCGCCCTCGCCTTCGGCCTCCTCGGCTTCGGCGGTGTCCACGCGGCCATGCTTGGCGACCACGACCGCGACGTCGTGTTCCTTGCCGAGCTTGAGCTCGGGGATCTCGACGCCCTCGGGCAGCTTGAGGTCGGACAGGTGGACGATGTCGCCGACCGACAGCTCGACCAGGTCGACCGCGATGTACTCGGGCAGGTTCCCGGGCAGGCATTCGATGGTGACTTCGGTCAGCTCGTGCATGACGACCACTTCGGAGGACTTGCCGGCGGGCGACTTGTCCTCGTTGAGGAAGTGCAGCGGCACCGCGGTGCGCAGCGTCTCGTTCTCGTTCACGCGCTGGAAGTCCAGGTGCATGATCAGCTGCTTGTACGGGTGGCGCTGCATGTCGCGCAGCAGGACCTTCTGGACGTCGCCGCCCAGGCTCAGGTCCAGGATCGACGAGTAGAACCACTCGTTCTGGCTGGCCAGCCACACCGGCTCGTGGTCGAGCTGGATGTTGACCGGGTTGAGTTCGCCACCGTAGACGATGGCCGGGATCTTGCCGGCGCGGCGAAGGCGGCGGCTCGCACCCTTCCCTTCGTCCTCGCGGCGTTCGACCTTGATTTCGTGCGTCGTTGCCATGTTGTTTTCTCTCTTCTTTGCTTGCAATGGAACCGCCTCGCGGCGGCGTGTTTGACTCTTCCGCGACCAGAAGAGCCGTTTGGAAGGCCGGGAATCGGGAGTCGGGAATCGGAAAAGCAAGAGGGTTGTCGCCCTTCGATCGATTCCCGATTCCCGACTCCCGACTCCCGACTCCCGACCTCAATCCAGATACAGCGAACTGACGGATTCGCCGAACGCGACCCGGCGGATCGTCTCGGCCAGCATCTCGGCGACGCTGAGCTGCCGGATCCGGCCGCAGGCCCTGGCGTTCTCCGACAGCGGGATCGTGTCGGTGACCACCAGTTCGTCGAGCTGCGACCGGGTGATGTTGTCGATGGCCGCACCCGACAGCACCGGGTGGGTGCAGTAGGCGACGACCTTGTTGGCGCCGCTGGCCTTGAGGGCCCCCGCCGCCGCGCACAGCGTCCCCGCGGTGTCGACGATGTCGTCGACCAGCACGCAGGTCTTGCCTTCCACGTCGCCGATGATGTTCATCACCGTGGCGACGTTGGCCTTCGGCCGGCGTTTGTCGATGATCGCGAGGTCCGCGTCGTCGAGGCGCTTGGCGATGGCCCTGGCGCGCACGACGCCGCCGACGTCGGGCGATACCACGATCAGGTTGTCGGTGCCGTGCGCGCGCCAGATGTCGGCGAGCAGCAGCGGCGAGGCGTACACGTTGTCGACCGGGATGTCGAAGAAGCCCTGGATCTGGTCGGCGTGCAGGTCGACCGTCAACAGCCCGTCGGCGCCGGCGGCGGTGAACATCCGCGCCGCCAGCTTGGCCGTGATCGGCACCCGCGACGAGCGCATCCGCCGATCCTGCCGCGCATAGCCGAAGTAGGGCACCACCGCCGTCACCGAGGCCGCCGAGGCGCGCTTGAGCGCATCGATCAACGCCAGCAGCTCCATCAGGTGTTCGGCCGTGGGCGCGTTCGTCGGCTGGATGACGAACACGTCCTGCCGCCGCACGTTCTCCTCGATCTCGACCTGCACCTCGCCGTCCGAGAACGTCGAGACCAGCGCCTTGCCCTGCCGAACCCCGAGCTCGCGACACACCGCCTGCGCCAGCGGCCTGTTCGCGTTGCCCGAGAAGATCAACAGGTTCCGATCTTCTTTCATGTCTTGAGAGCCGGGATTAGGAATTGGGGATTCGGGATTCGAAACCGCGGTTCGGGACGACAGGAAGAACCGCTCTTCCGAATCCCGAATCCCCAATCCCGAATCCCTTCGTTTGAGTGGCAGGGGCGGCAGGATTCGAACCTGCGCATGCCGGGATCAAAACCCGGTGCCTTAACCGCTTGGCGACGCCCCTGTGGAGCCGGGATTGGGGATTCGGGATTGGGGATTCGCAAGAGCGTCACCGCCACTGCCTCAACCGTCCTCGCCCGTCGCCGATCCTGACGCACATCTATTTCGCTTCAAGCGCATCCAGCAAGGGCGAACGCACCGCGCCAGCGGCGACCCACGCCTTGAGCGAGGATGGCAACGCCGCCAGTGCGGCCTCGGCGGATTCGCGCGTGGCGAATTCGACGAAGCAGCCGCTACCCGACCCGGTCAACCGCGGCGTGCCGATCCGCGCCAGCGCGGCGAACGCCGCCTCGACGGCGGGCTCGCGGCGGCGCAGCACCGGCTCGAACGCATTGCCGAGCCCAGCTCCCGAAACGAAGTCGGATATTGTCGCGGGTGCGGCATTTCGCGTCAATTCAGGGGCTTGGAACAGGGCCGTGGTGGCCGCGTGCACACCCGGATCGGTCAGCACGTACCAGGCCGGCGGCAGCGCGACGGGCGTCAGCACCTCGCCCACGCCTTCGGCCCAGGCATTCTCGCCGCGGACGAAGACCGGCACGTCGGCGCCCAACCGCAGGCCCAGCGCGGCTAGCCGGTCGACGCCGAGATCGAGCCTCCAAAGCCGGTCCAGCGCGCGCAGCACGGTGGCCGCGTTCGAGGAACCGCCGCCGAAGCCGGCACCGGCCGGGACGCGCTTTTCGACGGAGATGTCGACGCCTTTGCCGGAATTGGCTTCCGATTGCAGCAATCTGGCCGCGCGCACCAGCAGGTCGTCGGCCTCCGCGACCCCCGCCACCGATGCGCCCACGCGGCGGACGACACCGTCCTCGCGCGGCCGGAGGCGAACGGTATCGCCCCAGTCCAGGATCCGGAACACGGTCTGCAGCTCGTGGTAGCCGTCGGGACGGCGGCGCGGGATGCGCAGGAACAGGTTCAGCTTGGCCGGGGCCGGCCAGGACGACCAGCCGTCGGCGGGCGCGGGATCGACGGCCATGGTTCAGTCCGCGGGCGTGGCGCCGGCGGCGTCTGGATGCGCGGCGCGCCAGGCGGCGAGCGCGGCGTTGTAGGCGCGGGCATAGGCCTCGGCCTGCCGCTTCAGTTCGTGGTGCCGGTCGCCGACGATCACGTCGCCGCTGCCGTCGATGATGCGCATGTCCGTGCCGCGCACCACCGCCGCGCCGCCCGGGCCGTAGCCGGGCGCGAGGCAGGCGAAGCCGCAGACGGCGACCGGGCGCAGGTCGCCGGCCTCGACCCGGACGCGCATGTCGGCGGCGGGGTCGTCGAGGCGCAGAGTGTCCAGCGTCTGCGCCAGCAGCGCGTCCGGCGCCTGCTCGTCCGACGCCTGCTCGTCCTGCGGCTGCGGCGATGCCGGGCCCGGGACCACGGTCCAGCCGTCGACGATGAGCCGCACGCGCGCTTCGTCGCGGCGCGCCTCGATCCGCTTCGGCAGCGCCGGCTGGCCGATGCCTGCCTCGTACCAGTCGCGGTATTCGATCTCCCAGCCGGCCTGCTCGATGCGGGTCGGCAGGTCGCCCGCACCGTGCGCCACGCGCGCCGGGCCATGGGTGTCGTTGGGCGCGGCGACGCCGCGGACCCAGTCGACCAGTGCGCGCACGGGAATGTCCCAGCCGGTCGAGGCGCGCAGCAGGTCCTCGACGTCGCCGCTTTCGCGCGGACCGCCCTCGATGCCCTCCAGCCGCGCCGAGGCCGCATCGCCGCTCAGCCGCCAGCTCTGCCGCGTCACCGGCGCGGCGAGCGAGATGTCATAGCGCCCGTCCCGCTGCGTCCAGTCGAGTCGGCCGCTGCCGCCCTGGCGCCCGTTCGAGATCGCCACGCGACCCGACAGGCGCCAGTCCGACATGGCCGCACGCTGCGCGTCCGCGCGCTGCGCCTGTTCGCTGTCGACCGGCGCGGGCGCGCGCGTCGGCCGCGAGGCGCAGGCCGTCAGCAGGACGGCGGCGATCGCGGCCGTCGCGAGGAACCGGACGCGGTTCATGCGCCGGTCTTCTCCAGCGCCCGCTGCAGCGAACGGTTCTCGGGGTCCAGCCGGCGCGCGTCGTCGAAGTACTTGCGCGCCTCGTCCCTGCGGCCGAGCATCCACAGCACCTCGGCGACGTGCGCGGCGATCTCGGCGTCCTTCTGCAGGGTGTAGGCGCGGCGCAGCTCGACCAGGGCCTCGTCGTTGCGGCCGAGGCGGTACAGCACCCAGCCGTAGCTGTCGATGATCGCGGCGTTGCCGGGCTCGGCGACGCGGGCGCGGTCGATCAGTTCCAGCGCCTCCTCGTAGCGCTCGGTGCGGTCGGCGAGCGTGTAGCCGAGCGCGTTGAGCGCGGCGACGTTCTCCGGGTCGGCGACCAGGATCGTGCGCAGGTCGGCCTCGGCGCGCGGGATGTCGTCGCGGCGCTCCCACATCAGCGCGCGCGCATACAGCAGCGAAGGTTCGTCCGGCCAGTCGGCCAGGCCGCGGGCATAGGCGTCGTTCTCGGCGTCGAAGTCCTTGTCCTTCGCGCGCAGTTCGCCTTCGAGCAGGTAGGCGGCGCGGCGCGCGTCCTCGTCGATGCTGCCGTCGGCCTGCAGCCGGCGCAGCGCGGCGAAGGCCTCGTCGCCGCGCCCGAGTTCGTGCAGCACATTGCTCGTGCGCAGCCTCGCCTGCAGGCGCGCCTCGCCGCCGGGCACGCTGTCGTACCACTCCAGCGCCTCGGCATGGCGGTCGAGGAACTCGGCGGTCTGGCCCAGCAGCAGGCGCTGGGCGGGATTGGGGTTGCCGGCGTCGCGGCGCAGTTCGTCGTAAAGACTGCCCAGCGATTCCTTGTCCTCGGCCCGCGCCAGCAGCGATGCGCGCAGGGCGTAGATGCGGCCGTCCTGCGGCCCCTTCGCCAGCACCTGCTCGGCGGCGGCGGCATCGCCGAGCGCGTCGTACTCGGCCGCCAGCGCCAGGCGCAGTTCGGGGACGATGGTCGCCGCCTCGCCGACTTCGGCCAAGGCGGCGCGCGCGCCTTCGAGGTCGCCCGCCTCGCGCAGCTGCGAGGCGCGCAGCAGGGCGACCCGCGGCTCGCCGGGGAAACGCTCGACGATGCGCGCGATCACCCGCCGGGTGAGCTCTTCCTGGTCCAGCCGCTGCGCCAGGTCGCCGAAGGCCAGCCAGGCCGGCAGCGCGTCCGGCACCGCGCCGTCGTCGAACAGCCGGCGCATCATCTTCGCCGAGGTCTCCGGCTTGCGCGGGCCGGTGGCGATCACCGACAGCGCATGGCGCCAGCCGGCGGGATCCGGGTCGAGCATCATCGACCTGAGCTGGCGGGCGGCCGCGCGCTCCTTGCCGCCGCGCAGCGCCAGCGTGGCCTCGGCCGCGCGCATCGGCAGCGAAGCCGGGGCGCGCTGGCGCCAGAGCGCGAGGGCCTGGATGGCGGTGCGGTCGTCCTTGCCCAACAAGGCGATCCGGGTCGCGCGCTCGGCCAGCCCGGCGTCATCGTCGCCCGCTGCGCGGGCGGCATCGAGGTACCAGCCCGCGGCCTCGTCCAGGCGGCCCGCCTGCAGGGCGTATTCGCCGGCCATGGCCGCGCCGAGCACGTCGTCGCGGAGCGGGTCCCTTGCCGGCGCTGCCGCGACGGCCAATGCGGGCGCCAACGCCAGCAGCAGCAGGCCCGACAGGGAGATCCGGCGGACGGAGTTCGGAAAAACGGGCATCGACGTCGGCCGGGCCTTAAAATGGTGTCTTCTCGACCCGAAAGCTTATCGCAAGCGCCTGAACGGCAACGCCGTGCCGGGCCCGCCAGCCAAGCGCATGACCCTGTACGCCCTCGGCATCAACCACCAGACCGCGCCGGTCGCGCTTCGCGAACGCGTGGCCTTCGGCGACAGCGCGGTTCCGGCCGCGCTGACGGAGCTGCGCGCGCTGCCGGGCGTGCGCGAGGTGGCGCTGCTGTCGACCTGCAACCGGACCGAACTGTATGCGCTGGCCGATGGCGACGGCCGGATGCTGGCCGACTGGCTGGCCACGCACCCGGAGGACGACGGCGATCTCCACGCCTATCTGTACCGCCACGCCGGCGACGACGCGGCGCGGCACCTGTTCCGCGTCGCCAGCGGACTCGATTCGCTGGTGCTGGGCGAACCGCAGATCCTCGGCCAGGTGAAGCAGGCCTGGGCGATGGCGCGCGGCGCCGGCACGCTCGGCGGCGAACTCGACCGGCTGTTCCAGCATGCCTTTGTGACCGCCAAGCGCGCGCGCACCGAAACCCGCATCGGCTCCAGCCCGGTGTCGGTGGCCTCGCTGGCGGTGCGGCTGGCGCAGGAATCGTTCGCGCGGCCGGCCGATTCGGTGGTGCTGCTGATCGGCGCCGGCGAGACCATCGAACTGACCGCGCGCCATCTTGCGCAGGCGAAGGTGAAGCGGCTGCTGGTCGCCAACCGCACCTACCAGCACGCGCAGGAATTGGCCGCGCGCCACGGCGCGGTCGCGCTGCCGCTGGACGAACTCGAACGCCACCTGTTCCTGGCCGACATCGTGTTCTCCGCGACCGCCAGCCAGGCGCCTGTCCTGGACCGCGCGCAGATCGCGCACGCCCTGTCTCTGCGCAAGCGCAGGCCGATGCTGCTGATGGACCTCGCGGTGCCGCGCGACATCGCCGCCGACGTCGCCGGGCTCGACGACGCCTTCGTCTACACCATCGACGACCTCGACCGCGTGGTCGAACACAATCGCCGCGGGCGCCGCGAGGCGGCCGAGGACGCCGAGGCCATCGTCGACCTGCAGGTCGCGCGCTATGCCGAGGCGCTGGCGTTCGGATCGCGCAACGAGCCGCTCAAGCGCCTGCGCGCGCACGGCGAGGCGACCCGCGCCGAACTGCTGGCGCGCGCGAGGCAGCAGCTCGCGACCGGGCAGGATCCTTCGGTCGTGCTGGAACAGCTCGCGCACACGCTGACCAACCGCCTGCTGCACGCGCCGACCGCGGCCATGCGCGAGGCGGTCGCGCGCGGCAACCTCGATTTCCTGCGCTCCTTCGACGAACTGCTGCCCCCTGCCGCGCGCGACGACGATGCTGCCGACCCTGCGCCGTAAGCTGGAAGCGCTGGCCGAACGCCGCGACGAACTCGAACGCCTGCTCGCCGATCCCGGCGTCGCCGGCGACCAGTCGCGCTTCCGCGCGCTCTCGCGCGAATTCGCGCAGCTCGAGCCGCTGGCCGCCGCGCTCGCCGACGAACGCCGCGCGCGCGAGGACCTCGCCGCCGCCGAGGCGATGCGCGGGGACGCCGAACTGCGCGACCTCGCCGACGAGGAGATCGTCGCCGCGCAGGCGCGCCTGTCCGAACTCGACGACACCCTGATGGCGCTGCTGGTGCCGCGCGACGCGCGCGACGACGGCGGCCTCTACCTCGAGATCCGCGCCGGCACCGGCGGCGACGAGGCCGCGATCTTCGCCGGCGACCTGCTGCGCATGTATTCGCGCTACGCCGAGCGCCAGGGCTGGCGCGTGGAGGTCGAATCGGCGAGTCCCGGCGAGCACGGCGGCTTCAGGGAAGTCATCGCCCGGGTCGAGGGCGAAGGCGCCTACGCCCGGCTCAAGTTCGAGTCCGGCACCCACCGCGTGCAGCGCGTGCCCGAGACCGAATCGCAGGGCCGCATCCACACCTCGGCCGCGACCGTCGCGATCATCCCGGTCGAGGAGGAAGGCGAGCCGGTCGAGATCAACCCGGCCGACCTGAAGGTCGACACCTTCCGCTCCTCCGGCGCCGGCGGCCAGCACGTCAACAAGACCGACTCGGCGATCCGCATCACCCACCTGCCCTCCGGCGTCGTGGTCGAATCGCAGACCGAACGCTCGCAGCACGCCAACCGCGACAAGGCGATGAAGCGCCTGCGCGCGATGCTGGCCGAAGCCGAGGCCGAACGCCGCGCCGCCGCCACCGCCGCCACGCGCAAGCTGCAGGTCGGCAGCGGCGACCGCAGCCAGCGAATCCGCACCTACAACTACCCGCAGGGCCGCATCACCGACCACCGCGTCGAGGGCCTCACGCTCTACGACCTGCCGAACGTGCTCGAAGGCAGCCTGGACGCACTGGTCGAACGCCTTTCGCGCGAGCACCAGGCCGACGAGCTGTCGCGCCTCACCCACGAGGGTTGATCCTGGACACCATCATCACCCGCGCCGCGCCCGCGGACATCGAGCCGCTGGCCGCCCTGTTCGACGCCTATCGCCAGTTCTACGGGCAGCCGCCGGACGTGCCTCGTGCGCGCGAATGGCTGCGCACCCGCCTGCGCTTCGGCGAATCGACGGTGCTGGTCGCCAGGCGCGGCGGGGACATGGTCGGCTTCGTCCAGCTGTACCCGATGTATTCCTCGGTCCGCACCGCGCGCACCTGGATCCTCAACGACCTGTTCGTGGATCCGGCCGCGCGCCGGAGCGGCGTCGCCCGCGCCCTGCTCGACGCCGCTGCTGGCTTCGCGCGCGAAGACGGCGCCGCCGCCATCTCGCTGGAGACCACCCGCGACAACGCCGCCGCCCGCGCCACCTATCGCGCCGCCGGCTGGCAGGAGGACGACACGCAGTGGTACTCGCTGCGGCTGGGGTAGCGCGGGCTTCGGCGCCCGTTCGCGACTTCCGTCGCGCCCGTCATCCCCGCGAAGGCGGGGATCCAGCGTCTTTACAAACAAGAGCCAAATGGATCCCCGCTTTCGCGGGGATGACGGCTCCTTCCAACGTCGCGGGCGGGATGAATCCTTCCGCGATGCAAGACAGACCATGCGGACCCTGACCTAGCCACACTTGCCGCTCCAGCTCCAGCCCCCGCCACCCCCGCCACACCCGCCGCCGCACGCTGGAGTACGCTAAACACCATGAGCGCCTCCGACGACAAGATCCCCCTGAACCTGTGCGTGCTGACGGTCTCCGACTCGCGCACGCTGGCCGAAGACGGCTCCGGCGACTACCTCGTCGCATCGCTCGAAGCCGAGGGCCATCGCCTGCACGAGCGCGCGCTGCTGCCCGACGACCGCTACGCCATGCGCGCGCTGGTCTCGAAATGGATCGCCGACGCCGGCGTCGACGGCATCCTCGTCACCGGCGGCACCGGCTTCACCGGGCGCGATTCCACGCCCGAGGCCCTGCTGCCGCTGCTGGACAAGGAGATGCCCGGTTTCGGAGAGCTGTTCCGTGCGATCTCGTTCGAGGAGATCGGCACGTCCTCGCTGCAGTCGCGCGCATTCGCTGGCCTGGCCAACGGCACCTTCCTGTTCGCCCTGCCCGGCTCGACCTCGGCCTGCCGCACCGCCTGGGAGAAGATCGTGCGCTCGCAGCTCGACGCGCGCACGCGCCCGTGCAACCTCGCCACGCTCCGGCCGCGACTGAAGGAGCCGTCATGAGCATCGACCAGACCCTGCGCCTGCTGGCGAAGGCGCGCGGCCTCAGCGTCGCCGACCTCGCCACCGCCATTCCGCGCGCGGGCGCCGCCACGGTGTCGGCCTGGATGCGCGGCGAGAAGCTGCCGGGCAAGGACCAGCTCGATGCCCTGGCCAAGGCTTTCGGCGTACCCGCCGGCGCCCTGCTGGCCGAACTCGCCAGCACCTTCGACCCCGCCCGCACCAAGGGCGAGCACGACCTGCTAGCCGCCTACCGCGCGCTCAACACCCGCCAGCAGGGCGCCCTGCTGGAAGTCGCGCGCAGCATGGCCGGCACGAGGGCGGCGAAGGCGGCGAAGGCGGCGAAGGCGGGATGAAAGCCCTGTCATTTCGACCGCAGGGAGAGACGTTTCACAACGGCGAAGCCGGTCAATCCCGTCCCGGTTCCTGTCATTTCGACCGCAGGGAGAAATCCCGTTCCCGCGCATCAGACGGAAGATTTCTCCCTGCGGTCGAAATGACAGAAATGAAGATGGTCGGATGGATGGGGTTTGACGGGAATGTCGACTCGCCCGCGAACAAATCGCCGACCGTGGACGTCCACCACTCGAACGGGCGAAGCACCGGATGAAGCCGCTCAAGCGCAAGGACTACGAAGCCTCACTGGAACCGCTGCAGGTCGAGCTGGTGGCGATGTCGCGCTGGCTGCAGCACACCGGGAAGCGCCTGCTGGTGATCCTCGAGGGCCGCGATACCGCCGGCAAGGGCGGCGTGATCGGCGCGATCTCCGACCAGCTCAACCCGCGCCACTGCCACGTGGTGGCGCTGCCCAAGCCGAGCGAACGCGAAGCCACGCAGTGGTATTTCCAGCGCTACGCGACGCACCTGCCCGCAGCCGGCGAGATCGTGCTGTTCGACCGCAGCTGGTACAACCGCGCCGGCGTGGAGAAGGTGATGGGCTTCACCAGCGACGCCCAGGTTAAGGCCTTCCTGAAGCAGGCGCCGGTGTTCGAAAAACAGCTGGTTGACGACGGCCTGCTGCTGTTCAAGTACTGGCTGTGCTGCGACCAGGCGCAGCAGGAGGAACGCTTCGCCGAGCGCCTGCACGACCCGCTCAAGCGCTGGAAACTCTCGCCGGTGGACGTCGAGGCGCGCCAGCGCTACGCCGACTACACGCGGGCGCGCGAGGCGATGCTCGAGGCCACGCACACCAGGCACGCACCGTGGACGCTGGTGGACTTCAACGACCAGCGCCGCGGCCGCCTGACCCTGATCCGCGACCTGCTCGACCGCCTGCCCGACACCCAGGTGCCGCCGCCGGACATCGACCTGCCGCCGCTGCCCGGCAAGCCGCTGAAGGAACGCTACGGCGCGCTCAAGCCGCTCAAGCCGTTCAAGGCCTGAGCCCGCCGGGACGTTCCGGATTCAGGCGTAGGCCGGGATGCCCTCCGCCACCCGGCGGCGAAGCTCGGCGAGCATGTCCTTCTCCTTCATCCCCTGTGCCCAGGACGGGCGCAGCTGGAAATGCGGCTGGTCCACGAGCGAGGTCCAGTTGCCGCCCCACTCCAGCCCCATGTCCGCGCCCAGCGCGCCCACGCCGCGATACTTGGGCGATTCGCCCAGGTACTTGCTGCCGGAAAACACGCCGACGTCGAAGGCGATCCCGAAGTTGTGGTTCGAGTATCCGCCCCTCGCGTTCGTGACCCGCGCACCCGACAGGGTCCGTCCCTGCGCGTACAGCTTGTCCTGCTCCGCGTAGGTCCGGTGGCCACTGATGACCTTGATCTGGATCCCGTTCGCGGCTGCCTTCTGCACCAGGGCGCGCGCGAACGGGCGCACCTCCGGCAGCAGCGTGGCGATGGTACGTTCGCTCCTGTCGTCGACGGGATCGATCGCCTCGACCGGAGGCTTGCGCGCGACCGTCTCCTTCACCAGGACCGCATAGATCGCGCCCCAGGTCTGCGGGCCCGCCTTGCCGTCCACTTCCACGCCGACGGCTTTCTGCACCGCCTTGATCATTTCGTCGATCTGCATCTTCGTCTCCCGGGAGATGGGCGTGCCTCCGCCCAACACATGTGCCGGGCATGCACGATCGCCACCAACGCCGGGAACAGGACGCAGAACCCATGGGCCGGGAATCCTCGTTCCCGTGCGCCTGCCGGCTGCCGATCGCAGCCCGCTTCGTCCCTGTCCCGCAATCAATGCAAACGACGGAATCCGCCGGGGTCGGTCACGGTCCGGTTCCGCACGTCGCCCGGGCCTTCCGCTCCCTGCATTCAGAGGATTTCGAAGCCCTCCACGGCCTCGTCGGCCGAGACGGCATGCCTGGACACCTTCGCCACCTGCGCCAGAGGCGGCCCATCCTCGAGCCACTGCGCGAGCGCCTCGATCGCGTGCGCGTCGCCCACGGCCAGCACCTCGACGCTGCCGTCGGCCAGGTTCTTCGCATGGCCGCGCAGGGCGAGGCGGAGCGCCTGCTCGCGCGTGCCGGCGCGGAAGCACACGCCCTGCACGCGACCGCTGACGAGGAAGCGCTCGGCCGCCATCAGGCCTTCGCCGGCGCCGCTTCCGGTTCCGGCAGCGCCTCCAGCTTCGGGCCGCCGTTGCTTGCGATCGCGGCCTCGATCTCCTTCGCGGTGACCGGCCCCAGGAACTGGCGCGCGACCTTGCCGTCCGGCGCGATCAGGTAGGTCATCGGCAGGCCGCGCGGCGTCTCGAAGTCCGCCGGCGGCTCGTAGACGTCGATGATCGCGATCGGGTACGCCACCGGGTGTTCGGACAGGAACGACTGCATCGCGGGCGCGTCGATCTCCTCGTAGGCCAGCCCCACGACCGTGATGTGCTCGCGCATGGTGTGCAGCGCCGACAGCTCGGGCATCTCCTTCAGGCAGGGCGAGCACCACGTCGCCCAGAAATTCACCACCACCCACTTGCCGCGGTGCTCGGCGAGGTCGTACTGGCCGCCGTCGATGGTCGCCACCTGCAGGGCCGGCTGGTCCGGTCGCGGCGCATCCTCGGTGTCCGGCTCGGCGGTATCCGGCGCCGCTGCGTCCGGGTCCGCCTGCGCGGGCGCATCGGCACCGGCATCGGGCGCGGCATCGGGCGACTTGTCGGCCGAAGGCTGGCAGGCGACGAGCAGCATGGCGAGGGCGAGGACAGCGAACGCGGGAGATTTCATGCGGTTTCACCTGTGTGCGGGTAGAGATGGGCGACATTGCGCTTTAGCAGGTCGCGCAGCGGCAGCCGGAGGTCGTCGAGCGCGGCGATCGCGGCGGCGCCGAGCGCGTCGTCGCGGCACGGCAGCCAGGCTTCCGATACCGGGATGCGCAGCCGGCACGCTTCGTAGAGATCGGCCAGCGTCAGCGCGTCGAGGTCGCGAGCCAGCAGCCATTCGCCGGTTTCCAAGCGCTGCACCAGCGGGATTTCGGCCAGCTGCGACAGGAACTGCTTGAGCTGGCTGTCGGTCAGCATCGGCTCGAGCTCCAGCATCTGCTCGGTATGCAGCCCGCGGCCGTCGCGCCGCGCCTCGGCGAAGCGGCCCAGCAGGCGCAGCAGGCCGTACATCTCGTAGCCTTCCGGCAGGCGCATGGCCGCGGGCTGGTAGCGGAACGCCGAGGTTGCCGAGGCGAACGAGGCGCCGAGCAGGATCGCGACCCAGCCCAGGTAGATCCACAGCATCAGGATCGGCAGCGCCGCCAGCGCGCCGTACAGCCGCTGGTAGGTGGTGAAGGTGCCGAGGTAGACGCCCAGCGCCCACTTGATCAGCTCCAGCAGCACCGTCGCCAGCAGCGCGCCGGCGAAGGCGTGGCGCAGCGCCACCGAACGATGCGGCACCACCCGGTACAGCGCGGTGATCACCAGCAGTTCGATCAGCACCGGCGCGGCGCGCAGCGCGAATCCGGACAGCAGCTTGCCCTCGCTGGTGCTGAACACGGGCAGCGCGAACACCCAGGCCGACATCGCCAGCGAGGCTGCGGCCAGCAGCGCGCCCAGCGTCAGCACCGTCCAGTACACCAGGAACCGGCCCAGCTGCGGCCGCGACGACGGCACCCGCCAGATCTGGTTGAACGTGCCCTCGACGCTGTTGAGCGTGATCAGCAGCGACACGATCAGGCCGACCGCGCCGGCCACGGTGAGCGTGGTGGCGCTGCCGACCAGCCGCAGCAGGGTTTCCTTCACGGTGCTGGCCGCGCTCGGCACGAAGTTGGAGAAGATGTATTCGGTCAGCTGGTCGCGCCATTCGCCGAACATGGGGAACGCCGACAGGATCCCGAACACCACGATCGCCAGCGGCACCAGGGCGAAGATCGTGGTGTAGGCCAGCGCCGCGGCCGCCTGGAACAGCCGGTCGTCGAGGAAGCGCCTGGCCAGGAAACGAGCGAACGTGCCCGTGCGCTCGCGATCGCGCACGCGCTCCATCCACAGGTTGAACGTCGACAGCGGCTGCATCGGGCAAGCGTAGCAAAGCCGGCCGCGCGGGGTCGGTGAGCGATGCGCCCAAGCCTGTCAGAATGGCGCCCGACCCCGTGGAGGCGCGCATGCCCGACATCCTGGTGCTGTACTACAGCCGCAACGGCTCGGTCGCGCAGCTGGCGCGGCAGATCGCGCGCGGCATCGGCGAGGTGCCGGGCATGGCGGCGCGGCTGCGCACGGTGCCGCCGGTGGCGCCGGTCACCGAAACCGCCGCCCCGCCGGTCCCCGAGGCCGGAGCGCCCTATGTCGAGCCGGCGGACCTGCGCGAGTGTGCGGGCCTGGTGCTCGGCAGCCCCACCCGCTTCGGCAACATGGCCGCGCCGCTGAAGCACTTCATCGACGGCCTCGGCGCTGACTGGGCCAGCGGCACCCTGGTCGGCAAGCCGGCCGCCGTGTTCACCTCGACCGCGACCATGCACGGCGGGCAGGAGTCGACCCTGCTGTCGATGCTGCTGCCGCTGCTGCACCACGGCTGCGTGATCGCGGGAATCCCCTTCACCGAACCCCTGCTCAACAGCACCCGCAGCGGGGGCACGCCCTATGGCGCCAGCCACGTGGCCGGCCCGTCCGACGATCCGCAGCCCAGCGACGAGGAAGCCGCGCTGGCGCGCGCGCTCGGGCGGCGCATCGCGACGCTGGCCGGGAAGCTCGCCTGATGCCGCGGGGATCGCGCCGCCCGCACCTGCCGCTGTCGGCAGTACTGCTCGCGCAGGTCGCGCTCTACTTGGCGTGGTTCCTCGGCGACCGGCATGTCGTCGCGGCGATGCTGGTGTTCGTGCTGCCGCTGGTGCTGCTGCTCGCCGGCACCCTCGCCGGCAGCGCGAAGGCGGCGTTCTGGGCCGGCGTGCTGGGGCTGTTCCTGTTCTGCCACGCGGTGATGATCGCGTGGTCGGAGCCCGGCGAGCGGCCGTTCGCCATCGCCGCGATCGCACTGTCGGTGCTGGCGGTGTTCGCGTCGAGCTGGGACGGGCTGCGCGCACGGTTCGGCAGGAAGCGATGAGAACGCACTTTCGTGCCGAACCCTTTACAGCTTGATTCCCGCCATCCCGGCGCAAGCCGGGATCCATTTTGATGTTGATGTTCTTCTGGAAGCAGACTGCAGGAAAATCAAGATGGATCCCGGCTCGTGCCGGGATGACCGGCCAGAACGTGCGTCCGCCTGCACCGGGCACGAGCGACCGGAGTGGGATTTCCCGGACAGAGGCCACGAACACCACGCCCGGCGCGACCACGCGCCGGCAGGAGTACTGAAATGGAAGAACTGCTGATCGTCACCACAGGCGGCACGATCGACAAGATCTACTTCGACGACAAGTCCGACTACCAGATCGGCGACCCGCAGATCGGGCGCATGCTCGAGGAACTGGGCGTGGCGTTCCGCTTCAGCGTGATCCCGATCCTGCGCAAGGACTCGCTGCACCTGGGCGACGCCGATCGCGAGCTGTTGCGCGCGACCATCGCCGCGCAGCCGGCGCGGCACGTGCTGGTGACCCACGGCACCGACTCGATGGTGGCGACGGCGCAGGTGCTGTCCGCGATCGAGGGCAAGACCATCGTGCTGACCGGCGCACTGAGTCCCGCGCGCTTCCGCGGTTCGGACGCCGAGTTCAACATCGGCACCGCCGTCGGCGCCGTGCAGTCGCTGCCGCCCGGCGTCTACATCGCCATGAACGGACGCATCTGGGACCCGGCGAAAGTGCGCAAGAACGTCGACGCGAACCGCTTCGAGGCCGCGGGCTGAGGGCAACCTCCAACGGGCCGACCGGATCCGCCAAGCACCGCATGGCGCGGCCGGGATCGCGGCACTCGTGTGCTTGCCACGGGGTGAAATCGGCGACGGCCGCGAGGCGGCGGCCCGAGGGAGGGTGCGGATCGACCGGATGCGCGTGTGCACATCGAGCCTGCCGAACAGGGATTGGCGCGTAGAAGGCGCTCCTACAAACGCGGATGTCCCGTAGGAGCGCCTTCAGGCGCGATCGTGGTGTCAGCCCGGGCCGACCACCACAAAGCGCCTGCATTCGAGGACTGCAAGCCGTTGGGACGACGATCGTAGTTGCCGAATGCGCCGCGCGGGTCAATCCCCCAGCGCATAGATTCCCGGCAGGTTCCTCCCCTGCTCATGGAAATCCATCCCGAATCCGAACACGTACCGGTCCGGCACTTCCACGCCCACGTAATCGGCACAGATGCCGTCCACGCAGCGGTCGTGGGCCTTCGTCGCCAGCACCGCCACGCGCACGTCGACCGCGCCCTGGTCCTCGCACCAGTACTTCACCGCCTTGAGCGTGTGGCCCTCGTCGAGGATGTCGTCGGCCAGCAGCACGCGGCGGCCGCGCATCGGCGTCGCCGGACGGTGCAGCCAGGCCAGGCCGGAGCCGGTGGTGCTGCCGCGGTAGCGGGTCGCGTGCAGGTAATCGAACTCGAGGTCGAGGCCGCGCTCGCCGAGGGCGAACGCAAGCCCGGCGGCGAACGGCAGGCCGCCGTGCATCACGGTGATGAACAGCGGCGGCGTCTCGTCGTCGGCGTAGTCGGCCCGGATCGCGTCGGCCATCTCCTCGATCGCGTCCTCGAGCGCGTCGCGGTCGAAGACCAGTTCGGCCGTGTCGAGCACTTCGGAAAGCTTCGGCACGTTCATGCGGTCTGCCCCAGTTGCGCGCCGAGTTGCACCTGTGCGCCGCCGTAACGCGCGTCGGCTAGCAGGCCGTCCCAGCCGAGTCCGCCGCGGCCGAGCAGGCCCACCAGCGCCATCGTGTTGAGCTTGCGGTGCTTCACCGCGGCCAGTGATTCCTCCGCCAGTTCGGGGTGGCACACCAGCACCACGTCGCAGCCGGCGTCGAGGTGCGCATCGACGCGCGCCCGGATGCCGCCGGCGGAAAACGCCGCGGCCATGCCGATGTCGTCGGAGAACACCACGCCGCGGAAGCCCATCTCCTTGCGCAGGATGTCGTTGATCCAGACCGGCGAATAGCCCGCCGGCTCCGGCGCGACCTGCGGATAGACCACGTGCGCCAGCATCACCGCGTCGGCGCCGGCGTCGATGCCGGCGGCGAAGGGCACCAGGTCGTGCGCACGGATCGCGTCGAGCGGGCGGTTGTCGACGGCATTGTCGAAATGCGTGTCCTCGCGCACCGTGCCGTGGCCGGGGAAATGCTTGAGCGTGGCGGCCATGCCGACGGAATGCATGCCGCGCACGTAGGCGCGGGTGAACTCGGCGACGACCTGCGGATCGTCGGAGAACGCGCGGTCGCCGATGGCGAGGTTGCCGTGGCCGACGTCCACCACCGGCGCGAAGCTCAGGTCGACGCCGCTGGCGCGGATCTCGCTGGCCATCAGCCAGGCGTGTTCCTCGGCGAGCTTCAGCGCCGCGGCCGGGTCCTCCGCGTACAGTCGATCGAAGCCTTCCAGCGCCGGCAAGTCGCTGTAGCCGTCGCGGAAGCGTTGCACGCGGCCGCCTTCCTGGTCGACACAGATCAGCACCGGGCGCGGCGCAGCCTCGCGGATCGCGGCGCACAGTTCGATCACCTGCGCCCTCGACGTGAAGTTGCGCTTGAACAGGATCACGCCCGCGCAGGCGTCGTTCGTGAGCCAGTCGCGCTCCTGCGCCGTGAGTTCCATGCCGGCAACGCCGATCACGAGCATCCGTGGGTCTCCTTCGCGTGCGCGGCTGCGCACGGGCGGCATTGTCGCAGATGGCCGCCGGACGGGCGCGAACGGCGTCCGCCCCGGTTCAGACCCGGCAGCCGTCCGGACCGCAGGCCTCGTCCGGCGCGGAACCGTCGCCGGACGAGGCACTTCCGGCGCGCCGCAGCGCCTGCGCGAACAGTTCCGGCGACTGCGCGCCCTGGACCGCGAGGCGGCCATCGATGACGAAGGTCGGCACCGAGCGGATGCCCATGGCCTGGGCCTGCGCGACCTCGGCGCGGACCTCGGCTTCGCCTTCCGTGCCGTCGACGAAGGCACGGACGCGCGCTTCCGGCAGCCCCCCGGCGCGGCCGGCGGCGACCAGCACCTCGGGATCGGCAAGGTTGCGGCCCTCCGCGAAATGCGCGTGGAACAGCGCCTCGCCGACCGCCCCGGCGTCGCCTTCGCGCGCCGCCAGCCACAGCAGCCGGTGCGCCGGCAGCGTGGTCACGCGAACCTGACCACGGGCGAAGTCGAACGGCAGGCCCTCGGCGCGCGCGGTGGCCTGGGTGCTTGCGAGGATCTGTTCGGTCCGCTCAGCGCCCCCGAACTTCGCGGCGTAGGCCTCGCGCAGCGGAATTGGCTCGGGGCCGGCGTCGGGATCGAGCAGGAACGGATGCCAGCGGATTTCGACCTCGGGCGCATCGTCGCCCAGCAGTTCGAGGCCGCGCTGCAACCGGCGCTTGCCGATCCAGCACCAGGGGCAGACCACGTCGGACCAGATGTCGATTCTCATGGACCGATCATGGGCGCGGGTGCCGCTGCCGCCAAGCCTCAGTCGCGTTCTTCAGCGTTCCAGTGCGCATACGGCCGCGAGGCCAGCGCCAGGTTGTAGTAGCGCGCCTCGTCGGTGACTTCGCGACCCAGCCAGCCGGGGCGCTCGAAGGCCTCGTCGGCGTGCGCCAGTTCGATCTCCGCCACCACCAGCCCGGCGTTGTCGCCGCCGAACTCGTCGACTTCCCACAGATGCCGCGCATGGCGGACGAGGTGCCGGCGCTTGTCGATCACGCCGCCCACGCACAGCGCCAGCAGCGCGCGGGCGTCGTCGACCGGGATCGGATAGTCGAACTCCTGCCGCGTGTTTCCCAGCTCGCGCGATTTGAGGTTGAGGAACGCCGCGTCGCCCTGGATCCGCACGCGCACCGAGGCCTTCTGCTCGCCGCGATCCATCGCGCCGAGGTCGTTGATGTAGCCCTGCGCCATCGGCAGCACGGCGTGCGCGGCGATGCGCCAGCCGTCGCCGGTGACCAGGAACTTGCGTTCGATTTCGAGGGGCATGGGCGGGACTCGGGACTCGGGACTCGGGACTCGGGACTCGGGACTCGGGAAAAGCCTAATGGTTTGTCATCCCGAGCGCAGCGAGGGATCTGCCTATGCTGGCAGGGTCACCGAAGCAGATCCCTCGCTGGCTCGGGATGACGACAGCACGCCTTGCCAAGCCACGAACCACGCATCACCGCTTCTCGAACACCGCAATCGACTCCACGTGCGCCGTCTGCGGGAACATGTCCATCACGCCGGCGCTGCGCAGCGTCCAGCCGCGTTCGTTGACGAGGTGGCCCGCATCGCGCGCGAGCGAGGCCGGATGGCAGCTGACATAGACGATACAGCCGAAGCGCTCCAGCGGCAGCTGTCGCAGCACGTCCATCGCGCCCGAACGCGGTGGATCCAGCAGCAGCCTGTCGAAGCCCTGCCGCATCCACGCGGTGCCGCGCTGGTCCTGGGTAAGGTCGGCGGCATGGAACGTGGCGTTGCCTAGCCCGTTCAGCGCGGCGTTCTCCCTTGCGCGCGCCACCAGTCCCGCCTCGCCCTCCACCCCCACCACTTCCTCGGCGAGCCGCGCCAGCGGCAGGGTGAAGTTGCCGAGGCCGCAGAACAGGTCCAGCACGCGATCCGTCGGCTGCACGTCGAGCAGTCCGAGCGCATGCGCGATCATCGCCTCGTTGAGCGGCGCGTTGACCTGGATGAAGTCGAGCGGCCGGAATGCCAGCGTGACCTCCCACGGCTCGAGGCGGAACGCCAGCGACGGTTGCGCCGGCCATAGCGGGCGCACCGAGTCGATGCCGCCGGGCTGCAGGAATATCGCGACCCGATGTTGCTCGCCGAACGCGACCAGCGCCGCGAGGTCCGCCTCACCCAGCGGCTGCAGGTGGCGGAACACCAGCGCGACGCCGTCGAACTCGGGCGAGGGATCGCCAACGATGAACTCGATCTGCGGAACCTCGCGCCGCGCCTGCAGGCCGTCGACCAGCGCCGACAGCGCCGGGATCATCGCGCCCACGGCCGGCACCACGGTATGGCATTCGCGCAGGTCGGCGACGAAGCGCGGATCGCGCTCGCGGAAGCCGACCAGGGTCTTGTCCTTCTTCTCCACGCGCCGCACCGAGAAGCGTCCCTTGCGCCGGTAGTGCCAGGCGCCGCCGGTCAGCGGCGGCAGCACCGTCTTCGGCGTGACGTGGCCGATGCGCTCGAAGTTCTCCAGCAGCACGCGCTGCTTGGCGAGGATCTGCTTCGATTCCTCCAGGTGCTGCAGCGCGCAGCCACCGCACACGCCGAAATGCGCGCAGCGCGGCTCGACGCGGTCGGGCGAGGCCTGCAGCACTTCGACGGTATCGGCTTCGTCGAAATGGCGTGAGCGCGATGTCTGCTTCGCCATCACCCGCTCGCCCGGCAGTGCGCCGGCTATGAACACGGTCTTGCCGGCATTCGGATGGCCGGCCTCGCGGCGGGCGACGCCGCGGCCGTCGTGGCTCAGGTCGAGGATGTCGGCGGGGAATGGGCTCTGGTCGATCCGGGCCACGTGGCATCAGGCTGCGTGCGGGGACCGCATTGTCGCAGAACTGATCGCGGTTCCATGCGGTTGGCGTCGGTGGTCGGGTTCATTTCTTCTGGCAAGCCTCAGGTAGAGGCAAGAACTTCCGTCCGCCTGCGGCGGCCGGGTTCATTTCTTTGCTGGCCCACTGCTCTTTGCTGGCCCACTGCGACAGCGAACGGCGAAGCCGGTCAAAGAAACGAACCAAAGAAAAAGGCCTTCCCCGACGAAGCTGACCTGCCGGCGGCAAGTGCGACGGGATTTGTCGCCAGGGCATCCATGCCGTGTCGGAAAATTCCCTCACGCTCCCAGTCCGCGGATTTGCCTTGATCGGGGAAAGCGTTTTTCTTTGGTTCGTTTCTTTTGACGCTTTTCAAAAGAAATGAACCCGGCCGCCGCAGGCGGACGGAAGCCGTTGCCTTTCAAAAAAAAACCGGCAAGCGCAATGCCATCCCGAGCGCGGCAAGGGATCTCCCTTCCGCCGCCAGACCGAAGGCCATGAACCACCAGGCGCGCGAACCCGCCAGCGCCTCCAGCCGCCCTACAGCCGCCTCCAGATCGCCCCTTCGCCGCTGCGCCAGTACACGCCCAGCGCCCTCCCGTAGAACGCCCGCTGCGGCACCAGCCCGAAATAGCGCCCGTCGGCGCTGCGCCCGCGGTGGTCGCCGAGCACCAGCACCATGCCTTCGGGAATCGTGGACGGTGCGATGCCCGGGCCGCCGCCGTCGGCGAGGTCGAGCCGCACGATGCGGTCGCCGAAGCGCTCGCTAGCGTCGCCCGGATCCGGCTGCAGCGCGCGGCCGTCGATGCGCAGGCGGCCGTCGACCAGTTCCACCGTTTGTCCACCGACCGCTACCACGCGCTTGATCAGCCGGGTGCCGTCCGCGGGCGACTTGAACACGACCACATCGCCCGGCGCGGGCCGGCCGCGCGCCAGCAGTTCGACCTCGGTGAAGGGCACGCGCACGCCGTAGGCGCTCATGTCGACCACGACGCGGTCGCCGGGCAGGAGGGTGGGCTCCATCGAGCCGCTCGGCACGACGTAGTGATTGGCGAACGAGGAGCGCGCGACCACCAGCAGCGCGATGGTCAGCAGCAGCGGCGGCAGTTCGCGGCGCAGCCAGCCGCGCACCTTGCCGACTTCCCCGTTCGCTGCCCTTGCGCTCGTCGCCATGGTCGCCTCCGCCGTTTGGTCCACGCTTGACCCGGGGCGGTAGCGCTTGGTTCCCGGTCCTCAGCCGCGCCCGGCGCGCAGCGCCTGCTGCTGCTCGATCGTCAGCGCGACGTTGTCGCGCAGGTAGGCCGGCTCCAGCCGCTCGGGCGCGATCGCTTCACCCCGCGCGAAGGCCAGCGCGCCGAGACGGGCGACGTCGGCCGCGTGCGGCAGCACGGTCCCATCCACGGCCGACAGCGCGCCGTCGAACCGCGCGACGAGGGCGCCTTCGGCAGCAGCGAAGCCGGTGCCGACGCCGTGCCAGCCCTCGCCCGGCGGGACCTCGGCCAGGTCCGGCCGCACCACGACCTCGGCGTCGAGCGCGCGCACGTCGCCATCCTCCTGGCGGAACCTGCCCAGGTAGACCTCGCCCATGCGCGCGTCGATCGCGGCGACGACGTTCCCGCCCGTCGCGCGCGCGGCCAGCGCCGCCAGGGTCGAGACCGGCAGCACCGGCCGGTCCAGCGCCAGCGCGATCCCCTGCGCCAGCGCGACCGCGAGGCGCACGCCGGTGAAGGCACCGGGTCCGCGGCCGACTGCGATCGCGTCGAGCTGCGACTTCGCCACGCCGGCCTCGGCCAGAAGCACCTGCGCCCACGGCAGCGCCAGCCCGGCGTGGCGGCGCGGCGCGAGCTCGAAGCGTTCGCGGACCTCGCCGTCGACGAGGACGGCGACGGAACAGGCTTCGGTGGCGGTTTCGAAGGCGAGGAGTTTCATCCCGCCATGGTAGCGGGCGCGCCGCTTCCCTTGCGGAAACGGTCCTGTGGGAGCGACCTCGGTCGCGATGCGGTGGAGCAGGAACCTCCGGAAGGCATCGCGACCGAGGTCGCTCCCACGGGCAGGGCCCGGACCAGTCCTGGGGCGGATCCTAGAGTGCCGGGACGTGCATCTCGCCGAAGGCGACCTTGCCCTCCGGCGAGCGGAAGCACGGCGTGTTGAAGAATGCGGCGAGGTAGGCCTCCGGCGCCGGCTTGAAGCCCGAGTCGAGGGTGTAGGTGTTGCCGCTGTCCGGATCGGTGGCGGTGAGGTTGACGCCGCCGTTGTCGAGCTTGCGGAAGCGGGCGATCTCCCAGCCCTGCTGCTGCCAGCGTGCGTGCGCGGCCTCGATCTGCTGCGCGATGTCGTTGCCCTGCGCGAGTCCGCGCAGGCCGACCCAGATGTAGAACAGGTCGTCGCGGGTCTCGCCCTGCGCGCCCTCGCAGCGGTTGGCGCGCACCTCGACCGATTCGCGCTCGATCGACAGGCCGGCCACCACCGCCTCCACTTGCGGCAGGAACTCGGCGGCGGCCTGTTGCGGCGTCTTGTGGTCCATGGTGTCGGTGTCCTCGGCGCCGGCGCATCCGGCGAAGAGCAGGCACGCCAAGGCGCCCGCGATGGGGAGACGCCGCGCCACGCGATGCAAACCGGTCTCCATGCGCGCCAGCATAGCGCCGACGGCCGGTCAGCCGAACCGGCGGCCCACGGTGTCGACCTGGTCGTAGTTGCCGGTCACGATGTAGGCCTGGTTGCGCAGCGATTCGGTGCCCGGATTCCAGTACTCGCTGTGCCCGGAGGCGCCGTCGGTGGTGATGCGCTGGCCGCCGAAGCTCCAGTCGACCGGGCTGTTGCCGTGCACCTCGGTGTAGCTGACCGGATCGTTGCTCGCCGCGCCGGCCCAGAAGTGGTCGCTGCCGATGTGCATGTCGCTGATGTCGTCGACCAACGGACTGTCGATGCGGAACGGACCCCAGCCGGGGCGGCGCTCCTCGGCCTCGTAGCCCATGCCCGGGCTGCCCATGGCGATGATGTCGTCGACGGCCAGGCCCTCGCCCGCCATCGCGTCGGCGGTGCCGACCACGGTCGAACCGTAGGAATGGCCGATCACGGTCACGCGCGCCTCCGGTCCCTGGTGCGCCTCGCGCAGGCCGAAGGTGAAGTCGCGCAGCGCCGGCGCGCCGTCCTTGGCGTAACCGGCGCCGAGGGCGTCGGGGAAGATGTCGTCGGGCGCGTCGTAGCCCAGCCAGACGATGGTGGAGGTATCGCCCGAGCCGGGCACCGTCTCGGCCTGCGCCTGCAGGTCGGCCATGCGATCGATGTTGCCGCCGAGGCTGCCGACGTCGGTGCCGGTGCCGGGCACGAAGATCGCGACGTTGTCGGCGGTGTCGGGATTGCTGATCGCGACGATGGCCCGCGCGTCGCTGCCGCCAGCCTTGGGTTCGAAGCCCAGCAGCAGGAGACGGTCGCTGGCGGGACCGGATTGCGAGGACTCGATGCGGTCCAGCAGCGCCTGCGAGGCCTGGCGGTCCTCGCCGTGTTCGGCGTCGTGGCGCAGCACGGCCAGGTTGGCCTCGTGCCGCACTTCCGCGGGGAGGCCGTCCATGCCGCCGATCTGCGGGCCGTAGCTGGCGAGGTAGTTGGACTGCTCCTGCGCCGACAGACCGTTCCACCACTGCGCCTGTTCCTGCGCGCTGCCCGACGGCGGTGCGCTCGCGGGACAGGCATTGGGCTGGGGCAGGTCGAGCTGCGTGGATACCGGTCCGATGGTCGGGCTCATGCGGCGCTCCGGCTGGCATGCTGGCGATGACGGAAGCCTGCGCGAGGCCGGATGCCGTGGAAAGCTAGGGCAGACCCTTGGCCGGCGCCGCATTCTTGGTGAAGAAGGCTTCCACGTCGCCCACGTCGCGCGTGGTGGCGAACGGCGGCAGCGAGTCGAGGAATATCCCGCCGTAGGACTTCTGCGTGAGCCGCGGATCGCACAGCACCAGCACGCCGCGGTCGGTCTCGGTGCGGATCAGGCGTCCGACGCCCTGCTTGAGCGCGATCACCGCCTGCGGCAGCTGTTCGTCGCGGAAGGGATTGCCGCCGGCGCGGCGGATCGCCTGCAGGCGCGCCTCGAACACCGGGTCGTCCGGAGCGGCGAACGGCAGCTTGTCGATCACCACCACGCTCAGCGCCTCGCCGGCGACGTCGACGCCCTCGCGGAAGCTCGCCGCGCCGAGCAGCACGCCGTTGCCCGATTCGCGGAAGCGCTGCAGCAGCACGTGGCGCGGCGCCTCGCCCTGCACGAACAGCGGCCAGTCGCCGTCCTCGCGCAGCAGTTCGGCGGCCTCGCGCAGCGCGCGATGCGAGGCGAACAGAACGAAGGCGCGTCCGCCGGAGGCGTGCAGCACCGGGCGGACGGCTTCGACCACCGCCCAGGTGTAGTCGCGGTCCGAGGGCTGCGGCAGCCGCGGCGGCAGGTAGCACAGCGCCTGCGACGGCCAGTCGAACGGACTGGGCACCAGCAGCGTTTCGGGCTCGTCCAGGCCCAGCCGCGTGGCGATGTGGCCGAAGGCTTCGTCGACCGCGAGCGTGGCCGAGGTGAATACCCAGGCCGCGCGCGATTGTTCGCGGTGTACGCGCAGCGGACCGGACACGTCCAGCGGCGTGCGCTGCAGGCGGAAGCCGCGCGGGGAGAGTTCGTACCAGCGCACGTCGTCGTCCGGGCCGCCGCCGTGCGCGTCGTCGAGGCCGGCGTCGAGGTCGCGCTCGACGTGCCAGCGCGCCAGCCGCGACACCATGTCCTGCGCGCGCGCATGGCAGGCGTCGAAGCCGGGGGACGCTTCGCGCAGCGGCGCCAGCGCGTCGCGCAAGGCCACGACGGATTCGGCGAGCGCACGCAAGGCGGCGTCGAACGCGGGCCACTGCAGGGCGCGGGCCTGGGTGCCGCGCGCCGGCAGGCCCTCCATCGCCGCGCGCAGCGCGCGCGTGGCCTGCTCGAGGTCGCGCGCGGGCTGCTGCACGAGCGCCAGCGAGCCCTGCACGTCCTTGCACTCGCCCAGCGCGTCGCGTCCCAGTTCGACCAGGGGCCGCGCCGACAGGCCTTCGCCGAAGAACTGCGCAGCAAGCTCCGGCAGCTGGTGCGCCTCGTCGACGACGAAGGCCTGCGCGCCGGGCAGGATCTCGCCGAAGCCTTCCTGCTTGAGCGCCAGGTCGGCCAGCAGGAGGTGGTGGTTGACCACGACCAGGTCGGCCGACTGCGCGCGCTGGCGAGCCTGCACGACGAAGCAGTCGGTCCACAGCGGGCACTCGCTGCCGAGGCAGTTCTCGGCGGTCGAGGTCACCATCGGCAGCAGCGGCGAATCCTCGGGCAGCGCCTCGATCTCGGCGAGATCGCCCATCTTCGTGCGGCCGCTCCAGGCGACGATGCGCTGGAACTGCGCGATCTGCTCGCGCGATGTGAAGCGCGGCTCGCCCTTCGCGCGTTCGAGCCGGTAGCGGCACAGGTAGTTGGCGCGGCCCTTCAGCAGGGCGGTCTTGAGCCCGGTGCCGAGCGCGTCGCGCACGCGCGGCAGGTCGCGGTGGTAGAGCTGGTCCTGCAGCGCGCGGGTGCCGGTGGAGACGATCGCCTTCTGTCCCGACAGCAGCAGCGGCACGAGGTAGGCGAAGGTCTTGCCGGTGCCGGTACCGGCCTCGGCGAGCAGGGTGCCGCGCGCGTCCAGCGCCCCGGCCACCGCGCCGGCCAGGCGCTGCTGCGCGTCGCGCACGACGAAGGCGGGGATGCGCTGCGCCAGCAGGCCGCCGTCGGCAAGCGCGGCGATGCTGCGTGCCGCGAGCGGGTCATCGCCGGTGGACGGCATCCGGGGAGTTGGATCGATTCGCACCTTGTCTTCGTCATTCCGGGCGTGGCGAGGGATCTGCATCATCCCGCATATCGTGCGGGCGCGAGATCCCTGCGACCTTAGGTCGGCCCCCGTATCGAGTACGGGGCAGGCTCTACGCGGCCGAGGCGGGATGTCCGGTGCACGAGGCGTCGGGGGCGTAGCCCCGACCTAGGTGGTACCGGAACGACGGGCTTCCAATGATCTGCATGCCGGCCGGATCAGAAACGGTTCGGTCCCGCGACCTTGCAGCCGTCGACCTGCAGTCTCGCCGAAGCGGCGCCTTCGGCATCGCCGGCGACCAGGCGCACCTGTTCGATCGTCGCCCAGTGCCGGCGGCACAGCGGCCCGACCTGCGCGCCGAGCGCGAACGCGCGCTCGGCCAGCTGGCCGGCGCGCTCGAAATCGCGCTGCAGCAGCGCCGTTTCGGCGCGCTCCTGCAGCAGCGCCGGGTCATCGGCCACGATCGCCAGCGCCTGGTCCAGCGCCGCGGCGGCATCGTCGTGACGGCCCTGCGCGCGCGCCTGCTGCGCCTGTTCGCGCAGGTCCTCGACCATCGGGTCGCGCAGCGGCTGCACCGCGAGTTCGCCCTCGCCGCTGCCGGCGGCGGCATCGATCGCGGCGACCATCTGTTCGGGCGTGGCCGCGGTCAGCGGCTTGGGCGCGGCGGGCTGCGGCGGCGCGCTGGCGCAGCCGGCGACGAGCAAGACGGCGGCCAGCACCGCAATGGCGGGAATCGACTTCATGACTTGCTACTCGCTGGGTGGGGGGCTGGGTTGCGATGGCGCGGACTGCGGCGGCGCAGGCTCGGCCGGCGCCTCGCGGCGGCCGAACCCGAACCACTCGCGCCAGCCGCGCGACGACGTGTCCTCCGATTCGCCGAACGCATCGGGCTGCGCATACGCGCAGGGCTGGTGCGGCGGCGCGAAGCCGGCGACGAAGGCGAAGCGGCGCGCGCTCGGACATTCGGCGTCGGTGGCGTTGGACTGCAGTACCCACTGCCAGTCCAGGCCCTGGTTGCCGACCTTGAGCGGCGCGCTCGGCAGCCGCGAGAACAGCCCCGACCACACCCGCATCGCGCCGGTGGCGCCATACAGCCCGGTCTGCTCGTTCTGGTCGTTGCCGACCCAGGCCACGGCGAGGTGGTCGCCGGTCCAGCCGGCGAACCAGCTGTCGCGGCCGTCGTTGCTGGTGCCGGTCTTGCCGGCCGCATTGAGCCGGCCGAGGCCGTCGTTGACCAGCTGGCGGCCGGTGCCCGAGGTCACCGCGTGCTGCAGCGCCAGCGTCACCAGGCGCGCGGCGATCGCGTCGCCCTCGGTCGCGGGCGCGGGGTCCTTGTCGTAGCGCTTGACAACGCGCCCCTCCGGATCGAGCACGCCGCGCACCGCATGCAGCGGCTGGATCTCGCCGCCGGAGGCGAGGAACTGGTAGAGCTGCGCCATCGCGTACGGGCTCTGGTCCACCGCGCCGAGGATCAGCGCGGGATTGGCGCTGGCCTGGATGCCCGCCAGCGTCCGCACCAGGTCGGCCAGCCGCTCCGGTTCGACCTGCATGCCGACGCGCACCGTTGCCTGGTTGTACGACTGCGCCAGCGCGTCGATCGCGCGCACCGTGCCGTGGCTGCGCCCGTCGGAGTTGCCCGGCGACCACTTTCGGCCGTTGTCGAGCGTCACCGTCACCGGCGAATCGTCGACCCAGGTCGCCAGCGACCAGTTGCGCGGACTGGCCAGCGCCAGCAGGTAGACGAAGGGCTTGAGCAGCGAACCAACCGGGCGCTGCGCCTCGACCGCGCGGTTGAAGCCGTGGCGCGTGGGCTCGCGGCTGCCGACCACGGCGATCACTTCGCCGTCGTGCACGTCGGTCACCACCAGCCCGGTCTCCAGCGGCGGGCGCTTGCCGGTCTGCAGCGACTTGAGCGTGCGCACCACCGAGGCTTCGGCATAGGCCTGCGCGGATGGCGACATGCCGGTCATCACGCTCAGGCCGGCGCCCTGCAGCGCGTCGGCCGGATAGTCGCGCGCCAGCTGCCGGCGCACGAGGTCGACGTAGGCGGGGAAGCGGTTCGCGGCGATGCTGCCGGGCACGCTGGTCACGCCCAGCGGCGCCTTGATCGCGCGATCATGCGCGGTCTTGTCGATCAGCCCGGTTTCGAGCATGTTCGCCAGCACGAAGTCGCGGCGTTCCTGCGCGCGCTCCGGGTTCCGCCGCGGGTCGTAGTACGAGGGCCCGCGGACCATGCCGACCAGCAGCGCGACGTGTTCGGTGTCGAGGTCCTCGAGCCGGCGCCCGAACCAGAACTCCGCGCCCGCGGCGATGCCGTGGATCGCCTGCGCGCCGCGCTGGCCGAGGTAGACCTGGTTGAGGTAGGCCTCGAGGATCGTGCCCTTGTCGTAGCGCGCCTCCATCAGCAGCGCATACAGGATCTCGTTGAACTTGCGGCTCCAGGTCTGCTCGCGGCCGATGCCGAGCAGGCCGCTGCGCGCGAGCTGCTGGGTCAGGGTGCTCGCGCCCTGCTTCTTGTCGCCGGCCTTGAGGTTGACGAAGGCCGCACGCGCCATGCCGCTGAAGTCGATGCCGATGTGGTGGGCGAAGTCGCGGTCCTCGACCGCCTGCAGCGTGTCGGTGACCAGCGGCGGCACGTCCTCGACCCGCACCAGCCGGCGCTCTTCCTGCCTCTGCCCGTACAGCGTCGCGATGCGCGCGGCGTCCAGTCGCGCGGCCTTGATCGCCTTGTTGCCGGCGAGATCCTTCAGCGCGCCTACCCGCCCACCCGAGAGCGTGGCCTCGATGCGGCTGGGGCCGACCACGCCGTCGACGTCGCGGAAGCCGCGGCTGGAAATCGTCCAGCGGCCACCGTCGCTGTGGTAGGTGCCTGCGCGCACGCCGTCGCCCTCGCGGTACGAGGCCGCGTCGAGCTCGGTCTTGAGCGTCTGCGCGTCCATCGCAAGGCCCGGCGCCAGCCGCAGCGGGCGCGCGTAGACGCGGGTCGGCAGCTGCCAGCGCAGTTCGCCGAAGCGCTCGCTGATCTGGTGGTTCAGGTACAGCGTGTAGGGGACCAGGAAGCCGATGCCGAGGCCGATCGCCGCCAGCGCCCAGGTCACCAGCCTGCGGCGCCAGTCGCTGCCGGGGGCGTCGCGCGCATCGTCGTCGTGGTCGTCTTCGTCGTACTCGATGCGGGCCATGGAATCCTCGGCCCTGCACCAGCAGGCCGTCGGGAATGCGAGAATGTATGGCCGTCGAGTCTAGCGCAGCGCCCTGTCCCCACCGCCGCGCGAGTGATCGTCCGTTCATACTGCCGCGAGCGAATTACCGGAACGTGCCAGCCTTCGTGTCGTACCACCTGCGCCGCCTCGGCTCGCGCCTGCACCGGATGCGGATCGCCCTCCGCGTACGCGGATGGAAAGGCTTGCTCGACCGCATGGCGACGACCTCCGTTGCCGCCGGTCCCGTCGCCGTCGCGCGGACCCCCGGGCGTCCGGCTGCGATACCGGAACCGACCGCCGCTCTTCCCGTCCGGCGCCGCGTGCTGATGATGGACGTGAGCATCCCGCGCCCGGACCGCGATTCGGGCTCGCTGCGGGCATACAACCTGATGCGGCTGCTGCGCGCCGACGGCCACGACGTCGATTTCCTGCCCGACGACGGCGCCTGGGCCGACGGCTATGCCGAGGCGCTGCGCGGACTCGGCGTCGGCCTGCGCCGCGCGTCGCGGATTGCCGGCTATCCAAGCTGGTTCGCCCGGCACCTGGCCGACTACGACGCGCTCATCGTCAGCCGCTACCACCTGGCGGAGTTCCTGGTCCCGCTGGCCAGGCGCATCGCGCCGCAGGTGCGCGTGGTGCTGGATACCGTCGACCTGCACCACCTGCGCGAACAGCGCGAAGCCGAGCTTCGCGGAGACGACGCCCTGCGGCGCCTTGCCCGCTCCACGCGCCGCCGGGAGCTGGCAGCGATCTCGGCCGCGGACACGACCTGGGTGGTCAGTCCCGTGGAACGCGAACTCCTGCGGCAGGAGCTTCCCTCGGCGCGGATCGAGGTGCTGCCGAACATCCACGAAACCGTCGCCGAGCCGGCGGGGTCCGGGATGCGGCAGGGGCTGCTGTTCGTCGGCGGTGCGCGACACCCGCCCAATGCCGATGCGATCGGCTGGTTGCTCGAGGACGTCTTTCCCCGGATCCGGCGCGAACTGCCGGACTGCGAACTGCATCTGGTCGGCGAGGGAATCTCCGGCCTGCCGCAGGCGCGGCGCGCCGGTGCCGGCGTGGTCGTGCACGACCACGTCCCCGACCTCGCGCCGCTGCTGGATTCATGCCGCATCGGCCTGGCGCCGCTGCGCTACGGCGCCGGGATCAAGGGCAAGATCAACCTGTACATGGCCCACGGCATGCCCGTGGTCGCGACGGCATGCGCGGCCGAGGGAATGCACCTGGAGCACGAACACGACGTCCTGATCGCGGACGATGCGCAAGGCCTCGCCTCCGCCGTCGTGCGCGCCTGCCGCGAACCGGCGCTGTGGCAGCGGCTGGCCGACAACGGCGTCGACAACGTTCGCCGCCACTTCTCCTTCGACGCCGCGCGCAGCGCGATCGCCGCAACCTTCGCACCCGGCCGCTGATGCGCCTGCTCCTGATCGCCTACGAGTTCCCGCCGAGCCCCTCGCCGCAGTCCTTGCGCTGGACATACCTCGTGCGCGAACTCGCCACGCTGGGGCATGAGGTGCACGTGCTGACGGTCGACCTCGGCGGGGACACGCCGGGCCTGCCGGACCTGCCCGCGGGCGTGCGCGTGCACCGCACCTTTCCGGGCATCCTGCGCGGCGCGCTGGCGATGCACCGCGAGTACCGCAAGCGGCATCCGCGCGAGCCTCGCGATACCGACGGCGCGGATGCGGATGCGCCGCTGCCCACGCCGCTGCGTCCCCCGCGCAACTGGAAACAGCGCATCTCGGAATGGGTGCAGGCCGTCGCCGGCCAGTTGAACTACCCCGACATCCGTGGCGAATGGCGACGGCACGGCAGGCGGGAACTCAAGCGCCTGCTCGCGACACTGCATCCGGATGCGGTGATCAGCTCGCATGAGCCGGCCACGACGCTGGAGCTGGGCCTGTCGATCCGGGACGCCCGGCTGCCCTGGATCGTGGATCTGGGCGATCCGGTGCTCGCACCGTACACGCCCAGGCGCTGGCGCCGTCGCGCGCTGCGCCTGGAGCAGGCCGTGTTCCGCCATGCCGCGCACGTAATCGTCACCAATCCCAAGGCGGTGGAGTTGATGCGCGCGCGGCACGGCGGCGACACGCCGATCAGCGTCCTGACGCAGGGGTTCGACCTCGCTTTCGACGACACGGCCGCCGCGAACCGCGAGGCCTTCGATCCGGACAGGCTGGAACTGCTCTATACCGGCAGCCTGTATGCCTTCCGCCGCATCGATGCGCTGCTCACGGCGCTGCAGGCCGATCCGCGCATCCGGCTCAGCATCGCCTCGGTCACCGTGCCGGAGACGATCCTCGCCGCCGCGAAGGCGATGCCGCAGCAGCTGCGGCTGCTCGGGTTCCTGCCGCACCGGCACGCGCTGGCCCTGCAGCGCCGGGCCGACGTGCTGGTCAACATCGCCAACGACGACCCTGCGCAGATTCCGGGGAAGTTCTACGAGTACCTCGGCGCCGCGCGCCCGATCCTGCACCTGGGCGACGATCCCGACCTCGTCGCCGAACGGATCGCGGAACTGCGCCGCGGCTGGGCCCGCGCCAACGCCGCGCCGGACATTGCGCAGCTGCTGTCGCAGCTGCGGCAGGCGAAAACCGCGGGGCGTCTCGACGAAAACCTGTCCCTGGATCCCGCGCAGATCCGCAGGCACAGCTGGCAGCAGCTCGCCGTCGAACTGGACGCGCTGCTCCGCGACGTCCGCGGCCGCGCGGACGCCGGTCCACGCGAATAGGCCGGGGTCACTCGCGGGAAGCCGCGCGCAGGCGCTCCTGGAACTCGCCGATGCCGGGTGTCGCGGGATCGAGCGCGCGTGCCGAGGCTAGCGCGGCGCTCGCCGCCGCGACACTGCCGGTGCCGAGGCGTTCGTCGCCGATCGCCAGCCAGCGCTGCGCCAGCCGCCGCCGCGCCTGCGCGAGCGCGGCGGCGTCCTCGCCCAGCGATTCGCGCGCATCGAGGCAGCTGCGGGCGCGGGCGAGGTCGTTGGCGCTGAGGCCGCGCTCGAAGCAGGCGCGGGCCGACGGCAGCAGGCGCGCCACCGCGCGCTGCACCTCGGGATCGCGCGGCGCCGCGGCCTGCGCCGCACGCAGCTTGTCGTAGGCGCTCTCGCCCGGTGGCGTCAGCAGGTCGCCGCGCGCTTCGGCCGCGGCCGCCTGGCGCAGCAGTTCGGGGACGCTTCGCGCGCGGCCGCTGCCGGAGCCGGCCACCTCCAGTTGCGCGTGCCGGCGCTGCGCGCGTTCGACCGCGGTCCGTGCGGCCGCCACCGCGGCGCCGTCGGGCGACAGCGCGCGGGCCTGCGCCAGCGCCGCGTCGGCATCGGCGAAGCGGAAGTCCGCCGCCAGCCGCTGGGCCTGCTGCGCGAACGCGTCGGCGGCGCGGCGCAGGCCGTCCCGGGCGCCGGCGTCTTCGCGGTCGTACTCCAGCAGGCGCTGCCAGGTCGCGACCGCGGCGTCGACGCGACCGCGGCGCAGGTCGGCGTCGGCACGGCGGCGCAGCGCGTCGAGTTCCTCGGTGAAGCGCGCCTGCGTGTCGGGCAGGTCGACGTGGCCCGCGTCGTAGCGGCGCGCGGCTGCAATGGCCGCTGCGGCCGCGGGGATGTCGCCGCCGCGCAGGTCGTTGCGCGCCTGCTCGAGCAGCGCGCTCAGGGCGTCCTCGCGCCCGCGCAGGGCGTCCGCACGATCGGGCTGGAGTTCCAGTACGCGCGCATACAGCGGCAGCGCCGCGTCGTCGTCGCCCTGCAGGTGGCCGGCGATGCGCGCAGATTCCGCACGCGCTACGAGACCTTCCAGTCCGGCATGCGCCGCCTCGCGCGAGCGCAACTGCCCGGCCACGGCATCGGCCCGTTCGCGCGGGACCGAGAGCTCGCGCGCCAGGCGCAACTGCGCGTGGGCTTCGGCGAAGCGGTCCTCCACGGCCGCCTCGCCCGCCTGCGCCAGCGCCGCCTCGGCCACGCGGGCGAGGCCGGTGCGGGGTTCGCTGCGGTCCGGATCGATCGCCATCGCCGCTTCGTACAGTTCGCGCGCACCGCTGCCGTCGGCGGCGCTGAGGTGGCCACGCGCCAGCGCCCGCGCCGCTTCCGCGGTCAGCTGGTGCACCCGCGCCTGCGGCCACATCCGCTCCGCCAGCGTTTCGCGCCACAGCACGGCCGCGAGCACCAGCGCCGACAGCAATGCCAGCCCACCGATCCACCAGCCCCGCGAAGGCGGCGTCGGCGACCGTCGCGCACGCGGCGCGCGCGCCTCGAAGCGCAGCCCCCGCAGGTCGCCCACCACGGGTTCGCGCCGGCCGTCCCGCGCCGCGCCGTCCCCTGTCGAAGTGTGTTCCCGGCCCACCCGCGCAGCTTACGGACGGCGGCTGAACACACGCGTGAAACCACGGCGGGCGGGTGTCGGGCGTCGATCGTCGCCGCTGTCGGACAACGCGGACATCCGCGACTGATCCGACCCATGCCATGTAGGAGCGGCTTCAGCCGCGACCGGTGCGTGCGACGCGCCGGAAGCGGTCGCGGCTGAAGCCGCTCCTACAGCGAGCGAGCCGATGGGTTAGTCCCGGCGCGCCTGCTCCACGCCGGGCAGGCTGTCGAGCTTGGCCAGCAGCCGCGACAGTTGTTCGTAACCTTCCACCCGCAGCCGCAGCCGCAGCCGGACGCGTCCGTGGGGTCCGGCGTCGCTGCGGATCGCGACCACGTGCGCATCCTCCTGCGCGATCAGGTTGCTCACGTCCTTGAGCAGGTGCTTGCGGTCGACCGCATCGACCACCGCGGCCGCCTCGTGCACGCCACCCTCGCGGCCCCAGTCGACCGGCAGCACGCGCTGCGGCTCCTTCGCCGCCAGCCGCGCGAAGGCCGCGCAGTCCGCCCGATGCACGCTCACCCCGCGCGTGCGCGTGAGGTAGCCGGCGATCGCCTCGCCCGGCAGCGGCTGGCAGCAGCGCGCGACCTGCACCAGCAGGTTGCCGACGCCGACCACGGTGAACCCGGACTTCGACGCCTTCGGCACGCGCCGCGGCTGCCGGGCCATCACCGCGGGCGCGGCAGGCTCCTCCTCGCTGCGCGCCTGCGCGCGCTCGTGGTCCTGCAGCGCGCGCCCGACCTGGTGCGGGCCGACGTCGCCGAGCGCGACCAGCACCAGCAGTTCGTCGGCGGCGGCCACGTTGAACTTCGCCAGCACCGGCTGCAGGTCCGCGCCCAGCAGGCCCATGCGCCGCAGTTCGCGCTCGAGCATCTCGCGACCGGCCTGCAGGTTGCGCTCGCGGTCGAGCTTGTGGAACCAGCTGCGCACCTTCTCCCGCGCGCGCGGGCTGGCGAGGAAGCCGTTGGCCGCGACCAGCCAGTCGCGCCGCGGCTCGGGTTCCTTCGCGGTCAGGATCTCGACCCGGTCGCCGCTGCGCAGCTTGTGGTCGAGCGGCACGATGCGACCGTCCACCTTGGCACCGCGGCAGCGGTGCCCGACCATCGTGTGCACGTGGTAGGCAAAATCCAGCGGCGTCGCGCCGCGCGGCAGGTCCACCACTTCGCCGGCGGGGGTGAGCACGTAGATGCGGTCCTCGACCAGCTCGGTGTCGAAGCCGCGCGCCAGCGCGGCCTCGTCGTCGCCCTCGCCGTGCGATTCGAGCAGGCGGCGCATCCACTCGATCTTGCGTTCGAGCGCGGCGTTGCCGGCGGCGGAGCGCTGCGAGCCGCCCGTCTCCTTGTAGCGCCAGTGCGCGGCGACGCCGAGTTCGGCCTGCTCGTGCATCTCGCGCGTGCGGATCTGCACTTCCAGGGTCTTGCCTTCCGGTCCGACCACCGCCGTGTGCAGCGAGCGGTAGTCGTTGTTCTTCGGCCGCGCGATGTAGTCGTCGAACTCGCCGGGCACCGGCGCCCACAGCGCGTGCACCGCGCCCAGCGCGGCGTAGCAGGCCGGGAGGTCGTCGACCAGCACGCGCACCGCGCGCAGGTCGTACAGCTCGCCGATCGGCACGTCCTTCTTCCGCATCTTCTTCCAGATGCTGTAGATGTGCTTGGGCCGGCCGGCGATGTCCGCGGCCAGGCCCTGCGCTTGCAGCGCTTCGCCGAGCAGGCCCTTGACCTGCTCGATGTAGCGCTCGCGGCCGGCGCGGTTGTCGTCGAGCAGCGCGGCGATGCGCCGGTAGGTGTCGGGCTCGAGGTAGCGGAAGGCGAGGTCCTCCAGCTCCCACTTCAGCTGCCAGATGCCGAGCCGGTTGGCCAGCGGCGCGTGGATGTCGCGCGTGAGCTGCGCCAGCGCGCGGCGCTCGTCCTCGGGCAGCGATCCCGCATGGCGCATGCGCGCCAACTGGCGCGCGAGCAGGATCGGCACCACGCGCAGGTCGCGCACGATCGCCAGCAGCAGCCGGCGCAGGCCCTCGGTGTTGCCCTGCCCCGGGTGCTCGGCGTGCAGGGTCCAGACCTGGTTGGCGGCGCGCTGGCCGTCCAGCAGCGCGGCGACGGCGGCGTGCCGGGGCGGAAGCGCGGCCTCGACGCGTTCGGCCAGCGCCGGAACCTCGAACGCGATCGCGGCCGCGACCGAATCGCCGTCGGCGCCGAGCAGGACCAGCGCAGCGAGCGTTTCGTCCAGCACCGCAGGCGATGTCGGTGTCGCCTGCGCTTCGGGCAGGTCCGCGGCCGCCTGGCGCAGCGCGTCGCGCAGCGCCGGCGCGATCGCCGACGCCGCCGGCGATGCCAGCCATGGATCGAGGCCGGTGGGTCCTGCTGCCGACACGCGCGTCATCCGGGGGAAGATCGTCCTACAGTAGCCGCGGCGCGCGCCGGCGAACAGACGTGCGGGCGGCACGATCGATCACGCCGGACGGAACGGAGCGAACGTGCGTGGTTGGCCTTGCGCGGCGGTTGTCGTGTCCGTGGTCGCGCCTGAAGGCGCTCCTACAGGACACCCACCTGTAGGAGCGCCTTCAGGCGCGACCACCTTCCCGCAGCGCCGCCAGCCGCGCCGCCAGCTTCTTCGGCGACACGCCGCCCTTCGCGCCGAGTTCCTGCGCGAACAGCGACACGCGCAGTTCCTCGATGTCCCGGCGCAGCGCCTGCCACGCCGGATCGTGCATGCGCCCGGCCGCGGCCGCCTCGTGCAAGGCGTCCAGGAACGGCTTGACGTCCAGCATCCGCTGCTGGTCGCGCAGCGGGTCGCGCAGCGCGCGTTCGGCGCGCAGCGACAGCGCCTTGAGGTAGCGCGGGTATTCCTTCAATGCCTCGGCCGGCACGTCGCGCAGGAACCCGGGCGGCGCCAGCGCGGCAAGCTGCGCGTGCATGTCGTCGAGGTTGGCCTTCGCCCAGCCGACCAGCTTCGAGTCCAGCCGCGCGCGCACCTCGGCGACCAGTTCGAGGATCGCCTCGGCCTGGCGCAGGCGCTGCATCGCCTCGCCGAACAGGGCGCGACCGGCGGCGTCGCGGCGCGCGGCGAAGGCATCGGCATCTCGGATGTCGCCAAGGTCGTCGGCCAGCAGTGCGGCAAGCGCACCGTCGACAAGGTCCTCGCGCAACCGGTCGCCGCGGCCGCGCGCGTCGCGCCTGGCATCCCCTGCCGACTCGATCGCGGCGTACAGCAGCGCGGTCTTGGGCTGCACCGGCAGCTGCTTGCGCGCCTGCTTCGCGCGGTCCTGCAGCGCGATCACGAGCAGGCGGCGCACGCCCTGCGGGTGCAGGCGGCGGGCTTCGGTGCGATCGGCGTGGACGGCCAGCGAGGCGCTGTCGCCGGCATCCTCCAGCGCCGGATAAGCCGGCACGCCGCCGGCGCCGGGAACCGATTCGGGGATCGGCGCCGCCGGGAATTCGCGCAGGCCCGCCTGCGCCAGCCCCTCGGCGGCGCGCGCGGAGAAGGCCTCGGCGGCAAGCGCGCCGAAGCGCTCGCGCAGGGCATCGAGGTCGCGCGATTCGGCGAGCACGTGGCCATCGCCGCGACCGCGCACGTCGACCAGCCGCAGGTTCGCGCGCAGGTGCGGCTCCAGCGCGGATTCGTCGAAATCGGTGGCGGCGACGTCCACGCCGGTCATGCGCCCGAGGAAGCGCGCCAGCGTGCCGGCGAAGGCGTCGGCTTCGTCCGCGCCGTGCGCCTGGGCGAATGCGCGCGCGAAATCGGGCGCCGGCACGAAATTGCGGCGCAGCGTCTTCGGCAGCGCGCGGATCATGGCCGCGGCCTTGTCGGCGACGAAGCCCGGGGCCAGCCACGATAGCCGCACCGGATCCAGCGCATTGAGCAGGTGCAGCGGCACCGAGATCGTCATGCCGTCGTCCGGCGCGCCCGGCTCGAAGCGGTAGCGCACCGCGAGGCGCGCGTCGCCGAGGGCGATGAAGGCCGGGAAGCGGAACGCGTCGGCGCCCTCGCCCATCAGCAGTTCGTCGCGCGACCATTCCAGCGCCTGCTTCGCGTCCGCGGGCAGCTTGCCGTACCAGGCGTCCAGCGAGCGCGCATCGACGAACTCCGCGGGGATGCGGTCGGCGTACCACTGCCGCATCCAGTCCTCGTCGACGACCAGCCCCGACTTGCGCTGCTTGGCCTCTTCCTCGCGCGCGGCCTCGAGCGTCTTCAGGTTGCGCGCGACGAACGGGCTGCGCAGGTTGACCTCGCCCGCCACCAGCGCGTCGCGCAGGAACAGCTCGCGCGCCTCGGCCGGGTAGAGGCGGCCATAGTCGACCGGCTTCTTCGGCGCCAGCACCAGCCCGAACAGGCTGACCTGCTCGCTGCCGAGCACGCGTCCCTGCGCGCGCGACCAGCGCGGGTCGTGGTGGCGCCGGGCCAGCAGGTGCGGCAGTTCGGTGATGGCCCAGTCCGGCTCGATCGCGGCATTGGCGATCGCCCAGACCTTCTCGGTGTCGAGCAGGGTCGCCGACAGCACCCACGCCGGCGGTTTGCGCGCCAGTGCCGATCCCGGGAACAGCTGGAAACGGCGTCCGCGCGGGCCTTCGTAGATGCCGCGTTCGGTGAGGTGGCCAAGCTGCGTCGGCAGGCCGGCGATCAGGGCGCGGTGCAGTTGTGCGTAAAGCGCGGGACCGGGGACCGGGGACCGGGAACCCGATGCGGGCAACGCTTCCGCCCTTGCCCTTGCCCTTGCCTTTCCCGGTCCCCGGTCCCCGGTCCCCGGTCCCGACCAAAGCTCCCCGCACTGCAGCTTCAGCTGCCGGTGCAGTTCGCGCCATTCGCGCATGCGCAGGAAGCCGAGGAAATGCTTCTCGCACCACTTGCGCAACTGCGACTGGGTCAGTTCCTCGTGCGCCTCGCGGTAGGCCTCCCAGAGCTTGAGGATGCCGACGAACTCCGACTTCGGGTCGGCGAACAGCGCGTGTGCGTTGTCTGCCGCGGCACGCTGGTCGGCGGGGCGCTCGCGCGGATCCTGGATGCCGAGGAAGGACGCGATCGCCAGCATCTCCTGCAGGCAGCCGTGGCGCTGCGCGGCGACCAGCATCCGCGCCAGCTTCACGTCGACCGGCAGCCTTGCCATGGTGCGACCGATGTCGGTGAGCTTGCGCTGCGCATCGACCGCGCCGAGTTCGGACAGCTGCTGCCAGCCGTCGGCCACCGCGCGCGGGTCGGGCGGCTCGACGAAAGGGAAGGCGTCGATGTCGCCCAGGCCCAGCGACAGCATCCGCAGGATCACGCCCGCAAGCGCGGCGCGGCGGATCTCCGGATCGGTGTAGGGCAGGCGCGACAGGAAGTCCGCTTCCGAATACAGCCGGATGCAGGTACCCGGCGCGATGCGCCCGCAGCGGCCCTTGCGCTGGTCGGCGCTGGCCTGCGACACCGGTTCGACGTGCAGGCGGTCGAGCTTCTGCCGTGGGCTGTAGCGCTTGACCCGCGCAAGGCCCGGATCGACCACGTAGTGGATGCGCGGCACCGTCAGCGAGGTCTCGGCGACGTTGGTCGCCAGCACGATGCGCCGCTGCGGGCCGGGGTTGAACACGCGGTCCTGGTCGCGCGCCGACAGCCGCGCATACAGCGGCACCACCTCGGTGTGCCGGTACTTGCGCCGCTCCAGCGCCTGGTGGGCGTCGCGGATCTCGCGCTCGCCGGGCAGGAACACCAGGGTGTCGCCGGTGCCGCGCTCGCGCATGATCTCGTCGCAGGCGGCGACGATGCCGTCGAGGACGCTGCGTTCGCCCTCGTCCTCCCCTTCGCCTTCGAGCGGGCGCCAGCGCACCTCCACCGGATAGCCGCGCCCCTCCACGTCCACCACCGGCGCATCGTCGAAGTGCTTCGAGAAGCGCTCGGTGTCGATGGTCGCGGAGGTGACGATCAGCTTCAGGTCGCGGCGCTTGCGCAGCAGCTGCTTGAGGTAGCCCAGCAGGAAGTCGATGTTGAGGCTGCGCTCGTGCGCCTCGTCGACGATGATCGTGTCGTAGCGCGACAGCCAGCGGTCGGACGTGATCTCGGCCAGCAGGATGCCGTCGGTCATGAACTTGACCGCGGTGTCCTCGCCGACGTTGTCGTTGAAGCGCACCTGGAAGCCGACCAGCCCGCCCACCGGCGCCTGCAGCTCCTCGGCCACGCGCCGCGCGACCGCGCGCGCGGCGATCCGGCGCGGCTGGGTGCAGCCGATCATCCCGGCCGCGCCGCGCCCGGCCTGCAGGCACAGCTTCGGCAACTGCGTGGTCTTGCCCGAGCCGGTCTCGCCGGCGACCACCACCACCTGGTGCGCGCGCAGCAGTTCGACGATGCGGTCCGCGTGCGCGGCGATCGGAAGCTCCGGCGCGACCTGCGCGGCCGGCAGCCGCGCGGCGCGGGCTTCGCGCGCGGCCACCGACGCCTGCAGCGCGGTGGCGAAGGCCTCCTGTGCGGCGGACTGCGACGGATCGGCGTTCCAGCGCGACCACAGCGCCGCCAGCCTGCCCCGATCACGGGACAAGGCGCCGTCGATCGCCCGCCGGGCCTGCTTTAACGCCGCTGTCGCGGGGGCGCGCCTAGAATCCATCGGCACCCTTGCAAAGGCATGGGCCGGTCGCATATTCGTCCTGCATCGGCCTATTGTCGCCAAAACCAACCGACCCGAGGTCCCCCATGTCGAAGACCAAGACCAAGCCCGCGAAAACCACCAAGGCGGCCAAGCCGTCGAAGGACGCCAAGCCCGCCCTGACCATCACCCCAACGGCCTCGCCCGCGGCCGGCGACGGCGGCCCCGCGATCGACATCGGCATCTCCGACAAGGATCGCAAGCAGATCGCCAGGGAGTTGTCGAAGTTCCTCGCCGACAGCTACACCCTGTACCTGAAGACCCACAACTTCCACTGGAACGTCACCGGGTCGATGTTCAACGCCCTGCACAACATGTTCGAGGCGCAGTACACCGAACAGTGGACCGCGCTCGACGAGATCGCCGAGCGCATCCGCGCGCTGGGCTACAACGCGCCGGGCTCGTACGCCGAGTTCGTCAAGCTGTCCTCGATCAAGGAAGAGCCCGGCGCCACCGAGGCGCCCGACTGGCGCGAGATGGTGCGCCAGCTGGTGGTCGGCAACGAGGCCGTCTGCCGCACCGCGCGCAAGGTGCTGGACGTGGCCGACGACGCCGACGACGCGCCCACCGAGGACCTCGCCACGCAGCGCCTGCAGACCCACGAGAAGTACGCCTGGATGCTGCGCTCGCTGCTGCAGTAGGGCCGGGACCGGGGACCGGGGACCGGGGACCGGGGACCGGGGACCGGGGACCGGGAAAAGCGTACCCCCTGCACCGTCATCCCGGCGAACGCCGGGATCCATTGTGATCTTGTCCTTGCCCCTGACGGAGAAGGCAATGGCCAATGCATGACCAGCGCTGCGCACTGATGTAAAGCGCTTCCGGCCTGGCCGGACGTTCGTCTGTTGAAAGCCGTCGGGATGACGAGTCACTGCCCGGAATGACGAGCCACCGCACCAGACGCACCGGGGAACGCAGGCACGTGGAGCCGCCACGAACCGGCAGGTATCGGCATCCCCCGATCCCGCACAAGGCGGTTTCCCTACAGCCCGCACCGTCCACGACGGTATCCTGAGCACATGAAGGAAACCCCCGAAACGCTGCTCCAGCACGTGTTCGGCCACGCCACGTTCCGCGGCGACCAGGCCGCCATCGTCCACCACGTCGCCGAAGGCAACGACGCGCTGGTGCTGATGCCCACCGGCGGCGGCAAGTCGCTGTGCTACCAGCTGCCGGCGCTGTTGCGCGACGGCGTCGCGATCGTCGTATCGCCCCTGATCGCGCTGATGCAGGACCAGGTCGATGCGCTGCGCCAGCTCGGCGCGCGCGCGGCCTGCCTGAACTCGACGCTCGACGCGGACGCGGCGCGAACGGTGGAACAACAGCTGCTCTCCGGCGAACTCGACCTGCTCTACGTCGCCCCGGAACGACTGCTCACGCCCCGCTTCCTGTCCCTGCTCGATCGCGCGTCGCTCGCCCTGTTCGCCATCGACGAGGCCCACTGCGTCTCGCAGTGGGGCCACGACTTCCGCCCCGAGTACCGCGAGCTGACGATCCTGCACGAGCGCTGGCCCGGCGTGCCGCGCATCGCCCTGACCGCCACCGCCGACCCGCCCACCCAGCGCGAGATCGCCGAACGCCTGCAGCTGCAGGATGCGCGTCGCTTCGTCAATTCGTTCGACCGTCCCAACATCCGCTACACCGTGGTGCAGAAGGAGAACGCCAAGCGGCAGTTGCTCGACTTCCTGCAGGCGCACCGCGGCCAGGCCGGGATCGTGTACTGCCTGTCGCGGCGCAAGGTCGAGGAGATCGCCGGGTTCCTCTCCGGCCACGACATCGACGCCCTGCCCTACCACGCCGGCATGGACGCGGGCACGCGCGCGGCCAACCAGCGGCGCTTCCTGCGCGACGACGGCGTGGTCATCGTGGCCACGATCGCCTTCGGCATGGGCATCGACAAGCCCGACGTGCGCTTCGTCGCCCACATGGACCTGCCCAAGTCGATCGAAGGCTACTACCAGGAAACCGGCCGCGCCGGTCGCGACGGCGAACCGTCCGACGCATGGATGTGCTACGGCCTCGGCGACCTGGTGCTGCTGCGGCAGATGATCGAACAGTCCGAATCCGGACCCGAGCGCAAGCGCCTGGAGCACCGCAAGCTCGACGCCCTGGTCGGCTACTGCGAATCGATGCGCTGCCGGCGACAGGCGCTGCTGGCGAACTTCGGCGAAACCTACGTGCGCGACGCGTCCCCCGGGGACGCGCCCGGCGTCTGCGGCAACTGCGACAACTGCCTGCAGCCGCCAGAGGCCTGGGACGCCACCGAGGCCGCGCGCAAGGCACTGAGCTGCGTCTACCGCACCGGCCAGCGCTTCGGCGCCGCGCACCTGATCGACGTCCTGCGCGGCGGCGACGGCGAGCGCGTGCGCCAGTTCGGCCACGACCGCCTCAGCGTGCACGGCGTCGGCACCGAGCTCGATGCGCGCAGCTGGCGCGGCGTGTTCCGGCAGCTGGTCGCGCACGGCCTGCTCGAGGTCGACGCCGAAGGCCACGGCGGACTGCGCCTGGCCGAAGCCAGCCGCGCCGTACTCCGGGGCGAACAGCAGGTGATGCTGCGCAGGATCGCCGCACGGCGCGAACGCGAGCGCACGCGCGAGGTGCGCGGCGCGGCACCCGTCGCCGAACTCGCACCAGCCGACATGCCCCTGTTCGAGGCCCTGCGCGACCTGCGCGCGCGGCTGGCGCGCGAACAGAACGTCCCCGCCTACGTGGTCTTCCACGACGCCACGCTGCGCGCGATCGCGCGCGAGCGACCGACCGACCGCGATGGACTGGCGCGCGTCGAAGGCATCGGCGCCGCCAAGCTCGAGCGCTATGCGGAGGTGGTCCTGGACATTCTGCGGGGCGCGGACGAGGCCGTGGCCGCAGCGCCGCAGGCGTAGTCGGCCTGCAGCAGAACAGGACCCCCGCTTGGCCGGTAGGTCCTCCGCACGGCACGTTGCGGGTGAACTGCAGCGTTCGCGAAACGCCCGGCGGTCGCGTCACTTGGGGGGCCGCCCACGGAAGTCGGCACGCCAACGGCCAGCATCGACCCCGGACACGCGCCGGCATACGGCGCGCGTTCCGGATCCACGGGTACAATCACGACACGGACAACATCCGGCGTCCGTCCCCCTTGGGGAGTAGCCTGCTTCCGGATCTCCGGAAGCCCTTCCGCCAACAGACCTGGCCTGAACCGGCCGTGGCGGAAGCGACCTGACGGTTGGCGAGACCATGGGCCATGCACGCGCTTCCCGCCGGGCGCGCGCATGGCTTGTCGCGTCCGATACCGGCCAGCCAGTCAGCCCCCATGCCCTTCCTGTCCATCCTCTTCCTCGGCCTCGCCATGTCCACCGACGCCTTCGCCGCCGCGGTCGGCAAGGGCGCCGCGATGTCGCGACCCCGCTGGCCGGATGCGCTGCGCACGGGGCTGGTCTTCGGCGTCGTCGAGGCAACCACGCCCGTCGTCGGCTGGCTGCTCGGCTCGGTGGCCTCGCGTGCGATCGAGGACTGGGACCACTGGATCGCGTTCGCACTGTTGTCCCTGCTCGGGCTGCACATGATCCACAAGGCACTGCGCCAGGACGAAGAGAGAACCGAAGCCGCGCCCAAAACCGGCCTCTGGGCGATCGCGGTGGCGGGCCTGGCCACCAGCATCGACGCGCTGGCGGTCGGCGTGGGCCTGGCCTTCGTGGAAGTGAACATCCTCGTGGTCGCGGCGGTGATCGGCCTGTGCACCTTCACCATGGTGACCGCGGGCGTGATGGCGGGCCGCGCACTGGGCCTGCTGATCGGAAAACGCGCTGAAATCGCCGGCGGCGTGATCCTGATCCTCGTCGGCGCGCTGATCGTCTACGAACACGTGTTCGCATGACCAGATCCGGGAGGCTGGATTGCTCCAACTCCGGCCACCATGCCCGGACACGACGGCACGAACGGAAGAGAGCCAAGGCTGGAGCGACGACGTCGCCGCCGAACGCAGGCAAGCCGGGGATCGCCGCACGCGCCGGCTGTCGACCAAGCAGTTGAAAGGCTGGTGGGCCGTGATGGATTCGAACCATCGACCAGCGGATTAAAAGTCCGATGCTCTACCGACTGAGCTAACGGCCCGGGATGCCCCGGCCTTGCACCGGGACACGCATTCTATCGCATCGCAATCAGGCCACGTAGCGCGTCGGGTCGGCGATTCCGGCGGCGGTGAAGCCTTCGGTGCGCAGCCGGCAGGCGTCGCAGTGGCCGCACGCGCGTCCGTCGGCGTCGGCGCGGTAGCACGAGACGGTCTCGGCAAAGTCGACGCCCAGGCGCTGCCCTTCGCGCACGATATCCGCCTTGCCCAGCCGCAGCAGGGGTGCGTGCACGCGGATGCCGGCGCCTTCAACGCCGGCCCTGGTCGCGAGGTTGGCGAGGCGTTCGAAAGCCTCGATGAACTCGGGACGGCAATCGGGATAGCCCGAGTAGTCGACGGCGTTGACGCCGCAGAACAGGTCGTTCGCGCCGAGCACTTCCGCCCAGCCGAGCGCGAGCGACAGCATGATGGTGTTGCGCGCGGGGACGTACGTCACCGGAATGCCCGGGCCGCCGGCATCGGGCACGTCGATGTCGTCGGTGAGCGCGGAGCCGCCGAACGCACGCAGGTCGACCTGCACGGTCTTGTGCTCGAGCGCGCCCAGCGTCCGCGAGACGCGGTCGGCGGCCTCCAACTCGGAGGTGTGGCGCTGGCCGTAGCTCACGCTCAGCGCGTGCACAGCGAAACCCTGCTCGCGCGCGATCGCGAGGACGACGGCGGAATCCATGCCGCCGGAGACGAGGACGACTGCTTTTTTCATGGGGAGTCGGGAATCGGGGAAGCCTGAAGCCTTGTCATCCCGAGCACAGCGAGGGATCTCGCGTCGGGTTCATGGCGACGGATGGAAGATCCCTCGCTGCGCTCGGGATGACGGGGAAAGGGGGCCGGACCACCGGAAGGACATGCCGTCAACGCCCCGGCTCGTCGTTCCACAGCAGCTTGTGCAACTGCATCTGGAACTTGACCGGCAGGCGGTCGGCGACGATCCAGTCGGCCAGGTCGGTCGGCGACAGCTCCGACTTGCTCGGCGAGAACAGGACGTCGCAGCGCGCGTGCAGCGCGTGCGCGTGCACCACCTCGCGCGCCCATTCGTAGTCCGCGCGCCCGCAGATCACGAACTTGACCTGGTCGTGCGGGGTCAGCAGCGGGATGTTCTCCCATCGGTTGCGCGCAACCTCGCCGGAGGCGGGCGTCTTGACGTCGAGCACCCGCGACACGCGCGCGTCGACCCCGGCGATGTCGATCGCGCCCGATGTTTCCAGCGAGACGACGTAGCCGGCGTCGCACAGCCGCGACAGCAGGCCGAAGCAGCGCTTCTGCGCCAGCGGTTCGCCGCCGGTCACGCAGACGTGGCGCACGCCGTGCCTCGCCACTTCGGCGAGGATGCCGTCGATGCCCCACCACTCGCCGCCGTGGAAGGCATAGGCGGTGTCGCAGTAGCCGCAGCGCAGCGGGCAACCGGTCAGGCGCACGAACACGGTCGGCCAGCCCGCGTCGCGGGCTTCGCCCTGCAGCGAGAGGAATATCTCGGTGATCCGGAGCCGGTCCGCCGTCGATGCGACGGTCGCATCGGGCGCGACGGCGTGCACGGGATGCCTAGCGGCTTACGCGCGCGAGCTGGATCGCATGCAGGCGATCCTCGGCGGTGCGCGCCGCGTCGGTCCCCGGGAACTGCGACGCGACCTTCGACAGGGTCGCCTCGGCACCATCGAGGTCGCGCAGGCCGTACTGCGACAGGCCGATCTTGAGCAGCGCGCCCGGGGTCTTGTCGTGGGTGGGGTAGCGCTCGACGAGCGCCTGGAACTGCTCGCGCGCGAGTTCGTAGTTCTGGGTGACGTAGTAGCTCTCGCCCAGCCAGTAGCGCGCGTTCGGCGCGTAGACGCCTTCGGGATGCGCCTGCAGGAAGCCCTGGAACAGCTGCGCCGATTCCGCGTAGCGGCCGCCCTTGAGCGCATCGAAGGCGGTCTCGTAGGAACCGCGCTCGTCGGCGCTGTTCGCCAGCAGGCCGGGGTCGCCATGGACCGACGGCGGCGTGTCGCGGGGCGCGGGCGCCGTCGCGGCGGGTGCCGTCGACGACGTGGCCGGGACCTCGCCGATCGCCGGCGGCAGCGTACCGCCGCCTTCGAGCCGGTTCAGGCGGCCGTCGAGATCGAGGTACTGGCTGCGGCTGGTCGACTTGAGCTGATCGTTCTGCTGCTGCAGCTCTTCGATCTGCGAACGCAGCGCCTGTACTTCCGAACGCAGCTGGGTCAGCTGGTTGAGCAGGTCGACGTTGCCGCGGTTGTCCGCGGCCCGCTGTTCGAGCACGGCCACGCGATCGGCCAGGCTCGCCCGCTGCTGTGCGGACGCAGGCGCGGCGGCCACGAGGGCCGCCGCGAACACGATGGAAACGAAGGATCCGCGCATCGCTGCCTGCTTACTTCGCCGTGTAGACGATCTCGACGCGGCGGTTGCGGGCCCAGCAGTCCTCGCTGGACTCGGTGCAGGTCGGGCGCTCCTCGCCGTAGCTGACCACGGTCAGCTGGGCGCCGGAACCGCCGTTGGCCTGCAGGGCCGACGACACGGCATTGCCGCGGCGCTCGCCCAGGCCGAGGTTGTACTCGCGGCTGCCGCGCTCGTCGGCATTGCCTTCGAGGGTGATGCGGGACGACGGGCGGTCGCGCAGGTACTTGGCGTGGCAGGACATGGCGGCCTGGAACTCGGGGCGCAGCGCGTCCTGGTCGAGGTCGAAGTACACCACGCGCTGGCGCAGGCAGGCGTCGGTGTCGAGGTCGGACGGGCCATACGCGCCCGGGGTGGTCGGACCGGTGTCGGTCACGCCGCCGGTGGACGGGCCGGTGTCGGGCGGGGTTTCCTTGACCTTTTTCGAACAGGCGGCAGCGGCCACGCACATCAGTGCGATCAGCAGCACCTTGCCAACCACGGCGGTCTTGTTGGTATTCATCTCGTCGATCCTCGGGCGTTGAAACGGACGTTCAGGTTGATGGACTGGCTGTGCAGATCATGTCAGCGCTGGGAACGGTAAGGACCCCAGGCCGGCTCGCGCACGTCGCCGTCCGCGAGGACAAGGCGCTGACGGACGCGACCATCGGCCGAAACAGCATACAGGACGCCCCTGCGTCCTTCACGCGCCGCATACAAGATCATGCTGGCGTTGGGGGCGAAGCTCGGCGACTCGTCCAGCGACCCCGGGGAAATCGTCGACCAGCGCGGCGAGCCCATGCTGCGGTCCATCACCGCGATCCGGTAGGTATTGCCCGAACCCTGGGCCACGGCGATCTTCTGGCCGTCCCAGGAAATGCTCGGGTCGGCGTTGTAGCTGCCCTCGAACGTGACCCGGGTGGCACCCCCGCCCGAGGCCGGTGCCTGGTAGACCTGCGGACGGCCGCCGCGGTCGGAGGTGAAGTAGAGGCTGTTGCCGTCCGGGCTCCACACCGGGGAGGTGTCGATGCCGAACTGGTTGGTGATCTGGGTCAGCGCCTTGCTGCCGAGGTTCATCACGTAGATCTCGGGATTGCCGCTGCGCGAGAGCGTCAGCGCCAGCCGGCTGCCGTCGGGCGAGAACGCCGGGCCGCTGTTGATGCCGCGGAAGCTGGAGACCAGTTCGCGACCGCCGGTGGTGATGTCCTGGATGTAGATCGACGAGTTGCCGCGCTCGAAGCTGACGTAGGCCAGCTTGCGGCCGTCCGGGCTCCAGGCCGGCGACAGCAGCGGCTCGTTCGAGCGCACCACCGTCTGCGGGTTGTAGCCGTCGGCGTCGGCGACCATCAGCGCATAGCGGCTGCCGGGCCCGGTGCCGGTGGCGGTGACGTAGGCGATGCGGGTCCAGAAGGCACCGCGCACGCCGAGGATCTTCTCGTAGATCGCGTCGGCCATCTGGTGGGCGACGTCGCGCATGGCGTTGGCGCGGGCGGTCATCGCCAGCCCGAGCAGGCGCTGCTGCTTGGCGACGTCGAACAGTTCGTACTCGACCCGGTAGCTGCCTTCGGCCGCATCGACCACCCGGCCGACGACGAGGAAGTCCTGGCGCAGCGCGCGCCACGCCGGGTAGTCGACCTCGGCGCCGGTGGTCGGGCGGCTGGTGATGTCGCGCTCGGGCAGGGTGCGGAACTGGCCGGAGCGCTCGAGGTCGGCGCGCACCACCGCGGCCACGTCGGTCTGCGGCGCGGTGGCGGAGCCCTGGTAGGGCATCGGCACGACCGCGATCGGCAGCGCCGAGGCGTTGCCGCCGATGATGTCGATCTCCAGTCCCTGCTGCTGCGCGGCCGCGGCGAACGGCAGCAGCAGCGCGAGCACGGCGAGCATCCAGCGTTTGGCGAAGATCATCGGAGGTTCCCTGATACGGTTCGGATTGGGGCGGCGACAGCTTGGCCGCGAATCGTCGCGGGAAGATGAACGGCGCCGGACTCCGGAACGGGCGGGCCCATGTCGTTTCACGCACCCGCCGGTCCGCGGGGGCAGGCGATCTGCACCTTGCAAGGAGCGACCGCCTGTTCCTTCTCCGCTTGCGGAGGAAGAGCCTGCCGTTGACATGTGGCCGGGATTGGGGCGAGACACGGCACCGGGCTTTCGCCGCGAAGAGCGCCCCCACCCCAACCCTCCCCCGCAGGCGGGGGAGGGAGCCAGAGGCCGCAGCTTTTAGCTCCCTCCCCCGCCTGCGGGGGAGGGTTGGGGTGGGGGCCAGAGGCCGCGCTGAGGGCGCCCCTGCGGAAAACGCCGGGTCAACGATCCTGCGCGGTGAAGTTGAGCAGCAGCGTCCGCTGGAACACCGATTCGAAGCCGGCGTACGGCAGCGGCTGCGCCTTCAGCACCGCCGCCTCGACCGAGCGCCGGCCGAGTTCGTCGTAGGGACAGGAGGGATCGACCTCGGCCGATACCACTTCGCCCCCGGGGATCTGGCGGATGACGATCCGGCAGCGCTGCCCGATCGGCACGGTTTCCGGCCGCGTCCAGTTGCGCAGGATCGCTTCCTGCAGCGCCGCGGCGTAGCGCGCCGCGAGTCCGGTATCGACGCCCTGGTTGCCCGGTGGCGGCGGTGCTGTCGCGGCGGCCTGCTGCGAGGCCTGCCGCGCTTCGCGATCGGCGATCTGCTGCAGGCGCTGCTGGGACTGGCGCTGCTCGCGCTCGAGTTTCTCGCGCTCGGCGCGGATCTTCTCGAGCTGCTGCTGCGCCAGCCGGCGCTTCTGCTCGGCTTCCTCCTGGCGCTTGCGCTCGGTCAGGTCGATCTGCTCCTGCCGGCGCTTCTCCTCCTGCTCGCGCTCCACGCGCGCGCGCTCGGCTTCGGCGTCGCGGCGCACCTCCTCCTGGTCGACCGGCGCCGGCTCGGGCACGCGCTCCTGCGGCACCGGCTGCTGCTCGACCGGCGCCTCCTGCGGCACCGACTCGGGAATCGGCTGCGGCGGCGGCGCGACGTCCTCCACCGCGGGTTCGGGCAGCGGCTGCACGATCGGCTCGGGCAGCGGCTCGGGTTCGATCGCCAGCGCGCGCTCCACCGCACGCTGGTCGGTACTGGACACGTCCAGCACCGCTTCCATCGACGGCGCGCCGGCCACGCTGATGCGGTCCGGGTCCCAGGTCAGCAGCGGCGACAGCAGCAGGATCGCCAGCACCAGCAGGTGCACGCCGACGGCCCAGGCCAGCGCACGGCCCAGGCCTTCGTCCTGCGGCGCGGCAGGACGCTGGAAGGCTTCAGCGTGCATTGCTCCCCGAATCCGTCAGGAGGCTGACGTTGCTGACGTTCGCCGCGCGCAGCACGTCCATCGCGTCGAGCACGTTCTGGTACGGCGCGTCGCCCTGCGCGGCGACCATCACGCGGAAATCGTTGCCCTGCTGCGCGCGGATCGGCGCCAGCAGCGTCTCCATCTGCGCGGCGTCGATCACCCGCGGACGCTCGTCGCCGGGCAGCTTCAGGCCCAGCCGCCCGTCGGGATAGGCGATGACGATCACCGGGTCCTGGCGGTCCTGGGTGGCGCGTGCCTGCGACGAGGGCAGCTTGACGTCCACGCTCAGCGTCAGCAGCGGTGCGGTGACCATGAAGATGATCAGCAGCACCAGCATCACGTCGATGTAAGGCACGACGTTGATCTCGGACTTCAGCTTGCGCCGCTTGCGGTGGATGATGCCTCCGGCCATCGGAATCCCCCGCCTACTCGACCGAGCTCTGGCGCTGCAGGATGGTGCTGAATTCCTCGGCGAAGCTCTCGTAGCGCACCGAGAGCCGCTCGACGCGGGTGGTGAAGCGGTTGTAGGCCCACACCGCCGGGATCGCGACGAACAGGCCGATGGCGGTGGCGAACAGCGCCTCGGAAATGCCGGGCGCGACCGCGGCGATGCCGGTCTGCTCGCCGCTGTTGAGCATGTCGTGCATCGTGACCATGATCCCGAACACGGTGCCCACCAGGCCCACGTACGGCGCGGTGGAACCGATGTTGGCCAGCAGTTCGAGGTTGCGCTCGAGCTGGTCGGCCTCGCGCGTGTAGCTCACGCGCATCGCGCGTTGCGCGCCCTCAAGCTGCGCGCGGTCGTCGAAGCCGCGCTTGTCGCGCAGCCGGGCGTACTCGCGGAAACCCGATTCGAAGATCGCCTCGAGACCGCTGACCCTGCGGTTGCGGTCGGTCGCGGCGGAATACAGCTTGCCCAGGTCGGCTCCGGACCAGAACCGGTTCTCGAACTCGTCGGCCTCGCGGTTGGCGAGCTTGAAGATCCGCGCCTTGCGGAAAATGATGACCCAGCTGATCAGCGACCCGGCCAGCAGCAGCAGCACGATCAGCTGCACGGGCAGGCTGGCCTTGAGCATCAGGTCGATGTAGTTGATGCCCTCGTGGGCCGTCGCGGCGGCGGCGTTGGCGGTGTCGGCCAGCGCCGTCGTGGTAGTGGCGGCGTCTTCCGGAAGCGGCTCGATTTCTGTGGCCTGCAGCAGCATCGCGAGGGGGATCATTCGTCTTCGGCTCCGGGTTCGACGAGTCGGGTCAGGTCCTGGTACAGCACATCGGGGATCGCACGCGGGCGGAACGTGGACGCCTCCAGCGCCGCGCAACGCACCTCCGCATCCACCAGCAGTTCGCCCCCGCGCAGGATCGACTGCGCGAACACGATGCTGGCGCGGCGGCACCGGCTCAGTGCCGCCGTCACCTGCAGCGCGTCGTCCAGCCGCGCGGGCCTGCGGAAATCGATCCGCATCGCCCGCACCACGAACACGAGGCCGTGCGCCGTGCGCAGCGCCTCCTGGCCGTGCCCCAGCGCGCGCATCCATTCGGTGCGCGCGCGTTCGAGGAACGCGAGGTACTGCGCGTGGTACACCACGCCACCAGCGTCGGTATCTTCCCAGTAGACCCTTGTCGGAAGGCTGAACGGCCGGGAATCGGGAATCGGGAGTCGGGAATCGGGGCTCAAAGGCGGTTCTCCGGCATCGGCCAGGCTCGATGATCGTGGGACGGCAGCGTCAAAACAGCTCTTCCGACTCCCCATTCCCGACTCCCGATTCCCGCAGCGGCTGCAGCCCAAGATGCCGCCAGGCCTTCACCGTCGCCATCCGACCGCGCGCGGTGCGCACCAGGAAGCCCTGCTGGATCAGGTAGGGCTCGATCACGTCCTCGAGCGTGCCGCGCTCCTCGCTGAGCGCCGCGGCCAGCGAGTCGACGCCGACCGGGCCGCCGTCGAAGTTCTCGATGATCAGGTTGAGCAGGCGGCGGTCGAGGTCGTCGAAACCCTCAGGATCGACCTTGAGCATCTTCATGGCCGCGTCGGCGACCTCCTGGTCGATGTGCCCGCCTGCGCGCACCTGGGCGTAGTCGCGCACGCGGCGCAGCAGGCGGTTGGCGATGCGCGGGGTGCCGCGGGCGCGGCGCGCGATCTCGACCGCGCCCTCGTCGGCGCAGTCGATGTCGAGGATGCGCGCCGCGCGACGCACGATCCGGCCCAGTTCCTCGGCGCTGTAGAACTCCAGCCGCTGCACGATGCCGAAGCGGTCGCGCAGCGGTGCGGTCAGCAGGCCGGCGCGGGTGGTCGCGCCGATCAGGGTGAACGGCGGCAGGTCGATCTTGATCGAACGCGCGGCCGGGCCCTCGCCGATCATGATGTCGAGCTGGAAATCCTCCATCGCCGGGTACAGCACTTCCTCGACCACGGGCGAGAGGCGGTGGATCTCGTCGATGAACAGCACGTCGAACGGCTGCAGGTTGGTCAGCAGCGCGGCGAGGTCGCCGGCCTTCTCGATCACCGGCCCGGAGGTCGTCCGCAGGTTCACGCCGAGCTCGTTGGCGATGACGTGGCTGAGCGTGGTCTTGCCCAGGCCCGGCGGGCCGAAGATCAGGACGTGGTCGAGGGCCTCGGAGCGGCGTTTCGCGGCCTCGATGTAGATCGACATCTGCTCGCGCACCGGCTGCTGGCCGAGGTACTCGTCGAGCCGTTTCGGGCGGATGCTGGCCTCGATGGCGTCGTCCTCGCGGGTGGCGCCGGCGGCGATGATGCGGTGTTCTTCCATCGCGCTATGGTCGCATGGCGGTTGGGTGGGTGCATCGGCTGGCCCCCACCCCAGCCCTCCCCCGCAGGCGGGGGAGGGAGCGGGACGCGGCGGCTTTTGGCCCCCTCCCCCGCCTGCGGGGGAGGGCTGGGGAGGGGGCAACCGTTCCGACTGCTGCCCGGAGACCCCGCGGCCAACCCTTTCCCGCCTAATCGTCACCCGCGATCGCCGGCAGCGCCTGCACCCCCTGCGGCACGCCGTCCATGTTCGGCAGCCGATGCGCGATGCCCTTGTGGCAGTCGATGCAGGTGGCCTGCCCGGTGCCGAGGTAGGTGCGGTGGACCAGCGCGGCGCGGCTGCCCTGCCGGGTGATGTCCATCGAGTCGTAGTCGTGGCAGTTGCGGCATTCCAGCGAATCGTTGGCCTTCAGCCGCGCCCACTCGTGCGTGGCCAGCACCAGGCGCTCGTCGAGGAACTTCTCGCGGGTGTTGATGGTGCCGAAGATCTTGCCCCAGACCTCCTTGGAGGCCTGCATCTTGCGCGCGATCTTGTCGGTCCAGTCGTGCGGCACGTGGCAGTCCGGGCAGGTGGCGCGCACGCCGGAGCGGTTGCTGTAGTGGATCGTGGTCTTGAGCTCCTCGAACACGTTGTCTCGCATCTCGTGGCAGCTGGTGCAGAACGCCTCGGTATTGGTCGCCTCCAGCGCGGTGTTGAAGCCGCCCCAGAACACGATGCCGGCGATGAACCCGCCCAGGGTCAGGAAGCCCAGGCTCAGGGTCTTCGCCGGCGTGTTGAACTGCCGCCAGAACGTGCCCAGCACGTCGACGGCCCGGCGCACCAGCTTCATTGGCCGCGCTCCGAGCGCAGCACCTCGTCGATGTCCCTGAAGCCATTGGCCACCAGCGGCTGCGCGTCGGTCTGCACCACGTGGCACTGCACGCAGAAGTAGCGCCGCGGCGAGACCTCGGCCAGGAACTGGTCGTCGCGGTCCATGTAGTGGGTGACGCTGATCTCGGGCGCCTGGAACTGCGCGGCGTTGCTGCGCGCGTGGCAGAGCATGCAGCGGTTGGAGTTGAGGTCGACCTGGTAGCCGTCGATGCTGTGCGGGATGGTCGGCGGCTGCATCGGGTAGGCGCGGCCGCGGCGGCGGTCGAAGTTCTCCACCGCGGCCATCGGCAGCGGCGTGACCTCGGCGGCGATCGGCACGTGCCGGCGCAGGGCGTCGATGTCCTGCGCCGGGTTGCCGCGCGCGCCGACCTCCGGCGCCGGCGCGACGACCTTTTGCTGCGGCTCGCGCTCGCCGCAGGCCGCCAGCACCAGCACGATCGCGATGGCGAAGCCCTCCGGGATCCGGCGCATGTCAGGCTCCCACCGCGACGACCCTGGCCGCGCATTTCTTGAAGTCGGTCTGCTTCGAGATCGGGTCGGTCGCGTCCAGCGTGACCTTGTTGATCAGCTGTGCGGCGTCGAACCAGGGCACGAAGATCATCCCGCGCGGCATCCGGTTGCGCCCGCGCGTCTCCACCCGGGTGCGCATGGCCCCGCGACGGGACGCCACCGACACCTCGTCGCCGCGCTTGAACCCCCGCGCGCGCGCATCGTCGGGATGCATGAACACCACCGCCGACGGGAAGCTGCGGTACAGCTCGGGCACGCGCATGGTCATCGAACCCGAATGCCAGTGTTCGAGCACGCGGCCGGTGACCAGCCACAGGTCGTATTCCTCGTCCGGCGATTCGGCCGGCGGCTCGTAGGGCAGCGCCCAGATCACCGCCCTGCCGTCCGGGTTGCCGTAGAACTCGAAGCCCTTGCCGGGCTTGACGTAGGGATCGCTGCCCTCGCGATAGCGCCAGCGCGTCTCCTTGCCGTCCACCACCGGCCAGCGCAGGCCGCGCTCCTGGTGGTAGCGGTCGAAGGGCGCGAGGTCGTGGGCGTGGCCGCGGCCGAATTCGGCGTATTCCTCGAACAGGCCCTTCTGCACGTAGAAGCCGAAGGCCTCGGCCTCGCGGTTGGCGTAGCCTTCCTCGATCTCGTCCACGCCGAAGGCGTCGACCTTGCCGTTGCGGTAGAGCACGTCGAACAGGGTCTTGCCCTTGAACTCCGGATGCCCGGCGAGGATCTCCGCCGGCCAGCACTCGTCGGTGGTGAAACGCCTGGAGAATTCCATCAGCTGCCACAGGTCCGACTTCGCCTCGCCCGGCGCATCCACCAGCTGGTGCCAGAAGTGGGTGCGGCGCTCGGCGTTGCCGTAGGCGCCCTCCTTCTCCACCCACATCGCCGAGGGCAGGATCAGGTCGGCGGCCTGGCAGGTGACGGTGGGATAGGCGTCGGAGACGACGATGAAGTTGTCGGGGTTGCGGTAGCCCGGGTAGCCCTCCTCCAGGAGATTCGCGCCCGCCTGCATGTTGTTGTTGACCTGCACCCAGTAGGCATTGAGCTTGCCGTCCTTGAGCGCGCGGTTCTGCTCGACCGCGTGGTAGCCGATCTTGTCCTTGATGATCCCGTGCGGGATCTTCCAGATCTCCTCGGCGTGGTGGCGGTGCTCGGGATTGGTCACGACCATGTCGGCCGGCAGGCGGTGGCTGAAGGTACCGACCTCGCGCGCGGTCCCGCAGGCGGACGGTTGCCCGGTCAGCGAGAACGGGCTGTTGCCCGGCGTGGCGATCTTCCCGGTCAGCAGGTGGATGTTGTAGACCATGTTGTTGGCCCAGGTGCCGCGCGTGTGCTGGTTGAAGCCCATGGTCCAGAACGACATCACCTTGATGCCCGGATCGGCGTACAGCTCGGCCAGCTTCTGCAGCCAGCCGCGCTCGACGCCGGTCATCTCCACCGCCTTGTCCAGCGTGTACGGCGCGACGAAGCGCGCGAACTCGTCGAAGTCGATCGGCGTGCCGCCGTTGGCGTCGTCGGCGTTCTTCGCGGCCACCTGCAGCGGATGCTCGGGGCGCAGGCCGTAGCCGATGTCGTCGTTGCCGCGCTTGAACGTCGTGTGCCTGTCGACGAACTCGCGGTTGACCTTGCCCGACCTGATGATGTGGTTGGCGATGTAGTTCAGGATCACCAGGTCGGTCTGCGGCTTGAACACGATCGGGATGTCGGCCAGGTCGAAGCTGCGGTGCTCGAAGGTCGACAGCACCGCGACCTTGACGTGCGGGTTCGACAGCCGGCGGTCGGTCACCCGCGTCCACAGGATCGGGTGCATCTCGGCCATGTTCGAGCCCCAGAGCACGAAGGCATCGGCGGCCTCGATGTCGTCGTAGCAGCCCATCGGCTCGTCCATGCCGAAGGTGCGCATGAAGCCGGTCACCGCCGAGGCCATGCAGTGGCGCGCGTTGGGATCGATGTGGTTGCTGCGGAAGCCCGCCTTCATCAGCTTGTTGGCGGCATAGCCCTCCCACACCGTCCACTGCCCGGAGCCGAACATGCCGATGCCGTCGCCGCCCTTGGCCTTGAGCACGGCCTTGAACTTCCCGGCCATCACGTCGAAGGCCTCGTCCCAGCTCACCGGGGTGAAGTCGCCGTCCTTCGCGTAAACGCCATCGCGTTTGCGCAGCAGCGGCGTGGTCAGGCGGTCGGCGCCGTACATCACCTTCGACAGGAAGTAGCCCTTGACGCAGTTCAGGCCGCGGTTGACCTCGGCGTGCACGTCGCCGTGGGTGGCGACCACGCGGCCGCTGCGCACCGCGACGTTGATGCCGCAGCCGGTGCCGCAGTAGCGGCATGGCGCCTTGCTCCACTTGAGCTTCTGGTCGCCTTCCATCACCACGTCCGCGACCTGTGCGGGCAGCGGCAGGCCCGCGGCGATGGCGGCGCTGGCGATGGCGCTGTTGCGGATGAATTCGCGGCGGCTGGTGCTCATCGCGGCAGCTCCTGTGTTCCGTTTTCCGGTTCGTCATCGGGCCGCGGCTGCGGCTCGACGTGGTGGTAGACGAGGTTGACCGCGAGCACGCCCGGCACTGCCTGCAGCAGGTCGATGCTCGCCATCAGGCCGGCGGTGCCGTCGCTTTCCTGCAGCAGCACGCTGCGGGTGTCGTCCTGCATTGCGAGTTCGAGGCCGTCCGCCACGCCGATCGCATCGGCGAGTGCGGGCAGCGCTTCGCGCCGGTGGCGCACCACCAGGCTGGCGACGTGCCATTCGCGTGCGGCATCAGGCATGGGCGACCTCCTCGCGCGCCGGCGCAGGCGCGATGGCGTCGACAGGAGATGCAGGCACGCGGGCCTCGCAGCCGTCGCAGGTATCGATCAATCGGGATTCGTCCGGCGCCCGGCGCGAACGCAGCGCCGGTACTGTCCGCAGGCGGCCGCGCCGTGGGGTTCCGCGGCTTCGATCGACATGGCCTGGTGCCGGGGCGGGCATTGCGCGACGCCTCAGCCGCCCGGAGGCCCGGGTGGTCCGGCGAACATCTGCCAGATCCAGACGGCGAACCCGTAGCCGCCGACGATCATGACCGAAAGCACCGGGAACAGCACCACGGTGATGAAAAGGAACAACAGCAGTTCCCGGCGCTTGCTTGGCTGGCCCGCCTTCGTATCCAAGGCATTACTCCCGCGAGGGAATCCGGCTTGCTGCGGCCTAGCCTACGCCGACATGACGACAAGTCCAAGCGCGGGGTTCGTTCCTGCGTGGGGCACCGCACCCTTCGCCAGGTACATGCCACCTGTCTTGCGCATCGACACAGAGCTTCCAGTCGGTCGTGATTGCTCGATCGAGGATTTGCGCGACCGGACCGGCTCAGGCCTGCGACTGGAACGACCCGGCCGCCAGTTCGAACGAACGGAGGCGCGCATCGTGATCGAAGATGTTGGCGGTCAGCATCAGCTCGTCCGGACGATGCCGCGCGACGAACGCCGCGATGCCCTCGCGCACGTCGTCCGCATCGCCGACCACGGCGCAGGCCAGCGCCTGTTCGACCATGGCCTTTTCCTGCGGCGTCCAGAACGCCTCGATGTCGTCGATCGGCGGCGGGATCAGCCCCGGCGCGCCGCGGCGCAGGCGTACGAAGCTCTGTTGCTGGGTGGTGAACAGCCGCTGCGCCTGCGCGCGCGTGTCCGCTGCCACTACGTTGAGCGCCAGCATCGCATGCGGCGCGCGCAGGCGCTTCGAAGGCTTGAAATCGCGATGGTACAGCGCCAGCGCCTCGGTCATCGCCGCCGGCGCGAAGTGCGAGGCAAACGCGTACGGCAGCCCCAGCGCCGCGGCCAGCTGCGCGCCGAACAGGCTGGAGCCGAGGATCCACACCGGCACGTCGATCCCGGCGCCCGGCACCGCCTGCACCGGCTGCCCGGGCTGCGCCGGTTCGAAATAGCGCAGCAGCTCCATGACGTCCGACGGAAAGGCATCGGCGCCGGCGTAGTAGCGGCGCAGCGCCTTGGTGGTCGGCTGGTCCGTGCCCGGCGCCCGGCCGAGGCCGAGGTCGATGCGGCCCGGATGCAGCGAAGCGAGCGTACCGAACTGCTCGGCCACCTGCAGCGGCGCGTGGTTGGGCAGCATCACCCCGCCCGCGCCGACGCGGATGGTCGAGGTGCCGCCGGCGATGTGCCCGATCAGCACCGCGGTCGCCGCGCTGGCGATACCCGGCATGTTGTGGTGCTCGGCCAGCCAGTAGCGCGTATAGCCGAGCGCCTCGGCGTGGCGCGCGAGGTCGAGCGAGTTCGCGAACGCCTGCGCGGGCGTGCTGCCTTCACAGACGGGGGCGAGGTCGAGCAGGGAGTACGGGATCATCGGGATAGTGGGCGATGGCATTGCGCGTGACATGGGGACGCGACGGGAGGATTCCATGGGGCCGCATGGCCTTCTGCGTTCCGGCCTTGACCCAAGCCCATGTCCTGTAGGAGCGGCTTCAGCCGCGACCGGGATGCGACGGGATCGGACAACGGGTCGCGGCTGAAGCCGCTCCTACGGTCTTCCGGCCGGATCGATGGCGGGAATTCAGATCTCGACCTGCGCGCCGAGTTCGACCAGCCGGTTGCCCGGGATCCGGAAGAACTGGTTCGCCGGCGCGGCGTTGCGGTGCATCAGCGCGAACAGCTTGTCGCGCCAAACCGGCATGCCGCGTTTGGCGCTGGCGACGATGGTCTCGCGGCTGACGAAGTAGGTCGTTTCCATCGGGTCGAAGCTGAGGTCGCCCTGGTCGCAGGAGCGCATCAGCGCCAGCGGCACGTCCGGGGTTTCCATGAAGCCGAAACGCACGATCACGCGGTAGAAGTCGTCGCCGATCGACTCGATCTTCAGCCGCTTGTCCGCCGCCGCGTACGGCACGCTCAGGGTCTCCGCGGTCAGGAACACGTTGCGCTCGTGCAGCACCTTGTTGTGCTTGAGGTTGTGCATCAGCGCGTGCGGCACCACGCCCTTGTCGCTGGTCAGGAACACCGCCGTGCCCGGCACCCGCACCGGCGGCGCCAGCATCAGGCCGGGGATGAACGCGTCGAGGCGGATGCCTTCCTTCTGCACTTCCTCGTGCAGGATCTGGCGGCCGCGCCGCCAGGTGCGCAGCAGGACGAACAGCACGATCCCCAGCACCACCGGGAACCACGCACCCTGCAGCACCTTGGCGCCGTTGGCGACGAGGAACGCCACGTCGATCACCAGGAACAGCCCGCACAGCGGCAGCACCCAGCGCCGCCAGTTGGGCCACAGCGCACGCGCCACGATCGCCAGCAGCAGGGTGTCGATCAGCATCGTCGCCGACACCGAGATGCCGTAGGCCGCCGCCAGCGCCGACGAGGTGCGGAAGCTCAGCACCAGGCCGATGACGATGACCATCATCGTCCAGTTGATTCCCGGGATGTATATCTGGCCGATGGTGTCGCGGGAGGTGTGCCGGATCCGCATCCGCGGGATGTAGCCCAGCTGCATCGCCTGGCGCGCGATCGAATAGCCGCCGGTGATCACCGCCTGCGAGGCGATCACGGTCGCCATCGTCGCCAGCACCAGCATCGGCCAGCGCGCCCAGTCCGGTACGCCGACGTAGAACGGGTTGCGGATCGCGCCGGGGTCCTCCAGCACCAGCGCGCCCTGGCCGAGGTAGTTGAGCATCAGCGACGGCAGCACGAAGAAGTACCAGGCGTAGCGGATCGGCCTCGCGCCGAAATGGCCCATGTCGGTGTAGATCGCCTCGCCGCCGGTGACCGCCAGTACCACCGCCCCGAGGATGAAGATGCCGCCCCAGCTGTGCTCGACGAAGAACCGCGCCGCCCACCACGGGTTGACCGCGTGCAGCACTTCGGGCTCGTGCAGGATGTTCATCACCCCCAGCACCGCGAGCGTGACGAACCATAGCACCGTGATCGGGCCGAACACCTTGCCGACCCTGGCGGTGCCGAAGCGCTGGGTGGCGAACAGCGCGACCAGCACCAGCACCGTGATCGGCACGATCCAGTGGTGCAGGCCCGGCGCCACGACTTCCAGGCCCTCGACCGCCGACAGCACCGAGATCGCCGGCGTGATCACGCCGTCGCCGAAGAACAGCGCCGCGCCGAGGATGCCGAGGATGCCGACCCCGTACGCGGTGCGCGAATCCTTCGGGAAGCAGCGCTGCGCCAGCGCCATCAGCGCCATGATGCCGCCCTCGCCGTCGTTGTCGGCGCGCATGATGATGGTCACGTACTTGAGCGTGACCACGATCGTCAGCGACCAGAAGATCATCGACAGCACGCCGAGCACGGTGTCGTGGTTGGCGACCAGCCCGTAGTGCGGCGAGAACGCCTGCCGGATGGTGTACAGCGGGCTGGTGCCGATGTCGCCGAAGACGACGCCGATGGCGCCGACGACGAGCCCGAACAGGCCGATCCTGCCGTGGCCGTGCGGATGGGCGCCGTGTCCCGTGGCGGGCTTGCCTGCAGCTTGCGACATGTCGAGGGTCGACCGGCGACAGTGGGGGCTGTCAGCGAAGCGCGGACTGTAGCGCTTTTCGGATGATGGTTTCGGCGCGGTCGCCGTCGGCCGCGGCGGCCCTGGCCATCTTCTGCGCCTCGGCCGGCTTGTAGCCGAGCTGCTGCAGGGCGACCGTCGCCTCGGACAGCGGGTCGGCCGGCGCCTGGCCGGCGCCGGTCATGGCCACGCCGCCCACGAAGTCCGCGGCGCGGTCGCGCAGTTCCACCACGATGCGCTCGGCGGTCTTCTTGCCGATGCCGGGGATCCTGGTCAGCGCCGCGACGTCGCCGGACTGCACCAGCAGCGCGAACTGGCCGACCGAAGCGCCCGACAGCACCGCCAGCGCGATCTTCGCGCCGATGCCGCTGACCTTCTGCACGTCGCGGAACAGGCGGCGCTCGGCCTCGGTGAGGAAGCCGTACAGCGAAACGCTGTCCTCCTTCTGCGCGTAGTGGGTGAACAACGCCACCTCGCGGCCGACTTCCGGCAGGTCGTAGAAGGTGCTCATCGGCGCCTCCAGTTCGTAGCCGACGCCGTTGACGTCGACGACGAGCCAGGGGGGCTGCTTGTGGACGAGGATGCCCTTCAAACGTCCGATCATCTGCGTGTCCCCATCGCCGTTGCCGTCATCCCAGCGAAAGCTGGGATCCATTTCGCTTCCGAGGCTGCAGATGCAAGGTCAACATGGATCCCTGCTTTCGCAGGGATGACGACTTCGCAGGCCGCCGGCCATTCCTGACGATTCATTTCCGGCTCCAGGCCTGCTGCGTACTGACGCCCAGCCGCCGCGCGGTGGCGCGCACGTGCGCATGGGTGATGGCGATCGCCAGCGCATCGGCGGCGTCGGCCTGCAGCTTGCCGTGCAGGTTGAGCATGATCCCGACCATGTGCTGGATCTGCGCCTTCTCGGCGCCGCCGCGGCCGACCAGGGCCAGCTTCACTTCCTTCGCCGCGTACTCGTGCACCGGCAGGTCGCGCAGCACCACCGCGCTGATCGCGGCGCCGCGCGCCTGGCCGAGCTTGAGCGCGGAATCCGGATTGCGCGCGAGGAACACGCGTTCGATCGCGACTTCCTGAGGCCGCCACTGCTCGATCACCTCCGACAGGCCCAGCAGCAGTCGCTTGAGCCGCACGGAGAAATCGCCCTCGCCCAGCAGCACCAGCGCGGTATTGAACACGTGCGTCGCCCGCCCCGCCTCGTCGACGTCGATGATGCCGATGCCGGTGTGCCGGGAGCCGGGATCGATGCCGAGGATGCGGGTCATGCGGCGGGAATCGGGAGTCGGGAATCGGGAATCGCAAAAGCGGTCGCACAAACGCATCGGGAACCGCCCTTCGACGATTCCCGACTCCCGACTCCCGATTCCCGCCAATCAGCCATACGCCTCGTCGGCCAGTTCGGCATTCGAATAGACGTTCTGCACGTCGTCCATGTCCTCCAGCCAGCGCAGCAGCTTCACCACCTGCTGCGCGGTTTCGCCGTCGACCGCGATGTCGTTGTCGGCGCGCATGGTCACCTCGGCCAGTTCCGGCGCGAGGCCGGCGGACTCCATCGCCTGCTTGACCCCGGCGAAGGACTCGGGCGAGGTCAGCACGTCGATCGCGCCGTCATCGGGATAGACCACCACGTCGTCGGCACCGCCCTCGATCGCGGCGTCGGTGATCTTCTCCTCGTCCGCGCCCGGGCCGTACGACAGCACGCCCAGCTTCCTGAACATGAAGGCCACGGAACCTTCGGTGCCGAGGTTGCCGCCGAACTTGCCGAAGGCATGGCGCACGTCGGCCACGGTGCGCACGCGGTTGTCGGTCAGGCAGTCGACGATCACCGCGACGCCGCCGGGTGCGTAGCCCTCGTAGCGGATCTCCTCGTACTCGACGCCTTCCAGTTCGCCGGTCGCCTTCTTGATCGCGCGCTCGATCACGTCCTTGGACATGTTGACCGACAGACCCTTGTCGATCGCGGCGCGCAGGCGCGGGTTGCCGCCGGGATCGCCGCCGCCGGCGCGGGCGGCGACGCCGATCTCGCGGATGATCTTGGTGAAGATCTTGCCGCGCTGCGCGTCGACGGCGTTCTTGCGTGCTTCGATGGAAGGACCGCGTCCCATGGATTGGCCAGTGCGTACGGGAAAGCGCGAATTATACGTTCGGCCGCGGCTGCGGATGTTCGAAGTGGCCGTCGCGCAGGAACGCCGCTGCCTGCCGCGCGGCCTCGGGCGACAGCACCAGCCCGCTGTGGCTCGACGCCACCAGGCAGTGGTCGCACAGGCCGGGCAACCTGGTTTCCTCGAGGCCCACGGTGCCGTCCGAGGCCGTGTCCACGGCGGCCAGCAGCCGCCCCACCCCGCGCGGCACGTTGCCCGCCACCATCCCGACCTGCGCCGATCCGTCCCACTGCTCGAAGCCGCGCAGCAGCAATCCGGCGCTGCGGCCGAGCACCGGCGCCGACCAGCGATGCGCGCCGAGCGCGCGCGCCGTGCCGCTGCCGCGCAGCGGCGAACCGAGGCAGACCACGCGCCGCACCGCCAGGTCGGGCGCGCGGCGCAGCGCTTCGAGCGCCATCAGGCCGCCGAGGCTGTGGCCGACGATGTCGACCTCCGGCCCGCGCCGCAGCCGCTCGATCAGCGCAGGCAGCGCGCGCTCCGGCCCGCCGACCACGCTGGGATAGCCCCAGATCTCGGGCGCGAAGCCTTCCGCGCGCAGGCGCGCGGCCAGCGGCGCAAGCCACAGCTTCGCGTTCCAGATGCCGTGCAGGAGCAGGACCGGGGGCGCGTCGGGCGGCGTCGAGGTGTCGCGGGGGGAAGGCATGCGTCGATTGGGCCGTGTCATGGCCGCGATGCGCAAGCCCGGCGGTCCGTCCGCGGCGATGTTCCCGCCAACGTGGCGCCCGGCGACGCCGCCGGTCGACGCAGGATGAACCCGGGGTCGCGGGGTGCCGACCGGAAGGGGACTCAGGAACTGGGCGCGTCAGTGGACTTGGCGCTGACCCGGTCGCCCGGCGCCAGCAGCGCGTTCGGCGCCAGCACCACGACATCGCCGGGCGCCAGCCCCGACACGATCTCGACCTCGCCGCCGAGGTTGCGGCCCAGCGTGACCGCGGCGTAGTCGAGCACCGAGTCCTCGCCCAGGCGCGCCACCCGCGCGCCCTCCGCGCCCTGCACCACCGCGCTGACCGGCACCACGACGGTCGAAGCTGCGCGCGGCACCTTCAGCGTGACCTCGCCGATCATGCCCGCGGGAATGCGCTCGCCGGGGTTGGGCAGGCGCAGCTCGACGCGCATGCCGCCCGCCTCGCCGGAGATGCTGCGCGCCGAGCGCACCACCTCGGCCTCGAAGCGTTCGCCGGGCAGTTCCCGGAAGCCGACTTCCGCGCGCAGGCCGGGCTGGACCAGCAGCGCCGCGCTCTGCGGCACGTCGACCGCCACGCGCAGCGGATCGAGCGCGTTGAGCTCGAACATCGGCGCCGTGGCCGAATCGCCGGCGACGCGATCGCCGCGTTCGACGAAGCGCGCCGACACGATCCCGGTGAACGGCGCACGCACGACCTGGAACGCCTGCCGCTCGCGCGCACCGGCGAGGTGCGCCTGCGCCGCGTTCAGCGTTGCCTGCGCGGCATCGCGCGCGGCGACGCGGTCGCTGTAGTCCTCGCGCGAGATCAGCTTCGATTCGACCAGGGTCGCGGCGCGGTCGTGGTTGCCGCGCGCCTGCTCGAACTGCGCCCGCGCCTCGCCGACCTCGGCCTGCGCGGCGCGCACGGCCTGGTCGGCTTCCGGCGTCGCGATCACCGCGAGCACCTGCCCGGCCTCGACCTTGTCGCCGATGTCGACGCGGCGTTCGCTGACGAAGCCGGTCGCGCGCGGATACAGCCGTGCGACCTCGCCGGGCAGCGCCCGCGCCGGCAGGCGCAGTTCGGATGCTTCGCCGGCGGGCTTCGCCTGCGCGGTGCGCACCTCGGGCGCGGATTTCTCGGCCACCTGTTCCCTGGCGCTGCCGCTGCAGGCGGCCAGGGCAACGGACGCCAGGGCGGCGAACAGCAGCGGACCCGTTCGGCGGCGGGACGAGGACGTGTTCATGCGGGGACGGCTCCATTGGGGGCGGCGTCATCCGCCGCCGCGCGTGCCTGCTCGTTGCGGCGATTCTGCCGGCGCCCGAGCACGGCGAGAAGGGACGGGACCAGCAGCAGCGTCGCCGGCGTGCCGAACAGCAGGCCGCCGATCACCGCGCGGCCGAGCGGCGCGTTCTGCTCGCCGCCGTCGCCGACGCCGAGCGCCATCGGCACGATGCCGAGGATCATCGCGCTCGCGGTCATCAGCACCGGGCGCAGGCGCGTCGCCGCCGCCTCGTAGGCGGCCTGCTCGGGATCGTGGCCGGCGGCGATCAGGTCGCGCACGAAGCTGGTCACCAGCACGCTGTTCGCGGTCGACACGCCGATCACCATCATCACGCCCATCAGCGCCGGCACGCTCAACGGCGTGGCGGTGGCGAGCAGCCCGACCGCGGCGCCGGCGATCGCGACCGGCAGGCCGGACATCGCCGCCAGCGGCAGGATCCACGACTGGAAGTTGACCACCAGCACCAGGAACACCAGCACCGCCGCCATCAGCAGGCCGGAGGCGAGTTCGCCGTAGGCGTTCTGCATCTCGCCGGCCTGGCCGACGATCTCGATCCGGTTGCCGGGCTGTAGCCGCGGCTCCATCTCGCCGACGATCCCGCGAAGCACGTCGTACACGGACCCGAGGTCGCGGCCCTCGACGTTGGCGATCACGCTGACCGTCGGCGCCAGCATCACCCGGTTGATGCTGGCCGGCACGTCGCGCGGCGTCACCGTGGCGATGCTGCGCATCAGCACGGTCTCGCCGCCGGGGCCGATCCGCAGCGGCGTGTTGAGCAGCGTCTCGATGTCGCCGAGGTCGGTCGGCAGCACCTGCAGCTGCACCGTGTACGACTGCGCGGTCGCCTGTTCCACCCAGTACACCGGCGACACCGTGCCGGACGCGCCGAGCAGCGCGAGCACCGCGCGGCTCGCGTCCACCGCGCCGACGCCGAGCTGCGCGGCGCGGGTGCGGTCGATCGTGATGCGGTATTCGGGCAGGTCGAGCACCTGGCGCAGCATCACGTCGGTGGCGCCGGGGATGTCGCGCAGCCGGGTCTCGAGTTCGCGCGCGAGCGCCAGGTTGCCGGCGGCGTCGCGGCCGTTGACCCGCACCTCCAGCGCGCCCACCGCGGAGCCGGCAAGCGTGCGCGTGGTCGCATCGGGCGGACGCTCGAACAGCCTGACGTCGGGAAAACGCTCCGCGACGCGGCGGCGGATCTGCGCGAGGTAGTCCGCGCTGGGCCCGTGCGGCGAGCGCAGCTGCAGCATCAGCTCCGCCTCGAACGCGCCGACCACCGCGCTGTCCACCCACGCCAGGTTGACCGCGTCCGGCACGCCGATCTGCTCGTAGACGGTCTGCAGTTCCTGCTCGGGCACGATGTCGCGGATCTCGGCCTGGATCTCGGCCATCCGCCGCGCGGTGTCCTCCAGCCGGGTGCCCGTGGGCAGGCGCACCTGCAGCCGGATCTGGCCGGCGTCGACGTGCGGGAAGTAGTCGCGCCCGAGCAGCGCCGCAGCGCCCGCGCCCAGCGCCAGCACCACGGCGACGCCGATCGCCACGCGCCCGCCGTGGTGGCCCAGGTGCAGCAGCAGCGTGTGGTGCCGCTCGCGCAGCCGTTCCAGCCGGTGCTCGACGGCGTGGTGCAGGCGCAGCAGCGCGCGCTCGACGGCCCGGCGCGGCCGTGCGCGGCTCTCGACGTCGGCCGGCAGCAGCAGGTAGCACAGCACCGGGATCAGCGTGCGCGACAGCAGGAACGAGGCCAGCATCGCGAAGATCACCGCCAGCGCCAGCGGCGTGAACACCCATGCCGACAGCCCGGTCATCAGCAGGATCGGGGTGAGCACGATGCAGATCGACACGGTCGACACGAACTCGGGGAACACCACCTCGCGCGCACTGGCGATGATCGCCTCGCGCACCGACTTGCCTTCGGCGATGTGGCGGTTGGTGTTCTCGACGTCGACCACCGCGTTGTCGACCAGGATGCCGATCGCCAGCGCCAGGCCGCCGAGGGTCATGACGTTGAAGGTGTAGCCCAGCAGCTGCAGCGTGGTCACCGACGCCAGCAGCGCCAGCGGGATCGCCGACAGCACGATCACGCTGGACCGCCACGAACCGACGAACACCAGCACCACCGCCGCCACCAGCAGGCCGACCAGCAGCGCCTCGTGGCGGATCGACGCGATCGCGTTGTCGACGAACACCGACTGGTCGAAGATCGGCTCGATGCGCATGCCCGGCGGCGCCGAGGCCAGGATCTCGGGCAGCCGCGCGCGCACCCCGCGCACGATCTCGACCGCCGAGGCGCCGCCCATCTTGATCAGCGCCACCGACACCGCGCTGGCGCCGTCCATGCGCGCGATGTTGGTCTGCAGCGCGCCGCCGTCGCGCACGCTGGCCACGTCGCGCACGAAGATCACGTTGCCGCCGCGCTGCGCGACCGGCAGGTCGAGGAAGCCGGACACGTTCTCCGGGCTGGTCTCCAGCGAGATCTGCATCTCGCGCGCGCCCTCGCGGATGGTGCCCGACGGCAGCGTCGGACTGCCGCGCTCCAGCGCGCCGCTGACGTCCTGCGGCGTCAGGCCGTGGGTCTGCAGCGCGTACGGGTCGAGGTCGACCATCACCTGGCGCGCGGCGCCGCCGTAGGGCAGCGTCATGCGGATGCCGGGGATCGACTGGATCTGGGTGCGCAGCTGCAGCCGCGCGTAGTCGTACAGCTGCGCCTCGGTCAGCGCGTCCGACGACAGCACCAGCTGCAGCACCGGCGTGCTCGACAGGTTGTTGCGCACCACCAGCGGCGGCGACGTGCCCGGCGGCATGCGCCGCAGGATGGTCTGCGAGACCGCGGTCAGCTGGGCCAGCGCGCGCTCCAGGTTCACCCCGGGCTGGAAGTCGATGCGGACGATGCCGACGCCGTTGAGCGTCTCCGAGCGAACCTCGCGCAGGTCGTCGACGTTGTTGAGCACCGAGATTTCGGAGAACGAGGTGAGCTTGGCCGCCATCTCGCCGGCGGGCAGGCCGGCGTAGGTCCAGATCAGGTTGACCGAGGGGATGCCCACCTCGGGCAGGATGTCGGTCGGCATCTTCCGCGCCGACTGCAGGCCGAACAGCAGGATCAGGATGGCGAGGACGCCGATGGTGTAGCGGCGGTTCAACGCGTATTCGACGATCCACATGGCGCGGCCTGCCCGTCAGCCGGGGACGACGGCAGCCGTGGGGGTCGGCAGCGGCGGCGCCTCCGGAAGCTCCCAAACTAGCCGGGGCGCGCGTCCGGCGTTAGACAATTGCTGGCAGATGATTGCCCGATCCTGCAAATCGTGCGACGCAGCACGCCCGATCGGTCGCGGCCGGGTTTAGGCTGCCTGCCAGGCCTCCAAGGCGCGAAACCCATGTCGGACAACGCTTTTTCCGGGTCTGTGCAGGCGAAGACCCTCTGCGCGATGCAGGCGGAGCTGGTGGCACTGGTTGACCGTTTCGCCACGACCGCCGGGCCGCAGGGCACGGCGATCCCGCGCCTGCGGCTGTTCCGCACCGATGCCCCGACGCCGTGCTCGCCCAGCATCTACGAGCCCGGCCTGGCGCTGATCGCGCAAGGCAGCAAGGTCACCATGCTCGGCAGCGAGACCTACGTCTACGACCCGCTGAACTACCTGGTGGTGTCGGTGACCCTGCCGATGGTCAGCCAGATCGTCGAGGCCAGCCCGGAACGGCCCTACCTGAGCCTTCGCATCGACGTCGATCCCGGCGAGATCGGCGCCCTGATCCTGGACCTCGACGCCCGGGACGACGCGGCGGGCGTGGATCGCGGGCTGTACAGCGCCCGGGTGACGGAATCGCTGCTCGACGCCGTGCTGCGGCTGCTGCGCCTGCTCGACGCGCCGCAGGACATCCCCGTACTGGCGCCGCTGGTCCTGCGCGAGATCACCTATCGCGTGCTGGTCGGCGAGCTCGGCCACCGCCTGCGCGAGATCGCCAGCACCGACAGCCGCTCGCAGCGCGTCGCGCGCGCGGTCGAGGCGCTCAAGCAGCAGTATCCGCAGCCGTTGAGCATCGAGGCGCTGGCGCAGTCGCTGCACATGAGCACGTCGTCGCTGCACCACCATTTCAAGGCGGTCACCGCGATGTCGCCGCTGCAGTACCAGAAGCAGCTGCGCCTGCACGAGGCGCGACGGCTGATGCTGATGGAAGGACTGGAAGCCACCACCGCCGCACATCGCGTCGGCTACGAGAGCCCCTCGCAATTCAGCCGCGAGTACAAGCGCCTGTTCGGCGCTCCGCCGAAAGCGGAGATCGGCCGGTTCCGCCCCTTGGCAGCCGCGCGCGCGGACTGAACGCACGGCTCAATCCGCCGATGGCCCGCGCCGCAGGATGAACTCGAGGTCGCGGCTGGCGCCGACCGGGAACAGGTATTCGCCGACGCGCTCGAACCCGTGGCGCGCGTAGAAGCGCTGCGCGCCGCGGTTCTCCGACCAGACCCCGACCCACAGGGTGCGCGGGCCGGCGCTCAGCAGCCAGTCCATCGCCACGGCCATCATCCGGGCGCCGTGGCCGCCGCCCTGCTCGCCGCGCACGAGGTACAGGCGCTTGAGTTCGCCATCGCCCGGCGCGACGTCCGGGTGCGGCAAGCCGCAAGGGCCGGCGGCGGCGTGGCCGATCGCGACACCCCTTCGACCTTGCTCAGGGCAGGCATCCCGTTCCAGCAGCCAGACCGCGTAGTCCGGATGCGACAGGATGGTGCGCTGCTTCTCCACCGCGTAGGCATCGCGCAGGAAGGAGGCGAGATCCTGCGGCGGGTACAGGTGTCCGAAGGTTTCGGTGAAGGTACGTGCGGCGAGTTTCGAGAGGATGTCGGCGTCTTCGATGGTCGCGCGGCGGATCGTTGCCGTCATTCGGTTGCCCCCACCCCGGCCCTCCCCCGTAAACGGGGGAGGGAGCCAAAGCGGGGCGCTGCGCTGTACTCCCTCCCCCGTTTACGGGGGAGGGCCGGGGTGGGGGCAACCCGACGCATGCCTGACCCGCCCTACTCGCTCGCCCGCACCTGGATATGCACCTCCGCCAGCTGCGCATCCGGGATCGGCGACGGCGCGCCGGTCATCAGGCACTGCGCCCCCGTGGTCTTCGGGAAGGCGATCACGTCGCGGATCGAATCGGTGCCCGCCATCAGCGCCGCGATGCGGTCGATGCCGAAGGCGATGCCGCCGTGCGGCGGCGCGCCGTACTTCAGCGCGTCGAGCAGGAAGCCGAACTTCAGCTCGGCCTCCTCCTTGCCGATGCCCAGCAGTTCGAACACCGCGCTCTGCATCGAGGAGCGATGGATGCGGATCGAGCCGCCGCCGATCTCGTTGCCGTTGAGCACCATGTCGTAGCCGCGCGACACCGCCGTGGCCGCGTTCGCGCGCAGCTCGGACTCGTCGTCGACCGCCGGCGCGGTGAACGGGTGGTGCAGGGCTACGTGCCGCTGCGCCTCCTCGTCCCATTCGAACATCGGGAAGTCGGTGACCCACAGCGGACGCCAGCCCTCTTCCACCAGGTTGAAGTCCCTGCCCGCCTTCAGCCGCACCGCGCCCATGAAGTCGCTGACCGTCGAATACTTGCCGGCGCCGAAGAACACGAGATCGCCATTGCCGGCGCCGACGTGCGCCAGCAGCGCGGAGAACGCGGCTTCGTCGAAGAACTTCTGGATCGGCGAGGCAACCTCGCCGCCGTCGGCGACCTTGACGTAGGCCAGGCCCTTGGCGCCGTACCTGGCCGCGTGCGCGCCGTACTCGTCGATCTGCTTGCGCGACAGCGATGCGCCGCCGGGAATGCGCAGCGCGGCCACGCGGCTGCCTTCGGCATTCGCGGCATCGGCGAACACCTTGAATCCGCTGTCCTTCACCAGTTCGGCCACGTCCACCAGTTCCAGCGCGATGCGCAGGTCCGGCTTGTCGGAGCCGTAGCGGCGTATCGCTTCCGCATACGTCATGCGCGGGAACTCTGCAGCCAGTTCCACGTCGACGACCTCGCGGAACACGTCGCGGATCATCGCCTCGACCGTGTCCTGCACGTCGCGCTCGGACACCCACGCGAACTCCATGTCGAGCTGGGTGAACTCCAGCTGGCGGTCGGCGCGCAGCGCCTCGTCGCGGAAGCAGCGCGCGATCTGGTAGTAGCGGTCGAAGCCCGCCATCATCAGGATCTGCTTGAACAGCTGCGGCGACTGCGGCAGCGCGTAGAACTCGCCCGGGTGCATGCGCGCCGGCACCAGGAAGTCGCGCGCGCCCTCGGGCGTGGCCTTGGTCAGGATCGGGGTCTCGATGTCCTGGAAGCCGCGCGCGTCGAGCCAGTGGCGCAGCGCGCTGACCAGCTTCGTGCGCGTGCGCATGCGCCGCTGCATCTCCGGGTGGCGCAGGTCGAGGTAGCGGTACTTCAGCCGCGTGTCCTCGCCCGGGTTCTCGTGGTGGTGGAACGGCAGCGGTTCGGCCTTGTTCAGGACCTCGATCCTTTCCGCGACCACCTCCACCTGCCCGGTGCGCAGCTTCGGGTTCACCGAAACGCGCGCACGCACGGTGCCGGTGATGCGCAGGCAGTCCTCGTAGCCCACCTTCTCGGCCGCGGCCACGACCCCGGCATTGCCGGCGGCCCCCGAGGGCTCGGCGACGACCTGGACGATGCCCTCGTGGTCGCGCAGGTCGATGAAGCAGACGCCGCCGAGGTTGCGGGCGACGTCGGCCCAGCCGCACAGGGTCACGGTCCGGCCGATCAGGGTCTCGTCGACCAGGCCGCAGAAATGGGTACGCATGGGAACGGAAACTCCGGGAATCGGGCCGGGCAAGCCGGTAAACCCGTAAGTTTAGAACGTGCCCGGATTGTTTGGAGCACCCGGCCCGGAGGCCGGCACCGCGCGGACGGGAGCGGATGCTCCGGGACGTCTACATCCTGTTCAGGAATATGACGGCACGGTGTCAATGGTACGGTTCCTGCTGGACACCGGTCGCGCCGATAGGGGCGTCGGGCCGACAACAACCCTCCCGCAACGATGACCCACGCCGCATGCCGACGATCCTCCTGCTGTCGCTGACATTGCTGGCCTACCTGCTGGTGGCCTCGGAAAAACTCGCCTGGACCAAGGCCTCGCTGCTGTCGCTGCTGCTGCTGGCGCTCAGTGCGTGGTGGCTGGTGGACCGCCTCAGCGGCAACGGCATCGACGCGGCCACGCTGTACCACCTGCAGGCGGGCATGCAGGGCGCGGGGATCGGCGACTTCAGCGGCTACATCGCGCAGTTCGCCGGACTGGTGCTGGTATCGCTGCTGCCGCTGGTGCTGGTGCCCGTCCTGCGCGGGCGCCTGCAGGGTTTCCGCCGGCGCCACCCCGTGCCGGCGGTCACCACCACCTTCGTCGCCGCCTTCGTGGCCGCGATCCTCGCCAGCCCGCTGTACGTCGACGCCAAGCGCCTGCACCGGCAGCTGGCGCCGGCCGATGCCGAGGGCGTCGCCGCCGAGTACCGGCCGCCGGCGGGCGAACTGGCGCGGCACCGGAACATCGTCTGGATCTACGCCGAAAGCCTGGAACGCACCTATCTCGACGAAACCGTCTTCCCCGGGCTGATGCCCAACATCGCGCGTCTCGCGCAGGAAGGGCTCGATTTCCGCGACATCGGCTCGACCGAGGGCGCCAGCTGGACGATCGCGGGACTGGTCGCCTCGCAATGCGGCGTGCCGCTCACCACCGCGCGCGGCGACGAGAACAGCCTGGGCCGGATGCGCGAGTTCCTGCCCGGCGCCCATTGCCTCGGCGACTACCTGCAGGCGCAGGGCTACCGCAACGTGTTCCTGGGCGGCGCCGACGCCGGGTTCGCCGCCAAGGGCCGCTTCCTGGAGGGCCACGGCTTCGACGAGGTCCGCGATTTCGCCTACTACCGCGGCGCGGACATCGCCGCCCGGCACTTCTCCAACTGGGGCCTGCACGACGACGTCCTGCTCGACGACGCCTTCGACACCTTCATGACGCTCTCGGCCGCCGGCGCGCCATTCATGCTCAACGCGCTGACGATGGACACCCACCACCCGGCCGGGCACCTGCCCGTCGCCTGCCGCGACATGCGCTACGACAGCGCGCTCGGCGACATCGGCCTGCTGCACGCGCTCAAGTGCACCGACGTGCTGGTCTCGCGGCTGGTCGATCGCATCCGCAGCAGCCCCTACGCCGACGACACCCTGATCGTGCTCGCCTCCGACCACCTGGCGATGCCCAACCACCTCAGCCACGTGCTCGAAGGCATGCGCCGGGAGAACCTGCTGCTGTTCCTCGCCCCCGGCCTCGAACCGCAGCAGCTGACGGTCCCCGGCTCCACGCTCGACTCCGGCGCGACCCTGCTGTCGCTGCTCGACCCCGCCCAGGTCGCGCTCGGCTTCGGTCGTTCGCTGATCGCCCCGGAGGCCGCGGCCAGCGCCACCCGCGCGGCGCTGCGCGACGACGGTGCCGACTTCAGGCCCTACCTCGCCTACGCGCGCAACCTGTGGACCGGCGGCGACGTGCGCACCCTGCGCATCGACGGCGACCAGCTCAGGATCGGCCTGCAGCACGTCAAGCCGCCGGTGATGATCGAATACGACGAGGAGTGGGGGCTGGGTTCGATCACGATGGAGGACGCCCCGCGCCAGTTCGGCATCGACGATCCGGCCAACGTGCGCGCCTACGTCGACCGCTGCCCCGCCTTCGACGAGGACGACCTGCGCGGCGAATGGTGCGCGCTGCTGGTCGACGGCCACGGCAACATGAAGCTGTTCGCCGACGCCGACCTGCAGCAGGGCGTGCGCGTCGACACCCCGCTCGACGCCGCGACCGGCCCGCGCCCGCGCCCGCGGCGCGCGATCACGCTCAACGAATCGGGGACCCTGGTCGCCGGCCAGTACCAGCTGCGGCTGCGCCCGCGTGCCCTGCCCAGCCACGGGTTCTGGCTGGAAGCGGTGTCCTCGGACGGGCGCGTGGTGCACGCGCGCCAGTGGATCCGCCCCGGGGAGAGCACGCAGGGACGGTCGATCCGCCTTCCGGTCGGGCTCGACGCCGAGGTCGAAGACCTGCAGATCCGCGCCTGGCTGGACTGGGCCGAGTATATGGAGCTCGACAGCCTGGCGATGGTGCGCACGCGGATGCCTTCGCGGTCCTGAAGCGGGAACGGCCCGGTCTTCCGTTGACGGGGGTGTCCGCGTCCGTCGGCGCCCGGATGGGGGGCGCCCGGCAGGGAACTAACAGGTTGTCATTCCGAGCGCAGCGAAAAGGGCTTTGCAACGGCGAAGAGCCGGGGCCTTAACAATCTCTGGCCCCTCAAAGGGGCCTTTCCGCGATCGCAAGAGCAAAGGCCTTCGTCATCCCCGCGAAGCGCTTCACAACAGCCGAAGGCTGGTCAAGCGGGAAGCGCTTTTCAACAGCGCGAAGCGCCGGTCATCCAGCGTCTTTGCGTAAAGCCAAATGGATCCCCGCTTGACCAGCCTTCGGCTGTTGTGAAGCGCTTCGCGGGGATGACGAACCAGTGGTGATCCGGTTGCTCCGGCAGATTCTTGCTCCCCAACAACCGCGGTAAAGGTCAAACCAGGGTGGGTCCCCCGGCAAAGCCGGGAGTTTCCCACAGGACCAATGACAGGCTGTTGGTTGAAGGACAGGCTGTTAGTTGAATGGCAGGCCGCTGGTTAAAGGACAGGCTGCTGGTTGAAGGACAGGCCGTCAGTTCAGGCGTCGGCCGCCTTCGGCGCCGGCGCCGGGGTTTCGGCCGGCTTGGCGGCGGGCTTGGCCGCATCCGCGGGCGATCCCCCACTGCCTTTCGACTCGCCGCCCTTCGAAGCGCCCTCCCCGCCCTCGGCGAGGTTGCGCTTGCGGTCGCCGTCCTTCTTGAAGTCGGTCTCGTACCAGCCGCCGCCGGCGAGCCGGAACGCCGGCGCCGTCAGCTGGCGCTTCACGGACGCGGCGGCGCAGGACGGGCAGGTCTCCGGATCGGGATCCGACAGCTTCTGCAGCTTGTCGAAACTGTGGCCGCAGGCGGTGCATTCGAAGGCGTAGATCGGCATGGCGCGGAAGGGACGTCTGGACGGAAAGCCGGCCCCAGTGTGGGGCCTCGCTCCGCGGATTCAAGGGATCGATGCCATCCCTGGTGGGCGGCGGGCCTCAATGGCCCCAGGGCGTCGGCGGCAGTTCGACCGGCGCGGCGAGGTCGAACTCGACCTTGAACTCGCGACCGCCCGGACGCGTGAGTTCGTACAGGAAGCGCCGGCCCGGCTCGATCTCCATCGCCCAGGTGTTGGTGACCGAGGCGTTGAGCCCTTCCCGCTCGAACATCGCGATCGATTCGGCGTCGACCGGGAACTCCTGGCGCTTCGCGGTCCCCGCAGCGGCGGTGTCGCCGCCGTACATCGTCACCGCGTCGTCGCTGCCGTCCTCGTGGCGGTGGTCGTGCTTCAGGCGCAGGCCCGTCGCCGTGCGGGTGACGACCCAGGTGCGCGAATGGTCGTCGCCGACGTGGAACGGCACGCGCAGCTCCTTCGCCGGGTCGTCGCAGCCGCGCACGTGCATTACCAGGGACTTGCCCTCGAAGGCGTCGGGCTCGGGCGACTTCGGCTCATTGGCGGTGATGCGGCCGGCGAACGCCTGTCCGCAGTGGCTGGCGAGCGCGGCGAGGAACGCGTCGGCGGGCGAATCCGCATCGGCGGCGGGCTCGAAACCTTCGGCCGCGGCATCGGCCTGCGCGGCGGCGTCGTTGCCCGCGCCGTCGCTGTCGTTGATGCGGATGCAGGCGGACAGGGCCACGGCCAGGGCGGCGAGGGAGAGCGTGCGCAGTGCTGTCTTCATGTCCGCACCGTAGCTGCGGCATGGTCTGGCCGCAAGTTCCTCTTTCTGTCATCCCGGCGAAAGCCGGGATCCATTGTGATCCTGCGATTCGGCGTCAACGGCAACAGCCAATGGATCCCGGCTTTCGCCGGGATGACGACAGGGAGCATCCGAAGAAGTCCGGGTTCGACGCGGAACCGTTCCCGCTCTCAGCCGTAGAGCGCGAGCAGCTCCGTCTCCGCCTCGTCGAGCTGCGCGCGCAGCGCCGCCTGCCGCTGCCCGAGCTCGGCGAGCCTGTCGCCGTCCGAATAGGTGGCCGGATCGGCCAGCGCGGTTTCGATCCCCGCCAGCGCCTGCTCCAGTTCGGCCACGCGCGCCTCGGCCCTGCCGAGCTTGTGCGGGTTGGCCCTCGGCTGCGGCTTCGCGGGCGTGGGCTCCGCCGCGGGCGCCGCCGCACTCGGCATCGCCGGCGCGCGCGCCTGTTCGCCCGCCGGGCGCGAGCGCAGCCACGCCGCGTATTCGTCGAGGTCGCCATCGAACGGCGTCACCACGCCGCCGGACACGCGCCAGAAACTGTCGCTGACCAGGCCGATGAGGTGGCGGTCGTGCGAGACCAGCACGATCGCACCGTCGAAATCGCTCAGCGCCTCGGCCAGCGCCTCGCGCATGTCGAGGTCGAGGTGGTTGGTCGGTTCGTCGAGCAGCAGCACGTTCGGCTGCTTCCACGCGATCAGCGCCAGCGCCAGGCGTGCGCGCTCGCCGCCGGAGAAACCGTCGATGCTCTCGAACGCGCGGTCGCCGGGGAAATACCACTTGCCGAGGAAGTCGCGGAACGCCTGCGTCGGCATGTCCGGCGACAGGTCGCGCAGGTGGTCGATGGGCGAGGCGCCCGCGCGCAGCGATTCCACGGTGTGCTGGGCGAAATAGCCGATGCGCAGGTCGGGATGCGCGTAGCGCTCGCCGTCGAGCAGCGGCAGTTCGCCCACCAGCGACTTCACCAGCGTCGACTTGCCGGCGCCGTTGGGGCCGAGCAGGCCGATGCGGTCGCCCGCCTCGAGGCCGAAGCCGACGCCGTGGAGCACAACGTGAGGCGGGCGACGGGATTCGGGATTCGGGATTCGGGATTGGGCAAAGCGGGATCCCGGCTCTTCCGAATCCCGAATCCCCAATCCCGAATCCCGGGCAGCTGCGGCATAGCCGCAGCTGCCATCATTGATCCGCAGCAGCGCATGCGGCAGCCGCAATGGCGCCGGGAAATCGATGCGGAACTCGCGCTCGGCGCGCACCGCCTCGGTGCCGGCGAGCTTGGCCAGCCGCTTCATCCGGCTCTGCGCCTGCCGCGCCTTGCTGGCCTTGGCCTTGAAGCGGTCGATGAACTTCTGCAGGTGCGCGCGCTCGGCCTGCTCCTTGTCGTGCGCGATCTGCTGCTGGCGCAGGTGCTCGGCGCGCTGGCGCTCGAACGCTGTGTAGTCGCCGACGTACAGTTTCGCCTTGCCGTCGTTGAGGTGCAGGGTGTGCGTGGACACGCCGTCGAGGAACTCGCGGTCGTGCGAGATCAGCAGCAGGGTGCCGGGATACTTCAGCAGCCACTGCTCCAGCCACAGCACCGCGTCGAGGTCGAGGTGGTTGGTGGGCTCGTCGAGCAGCAGCAGGTCGCTGGGCATCATCAGCGCGCGGGCGAGGTTCAGGCGCACGCGCCAGCCGCCGGAGAACGAACTCACGGCGCGGCGATGGGTCTCGGCCGGGAATCCCAGGCCGTGCAGCAGCCGCCCCGCGCGCGCCTCGGCGTCGTAGCCGTTGAGCTCGGCCAACCGCTGGTGCGCGGCGGCGACCGCCTCCCAGTCCTCGCGCGCATTGGCCTCCGCTTCGGCCCGGATGACCGCCGCGATCTCGGCGTCGCCGCCGAGCACGAAATCGATCGCCGCGTCCGGCAGCGACGGCGTCTCCTGCGCCACGCTGGCGATGCGCACGCGGTTGGGCACGTCGATATCGCCCTTGTCGGCCTCGACCTCGCCGCGGATCGCCGCGAACAGGCTCGACTTGCCGGTGCCGTTGCGGCCGACCACGCCGACCCGCCAGCCCGCGTGCAGGGCCAGGTCGACGTCGGACAGGAGGAGGCGCTCGCCGCGGCGGAGGGCGAAGTTGCGGAAGGCGATCATGGGGCGCGGATTCTACCGGACCGGCCCGTCCGGCCTCGCAGTCGGCCGCTTATGCCTTTAAGGCATAAGAAGATGGTCACATTCCCTTTCGTTATTTGTTAGCCCAAGGTTAAGTTTGCAGGAACCCAACGCATTTCCATGCAACGCAAACAGGAATTTCCCCCAATGATTCGCCACCCCCTCGCCGCCGCCGTACTGGCCGCCCTGGTCGCCCCGGCCGCCTTCGCCCAGTCCGCCACCGACGCCACCGACGAAGCGCCCGTCCGCGCCAGTTCCACCCTCGATACGGTCATCGTCACCGGCACCCGCGTCTCCGACCGCACCGTTGCCGAGTCGCAGTCGCCGATCGACATCATCTCGCCCGAGGCCCTGCAGGCCACGGGTACGGTCGAACTGGCCACGGCGCTGGCGCGCGCCCTACCCTCGCTGAACTTCCCCCGCCCGGCCATCACCGACGGCACCAGCGGCGTGCGCCCGGCGCAGCTGCGCGGCCTGTCGCCCGACCAAGTGCTGGTGCTGGTCAACGGCAAGCGCCGCCACATCTCCGCGCTGGTCAACGTCAACGGCAGCATCGGCCGCGGCTCGTCGGCGGTGGACCTCAACGCGATCCCGATCTCGGCGATCGCGCGCGTCGAGGTGCTGCGCGACGGCGCCTCGGCCCAGTACGGCTCGGACGCGATCGCCGGCGTGGTCAACATCGTGCTCAAGGGCGCCGAGACCGGCGGCAGCCTGGCCGTCGACTTCGGCCAGTACTCGGCCGGCGACGGCAAGAGCGGCCAGTTCTCCGGCGACGCCGGCATCGCGTACGGCGACGGCCGCGGCAGCCTGCACGTGGCCGGCCAGATCACCGACCAGGACAACACCGACCGCGCCCGCCCCTACCGCCCCGACGCCGCGCAGGGCGTGGCGCCCGCCCCGCACACCGGCAACAACCCGGGCATCGGCGAAGTGGCCTTCGTCTACGGCGACCCGCAGGTGCAGGCGGCGAGCGTGTCCGCCACCACCGAGTTCGCCTTCACCGACCACCTGACCGGCTACGCCAGCACCATCGCCAGCAACCGCGACGTCGTGTCCTACGCGTTCTACCGCTCGCGCAACAACAGCAACCAGGGCGAACTGCTCGCGCAGGTCTATCCGGACGGCTTCGTGCCGGAGATCAACCAGATCGCGAAGGACCGTTCCGCGGTCGCCGGCCTGAAGGGCTGGACCGACGGCGGCTGGAACTGGGACCTGAGCTACAACTACGGCCGCAACGACCTCGAGTTCTACACCCAGAACTCGATCAACTACGCGCTCGGCGTCGACAGCCCGCGGCGCTTCTACGACGGCACGCTGGAGTACACCCAGCACGTAGTCAACGCCGACGTCACCCGCGCGCTGGAGATCGGCCTGGCCTATCCGGCGACGCTGTCCTTCGGCGCGGAGTACCGCGAGGAGGAGTGGAGCCAGTCCGCCGGCGAACCCGCCTCCTACGCCGGCAGCGGCGCGCAGGGCTTCGGCGGCTTCACCCCGGCCAACGCCGGCAAGTTCGACCGCAGCAGCTACTCGGCGTACGCCGGCCTCGAGGCCGACTTCAACGACCGCTTCTCCGGCGGCGCGGCGGTGCGCTACGAGGACTACGACGATTTCGGCAGCGAGGTCTCGGGCAAGCTCTCGGGCCGCTTCGCGTTCAACGACGCGGTGGCGCTGCGCGGCACCGTCGCCACCGGCTTCCGCGCGCCGGCGCTCGGCCAGCAGTACTACCAGGCGGTCACCAGCAACATCATCAGCGGCGTGTTCTACGAATCCGGCACGTTCCGCACCACCAGCGCCGCCGCGCAGGCCCTGGGCGCCGAGCCGCTGCAGGCCGAGACCTCGCTGTCCTACGGCCTGGGCCTGGTGCTGCAGCCGGTCGACCGGCTGTACGTGACCATCGACGCCTACCAGATCGACATCGACGACCGCATCGTGCTCTCGTCCAACCTGATCGCCAACGACGCCGTCACCGAACTGCTGGAGGGCCTGGGCATCACCAACGTCACCAGCGCACGCTACTTCACCAATGCGGTGGACACGCGCACCCGCGGCATCGACATCGTCGGCAGCTACGCCATCCCGCTCACCAGCGGCACGGTCAACCTCACCGCCGGCCACAACTACAACAAGACCGAGCTCACCCGCGTCGAGGCGAACCCGCCGGAGCTCGAGGCGCTTGGCGTGGAGCTCGAGCGCATCGGCCGCGACGAGCGCGGGCGCATCGAGGAAGGCTATCCGCGCACCAAGACCACGCTCAGCGCCGCATGGAACCTGCAGCACTGGGACTGGAGCATCGGCGCGACGCGTTACGGCGCCTACACCACGCGCCAGGCGAGCGAGGCGCTCAGCGCGCGCGACCAGACGTTCGGCGCGAAGTGGCTGGTCGATGCCTCGGTGAGCTATCGCCCGGACGCCAACTGGACGCTGACGCTGGGCGCCGACAACATCCTCAATGAGTACCCGGACGAGAACATCTACCTCAACTCGACCGCCGGCCAGTTCCCGTACAACAGCCAGTCGCCGTTCGGCTTCAACGGCGCGTACGCGTACGGGCGCATCGGTTACAGGTGGTAACCGCAATCGGGGGCGGGGCCGGAGGCCCCCACCCCGGCCCTCCCCCGCAGGCGGGGGAGGGAGCTCAAAGCGCCTGCTTCCGACTCCCTCCCCCGCCTGCGGGGGAGGGCCGGGGTGGGGGCCCGCGAAGAATCCTCCAATCACCGCGCATGCATCCCGCACCGATTTGATCGATCCCGCCGCATCCGCCAAACTGCTTTCCCAGCAGCAGGATCGCCGCAGACTCGATGCACCATGACACCGACCTGATCAACATCGTCGCAGTCGGCCTTGCCGTTGCCTTCGTGCTCGGTGCGCTGGCCAACCGGCTGCGCATGTCTCCCCTGGTCGGATACCTGGTCGCCGGCATCATCGTCGGCCCCTTCACCCCCGGCTTCGTCGCCGACCAGGAACTGGCCAACCAGCTCGCCGAGATCGGCGTGATGCTGTTGATGTTCGGCGTCGGCCTGCACTTCTCGCTGAAGGACCTGATGGAGGTCAAGGCGATCGCGATCCCCGGCGCGGTCGCGCAGATCAGCGTCGCCACCGTGCTCGGCTGGGGACTGTCGGCGGTGCTCGGCTGGCCGACCCTGCACGGCATCATCTTCGGCTTCTCGCTGGCCACCGCCAGCACCGTGGTGCTGCTGCGCGCGATGGAGGAGCGGCGCCTGCTGGAGACCACGCGCGGCAAGATCGCCGTCGGCTGGCTGATCGTCGAGGACCTGGCCTGCGTGCTCGCGCTGGTGATGATGCCGGTGATGGCCGACGTCTTCATCGGCGCCGAGGGCGCCGAGGCGCCGACCTTCGGTTCGATCATGACCACGGTCCTGTGGACGATGCTCAAGGTCGCCGCGTTCGTGACGGTGATGCTGGTGGTCGGCCGGCGCGCGATCCCGTGGGTGCTCGAGCGCATCGCCGGCACCGGCTCGCGCGAACTGTTCACCCTGTCGGTGCTGGCGATCGCGCTCGGCATCGCCTTCGGCTCGGCCCTGCTGTTCGGCGTCTCGTTCGCGCTCGGCGCGTTCTTCGCCGGCATGCTGCTCAACGAGTCCGAGCTCAGCCACAAGGCCGCCAACGATTCGCTGCCGCTGCGCGACGCCTTCGCGGTGCTGTTCTTCGTCTCGGTCGGCATGCTGTTCGACCCGATGATCCTGGTCCAGCGCCCGCTGGAGGTGCTGGCGACCGCCTTCATCATCATCTTCGGCAAGTCGGCCGCGGCCTATTTCATCGTCCGCGCCTTCGGCCATCCCAACACGACCGCGCTGACCATCTCCGCCAGCCTCGCGCAGATCGGCGAATTCGCCTTCATCATCGCCGGGCTCGGCGTCGCGCTGGGGATGCTGTCGGGCGACGAGCAGGCGCTGGTGCTGGCCGGCGCGCTGATCTCGATCATGCTCAACCCGATGATCTTCCGGCTGCTCGACAGCCGGCTGGCGAAGCAGAAGGCGATCGCCGATGCCGCGGCGGCCGCCGCGGCGCCTGTCGAGCCGGTGGAAGACGTGATCGACCGCCCGGCACTCGACGTCGACGACCACACCATCGTCGTCGGCTACGGCCGCGTCGGCCGGCAACTGGCGCTGCTGCTGAGGGATCGCGGCGTGCCGGTGGTGGTGGTCGAGGAGGAAAGCGACCTGGTGAGCAAGGCGCGCGAGGAAGGCCTGCTGGCGGTGCGCGGCAACGTCGCCGCCGAGGCGGTGATGCACGAGGCCCTGCCCGAGCGCGCCAAGCTGGCGGTGTTCGCGATCCCGCGCGCGCTCGAGGCCGGCGAGACCATCGAGCGGATGAAGGCGATCAACCCGATGCTGACCGTGCTCGCGCGCGCGCACAGCGAGCGCGAGGTGAAGCACCTGCTGGAGCACGGCGCCGACGGCGCGGTGCTGGCCGAGCGCGAACTCGCGTTCTCGCTGGCGGAGATGGTCATGTCCACCCCGCCCTACCGGCCCGCGCGCAAGCCCGCGGGCGACGACGCCGCTCCGCCGAGCGATCCCGCGCCTGCGGCGGCGTGAGCGCGCGACCGGCGCGGGCATGCGCATCGCCTTCCTCACCGGCGCGGGCATGTCGGCCGGAAGCGGAATCCCGACACGATCCAGTGGGAGCGGACTTGCCCGCGGTCGCCTCAATTCCAACTTGTCGGAATGATCGCGGCTAAAGCCGCTCCCACAAATCGAACCATCTTGCAGAGACAGCGCGTGGGAGCGGGCTTGCCCGCGATCGCCTCAACCCCAACTCGTCGGAACGATCGCGGCTAAAGCCGCTCCCACAGATCGAACCATCTTGCAGAGACAGCGCGTGGGAGCGGGCTTGCCCGCGATCGCCTCAACCCCAACTCGTCGGAACGATCGCGGCTAAAGCCGCTCCCGCAGATCGAACCATCTCGCGGAGACAGCGCGTGGGAGCGGGCTTGCCCGCGATCGCCTCAACGCCAACCCGTCGGAACGATCGCGGCTAAAGCCGCTCCCGCAGATCGAACCATCTTGCAGAGACCGCGCGTGGGAGCGGGCTTGCCCGCGATCGCCTCAACGCCAACCCGTCGGAACGATCGCGGCTAAAGCCGCTCCCACAGATCGAACCATCTCGCGGAGACAGCACGTGGGAGCGGGCTTGCCCGCGATCGCCCCCCACCTCGTCGGAAACGATTGCGGCCGAGGCCGCTACCCACGAGTCGATTCCACTGATTGGACACGAGGTGTGGGAGCGAGCTTGCCCGAAGGCGGCTCAACGATGGATTGAGGCAATCCCCGACACGCCAGCGGGCTTTCCCCTGAACGACCTGCATCGGGACCAGCAGCAGCCTCTCCCCATGCGCCCCATCGATCGATCCATTCCACGCTCGCACCGGCTTCGCATCGGCCGCATCTCGATTCCGGGCGGCATCTACCTGCTGACCTTCACCACCCTGCGACGGCAGCCCCATTTCGTCGACTTCCCGAGCGCCTGCCTGGCAGCCAGATCGCTCACGGAGCCATCGGCCTGGTCGCAATCCCGCCTGCTGGCCTGGGTGCTGATGCCCGACCACTGGCACGGACTGGTCGAACTTCAGGAACGCGAATCACTGTCGCGCTGCGTCGCTCGAGCCAAGGCCGAAAGTACCCGGCGATGGAATCGCGCGCATGGCGGCACCGGATCGCTTTGGGCGCCCGGATTCCACGATCATGCGCTGCGCCGAGAAGAATCGCTCATCGACTGTGCCCGCTATATCGTCCTGAATCCTGTCCGCGCCGGCCTGGTTCGTCGATGCGGCGACTATCCCTTCTGGGATGCCCTATGGATCGGCGACCCTGATCGCGGCTGAAGCCGCTCCCACGCGCAACCGAGCCTTTGCTTTGTGGGAGCGGGCTTGCCCGCGAATGCCGTGTCCGCTGCCCGGCCGAAGGCGATCGCGCTGAAGCCGCTCCCACGCGCACCGGATCCTTTGCGCCGTGGGAGCGCGCTTGCGCGCGATACGCGATGATCGGACCCGATCATCGCGGCCGAGGCCGCTCCCACGGTCAATCGGATGAATTCGGGTCGTCCGCCGCGAGCGGCACGAAGACGTCGGCGCGCAGCAGCGCTTCGGGCACCGTCTCCGGATCGTCCAGGAACGCGTAGTGGATCGGCGCGTCGCGCAGTGCGCGGCCGCTGTCCGGCCACCACTCGGCCAGCATGCGATCGACGAGATCTTCCAGTCCCTCGTAGGCGCCGACGTGGCGCACGCGCGCATGGTCGCCGCCACCGAGGGTCATCCGACGCAGCGGCGCCTGCGGCACGAAGTCCGTCGACAGGCGGATCGCACAGTCGAATTCGAGCTCGTCGGGCGGCACGTCGCGATGATCGCCGAGCGGCACGCCATGCAGGCCGACAATCGCTTCCACCACACCGGCTTCGGCCGCCCAGCCGAACAGTTCGCCGAAGGCGGCGTCGAGATCGGCGAAGGCGCCGCGGTTGCGCAGGGCGACGACCTCGAACGGGTCCACCGATACCACCTCTACCTGCAGCGGCGCGATCGCGTCGGGACGCGCGGGCGTGCCCAACGCCGCGGCGGCTACTGCGATCCGGTCCGGCTGGCCGCGCAGTTCGCCCGGGCTCGCGTCGAACGCGTCGCGGAAGGCGCGCGCGAACGCCTGCGGCGTCTCGTATCCGGCGATGCCGGCGACCTCCCCGATCGCGATCTCCGCGCCGCCCAGCAGGTGCAGTGCGCGCAGCAGGCGCAGGCGCGCCACGGTGCGGCCGAGGGTCTCGCCGGTCAGGGCGCGCCAGACGCGGTGGAAGTGGAACGGGGAGAGATGGGCGATCCCCGCCAGTTCGGCGAGGTCGGGCAGCGGTCCGCCGCGTTCCAGCGCGCGCTGCAGGTGGGTGACCACTGCGTCGATGCGGCGGGCGTAGGCTTTGCGGGTGGTGGGCTTCATCGGTGCTCCGGGCGATGGAACGGGAAGCTGGCGATGCGGCTTCGGCTGGCCCCCACCCCGGCCCTCCCCCGCAGGCGGGGGAGGGAGTGGAAAGCTGCTGCTTTTAGCCCCCTCCCCCGCCTGCGGGGGAGGGCTGGGGTGGGGGCAACCCGCACGATCGACCAAACGAAATGGGGCATGCAAAAAAAGCATGCCCCACTCCAGCATCGCCCGCGTTTCCGATCTTGCGCAGTTTCCGCGCCGGATCAGCCCGCGGCGAAGGCCAGGCGCCCACCTTCCGCGTCGACCTTCACCGTATCGCCGTTGCCGAACTCGCCGGCCAGGATCATCGAAGCCAGCGGATTCTCCAGCTGCTGCTGGATCGCGCGCTTGAGCGGACGCGCGCCATACACCGGGTCGAAGCCGACGTTGCCGAGCAGGTCGAAGGCCTTGTCGGACACCTCGATGCGGATGCCGCGCTCGGCCAGCCGCGCCGTGAGCCCGCGCAGCTGGATGCGCGCGATCGACTTGATCTGCGCCTTGTCCAGCGGGTGGAACACGACGATGTCGTCGAGCCGGTTGATGAACTCCGGGCGGAAATGCGCCTGCACCACGCCCATCACCGCCGCCTTCATCTGCGTGTAGGCCTCGGCCGAGTCGTCGGTCGCCATCTCCTGGATCATCTGCGAGCCCAGGTTGGACGTCATCGCGATCACGGTGTTGCGGAAATCGACCGTGCGTCCCTGGCCGTCGGTCAGGCGGCCGTCGTCGAGCACCTGCAGAAGGATGTTGAACACGTCCGGATGCGCCTTCTCGACCTCGTCGAGCAGGATCACGCTGTACGGCCGGCGCCGCACCGCCTCGGTCAGGTAGCCGCCCTCCTCGTAGCCGACGTAGCCCGGGGGCGCGCCCACCAGGCGGCTCACGGAATGCTTCTCCATGAACTCGCTCATGTCGATGCGCACCATCGCGTCGGAACTGTCGAACAGGAACTCGGCCAGCGCCTTGCACAGCTCGGTCTTGCCCACGCCGGTCGGGCCGAGGAACAGGAACGAGCCGCTGGGACGATTCGGGTCGCTCAGCCCCGCGCGCGAGCGGCGCACGGCGTCGGAGACGACCTTGATCGCCTCGTCCTGGCCGACCACGCGCGCATGCAGCGCGTCCTCCATCTTCAGCAGCTTGTCGCGCTCGCCTTCGAGCATCTTGCTGACCGGGATGCCGGTCCAGCGCGAGACGACCTCGGCGATCTCCTCGTCGGTCACCTTGTCCTGCAGCAGCCTGAAGCCGGTGGTCTCGGCTTCCTGCGCGGCCTTGAGCTGCTTCTCCAGCTCCGGCAGGCGGCCGTACTGGATCTCGCTCATCTTGGCGTAGTCCTGCGCGCGCTGCGCGGCCTCGAGCTGCTGCTTGGCCTGCTCGATCTGCTCCTTGACCTTGGTCGCGCCCTGCACCATGGCCTTCTCGGCCTTCCAGATTTCCTCGAGGTCGTTGTACTCGCGCTCCAGCGTCGCGATCTCGGCCTCGAGGTCGGCCAGGCGCTGCTTCGAGGCCTCGTCCTTCTCCTTCTTCAGCGCCTCGCGCTGGATCTTGAGCTGGATCAGGCGGCGCTCCTTGCGGTCGAGCTCCTCCGGCTTGGAGTCGATCTCCATGCGGATGCGCGAGGCCGCCTCGTCCATCAGGTCGATGGCCTTGTCCGGCAACTGGCGGTCGGCGATGTAGCGGTGCGAGAGCGTGGCCGCGGCGACGATCGCCGGGTCGGTGATCTCGACGCCGTGGTGCACGGCATAGCGCTCCTTCAGTCCGCGCAGGATGGCGATGGTGTCCTCCACGCTGGGCTCGCCCACGAACACCTTCTGGAAGCGCCGCTCCAGCGCGGCGTCCTTCTCCACGTACTTGCGGTACTCGTCGAGCGTGGTCGCGCCGATGCAGTGCAGCTCGCCGCGCGCCAGCGCCGGCTTGAGCATGTTGCCCGCATCCATCGCGCCCTCGGCCTTGCCGGCGCCGACCATGGTGTGCAGTTCGTCGATGAACAGGATGATCTGGCCTTCGTTCTTGGCGAGGTCGCCCAGCACCGCCTTCAGCCGCTCCTCGAACTCGCCGCGGAACTTGGCACCGGCGATCAGCGCACCCATGTCGAGCGAGAGCACGCGCTTGCCGCGCAAGCCCTCGGGCACCTCGTTGTTGATGATGCGCTGCGCGAGGCCCTCGACGATGGCGGTCTTGCCCACGCCGGGTTCGCCGATCAGCACCGGGTTGTTCTTGGTCCGGCGCTGCAGCACCTGGATGGTGCGGCGGATCTCCTCGTCGCGGCCGATCACCGGGTCGAGCTTGCCGGACTCGGCGCGCGCGGTCAGGTCGATGGTGTACTTCTCCAGCGCCTGGCGGGATTCCTCCGCGTTCTCGTCCTGCACGCTCTCGCCGTCGCGGACCGCGTCGATGGCCGCTTCCAGCCTCTGCTTCGTCGCGCCGGCGGCCTTGAGCGCCTTGCCGGCCTCGCCGCCGTCGTCCAGCGCCGCGAGCAGGAACAGTTCGGACGCGATGAAGGCGTCGCCGCGCTGCTGCGCCAGCTTGTCGGTGACGTTGAGCAGGCGGCCGAGGTCGTTGCCGACCGACAGCTGCCCGGCCTGCCCGGTCACCTTGGGCAGCTTGTCCAGCGCCTCGCCCAGCCGCTCGCGCAGCACGGGCACGTTGACGCCGGCCTGCGCCAGCAGCGGGCGGGTGCCGCCGCCGGACTGGTCCAGCAGGGCCACCAGCAGGTGCGCCGGTTCGATCATGTTGTGGTCGCGGCCAACGGCCAGCGACTGCGCGTCGGCCAGCGCCTGCTGGAAACGCGAGGTGAGCTTGTCCATCCGCATGGGGAATCGCCTCGAAAGGGGTGGCCGGACGGGCCGGCAATATCCTTCAGATGCGGGTGATGGGCGCGGATGCAAGGTCGCGCTTGCCCCCACCCCAACCCTCCCCCGCAGGCGGGGGGAGGGGGCCAGGAGCAGGAGCTTTTCGCTCCCTCCCCCGCCTGCGGGGGAGGGTTGGGGTGGGGGCCCGCCCGACCGCAGGACTCAACCCGGCTCCAGCCACCCCTCGTAACGGATCACCTCGCCCACCAGCGGCAGCGAAGCCTGCACCTCGAACCGGTACCGCCCCTCCCCCTCGAACTCGCGGCACCGCACCCCGGAGAACAGCGAAGCCGGCAGCGGCAGCACCCCGAACAGCCGCGCACGGGCGACGTTCCACCAGATCGCGCCGCCGTTGACGTGCAGGACGAAGCGGAACTGCAGCGGTCCCATGCGCTCGCACAGCAGCCCGTCGCGCACGCGCAGCCGCGAGGTCATCGGCACGCCTCCGAAATCGCGCCTCCAGGTTTCGCCTTTCGCATCGGCGATGAATTCCACCGCGATGGCGACGTCCTTCGCGCTGCGCGGCAGCCCCGCGATCGCCGCGCAGGCGCGCGCCAGCGGATTGCGCCCGCGCGCGACGGTCGCCCGCCCCGCGTAGCGTGCGCGGTCGCGCACGGCGTGCAGCTGGCGCAGGCTGTCGGGCAGGGTGAAGAACGGCGCGCCAAGCAACTGCTGGAACAACGTCGGCTGCATGCACGTTTGCGTCGGGATCGGGGCGCAAAGCATATCCGTACCGGGCGAGAGCGGATATGTCGGGGTGCCGGCCTGCCCCCTCCCCTTGTCATTTCGACCGAAGGGAGAAATCTCCCTCGGAATGGGCAGGGATTTCTCCCTTCGGTCGAAATGACAGGCGGGAAGGGGGCGCCTAACGCGGTTTCTGCAGCGACAGCCCGCCGAGCAGCAGCGCCAGCGCCGCATAAGCCCCTGCGAACTGCCAGGCGATCACCTGCCGCAGTCCCTCCAGCGCCCACGGCAGGTACACGCCGCCGCGCGGATCGACCGAATGGATCACGCCGAACAGCGTCAGCGCGCCTGCCAGCAGCAGCACCAGCGCCGCTGCGCGCAGCCGCCCTTCGATCATCGCCACCAGCGCGGTCGCCCACAGCATCGCGGTCATGATGAAGCCGTTGCCGAGAGTCGTGATCGTGGCCAGTTCCGGCAATCCGTGGCTGCCGGTCTCCGCGTACAGCGCCGCGAAATGCTCCGGCGCGATCCACGCCGGGTTGCCGAGCTTGATCACCAGCAGGTAGGCCAGCGACGGCAGGAACGCCAGCACCACCGCCGGCGCGTGCCGCTCCGGCGTGCTGCGGAACGCCTGCACGGTGATGCCGATGCCGACGTAGACGATGATCGGCGCCAGCACCGCCAGCGGCAGCCACTGCACCAGCCCTGCAACGAGGCCGAGCACGCCGCCGATGCCCACGAACAGGCCGGTCAGCAGCGTATAGCCGCTGCGCGCGCCCATCTGCTTGTAGGCCGGCTGGCCGATGTAGGGCGTGGTCTGCGCCACGCCGCCGCACACGCCCGCCACCAGCGTCGCCAGCGCCTCGACCAGCAGCACGTCGCGCGTGCGGTAGTCGTCGCCCGCCGCGCGCGCGCTTTCGCTGACGTTGATGCCGCCGACCACCATCAGCAGGCCGAACGGCAGCAGCAGCGGCAGGTACGGCACCGTGGACGGCAGCCCCTCGAGGAAACCGAGGTTCGGCCACGGCGGCACGAACGCCAGCGGCACCGGATCGGGCACCGCGAAACCAGGCGTCCCCAATCCCGCCAGCCCCAGCCCGTAGTACAGCGCGGTGCCGACCACGAACGCGAACAGCACGCCGGGCACGCGCACCGGCAGGCGCCCCTTCGCGACCAGCACGTACAGCAGCAGCCCCAGCGTCACCAGGCCGACCACCGGGTTGCGCAGCGTCTCGACCAGCGGCAGGAAGCCCAGCAGCGCCAGCGCGGCGCCGCCGATCGAGCCGAGCAGCGCTGCGCGCGGCAGGGTGCGCGTGATCCAGTCGCCGGCGAACGACAGCACCGTCTTCAGCACGCCCATCACCACCAGCGAGGCCATGCCGAGCTGCCAGGTGGCGATCCCGGCCGCCCGCTCGTCCAGGCCGTCGGCCTTGAACGCGAGGAAGGCCGGGCCGAGCACCAGCAGCGCCATGCCGATGCTGGTCGGCGCGTCGAGGCCGAGCGGCATCGCGGTCACGTCGTCGCGACCGGTGCGCGCGGCGAGCCGTCGCGCCATCCACGTGTAGGCGAGGTTGCCCAGCAGCACGCCCAGCGCCGTGCCGGGGAACATGCGCGTGAACACGATGTCGGCCGGGACCCCGAAGATGCCGACCAGCGCCATCGCGATGAAGCCCAGGATCGACAGGTTGTCGACGACCAGGCCGAAGAAGCCGTTGATGTCGCCGGGGACGATCCAGCGCGGTGTGCGGGTCGGGGGTTGGGTCATGCCTCAGGTTTCCTCGAAAAGAATATGCATCGCCACGTTGCAGGCTCCCTCAACCCGCGCGCGCCGTAAAAACCCCTCCCCCCGCACGCGCAGCGTGCGGGGGGAGGTTGGGAGGGGGGGGCGCTCTTGCCTTTCGCTTCTGAACTGAAAAAAGCAACGGCAAAAGCACCCCCACCCCAACCCTCCCCCGCTACGCGGGGGAGGGAATTCAAATGCAATGCGTGGGACGGGGATTCGGGCATGCCTGCGCTCCTCGAAAAATGCGCCCGCCACGCCGTCAAACCCCTCCCCCCGCACGCGCAGCGTGCGGGGGGAGGTTGGGAGGGGGGCGCTCTTGCCTTTCGCTTCTGAACTGAAAAAAGCAACGGCAAAAGCACCCCCACCCCAACCCTCCCCCGCTACGCGGGGGAGGGAGTTCAAATGCAGTGCGTGGGACGGGGATTCGGGCATGCCTGCGCTCCTCGAAAAATGCGCCCGCCACGCCGTCAAGCCCCTCCCCCCGCACGCGCAGCGTGCGGGGGGAGGTTGGGAGGGGGGCGCTCTTGCTTTTCGCTACTGAACTGAAAAAGCAACGGCAAAAGCACCCCCACCCCAACCCTCCCCCGCTGCGCGGGGGAGGGAGTTCAAGCGCAATGCGTGGGACGGGGATTCGGGCATGCTTGCGCTCCTCGAAAAATGCGCTCGCCACGCCGTGAAGCCCCTCCCCCCGCACGCGCAGCGTGCGGGGGGAGGTTGGGAGGGGGGCGCTCTTGGCCTTTCGCTTCTGAACTGAAAAAGCAACGGCAAAAGCGCCCCCACCCCAACCCTCCCCCGCTTCGCGGGGGAGGGAGCTCAAAACGCATGGCGCGGGATTGAGCGGGAACTCAGAACCGCGCGGTGAACTCGACGCCCACCGTGCGCGGCTCGTTGAGGAAGCCGGTCAGGTTGTTGAAGTCGATGCCGCCGACGATCCGCGTCGTGTCGGTGATGTTGCGCCCGAACGCCGCCACCTCGTAGTCGCCGCCATTCCAGTTGTAGCCGACGCGCAGTCCGCCCTCCAGCGAGGACTTGCCGCGGAACTCGACCGATTCGTACAGGAAGAAGTTGACCTCGCTGCGGTAGGCCCAGTCGGTGAACACGAAGAACTCGCCGCCCTCGCCCATCGGCACGCCCCAGCGCGCGGTCAGGTTGTGCACCCACTCCGGCGCCTGCGGCAGCGGGTTGCCGTCGATCAGGTACAGCCCGGTCGGATCGCCGGTTTCGGGATCGAGCACGGCCGGGTCGGTGACCGTGCAACCGCCGCCGCAGCCGGGCACGGCGAGCGCGCGGTCCTTGATCTCGGTGTCGTTGTAGCTGCTGCCCAGCGTCACCAGCAGGCTGTCGGTGAGGTAGGCCTCCAGGTCCAGCTCGAAACCCTGGCCCCGGCTCTTGTCCGCGTTGAGCAGGGTCGCGATGTTGCTGCCGCCGCCGACCGCGATGATCTGCTGGTCGTCGACGTCGTAGCGGAACACGTTGAAGCCCAGGCGCGCGCGCCGGTCCCACAGGTCGGCCTTGATGCCCGCCTCGAACGACACGACCTCCTCGGAATCGGCCGTGGACACGCCGCCGTTCGGCGCATCCGGCGGCGCGAACGCGAGCCGCCCCTGGATCGACGGCGCGCGGAAGCCCTTGGCCACGCGCGCGTACAGGTTCACGTCGTCGTTCAGCGCGAACACCCCACTCAGGTCCCAGCTGACGTCGCTGGCGTCGGTCTCGACCCGGTACGGCCCGCCGACCGGCGCGCCGAACGGCACCTCCTGCACCACGCTGGCGGAGAAATCCTTCTTGTCCTCGGTGTAGCGCAGTCCGCCGCGCAGCTTGAAGCGCTCGGTGACGTCGTAGTCGCCCGACGCGAACACCGCCCAGGCCTTGTTGCGCTGGGTCTGCACGGCGAGGCCGGTCTGCGGGTTGCCCGGCGCCAGCGAGTCGTAGTTGAAGCTGTCGATCGAGATGTCCTCGTCGAACCAGAACACGCCGGCCTGCCACTCGAAACCGCCGCCGTAGTTGGACTCGATGCGGAATTCCTGCGTGATCTGGCGATGGTCCGGCAGGCCGTCGGCGGACTCCGAGGCGAAGGGGATGAAGCCGGGGCCATAGTTGCCCTCGCCCAGGAACGACGCGCCATAACCGCCGTCGATGTCGCCGCGGTTCAGCGACTCGGCGGTCTCGTAGCCGGTGATCGAATGCAGGCTGTGCTCGCCGAGGTTCCAGCGCAGGCGTGCGCTGCCGCCCCAGGTGTCCAGCTCGGAGAAGTTGACGCCGTCCACCGACACCCGGTCGCGGTCGAATCCCGGCACCAGGTCGTTGCTGCCCGGCTGGATGATGTTGGCGCGGAACAGCCGCGCGGTGCCGTTGAGGTGGCGCTTGTGCAGGTTGAACAGGCCCTCGAAGGCCTCGCCTTCGTACAGGAACTGCACGCGGGCCGCGGATTCGTCGTAGCCCTCGAAACCGTCGTTCGGCGCGCCGGTCAGGGTGTTGTCGACCGAGTCCTCGCGCCGCTGGTACAGCGCCGACACGCGCGCCGACCAGCGATCGGTCAGCGGCGCGCCGTAGGCGCTTTCCACGTTCCACATGCCGTCGCTGCCGGCCGCGACGCGCGCATAGCCGTTCGCGTCCTGCGACGGCTTCGCCGACTCGAACTTGACCACGCCCGCGGGCGTATTGCGGCCGAACAGCGTGCCCTGCGGCCCGCGCAGCACTTCGATGCGCTCCAGGTCGAACACCGGGAAGCCCTTCAGCAGCGGGCTTTCCTGCACCACCTCGTCGTACAGCAGCGAGACCGGCTGCGAGGCGTTGAGGTCGAAGTCGGTGTTGCCGAGCCCGCGGACGTAGAAGCGCGGGAACGCGCGCCCGTAGGAGGATTCGATGTTGAGGCTGGGCACGCGGCCGGACAGGAAGCGCACGTCGCCGCCGCCCGAGGCGAGCACGTCGAGCTTCTCGCTCGACAGCGTGCTGATCGAGACCGGCACGTCCTGGATGTTCTCCACGCGCCGCTGCGCGGTGACCTCCAGCCTGTCGAGCGTGACCGCGGGATCGCCCGCGGCGGGCGCGGCCTCCTGCGCGAGCGCCGCGGTGGACAGGGCGAGCGCGGCGGCGAGCGCCGAGACGCGCAGGGTGCGGGAGGGGCGAGGCATGGGCTTCGTCATGGGGGAAGTCCTGGCTGTGGTGGGGGAAACGCCGACGGATTATTGCGCCGACGACCTGGTGTTTGCACTCGTCGTCCCTGTTGCGACTTCCGTCTCGACCTGGAACCTGCCCACGATCTCCGAATCGAACGTCATCCCGGCGAAGCGCTTCACAACAGCCGAAGGCTGGTCAAGCCGGGATCCAATTTGCCGTTCGTCTTCGTAACTTGCCATGTAGAACGAGAATCAAGATCAGAATGGATCCCGGCTTTCGCCGGGATGACGTCCCGGTGATGCCTGCCGGTACAAGGAGGGTCCTGAACGGGCCCTCAGAACGACACCTCCACCGCATGCCGCGACCACAGCACCGACTGGTGCCCGGTGGCCTGCTTCCAGGCCAGCCGGATCGCCTCGATGTCGGCCCTGCGCTGCGGCGTGTCCTCGTGCAGGATCACCAGCACCTTCGACTTCAGGCGCTCGGGCCCGGCGTGGCCGCGGAACAGCCACTGCCCGTAGGCATCGAGCACGGTCAGGCCGTCGGGGAACCGGCTCGTGACCTCGCGGTCGAGGAAGTCGTACCAGCCCGCCTTGTCGATGGACGACGGCTCGGCCACCTCGCCGTCGCGGCCAACCCCGAAGTAGAGCTCGCTGCGCACCCAGCCCGACGCCAGCGCCGGCCGCGCGGAATCGCCGTGCAGCGCAGCCGTCGCGGCGGGCGCGGGCGCACGTTCGACGCCGGGGCTGGCGCAGCCGGCAAGCAGGAGGAGCGCCGCGGCGAGCGCGGCGCGCATGGGTGGAGAACGATGGATTGGCATCCGGGAAATCTGGATCGAAGGCGCCATGTCGCGAAATAACCTTTGGCGATAAGCAGATGGAAACCTCGCATGGCGCACGACGCGCCACGCCGGCCCGCGGACGATACCTTAAGGGCGTCCAACAGGATGTCATCCCGAGCGCAGCGAGGGATCTCCGCGCACGACGGCAGCAGCAGATCCCTCGCCGCGCTCGGGATGACGGGGCCATTTTGTTGGAAGCTCTCAGGGACCATCCCAGTTCGGTGCGAAGCCGGCAAGCCGGGATCGCCGCATCGCGACGGCATTCCGGCCACCGCGCCGCCATCGACTGTCGCCACGGACGGCCACGAGGCCCCGAGCCGCGACGCGCACACCGTTGCCGCCCAGGCCTTCCCTACTTGCCGTACCGCCATTTCCAAGGACTCTTCATGCACCACCCCACCCTCTCGCCGCTGGCCGGCGCGCTCCTGCTGGCGCTCTCCGCCCCCGCCCTGTCGCAGACCGCAGCGGGCGATGCCGGCACGCAGGCCTCGACCCTCGACACCGTGATCGTCACCGGCACCCGCGCACGCGACCGCACCGTGCTCGAATCGACCGTGCCGGTGGACGTGCTCACCGCCGAGGACATCCGCAGGGCCGGCGTCCTGAACGGCGAACTGGGCAGCGCGCTGCAGGCCCTGCTGCCCTCGCTGAACTTCCCGCGCCAGTCCAACTCCGGCGGCGCCGACCACGTGCGCCCGGCGCAGATCCGCGGCCTCGCGCCCGACCAGGTCCTGGTGCTGGTCAACGGCAAGCGCCGCCATACCACGGCGCTGGTCACCACCAGCTCCAAGATCGGGCGCGGCACCACGCCGGTCGACTTCAACGCCATTCCGGTCAGCGCGGTCAAGCGCATCGAAGTGCTGCGCGACGGCGCCGGCGCGCAGTACGGCTCCGACGCGGTCGCGGGCGTGGTCAACGTGATCCTCGAGGACGCGGCCGAGGGCGGCGCGTTCGAAGCCTCGTTCGGCCGGCACCACACCGACGTCGAGCCGATCGGGCAGACGCTCACCGACGGCCACACCGGCTTCTTCAGCGCCCATGTCGGCAGCGGCGTCGGCGACGACGGATTCTTCCGCGTCGGCATCGAGCTCAAGAACCGCGAGGCCACCAACCGCGCCGGCTTCGACCAGGTCCCGCCCTGGGACCAGACCCCGATCAACCTCGGCGTTCAGGGGCAGCGTAACTACCATCTCGGCGACGGCGAATCGCGCGACATCACCGCCTGGATCAACGCCGAACTGGCGGCCGGCGACAGCGGCACGTTCTACGTCTTCGGCACCTACAACCAGCGCGATACCGAAGGCGCGAACTGGTTCCGCTACCCCGATCCGGATTCCGACGGCGGTGCGGCCAACTGGCCCGAGGTGTATCCGGGCGGCTTCCGCCCGATCTCGATCGGCGAGAACCTCGACGTCGCCCTCGTCGGCGGCCTGCGCGGCCAGTGGGGCGACTGGGACTACGACCTCAGCCTCAATCACGGCGCCAACGCCTTCACCTACCGCCTGCGCGACTCGATCAACGCCTCGCTCGGACCGGGCAGCCCGACGCGCTTCAAGGTCGGCGACTACGAATACGCGCAGACGCTGGCCAACCTCGACCTGAGCCGCGCCTTCGACAGCGGCGACAACCTCCACACCTTCGCCGCCGGCGCGGAGTTCCGCGTCGAGCGCTACGAAACCGGCGCCGGCGACCCGGCCAGCTATGCCGCCGGGCCGTACACAGACCGCGCCGTCGGCGCGCAGGCGGCAGGCGGCCTCACGCCGCAGGACGTGGCCGACCTCGACCGCGAGGTCGCCAGCGCCTACGCCAGCCTGTCCAGCCGCTTCGGCGACAAGCTCAGCACCGACCTCGCGCTGCGCTACGAGCACTACAGCGACTTCGGCGGCGAACTGACCGGCAAGCTCGCCGCACGCTACGAGTTCGCGCCCGCCTTCGCGCTGCGCGGCTCGCTGTCGAACAACTTCCGCGCGCCGTCGCTGGCCCAGGTCGGCTTCGAATCCACCAGCACCGGCTACAACTCCGCCGGGCAGCTGGTGCAGGGCCGCCTGCTGTCGGTCAACAACCCGATCGCGCGCGGGCTCGGCGCGACCGACCTCGATCCGGAGAAGTCGCGCAACGCCAGCCTCGGCTTCACCAGCCGGATCGGCGCGCACTTCGACCTGTCTCTGGACGTTTTCCACATCGAGATCAACGACCGCATCGCGCTGTCGGAGTCGGTCACCGGCGACGCGCTGACCGGGTTCATCGAAGACGAGTTCGGCGTACCCGGCGTGCAGAGCGTCAGCTTCTTCGTCAACGCCGCCGACACCCGCACCCGCGGCGCCGAACTGGTGGCGAACTGGCGCGACGATCTCGCCGGCGGCAACCTGCTGCTGAGCGGCGCGTACAGCTACGCGAAGACCGAACTGCGCAACGTCGTCGCCACGCCATCGCAATTGCTCGCGCTCGATCCGGACTACGTCCTGTTCGGCGTCGAGGAAAGCAACACCATCACCGACGCCGCGCCGCGTACCCGCGCGCAGTTCACGTCGAACTGGAACAACGACAACTGGAACCTGCTCGCCCGCGTGCAGCGCCACGGCAGCGCCAAGCGCGTGTTCAACTTCGGCGGCGGCTACGAGCCCACACAGGTCTACGGCGCCGAGTGGCAGCTCGACGCCGAGGTGGAGTACCGCATCGGCGAACGCTGGAGCGTGGCGCTGGGCGGGCTCAACCTGACCGACGAATACCCGGACCTGTCGAACGAGGACATCTACTACTTCGGCAACCTGCCCTACGACGTGCTGTCGCCGATCGGCAGCAACGGTGCCTACTACTACACCCGGGTCCGCTACACCTTCTGACGAAACCCGCCTCCCCCTGTAGGAGCGCCTTCAGGCGCGATGCGTGGACTCCGGGTCGCGCCTGAAGGCGCTCCTACAGGGGATCGAGCCAGGCGATCGTCGCGATGCGACCGCTGCGGCCATCGCGGCGGTGCGAGAAGAAGCGCGCGGGATCGGAAATCGTGCACAGGTCGCCGCCGTGGATGTCCGCGGCGGCCATGCCCGCGGCGACGAGCCGCCTGCGCGCGAGCGCCGGCAGGTCGGCGAGCCAGTGTCCTTCGCGCGTGGGCACGAACGCGGACGCGGCACCGGCATCGGGCGAGACGAACGCATCGAACACGTTCCTGCCCACCTCGTAGCGCGCGGGACCGGCGCAGGGGCCGATCCATGCGATCACGCCGGCCGGCGGCGTGCGCATGGTCGCGAGCGTGGCTTCCAGCATGCCCTTGGACAGGCCGGGCCAGCCGGCATGGGCGGCGGCGATCTCGCTGCCGTCTTTCGCCGCGAAGACGACCGGCAGGCAGTCGGCGGTGAGGATGGCGAGGACGACGCCGGGTGCGGAGGTGACGGCGGCGTCGGCTTCCGGCTCGCCCCCACCCCAGCCCTCCCCCGCAGGCGGGGGAGGGGGCCAAGAGCGCGCGACCGACTCGACCGATGCGACGGAACCGCTCCCTCCCCCGCCTGCGGGGGAGGGCTGGGGTGGGGGCCCGCGGCCCGCATCGAACCGAACCACCTCCGTCCCATGCACCTGCCTCAACCACCGCGGCACCCCCGGCAACGCGAACCGCTCCACCAACTCCATGCGATTGCGCGCAACGACCACCGGATCGTCGCCTTCCGTCCCGCGGAAATTCCCGAGATTGAACGTATCGAACGGCGCCGCCGAAGCCCCCGCGCCATGCCGCAGCGTGGTGAATGCACGCACGCTCGCCGGAAACGGCGCACCGGCCCCGACGCACGGGTTCATCTGCGGCGCGACCCGTCGCCCGCTTCGGCATGCGCACGCGCATCCTCGCGCAGCACCGCCATCAGCGAGAGCATATCGTCCGGCACCGGCGCACTGCAGCGAACCGCCTCCCCGCTGGACGGATGCGCGAACTCCAGCGTCTCCGCATGCAGCGCCTGCCGCCTGAAACCGCGCAGCGCCGCGACCAGCCCGTCGGACGCACCCTTGGGCAGCTTCAGCGGCCCGCCGTACAGCGGATCGCCGAGGATCGGATGCTTCAGGTGCGCCATGTGCACGCGGATCTGGTGCGTGCGCCCGGTTTCCAGCCGGCATTCGAGCGCGGTATGCGCACGGAAGCGCTCGCGCAGCCGGTAGTGCGTGACCGCATCGCGACCGTCCTCGCGCACCGCCATCCTGATCCTGTCGCGCGGATGGCGGTCGATCGGCGCATCCGCGATGCCGCCCGAGACCAGCGCACCGACCACCACCGCCAGGTACTGCCGGTGCACCTCGCGCGCCGACAGCTGTTCGACCAGCGCGGTCTGCGCCTGCAGCGTGCGCGCGACCACCATGACGCCCGACGTGTCCTTGTCCAGCCGGTGCACGATGCCCGCGCGCGGCAGCGCCGCCAGCGCGGGATCGCGATGCAGCAGCGCGTTGACCAGGGTGCCGTCGGCATTGCCCGCGCCGGGATGCACCACCAGCCCCGCGGGCTTGTCGATCACCAGCACGTCCGCGTCCTCGTGCAGCACCTGCAGCGGGATGTCCTGCGCGACCGCATCGGTTTCCACCGCAAGGCGCGCGGCCAGGCGTACCTGCTCGCCGCCGCGGACCGGGTCGCGCGGACGGACCTGGCGGCCATCGAGCAGCACGTCGCCGGCGCGGATCCACCCGGCCAGCCGCGACCTCGAGAAGTCGGGGAACAGCTCGGCCAGCACCGCGTCGAAACGGCGTCCGGCCGCGGATTCGGGCACGCGGGCTTCGCGTTCGATGGTGTCGTCGGGGCTCGGGAGGGACATGGACGGCTGTTGTTCAGGCGGCGCGCCCGGGCGGCCGGGACGGGCTGGTATTATCCGCGCTTCGTGCCTTGCCTGCCCCCGGTGCCCATGACCGCCCGATTGTCTCCGTTCCACCGCGCCGTCCTGCTGCTGCTCGTGATCGTCCTGGCGACCTCCGGCTGCGCGCGGATCAAGGGCGTTTTCAAGGACAAGGACGAAAACGAGGGCGTGCCCGTCGAGGAACTGTACGACAAGGGCCTCGGGCAGATGCACAGCGGCAACTGGAACGGCGCGGCCATCACCTACCGTCGCCTGCTCGCGCAGTACCCGTACGGCCCCTACACCGAGCAGGCGCTGATGGAATCCGCGTTCGCCCTGTACAAGATGGGCAACAACGAGGAAGCGATCTCCACCATCGACCGCTTCCTGCGCACCTATCCCACGCACAAGAACACGCCCTACATGTACTACCTGCGCGGCCTGGTGAACTCCAACCGCGACACGGTGTTCCTGCAGCGCGTGTGGAAGCTCGACGCCAGCCGGCGCGACCTGGCCACCCCCAACCAGGCCTTCGCCGACTTCAACACCCTCGCCGATCGCTATCCCAACAGCCGCTACGCCGCCGACGCGCGCCAGCGCATGGTCGCGCTGCGCAACATGTTCGCGCGCCACGAGATCGAGGTGGCGCTGTACTACATGCGCCGCGACGCCTGGGTCGCCGCCGTGGACCGCGCCACCTACCTGCTCGAAACCTATCCGCAGAGCGAATTCCAGAACGACGCGGTCGCCGTGCTGGCCGCCGCCTACACCGAACTGGGCAACGAGACGCTGGCCACGGACGCCAGGCGCGTGCTGCAGCAGAACGAACCGGGCCACCCGTATCTCGCGGGCGACTGGCCGAACTACCCCTGGAACATCCGCAAGCTCAACCCGTTCGCGGGGGAGAAGTCGGCGATCGACAACTGACCGCGGTGGACCGACGCAGTTGCTGGAAGACGCCGCCCTCGGGCGGCGTTTGCGTTTGGGTCCCCGGCTTTTCGGAGAGGTTCCCTTGGCGGCTTGCCCCCACCCCAGCCCTCCCTCGCAAGCGGGGGAGGGAGCCAGGAGCCGCTGCTTTTAGCTCCCTCCCCCGCTTGCGGGGGAGGGCTGGGGTGGGGGCCACCGAAGCCGCGCAACTCCTGGACCCAGCCGACTGTCCGAACGCAATCGCAAACAGCATCCCCGCGCGACCTACTCGCCCTCCGCCTCCCAGTCGAACCCCGTCATCCGCGCCAGCCGCTCCGGCGCAATGACCTCGACATGGGGCTGCCCGCCGATGATCCATGTCGGATAACCGCTGATGCCCGCGCCGATGCATTCGAAGGCGACGCCGCCATTGCGTCCGTTCGGCGAACACTCCACGTACGGCAGGCGCTTGCCCGCCGCGCCGAACAGCCGCTTCTGCTCGGTGCAGTTGGCGCACCATGATGCGCCATAGAAAATCACGCCCGACTGCTCCAGGTGCGCGGCCAGCGCACGCAGCCGCGGATCCTCGCGCCGCTCCAGCAGGCCCATCGCCGACATCTGCAGCACGGCCAGCAGGCCCAGCGCCAGCAGCCCGTTGCCCAGCAGCCACGTCGGCCACGACGTGCCGGGCGTGCCGTCGGGCCGCGTCGCGTGCACGAGCAGGAAGATCGCGGTCATCACCGCCAGCGACAGCAGGCACCAGACGCACACCGCCTGCAGCGCGACCAGCCCGGCGATGGTGAGGTACACGCTGATCGCCAGCCCCAGGAACGAGAACCGCCACATGCGCCGCCAGCGGACGAGCCGCGGTGCCGGCCGCCAGGCCGTCCAGGCCAGCGCGGCGTACAGCGCGAATCCCCACGCCGCGATCGGCAGGCCGAGGAAGCGCGACCAGCGACTGCCCTGCACCACGTCGCAGCCAGATCCCTCCGTGCAGAATGCCGCACTGCCGCTGTTCCATGCGACCCAGGTGAGGTAGGCGGTGAGCAGCAGGCCGATCGCGGTGAGGATGCGCAGCGCGAGGTCCGGCTTCGATGCGGATGTCGCCACGACGCCCGCTGCCGGTCTCGCTGCCGTGTCGCGCTGTCCGGGATGTCCGGACTTGTGCCGCTTGCTCCTCGATTTCCTGGTCATGCGGTCGTCGTTTGCCGTTGATCCGGTGCGGATCTGCATTATGCCGTTGCGGTGCCAACGGCGGTTCGGGTGGCATGGGCTGCTGCGGGCCCCCACCCCAGCCCTCCCCCGCAGGCGGGGGAGGGAGCAAGAGCGGCGCCTGCTTTCGGCTCCCTCCCCCGCCTGCGGGGGAGGGCTGGGGTGGGGGCCACCGCCCACATCGCACAATCCGACGACGGCCAGCGCGTTCCCCGCGCCCGGCTACGCCTGATATCGATTGCTGATCGGATAGCGCCGCTCGCGCCCGAACGCACGCCGCGACACCTTCGGCCCCGGCGCCGCCTGGTGGCGCTTCCACTCGCTGATGCGCACCAGCCGCAGCACCCGGTCGACCGTGGCCGCGTCGAAGCCGGCCGAAACGATCTCGTCGCGCGACTGCTCCAGGTCCACGTAGCGCCGCAGGATCCCGTCGAGCACGTCGTACGGCGGCAGCGAATCCTGGTCGAGCTGGTTGTCGCGCAGTTCCGCCGACGGCGGCCGCGCGATCACCGCCGGCGGGATCACCGGCGCGCCGCCGACGGTGTTGCGCCACTTCGCCAGCCCGAACACCTCGGTCTTGTACAGGTCCTTGATCGGCGCATAGCCGCCGCACATGTCGCCGTAGATCGTGGCGTAGCCGACCGCGTACTCGCTCTTGTTGCCCGTGGTCAGCAGCAGCCCGCCGAACTTGTTCGACAGCGCCATCAGCAGCGCGCCGCGCGTGCGCGACTGCAGGTTTTCCTCGGTGGTGTCGGCGTCCTTGCCCTCGAACGCCTCCGCCAGCGCATCGAGGAAGCCCTGGAACGGCTTCTCGATCGGCAGCGCCACCAGCTTCACGCCGAGCGCGTCGCACTGCTCCTGCGCAAGGTCGTTCGACAGGTTCGCCGTGTAGCGCGACGGCATCCGCACCGCGGTCACGTTGCCCGCACCCAGCGCATCGACCGCCAGCGCCAGGACGATCGACGAATCGATGCCCCCCGACAGCCCCAGCCAGACATTCGAGAAACCGTTCTTGCCGCAGTAGTCGCGGATGCCGCGCACGACCGCGCGCCACGCCAGCGCGTCCATGCTCTCGTCGCCGTCGTCCATCCACAGCACCGGCGCGAACTTGCGCGAGGCCACGTCGTAGTCCACCACCAGCCACTGGTCGGTGAACGCCGCGGCGGCCGGATGCACCGTGCCGTCGGCATCGGCGACCACCGACGAACCGTCGAACACCAGCGCGTCCTGTCCGCCGACCACGTTGAGGTAGGCCAGCGCCACCTTGCTTTCCTTCGTGCGCTCGGCCAGCAGCGCGTCGCGCTGCGCGTGCTTGCCGCGCTCGAACGGCGAGGCGTTCGGCACCAGCACCAGTTGCGCGCCGGCGTTCGCGGTATCGGTCAGCGGCTCGGCGAACCAAAGGTCCTCGCAGATCACCAGGCCCAGCGGCACGCCCTTCACCTCGAACACGCACGAGCCGCCGTCCGGATCGACGTGGAAGTAGCGACGCTCGTCGAACACGTTGTAGTTCGGCAGTTCGCGCTTGCGATAGGTCGCCTCGACCTTGCCGTCGCGCAGCACGCTGGCCGAGTTGTAGAGGATGCTGCCCGCCGATTCCGGCCAGCCCACCACCGCGACGATCCCGGTCGCCGCCTGTGCCACCTCGCGCAGCGCCGCCTCGCAGTCGGCCAGGAACGACGGCCGCATCAGCAGGTCTTCCGGCGGATAGCCGCTGATCGCCAGCTCCGGGAACAGCACGACGTCGGCTTCGTACTCGTCGCGCGCCTGCGCGATCATCGCGACGATGCGCTCGGCGTTCTGGCGGACCGCGCCGACCGGGAAGTCGAACTGGGCCATGGCGATGCGGAGGGTGTCGGTCATGTCAGATTCCATGCGTCAGGAAGTCCAGCGCGCCGATGATGGTCAGGTGATCGGCGGACAGGTCCGCCACCCGCCTGCCGAGCATCTGCATCGGCACGCTGGTGATCTGTGCGGTGTCCATCACCATCTGTTTCCCGGCGACGGTCAGGGTTGGCATCAGGCTACCGACAGACGGCCCCGCGCGCTCGGGCGCAATCAAAGGCACGACCACGCGGGATTCGGCAGTGTCGATCAAATCGCTCTGGACGTTCAGCCAGCAAGGGATGGAACGCCGCGACGCCGCATCGGCATTCGCATGGACGGAGAACTGGCTCATGCCTTCCGCGATGCCTTGAACGCACGCACATGATCGCCAGCAACGCCATCGCGCGCGACGCGTTCGTTGTACGCGGTGATCGCCTCGCGGTTTTCTTCCAGCCATTTCTCGCGCTTGCGCGCACGGACTTCGGCCTCCAGCGCGCGCTCCAGCGTGGCCGACAGGTTGATGTCCAGTGCCCTGGCGTCCTCGAGCAGCCCCTGGTTGATGCTGACGTTGGTCGCGCGCTTGCCGTAGCCGGCGTAGTCTTCTCGGATGCGCATGGTTTGGCTCCAGATGATGCGCACTGATGATGCGCATCGAACTCGCGCATGTCAAATCTGGTGGGTCAGGGGACTTTGCGGCGGGGTGGCCCCCACCCCAGCCCTCCCCCGCAGGCGGGGGAGGGAGCAGGAAGCCGCTGCTTTTCGCTCCCTCCCCCGCCTGCGGGGGAGGGCCGGGGTGGGGGCCCCTCCGCAAGCCGATGCAGGATCACCTCGCACACCCCTTCCGGATCCGCCAGAACCTCGTTGTTCCAGAAGCGCAGGACGCGGAAACCATGCCGCCGCAGGAAGGCATCCCGCACCGGATCGCCTTCCGATCCGTCATGCTGCCCGCCGTCCACCTCGACCAGCAGGCTCGCCTCCAGGCATGCGAAATCGGCGATGTAGGGCCCGACGGGGACTTGCCGGCGGAACCTGAAGCCATCGAGTTGCCGCAGGCGCAGGCAACGCCACAGCCTGCGTTCGGCATCGGTCATGTCGCGGCGCAATTCGCGGGCGCGATCGCGTTTCTGGCCTTGGCGCATCCTTGCGCTCCGGTCGGGGGAATGTCGGGGACAGGGTGCCGGTTCGCGAAGTGGGCGGGTATCGGGGAATGCCTTGCGGGCTTTCGGAAAGTATCCCGGTGCGTTGCCCCCACCCCGGCCCTCCCCCGCAGGCGGGGGAGGGAGCAGAACGCCGCGGCTTTTTAGCCCCCTCCCCCGCCTGCGGGGGAGGGCCGGGGTGGGGGCCACCGAAGCCGCGCACCCGAAAACGCAGAAGGCCGCCCGAAGGCGGCCTCCCACGACATCGAAGCAAGCGGCAAATCAGCCGTTCAACCGCTTCGCAATCGCCGCACCCAGATCGCCCGGCGACTTCACCGTCGTCACCCCCGCCTTCTCCAGCGCCGCGAACTTGCCTTCCGCGGTACCCGCACCGCCCGAGGCGATCGCACCGGCATGGCCCATGCGCTTGCCCTTCGGCGCCGAGGCGCCGGCGATGAAGCCCACCACCGGCTTGGTCACGTGCTCGCTGATGAACTCCGCCGCTTCCTCCTCCGCGCTGCCGCCGATCTCGCCGACCAGGATGATGCCCTCGGTCTGCGGATCGTCCTGGAACAGCTTCAGCGCGTCGATGAAGTTGGTGCCGTTGATCGGGTCGCCGCCGATGCCGATGCAGGTCGACTGGCCGAGGCCGGCGTCGGTGGTCTGCTTCACCGCTTCATAGGTCAGCGTGCCCGAGCGCGAGACGATGCCCACCTTGCCCGGCTTGTGGATGTGGCCCGGCATGATGCCGATCTTGCACTCGCCCGGCGTGATCACGCCCGGGCAGTTCGGCCCGATCAGCACCACGTCCGGATAGCCCTTGAGCGTGTTCTTGACCCGCAGCATGTCCAGCACCGGGATGCCCTCGGTGATCGTCACGATCACCTTGATGCCGGCGTCGGCCGCCTCGAGGATCGCATCGGCCGCGAACGGCGGCGGCACGTAGATGACGGAGGCGTCGGCACCGGTCTCGGCAACCGCATCGCGCACCGTGTTGAAGACCGGCAGGCCGAGGTGCTCGGTGCCGCCCTTGCCCGGGGTGACGCCGCCGACGACCTTGGTGCCGTAGTCGAGCATCTGCTCGGCGTGGAAGGTGCCCTGCTGGCCGGTGAAGCCCTGCACGATCACCTTGGTGTTCTTGTTGACCAAAACGCTCATTTGGATTCCCTGAAATCTGTTTGAAGCCCTTCCCCCGCTCGCGGGGGAAGGGTTGGGATGGGGGTGCTTTTCGCGCCGGCCCCCATCCGCCCTTCGGGCACCTTCCCCCGCAACCGGGGGAAGGACTCAATGTGTCACGCGGCCTGCTTCACGGCCTCGACGGCCTTCTTTGCGCCGTCGTTGATGTCGTCGGCGGCGATGATGGCCAGGCCGCTTTCCTTCAGCAGCTTCTTGCCTTCCTCGACGTTGGTGCCTTCCAGGCGCACCACCACTGGCACCTTGACGCCGACGTCCTTCACCGCCGCGATGATGCCCTCGGCGATCACGTCGTTGCGCACGATGCCGCCGAAGATGTTGACGAAGATCGCCTTCACCCTGTCGCTCGACAGGATCAGCTTGAACGCCTCGGTCACGCGCTCCTTGGTGGCGCCGCCGCCGACGTCCAGGAAGTTCGCCGGCGAACCGCCGTTGAGCTGGATCACGTCCATCGTCGCCATCGCCAGGCCCGCGCCGTTGACCATGCAGCCGATGTTGCCGTCCATGGTCACGTAGTTGAGGTCGTGCTGGCTGGCCTTCACTTCCGTCTCGTCCTCCTGGCGGATGTCGCGCATCGCGACCAGGTCCGGGTGGCGGAACGAAGCGTTGTCGTCGGAGTTCACCTTGCCGTCGAGCACCGCCAGGCTGCCGTCCTTCAGGATCGCCAGCGGGTTGAGCTCGACCAGCGCCAGGTCCTTCTCGTTGAACAGCTTGTACAGGCCCAGCATGATCTTCGTCAGCTGGTTGACCTGCTTGGAATTGAGGCCCAGCGCGAAACCCATGTCGCGGCACTGGTAGGGCTGCAGGCCCTGGACGAAGTTGACGTTGAGGGTCTGGATCGCGTCGGGATTCTCCTCGGCGGTCTTCTCGATCTCCACGCCGCCCTCGCTCGAGGCGATGAAGGTCACCGACTGGGTGCCGCGGTCGACCAGCACCGACAGGTACAGCTCCTGCGCGATGTCGGTGCCCTCGGAGATCAGCACGCTGTCGATCGGCAGCGCGACGCCGGCGGACTGGTAGGTCTCCATCCGCGTGCCGAGCATGGCCTTGGCGTACTCGCGGACCTCGTCGAGCGTCTTCGCCAGCTTGACGCCGCCGGCCTTGCCGCGGCCGCCGGCGTGGATCTGGGCCTTCACCACCCAGAGGTTGCCCGGGATGGCCTTCGCGGCGTCCACCGCCTCTTCCGGCGAGCGCGCGACGCGCCCGGCCGGCACCGCAATGCCGTAGTCGGCAAACAACTGCTTCGCCTGGTATTCGTGGAAGTTCATGTGGGGTCCGTGCTGGGGAGGATCGCGGCGCGCAGCCCGGGCCCGGAGACCCGCAGGCGTTACGCGGCCGCATATTCTCGCCGATGCGCCGGCTGCGGGCAAAACCGAGGGGCTTTGGCCCCCACCCCAACCCTCCCCCGCAAGCGGGGGAGGGAGCACGAGCGACGCTTGCTCTTGTCTCCCTCCCCCGCTTGCGGGGGAGGGCCGGGGTGGGGGCCACCAGCCGCCGCAGCCGGAACCGCGCCTATACTCCGCCCACCCACCAGGCGCCCCTCCCCTTGGCCGCACCCGACGCAGACCACCCCGCCAGCAGCCAGTCGATGCGTCGCGAGCTGTACCTGTTCGCGCTCTACCGGGTGCTCGAATCGGCGCTGCTGGCGCTGGTCGTCTTCAGCCCCGCCGGATCGCTGATCGGGGAAATGCACCTGCCGCGGGTCGCGCAGGCCGTCGTGATCGCCTACCTGCTCGCCTCGACCGGCCTGCTCGCGCACGCCCGGCACCTGCGCGGCAGTTTCGCGCCGCACGTCGTCATCGGCCTCTCGATCGACATCACCGTGGTCCTGCTGGCCACGCACGCCATGCCCGGCGCCGGCCCCGGCATCGCGCTGATGCTGGTGTTCAACCTCGCCGCGGCCGCGCTGTTCCTGCAACTGCGCTGGGGCATGGCATTCGCCGGCGTGGCCACGATCGCGCTGGTGGCCGAATACGCCTGGGACCGCATCGAACAGGCCCACGCCTTCCGGCCGCTCGCCGAAGTGCTGATGTTCTCGGTCGGCTATTTCGCGGTCACCGCGCTCATGCACCACCTCGGCGTGCAGATGCGCGCCACCCAGCGCCTGGCCGACCGGCGCGGCGCCGAGGCCGCCAACCTCGCCGAGATCAACGAACTGGTGATCCGCCGCATGCGCACCGGCGTGATGCTGGTCGACGGCAGCGGCCGCGTGCGCATGGCCAACGAAGCGGCGCAATTGCTCCTGCACAACGACGACGAACGGCACGACCACGGCATGCACGGGCAGGTACTGGCGCAGGTGGCGCCGGAACTGGCGATGCGCCTCGCGCAATGGCTGCAGGACGGCCAGCAGAACGAGGTGCCCATGGCCTGCGGGAACGAGCAGGCGGAAGTCCTGCCGCGGTTCGCGCGCCTGATCGCCACCAGCGATTCCACCCTGGTGTTCCTCGACGACACCTCGATGCTCTCGCGCCGCGCCGAATCGCTGACCCTCGCGGCGATGGGCCGCTTCTCCGCCAGCCTCGCCCACGAGATCCGCAACCCGCTCGCCGCGATCAGCTACGCCACGCAGCTGCTCGAGGAATCGCACGACCTCACCACCAGCGACCGCCGCCTGCTGCAGATCATCCACCAGCAGTGCATGCGCACCAACGGCATCGTCGAAAGCGTGCTCGGCCTCGCCCGCCGCGAGCGCGCCAAACCCGAACACCTCGATCTGGTCACGGTCGCCCGGCACTTCATCGAGGACTACCGGATGATCGTGCCCGAGGACAACGCGCAACTGCGCGTGACCACCGACCTGAGCCAGCTGCCGGCCATGTTCGACCCGCGCCACCTGCAGCAGATCCTCACGTCGCTGGTCAACAACGCCGTGCGCTACGGCCACGTTCCCGGCGAGAAACCGCGCATCGCGATCCACCTGGAAGAGGAAGGCGACGCACCGGCGATCAGCGTGCTCGACCGCGGCCCGGGCATTCCCGACGCCGTCGCATCGCAGCTGTTCCGGCCCTTCTTCACCACCTCCGAGAACGGCACCGGCCTCGGCCTCTACATCGCCCACGAACTGTGCCGCGCCAACGAAGCCCGGCTCGAATACGTCTCCGTGCCCGGCGGCGGCGCCTGCTTCCGGATCACCCTGGCGCCACAGCACACGCTACTTGCCGACGAGTCGGCCACCGCGTCAGGCGCGTCCCGGTCCCGCCCGTAGGAGCGGCTTCAGCCGCGACCCGGCCACCCACCCACCAATCCTCCGCCAGACGCCCATCACGCCTGAAGGCTCTTGATGTCTGCGCGCTGGCCCGAAGTGGAGTGGAAAGCGATCCGTGGCAGGCGCTCTTCGCGGTAAAGGCCCGGCGCCGCGCACCTCACCCCCATCCCAACCCCATATCAGGTACGGGGCCGGCTCGCCCCGCCCCCCGCAAGCAGGGAGAAGGCGCAGACAGTTGCTCCCGCACACGCAACACGCTTGCATAACGTTTGACGTTAATAACGAATCGCGTTAATATCCCGGCAATGACGATCAAGTCGTTCCGCTGCAAGGACACGCAGGCGCTTTTCGGGCGGAACAGGGTTCGGCGCTTCAACGGCATCGAATCCGTCGCCCGGCGCAAACTCGAACAACTCGACTGGGCTGGAAGCCTCGACGACCTGAGCGTCCCGCCGGGCAACCGCCTCGAAGCGCTGCGCGGCGACCGCAAGGGCCAATACAGCATCCGCATCAACGACCAGTTTCGCCTGTGTTTCCGCTGGCAAGGCACGGATGCCAGCGATGTCGAGATCGTCGACTACCACTGAGACTTCCGCCATGACCAAGACACTCCCCCCCATCCACCCCGGCGAAATCCTGCTGCACGAGTTCATGGAGCCCATGGGCATCACCCGCTACCGCCTGTCCAAGGACATCGGCGTGCCACCACAGCGCATCGGCGACATCGTGGCCGGCAAGCGCGCCATCACCGCCGATACCGACCTTCGCCTGTGCCGCTACTTCGGCCTGACCGACGGCTACTGGCTGCGCGGCCAGGGCCGCTACGACACCGAATGCGCCCGCGATGCGCTGCAGGAAGACCTCAAGCGCATCCAGCCCCTTGCGCAAAAGGCGGCCTGAGACCTCTCCATCGCGCCAATCACACTCATGGCAGCAACTGCCTGCTACTTCCCCCGCTTGCGGGGAGGAAGTTCTCACGCAGGAGCGGCTTCAGCCGCGACCCGCCCCGCATCCGCCAACCACCTCGCCGGACGCCCATCGCGCCTGAAGGCGCTCCTACGGCAGCCAAGGCCCGGCAGCAGTTGTGTGACACCCATCCAGCCCGACTCGGGCACCCGACCCCTTCCCCCTCGTCAGCCGTGTCAAAAACTGTCAATATTGGTCACCTTACGACCGTACTCCACCGTCGCCAATGAACGAAAACCGCAGCGCCCTGATCGTCGATGACGAACACGACATCCGCGAACTCCTGGTGCTGACATTGGGACGCATGGGCCTGCGTACCGACACCGCGCCCAACCTCCACGCCGCGCGGCAGATGCTCGGCACCGTGTCCTACGACCTGTGCCTGACCGACATGCGCCTGCCCGACGGCTCGGGCCTGGAACTGGTCAGCGAAATCTCCACCCGCTTCCCCTCCACCCCGGTCGCGGTCATCACCGCCTACGGCAACGTCGAAGCCGCGGTGGAAGCGCTCAAGGCCGGCGCCTTCGACTTCGTCAGCAAGCCGGTCGACATCAACGTCCTGCGCGGCCTCGTGCGCCAGGCGCTCGACCTCAACACCAAGCGCCTCGCCCAGCCCGACGAGGCCGGCCGCCTGCTCGGCACCTCGCCGGCGATGGTGTCGCTGCGCCAGACCATCGCCAAGGTCGCGCGCAGCCAGGCGCCGGTGCACATCAACGGCGAGTCCGGCACCGGCAAGGAACTGGTCGCGCGCACCATCCACGCCCAGGGCTCGCGCGCGGGCGGCCCCTTCATCCCGGTCAACTGCGGCGCGATCCCGTCCGAGCTGATGGAAAGCGAGTTCTTCGGCCACAAGAAGGGCAGCTTCACCGGCGCCAACAGCGACAAGCCCGGCCTGTTCCAGGCCGCCGACGGCGGCACCCTGTTCCTCGACGAAGTGGCGGAGCTGCCGCTGCCGATGCAGGTCAAGCTGCTGCGCGCGATCCAGGAAAAGAGCGTGCGCGCGGTCGGCGCCTCGAACGAAGTGCAGGTGGACGTGCGCATCCTCTCGGCCACGCACAAGGACCTGTCCAGGCTCGTCGCTGAAGGCAAGTTCCGCCACGACCTGTTCTACCGCATCAACGTCATCGGCCTGCACGTGCCCTCGCTGCGCGAGCGCACCGGCGACCTGCCGCTGCTCTCGGCCGCGATCCTCGACCGCCTCGCGCGCGCGATGAAGGTCCAACCGCCCGTGCTGGCCAACGACGCCGTCGCCGCGCTCGAGGACTATGCCTTCCCCGGCAACGTGCGCGAACTGGAGAACATCCTCGAGCGCGCGCTCGCGCTGGCCGACGGCAACACCATCCATGCCCACGACCTGCAGCTGCCCACCGGGCATGGCATGGCCCCAGCACTGATGGGCATCCCCTCCAACGTCACGCCGATCAAGCCCGACGCGCCCGCCGGCGCCGACCCGCGCACCACCAGCCCCTTCGACACTGCCAGCAGCGCCCTGCCCTCGTACATCGAGGAGATCGAGCGCACCGCCATCCAGCAGGCCCTGCAGGAAAACCGCTACAACAAGACCAAGACCGCGGCCGCCCTGGGCATCACCTTCCGCGCGCTGCGCTACAAGCTCAAGAAGCTCGGGATCGACTGATCCCCACCACTCCTCACGAGTAGGATGGAGATGCACGCTTGTGGGCGCCCCCCGTGCGCCATGAACGCGCGGCGCGCTGCGCTGGGCTGAGCGAAGGGCTCGAAACGTAGGGTAGATTAGACGACGCTAGATCGCGTGAGGACCACGCCTCTTGGCATCATTGCTATCCGCCCCTTTTTTCCCAAGTGCAGCGACACGAAACTCGGCGTCGCTGCCCTCCCCGCCTCGACCAGAAGGGTCGGCTCTCGAAGCGACGCCTTCAACCTGTTGCAGCCCGGGCCGCAGCAATGCTTGCATGCCCCATGGCTAACCCTGATGCTGTTTGCCCTGATCGTCCGGCACCTGGAATCCCGCTTGCATGGCCAGCGAGACCGACCAATCATTGAAGATCTGCATGGCGGCAGGAAACTTCCTGCCGAACATCGGTGGGGTGGAACGCTACGTCTACAACCTGAGCAAAGCACTCCTGCAACAAGGCTCCGACGTCGCCGTCATGGCGTCCCATCTGGAGAACACGCCTTTTATCGAACGGCTGGAAAGGATCGACATCTTCCGACTCCCTTCCGTGCAACTGGGTGGAGGGCGCCTACCGATTCCGACCCCGTTTTCCGCAGCAGTAGGCCAACAACTTAAAGCGATCGAAGACTGGAGCCCTGACATCTTCGTCATTCATACGCACCTGTTCCTTTCAAACCTGTACGCAGCGCGGCTCGCACGACGACTGCGTAAGCCGTACGTTCTGGTCAATCATGGTTCTGGCTACGTAACCGGCGGTGGCCCAGCCGTGAATCTCGGCCTGAAGGTATACGAACGCTTTCTGGCGAACCGGATAGGCAGGCATAGTTCCGCCAACTTCGGGGTCTCGAAATCCGCGGCGAGATGGCTCGCCGAATTCGGCATGCATACGGAAGACGTGATCGCGAACGGCGTTGACACGACTTCCATGCCGGCTCGAAGCCCGGACTTTCGGAAGCGCCTCGGGATTTCCGAAGACGCTTGCCTTATCGCCTTTGCCGCACGCCTTTTACCGGAAAAGGGAGCCGATACGCTGCTGTCGGCGTTCCGGAATCTCGATCCGCCGAATGCAGTCCTGGCCATCGCCGGGGACGGCCCGGCGCTCCCCCACCTGCGGGCAGTTGCGGGCAACAATAGCCGGGTTCATTTCCTTGGAGCTTGCAGCCATCCGGAAGTGCTCGGCCTATTTGGAGCTGCGGACATAATGGCCTACCCTTCCCGCTACCCCGAAGGGCAGCCCACGACGGTGCTTGAAGCAGGAGCCATGGGATGCGCAGTCATAGCAACTCCCATGGGCGGGACAGCAGAGTTAATCGACTCCCCGGAACTTGGCTTTATTGTCGGTAGTCAGGCGGAACTTGAAGCAGCTCTGCGGCGCTTGCTCGAAGATGCACCGCTAAGAAAAAGGCTGGGGGACGAACTTCAACAGAAGGTACGATTGCACCATGACTGGCGGATCATCGCCAAGAATACATCAAAGTTGTTCAGCTCGATTTGCACGGACTTTCAGAAGGCGACGGCCACATCATGAAGCGTGTTTGTCTTATCGGCGGCGGCAACATTACGAACCTCCGCCATATCCCCGCCTTGCTCAAGCACAAGTCGCGAGCGAAGATTGTCGGCGTAATCGGAGCCGATGAGGTTGCGGTACAACGTACTGCCAAAAGGGTTGGTGCGGAGCACGTTCTTGCGACAACTCTGACGGAAGCCTCCATAGGGGATATTCCGTGGCTTTCCGAAGTCGACCTAGCTGTCATTGGCACGCCCCCACGCACTCATGCGGCATTGGCGAATTCGGCCCTGAGACACAGGCTGAATGTCCTGGTTGAAAAGCCCGTCACGATCGAGCCATCAGAGGCAAGAGCACTCGCCGACACAGCACGCGATATGAACCGCACGCTGGCGGTCATGCACAATTTCCAGTTTGCAAACGGCGCTGCGCGCCTGCATCGACTCATGCAGACTGGAGGACTTGGAGAGGTAGTCTCATTCTTCATGTTGCAGTTCACGAGCCGAAACAGACGTCTGCCGGTTTGGTACAAGGATTTGCCGCTCGGACTATTTTTCGATGAGGCATCCCATTTCATTTACATGCTGCGCCGGCTCGGCGGCCCCATCGATGTGTTGGACGCACAGGGCCAGTTCGGCCCCGATCCAGAGGACCGAACTCCAATTCTCATGAATGCAACAATGACCGCGGGCGGCACGCCTGCGCAGTTGATAATCAATTTCAATGCCCCGGTATGCGAATGGATGTTCGTGGTGTCTGGATCCAGGAAGCTTGCCTGCTATGATTTTTTCAGGGATGTTCTGACCGTCGTACCGAATGACGGCGCGCACTATGCAATGGACGTCCTTCGAACATCCGCGTTGTCCACGGTCGGCCACTGGACCGGTTTCGTCTCCAATGGCATTCGGCTAGTAACCGGCAACTTGCACTATGGCGTTGACAAGGTGGTCAGCCACGTACTGGCTGCAATCGATGGGGATCCTCTACCTGAAGAACTGTCAGCCGATCGCGGCCTTGAAACCGTGACGGCGATGAATAGGATCGCGAAGATCATTGAGGATCGAGCCGCGACCAGAGACAGCCCTGAATGAGCCCTTGGCTCAAGACGATCTTTACCCAAGCGACGCGGTTTGGGCTCGTGGGTGTCATGAACGTCGTCATCAATGCTGGCGTCTACTCTTGTCTCGTCTATCTCGGAATCCACTACATCCTTGCTTCTGCCGCAGGCACAACCATCGGAATACTCAATTCTTTTCTGTGGAGCAAGTTCTTTGTTTTTGAACGGAAAGGTTCGACGCTTACGCAATTCCTTCGCACAATCTTGGTATATGTCATACAGATCGCCGCCTCATGGACGGGGCTGGTTATTCTGATTGAGCTGCTAAAAATGAACCCATATGCAGCTTACGGCGCCAATATTGTAGTCGTAACATTGATCAGTTTTCTCGGGCTCAAGTACTTTGCTTTCAAGACTGAAAGCGAAGTTGCAGGAGAGGCGAAACCGTGAGTCTTTTCGACCTGATAAATCGCTTCCGCGCCATGAGCAAGGATGACAAGAAGTACTATGTCCGCCGCTTCATAGATCTCAAGATCCATGCTCGCTCATCGTTTGCCCAATTTGGTGAAGACGCAAATGTCTTGGAGCTTTTCCGGACGATCGGCAAGCGGAAGATTACCTATGTTGACATCGGCGCCAATGATCCTGTCATCCACTCAAACACCTACACCTTCTATAGAGAAGGTTCCGCAGGGCTGCTGGTAGATGCGAATCCGAACATCTGCAAACGACTTCGGTCCAAACGCCCACGCGACACCGTATTCCACCGCGGCGTCGCGGCACGAAGTGGGCCGCCGCTGAAACTTTCGGTGATGGATTTGGACGGACTTTCCTCGTTGAGCCTGGAATGGAGCGAACGTCTCAGTGAGGAGGGTCTCGCCCGAAAGGTGGGCGAAGTAGAAGTCCCCGTTTTTGGCATCAACGAAACCCTGCATGAGTTCGGCCACACGGAGATTGATTTTGCATCGATCGACGTGGAGGGACTAGATTTCGAGGTCGCCACCGCCTGGGATTTCGATCGCTTCCGGCCGTTTCTTTTTTGCATTGAAACGGGTGTGGTCACGAAGGGCCGTCACGTGAAAGACGAAACCTTCTATTCCCTCATGCGCTCTCGCGGCTACGAGCCTCTCTTCGAAACCTTTGCCAATACCATCTTCCGGGACACGAAAGCCGAGCCCCGTGCAACGGATGACTGAGTCTCAACCGACGCGCCACCCTAGCATCGTGGGTCAGCTCCTTCCGGAACCCCGCCACTTCTTCGCCATTAATTCGATCGACATCATCCTGGCAGCAACAGATGCTGGGTCCGACGCGGTATGGACGCAATGTCGTAGGCGAGGAAACCCAGAACTAGCTGGATACCGATGATGATCTGCAGCGCAACCAGCATTACGCTACCCGCCGATGCCACGATACCGGTACTTGCGGACTGCCACCAGAACCATAGGCCCAGCATCGTGCCGACGAGGATGAAGGCGCCGCCAAACACTAGCTCAATCGACGCCAAAGACATATCGCGCAGGAAATAGTTGTAGAAGATGCGCTTTAGCATGTTACGGATGTGCTTGAACGAAAAGTCCAGCAGCACTTTCGATATCCTCAGGTTGCTGATCTCCGCGCCATATTTCGCGTCCATCGGCACGTCGACGACGACCGCCCGGATAATGTTCAGGCGGAACAGCATATCGGTTTCGAAGAAATAACGCCGACTGATCTTTGACAACGGTAGTCGCGCCAATACGCGAGCATGGATCGCAGTGTATCCGTTGGTCGGATCGAAGATATCCCAGTAGCCCGACGACATCTTGTTGAGAAAAGACAGGATCGCATTGCCGAAGATCCGCATTCGCGGCATGCGCCCGATCTGCGCTAGATCGTAGAAGCGATTTCCCTTCGTATAGTCTGCCTGACCTCGCAGGATCGGGCTGATCAGTTGCGGTAGCGCCGACGCCTCCATTTGGCCATCACCATCCATCTTGACGATGACATCGGCTCCAGCCTCGGCGGCAGCGATGTATCCCGTCATCACCGCCCCGCCCACCCCGAGGTTCGCATTGTGGAAATGCACTGTCACCCGCACGTCAGTGGAATGCTCCTGCACGTGTCTGCCCGTACCCTGTGGGCAGGCATCATCCACCACGTGTATCGCCCTGACGAAGTCCGGAATCTCCGCAATTACACCAAGAATCGAGTCCAGCACGCCATAGCATGGGATGACTACCGCCACGAGCGGCCCTCCCACCTGCGTGCCTGCAGTTGACGGCCCAATCAACGATGCCTCCGCCACCCCGTTCACGGATTGAACCCTGCCTGGCAGGACAGCGCGCATTGCTTCGTAAACACCCACACTACCTGTCGCGGCCACGACGACTCGAACATCAGCCAACCCTCCCTCGCTGGTGCGGACCCCCGCGGATATCAGCAAAAGTTTCCCCGCCAGCATGGATGCGGCGCAACACCCCTCCTACTACGAGCATAGTCGAAAGCTCGGGTCCCGATGCCAACCCTGACGCCGCCGTCGGGATCAGCCCGAATATCTCTCCGAACTCAGGTCGGTGCAATCCAAGCACGTGGACACCGATGGCATGCATTGGAGACGCGGGCCGTGATATCCACCTCAGCCTGTTGCGATGATCGCACCGCGGCTTGATGACCCCGGTAGCCAGTCAAATGCTGCTGGTCGCACCGAAGATGATTGTCTCCCCAAGCCTGGACGGCGGACGCGGCACCTCCGGCCTGCGCACCTTCAGCGTCAGATTGTGACGTAAAATGTCAATATTGACTCCGTGCGCTGGCTCACAATGTCTTCAAGGAGTGTGATGACTCGCTCCTTCGAGTTCGATGAACCTCCTGCGACCTGCTTGGCACATATCCTGCGTACACTTCCTCCGCACGTGCGCTGTTGCACGGCTGCCCACAGGACCCGGCGCTGCCGGCCGGCGGGGCACGTGAAGCTAATCCACTCCTAGGGGATACATCATGAAGAAGATGCAGAAGGGCTTTACGCTCATCGAACTGATGATCGTTGTCGCGATCATCGCCATCCTGGCCGCCATCGCGCTGCCGGCCTATCGCGACTACACCAGCAAGGCCAAGATCACCAACACCGTCGCCGGCATCGCTGGCGAGAAGATCAAGGTTGGTGAGAACTTCGGTTCGGGCTTGCCCAGCGCTTCCTACTGCCAAGGCGTCGCCTCGGTTGGCGTCACCTGCACCAATGGCACTCTGGTCGCGACCAACACCGGCTCCGGCACGGCCGACACCCAGGTCACACTGACGCCGAGCTTCCCCACCGACAGCGCCAACCGAATCACTTGGCTGTGCACGGTCAACTCGTCGCCGACCGCCGGCTTCCAGGGTGATGCTTGCGACAACCTGACCCCGTAATCGCAGCGCCTGGCGATTTGCTTTACTCCAGACCCCGGCATGACCGGGGTCTGCTTTTTTGAGCTCTAAGTTCTTCCAAGACCGATAATGACTCTTCCGGCACGCAAACTCCCGGTTCCCGCCCTGTTCCTGATCGGAGCCTGTGCCGCCACGGTCCTTGTCTACTGGATTGGCCTTCGAGGGCCATTCCTGTTCGATGATGGTCCGAACTTCTCGATCATCAAGGAATGGCTGGCGGGGAAGGCGAGCCTGGATCGAGTTATCTTCGGCAACGCGTCGTGGTTCAACCATCGCCCGCTTTCGATGGCGAGCTTCGTAGTTAACGTCAAGGTTCTAGGCTATACCCCGTTCGGATTCAAGCTTGCGAACTTGGGCCTGCATCTGCTTTGCGGCGCACTCGCCTACAACCTGCTCAGCCGGCTGATGGGACGGGATCGCACCCTCGCTCCGCATGCGAAGCTGGCGGCCTCGCTGGTCGTCGCGGTATGGCTGCTGCACCCCCTCAATGTCAGTACGGTGCTGTACGCAGTGCAGCGCATGGCGCAATGGGCGACATTTTTCTGCCTGCTCGGCATGTGGCTGTACGTCTGGCTGCGTACCCGTCTGGAAAACAAGGACAGCACGGCTGGATGGATAGCGCTGTTCGTCGCCATTCCCGCATTGACCTTCGTGGGCGTACTTGGCAAGCAGAACGCGGTCATCCTCCCTGCGCTGTGCCTGGTGCTCGAACTCGCCTACTTCGGCATGCCTGGGCAATGGCCTCGGCCGGTCAAGCTCTTCTTCGCGCTGCTCATCGCAATACCGGCGATCCTCGCGTGCATCGGCCTTGCCGTGCGTCCGATGGCGTTGCTTGCCGGTTATGACGAGTATCCCTTCACTCTCGGCCAGCGGCTCCTGAGCGAAGGCCGCGTGATGTGGGATTACATCCAGATGCTACTGGTCCCGCATCCGCCATCAATGGGCATCTACACCGATGATTACTTGCCATCGTCCGGATGGCTCTCACCGCCGTCAACCATCGTCTCGATCGCGGCCCTCGCGGCGGTCAGCGTCACAGCATGGCTCGCGCGCAAGGTGAGCCCCAGCATCTTCGCTGGCTGGTTCCTGTTCCTGGCAGGCCATGTAGTCGAAGGGACCATCCTACCCATCGAGCTCTATTACGAGCATCGCAACTATCTACCGGCATTTGGTCTGTTCCTGTCTTGTGCGGGAATACTGTCGATCGCCGTGCGCCGGATGTCGGCCAGCGGGATCAGGATGGGACGGGTCGGCGGCGCGATCGCCATTGCGGTCTTTGCGATGCTGGCCATCCAAACCCATGGCCGTGCGCGTGTCTGGTCCGATGTCTTCACGTTGGCGGAATCCGCACTGGATAACCACCCGGACTCTACCCGCGCAGTGGTGAACTACGCAGGGTTGGCACTAGAGTCCGGTGACCCACGGCGTGCATTCGAAGTTCTCAACGACACCATCGAAAATTCTCGGGACCCCAAGTTGCGAGGGCTCGCGCGGATGTTTCGCGTCCGCGTGCATTGCCAGCTCGAAGGGCACGCTTCCGAGGACGAGTTGACCAAGGCCGTCGAATCCCTACCCCCTTTCGTGGACCTAACAATGGTCCAGATTATGGGATATACCCGGCATCTGATCGAAAGCAAGGAAGGCTGCACGGGCATCACTAGAGCCCGGTTCGCGGATGCGCTCGCAGCGACCGTGGACAAGGCCACCCACCAACCGGATACTACTTGGGCGAAGTGGACGCTCCGTTACCGCGCCGCAGCGCTATATGCAGCGGACGGACATTGGGAACGCGCCATGCGGCAGGCGGAACTGGCGTGGCAACCAACTGCGCCCGTCGCCGCTTCCGAACTTCTGGTCGACATTTACCTGCAACGCGGTATGCTGACGGACGCGCAACGCACCCATGATGAAGCAGTCGCCCGGGCAGGCGCGGTCTCCCAGGAAGAGGCGAAGAGCATGGCGAGAATGCGCGGCAGGATCGCGAAAGTCGCCAAGGGCGAACAAGTCACCGGACCCTTCGTCTGGGATATGGACGTCCAGTAGACTTAGGAAGGGAGTGGTGTTGCGACATTGCGGCCCTCCTGCCGGGACATCCCGTAATCGCAGCCTGGACCCAATTCCGGACATGCGGAAGGACACCCAGCCTAGGCTAAAGTACGAAGTCTTGGGGATACGGTCATGAGTGCAGTTCCGAATACCAACCTCGCCGGCATCACCGGTATCACCCGTCGGCTGGTGCTCGATGGCGCCTTGGACGAGGCGGTTGCCCGCGAATCGCTGGATAATGCCACCGCGGAACGCAAGCAGGTAGCTGTCTACCTGCGCGAACACAAGTTGGTCACGGCGGCCCAGATGGCCGCCGCGAACTCGATGGAGTTCGGCATGCCGGTGTTCGACCCATCGGCCATGGACGCCTCGTCGAGTGCGGTGAGGCTGGTCAGCGAGGAACTGCTGAGCAAGCACCAGGTGCTGCCGTTGTTCAAGCGCGGCGCCAAGCTGTTCGTGGGAACCTCGGATCCGACCAACAGCCATGCGCTGGACGAGATCAAGTTCCACACCAACCTGGTGGTCGAGCCGATCCTGGTGGACGAGGACAGCATCCGCCGCACGCTTGAACTTTGGTTGCAGGCCGCTGACAGTTTCGGCGACACACTCGACGACAGCGAGGGGCTGGAGAATCTAGATGTCTCGGCGGGCGACGAGGAGCCGCGCGACACGGGCGTCGATGGCAAGCAGGATGATGCGCCGGTCGTCAAGTTCGTCAACAAGGTGCTGATCGACGCGATCAAGCGCGGGGCGTCGGACATCCACTTCGAGCCCTACGAGACTGACTATCGCGTGCGCCTGCGCGTGGACGGCATCCTGAAGCAGAGCGCGAAGATGCCGGTCAAGCTCAACTCGCGTATCACCGCGCGCCTGAAGGTGATGGCGCAACTGGACATCGCCGAGAAGCGGGTACCGCAGGACGGTCGCATCAAGCTCAACCTGAGCAGGACCAAGCAGATCGACTTCCGCGTCAGCACCCTGCCCACCCTGTTCGGCGAGAAGGTGGTGCTGCGTATCCTCGACGCCGGCGCGGCCAAGCTGGGCATCGACAAGCTCGGGTACGAGCCCGACCAGCAGAAGCTGTTCGAGGACGCGATCCACAAGCCCTACGGCATGGTGCTGGTCACCGGCCCCACGGGCTCGGGCAAGACGGTGAGCCTGTACACCGCGTTGGGCATCCTCAACGATGAGATACGCAACATCTCGACGGTGGAGGACCCGGTCGAAATCCGCCTCCCCGGCGTCAACCAGGTGCAGCAGAACGAGCGCCGCGGCATGACCTTCGCCGCCGCGCTGCGCAGCTTCCTGCGCCAGGATCCGGACATCATCATGGTCGGCGAGATCCGCGACCTGGAGACGGCCGAGATCGCGATCAAGGCGGCGCAGACCGGCCACATGGTGCTGTCCACCCTGCACACCAACGACGCGCCGCAGACCATCGCGCGCCTGATGAACATGGGCATCGCGCCCTACAACATCACCAGTTCGGTCACGCTGGTGATCGCCCAGCGCCTGGCGCGGCGGCTGTGCGAGAAGTGCAAGCGGCCGGTGCAGCTGCCGGACAACGCCCTGCTGGCCGAGGGCTTCACCGAGGCCGAGATCGCCGAGGGCTTCACCCTGTACGAGGCCGTGGGCTGCGACGACTGCACCAACGGCTTCAAGGGCCGCACCGGCATCTACCAGGTGATGCCGATGACCGACGAGATCGCCACGATCGTGCTGGAGGGCGGGAACGCCATCCAGATCGCAGAGGCCGCGCAGCGCTCAGGCGTGCGCGACCTGCGGCAGTCTGCACTGCTGAAGGTCAAGAAGGGGGTCACCAGCCTGGCAGAGATCAACCGGGTGACGAAGGACTGAGGCTGGGCGGGCTTCGGTTGCTAGCCCCCATCCGGGCCTTCCCGCAGGCGGGGGAAGGGGTCAAGAGCGAATGCCGTTGCTCCTTCCCCCGCCTGCGGGGGAAGGTTGTGATGGGAGCAAGACGGTCGGCTGAAACCCTGCGGGCCGTCACAGACTTAAATTTCACTTCCGCTTGTAAAGGGTTACCATGCAAAGGAATTCGTCCGGCTGGGGGTAGCCGGACCGCATCAGGGGACTAGCCGATGGCCGTGACACGCTCCGCCGCGAAGACCGCTGCCAAGACCGCGCCTAGGCCGGTACGCGATGGCGTGACCTTGCCGATGTTCGTCTGGGAAGGCACGGACAAGCGCGGCAAGAAGATGAAGGGCGAGCAGCAGGCGAAGAACGCCAACATGCTACGCGCCGAACTGCGCAAGCAGGGCATTCAGCCGAATATCGTGAAGGTCAAACCGAAGCCGCTGTTCGGCAGCAGCGGACGCACGATCAAGCCGAAGGACATCGCCGTCTTCAGTCGCCAGATCGCGACAATGATGAAGTCCGGCGTTCCCGTCGTGATGGCATTGGAAATCATCGGCAACGGACAGAAGAACCCGAAAATGAAGCAGATGGTCGACGCCTTGCGCCTCGACATCGAGGGTGGTTCGTCGATCTACGAAGCCATGAGCAAGCATCCGGTGCAGTTCGACGAGCTGTACCGGAATCTGGTGAAGGCAGGCGAATCGTCCGGTGCGTTGGAGACGGTGCTGGAAACCATCGCCACGTACAAAGAAAACATGGAGTCCATAAAAGGCAAGATCAGGAAGGCCCTGTTCTACCCCTTGACCATCATCGGCGTGGCAATTCTGGTCTGTGCGATTCTGATGATCTTCGTGGTACCGGTGTTCAAGAGTTCGTTTGCCGATTACGGCGCGGACCTGCCAGCCTTTACCTCGCTCGTGTTCGGAATTTCCGCGGTGATGGTCAAGTGGTGGTGGGCTTTCGCGCTATTGGGCGCAGGTGCTTTCACAGCATTCATGTATATATACAAGCGCTCGCCCAAGCTGCAGCATTTCATCGATCGGATGATGCTCAAGATCCCGGTGATCGGCCAGGTACTGCACAGTTCGGCGATCGCACGCTTCGCGCGCACCCTGGCGGTCACGTTCAAGGCCGGCGTACCGCTGGTGGAGGCCTTGGACACCGTCGCCGGCGCCACCGGCAATATGGTTTACGAGCAGGCCGTACTGAACATGCGCGACGATGTCTCCGTGGGCTACCCGGTGAACGTGGCGATGAAACAGGTCAACCTGTTCCCGCACATGGTGGTGCAGATGACCGCCATCGGCGAGGAGGCCGGCGCACTGGACACCATGCTGTTCAAGGTGGCCGAGTTCTACGAGGAAGAGGTGAACAACGCGGTGGATGCGATCTCCAGCCTGATCGAGCCGTTCGTAATGGTGATCATCGGCACGATGGTCGGCGCGATCGTGATCGCGATGTACCTGCCGATCTTCAAGCTGGCAATGACGGTGGGCTGAGCACCGCGGATGGCGTTCCTCGACCAGAACCCCCAGCTCGGCTATCCGCTGGTCGCCGGGCTCGGCCTCCTCGTCGGCAGCTTCCTCAACGTGGTGATCCTGCGCCTGCCGCGGCGCATGGAATGGGAGTGGAAGCGCGACGCGCGCGAGGTGCTGGAGGAGCCGGAGCTCTACGATCCACCTCCGCCCGGCATCGTGGTGGAACGCTCGCATTGCCCGCACTGCGGCCACCAGCTGTCCTGGTACGAGAACATCCCGGTGTTCAGCTGGCTGGCGCTGCGTGGCAGGTGCCGCAGCTGCAAGGCGCCGATCTCGATCCAGTACCCGCTGGTGGAGCTGCTGACGGCGCTGCTGTGCACGCTGTGCGTGTGGCAGTTCGGCTTCGGCTGGCAGGGGTTCGGCGCGTGCCTGCTGACGTGTTTCCTGGTGGCGCTGTCGGGCATCGACCTGCGCACGCAACTGCTGCCGGACTCGTTGACGCTGCCGCTGATGTGGCTGGGGCTGGTGGCCTCGCTGGACAACCTGTACATGCCGGCGAAACCGGCGCTGCTGGGCGCGATCGTGGGCTACGCGAGCCTGTGGTCGGTGTGGTGGGTGTTCAAGCAGGTGACCGGCAAGGAAGGCATGGGCCACGGCGACTTCAAGCTGCTGGCGGCGCTGGGGGCCTGGGTGGGGCTGGCGGGGGTGCTGCCGATCATCCTGCTGTCGTCGGTGGTGGGCGCGCTGGTGGGTTCGATCTGGCTGGCGGCCAAGGGCCGCGACCGGGCGACGCCGATTCCGTTCGGGCCGTATCTGGCGATCGCGGGGTGGATCGTCTTCATGTGGGGCGAGCAGTTGATCGGCCTGTATCGGGGCTACGCCGGCCTGTAGGGGCGCCTTGGGGCGCGACTGGTGCGGCGGGGAGAAATGTCGTTCCGGGCGAGCGCTGGTCTCGCGTGAAGGCGCTCCTGCGGAAGATGATGCGAGGGCGGTGACGGGAACGCGCGCTGCGCGCGCGCCCCCATCCCGGCCTTCCCCCGCAGGCGGGGGAAGGGGCCAAAAGCGGAAGCTGCCGTTCTGCTCCTTCCCCCGCCTGCGGGGGAAGGCCGGGATGGGGGCGCTCTTTCCCACCGCACCATGCACAATCCCCCCATGGCCGACTACGTAGTGGGACTCACGGGGGGCGTCGCTTCCGGCAAGAGCGAGGTGACGCGGCGTTTCGAGGCGCTGGGCGTGGCCGTGGCCGACGCCGACCTCGCGGCGCGCGACGCCGTGGCCGTGGGCAGCGAGGGACTGGCGGAGATCGTGGCGGCCTTCGGCCCGGAGGTGCTGGCGCCGGATGGCTCGCTGGATCGCCCGGCGATGCGCCGGCGCGTGTTCGCCGACGATGCGGCGCGCCTGCGGCTGGAGGCGATCGTGCATCCGCGCGTGCGCGACCTGCTGCGCGCGCAATGCGCGGCGGCGCCGGGGCCTTATGCGATCGCCGCGATCCCGCTGCTGGCCGAGGCCCTGCCTGCGCCCGGTGCCGATGGCGGCGGGCGGGCGGCTTATCCGTGGCTGCGGCGGGTGCTGGTGGTCGACGTGCCGGTCGAGGTGCAGCGCGGCCGGCTGCTGGCGCGCGACGGCATCGACGCGGCGCTGGCGGACGGGATGATCGCGGCGCAGGCGACGCGCGGGGAGCGGCTGGCGATCGCGGACGACGTGATCGTCAACGACGGGCCGCTGGAGGCGCTGCAGGCGCACGTGGCGGCGCTGGATGCGCGGTATCGGGCGCTGGCTGGGGTGGGCTGAGTGGACGGGGGCGGGTTTGCCGGTTTGCTGATGGGTTGTTGGCGCTGACTTGCCCCCACCCCGACCCTCCCCCGCTACGCGGGGGAGGGGGCCGAAAGCGAAGGCGGGCTGCTCTCGCTTCCCGCTTGCGGGGAGAGGGCTTCTTTTTTTGCTCCCTCCCCCCGCGTGCGGGGGAGGGCCGGGGCGGGGGCCCGCGGAACCCGCGAACTCAACGCCCCCACAACCCCCGTATCGCCGCAACCCCCTGCGCCCCATGCCCACGCGCGACATCGATGTTGTCCGGCGTGAGCCCGCCGATGGCGTAGATCGGCAGCGACACCTGTTCGCGCAGGGCCTCGAATCGCGACCAGCCGATGCCGGCGTGGTCGGGATGCGTGGGCGTGGGATGCACCGGGCCGACGACGGCGAAGTCGCAGCCCAGGGCCTGTGCGAGCCGCAGTTCCTGCGCGTCGTGGCAGGACGCCGACAGGAGCACCTCGATCGGCACCGGGCGCTCGCGCTGTTCGCGCAGCTGCGCGGCGGGCAGGTGCAGGCCGAGGCCGAATTCGCGCGCGAGTTCGGCGTCGCCGTTCACCAGCAGTTGCGCGCCGGCGGCTCCGCAGCGCAGGGCGGCGTTGGACAGCAGGCGGTGCCGGCGCTCGCGGCCGATACCCGGCATGCGGAACTGCGCGCGGCGCACGCCGCGGGCGAGCGCGGCTTCGAGCGACGCGAGCCATTCGGCGTCGTCCTCGCCGGGTACCGGCGTGACCAGCAAGTGGTCCGGCTGCAGCAGTGCGGCGACCACGGGGAGATCGGGCGCCGGCATGTCGTAGCGCGCGAGCTTGCCCGGCTGCACCCACGCCAGCGCCTGCCCTTCGCAGCCCTTCGGCGTGCCGCGCCAGGCCTTGATGCGGCGCACGTCCAGCCGCAGGCGGCGGCTCGGGGTCAGCTGCGGGACGACCATCAGCGGGGCGCCGACGTCGACCTCGATGCCCAGTTCCTCGTCCAGTTCGCGCGCCAGTGCGGCTTCCGGGGTCTCGCCGGGTTCGACCTTGCCGCCCGGGAATTCCCACAGGCCCGCCAGTTCGCTGCCCTCGGCGCGCCGGGCCAGCAGCACGCGGCCGCGGGTGTCGACGATGACGCCGGCGACGACGTGGATGGCTCCTGGCTCCTCCCCCCGCGACCGCGGGGGGAGGTTGGGAGGGGGGGGAGTGGCGGAATCAGACATCACGAGGCCTGCGGGGCCCCCACCCCAACCCTCCCCCGCTTTGCGGGGGAGGGAGCTTTTTCTTCCTGCGCGGCCCTCGGCTCCTCCCCCCGCATTCGCGGGGGGAGGTTGGGAGGGGGGTGCGTGGCGGAGTCAGGCATCACGACGCCTGCGGGCCCCCACCCCAACCCTCCCCCGCTTTGCGGGGGAGGGAGCTTTCTTCCTGCGCGGCCCTCCCAACCTCCCCCCGCATTCGCGGGGGGAGGTTGGGAGGGGGGTGCGTGGCGAAGTCAGGCATCACGACGCCTGCGGGCCCCCACCCCAACCCTCCCCCGCTTTGCGGGGGAGGGAGCTTTCTTCCTGCGCGGCCCTCGGCTCCTCCCCCCGCATTCGCGGGGGGAGGTTGGGAGGGG
>Ga0160443_100112_pt1 | contig 130705 bp, 125 predicted proteins | sample HID1972I_E1MG_FD_108244 | JGI IMG/M metagenome (GOLD analysis project Ga0160443, IMG submission 108244) | Enriched pill bug-associated microbial communities from UW Madison campus, WI, USA - HID1972I_E1 MG | ecosystem: Host-associated > Arthropoda: Insects > Digestive system > Unclassified ... | reverse complement strand
GCTCGGGGTGACCGCGTGGGTGCTGCAGATCATCGTCGGCATCCCGCTCGGCATCTGGGCGGCGCTGAACCGTGGCCGTTGGCAGGACAAGCTCGTAGGCGTCCTCACGACCCTCGCCTTCGCTGTGCCCCTCTTCGTCGTCGCCTATGTGTCGCAAATTCTCTTCGGTGTGGAACTCGGATGGTTTCCCGTCGCGGGGGTGAGCGCCGGATGGCCCGTGGCGTTCATCCTCCCCGCTGCCGTGCTCGCCCTTCTCGGCCTCGCCGCCGTCGCGCGACTCACTCGCACGAGTCTGATCGAGAACCTCTCGACCGATTACGCGCGCACGGCGATCGCGAAGGGGATGCCGCGTCGTCGTGTCATCGTGCACCACGCGCTCCGCAACTCACTCATCCCAGTCATCACGTTCTTGGGTATTGAGTTCGGTGCGCTGCTGGGCGGCGCAGTCATCATTGAGGGCATATTCAACCTCCCTGGGCTGGGTAACGAAGTCTTTAAAGCCATTGGGCAGCAGAATGGGCCTGCGGTAGTGGGGATCTCGACTCTGCTCGTGCTGATCTTCCTGGTCGTCAATCTGATCGTCGACATCGCCTACGCCTACCTTGACCCGAGGATCCGACGTGCCTGAGACACTGACAGAAGCATCCGCCATGGTCGACTCGACGAGGTCGCCGGTGACCTCGCCGGGCGCACGCAAGACGCGGCTCAAATCCGCCTTCAGCAGAGCCTGGCGTGCCCTTCTGATAGCCCGCTTCATCGTCCCGGGAGCGGTCATCGGGCTGCTCGTCTTGATCTCGCTCTTCCCCGCGCCGTTTGCGGGGCTGTTCGGCAACGGGGACCCGAAGGACTGCGACCTGACTCGCAGTGGCGGCGATCCGGCTCCCGGACATCCATTCGGATTCGACGTGCAGGGCTGCGATCTCTATGCCAACGTGATCTACGGAGCGAACCCGTCCATCACTATCGGCATCGCGGTCACGCTGTCCGCCATGATGATCGCCATCATCCTCGGCCTGCTATCCGGCTTCTACGGGGGCTGGTTCGACAATGTGCTCGGCCGCATCACGGATGTCTTCTACGGCTTCCCTTTCATGGTCGCCGCAATCGTCATCCTCACCGCGATCGGAACGCGGAACGTAGCGACGGTCTGCATCACGCTGGCGATCTTCTCGTGGCCGACGATGACGCGATTGATGCGTTCAAGTGTGATGAGCGCGAAGAACATGGAGTACGTGCGCGCAGCCCGTGCACTCGGTGCGTCCAGCGGCAGATTGATGATCCGCCACATCCTCCCGAATTCGATCGCGCCGGTGATCGTGCTGAGTAGCCTCAGCATCGGGGGTGTCATTGCGGGAGAAGCCGGGCTCACCTACCTCGGTGTGGGTCTGCAACCTCCGGCGATCTCCTGGGGGCTGCAGCTCAATACCGCCCAGAACTACTTCAATTCGCATCCGCACCTCCTGCTCTTCCCGTCCCTGTTCCTCAGCATCACCGTGTTGGCTTTCGTGCTGCTCGGTGACGCCGTGCGCGACGCGCTCGACCCGAAGGTGCGCTGATGACAACCCCGAACACTTTCACGTCCGACGCGCCACTGCTCGCCGTCGAAAAGCTCCGGGTCGACTTCGTGAAGTCCAGCGAGCGCCCCGTGCACGCCGTCCATTCGATGAGCTTCACGGTCCGGTCCGGCGAGTGCGTGGTGATCCTCGGCGAATCGGGCTCCGGAAAGTCTGTGACCGCCCAGGCCTTGTTGGGCCTTCATGCGCCGGAGACGACGGACGTCGCTGCGGCTTCGATGACGTTCGACGGTGAACCGCTCCTCGGATCGGGAAGCAAACTCGCCGGCATCCGGGGTCGGCGCATGAGCATGGTCTTCCAGGATGCCCTGTCCGCGCTCAACCCCGTACAGCGCGTCGGGCGCCAGATCGCCGAGATGTTCGAGGTGCACCGGAAGATGGGCAGGCGCGAGGCCAGTCGCCGGGCCGTCGAACTCATGAATGCGGTGCAGATCCCGGATGCCGAACGCCGGGCGCGCAACTACCCGCACGAGATGTCGGGCGGGATGCGCCAGCGCATCGTCATTGCAATGGCGCTCGCGCTCGAACCGCAGCTCCTGATCGCGGATGAGCCGACGACCGCGTTGGACGTCACTGTGCAGGCGCAGATCCTGAGTCTTCTGGGCGACCTGCGACGTAAGAAGGGCATGGCGCTGCTGCTGATCACCCACGATGTCGGAGTCGCCGCCGAGATAGCGGATCGAATCATCGTGATGTACGCCGGCGTCCTGCTCGAGGAGGGCACCGCGCATCAGATCCTGCTCGACCCGCAGCACCCGTACACTCAGGGACTAATCGAGTCGGTACCGCGCGCGGACAAGGATGTGCTCCCGACGCCGATCGCGGGCGGTCTGCCGGACCCGCGCCAGGAACTCATCGGCTGCCCCTTCGCGCCCCGCTGCGCGAAGGCGATGGCGAGATGCTCCACGACGGTTCCCGAGCCGCAGCACACCGGCGACGGACGGCTTGTCGCCTGCCATCTCTTCGATTCCGTACCCGCGTCCACGGAGGCGACCCATGTCTGATCCCCTCGTCATCGCCCGTGATCTCGTGAAGCACTACCCGGTCGGTCGGAAGAGGATCGGTCGGTTGCGCTCGGCAGTGAAGGCCGTCGACGGTGTCGACCTCGAGCTCTCGGCAGGGGAGTGCCTTGCCCTCGTCGGGGAATCCGGATGCGGCAAAAGCACCCTTGCCTCGCTGATCACCAGACTTGAAGAGCCGAGCGGCGGCACGATCACGGTGGATGGCGAGCCGGCAACCGGTAACCGGCGCGAGGCGCTCGCGTTTCGTCGCGACGTGCAGATCGTGCTGCAGGATCCCTTCTCGTCGCTCAACCCGCGGCTGACGATCGAAGCCGTGTTGCGCGAGCCGTTCGAGATTCATCGCGGACTTCGACCGCGCTCGCAGTGGCGGGCACGCAGCATCGAGCTGCTGGAGATGGTTGGTCTGGCCGAGGAGCACCTGGGCCGTTATCCCCACGAGTTCTCCGGTGGCCAGCGGCAGCGCATCAGCATCGCGCGCGCTCTCGCCGTCGAGCCGCGCGTGCTGGTACTGGATGAGCCGCTGTCGGCGCTCGACGTGTCGGTGCAGGCACAGATCGTTTTTCTTCTGAAGGATTTGCAGGCGCGGCTCGGCCTTGCGTTCCTATTCATCTCCCACGACCTGGCCGTCGTGCGCAGCATGGCGGATCGGGTCGCTGTGATGTACCTCGGCAGGATCGTAGAGCAGGGGCCCACCGCTGAGATCTACGGTACCCCTCAGCATCCGTACACGAAGGCGCTGCTCTCGTCGTCGCCGATTCCCGATCCTCGCCAGCGCGATCAGCCGGGACGTATTGTGCTGCAGGGAGATGCTCCGAGTCCGATCGACCCTCCGAGCGGATGTACTTTCCGGACGCGTTGCTGGCGCGCTGTCGCAGCCTGCGCCGAAGCACCTCCAGCGCTATCGAGTGCGGGCGAGGGGCGCATGGTCGCCTGCTTCCGGCCCGGGAATGAGGATGTGGCCGCCGCGTAGGGCGGATGCTGAGCATGCACTCCGCCGTTGCCCGAGCCAGCATTGGCGTGACCACCGACACGCTCAGCCGAGTAGCCCCCGCGTCCTCTTCCGCAACCCGTCATCGCACACGTACACGTACGTCCCGAGCATGCCGCGCGTCAGCAGCACGCCGTAGATGTTCCGGATGAACACGAGCAGGTCGTCGTCGGTGAACGCGTCCTTCAGGTGCCCTGTGTTCTCCTTGCCCTTCTTGTCGCGATACGCCTCGCGGTCCGCGACGATCGAGCCGTCAGCTGACAGCCGCAGGTCGGGGCCGATGATCACGCCGGCGTAGTTGAGGTCGTAGCCCTGCACGGTGTGGATCGAGCCGACCTCCTCCAGCGAGCCGGGAGAGTTGATCCAGTCCTTGTCGGTGCTGTTCCATCGCATCCGCTCGCCGTCGATCTCGATGTCGAACGCCGCCGGATCGCGGCGCGACTTCCAGTCCCACGCGTACCCGGCGACCAGCCGCGACAGCCCGACCTTGCGGTCCTTCGCACGGATCGCGCGGCGCATCTCCCCGAGGTCGTCGAAGAATCGCAGGTCGTAGTCGCCGAGATCCGGCCGGGAGACAGGAACGCCGCGCAACAGCATCCGGACGTACTCGACGTAGTCGGCGCCGGCCTTCACCCGCATCTGGGTGGTGAGCGGGAAGTGGCGGTGCGCGTCCTTCGCGGCGCGCAGCTCGGCGTCGAGCGCAGCGGGCGAGAGGTCGTGCGGGCGTACGCTCTGCGCGCCGTCGATGAGCAGCAGCTGGTGCCGGCTGCTGGCCTTGATCCAGTCGAGCTGTGTGTATCGGTGGTCGTCCGCGCCGAAGAGCCGCTCATTGATGAGCCCGAACTTCTTGTTCTGCACGCCGGATGCCTGGTTCGCGCGCTGGTTCAGCCGGTGGGTCTCGTCGACGAGGATCAGGTCGAACATGGCATCCGACTCCCCGACCTGGAACGGCGTCAGCACCATCGACGGGTCGAGCTTCGGAGTCTTCTTGAACACCTTCTTCACGGACTGCCGCAGTGACTGCTGCGGGATGACGAGGGCCATCTTCAGGTCTTTGAGCAGGGTCGCGTTCTCCTGCGTGAAGAACTCCGCGAACATCGAGTCGGGCTCGACGTCGTCGTGGTCCTGGAAGTCGCGGATGTCGGCGAGCAGCTTCATGAGGAAGATCGCGATGATCGTCTTGCCGGTGCCCGGGTCGCCCTGCACGACGAGTGTGGAGCGGGTCTCCGGATGCCGCAGGTCGGCCAGCAGCCCCTCGACGATGTCTTCGACGGCGATGGCCTGGTCGTCGCTGAGCGCCTTGAAGGGCGAGAGCTTGAAGAGATCACTGTTCTCGATCTGCGGGATGCTGCGGCTGAACAGTCCCTCGGCGCGCAGCGCCTCGAAGACGTCGCGGAATGACTCCCGGTACAGCTCGCGGTCGTAGTAGCGGGCGTCGGTCAGCCCATCGTTGCCGTTGAGGATGCTGTACTGCCCATCGCCGTGGAACCAGCGGATCAGGTGGGATTCGAGGTCGCGGCACACCGAGGTGTTGTAGCGCTCGTCGATGACGACGCGGATGGACTCGAGGCCCTCGTGCTTCTTGGAGCTCGCCAGGTGCTGGCGCATGCGCTTGTGCGTGCTGGTGGTCTCGCCGACGTAGAGCTTCTGCTGCCGGCCCGTGCTGTCGAGAACGTAGACGACCGGCCAGTTGGTGTGCTGCTCGTTGTCGTGGGCCCAGGTGTCGACTTCGGTGCGGTCGAAGGGGATCCGCTGGATGCTGAAGCTCATGGCTCCGGGGTCTTCGGCTCTGGGGTCCTCGGCATGGGACTCTTCGGCATGGGGCGCTTGGTCACGCTGCCCTTGGAGAGTTCGACCGGATACTTCAGGCGAGTCTTCTCGAGCTTGCTGAGCACGATCTCGTCGATGTCGACGCCGAGGCGCGTGGCCATCTGGAAGCAGTAGGTGAGGACGTCGGCGAGTTCCTCCTCGACACGTTCCTGGTCGGGCGTCTGCCCCCACTGGTACAGCTCGAGCAACTCGGCGGCCTCGATCGAGATCGACTTCGCGAGATTCTCCGGGGAATGGAACTGGTCCCATTCGCGCTCGGCAGCGAAGGCGCGGAGCGCGGCGAGGGTGGTGGGGGTGGGCATGGGAGTGACGGTAGCAGGGCAGGCCTTAGGCGTGTGACCCAACCAAGTACTCGTAGAGACTCCGCTCCAGCGGGGATTCCATCCCGAGGTCCATCGTGACGACGTCCAACGGTGATCCCTTTGCATCGCGCATCTTGGTTTGTTTCGCGTTCGACGAGCGTGCTTCACCGAGGAAGTAGAAGTCGGTCCCTTCCGCATCGTCCTTCTTGGCGAAGAGGTAGAGCGGAATGCGGTTCTCGACGATTGCCTGGACCTCCTCGCTCTTGAGTGTGCGGCGGCTGCGAGTGAACCAATGCAGGGTGGACTCGTTGAGGAACTCATCACCGTAAGCGGTACTCGCGGAGACGTCTTCATGCTTGTCGTAGGTGATGAAGATCGGGCAGGACAGGGACGTGTAGTCGACTTTGTATCCGTAGATCGTGCTCTGCACGTTCTTCTGCCAATTGAGTAGACGACACGCATCCTTGCGTGAGTATCGTTGGCCAATCACCAGGCGACCGTTCCACTGATAACGGTGACGGGCCAGGAATAGGCCCGTGTCAATCACATCATTCAGGTGCCGCGCGAAGTCTGGATCGTGACCGATGCTCGCGGCGAGTGCGGAAGATAGCGTGAGCCGATCTCCTACCCTGCTCGCCACGGGCGTCCCGTACTTCGATCGTTCAGCTTCGGTAAAGAAGTCGAGCAGGACGATGCGCACGACAGAGTCGATCGTGTTGGCATCAGCCGTAGTGCCGCTGTCGGCGAGCAGGTGCCGGTAATCAGAGACGCTAATGGTATGCCCGGGATCGTCAAGCAGCGCTCGCATCAGCAGCAGTTCGTGAGGGCGCTTGCCATTGAGGATTTCGTTGGACGCGAATGTGAGCCAAGCGGCCTGTTCAGGAGTGGGTCCTCGGTCGACTCTCTTTAGCGAGTGGAGGAGTGACCAGTAGTTGTCTCTCTTTGTGGCAATGACCACGGGATCCGCGGTATCAAAGCGAGCGAAGTCCAGGAGTGCCGGTGGCCGATTGAGACGGTTCTCCAGCTCTGCAATCGTCCGCTTAAGGTTCTGGATGCTGTCGAGTTTCGTCTCCGCGAGCGACCTGAAGATTCTCTCGCGGGAGATCTTGTCGAAGTTGACACTCGACAGTCCGGAGATCGCGCCGGCCTCCTGAGCGTCCATGATCTTCTTGCGAATTGAGTCCTTGTTAAGGCTGTTGTCGCCGAACAGAGCAATCGGGATCAAATAGTTGTTGGTGTAGTTCCCAATGAAGTCAATGACGATCAGATGGTCTTTGCCTGCTGCTTTCCGAAGGCCCCGGCCGAGCTGTTGCGTGAAAATGATGCTGGACTTCGTCTGGCGGAGCATCACGACCTGGTTCACGCTCGGGATGTCGATGCCCTCGTTGAAGACGTCTACCGTGACGATGTAGTCAAGCTCGCCCGCTTCAAGCCGAGCCACAACAGATTCCCGAACATCGACGGAGTCGGCGCCGGTCAGCGCAACGGTGCGCAGCCGGCGACCATGCACCTCGCGCTCGTTGAGGATACTGGCGAGTTCTCGCGCTTCGTCGGTACGGCTACAAAACATGAGCCCGCGTGCGGGACTGCCAACATGTCCGTACGTCTCGATGGCGCTGATGATGTGATCCGCGCGTTCTGGCGCCACTAGTGTCGCGAGTTGGCTGGCATCATCGATGATCTCGTCGTCTTTTACGAAGTCGGTGACTCCGTAGTAGTGGAACGGCGCGAGCATCTCTTCCTCGAGCGCTTGCTGAAGCCGGATCTCATATGGCACGTTGAAGTCAAACAGCTCGAAGACGTTGAACCCGTCGGTTCGCTCAGGAGTAGCTGTCATGCCCAGGAGGAATGCGGGCTCAAGATAGTCGAGCAACTTGCGGTATGTCCCGGCTCCAGCCCGATGAACTTCGTCGACGAGTACATAGTCAAAGTGCGCAGACGGAATCTCGCGGAGGTTTTCCGCCGTGGTTAGAGACTGAATCGTCGCGAAAACGTACTTGCGATCGAGCTCGCGCCGTGAACCGACGAACTTTCCGAACTCAGTCGCGGGTGCGTCCAGAACGCGCCGGAATTCCTCGATGGCACGGTCGAGAATCTGCTCACGGTGAACGACGAACAGCATCCGATGTGGCGCGAATGAGCGCACGTCGAGAGCGGAAAGAATCGTCTTGCCGGTGCCTGTCGCGGAGATAACTACGGCTCGGCGCTCCCCAGCATCGCGGAGCTTCTGGATCTCGCGCAGCGCCTCGGACTGCATGGCATTTGCGGTGATCAGTCCCTGTGGTGGCAGCCCAGCATCGTCGCCAGCTGCGACTCGAACGATCGGGGATCGCGGAGGGGGTGGGACGTAGGTCGCCGCGTACTCATCAATCCACGCCGTAGTTAGCGGCACCGAGTCCAGGAGTTGCGTATCGACTGCTCGACGTAGCTGATCGACGATGTCGCCATCGGGGAGTGCGGAGAACCGTAGATTCCACTCCTGGTTTGTGAGGAGCGCCGTTTCGGTCAGGTTTGAGCTACCCACGATGGCCGTCGTGGTGTCTACCTGCTCGAAGAGATAGCCCTTCGCGTGGAAACCCCCGCGTCCGCCTGAGTAGATAAAGACTTCGACGCCAGGAACATTGAGGAGCTCACGGAATGCTGCAGGGGTGTTGAATCCCAGGTATGTCGAAGTGATGATCCTTCCCTTGCCCGGGAAGTCGAGAAGGGCTTGCTTGAGCATCGCAACCGCGCTCGTTGTCACGAACGCAGCCGAGAACGTGAAGCTTGCGGAGCGTCGCAGCTCGTAGCGGATCGCACGAAGCATCGTATTCGCGCCATCGTTGGCGATGAGTAGCGGGTGATACAGCTGGTCGGACTGCACGGAGCTGTCGAGGAATCCGAACGTATTGTCGAGCCGAAGCTGCTCGAGAGGTGCTTCCACGCCCGGGTCCTATGCCGCGAGGTCGCGCATGATCCGGTGAACCGCAGGAACATCAGCCGGCGCCCATTCCACCGAGTCCAGCAGTTCGGTGGGGATCCAGCGGATTTCGGAGTGTTCAGTGAGTCTCGGCTCTCCCTCGGTAAGAGTCGCGTAGAACGTCGTCAGCGTGACCACTCCAAAGTCGTACTCATGACTGGTGGTTTCGACCCGTTCACCGATCTCAACGACGCAGAGAAGCTCCTCTCGCATCTCGCGGCGGAGAGCCTGCTGAGGTGTCTCGCCTGCCTCGATCTTTCCTCCAGGGAACTCCCACAGTCCCGGGAGAGACATTGACGGGCCGCGCTGTGCGGACAGGATCGTGCCATCGCGCACGACTACGGCTCCAACGACATTGATCTGCTTCTTCACGTGACACTCCGAGTCCTGGCGGGATGCGGCCAGCCTATCGATGACGGTCGACAGCGGTACGGTGGCTCGCGTATATCGATCGCCACGATCTGTGTGAACGGGTCCTGACCGGCATCTGCAGAGACAAGGACGGTCGCTGGCGGGACCACGGTGCATCTCTCCGTCTCATCCTTAGCGGCCAAGCAGCGCCGAGTGGCGCGGAGCGGTGTGTTTGACCTCCGCTATGGTCGAAACCACATGCGGTCAGCGAAGATTGGAACGGCAATGGAGTTTGCGGAGCGACTTGATGCCCTCGCGGTCAAGGTGCGCAACCAGGCTGCGGCGATCGGCACGGAAGAGGCGACCAAGAATGCCTTCGTTATGCCGTTTATATCGAGCATCCTGGGGTACGACGTGTTCGACCCGCTCGAGGTCGTTCCTGAGTTCATCGCTGACGTAGGCGTCAAGAAGGGCGAGAAGATCGACTACGCCATCATGCGGGATGGTGAAGTGCAGATTCTCATCGAGTGCAAGCCATCGATGGGCGCTCTCAAGATCGAGCATGCCTCTCAGCTGTTCCGCTACTTCGCGGTGACCAATGCGCGCATCGCCGTCCTGACCAACGGTGTCCACTGGCACTTCTACACCGATCTTGATGCTCCGAACCGCATGGATGCGAAGCCGTTCCTCGTACTCGATCTCCTTGATATCGACGAGACGCTTATTGTGGAGATTCAGAAGCTGAGTAAGGACAGTTTCGACCTCGAGTCGATTATTAGCGCCGCCGAAGAGCTGAAGTATATTGGCGCTCTCAAGCGTGAGATCGCTGCGCAATTTCGCGAGCCCACTGATGAATGGATCAAGTTCTTCACCTCCCGCGTGTACGACGGTGCGTTCACCCAGCGCGTCCGCCAGCAGTTCACCGGTCTCGTCGCGAAGGCTGCGCAGCAGTTTCTGACGGAGCGAGTGAACGACAGGCTCAAGGCAGCACTCGGGGTTAGCGGGACTGGCCATGCACCAGAGGTTATTCCGGCGTCGAGCACGGAGGCGGTCGAATCAGATCTGGATCGTGACACTGAGATTGAGACGACTCTCGAGGAGCTCGAGGGCTATCACATCGTGAAGGCAATTGCCTGCGGCGACGTCAGGCCGCAGCGCGTCACTCAGCGAGACGCCAAGAGCTATTTTGCTGTGCTACTGGATGACAACAACAGAAAGCCGATCGCTCGCCTGCACTTCAACGGAAAGCAAAAATACCTTGGCCTGCTCGATTCGGACAAAGTCGAGACGCGTCATCCCATCACGGACCTCGACGAGATCTACTCGCATGCTGATGAGATCCGAGAGGCGGTTCGTCGGTACATGTGAGCGTATGCGTAGCGCTCGGCACTCGCTCGGGTAGCGCTTGGGCACAACAACATCCTTCAGGCCCGCTCCTCAGGCAGGCGAAAGCAGATGTCACCTGCTCGCGCGGAGTCCCCTTGCCCCTGGTGCACGGTATCCTCCAATGGTGACGGCCGAGGAAGATCAGCAAGTTGAACTGCAGCGAGTCGACCTCTTCTTAGATGAGTCTGGGACGTCGTCAAATGATCGGTTGACTCTTGTTGGGGCCGTGGCGTTCCAGGACACCCCGCGAGCAGAACGGCTCATCAAGGCGGCATACGAAAGGGCGCTTGGTGATGCTTCTCTTTGGCCGGACGGCGCGAAGCGGCGGGCGTTCGCCGAAGTGGGGTTCCACTTCACTGAGGACAGCGAGTCGGTGAAACAGATCCTTCTCGCTCAGTTGGGTGAGTTGGAGTTTCGCGCGTACGTGGCGTATGCCAACAACGATCCATCGGTGAGTTCAGCCGAGAAGCTCGTCGCGATGTACGGCACGCTCTTGTCGAGCGTGCTCCTCCGATACCGTGACACACGGCTTACGGTGGTGTTCGAAGAGAACTCCTGGATGGACCCCCTATACGGAAAGATGTGGCAGGTGTTGACCAGCGACATTTCGCTCGCCGAAGCGGCTGCGTACCGTGGGTCGAAGGCAGTGCCGTGTCTAGCTGTTATCGATTACGTACTCGGTGTGACACGTGTCCACCTGGCCGGCGGTGCGCACGATTATCAGGAAAACAGGTACGTTGCTCTAGGTAGGAATCTTGCCTACTTGATCGACTTCGACGATGATCGCCATCTAGGTGGCAGGCGGCACCCTATAGTTTAGGTGGGTCAGGGGTGCCGCAGTTCTGGAGACGAGTCGTCTTCGTGACCAAGTGATCTGTGAGCGACTATGGCACCCCTGGCACCTTTGTTCGAGTTCCAAGTTCACCCGACATGTGCCTCCCTAGAGGCTCCGCTCGGGAGGTCCTCCCTGGCTCTCGAGACGCTCGCGAGGCAGTGCGATGATGGATCTGCGTATGAAGTTGGCATGTTGACGATTCGCGGCAAATTACGGCTCGTAGCGGTGCCGAAGTCTGGATTGGATAGCGTCCAGCGGCGCATCAGTCAAATTCTGTATCCCGCGGACCTATCGTTCGGTGCCTCACCGCATGGCTATGTCGCTCGTAGGTCTCCCCTCACGAACGCAAAGCCGCATGCGGGGGCGCGATTCTTGCAGAAGTTCGATATCAAGGACTTCTTCTCAAACATTTCAGCGTCGCGGGTCGAGCGGTCTTTGATGGCATTTGGATTTGGCGCGGAAGCAGCATCGGTCCTGTCCCGCTTGACTTCCTGCAGAGGGCGCCTTCCTCTCGGAGCAAGGACGAGCCCGCGAGTCTCGAACATGGTGCTTACTGATATTGACGATCAACTGGAGTTGCTTGCGGAGTCAAACGGCCTTGTGTACACGCGCTATGCCGACGACCTGACTTTTAGTGGACCCGAGTTATTCGACGTTAGTGCTGAAGTCGAGCAAACTATTGTCGCCTCGGGGTTTGAGCTAAACCGATCAAAAAGCAAGCAATTTAAGCACGGGCAACCGATGTTCGTCACGGGGTTATCAGTCGAGGATGCGGCATCGCCGAGGGTCCGGAAGCGCCTCAAATCGCGACTCCGGCAAGAGTTTTATTACATAGAGAGGTACGGGCTCGAAGAACATGCGGAAGTGATAGATGAGCACTCGCGATGGACCGCCAGTCGTCTAGCTGGTCAATATCATTATTGCCGCACTGTGGAGCCGGAGTTTGCAGCTCGTCTTACGCGCACGTACCCGGTCGCTAGTGCGCTAGTAGTGCCGGTGCACGAGGACTCGCGAGTGGAACGTGCTCAGCGGCATCGTCGCGAGCTGGTCGCCCGAGTTTTCGCTGCACCGCCACGCTCCCTCTCATTCTATGTTCCGTCCGTGTCGCTGTTCGACCGCTGACCGAGCCGCCGCGCCGTCGCGATCGACGGCCTCTATGTCGAGCGACTCGACCGCGACCGCGGCTACGGAAAATCCTCATGTTGGATCTGACCAGCGCTTCAGCGTGTGCCCAAGTTCGCGGATGCAGCTCGGTTGCTCCTCTACTGAGCAAGTGCTCCACAACACCCTCGCATCCTCACCCCGTCCGGAGGATGCTGGAACTATGACTCTCGAGCTCACCACGGACTGCGCGATCGTCGGCGGCGGGCCCGCCGGCCTGGTGCTGGCGCTCGCGTTGCTGCGCCACGGCATCCGGGTCACCGTCCTCGAGAAGCACGCTGACTTCCTGCGCGACTTCCGCGGCGACACCATCCACCCCTCCACGCAGGACCTCCTCGCCGAGCTCGGCCTGCTCGACGAGTTCCTCACCCGACCGCACGACGACATGCCCCGCGTCACCTTCAGCTGGTACGGCACCGAGCTGACCCTGGCGGATTTCACCCGCCTGCCCACCCGGCGCAAGGTCATGACCTTCATGCCGCAGTGGGACTTCCTCGACCTGATCGCCGACACTGCGGCACAGCATCCGGAATTCAGCCTGCTGCGCTCCACCCGCGTCGATGGCCTGATCCGCGACGGTGACCGCGTCGCCGGCGTCACCGGAACCGGGCCCGACGGCGATGTCACCGTGCGCGCACGACTGGTCGTAGACGCGTCCGGCCGTGACTCCGAGATCCGCACTGCGGCTGGTTTCGTTCCCTCCGGAGTCGCCTCGGCGATGGACGTGCTCTGGTTCCGTCTCGCCAAGCGCGCAGAAGAGAAGTATCCGTTCATCCAGGCCGGCTCCGGCATGATCATCACGATCGACCGCGGCGACTTCTTCCAGATCGCCCACGTGATCCCCGCCGGCACCTGGCACGGCACCGACACCGATCTCGCCACGATGCAGGCCAGGATCGCTCGGATCTCGCCGCGCATGGCGGATGCCGTCGCTGCCGTCACCGCCGACGACGTGCACCTGCTGCGGGTCCGCCTCGAGCGCCTGCGGCGCTGGTTCACCGACGGGATGCTGTGCATCGGCGACTCCGCGCACGCCATGTCGCCGGCGGGCGGAGTCGGCATCAACCTCGCGATTCAGGATGCTGTCGCCACCGCCCGCATCCTCGGCCCGGTTCTGCGTGACGGCATCCCGAAGATCGCCGACCTGCGCCGCGTACAGCGGCGCCGCAACTGGCCGACCTGGATCACGCAGTTCGTCCAGCGCAGGTTGCAGGGGCCGCTGATCGCGGAACGCGAAGCCGATGCGCCGCTGCCGTTCGCATTGCGGATGCTGCGCGATCACCCGCGCCTCACTCACGTAACCGGCCGGTTCGTCGGGCTGGGGGCGCGGCCGGAACAGCTGTAGGAGGACTCCGGTGGCGCGCCGGATCAGATCCGATCGACCAGCGAGCAGGTGGTGAGGAAGTCAATCAACGGCGTGCCGTCATCCTCTGTGAACAGGACGTCGAGGGCGTTGTTGAACTCTTCCTGCCGCGCGTACGGGATGTTGATCGGCTCGTAGCCGGACTGGATGAGGACCCCGGTCATCATGATGCGCGCGGTGCGCTTGTTGCCATCGAAGTAGTACTGCGACCGAGTGGCAGACGCGAAGTAGGCGAGTGCACGTGCGCGCGGATCGCTGAGCGCAGCGAGAGCGGCCAGCAGGTTGGTGTAGTCGGCCTGGAGCGTGGTGCCGCCTTCGCCATGCGGGTCTCCCTCGACGGAGCCACCGCTCGCGAGTTTCACCGAGCCGCCACCATTGACCTGACCTTCACCACGGAAGACACCCGACTCGATGGCTTCGCCCTTGGCGACCACCGCGTGGATGCGGTCGCTCATCTCCTTGCTGAGGGCGAACGATCCATCGCTGACGGCGGAGACCATCAGCTCCATGCCTTCGCTGAGCGCGAGGATCTGCTCGGCTTCTTCGATCCTCTTGCCGCCTACGGTGACGCCGTCGAGCAGCGTCTGCACCTGTGGAAGCGTGAAGGTGTTGCCTTCGAGGGCCGCGGCGTTCCAAACCAGCATCGGAAGTGACTTTTTGAATCGGAAGAGGGAACGCTCGATGGGTGAGGCCTTGATCAGCTCAAGGTTGACTGAGCCGGGGCGCCAGCTGATGCGTCCCGTGTTCAGCTCGCGGAGGTCACCGGCCAGCGGGCCACGAACCGCAGGCGTGCCCTGCTGGCGGGCACGGTTCTCGGCCGCGCGGTCAGCGAAGTCCGCCGAGCTCAGGCCCCACTTCTTCTGCCGCCGTGGTTGCTTCTCAGTCATCGCAGTTCACCACCCTTCCGTGATCTCGTCAGCGAGGAGATCGTAGCCGAGGCCATAGAAGTCGATCGCGGCCTGAATCGGTGAGACAAGCGGATGAGTCGACTGAGGCGGCCTAACCATGTCGAGCAGGTAGGAGTCCACGGTGGGAGCGACGATGACGCCGGCGGGCTGGTACTCGTCGACTTCCCGCAGTGTCAATGAGAGCCGGGATGCGACTGCGGCCACGTCCGTCGTCCACGCGACGACGACACCGGGGTCGGGTGCGTGCCCGAGGTAGAACTGTGCAGCGGCGACGCCGGACAGGGCGCCACGGACGGTGTCGACGGCACTGGACGCGATGTCGATGAGCCGACTCTGACTGATGCCGGGTTTCGGCGCGAAGTATCTGGCCCCCTTACGGTGCTGCGGTGCAGAGTATCGTCCGGCCAGAGGGAGCAGCCTCGTCCGGGCACCGTCGGCCTGGCGCTCGAGGCGGTCCACCCACTCGGTGATTGCGATGACGTCGGCCGCGGTGCCCAGCCCGAGGGTTTTGAACTCGCCCAGCTCGGGCACCGTGGGGTCCGCGATCACGCGGGCAGCCATGGCAGCAGCGGGGTCGCTGGCGGGCACGAGGGAGATGTCGAGGTCGAAGCCTGCGGCCAGCGCGAACTCGCGCAGGGTCGTCATCGAGGGCGACGAGACGCCATCGCGGACCCGCAGCACGGTCATGCGAGAAAGCCCCGTTGCACGCGCAGTGGCGCTGGGCGTAGTGCCGAGCTCCTTGATCAGGGTTGCAACATCCATGTTGCAAGTGTAACAAGCATGGTGCAGACGCACTCTGAATGTCGTGCGCTCTAGAGCAGCAGGCACGGATGCTAGCAAAGGCTGGCCTGCCAGCGACAGGACTCCGGTTCCCCATGCTCGGAGCCCTGCCACTCGCATCCGCCTTACGGCTGGACGAAGGGCGGGAAGATCGAAGCTCGGGGGAGACGCTTCGTGGTCCGCGAGGACCGGCTAGGAGTCACAGTATAGGAGCGGTCCGACATCGGGGTCGGGCGGGACTGAAACCTTCTGGCGCAGGAATCCCACCCCTCTCCCGCTCACGCGATGCCCGGGTACTGCTCCGTCTTCGCCTGCTCCGCTGCGGCGGCACGATCCCGCTGCTGTTCGTCTCGCGTGGGCGGCCGGTCGTCCGGGAGATCCTCGTCGTCTGCGGACTGCTGACGCGAGTCGTCGTCCTGGCTCAAGTCCGGGTCGGTTCCCTCTGGCTCGAGCGGGTCGGTGGGGAAGGGCGTGGGATCAGACATCATGGCCTCCGAATCGTGGATGGAGGATCAGCGTGACACCTGCACCCTGCTGGCGCAGGGTGATTGACAATCAGCCCTCGGCCTGCAGCCCAGCGATCATGCTCCGCAGGCTCACGAGAGCGGCCGCCTGCTCCGCATCCGTCATGCCGCGCAGCATCCGCTTCTCCACCGACCGCACCGCGGCGCTCGCCGTCTCCAGCGACTGCCGCCCGCGCGAGGTGAGCCGGGTCGGCAGCACCTTGCCGACCGGCGCCTCCGCGGGCCGGATCACGTAGCCGTCGCGCTCCATCGCCTGCAGCAGCACGTTCATCGACTGCCGCGTCACGAACGCCCCGCGGGCGAGCTCGGAGTTCGACAGGCCGGGCCGCTGTGCGAGCAGCTCCAGGCAGGAGTACTGCGTGATCGTCATCCCGAGCGGACGCAGCACCGCCTCCATCGCCACCCGCAATGCGCTGGACGCCTCCTTCAGCAGATAGCCCAGCGATGTGTCCAGGTCGATCCCGCCACCCTCTTGACTCATGTCAGTATTCTGACATAGATTCATCCGTGTCAGAAAACTGACACAACCATCAGGAGGACTTCATGCCCGTCACCGGCCCCGACTTCATCTCACTGCAGGTGCGCGATCTCGACGCTTCGCAGGCGTTCTACGAGAACTATCTCGGCCTCGTCCGCGCGCCAGCCGGCCCGCCCCACGCCGTCGTGTTCGACACGAAGCCGATCGTCTTCGCGGTGCGCGACATCGTGCCGGGCACCGACCTGGCCGCACAGCCCGGCATCGGCACCGCGATCTGGCTGCATGCCACCGACGTCCAGTCCATCCACGACGCCCTCGCCGCCGACGGTCGAACGATCACGGCCGCACCGATCGACGGCCCCTTCGGCCGCACCTTCACCTTCGCCGACCCGGACGGCTACCTGATCACGCTGCACGACCGCGCGTGAGAGGCGGGGCGGCTGTCTCACGGCATCCGCCGTTCCGCCGCCCCATACGATCGTGCATATGACCTCTTCGGCCACGCCGGCCCCCGCTCTGCGCTGCGCCCGCGCCGGCGTCGCGCTGCTGTTCCTCACCAATGGTGCGCTGTTCGCCAACATCCTGCCGCGCTATCCCGAGATCAAGGCCGCGCTCGGGCTGGATGCCGCCGCCTACGGCCTCGCGATCGCCGCCTTCCCTGCGGGCGCGATCGTCGCGGGCCTGGCCGCCGCGATGTTCGTCCGACGCTTCGGGTCCGCGAGGGTCGCCGTCGGAGCGACACTCGTCACTGCCGCAGGAATCCTCGTCGCCGGCTTCTCGCCGTCGGTCCTCCTCTTCGCGTTCGGCCTGTTCATCGGCGGAGCGGCGGATGCCATCACCGACGTCGCGCAGAACGCCCACGCCCTGCGCGTGCAGCGCGGCTACGGCCGCTCGATCATCAACTCCTGCCACGCGACCTGGTCCCTCGGCGCCGTGCTCGGCGGATCCATGGCTGCCGGCGCCATCGCGATCGGCCTGCCCGTCGGCATCCACCTGGTCGTCTCCGCCGCGCTCTTCGGCGTGGTCTCCCTCATCGCGCTGCGCCTGTGCCTGCCGGGCCTGGACCGCGAGACCGACGAGGATGCCGTCGCCGGCGGCTCCGAGATCGGCGGCGCCCTGCGGCGCATCGGCGCCAAGACTGTCATCGTCATCGTGGCCCTCGTGCTGATCTCGATCGCCGGTGCACTCGTCGAAGACGCCGGGATGTCGTGGGCGACCCTCTACCTGGCGACCTCGCTCGAGGCACCCGCGGCCCTCGCCGCCGTCGGGTACATCGCTCTCGTCGGCGCGCAGTTCATCGGCCGCATGGTCGGCGACGGGCTCACCGACCGGTTCGGCCAGCGCGCCGTCGCCGTCACCGGCGGGCTCATCGCCTCGATCGGGATGGGTCTGGCCCTCGCGTTCCCGACGATCCCCGGCACGATCATCGGGTTCGCCGCCGCTGGCTACGGCGTCGCCACCCTCATCCCCGCCGCCATGCAGGTGGCCGACGACCTGCCTGGCCTCAAACACGGCGCCGGTCTGACCATCGTGTCGTGGCTGCTGCGTCTGGGCTTCCTGCTGTCGCCGCCCGTCGTCGGAATCGTCGCCGACAACGCGGGGCTGCGGGTCGGACTGCTCGTCGTGCCGATCGCCGGCGTGGTCGCGGTGCTGTGCGCCTGGGCGCTGGCGGGGCGGAGCAGGACCGCCTGAGTCTCGCGAAAAAGTTCGAAGAAATGTTCGACACTCGCGTCGAATCGAGGTACCATGGAGACATGTCGAAGCTGACCGCGTTGCACGAGGCGGTGTCTCGCCTCGACGCGTTGTGGGCGGATGCTGATGACTCGGCCGAACTGTCCCGGGCGGATCTCGTATCGGTGACGGATGCCGTCGCACAGGTGCAGCGACGACTGGATGCCGTGCAGGTCGACGTGGCCGCGGGCGTCGCCAGAGAATCGCGACCCGAGCTCGGCCCGGACTCGCTCGCGAAGCAGCAGGGGTATCGCACGCCGGGAAAGATGCTGGCGGCCGCTCTGGGCGTGTCGACGGGTGATGCGCTGCGTCTGATCAAGGTGGGCGCGGGCGCTGCTCCGCGCACGGATCTGCTCGGCGCGAAGCTGCCGGCGAAGTACCCGTACGTGCGCGAGGCGCTGCATGCCGGTGCCGTCAGTGCGCAGGCCGCGGCGATGATCATCGGGCTGCTCGATCGCTGCCGTGTCGCCGCCGGCGCCGAGCGGATCGCCGAGGGAGAGAAGCTGCTGTCCGAGGCCGCCGTCGGGCTCGGACTCGACGAGCTGCGCAAGCTGCTGGTTCGAGCCGAGGCATGGCTCGACCCCGACGGCGTGGAACCCCGCGACGACGAGAAGCGCGCCCAACGCTCGCTCACCGTGTTCGAACGCAACGGGATGATTCACTTCAACGGGCGCCTGGATGCCGAGTCCGGGGCGCCGGTCGTCGCCGCGCTGCGCGGCTACGTCAGCGCCGCGTTCGCCGCTCGCAAGGATGCTGTCGACCCGGACGCACCGGATGCCGATCGACGCACCGTCGCGATGATCCAGGCCGACGCCCTCAGCGTCTTCTGCTCTCACATGCTTGGCTGCACGGCCAAGGGGCCGATCCTCGCCGGGGCGACCGTGGTCGTCCGGCTGAACCTGGACGACCTCACCTCCGGCACCGGTTCCGCGACGATCGACGGGCTGGATCAGCCGATCAGCGCCGCAGCCGCCCGGCGGATGGCCGCCAGTGGTGGGGTGATCCCCTGCGTTCTCGGTGGAGAAAGTGAGATCCTCGACTGGGGGAGGAAGAAGCGGTTCTTCACCCCTGCTCAACGGCTTGCGCTGGTCGAACGCGATGGCGGGTGCGCGATGTGCGGACTCCCGCCGCAGATGACTCGAGCGCATCACCTCCGCTGGTGGCAGCGGGATGCCGGACCGACCGATCTCTCGAACGGCGTGCTGTTGTGCGAGACCTGTCACCATCGCATCCACGACAACGGCTGGGAAGTGCGGATCGATGGATCGGGCACATCGGCACGGGTGTGGTTCATCCCTCCGCCGGGCGTCGACCCGGCGCGTACGCCTCGCCTCGGCGGCCGGGCGCGGTTCGACCTCGTCGCATGAGGATGCCGCGCGGGTCGGATGCCGCACCCGGCCGCTCAGTAGGCTGACCGCATGCGCCCACGCGTCATCCACACCGGCCAGGCACTGGTCGATCTGATCGTCGAGGTCCCGGATCTGCCCGCCCGCGGCCAGAACGTGATGGCCGTCTCCGACACCCAGTACGCCGGCGGGGCCGTCACCGTTCTGCTCGCGGCCGCACGCTTCGGAGCGCAGAGCGTGCACGCGGGCGCGATCGGCACCGGCCCGCACGGCGACCTCATCCGCACCGCACTGGCCGCCGACGGCATCACCGCATCCGCCCCTCCCATCCCCGCTCACGACACCGGGGTCTGCATCGTGATGGTCGAGCCGACTGCCGAGCGCACCTTCATCACCACCCTCGGTGCCGAGCGCGACATCACCGTGGATTCCCTGGCGACCGCCGACGTGCAACCCGGCGACCTCGTCTGCGTGACCGGGTACTCGCTGGCCGTCGAACAGACCCGCGACCCGCTGTTGGCCTGGCTGGACACGCTTCCGGATGCGGCGGTCGTCGTGCTCGACCCGGGGGCGGCGTTCGCCGACCTTCTTCCCCGCACGCGCGATCGGATGCTGGCCCGCACCGACGTCTGGACCAGCAACGCCGAAGAGGCGACCGATCTGCTGGCCGCACTGGCCACCGCGATCCCGGCATCCGATCGCGAGATCTCGGCACAGACCGAGGCGCTGGTGCCTCTGCTGCGCACCGGCGCGGTGGCCATCGTGCGCGACGGCGCCGAGGGGTGCGCGGTGCACGCCGGCGGCGAGACGACCTGCGTCTCCGGCTTCCCGCAGGTCCCGGTCGACACCAACGGCGCCGGCGACACCCACACCGGAGCCCTGCTGGCCGGCATCGCCGACGGCGCGGGCTGGGTGGACGCCTGCCGGCGCGCCAACGCCGCAGCCGCGATCAAGGTCACCCGGCGTGGACCCACCACCGCACCGACGACGGCCGAGGTCGAGGAGTTCCTGGGGCGGCAGTGACCCGCGGCTCCCAGCGCGCGCGTTTCGCGCGGAGAAACGCGCGCGCCGCGGAGGGAAGCCGGGGTCAGATCCGCGCGAAACGCATTTCTCCGCGGCTGGCGCCACCCCGGCGACTCGTCATCGTTACCAGCCCAGTTCGCCGTCATCCTCCCAGAACGTCCCGGTGGGGCCGTCGGTGCCGATCTCGGCGAGCCTGGCGACGACCTGTGCGCTCACCTCAGCGGGGCGCCCCGGGTGGCTGTCGGGTCCGCCGCCTCCGAGATCGGTGGCGGTGATGCCGGGTTCGACCGCGTTGAACTTCACGTCGGGGTGCCGCTTGGCATACTGCACGGTCAGCATCGAGACGGCCGCCTTGCTCGGCCCGTAGACGACCGTCGGGAATCCCGACGCCGGCCTCGACGGCTCGTGCGTCGCCCAGAACGATCCGAGCGCGCTCGACACGTTCACCACGACCGGGTTGGCCGACTGGCGCAGCAGCGGCAGTGCCGCCTGGGTGACTCGCACGACGCCGACCACGTTCGTGTCGAACACGCTCAGCACGGTCGGAGCGTCGACCACATCGTCCCAACCGTTGCGGACCGCGATGCCGGCGTTGTTCACCAGCACGTCCAACCCGCCATCCGCAGCGATGCTCTCGAATGCGGCTGCGACGGATGCGTCGTCCGTCACGTCGAGCTGCACGAATCGTGCGCCGAGCTCCTCGGCGGTGGCCCGCCCGCGCTCGGCATCTCGTGAGCCGATGTAGACCGTGTGCCCGTGAGCGAGAAGCAGGCGGGCGGTTTCCTTGCCGAGGCCTTTGTTGGCCCCGGTGATCAATGTTGTTGTCATGCATCGATCGTCCGGCGGGCTCAGGATCGGAGCCAGGTCCCCGGTCATCGTAGGAATGGCAGTACCACGACAGGCGCTTCGATGAGTGCCAGGCTGGGGGTATGGAGGAGAGCGAGTTCGGGCGATTGGTGCGTCAGTGGCGCGATCGCGTCTCGCCGGCGGCGGTCGGGATGCCGGCGGGCGCCCATCGCAGGGCACAGGGGCTGCGGCGTGAGGAGCTGGCTCACCTGGCGGGCATCTCGGTCGATTACCTGACCCGTCTGGAGCAGGGCCGTGCGACCTCGCCGTCGGCGCAGGTCGTCGAGGCGCTCGCCCGGGCGCTGCGACTGTCGGACAACGAGCGCGAACGCCTCTTCCTCGGTGCGGGCCAACCGGTGCCGGGACCCGGCATCGTTCCCACCCGCATCGCACCGAGCGTGCAGCGCCTGCTGGACCGGTTGGCGAACACCCCCGTCGTCGTCCACGACGCGGCCTGGAACCTCATCCAGGCGAACGCACCCTACGACGCGCTGATGGGCGACACCTCCCTCCTGCAGGGCAAAGACCGAAACGCCGTCTGGCGCAACCTCGTCGGCAGCGGATCGCGGGCGCGGCACACCGAGCAGCAGAACGAGGAGCAGAATGCGCGGCTCATTGCCGACCTGCGCATGACCGCCGCGCGGTACCCGGATGACCGGCGGCTGCGCCGCCTGATCGACGACCTCCGCACCGACAGCTCGCGGTTCGAGCAGCTCTGGAGCACGGCGACGGATGCGGTCACCGCCGAGCAATCCCGCCACAAGATCATCGATCATCCTCTCGTCGGACCGATCGAGCTCGACTGCGACGTTCTCGTCGTCGGCGCCGAAGACCTGCGGGTCATGGTCTATACGGCTGAGCCCGGTTCCGAGGGCGCGCGGAAGCTCGAGCTGGCGGTGGTGCTCGGGTCGCAGACGCTCGTCCGCGATGGGCGGCAGCACGACTGAGAAGTCGGGGCCCATGCCACCACCCCGAGATCCCGCCAGATCAGAATGACAAGCACGGCAGATCATAATTACTAATTCCGACAACTTCTAGCCAGGATGTCTTGATGAATTGCTCCCGGATTTTGCGGGACATTGATCGCAGGCGGATACTCATCCCGGCATGAGTAACTCCCTGGAACCGTCCGCGACCATCGCCGTCATCGGCGCCGGCCGTCTCGGTGGCGTGCTCGCCCGGGCACTGGAACAGGCAGGATTCGCCGTGCGCGGCCCGCTCGGCCGGGACGACCGCATCCCGGCATCCGACATCGTCCTGCTCTGCGTGCCGGATGCCGAGATCACCGCGGCCGCGCAGCGAGCCCGGCCGCACGCTTCCCTTCTCGGTCATGTCTCCGGCGCCACGTCACTGGACGAAGTGGACTTCAGCATCCATCCCCTGCAGACGATCACCGGCGACGAGAGCCCCGACGTCTTCCACGGCGTCGGCGCCGCCATCGCCGGTCGCACGCCCGAGGCGCTCGCCACCGCCGAGCAGTTGGCGGCAGCGCTCGGCACGCGTCCCTTCACCGTGGACGACGCGCACCGGGCCGGCTATCACGCGGCCGCCTCCCTCGCCTCCAATCTGGCCCTCGTCGTCCTGGACGCCGCCGAGCAGGTGGCGCTCGCGGCCGGCATCCGTCACCCCCGCGAGCTGCTCGCCCCGCTCATCGCCCGCACGGTCGACAACTGGGCCGACGCCGGCGCATCAGCCGCGCTCACCGGCCCCATCGCCCGCGGCGACGAGCAGACCGTCCTTCGCCAGCGCGCCGCGATCGTCGCGGACGCGCCCGAGCTCGCCGACCTGTTCGACCGACTCTGCGACGGCGCACGCCGACTCGTCGGGGCGGCCGGGAGCGCGCACGCATGAGAATCCTCCGCACCATCGCCGAGATCCGCGCCGCCGTCGCGGAGGCCCGCGGCCACGGCCGCGCCGTCGGTCTGGTGCCCACCATGGGCGCCTTCCATGAGGGACATCTCTCCCTCATGCGCCGCGCACGCGAGCAGAACGACCTCGTCGTCGTCTCGCTGTTCGTCAACCCCACCCAGTTCGGCCCGCACGAAGACCTCGCCGCCTACCCGCGCGACGAGGCGCGCGATGCCGCGCTGGCCGAGCAGGCGGGCGTCGACATCGTCTTCGCCCCCGACGCCGCCGAGATCTATCCCGAGGGCTTCGCCACCGGCATCCACGTCTCAGGTCTCACCGAGGTGCTCGACGGCGCCGCCCGCGGTGCGTTCCACTTCGACGGCGTGGCCACAGTCGTGACCAAGCTGTTCGGCATCGTCCGCCCCGACGCGGCGTACTTCGGTCAGAAGGACGCCCAGCAGCTCCTCGTCGTACGCCGGGTGGTGCAGGACCTGCACCTGGACGTGCGCATCGAGGCCTGCCGCATCGTCCGCGAACCCGACGGACTGGCCATGAGTTCGCGCAACGTCTACCTCGACGCGGATGCCAGGCAGCGGGCCACCGCATTGAACCGCGCTCTCGACGCCGCAGCCGCCCTGCACACCGAGGGCGAGCGCGACGCGGCTCGGATCGTCGCGGCCGCTCGCAGCGTGCTGGCCGAGGCCGGAATCACGCCGGAATACCTCGAGCTGCGCGGCAGTGAGGATCTGCGCCCGCTCGATCGCGTCGATCGCGATGCGCTGCTGGCCGTGGCGGCCCGGGTCGGAGCCGCCCGGCTCATCGACAACCACATCCTGACCGACGAGAGAGGCGATGCCTGATGCAGCGCACCATGTTGAAGTCGAAGATCCACCGCGCCACCATCACCGGCAGCGATCTGAACTACGTCGGCTCCATCACCATCGACCCCGACCTTCTCGAAGCCGCCGACATCCTCCAGCACGAGCAGGTGCACGTCGTCGACGTGGACAACGGGTCGCGCTTCGTCACCTACACGATCGCGGGCGAACGCGGCTCCGGGGCCATTCAGGTCAACGGCGCGGCGGCGCGGCTCGTGCACCACGGCGACACGATCATCGTCATCTCCTACGCCGAGTACACCCGTGAGGATCTCGCCGACTACGAGCCCGTCGTCGTGCACGTCGACCGATCCAACGCCATCATCCAGGTCGACGATGCCGTCGACCGACTGCTCACCGAGCCCGAGCCCGCCGGGGTCTCCTCGGGCGATCCGCTGAGCGTCCGCAGGCAGGCGAAGTGAGCACGCACCCCGCACCGCGGCCGCAGGTGACCATCGGCGGCCTGGCCGCGAAGAAGGCGGCGGCCGAGCCCATCGTGATGGTCACCGCCTACGACCACCCCAGCGCGCGCATCGCCGAGACGGCCGGCGTCGACATGGTGCTCGTCGGCGACTCCGCGGCGATGACCGTGCTCGGCTACGACAGCACGGTGCCCGTCACCATCGACGAGATGATCATGCTCACCGCCGCCGTGCGCCGAGGCCTCTCCGCCCCGCTGCTGGTCGGCGACCTGCCGTTCGGTTCGTACGAGGGCTCCGACGCCATCGCGATCGCCACCGCCCAGCGCTTCGTCAAAGAGGCCGGCTGCGACCTGGTCAAGCTGGAACGCGGTGGCAGCACCGTCGACCGCGCCAGGGCGATCGTCGCCGCCGGCATCCCCGTAGTCGGCCACGTCGGCCTGACACCGCAGACCGCCACCTCCCTCGGCGGCTACCGCGCACAGGGGCGCGCCGCCGACGACGCCCTCGCCGTCATCGACGACGCTCTCGCCCTGCAGGATGCCGGGTGCGCGCTGCTGGTCATCGAGGCCGTGCCCGCCGAGGTCACCGCGGCGCTCGTTCCGCGGCTGCGGATCCCCGTCATCGGGATCGGGGCAGGGGCGGATGCCGACGGCCAGGTGCTCGTGTGGCACGACCTGCTCGGCATCCACGACGGGCCGGCGGCGAAGTTCGTCAAGCGGTACGCCGACCTGCGCACCGCGTCCGTCGACGCCATCCGTCAGTACGCGCATGACGTGCGCGAGAAGACGTACCCCGCCCGCGAGCACACCTACGCGATGGCCTCGGGCGAGGCCGATCGGCTGCAGGAGCTGCTCGCGGCTCAGTGAGCCGCTCCTGATCGGAATGCAAGGGCGAGCCGACCGCCGTTGCGTGTTGAATGGATACAAGCCAATGACGCGCGCGCGAAGGCGCCGCCGTCGACAGGAGGAGCAATGCCCGAGACCTTGACCGCCAGAATCCCCACCGCCGAGGCCGTAACCCGGGTCGCGGCGGCATCCGTCGTCTGGGCCGCTACCGGCCCCGCCGAGCGCGCGGCCGTGATGCGTGCGATCGCCGACGCACTGGACGCTGCCGGAAGCGAGCTCATCGAGATCGCGCAGCAGGAGACCGCCCTCGCCCAGCCGCGACTGGCCGGGGAGCTGAAGCGCACCACGTTCCAGCTGCGCCTGTTCGCGGATGTCGTGGAGGACGGCGGCTACCTCGACGCCCGCATCGACCGTCCCGACGCCGACTGGCCCATGGGCGCACCGCGCCCCGACCTGCGCCGCATGCTCATCCCGATCGGCCCCGCACTGGTCTTCGCGGCCAGCAACTTCCCGTTCGCCTTCTCGGTCGCCGGCGGCGACACCGCGGCGGCGCTCGCCGCGGGCAACGCCGTGCTCGTCAAGGCCCACTCGGGCCACCCGCGCCTGTCCGACGCGACCGCGGCCGTGATCGCCCGGGCGGCGGTGGATGCCGGAGCACCGGCCGACCTGCTGCTCGTCATCCACGGCACCGAGAACGGCGTCGAGGCACTGAAGCACCCGGCCATCAAGGTCGCCTCGTTCACCGGGTCGATCCCCGGCGGCCGCGCGCTGTTCGACATCGCCAATGCGCGCCCCGAGCCGATCCCCTTCTACGGCGAGCTCGGCAGCGTGAACCCGGCGTTCGTCGCCCCGGATGCCGCGACGCACCGGGCTGCCGAGATCGCCCAGGGCTACATCGCCTCGGTCACCGGCAGCCAGGGCCAGCTGTGCACCAAGCCGGGTGTGCTGCTCGTGCCCACCGACTCGGACATCATCGGGGAGCTGCGCGACGTGGACGCTCCTGCCGGTGCGCCGATGCTCAACGACCGCATCCGCAGCGGCTTCGTGTCGGGGCTCGAGCAGCTCGCCTCCCACGATGCGGTGACCGTGCTGCGCGACGGCGCAGCCAGCCGCGGGCAGGAGCCCGAGCTCACCCTGCTGCTGACCAGCGTCGACGCGCTGCTCGATGACCCCGAGGGGATCGTGACCGAGGTCTTCGGCCCGGCGGGACTGGTCGTCACGTACACCGACGTCGCCGACTTGGAGCGCGTCGCGCGCGGCCTGGAGGGGCAGCTGACCGCCACGCTCGTCGCGGATGAGACGGATGCCGACCTCGAACTCGCGCGCACCCTGGTGCCCGTGCTCGCCGACCGGGCCGGCCGGGTGCTGTGGAACCAGTGGCCCACCGGCGTCTCGGTCACGGGTGCCCAGCAGCACGGCGGCCCGTACCCCGCGACCACGGCATCCACCACGACCGCGGTGGGCACGGCATCCATCACCCGGTTCCTGCGCCCGGTCGCGTTCCAGAACTTCCCCGCTGCGCTGCTGCCCGAGCCGCTGCGCGACGACAACCCGCTGGGCGTGCCGCAGGCGATCGACGGCTGACTCGCGCGGGCGCGCGGGCGCGCTCTCCGCGCGCTGACGTGCGCGTCGCGCGGAGAAATGCGCCTGCCGCGGACGAATCCGGGGATCGGGTCCGCGCGCAGCGCATTTCTCCGCGGCTGGCGTCGGGCCGCGAATCCGGATGCCGGAGTCAGCCGGCCTGCTCGGCCTTCTTCTCGCGGCGCAGCGCGTGCAGGATCGGCTCCGTGTACCCGCTCGGCTGACCGGCGCCCTCCAGGATCAGCCGCCGGGCGGCCGTATAGGCGATGCCCGGCTCGGCGCCTGCGGCGAACGCGAGCGTCTCGTAGCCGGCATCCCCGGCGTTCTGCGCGTCGACGACCGGCGCGAGGCGCTGCAGCGCGGCATCCACCTGGGCCTCGGTGATCACGCCGTGCAGCAGCCAGTTGGCCAGCAGCTGGCTCGAGATGCGCAGCGTCGCGCGATCCTCCATGAGCGCGACGCCGTGGATGTCGGGCACCTTGGAGCATCCGATGCCCTGATCGATCCAGCGCACCACGTATCCGAGGATCGACTGCACGTTGTTGTCGAGCTCGGTCGCGACGACCTCGGCGGTGAGGTCCGCGTCGGATGCCAGCGGCGGCTGCAGCAGCACGTCCAGCGACGCCGGGTCGTACGCCGGCAGCGACGGGCGCACGGCGAACGGATCGACCTGGTGGTAATGCAGCGCGTGCAGGGTCGCGGCGGTCGGCGACGGCACCCAGGCGGTGGATGCGCCCGAGCGCACGTGCGAGATCTTCTGCTCGAGCATGTCGTGCATCAGGTCGGGCATCGCCCACATGCCCTTGCCGATCTGCGCGCGTCCGTCCAGGCCCGCGGACAGTCCGATCGCGACGTTGCGGTCCTCGTAGGTCTGCATGAACGGCTGCGCCTTGATCCTCGCCTTCGGCAGGAAGGGCCCGGCGTGCAGCGAGGTGTGGATCTCGTCGCCGGTGCGGTCGAGGAAGCCGGTGTTGATGAACACCACGCGATCGGATGCCGCGGCGATGCACGCGGCGAGGTTGGCCGAAGTGCGGCGCTCCTCGTCCATGATGCCGATCTTGATCGTGCGCTCGGGCAGTCCGAGCAGCCGCTCGACCCGGCCGAACAGCTCTGCGGCGAACGCGGCCTCGTCGGGCCCGTGCATCTTCGGCTTCACGATGTACATCGACCCGGTGCGGCTGTTGGCGCCGCGGTTCGCGCCGGTCAGCTCCGGAAGCGAGCCGAGCGCCGTCATGACGGCATCCAGGATGCCCTCGTGGATATCCTCGCCGTCGCGGTCCCGCACGGCGTCCGTCCGCATCAGATGCCCCACGTTGCGCACGAACAGCACCGAACGACCAGGCAGGACGAGCTCGGCGCCGCCGCGGCCGGTATACCTGCGGTCCTCGGAAAGCCGCCGCGTGAACGTCCGACCGTCCTTGCCGACCACTTCGGTGAGCGTGCCGTCCATCAGACCGCGCCAGTTGCGGTAGCCGAGCGCCTTGTCGTCGGCGTCGACCGCGGCCACGGAGTCCTCCAGGTCGATGATCGTCGTGATCGCCGACTCCAGCACGATGTCGTTCACTCCGGCGGCATCGGTCCTGCCGATCGCGCCCGCGCGATCGATGACGATCTCGACGTGCAGGCCGTGGTGGCGCAGCAGGATCGCGGTCGGTGCGGCGGCATCGCCGGTGTGACCGACGAAGGCAGCAGGGTCGGCGAGGCGACGGATGCCGTCGGCGGTCTCCATCGCGAGACCCTCGGCGTCGACGCGGTATGCCGTGGCTTCGGCGTGCGAAGTCCCGGGCTCGCCGGCGAGTGGTGCGATCTCGTCGAGCAGCGCTCGGCCGCGAGCGATCACCTCGGCACCGCGGGCGGCGTTGTAACCGCGGGTGGGAGCGAGCGCGGCCGTGTGCGGGACGGCATCCGTGCCGTACAGCGCGTCGTACAGCGAGCCCCAGCGGGCGTTCGCGGCGTTCAGCGCGAAGCGGGCGTTCAGCAGGGGCACCACCAGTTGCGCACCGGCGGTCGTGGCGATCTCGGGGTCGACGTTCTCGGTGGTGACGGCGAACGGCGCCGGCTCCGGCGCCAGGTACCCGATCTCGGTGAGGAACGCCCGATACGCGGCAGGGTCGGGAGCACCGGGATTCGCGCGGTAGTACTCGTCGATGCGCACTTGCAGCTCATCGCGGACGCGCAGCAGCTCGGCGTTGCGGGGGCCGAGGTCGTGGACGATGCTCGAGACGCCGCTCCAGAACGCGTCGGAATCGATGCCGGCATCCGTCAGCGATTCCTCGGCGAACTCGGCGATCGGCGTCGCGACTTGCAGGTCGGCGCGGTCGACGTAGGAGGGGAGAGGGGTCATGGCGGCTCCTTCGATGCTGATCCGGGATGATCCCCACGCTAGGCAGATCCGCCGATTCCGGAGCAGCGATTCCGCATCGTGGAAGAGCTCCCCCCTGTCGCGGCCGGGCGGTTCGCCGAAGACGGCCGAAGCTAACGACCGACCCTCGTCGATGCAAGCCCCTCAGAGATCGCCGCTGCTGCGGCTACCGTCGCCTGCATGGACGAGTCGCGAACGGAGACCACGACCTGCGTCGAAATCGACGGAAGGCGCTTCGTTCTCGACGCCGATCGCCATCTCGCCGGTGTGATGGCGGACATCGAAGCGGCCGCCGCTCGGCCGAATCCGACATTCGTGCAGCTCACGGACGGAGATGAGCGGGTGAGCGTCCTCGTCTCCTCTCGGACGCGAGTGGTGGTCACCGTCTATCGCAGCAGTGCCGCGCAGGAAGCACTGAACGAACCCGTGGTCTTCCCGGACGCCGACTGGGATCTCTGAACCCGTACCCCAGGCGCCCGCTGCGAGGAAGACGCGGTCAGGTGAGCTGGTCGAGCACCAGCTCGCCGCGAGCGTTCAGGAGTTCCATCATGCGCTGGAGTCGCGCCGGGTCGATGGCGGGCAGCTGAGACCCGTCGAACGCGATGACGAGGGGGATGCTCGGGTGCATCCAGATGGTGAGACGACCCTCCGAGGTCTTCGCATCCGGCAGCCACGTCATCATGAAGCTCTCCTGCCGGCGCAGCTTCGTCCCGATGATGATCTTCAGGTACGCCAGAGTGCTGTCGTCCACCTCGATCGCAGGACGCGCACTGTTGTACTCGAGTGATCCCATGAGAGAACAATACGCGCGAACGCGCGAAGCAGCGCCACCCGGCAGCGCAGCGATCGAGGACGACGGGCATCGGTCTCGTAGGGTGGGCGCATGGCGTCCTTCGACACGCCGGGTTCCCCATCCGGCACCGTCCAGTCCGTCGCGCGTGCGTTCGCGCTGCTGGAGGCGCTCGCCGCATCCGGTGGCGAGGGGGCGCTGGCATCTCTGGCATCCGACACCGGCCTCGCGGTGCCGACCGCGCACCGCCTGCTCGGCACCCTGCACCGGCTTGGATACGTGCGCCAGCTGGAGGATCGCCGCTACGCGCTGGGGGCGGGGCTGATCGGGCTGGGGCGTCAGGCCGTGCCGCACCTCGCCGACGCTGCAGCGCCCCTGCTCGCGCGGCTCGAGGACGCCTTCCACGAGACCGCGAACCTCGCCGTGCTCGACGGCGACCTCGTCCTGTACGCGGGGCAGGTGGCATCCCGCCAGCGCATGCGGATGTTCACCGAGATCGGACGCCGTGTGCTGCCGCACTCCACCGGTGTGGGCAAGGCGATGCTGTCGACCATGCCCGAGCCGCACGTCCGCGCGCTGATCGCGCGCACCGGGCTGCCGCGTTTCACGCCGCAGACGCTGACCGATGCGGACGCCTTCATCGCCGACCTGCGGCTCTCGCGGGCCCGCGGCTTCGCGGCCGACGACAGCGAGCAGGAGGTCGGCGTGCGCTGCATCGCCGTGGCCGTGCCCGGGCTCGGCCAGCCCGCCGCGCTGTCGGTCTCGGGCCCCGCCGCCCGCATCACGGATGCTCGGGTGCCGGAGGTGGTGCAGGCTCTGACGGATGCCGCCGCCGAGCTCGCACGCGGCGGCGGCTGAGCGAGCCTGCGTCCGAACCCGTGAGCTTGCCCAACAGCCTCCGGAATCTCTTGTCGAACGACACTTAACGACATATCGTTGACTATCGTTCAGCTACCAGGAGGTTCATCATGAACGGATCATTCCCCTCGGGCGGATTCAACTTCGGAGCGAGCAACGGATCAGGCAATCCGCTCGCCGGAGTCTGGGAGGCCATGGAGCAGCTCCGCAACGGCTTCGAGCAGCGCACCGGCGGGTCGCGCATGGCGCGCGGCGACGTGCGTTCGGCGGTCATCGCCCTGCTCGCCGAGCGTCCCATGCACGGTTACCAGATCATCACCGAGATCGCCGACCGCTCCGGCGGAGCCTGGAAGCCCAGCGCCGGCTCCGTCTACCCGACGCTGCAGCAGCTCGCCGACGAGGGCCTGATCACGGCCGAGGAGCTCGGCGGACGCAAGACCTACTCCCTCACCGACGCCGGCATCGCCGCGTCCGAAGAGGCGGCCGAGAAGGCCGCCCCGTGGGAGTCGGCCGGGCACCGCTCGCCGAGCCAGCTCGCGGCTCTGCCGAAGGCGGGCATGGAGCTCGCCAGCGCCACCGCCCAGCTCGCCCGCACCGGGTCGCCGGAGCAGGTGGAGGAGGGCGTCGCCGTGCTCGAGGACGCCCGGCGTAGGCTGTACGCCATCCTCGCCGAAGGGTGACGACGACAGAAGGAGCCCCGATGACGGAACCTTCTGCGCGCTCCGCAGTCGGGGCCGCCCGTTATCGCCGCATCCTGGGCTTCGCAGCGCGCGCTTTCGTGCAGGTGTGGTGGTTCGAGCTCGTGCTGCCGCGGCTGGGCATGGCATCCGTCGCCGAGCGCACCAGGGGCCGACGGATGCTGCGCCTGGCCGCCCGCTTCCGCGAACTGGCGGTCGAGCTCGGCGGGCTGATGATCAAGGTCGGGCAGTTCCTCTCCTCGCGACTGGATGTGCTGCCGCCGGAGATCACCACCGAGCTCGCGGGGCTGCAGGACGAAGTGCCCGCCGTGCCGTTCGAGCAGATCCGAGCATCCGCCGAAGCCGAACTCGGGATGCCGTTGGAGCGCGCCTTCGCGTCGTTCGATCCCGTGCCGGTGGCCGCCGCCTCCCTCGGCCAGGCGCACCGCGCCACGCTCGCCGCTGCGGATGCCGCGGACACCGGGCTCGAACAGGTCGTCGTGAAGGTGCAGCGGCCCGGCATCGACGAGGTCGTGGCGATCGATCTCGCCGCCCTGCGGCGCGTGGCACTCTGGGCGCAGCGCGTGCGACTGGTGCGCGATCGCGTGGACGCGTCGGCCCTCATCGAGGAGTTCGCGGAGACCTGCCACGAGGAGATCGACTACCTGCACGAGGCCACCAGCGCCGAGCGGTTCGCGGAGAACTTCGCCGACGACCAGCGAGTCGGCGCCCCCGCGGTGGTGTGGGAGCGCACCACCCGTCGCGTCCTGACCCTCGAAGACGTCACCGCCATCAAGATCAACGACACCATGGCGCTGCGGGCGGCCGGCATCGACCCGGCCGAGGTCGCGACCGTGTTCGCCGACGTGATGCTCGACCAGGTGTTCACGCACTCCTTCGTGCACGCCGATCCGCATCCCGGGAACATCTTCGTCACGCCGCTGGACCCCGCGACCGGCCCGGCCTGGCGTCTCACCTTCATCGACTTCGGGATGATGGCCGAGGTGCCGGACAGCATCCGCTCCGGCCTGCGCACCCTGGTGATCGCCGTCGCCTCGCGCGACAGCCACGGGCTCGTGAAGGCCGCACAGGAGATCGGCGTGCTGCTGCCCTCAGCGCGCACCGCCGAGCTCGAGCGAGCGCTCACCGTGCTCTTCGCGCGCTTCGGCGGCATGGGCTTCCATGAGCTGCGCGACGTCGACCCGCGCGAGCTGAACGACTTCGGCAGCGAGTTCGGCGAGACCATGCGGTCTCTGCCGGTGCAGTTCCCGGAGCGGATGCTGCTGCTCTTCCGCGCCGTGTCGCTGACCTCCGGGCTGTGCAGTTCGCTGGACACCACGTTCAACATCTGGGAGCCCGTCGAGCCATACGCGAACCGGCTCATCCGCGATCAGAGCGCCGGCCTGCTGCAGGACCTCGGCTCGCAGACGGTCGCGAACATCGGCACGCTCTGGCGGCTGCCCGCACGCGTGGACGCCACGCTCAATCGGCTCGACGCGGGTGCCCTGGTCTTCGACGTGTCCACCCTGGAGAACCGTCTCGACCGGATCATCCGGGTCGCCTTCCGCGCCGTGTCGGCCGTGATCTTCGGCGGGATGCTGATCGGCGGGGCGCTGCTGCTCGCTCCGGTGCCACCGTTGGGCGTCGGGCTGATGTGCGCGTCGGTCGTGCCGCTGCTGCACGCCGTGTTCGGGCGGCGCTGAATCCGCGGGCTGGCGCCCGCGAGCCCTGCTCCGATAATGTGCGGATCATGGGGAAGAACAGGGGCGATGTGCCCGCCGATGTCGTGTCGAAATCGGGACGTTCGGGCTGGTCTAAGAGTCGAGTGATCGCCGTAGGTTCGATCCTCGGGACGCTCATCAGTGCGGTCGCGATCATCGTTCCACTCGTTGTCTCGTCGTCGGAGCGGACGACCGCCGAAGACGGCATCAAGGTGGAATCGCAACGCTCCAGTATCGACGGCGCAGGGCTCGCGGCTGCCGATGACGACGCCGAGGGTGCCAGCGCCATCGAGCCTGTGGTGGCGGGACTCTCCAGCAGTGTGGCGGGAGCGAGCAGCAGCGGATACTCATCGACGGGCGAGTGGTACGCCATTCCCGTCGATGCGCCGTGGGTAGAACTCTTCGCCACTCCCGGCGCATGCACGACAGAAATCTCCGACTGGCTCAATACCCACGGCCGCATCATGCCGCCATGGATGATCACTGCTTCCATCACGAACACTGCGACTTCAGGGACGACCGCGACTGTCAGCCGCATACGGGCGCAGGGCACGCTGACCGAACCGCCGGTGGAGACCGTCCTCGTTGGAGCAATGGGCTGCACCGGAGCAGGAGAGGAGGGCGTTTACGCGACGATGAGGCTCGGCGTCGATCCCGTGGCGGTGTTCGACGATTGCTACTCGCCGCAGGCGGAATGGCCCTGCGCCGGATCAGGCGAGGCCGTGCCGATCGCCGGTGATCCGGTGTCGTTCCCGGTCCCTCCCGGCGAAGCCAGAACAGTGAACTTGAGGTGGACCCAGACCACCGACTTTGTCGGACGATTCGTCGCGACCTTGGAGATCGACGGCCGGTCCTCGACCATTGACCTCTCGCCGAACGGCGTCGATCTGGATTACCCAGCGGCACCTCAGCACGACGGTCAGCTGTACTTCGGCCAGGACGGGCCATGGTGCGAGGACGGTGCCAGGGTGCGCAACGATTCCTGCGGACTCGACGCCTGGCTGGCGGTGCTCGGCGAATGAGTGTGGACGCGGAGACGAGTGACGGCCGGGGTGACGTCGACGACGTGGTCATCCGTGATGACGCGGGCGCGAACGCGGTGACGAGTGCGAGAACGGAGCCCGCGGAGAACGAGCCGCCGATCCGGGCAGGTGAAGCGGATGCTGCGGCCGCCGGTGTTCATTCCGGTGATGGTGCTGTGCACGAGGCTTCGCCGCCCCCGCCTCATGAGCCGGCGCGGCCTGTAAGCGTTCAGGAAGTCAGCCGGAAGCACTGGTGGCAGCGCGCGTGGGCAGTTCTCGGGGTCGTTGTCGCTGTGGTCGGCGCGGTGACCGGAGTCATTGGGGTGCTGCCGATCCTCTTCCGGGATGCAACGACTCCGGATTCACTCACGGTCTCGCTTCAGGCGGCGGAGGCTGAACTGGTCTCGACGTTCGCCATCCCGTTGACAGCCGACTGGTCGGGCTTCCCGACCTCGGCGACCGGATGCACGGCGGAACAGCAGGCGTGGCTCGAGAGCACAGGCCTACTGCTCCACGAGCGCTATCTGGTGACAGTCGGAAACAGGGCGGCCGAGGGAGCGACACTCAGCCTGAAGGACTTCCGTGGCAAGGGCGAAGCGGCATCGACTCCGCCCCAGGCCATCGCCGTGGTCTGCGACCGCTCCGGATCCGGAGCGGCCGGAATGCGTGCAGCCAAGCTCGACCCGGCCTCCGGCCGCACGGCCGTCTATGAGCAGCGGGATCCGTCCCTGCCCGATAATCCGCTCGTCTTCAACCTCACTCCGGGCGAGAGCGGTGACTTCGCGCTGTTCGTGCAGAGCTCCGCTGATTTCACGGGTGAACTGGTGTTCACCGCTTCGCTGGGTGGGGAGAGCTGGCCGGTCACGCTTCCGATCGAGGGCGGAGTGAAGGTTCCCGGACTCGCGACTCAGCGCTTGACCGTCGCCGGCGAGCGACTCGCATGCATCGGCAGCAGTGAGTGCGATCCCGGGAAGGTGATCGCAGACTTGCTTGCTGCATCCGGCCAAGCGTAAGCAGACGTCCTTCAGCTGCGCCTCTCCCTTGGCAGCATGGGCGGCTCCGTATTCCCGTCCCCGCGTCATCGCGTCACACTCGGCCACGATCGGTAAGACGGCGTCACGATCGGTAAAGCTGTGACACAGCACTTTCACCCCGCACGCAGCCTTTTCTAGGGTTCAGAGCGGGCGCACGGATCCGCGCGCCCCTCCCGCTCCAGAAAGGCCCACCATGCCTCGCATCCGCCCCGCCCTCGTCGTCAGCAGCCTTGCCATCGTCGCGATCGGCATGACCGGCTGCGCCGCGCCCGGGGCGAAGGCGGATGCCGAATCGGATGTGCAGAAGGTCGTCGTCGCGACCAGCGCGAACCCGAAGCCCTACACCTACCTCGACGACGCGGATCACCTCACCGGATACGACATCGAGGTGCTGCGGGCCGTGGACGACCTGCTTCCGGATGTGTCGTTCGACTACCAGGTCGCCGAGTTCGACGCGCTGTTCGCGGGCCTGGACTCGGGCCGCTACAACATCGTCGCGAACAATCTCTCGGCGACCGCCGAGCGCCGCAAGAAGTACGACTTCACCGACTCGCACCTGCAGGGGCAGTTCGGCGTCGCGGTCGCCGGCGACAGCGGCCTGACCGACGTGACGACGATCGACGACCTCGCGGGCAGGAAGACCTACGGGCAGGCGGGGTTGAACTTCACGCGTGTACTCGAGCAGTACAACGACGCGGGGTCTGGCGCGAAGATCGACATCCAGTACTCCGAACTGGACCTGCAGACGCAGTACAAGAACCTCGCCGCCGGTGCCGTCGACTTCATCTTCAGCGAGCGCGTCGTCTTCGGTGGATACGGCGGCGAGAAGCTCGGGCTCACCTTCGTCCCTCTGGACGGCGACTATCTGGAGTCGGCGTACGGCACGAGCCTGAGGTCGGCATTCGCCGTCTCGCGTCATACCGAGGGTCGCGAGAAGCTCATCACCGAGATCAACGGCGCGCTGCAGTCCCTCACCGACGACGGCACGCTGAAGAGCCTCAGCGAGGAGTTCTTCGGGATCGACCTCACTCCGAAGAAGTAGCCGCGTGGATGACATCGTCGACCTCCCGGCGCTGCTGAGATACACGCTCGCACTGATCCCGTACATCCCGGTCACGCTGCTGCTCAGCATCGCCGCCACGGTGCTGGGCATCGGCATCGGGCTCGTGATGGCCCTCATCAAGATGGGCCGCGTGCCGGTGCTCTATCAACTGAACGCCGTGTTCGTCTCCTACCTGCGCGGCACCCCGGCGCTGGTGCAGCTGCTGCTGAATGTGAACGCGGTGCCGATCCTCATTCTGCTGAGCAACCGGTGGCTGGGGACCGATCTCGATGCGCTCGCCGTGTCGCCGTTCCTCGTCGCCACGCTGACCTTCGCGCTGCACGAAGCCGGCTACGGCTCCGAGACGATCCGCGCCGCGCTCCTCGCGGTGGACAAGCGCGAGGTCGAGGCGGCGCATTCGCTCGGAATGACCGGCTGGCAGACCCTGCGACGGATCATCATCCCCCATGCGTCGGTGATCGCCTTCCCGACACTGGTCAGCCAATTCGTCGGGATGCTCAAAGCATCGTCGCTCGCATTCGTGGTCTCCGTCATCGAGATCACCGCGTACGCGAAGATCATCGGCGGGCGCGACTACCGCTTCTTCGAGGCGTATCTGGCCACCGCGATCATCTACTGGGTGCTCACGGTGGTCATCGAGCAGTTCACCGCGCGCATCGAGAAGCGGATGCAGCGGCCCCGACTGCCCCGCCGCGCCCTGCGCGTGCCGTCCCCGGTGGAGGTGGCGGCATGACCGGGGTCGCGGGACTGCGCGTCTCGTTCGGGCAGCGCCATGTGCTCGACGATCTCTCCCTCGACCTCTCTCCGGGTGGGGTCACCGCCGTCGTCGGCTCATCCGGTGCCGGCAAGTCCACCCTGCTGCGTTGCTTCAACCTGCTCGAGCGTCCGCACGCCGGCACGATCACGATCGGCGACCTCACTGTCGACACCGCGAAGATCTCGCGGCAGGAGGTGCGGGCGCTGCGTCGCCGCACCGCCATGGTTTTCCAGCAGTTCAACCTGTTCGCCCGCAAGACCGCCGCCGAGAACGTCGCGGAGGGGCTGCGGATCGTGCGGGGGATCGACCGGAGGGATGCCGAGAGCATCGCTCGCGACCACCTCGACCGGGTCGGGCTCAGCGCCCACGCGGACGCCTATCCGGCCCAGCTCTCCGGCGGGCAGCAGCAGCGCGTGGGCATCGCTCGCGCCCTCGCGATGCAGCCCGACGTCCTGCTGCTGGACGAGCCGACCTCGGCGCTCGACCCGGAACTCGTCGGCGAGGTGCTCTCGACGATCCGAGGGATCGCCGATCAGGGGCAGACGATGGTGCTGGTGTCGCACGAGATGCATTTCGTGCGGCAGGTGTCTCAGCGGATCGTCTTCCTCGAGAGCGGTCGCATCATCGCTGACGCTCGACCCGACGAGTTCTTCGGAGTCGGCGCTTCCGAACGCACGCGCGCATTTCTGCGCGAGTACCACCTCGCCCACGGCACACCCGAGTATCAGATCTAGGAATTCGACATGTCACAACCTGCCCGCCCGCTTCGCAGCCTCGGCTTCGTCCACATCGCGCCGTTCGATCGCGACGCCCCGAGAAAGGGTCTCGACGACGCGATCGAGCTGTTCCGCTATGCGGAGGAGCTGGGGCTGGACAGCGGCTGGCTGCGCACCCGCCATCTGCAGCACGGGATCTCGGCGTCGCCGGTGCTGTTCGGCGCGATCTCGCAGCACACCGAGCGCATCAGGCTCGGCCACGCCGTCATCCCCGTCGGAAACGAGAACCCGTTCCGGCTCGCCGAGGACCTGGCGACCGCCGATGTGCTCTCCGGCGGGCGACTGCAGCCGGGGCTGAGCGTGCATCCGCCGGCGTTCGCCGACGAGGTCAACGACATCGTGCACGACCGCGGCTGGCGCGTCGAGGACTACGGATACGGCCGCATCGAGCTGCTCCGCGAGCTGCTCGCCGGGCGATCCGTGCGCGAGGTCCCGCCCTACAAGGGCATCGGGGGCGACTTCGATTCCGATCGTGCCGAACCGCACAGCCCCGGACTGGCGGCGCGTCTCTGGTACGGCGGCGGATCGTTGCGCTCGGCCGAGTGGGCGGGCCGGGCCGGACTGAACTGGCTCGTGAGCAACATCAGCACGACGTCGGACGGCGACACCGATTTCGCCCGTGTCCAGCGCGGTCAGATCGACGCGTTCCGCGCTCAGCATCCGTCCGGGCAGCACGCGCACGCGACGGTCGCACGCGTCGCCGTCCCGATCGATCAGGCCACGCCGACGCAGCAGCGTCGCTACAGCGACTACGTGCAGCGGCGGACTCCGCGCACGAGGCAGGTCCACGGCAAGAACACGATCATCGCAGAGGACATCCTCGGCTCGACCGACGAGATCGTCGCCGCGATCCGCGCGGACGTCGCGTTCCAGGCCTCCGAGGACCACCTCTTCGAGCTGCCCTTCGAGTTCGAGCTCGAGGACTGGAAGCACATCCTGCACCAGCTGGCCACCCGCATCGGTCCCGCGCTCGGCTGGACGCCGGCGCGCGCTGCAGGAGAGGTCGCCGCGTGAGCGTGCACGTGCGCGCCGCACGCCCGGACGAGTACGCACGCGTCGACGAGGTCGTCGACGCCGCATACGCGCACGACTACGGCCCGCGCGAGCACGACGACGAGATGCACCGCTCGGCAGTGCGCGCGATCGAGCACGACGTGCTGGTCGCCGTCGACGACGACCAGCGAGTGGTGGGCAGCGTGACCGTACGTCGACCCGGCGGGCCGGCGTTGCACGAGGACTTCGGTGCCGTGGATGCTGACCTGCGTCTGCTCGGCGTGGCTCCCGAGTCGCGGCGGCGGGGCGTCGCCATAGCTCTGATGCAGCAGGTGATCACGGATGCCGCATCCGCAGGGTTCGCGAATGTCGCGCTGAAGACCGGACCGCACATGCACGCCGCGCACCGGCTCTACGAGGCGATCGGCTTCGAGCGCGCGAGCGAGCACGACGGTCTCTGGATCGGCGGAGAACGGGTCCTCGATCTGCTGGCCTACCGTTATCCGCTGACGCGCTAGCCGGCCGAGGTCAGCGCAGCGTCAGCCCAGCGGTCCGCGCAGCTTCTGCGAGATCTCGATCTTCACGCCGCTGCCGCCGGTCTCGGCCTCGAACTCGGCCGTGCCGTCACCGCTTGCATTGCGGAAGCTCAGCTCCACGTCATCCGGGCTCTCGTCCTGCTTCACGACCCTCCAGCCCGAGGCCGGAGTCACATCGCCGACCGTGACGGTGCTGCCATCGACCGCGAGGGTCAGCGTGGCCGCACTGCCGATCTGGAACTCGCCGCTCGCGCCGCCGCGGATCTTCAGCTCTTTGCTGACCTGCACCGAGCCCCTCTCGAGTTCGACCTCGAACTTCCATTCCCGGTCGCCCTGTGTGAAGTGGATCTCGATCTCATCGGCCTTCTCATCCGCGACGCGCTGCTGCCACCCGTCGGCCAGGCGGACCTCGGTGAGGGAGAGGGCGCCGCTCTGCATGGCGAACTCGACTTCGCCTGCATCGCCGACCTGCCAGGTTCCGTCGCGGATCTCATCGACCGCGACTCCGGCCCCGTCCGCCGTCGAGGTCCCACCCGAATCCGGCGTGCTCGACGGCTGCGACTGCGGCGATTCGGATGCCGAGGATGAGGAATCGGATGCCGCGGGCGCGGGCGCCTGAGCGTCACTGCATCCGGTGAGCAGCATTCCGAGAGCGACGGCCCCTGCCAGGGCGGCGGTCGATGCGTGATTCTTCATGGTGCTTCCCTTCCGTCATGACCGACCATTGTCTCCCTTGTCACCGACGCGTGCGGCGGGGTTGACATCGGGCCGAGCTGAGCCCCGTATCGGCGCTGCGCATGGGAGGATGATCGGCATCGCCCTGCCGCCCGGGCTCGCGCAGACGCTCGGCACAGGGCTGAGGGGCGCTTCGGTGATCCTGCCGCTGCACGCCATGTTGGAGCAACGGTGACCGTATACGTATTCAGATTCTGAAAGTATCCCAAAGATAGGGTTTCCTAACCTCGATGCATACGTATACCATCAGGGCATGGCAAAGATGACTACCCGGGTACTCCCGGCGCTCGCACTGGCGATCAGTGCGACTGTCGCCCTCACCGCATGCGGTGCGGGATCCCGCACCGACAACGCGAACGCGACGAAGGTGTCGTGCTCGTACAAGGCTCCGGCGGACCAGACGACGGTCAACGTTCTCGCATACAACTCCTCGGCCATCGATCCGTTCACGGACACCATGGTCAAGAGCTGCACGACCGATAAGGTCACACTCAAGCACGACCCCATCGACTTCGGCGGGCAGGTGACCAAGACCACGGCGACGCTGGCCGGTGACACCGGCACGTACGACATCGTCGAGACGTACAGCTTCGTCATTCCCGGCTTCGCCACTGATGAGAAGATCGTTCCGCTCGATGACCTGTGGTCCAAGTACGCGGATCAGTACGGTCTGGACGACATCAGCGAGTCGATGCGGGCGGGCATGTCCTACGACGGAAAGCTCTACGCGATTCCGATGCAGGCGCAGATGTTCGTGATGGCCTACCGCACCGACATCTTCGAAGAGCTCGGTCTCGAGGCGCCGAAGACCTTCGACGACATGATCGCGGATGCCGAGAAGATCAAGGCCGCAGGCAAGATGGACTACCCGATCGCCCTGCCGTGGCTGGCTACTTCTGACGTTGCGACCAGCTTCCAGGCGACGATGAATTCACTCGGAGCCGACTTCGTCACCAATGAGAGCAAGGTCACTCTCGACACTCCTGAGGCCAAGCAGGCGCTCGAGGCGATGCTCGCGCTCAAGCCCCACATGGACCCGCAAGTGACCACGTTCGATCAGCCGAAGGTGCAGCAGCAGCTGTACAACGGAACGGCTGCGATGGCCGTCATGTTCTCCGGCCGGATGGTCGACCTGACCAAGGACACCAACTCCAAGCTCGCGAAGGACTTTGGCTTCGCCGCTGCCCCGAAGGTGAACGCGGAGGCGAAATACTCGTACAACCGACTCTCGATCGACGGCTGGTCCATCCCGACCAACACCCGGCTCGATCACGACATGCTCTTCCAGATGATGGCCTCGGCGGTTAGCGAGGACGCGTCGAAGGCATCCGTCCCCGCGGCCTACCCGGCCCGCGAGGGCATGGTGACCGCGGAGAACTCGCCTTATGGTGACGCGGCGAACGAGTCCATGTCGACTACGATGCCGCCGGTGGTATCGCCGATCCTCGCTGATGTGAGCAACGCGATCACGCCGATCATCGTCGAGGTGCTCACAGGCAAGACATCCGTCGATGACGGAATGGCCAAGATGCAGGCGGCTGGCGAGAAGATCGCCGGCTGACCGGCTCCGAAGCGATGAACGTGGGGCCCGGGCCCCGACCCGGGCCCCACGTTCAGAGAAGGGCGTTCCATGAAGGCACGTGAATTCTGGCTGCTGGTCCTCCCCAGCCTGGTCGTGATGGGCGGGCTGCTGGTGCTGCCGTTGCTGCGCACCATGCAGTGGAGCTTCGAGGAGGTGCATTACGGCGTTCCCGGCACCTTCGTCGGACTGGGTAACTTCATCGAAGCGCTCACCGACGAACGATTCGGCCGCGCGGTGCTGTTCACGGTCGTGGTCACCCTGGTCACGACCGTCATCCTGCTCGTCCTCGGCTACCTCGTCGCGATCGGCGTCAACCGGCTCACCACCTCCCGCCCGGTCGTGCTGGGAATCATGCTCGTCTCGTACGTGCTTCCGCAGCTCGTCGGAGCGGTCGCCTACTCTTGGCTGTTCGATGACAACTTCGGCGGTGTGGTCAACCGTCTGATCGGGCTGTTCTCCGGCACTCAGGTGCTCTGGTTCACCGATCAGGTGCCGAATGCGATCCTGGTCATCTCGAACGTCGTGTGGCAGATGCTGCCCTTCGCGATGCTCATCATCCTCGCGGGCCTGCAGGGCGTGCCACTGGAACTGCGCGAGGCTGCGAAGATCGATGGTGCGTCCCCGTTCCAGACCCACCTGAACGTGATCATCCCGACCATCCGCGGCGTGCTCGGATTCGTGACGCTGATCACGATCATGGACGTGCTGCGCATGTTCGACAACCTCATCCCGCTGTCCCCGCAGGCACAGTCCATCGGCAACGAATCGATCATGATGTACGTCTATCGCATGGCGTTCGCCGACGGTGCGCAGAAGCTCGGACTCGGCAGCGCGATCAACGTGCTCACGATCATCCTGATCCTGGTGATGCTGATCCCGTTCATACGCGGGATCTTCAAGGAAGCGAAGGCGGAACAGCGATGACGCTCCCCGATCTCGACCTGTCCACCCGCGCAGTCACGACGGCGGGACGGCCCTCCGACCATCGTCGCACCGGCCGGAGCAAGCCTCCTGTGGTCACCGGCATCCTCCTCGGCCTCCTCTGCGTCGTGATGTTGAGCCCGTTCATCTGGATGACCCTCTCGGTAACCAAGCCCACGGATGTCGCCTTCGCGAACCCGCCGGTGCTGTGGGACTACGAGCCGACGCTGAAGGCCTTCATCGACCTGTGGCAGACGACGTACTTCGCCGACTATCTCGTGAACACTCTCGTCGTCGCGGTGATCTCGACCGTGATCGCGCTGATCATCGGCATACCGGCGGCCTACGCGCTGTCACGCTTTCCCAGCTACGTCTCCGCACTACTGCTGGTGCTCGCTCTGATCTTCCGTGCACTGCCCCGCTTCGCCGTGGTGCTGCCGATGTACGACATCAGCCGCGCACTGGGCATCTACGACACCACGTTCGCCCTGGCCATCGCGCTGGTCGCCATCAACCAGCCCTTCACCATCTGGTTGCTGCGCAACTTCTTCGCCGACATCCCGCGCGAGCTCGATGAGGCGGCGATGATCGACGGCTGCACTCGCATCGGGATGCTGCGCCGGGTGATGATCCCTCTGATGGGCCCCGGCATCCTCACGGCGGGCATCTTCGTCTTCCTGTTCGCCTTCCAGGAGTACCTCACAGCTCTGGTGCTGACGGACACCTCGTCGAAGACCGTCCCCGTCTTCATCGCGACGCAACTCGGACAGACCTTGCCGATGCTGCAGCAGGCCGGGGCTGCGTCGATGCTGCTGACGATCCCGGTGTTCGTCATCGCCTTCATCGCCCAGAAGTACCTGGTCGCCGGACTCAGCGACGGCGCAGTGAAGGGGTGACCGTGCACCCGCTGGTGCTGCTGCCCGGCATGAACTGCACGGCCGAGCTGTGGGCGGGTACGGGGCTCGAAGGAGCCCTGACCCCCGACCTGGACGTGCCGGACATGAATGGGCAGGTCGATCGGCTGCTGTCAGGACTGCCGCCGACGTTCGTGGTGGTCGGTCTCTCGCTGGGGGCTGTCGTCGGCATCGCGCTCGCTCAGCGAGCACCTGAGCGGGTAGCGGGTCTGTGTGTGATGTCGGTCAATGCCAAGGCGCCCACCGATGTGCAACGGGCAGGCTGGCAGGATTGGCTCGACCGACTGGATGCCGGTGAGAGCCCGCGTTCACTGCAGCGCAGCGTCCTTGCCGGCCTGCTTTCCACGGATGCCGCGGCCCGTCCCGACTTGGTCGAGCGCACGCTCCGGATGGGGGATGACACCGGAGCGGACGCACTGCGCGCTCAGCTGCAGATGCAGGCGACCCGCGTCGATCTGCGCTCCGGACTGCGCGGTCTAGCGATACCGATGCTGGTCATCAATGGGCAGCGCGATGTGATCTGCCCGCCGGCCTTCCACGCCGAGATCGTCGGCGCAGTGGCACGAGCACGCTCCGTGTCGATCGACGGCGGCCACTTGCTGGCGCTCGAACGTCCCGCCGAGATCGGCTCTCTGGTGCGCAACTGGCGCAGGCAGAGCCGGATCTGACGGGACGTTCGAACGGCGGATTCAGCACTTCGTTGGCTGAGTCGGGGTGGGCCCTGTGGACGTGCGCCGCGGCCAGGGCCGCCCCTCGATCAGGTGCTCGAGATGGTTCATGAGCGAGTGCGCCAGGTTGTAGACCACCAGTTGCGCTCCGGCGGCGAATGCGACCTGTGCGGCAGCGGCGTCGCCGACGATGTCCATGCGCAGCCGCCCTTCCGCTCTCAGGGCGGCATCCACCGTCGCCACAGCCTCGGAGAGCGACGGATCCGATGGACCGGACGCCGAGGCCAGGTCGGACGGGCCGATCATCAGTCCGTCCAGCCGGTGCGCGCCCGCGATCTCACGCGCGGAGGCGACCGCCTCAGGGGACTCGATCATGCCCAGCACGAGCGTGTTCTCGAGGAACCAGGCGCGGTGTTCGGCTGCCGGCACCGTCCCGAAACGCCCCGCCCTGCTGTAGGTCGCGAAGCCTCGGGTGCCGTCCGGCGGATAGAGGGCGGCCGACACCGCGGCATCCGCCTCCCCGCGGGAGTCGATGTGCGGCACCAGGATCCCCTGCGCGCCCTGATCGAGCGCGCGAAGGATCTGCCCCGGATCATCCTCGCCGACCCGGACGATCACGGGCACGTCGTGCACCGAGGCGAGAGCGATGTGATGGCGCAGGGCGATCACATCGGCGGGGCCGTGCTCGCAGTCGACGAGCACGAAGTCCATCCCGGCCACGGCAGACATCTCCACCAGCTCCTCCGACGGCATCCGCAGCAGCACCCCGATCAGACGGTCGCCGCGCAGCGCGCGTGCGCGCAGTGACGCACCCATCACGCCACCATCCCTGCAGAGAGGTCGACATCCGCGCCGCACATTCCAGGCATCCCCAGCATCGAGACGACCGCGGCGCCCACCTCGGCTTCTGTGACCATTCTGCCCAGTGCTGATCGCGAGACGAACGCCTGCTCGGCATCCGTGATCGACGACCCGGAGCGCTCCGCTTCGAGTCGGAAGTTGCGTTCCATGCGCGGGCCCGACACCGGTCCCGGTGAAAGCGTGTTCACGCGGACGCCGGCGGGCCCCACCTCGAACGCGAGGGTCGAGGTCAGGCCGATGACAGCCATCTTCGACGCGCAATACGGCGTGCGATGCGCGAGTGGACGCTTGCCCGAGACGGATGCGACGTTGATGACGTCTCCGTCGCCGCGCTCGACCATGCCGGGCAGGAAGGCCCGGCAGAGCAGGTAGGTGCCGCGAACGTTCACCTCGAACACCTCATCCCAGTCGGCGGGGTCGATCTCGGTGAGGGCTGCGACGGGACCTGGGATGCCGGCATTGTTGACGAGGATCGACACCTCGGTGCCCGCCAGTGCGTCGCGCAGGGCATCGACGGATGTGGCATCCGCGACGTTGCAGGTCAGTGCGCGCGTGCGTTCACCGAGCCGTGCGACGACTTCGTCGAGCTTCGCCTCGTCACGCCCGACCACGACCACCTCGGCTCCCGCCGCGTGCAGCGACGTCGCGATCGCGGCACCGAGGCCGCTGCCGCCGCCGGTGATGAGGGCGGTGCGCCCGTGCAACGAGGTCACGACGTCGCCTGGGCCGCGCGGGTCGCCGCGAGGGCCGCGTCGATCCAGGCGAAGTTCTTGCCCTCGTGCCGCCAGACGCGCGCGTCCCCGGAGCGTGCGTGTCCTTCGAACAACTCCACGCGAGCCGCCCGGCCGAGCACGTCGCCGAGCTTCGCGGAGGATGCCGGGTCGACGACCTCCTGATAGGTGACCGTGCGCAGGTACTTCCCCACCCAGAGACCTCCGGTGTAGCGGGCAGCGCCCAGCGTCGGCAGCACGTGGTTGGTGCCGATCACCTTGTCGCCGTACGAGACGCAGGTGTTCTCGCCGAGGAAGAGCGCGCCGTAGTGGTGCATGCGCGTGAGCGCCTCACGGGGCTCGGCGGTGAAGATCTGCACGTGCTCGGAGGCGAAGCCGTCGGCGAGCACATAGGCCTCATCGAGGTCGTCGGCGACGATCACCTGGCCCCAGTCGCGCCATGCGATCTCGGCATAGTCCTTCGTGGGCATGTCGGGAAGGATGCGCTCGATCAGCGCCATCACCTCGTCGGCGAGGTCGCGAGAGGTGGTGACGAGAACGGCAGGGGAGTCTGGGCCGTGCTCGGCCTGCGACAGCAGGTCGACGGCAGTGAAGAACGGATCGGCCGTCTCGTCGGCGACGATCAGGATCTCGGTCGGGCCGGCGAACAGGTCGATGCCGACCTCGCCGAACAGCTGGCGTTTCGCTTCGGCGACATACGGGTTGCCCGGGCCCGCGATCATGTTGACCGGTGCGATCGACTCGGTGCCGACTGCCATGCCCGCGACAGCCTGTATGCCGCCGAGGATGTAGATCTCATCGGCGCCGGCCATTCTCATGGCGGCGACGGTGGCGGCGGGGATCTCACCTCGGATCGGTGGTGTGCACGCGACCACCCGGGGTACACCCGCGACCTTGGCGGTGATGATCGTCATGTGCGCGGATGCCGTGAGCGGGTACTTGCCACCGGGGATGTACGCGCCGACGGCCTGGATCGGCACGTGCTTCTGCCCGAGCATCACACCGGGGAGGGTCTCGACCTCGATGTCGACGAGCGTGTCGCGTTGCGCCTGGGCGAAGCGGCGCACCTGCGTCTGGACGAACTCGATGTCTTCGATCACCTGGGGCTCGAGCGTGCCGATGATGCGGTCGATCTCCTCATCGTCGAGCCGGTACGAGTCGCGGCTCCAATGGTCGAACTTCTCGGCGTAGCGGCGCACGGCGGTATCGCCTTCGGCGCGGATGTCGGCGATGACGGCAGCCACGGCGTCGGCGACGTCGCGCTGTGTGGTGTCGGCGAACGACTTCGACGGGGCGGACTTCAGATGCAGGGCCATGGGCCTTCCTCTCAATGCATACGTATGCTAGAAGTATGACGCCGTATGCATCAGGGGTCAAGGGGTTTAGAATCCCATGAACCGGAGGAGGGTGCTCATGGTGGTGACGAGCCGCGACGTCGCACGTCTGGCGGGCGTGTCCCAGCCCACGGTCTCGCGCGCACTGCGAGACGACTCGAGGGTGTCCGGAGAGACGAAGAAGCGCGTGCGCGAGGCTGCGCAGCTGCTCGGCTACGTGCCGAGCGAAGCAGGGCGCGCCCTCTCCTCGGGACGCACTCGTCGCATCGGGCTGCTGGTCACGGATCTGGACAACCAGTTCTACTCGCACATCATCGCCCCCGTGCATCGCGAGCTGGAGCGGCTCGGGTATCAACTGATGCTGCATACCGAGACGGCGGACAACGAGACGGTCGCCGAGCGGCTCGCGGCGAATGGCCTGGACGGTGTGCTCCTGGCGACCGCGACCATGGACTCGGTTGTGCCCCTCAGGCTGCGCGATCGCAGGATGCCCTTCGCCTACTTCAACCGGATCGGCTCCATGGTGAGCGCGGATGCCGCCGTCGTGGATCCCACCAAGGGCTACCAGGAGGCCGTCGATCACGCCGTCGAGCTCGGGCACACGCGGGTCGGCGCGGTACTGGGTCCCGCCAATACCAGCACGGCGCAGGTGCGAGAGGTCGCGCTGCGCGCGGCGCTGGCGTCGCGAGGGCTGCAGCTGATCGACTCGCGTGTGCGGCGCGCGCCTTACAGTGCTGACGAGGGCGAGGCCGCCGCAGCCGATCTGCTCGCCGCCGAGGAGCCGCCGACGCTGCTGTTCTGCGGCAACGACGTGGTCGCGTACGGCGCGCTGAACGCCGCGCGGCGCGCGGGTCTCGCCGTGCCGTCCGATGTCTCGATCATCGGTTTCGACGATCTGCCCGAAGCGTCCTGGCCCATCGTGGATCTGGCCACCATCGGCTACGACATCATCGGCATGGCGCGTGCCGCAGCGGATCTGATCGTGCGCCGCATCGAGCAGCCCGATGTCGAGCGCAGCGAGGTCTGCTTCGACTCCGCCTTCGTCGCTCGCAGCACGATCGCCGCACCCCGCGAGCGCTGATTCGCCTCCGAGTCCCCGGCGCTTCGCAAGCGCTTGTTCTCGTCGTCGCTATTGCGTCCGCTTGTGCATACGCATACACTACAACAACGACGACGCTCCATCTGAGCCTCGTCCACATGGAAAGCAGCAAAGGAGCAATAGCGTGCCTCTCGACCCGGTGGCCTACCAGCCGTACAAGGATCCCGACGACTTCATCCGCGAGGTGACCGATCTGATCTGGGTCGATCGGTCGATCGGCTACATCCGCGAGAACTACGAGCCCGACTCGATCGTCCATGGCGCCTATGGCACCTCCACTACGCGTGAGGAGGTGATCGAAGGCACACTCATGCGCATCTCCGACACCCCCGATCGCACCGGTCAGGCCGAGGACGTCATCTGGGAGGCGCGCGGAGAAGACGCGTTCCTCAGTTCGCACCTCGTTCTCTCAGGCGATCTGCACGACACGGGTGTCAGCCGCACCATTGCGAACTGCCTGTACCGGCGGGGGCGCATGGTCGAGGAGTGGGTCGTGCGCGACACGCTCGCCGGCGCGCTGCGTCGCGGTGACGACCTCGACGAGCTGGCCCGCCAGAAGGCGTTCCGTGGGTTCAAGGGCTCCTGGATCGAGGATGCCCCCTCCGACCCGATCGCCGTGGGCGACTCCGGACCTCGACCCGATGATCACCGCGCCGAAGTGGAGCACGTGCTCGAGTTGATCGAGACCGTGTGGAACGGGCGAGACCTGCAGAAGGTCGAGAGCTACTTCGACCGCGATCTCGTGCTGATGACCGTCGGCGACCGCACGATCATCCGGCCGGAAGGGTACCGCCGCGCGCTGCTGAGGTTCCTCGAGTCGTTTCCAGGAGGACGGTTCGAGGTCCGCGACATCCAGAGCAACTACGACGTGCGCTATGCGGGCCTCCGCATCGCCGTCGTTTGGAAGTTCACCGGCGACTACACCGGTCGGGCCAACTACGGTCCGCTCACCGGCAAGCCGGTGGACATCATCGGCATCTCGCAGTTCACCTTCCACCGGGGAGCCCTGGTCAAGGAGGTGCGGCTCTGGGATGACATCGCCGTGCGGGCGCAGATCGCCGGCATGCGCGGCGACGAAGCCGTTGGCCCCACCAACATCTACTGAGAAAAACCGACAAGGAGAGAGTGACAATGAACGACGTGATCGTCGATGCGGCCGAGATCGATCGACGGACGATCCGCAAGTCGGATTGGGTCGCCTGCAACGCGGCCTTCATCGACTGCCGCACCCCCGGATCCGACCAGAAGGAGAACTACTCCTTCATCGGCGTGGGGGTTTCCCAGAGTGACAGCCAATACATCAACCTGACGGAGCGGCACGGGTTCAACACCGGCGCCGCGGGCATGCCGAACGGCATCTCGAACAACCTGCACCTGCACTTCACCGCCGAGGTGTTCATCAATCTCGGAGGCGAGTTCCGTCTGCGATGGGGCGTCGATGGCAAGCAGGGCGAATACATCAGCCACGACGGCGACGTCATCTCGATCCCGACCTGGATCTTCCGCGGCTTCACCAACGAGGGCCCCGACGAGGGCGTGCTGTTCACGGTGCTCGGGCGCGACGACACCGGTGGAATCATCTGGGGCCCGTCGGTTCTGCGCGAGGCGGAGTCCTACGGCCTGCACCTCACGGCCGACAACCGTCTCATCGACACCGTTGCGGGGGACGTGCTTCCCGAGGACGCCCAGCTGATCACCCCGATGAAGCAGCATTACATCGATGAGCTCACGTCGTACTCCGTCGAGGAGATGCGATCGCGTGTGGTGCAGCCCGGCGACCGTCGGTACGACTCGCACGCGCTGCTGTGCACCGCCGTCGAGGGAGGCCGGGCCGATCTCGCGCTGGTGATCGGCTACGGCATGACGCAGAACCGCCGCCAGGTGCCCTCCATCCACGAGCCCCACTCGTTCAACCTCGCCTGGGTGCGCGCCGAGGCCGGTCAGGGTGTGCTGCGCTACCGCCAGCAGCAGACGCAGGCACTGCTGATCAAGTCGGGTCAGTGGGAGGTCGTGCTCAATGGCGACGCCGACACGGCCCTTCAGTTCGGCCCCGGTGATTCGTTCTCGGTTCCGGTCGGTGCCTGGCGGTCCTTCAGCTGCCTCGAGAACGGCGAGTCGGGGGCGGGCGAGGTGCTCGTCATCAACGGCGGCGATGATCGCGTGTATCCCGAGTGGGCGCCCGAGGTCGTCGAGGCGGCCGCAGCTGCGGACCTGATGATCGACCCGAACGGCTACCTCGCTCCTGTCGGAGTGATGGTCACCGCCACCGAAGACGACTGAGATCGCCGTCCGGCTCATTCGCGGGTCGCAGATGGCCGCCATACGAGAGTTGAAGCGGCCACCTGCGACCCGTGAACTCTGAGAGAGGTCGAGGGATGGAGGAGACGGCGATGACACGCCTGATCGTGGCCGGGGTCTCGCCCGGGGTCCGCGTCGGCGACGTGGACGGGAATCTGTCCAGAGCGGCAGATGCCGTTCGCTCGGCGATCGCGCGCGGAGCGCGCCTGATCGTGTTGCCCGAGCTCGCGATCAGCGGCTACGCACTCGCTGATCGCGCTGAGGCGGTGGCGGCCGCGCTGACGCGCGACGACCCGCGCTGGGCCGTGCTGCACGAGTCGCTCTCCTCCGGAGCCGTCCTCGTCATCGGCTATGCCGAATCGGCTGATGGCACCATCTACAACGCAGCCGCAGTGCTGACGCGCGACCGGCGCCTGTACGACTACCGCAAGTCGCATCTCTGGGGCTCGGAGCGGCTGCTGTTCACCGAGGGGCACGAGGCAGGCGTCGTCGTCGATGCGCCGTTCGGTCGGCTCGCTCTGGCCATCTGCTACGACAATGAGTTCCCCGAGGTCCCGCGCAGTCTCGCGCTCGCCGGTGCGGACGTGCTCGCCCTGCCGGTCGCGTGGCCCCTCCTGCCGAGGCCGGCCGGCGAGCATCCGCCCGAAACCATCCAGGCGATGGGAGCGGCGCGCTCCTCACGCCTGCCGATCATCATCGCCGACCATCACGGTGCGGTTCGGGACGTCGTCTGGACCGGCGGGACGGCGATCGTGGACAGCAGTGGCTGGGTGGCCGCCGAGGACGAGCAGTTCGTGGTCGCCGAGCTGGATCTTGCAGCGGGGCGTGACAAATCGCTGCCTCCGCACAATGATCTGTTCGCCGATCGGCGCGGCGACCTGTACTGAGAGGCGCGTCGGTCCGTCTCGCGCAGTCAGGCCAGCCGGGTGCGTCCGCCGTGCTCGGAGACGCTCTCCAACAGCATCCGCTCCGCCAGATCGGCGAGCCGCTGCGTCGCTGGCGACAGGATGACGCCCTCGCGCTGTGCGAGTGCGACCGTGTCGTACATCGGCTCGGCGAAGGGGAACGCTCGTACGCCCTCTGGGAACGCGTCGGACTCGGCGATCGTGCGTGAGACGATGGTGTCGGCCGCGCCCGAAGCCACCAGGCTCAGCGCCGTCTCGACCTGTTCGACCTCGATGGCGGGCTCGATCTGCAGGCCCAGCAGTCGCGCACGCTCCAGCAACTGCCGACGGGTGGGGTCCTCCCAGCCGGCGAACGCGTCGTAGAGCACCAGCTTCGCGCCCACCACTTCGTCGATGGGCACCGGGCCCGCCGAAGGGGAGCGGTGGGCCGACGCGTAGAGCACCTCATCGCGGAAGAGCGGGCGGATGCGCAGCCCCTCCTCCTCGACGGGCAGCACCAGCAGTCCGGCTTCGATCTCGCCGCGCGCGATCGAGCGTGCGACGAACGCCGAGTTGATGCCCGTCAGCCGCACGCGCACGTTCGGATGCCGATAGTGGAAGGTCTCGGCGAGGTCGGCAAGGGCGTAGTAGGCCGCGTTGCGCAAGACGCCGAACGTGCAGGTGCCTCCCTCGAGGGCGGTCAGCGAGCGGATGGTCTCGACTCCGTTGCGCACCGCGCCGATCGCCTGCTCGGCGTGCGGGCGCAGTTCGAGTGCCGCAGCGGTCGGTACGAGACGACGGCCGCCTCGAGTGAACAGAGCGACGGCGAGCTCGCGCTCCAGGCGTGCGATCAGCTCTGACACGGAGGCTTGGGTCATCCCGATCTCGGTCGCTGCCGCGGTGAATGATCCGAGCTCGAGGGCCAGCAGGAAGGCGCGTAGCTGCGCGATGGTCATGGTCAATGGTAAACCCGATGGTTGATCCAGGTTCTCCCCGCTTTCCCCTTTTTCTGCTGCGGCCTAATCTGCTGGCATGCGATACAGCCCACCCATCCTGCGGAGCCTCGAAGGCTCCTTCCGGCACCTCAAGACCCCGCTCGTCGATGCTCCCGCTGCGCAGCGCGAGCCCGCCGTCATCGAGACCGTCTCGGCGATGCTCAGCGACATCCAGTCGCGGGGCATGGATGCCGTGCTCGACTACGCCCGCAAGCTCGACCACTACCAGGGCGGTGACATCGAGCTGACCGCGCAGCAGATCGCCAGCAGCGGCGACCGCCTGCCGGCCGATCTGCGTGCCGCCATCGAGCTCGGCTCCGAGCGCACACAGATCTTCGCGCGCAGACAGCGCGAGCACCTGGCCGATTTCGAGACCGAGATCGTGCCGGGACTCGTCACCGGTGCCCGCTACATCCCCGTCTCACGTGTCGGCGCCTATCTGCCTGCGGGGCGCTTCCCGCTCACCGCCAGCGCGTTCATGACCGTCGGCGTCGCCAAGGCAGCCGGCGTGCCCACGGTCGTGGCGTGCACGCCTCCGCAGCCGAACGGCGGAGCAAACGATGCCGTCGTCTACGCCGCACACCTCTCCGGCGTCGATCGCGTGTTCGTCCTGGGCGGTGTGCAGGCATTGGCCGCGATGGCATACGGCCTGCTCGGCGATCTGCCCGTCGACATGCTGGTCGGCGCCGGGAACGCGTACGTCGCCGAGGCGAAGCGGCAACTGTTCGGCGCCGTTGCGATCGACCTGCTGGCCGGTCCGTCGGAAGTCGCTGTGATCTCCGATGAAACCGCGGATCCCGAGATCGTGGCCGCGGATCTGCTCGCCCAGTCCGAGCACGGGCCGAACTCGCCGGCGGCGCTGGTGACGACATCCGAAGTGCACGGGCACGCGGTCATCGCCGCAATCGAAGAGCAATTGAGATCCCTCGCGACGGCGGACATCGCCGGAGCGGCGTGGCGCGATTACGGTGTCGTGACCGTCGCGAAGGATCGTGAGACCGCGGTCCTGCTGATGGACGACCTGGCCCCCGAGCACCTCGAGCTGATCACCTCCGACGACGACTGGTACCACGACCGGCTGCGCAACTACGGTTCGCTCTTCATCGGACCGTGGAGCACCGTGGCATACTCCGACAAGGGGATGGCCGGGACCAACCACGTGCTGCCGACGGCCGGCGGAGCGAAGCATTCGGCAGGACTTTCGGTCTCGCGGTTCCTGAAGCCGCTGACGTATCAGCGCATCGCGAAGGAGACCACGCCGGCCCTCGCCGAGGCGGTACAGGTCATCTCCGACTCCGAGGGCATGGCCGCGCACAGCGCAAGTGCCACCCGCAGGTCGGCGATCTATCAGGACTGACGTTCGGGTCCTGTGAGATGGGGCGCTGTCTTCAGGCAGTGACCCATCTCATGGGGGCCACCCGCGCGGCTCACTGCTCGTCGCCACTGGCGCGGTCCTCACTGCCGGTGACGCGATCCGTGATCGAGCGCAGCACCTTGAGCGCCTCTGCGGCCCGCTCCGGCGTGAAGCCGAACGCATCCGTCACCGCCTGATAGATCCTCGGGCCGTGCACGCGCAGCGCATCGCCCTCCGGGGTGAGGCTGATGATGACCGACCTCTCGTCCTTCGGGTTGCGCGTGCGGGTGATCAGCCCCTGCTTCTCCATCCGCTTGAGGAGCGGAGTGATCGTCCCGTAGTCGGACTGAAGTCGAGAGCGCAGAGCTCCGACCGGGAGATCGCCCTGCTCCCAGAGCACGGCGAGCACGAGGTATTGCGGATACGAGACGCCGAGCGGTTCGAGCAGCGGGCGGTACACCGACGTGACCGCCCGGAACGTGGCGTGCACATTGAAGCAGACCATGTCATCCAGCGATACGACGGGTGGTTCGGCTGCCTTGGTCACGGGCCGAATCTAACATGAAAAACCTCGCATCCGATTGGATCGATTCCGAGTGTTCCGGCGCCCTTGCGTCGCCTGGCTCCCCGATCGCATCGCCGGAGAGGAACTCCTCCAGTGCGGTCGCGTCGCGGCCGCGCGCGGCATTGAGGAACCGGGCCAGGAACACCCGCCTCTGATCGCTTCGGCTCATCGACCGCGACCCTCCGGATGCCAGGTGTCGACGCGCTCGACACACCAGCTGCCGCGAGCACGCCTCGGTCGAGTCCAGGATCTCGGCGATCCTCGGGTACGGGTACGCGAACGCCTCGCGCAGGACGAATGCAGCGCGTTCCAGCGGCGTCAGCCGTTCCATCAGCAGGAGGACGGCGTACTCGAGCGCCTCGCCTCGCTCGGCGCCGAGGGTGGGATCGGTCGACGTGTCGACCGGCTCCGGCAGCCACGGTCCGGGATAGACCTCGCGCCGAGAACGGGCGCTGGTGAGGATGTTTATCGCCAGCCGCGTCGCCGTCGTGGCGAGGAAGGCTCCTGGATCACGCACGCCGCTCCGGTCGCACTGGTCCCATCGGATCCACGTCTCCTGCACGACGTCCTCGGCCTCGAAGCTGCTGCCGAGAACCCGGTACGCGATGCCGAACAGGCGTCGTCGATGCTGCAGAAACGCCTCGAGCGAGTCGTCTGGCGAGGGATTCACGCACTGCGGGTTCAGGTTCATTGCTGCTCCAGGGGGATGAACAGGTCAGCTGGCACATACAGTACATCGCGTCAGATTGAATAGAAAGCTATTTAATAAAATTCTCTGTAAACCCGATCGGTCACAGCTCTTCGTCGTACGCGGTCTTGTCTGGCATGGGCAGCAGAGAGGTCGCGGCCCTGCACCCCCACAACGAAAGGACAGCCATGACCGACCACATCCTGGAACCCGCTGCGCAGGCTTTCGCCGACGCCACCTCCACGCCTCCGTTCCTCGCCGACCTCGGCGTCGACGGTGCACGAAAGCTCCTGGACGACGTCCAGGCGGCACCGATCGACATGCCGGATGTCGTCGACGAATGGATCACCGTTCCCGCCGAGGTCGGCGACGTGCGGGTGCGCATCGTCAAGCCCGTCGGAGCAGCTGCAGAGCTCCCGGTCGTCCTCTACGTCCACGGCGGCGGCTGGGTGCTCGGCAACGCCGGCACCCACGATCGCCTGGTCCGTGATCTCGCGACCGGCGCGGACGCCGCGATCGTGTTCGTCGAGTACGACCGGTCACCCGAGGTGCAGCATCCGGTCGCCATCGAACAGGTCTACGCGACCGCGCGATGGATCATGAACGAGGGCGCGACCAAGGGTCTCGACGCATCGCGTCTTGCGATCGCCGGCGACTCCGTCGGCGGGAACATGGCCGCCGTGGTCGCGATCCTGGCGAAGCGACGCGGCGATGTCGTCTTCGTCCACCAATCGCTGTACTACCCGGTCACCGATGCGGGGCAGAACACCGACAGCTACCGCGAGTTCGCGACCGGATTCCACCTTCGCGCCGATGCCATGGCGTGGTTCTGGGACTGCTACGCGCCCGATCCCCAGTCCCGCAAGCAGGACACCGTCTCCCCGCTGCGCGCTCCGGTCGACGAACTGAAGGGGCTGCCGGAGACCTTCCTCGTCGTCGACGAGAACGACGTCCTGCGCGACGAAGGCGAGGCCTACGGTCGCAAGCTCGTCCAAGCCGGTGTGCGCACGACCCTGGTGCGCTACGACACCACGCTGCACGATTTCATGATGCTCAACCCGCTGCGCGGCTCCGCCACCGCCACCGCGGCGATCGAGCAGGCCGTCCACATCCTCCGCAAGGCCTTCGCCGCATAGTCCCGACCCGTAACACCCACCCACACGAAAAGAGAGAACCATGTCCATCCAGAAGCCCACCATCGTCCTCGTGCACGGCGCCTTCGCCGAATCCGCGTCTTGGAACGGCGTCATCACCCGTCTGCAGAGTCACGGAGTCACCACCGTGGCGGTCGCCAACCCGCTGCGCAGCCTGGCGGGAGATGCCGCGTACGTGCGCGACGTCATCGCATCCATCGGCGCGCCCGTCGTCCTCGTCGGCCACTCCTACGGCGGCATGGTGATCACCGAGGCCGCTGCGGACAACGAGGCCGTCGTCGGACTCGTCTACGTGTCGGCCTTCACCCCGGATTCGGGGCAGAGCGCATTCGAGCTGTCGACGAGCGCACCGGGAAGCACGCTGGGCGACGCCCTGACGGCGTACCCTGTCGCGACCGGAGGCAACGAGTTCGCCATCCGCCCCGAAGCGTTCCACCAGCAGTTCGCCGCTGATGTCCCCGAGGACGTGGCCGCGCTCATGGCAGCGACGCAGCGTCCCGTGACCGAGGCCGCGCTCTCGGAAGGCCTGTCCACTGCGCGTCCTGCGTGGAAGAGCATTCCCTCCTGGCACGTCTACGGCGCCGAGGACCGGAACATCCCGGCAGCGGTGTGCCGTGCGGGAGCCGAGCGGGCGTCGTCTCGCGAGACCAGGGAGATCGTGGGTGCATCGCATGCCACTCCCGTGTCGCATCCCGACATCGTCGCCGAAGTGATCGCCGCCGCGGGCAAGGCCTACGTCGCCGGCCAGGAGTCCAGCGCGGCGTGACGCACGCAAGACCGTGGCGTCCCGCACTGCCAGGGCGGTGCGGGGCGCCACACCAACACGATCGCGAAGGAACACCCATGACCTCTCCCGCATCGCCCTTCGTGGCGACCGAGCACATCGATGCCGGTGACCTCTCGGTCGCCTACTTCGACCTCGGCGACCCGCATGCCGATCCCGTGGTGCTCCTGCACGGCTACCCCTACGGCGTGCACAGCTACGACCTCGTCGCACCCCTGCTCGTCGAGGCGGGATACCGCGTCGTCGTGCCGTACCTGCGCGGGCACGGCGCCACTCGATTCCGGGATCCGAGCATCCCGAGGTCCGGTCAACAGGCGGCCCTGGGCTCCGACCTGCTGGCGTTCATCGACGCACTCGCCCTGAACGAGCCCGTTCTCGCCGGCTACGACTGGGGCGGACGGGCGGCGTGCGTGGTCGCGGCCCTCTGGCCGGAGCGCATCTCGGGACTCGTCTCGGTCAACGGCTATCTCATCCAGGACATCGCCGCATCGGGCGAGCCGATTCGACCGGATCTGGAAGCGGGATTCTGGTACTTCTGGTACTTCGCGACCGACCGAGGTCGTCGAGGGCTGGAGGCGAACCGCCGGGACATCGCCGAGGTGATCTGGCGACGCAACTCGCCGGAGTGGGCGTTCGACGGCGATGAGCTCGAGCGCACGGCGGCGGCATTCGACAACCCCGACTACGTGGATGTCGTGATCCATTCCTACCGGCACCGCCTGGGGCTGACGTCCGGAGCCACGGCATACGAGGAGACCGAGAGACGGCTTGCGGTGCGGCCGCCCATCAGCGTGCCGACCATCACACTCGACGGCACCGCAGACGGGAACTTCCCCGCGACCGACGGGTCCCAGCACGCCCATCTCTTCACCGGACCGCGCGAGCACCGGCAGATTCCCCACGCCGGGCATCACCTGCCGGCGGAGGCGCCGCACGCGTTCGCTCAGGCCGTCGCCGACGTCGCGGAACCGCCCGGGGACGGTGCCGGCACCCCGTGACGAGCTCGCTCCGCAGTCAGGGGCGGCGAGTGTCACAGACCGGGGCGCGCCCCGGTCTCAACTGTAGGAAGGCGCGCCCTCGATACGGCTGCACGCCAGGAACGGAGTGATGAAGATGCGAATCGTCGTGCTGGGTGGAACCGGACAGGTGGGCAGGAAGGTCGTCGACAGGCTCGAGCGCCGAGCGCAGGCCGTCGTGGTCGCGTCGCCGACCAACGGTGTGGATGCGGTGACGGGCCGCGGTCTGGATGCCGCGCTCGAGCATGCGGATGCCGTGATCGACGTGACCAATTCGCCGGATCTCGCGGGCCCCGCCGCGCGGGACTTCTTCGAGCGAACCACCGGTCGGGTGCGGGAGGCCGAGGAGCGCGCCGGCGTCCGGCATCACATCCTGCTGTCGATCGTCGGCGCCGACCGCGTCGAGGAGGACGGATACTTCGCCGCGAAGGGACTGCAGGAACGCGCGGTGGAATCGGGCCCGATCGCGTACTCGATCATCAGGTCGACGCAGTTCTACGGCTTCGCGCGGAGGATCGCCGAGTGGAACACCGTGCAGGACACGGTCCGGCTGCCGGCGAGGCCGGTGCAGCCCGTCGCCGCGTCGGATGTCGCCGATGCGCTCGTCGACGTCGCGATGGGCTCGCCTCTCGGCGGCGCCGTGGATCTGGGCGGCCCGGAGGAGATGCCGCTGCCGGAGTTCGTGCACCGCGTTCTGCGGGTCGACAACGACCCGCGCTACGTCGTGGCGGACGACACTGTCGCGCCCGTGGGCTTCAACATCTCCGGGGACATGCTCCTGCCGCGCTCACCCATGCGCCTCGCATCCACGACGCTGGCCTCCTGGGTTCGGGAAGAGGGGCGGCGCCCGCAGGCGGTCCGTCGCTGAGAGGAAGCGACGCACGGCGGATGCCGCACGCTCACGCGTCGGCGGCCGCACGCTCACGCGTCGGCGGGCGCAGCAGCCGGCGGCTCGCCGCCCGTGGTGAACAGATCGCGCGGCATCTGCAGTGCAGGCAGCGACACGATGTCGCGCCCGAAGAGCAGACCGGGCAGCCAGCCCAGCAGCACACGCACCTTGCGATCCCAGGTGGGCACCGCCAGCACGTGGTAGCCCCGGTGCATGATCCAGGCGATGAAGCCCTTCACGACCACGCCGTGCCATTGGAAGATGCCGTGCCCGAGACCCAGCGTCGCCACGACACCCAGGCTGTGGTGCGCATAGTCGACGGGCCGTCGACCGCGGAGCACTCGCACGAGGTTCTTCGCCAGCCGGCGACCCTGCCGCACCGCATGCTGCGCGTTCGGCACCGTCCGCGCGCCGCCACCGCGGGCGAGATCGGGCACGGAGGCGTTGTCTCCGGCTCCCCACGCGTCATCGATGACGGCTCCGGTCTCGGCATCCTCGACGCGGAGGTCGGCGCGCACCGTCAGCAGGCCGCGCTCGTCGATGGGCAGGTCGGTGCGGCGCGCTGTCATCGGGTTGGCGGCGTTGCCCGCCGTCCAGATCAGCAGCGAGGTGTCGTACTCCTCACCCGTCGACAGCACGATGTGGCGGTCCAGTGCGGACTGCATCTGCACGCCCAGGTGCACATGACCCCCGCGCCGCTCCAGCTCGCGGACCACCCAGGCGCCCGGCCCATCCGTCACTTCGGGCAGGATGCGCGGCGCCGCCTCGACGAGGTGGAAGTCGAGGTCGGCCGGTGACAGCATCCGGTACCGGCGAAGCAGCGACGATGCCAGCGACAGCAGCTCGCCGAACACCTCGACACCGGAGAAGCCCCCGCCGACCACGGTGACCGACAGCGTGCGCCGCCGTGCCTCGCCCGCAGGCATCGTCGATGCGCGCTCGAAGGCACCCAGCAGCGACTCGCGGATGGCGATCGCCTCCTCGGCGGATTTGAGACCGATCGCCTCGTCCAGGATCCCGGGAATCGGGAAGGTGCGGGTGACGGCACCGGCGGTCACCACCACGACGTCGTAGCGGAACTCCCGATCGGGTCCGTCGATCGGCCTGATGACGGCGAGCCTGTCGGCGTGGCGCACCTGCACGACGCGTCCGGTGATCACATTCGTGCGGGTGAGGTTGCGCCGCAGGGAGACCGCGACATGCCGTGCCTCGACCGATCCCGCGGCCGCCTCGGGGAGAAATGGCTGATACGTCATGAACGGCCGCGGCTCGACGACGGTCACGCGCGCCTCACCAGGGCGGAGGTGCTTCTCCAGGCCCCAGGCGGTGTAGAAGCCGGCATAGCCGCCTCCGATGATCAGGATCTCTTTCATGCCTCGTCCTTCCGTGTGCGCTCGGTTCCGGCGATCGCGACGGGTTCGCGGGCCGGCTCGGCCTGGCCGAGGGGTTGCAGGCGCTGCTCGAACAGGGCGTGCCACAGCGCGTCGCGTGCCCGCTCGCGCAGGGGGAGTCGCCCGCGGTCATCGACAGGCGGATGCGGTAGAGCATCCTCTTCGCGGATCAGCCGCCAGCGTTCGTGCGGCGTCAGTGCGGCGTGGGTCTCGACGTACTCACCGCCCGGCAGCCGTATGATCCGCCCCGTCTCGTATCCGTGCAGCAGCAGTTCCTGGTCCTTGCGCTGCAGCCCTGTCGCGATGCGGCGGGTGATGTCGAAGGCGAGAATCGGCCCCACGATCGCTGCCGCCTGGAAGAAGTGGATGGTCTGCTCGAGGCCGACCACGAAGTGCGTCGCGATGAGGTCGGCGCTGGCTGCTCCCCACAGTGCACCGTAGAAGGTCATCGCCGCCACGCCGATCGCCGTGCGGCCGGGCGCGTTCCGCGGTCGATCCAGCAGATGATGCTCGCGGTGGTCGCCCGTGATCCACTCCTCGAGGAACGGGTAGGCGACCACGAGCAGCAGGAAGACTCCGACCACGGCGAGCGGCACGATCACCGCAAGGGTCCATGTGCGGCCGAGCCACTCCACCTCCCACCCCGGTGGGATCAGACGCAGCGCCCCATCGAGGAACCCGGTGTACCAGTCCGGCTGGCTGCCGGCCGACGCATCCCCTGGCGACGAGGGCCCGTAGAGCCAGATCGGTGCAACCGTCACCGTCGCGGACATGGCGAGGATGAGGCCGCTGACGACGAGGAGCATGCCGCCGGCGCGCGTGGCCATCTGGGGCAGCAGCGGCAGGCCGACGACGTTCTGCTGGGTGCGCCCGGGACCGGGGAACTGCGGCGGCCGCCGGCGGTAGGCCGAGCGGATGCGAAGCGCCAGGAACAGCACGAGGGCCGCAGGGAAGACGATCACGTGCAGCGGGTACAGGTTCTCGATGATGCGACCGGGGAACGCGCCTCCGAACAGCAGATCCGTCAGCCAGGTGCCCACGAAGGGGATGCCGAGGGTGATGCCCTCGACGATGCGCAGGCCGGTGCCCGAGAGCAGGTCGTCGGGCAGTGCGTAGCCGCTCCAGCCGGCGGCGAGCGACATGACGAAGACGAGGAAGAGGAGCACCCACGACCCGCGGCGCGGGCGGCGGAAGGCCCCGGTGAAGAAGCTGACCAGGATCTGCAGGATCACGGTGGCGGGAAGCAGGAGAGCCGCCCAGTGATGCGCCTGCCGCATCAGCAGGCCCCCGGGGACATCGAAGGAGATCGCCAGCGTCGCGTACGCCCGGGACATCTCGATGTCGGCGAGGAGCGGATACGTGCCGTCGTAGCGCACCTGCTCGCTCGAAGGCGAGTAGACGAACATCAGGAAGACGCCTGTGATGAACACGATCACCAGGCAGGCCATCGCGGCGACGCCGAACAGGTTCGACCAGTGCAACGGGATCACCCGGGTTCGGGCGTCGGCGATGCGGGCGGACGCGCCGGACCCGAAGCGGGTGTCGCCCACCGCGCGCGAGAGGCGTTCCACGATGGACCCGCGGCGCGTACCCGCAGTCCTGCCCGGCATGTGCACTCGTTTCTCTCGGCTGTCATCAGTTAAGACAGCACGCAGAGGTCGGGTGTGACATTCCGGCCTGCAGCCGGGGTCCGGGCGCGAGCCGCAGCGGCTTCAGGACCTACGTACTCACCGAACCGTCGGCGAAGGCGATCGCGGCCGGGGTGGTCTGCGCATCCGGATTCTCAAGTCAAGATCGACTCCTTCATCGGCGCCACGTCGCCCCGGCGGTTTCCAACTCACCTTGCGAGAGCAGGGAGAGTCTCGCGAAGATCATTCACTTCATAGTCGATCTGCGCTGATGCGGGTGCGGAACGGCCGAGTCGATTGACCCACGCGACCCGGATGCCGAGTGCGTTGGCCCCGCCGACGTCTGCTGAGAGTGAGTCCCCGATGTGCAGGACCTCTCCCGGCGCGAGCCCGAGCACGTCGAGTCCGGCGTCGAACATAGCGCGGTGCGGCTTGTACGCGCCGACATCATCACTGGTGACGAGATTCGGGAGCACGAGACAGTGGTGATCGATCGCGGCTTCGATGTCAGCACGGTCGATGTTCGACACCACGCACACCGGAAGTTCGCATGCCGCAAGAAATTCCTGCGACCCGGTACGCAGCGCTGCTGAACGCCAGTGGTGAAACTGCGGTTCACACAACGCTTCGGCATCCCCGTCCGATTGAATGCTGCGCAGAACGCTCGAGAGGGTGGACGCGCTGATCTCGCGTTGACTCCGAAACCCGGCGCCGGTCGAGTCCTTCGTCGCATGCTGGTACTCGCGCCCCCACAGGTCAGCGATCTCCCTCGCCGACTGATCGCCCGAGGCAGCGATCCCCTCGCAGATTCCCCGGAGGATGTCATCGTCCTCGTCGACGACGGTCCCGTAGAAATCCAACAGCACTCCGCGGATCTGCATGTCACAAATCTACGGTCGAAGAGCGGTCTCGGAAACAGGCGTCGCACTCAGGAGGAGGCACCGGCGCGTCAGCGACGGCATTCTCCAACCGCCGGAAACGATGGAGCGTTCCGGTGGAACGGTGGCACCGGTGGCAGAGCCGGTGTCACGTGCGGCAGGCGCCGCGTTCGCTTGCGGCGCGTGCGGTGCTGCGGCCGTCGCGAGGGCCATGATCGGCAGTGCCCGCGATGGCCGCTTGCGCAGGTGGTGGTCACCGGTTGTCGACCGAGCGCTCGATCGTCAGGGAGACGCGGTCGGCACGGTACACGTCAACCGCGAACTCTACGCAGGTGCCGGAGTCGGTGAACGTGCGACGCGTGAGCTGCAATCCGCCGGAGGCGTGGCGCGAGCCCAGATGGGTGCTGGTCTCGGGGTCGAGGACTACGACCTCGAGCTCGGCCGTGGTTCGGGAGAGCGTGATGTCGAAGCGGCGGCGCGCCTCTTCCCACAGCGATCCACTGAGGTCCCCGTCGAGCAGCCCGGGCATGAGATCAGCGCGGTAGTACGTGGTCTCGACGGCGAGGGGCTCGTCATTCGAGCGACGCAGTCGGCGCAGTGCATAGACGGGGTGCCCGATGCGGACGCCGAGTCCGGCGGCGACCGCAGCATCCGCTGGTCGTTCCTCCGCCCAGAACAGCTCGGCGCCCGGCTGGCGTCCGGCACGGGCGACCTCCTGCGAGAACGATCCGATTCGCAGGCGAACACGGGGTTCGGAGACGAATGTGCCGCGCGTGCCGTCGCGATGCACTCGGCCGTCCTGTTCGAGCACGCCCAGCGCTCGGCGGACGGTCATGCGGCTGACTCCGAGTTCGACGCACAGCTCTCGTTCGGCGGGGAGAGGCGCGCCCAGGGGGAAATCGCCCGCCTCGATGCGGGTGCGCAACTCGCCTGCGATGCGCAGGTACGCGGGTTCGCTGGTTTTCGCCGTTGTGGATTCCGCTGCAGAATCCGTCGTACCCATTGACACGCTACCCGTCATGCCTTTAGCGTACCTTGGTATGGACCAAGTTGGTCTATACCAATTTACGTCACCGCATTTTCGACGATGACACCATCGCGAAAGCTCCCTGAGACCCGCCGGTCCACGTCAGACTGCTCGTGCCACTCTGAAGGAAGTCCTATCATGTCGTCGCTGTCTCCGTCCCGTCCCGTCGCCATCATCGGTGGAGGCATCGTGGGGTCGGCCCTGCTCTACACGCTCAGGCACCGCGGGGTGGATGTGGTGCTGCTCGAGGCAGAGTCCGCGCTCGCCCTCGCCGCGAGCGGCACCAACTCCGGCTTGCTGCACACCGGCTTCGACTCCACGCCGGATCAGCTCGAGACCGAGCTGATCCTGCGTGCGGCAGACATCCGCCCCGCGATCCTGGACGCGCTCGGGGTCCCTGTCCTCCACACCGGTGCCGAGCTCGTCCCGCGCTCCGACGAGGATCGGGAGACCGTCCGCAAGCTCGCGGCCAACGCGGCGGCGAACGGGGTGCCGGTCGAGGTGCGCGATGCAGATGGGGCGCTGTTCGTACCGGGTGAGTCCGTCAGCGATCCCGTCGCCTTCGCCCTGGCGCTCGCCGCATCGGCGCAGGCGGCGGGAGCGCGGATCGAGGTCGGCTCGGCGGTCACCGCGATCTTCCCGATCGACGACGGGCTGCTGCTCGAGACCGCGGACGGGCGCCGCTTCGAGGCCATCGCGGCGATCAACGCCGCAGGTCTGCATGCCGACGAGGTCGCGCGCCTCGTCGGTGACGATTCGTTCGAGATCTACCCGCGCAAGGGCGAGTTCTTAGTGTTCGAGCTGCCGGACGGCGCCACGCTGGATCGCATCATCCTTCCGGTGCCGACGCCGCGCACCAAGGGCGTGCTGGTCTTCCCGACACTCGACGGGAAGGTCGTCGCCGGCCCCACCGCGGTGGACCTCGACGACAAGGACGACTGGTCCGTGCGCCCCGAGGCGCGCGAGGAGATCCTCGCGAAGGCCGTGCAGCAGTATCCCGCGCTGGAGGGTCTCGAACCCATCGCCAGTTATGCGGGTCTACGCCCGGCCGGCCGCGGCAGCAACTACGTGATCGGGGCGTCGGTGAAGAACGACCGGCTGATCAACGTGGCGGCGATCCGCTCCACGGGGCTCACCGCGTCCCTCGGCATCGCCGACCACATCGCCGGGATGCTGCCCGCGCTCGGCATCGAGGTCGGTGAGCTCCGAGTCCCGACGGCGGCGGACGCGCCTGCGCCTGATGGCCCGTGGTGGCTGCGCACCGCACGTCACCGTCACATCACTCCCTGAATCCGCCGGGCGGACGGCCCGATCTTCCGTCTCGCGCAACACCGAAGGGCACCCCATGACCACCGTTCTGGCAATTGATCAGGGCACGTCCGGCACGAAGGCCGTCGTCGTCGACGAGTCCGGCGACGTCAGGGCGCTCAGCGAGGTGTCGGTCCGGCCGACATATCTCCCGGGAGGCGGCGTCGAACACGATCCGCAGGCCGTTCTGGACTCCGTGCTGCACGCCGGGCGCTCCGCCGCCGATCAGGCGGACATCGACATCGACATCGTCACGCTCGCGAACCAGGGTGAGACCGTGCTGGCCTGGGACCCTGAATCCGGAGCGCCGCTGTCGAACATGATCGTGTGGCAGGACCGGCGATCCGAGTCGGTGTGCAACGAACTGCGCGACCATGCCGAGGACATCGCCGCCCGCACCGGACTCGTGCTCGACCCGTACTTCAGTGCGCCGAAGCAGGCGTGGCTGCGCAGGAATGTCACGCGCGAAGGAGTGGTCACGACCTCGGACAGCTGGTTGCTGCACCAGCTCACCGGCGAGTTCGTGACGGATGCCTCGACGGCAAGCCGCTCGCTCGTGCTCGACATCGACACCGCGACGTGGGATACCGAACTGCTCGACCTGTTCGGACTCGCCGACGAGCGGATGCCGACGATCCTCGCGTCCGACGACATCGCCGGCTCCACCACGGCGTTCGGCGGCACGGCGGCCGTCGGCGGCCTGATCGTCGACCAGCAGGCCGCGCTCGTCGCGCATAACTGCCTGCAGTCGGGGGAGGCCAAGTGCACCTTCGGCACCGGCGCGTTCCTGCTCGCGAACACAGGGCACGCAGCGGTGCGATCGTCGGCGCACCTCTCCTCCTCGGTCGCCTGGCAGCAGGGCGGTCGGAACACCTACTGCCTCGACGGGCAGGTGTACACCGCGGCATCCGCCGTGCAGTGGCTCGAGAGGCTGGCCTTCATCGAAACCGCGGCCGATCTCGATCGGATCGCTGCCGACGACGCGCACGGCGTGCTCTGCGTGCCGGCGCTCGCCGGGCTCGCCTCGCCTTGGTGGCGCCCCGACGCCACGGCCACCTTCACCGGCATGACTTTGTCGACCGGGAGTGAGCACCTGGTGCGGGCCGTGCTCGAGGGCATCGCCGCGCAGGTCGCCGAGCTCGCCAGGGCGATGGCGGTCGACCTCGGGCATCCGCTGCAGCGACTGCGCGTGGACGGCGGTCTCACCCAGAGCCACGTGCTGATGCAGATCGTGGCGGATCTGATGCGCATCCCGGTCGACGTCTACCCTTCGCAGCATGCCACCCCGCTCGGCGCCGCCGCCCTCGCGCGCTGCGCCATGAACCCGGAACTCGCGCTCGACGACGCCATCGTCTCCTGGTCGCCCTCGCGCACGTTCGAGCCGCAGTGGTCGGATGCCCGCGCCGAGGAGTTCTCCGATCGGTGGCGAGCCGTCGCCGACGCCCGCACCTGACCCCAGCACCGCACGCTCATCACCACCCCATCACCGCAACGAAGCAGGAGTTAACATCGTGACCCTCGATCCCGTCGCCTACCAGCCGTACAACGACCCGGACGACTTCATCCGCGAGGTCACCGACCTCATCTGGGTGGACCGTTCGATCAGCTTCATCCGGGAGAACTACGAACCCGACTCGATCGTGCACGGCGGCTTCGGCACCGCGACGACCCGTGACGAGGTGCTCGAGGGCACGCTCATGCGCATCGCCGAGGCGCCCGATCGCGTCAGCCAGACCGAGGACATCATCTGGGAGCAGCGCGGCGGCGACGCGTTCCTCAGCTCGCACCTCGTGGTCGTCGGCGACCTGCTGTCCCCGCGGTGGAGCCGCACGATCGCGAACTGCCTGTATCGTCGCGGCCGCATGGTCGAGGAGTGGGTGGTGCGCGACACGCTCGCGGAGGCGCTGCAGAACGGGCTCGACCCCGACGAGCTGGCCCGCGAGCATCTGTTCCGCGGATACGTCGCGAGCTGGGCGCATGCGGCGCCGGCCGATCCGATCGCCGCGGGCGACTCCGGCCCTCGCCCCAACGAGCGCCGCGCCGAGGTGCAGACCGTGCTCGACCTGATCCGCACGGTGTGGAATGAGCGCGACCTGAACGCGGTCGAGCAGTACTTCCACCGCGACCTCACTCTGATCACGGTCGGCAATCGCCACATCATCCGACCGGAGGGATACCGCCGCGCGCTGCTGTCGCTGCTGGAGTCGTTCCCGGCCGGGCGGTTCGAGGTGCGCGACGTGCAGGTCAACGACGACGTCCGCTACGCCGGGTTGCGCATCGCCGTGACCTGGAAGTTCGTCGGCGACTATACGGGCAAGCCCCACTACGGCCCACTCACCGGCAAGCCGATCGACCTGCTCGGCATCTCCCAGTTCACGCTGCACGAAGGGCGCATCGTGAAAGAGGTGCGTCTGTGGGACGACATCGCGTTGCGGACGCAGATCGCGAGCATGCGCGGCGACGATCCGGTCGGCCCCTCGAACATCTACTGACGCCTCCTACGCCCGACCCCACCGTTCGTCGGCCAGGTCCGGCGCTGCGTGCGCGGTCGCGCTCGTTTTCGAGCGGGGTCCGACCCCGGTGCTCCCGGCGCCGTTCGCGCAGCAGGCGTTCCGCCAGCTCGGCGAGCCAATCGCTGCGTGGCAGATTTCCATCGGCCGCACTTTGTCCATCTTTCGAACGCGAGCACACGTCAGAGGCAGGTGGACCTGTCGGAACCGATCGCTCGCTGCATCCGCCCTGGTGATCTGCCGGCCTTGGCCCTGGTGTGTGAGCCGCGTCAGTGTTACCTGGCACACGGGGTCACGGGGAACCGGTCGTGTGCCACCTCAAAGGTACTTGTGTAGCCTCAGGCTCCGACAAGAAACTTCTTGACAACAGCATCCGCTCGGCTTAACGTACAACCAAATGGTTGTACAAGATGAACTCAGCGAAGCGGAGATCGACCGTGTGTTCCACGCACTGGCGACGGCGACCCGGCGTGACATCCTGCGCCGGACGATCGAGCGCGAGCAGTCGGTGTCCGAACTCGCCGGCGACTATCAGATGTCCTTCGCGGCGGTGCAGAAGCACGTGGCCGTCCTCGAAGAGGCACGACTCATCGTCAAGCGCGCCGAGGGACGCGAGCGGCTCGTCCGCGCGAACCCCGAGATGATCGCCCGTGCGCGAGCCCTGCTCGCCCGCTACGAAGAGCTCTGGCGAGCACGCATCGCCCGACTCGACGACCTGCTGGCCGAGCCGCCGGCATCCGACAACGCAGAACACCGACAAGGAGACTGACATGCCCGTCACCGACATCACCACCGACCACGAGAACCTCACGATGACCGTCATCGCGGATCTCGCCGCCCCGATCGAGCGCGTCTGGAGCGTCTACAGCGACCCGCGTCAGCTCGAGCGCTTCTGGGGCCCTCCGGGCTGGCCCGCCTCGTTCACCTCCTGGAACCACGAAGTGGGCGGCCGCGCGACCTACACGATGCACGGCCCGCGCGGCGAGACGGCATCCGGATACTGGGAATTCCTCGCGATCGAGCAGCCGCACCGTTTCGAGGTGCTCGACGGCTTCAGCGACGAGCAGGGCCAGCCGAACACCGACCTGCCCGCCATGCGCATGGAGTTCACCTTCGAGTCGACGCCCGAGGGCACGCGGATGCGGAACACCAGCCACTTCTCCTCGCTGGAGGCGCTCGAGCAGGTCGTCGCCATGGGCGCCGTCGAGGGCACCCGCATGGCGATGTCGCAGCTCGACGCCGTGCTGCAGGATCTGCGCGAGTACGCGCAGGGCAAGGGCACCACGGTGGAACTGCTCGACGACACCCACGTGCGCATCACCCGCCTGGTCGAGGGCCCGCGTGAGCTGGTCTGGCGCGCCCACACCGAGCCGGACCTGATCCGGCAGTGGATGCTCGGCCCCGACGGGTGGGAGATGACCGAGTGCGTCGTCGGCAACGCCTCCGGCGAGAGCTACCGCAACTCGTGGGCGCCGGTGGGCGATACCGAGGGCGAGCCGTTCGGCTTCGAGGGCGAGACGCTGCTGGTCGACGCACCGCGTCGTGCGGTCACGACCGAGCGCATGCAGGGGATGCCGACCGAGACGCTGAACGATCTGAACCTCTACGAGGAGGACGGCGCGACTCTGGTCACGGTGCTCATCGAGTACCCCGACAAGGACACCCGCGACATGATCCTCGCCACCGGCATGGCCGACGGCATGGAGGCGTCGTATCAGCGGCTCGAATCGACGGTGCTCGCCGGCTGAGACTCCGGCAGACCTGCACGGGTGTCACATCCCGGGACCGTCATCGGTCTGTAGGGAGACAGCGGGATTCGCATCCCGCCCGGAAGGACGCACTCGTGAGCATCATCGCCTTCGTGAATGTGGCCATGCACGGCCATATCAACCCCACGTTGCCGGTGGTCGCCGAACTCTGCCGTCGAGGTCACACCGTCAGCTATCACACCACCGCGTCGTACGCGTCAGGCATCGATGCCGCCGGTGCGACGAGCTTCCTGTACGCCGGGCGGGCCCGATCTCTCCCCCAGCACCCGACGGCACTGAACATGCTCGAATCGCTGGTCGCCTCGTCGCAGCAGTATCTGCCCGCACTGCTCGATGACCTGCGCGCGATCCGCCCCGGTGTCATCGTGCACGGCGCCGCCTGCCCGTGGGGGCTCATCGCCGCGCGCACCCTCGAGGTGCCTGCGGTGTCCGCCTACACGACCTTCGCATTCGACGCCGCACTGCCCAGCCCGACGGGAGCGACAGGGATCGGCGGGTTCCTGGCCCGGCATCCCCGCGATGCCCTCCGCTACCTCGGGGCCAGGGCCGATCTCGATCGTCGATACCGCACCCGCGGTCTTCCCCGGCTGGACCTCGCGAACATCCACGAGCCACTCAACCTGGTCTTCACATCCCCGGAGTTCCAACCCCACTCGGGCCGCTTCGACCACACGTACCGGTTCGTCGGCCCGAGCCTCGGTGTTCGACCGATCAACCCGCCTCTGCCGGGCGGGCCTCTTCGGGAGAAGGTTCTGTACGCCTCGCTGGGAACCGTGTACCGGGCGCCGATCAGCATGCTCCAGGCGCTGGCCGAGGCGCTGGCCACCGAGGCCGGCACCGTCGTGCTCGCCACAGGAGACGTCTCTCCGTCCGACCTCGGAGCGCTGCCGTCGAACGTGATCGCGCAGCCCTTCGTTCCGCAGCCCGAAGTCCTGTCCCGCACGGCGGTCTTCGTGACGCACGGCGGTATGAACAGCGTCAACGAGGCGCTCCACGCGGGCGTGCCCATGCTCGTGATCCCGCAGGGCGCCGATCAGCCGGCCGTCGCCAGACGGGTCGTCGAGCTCGGTGCCGGTCTGTCCATCCGGCCAGAGGAGAGCAGCACGGCCACGATCCGGATGCAGGTGCGTCGGCTGCTGCACGATTCCCGATTCCGCATGGCCGCCCGGCGTCTGCAGAAGGCGCAGCGCGCAGCGGGCGGTGCCCCTCGTGCCGCCGACGAGATCGAGGCGTACATGCAGGCTGCCTCCGCCTTGGCCGGCTCCGGTCGTCGAGGCCGACGATGAGTCCGACTGCGGTGGCTCTGCTGCTGATCGCCGGGCTCTCGGAGTCGGCGGGGCGGATGCTGCCGCTGATCTCCCGACGGGCTTCCACGACCCGCAGCCATGTGCCCAAGCCGATCGTGTTCGGGCTTCTGATCACCGGTGGCGCGATCGATGCCGCGATCTTCCTGGTGTGGCCGACCTGGGCCTCCGCTCTTGCTTCCCGCTTGGGCGCCGACTCGGCACCGAGTCCTGGCGTGTCCTGGACGGCTGAGCTCGCCGCCCCGCTGATCCTCTGCGCCATCATCGGGCTGCCTCTCATCGGACCGGCTCTGCACGCGCTCGTCCTGCTGGGCGTCTCGCTGAGTCTGAGCATCGTGCTGGCCCGTGACTCCGCCATGCCCTGGGGCGGTGCGGCAGCGAGCGTCGCGGTCGCCGGCCTCGGCCTCGCCGTGTCCGTCACCCTTCTACGATGGTCGGTCTCGCGTCTGGTCGCGGGCACTGCGAGAGCGAGGGTCGCCGCGTGAACATCATGCTGGGACTCGTCCTGATCGTGGGACCGTTCGTGCTGATCGAGGCTCTGCTGGCCAGGTTCGAGGTGATGATCTATGCCGCAGGCTGGCGGACGCCCGTCAAGCACCTCCCGGCGCGGATCCCCTACGCCAGGGGTGCGGCCGCCACCCCAGCACCCCACAGCTATCTCGTGTACCTGGACGGGATCGGCAAACGCCGCTTCGGCGACACCCGCGACGGCGGACAGCTCGTCCATGCCATCCTCGACACCGCGCCGGAGTTCCGTGTGCTCGGTCAGATCCAGCCCTACTCACCACTGGCGGTTCCGCTCGGAAGTCGACCGATCTGGGTGTGGCTGCGTCGCAGGATCGGAATCGTCCTGTTCCTGCACAACGTCGTCCAGGTGTTCGTCGCGGCCGACCGGCGGTACCGGCCGCTGTACAACCAAGCGGTCGGCGTGCAGATCTCCGACCAGCTGCGGCAGGCCGGGTACGTGCCCGACAGCGGTGTCCCCGTCGTGCTGCTCTCGTACAGCGGGGGTGCTCAGGTCGCCACGGGCGCAGCCGCCGAGCTGCGCGCACAGCTGCGGGCGCCGCTGATCCTGATCAACGTGGGAGGATTCCACAACGGCGCCAACAGCCTGGCCGGCGTCTACCGCGTGCACGAGCTCACGAGTCGCTTCGACCGGATCTCCCGGGTGGGACGGTGGGTGTTCCCGCAGCGCTGGCGGATAGCCTGGTTCGGCAGCTGGAACCGGGCGCTGCGCAACGGTGAGGTCCATGTGCACGGTCTGGAGCCGGCGACCCATGTCGGTCCGCGGAGTTACATCAGCGCGGCGACCGTGCTGCCGGACGGCCGCACGCCGCTGGAGCGCACCACGCAGCTGGTGGTCTCCATCATCCGCTCGGATGTCGCCGCTCTGCATGCGGCAGCGAATCCGGCATCCGCCTCACCCGGTGCGTGATCGGAATCGTGATCACGGCCGCGAAACCGGGTGGCCTGCCAGCACCCGTTCGTACACGCTGATCATCGCGGCAGTGCGAGAGGACTGCCGGAACCGCTCGGCGACGTCCTCCGGAGGCCTCGGCGCCGTGCCCAGCCGGATGTCCGAGACCGCGCGGCGCAGAGTCGCGGCGAGCGAAGCGACATGGTCCGCCTCCGTGCCGGTGCTCTGCGCGAGCCAGGACCCCGAGCCGAGTTCGGCGGCGATATCCGGGTCGCTGAGCACACTGGGAACGCCGAACGACGCCGCTTCGAACACGGTCATGCCCTGGGTCTCGAACCCGATCGAGGTCTGCACCAGAGCGTCCGCATCGGCGATGCGCTGCAGCGCTTCCGGGTACGGGATCCGACCACTCAACTTCACCGAGCCGGCGAGGCCCAGCTCGTCTGCGAGGCGCCGCGCCGTCTCCAGCTGCCCGCCGCCGCCGATCACCTCGACATCGGCGTCGATGCGTGCTTCGGCGACCGCCCTCAGAAACGGCAGCACGCGTTTCTCGGCACTGAGCCGCCCTGCCCACACCAGGCGCGGGCGTCCGGGCCGACGGCCGGCCGGTCGTCGAGCCAGCACCTGATCGAGCGCGTCGTCGTCGATTCCGTTCCAGATCGCATCGATCCGACCGAACACGTCGTGCTCGCGCAGCTTGTTCGCATAGTGCTGGGAGGGTGCGGTGACGGCCTGCGCGGATCCGGCCAGCGCCCGCAGATACGCCCAGACGTCGCTGCCTTCGGCCGCACCGCCCGGGTATCCGCGCAGCGCCGCGCGCCGGATCGAGTTCAGCAACGCCACCAGCGCGCCGGAGGCTTTCGTGTGCGCTCGCAGTCCGGCGTCGATGCGACTGTGCATCGTGTACACGAGTGGAAGCCGATGTCTCGCCGCGTAGCGGTATCCGAGGAACGCTCCCCAGAACTCCGCCTGCACGTGCACGATGTCAGGGGCGGGACGCCCGCTCATCGCTCGATCGACGACACGGTCAGCGCGGCGCCCGGGCCAGGTGATCGAATACTCGCGATCCCGGGTCAGTGCGATCGCCGGCAGATCCACGTAGCCGGGATCATCGCGACCGGCCGACGCATCGACGCGCACCCGCCGCGGCGCCACGACGGAGACGGTGTGACCGGCGCGCTCCAGGTAACGCCGTTGCAGCCGCACCGATACCTGTGCCCCGCCGAGCGCCTCGGCATGCTGGTCGGCGAACATCACAATGTGCATGTGGATCACACCTCCGCAAGGAGGACCGGTTCGCCCTGGCATCTGTGACGGGACACCACGCGAACGTAGGGTGGGGCCATGGCCTTCACCTGGGACTCCTGGATCGGAACCATCACCCTGATCGCCATCGCGGTGGTGATCGCCGCGGCCGCGGTGCTGCTCATCCGACTGCTGGCCGCTCTGGTCGCGCGCCGCGTCTCGTGGGTGCGCGACCTCGCCCGGCGCGTGCATCGGGCGCTCTGGGTCAGCGCGCTGATCGTGGCGGTCTGGATAGCCTGCGCCCTCACGGGTCCTGGCGAGTCGGGCTCGTGGCCAGGCGTCTCCCGACTGTTCCTCATCGTCACGATCGCCGCCGGCGCCTGGCTGCTCGCCGCCCTGGTCTCCTTCGGCTTCGAGACCCTGATGGCAGGCGAGGAGGGCGCGCTCGTCGGGGCGGAGGGGAGGCGTCGCCGCACGCAGATGCTCGTCATCCACCGCCTGGTCCTGGTGATCATCGGCGTGATCGCCGTGGGCTCGGCGCTGTTCAGCTTCCCCGAGATGAGGGCGGTCGGCACCAGCATCCTCGCCTCCGCCGGCATCGCCAGCATCGTGGCCGGCCTGGCGGCGCAGTCGATCCTCGGCAACCTCATCGCCGGCATCCAGATCGCCTTCACCGATGCCATCCGGGTCGGCGATGTCGTCGTGATCGAGGGGGAGTGGGGCCGGATCGGCGAGATCAACCTCTCTTACGTGATCGTCAACATCTGGGATGAGCGGCGCCTGGTGCTGCCGTGCAGCTACTTCACGACGACCCCGATCGAGACGTGGACCCGCCGCTCCGACCGCATCATGGGCATCGTCCTGATGGATCTCGACTGGCGGGTGCCGATGGATGCCGTGCGCGAGCGCTTCCAGGAGATCATCGACGCCTCGCCGGCGTGGGATCGCCGCAGCTCCAGCGTCGCCGTCACCGGTTCGGAGGGCGGCTTCGTCACCGTGCGCTTCGTGATGTCGGCCAAGGACTCCAGCGATCAGTGGGTCATCCGCTGCGAGGTGCGGGAGAAGATGATGACCTGGCTGCAGCAGGAGCATCCCGAGGCGCTGCCCCGCACTCGCCTGAGCGTGGAGGACTGACCGGCAGTCAGATCAGCCGGCGCAGTGCGTCGGCGATCGAGATCCCCTGCGCATCGGCGCGGTCGCGCAGGCGCGCGTGCTCGGCGCCGGAGAGGGTCACCTCGACGGTGACCGGAGCGGATGCCGTGCCATCGTCGAGCCCATCCAGCAGATCGGACGCGTCGGCCCAGAGCGGGGCGGGTGCGGATGCCGTGGCATCCGCCTGCAGCGCCATGGCACCGGCGAGCGCGGCGCCGCCGCCGGATGCCGAGGAGAATCCCGGTCCGCGCCGGGGCTCCTGCTTCTGCTGGTAGGCCTTCGCCGCCGCGTTCGCGCGCTCGTCGGCCGCCTCGTTGAGCGGGTGCCCCGCGTGCCCCTTCACCCAGGAGAACTCCACGTCGCGGCCGCGGATCGCCTCGTCGATGCCCTCGAGCAGGTCGCGGTTCAGCACGGGGCCGCCGTCGGACTTGCGCCAGCCGCGGCGCTTCCATCCCGGCATCCACTTGGTCACGGAGTCGATCACGTACCGGCTGTCGCATTCGATGAGCAGCTTCTCATCGGTGCCGGCGGTCGCGCGCAGCAGTTCGAGAACCGCGCGCAACTCGCCCTGGTTGTTCGTGCCGTGCGGCGATCCGCCGGCCGCCCAGTTGTCGTCGTCGATGTACCAGGCCCAGCCGTTCGGCCCGGGGTTGCCGAGGGCGGAGCCGTCTGCGGCGGCGGTGATCGTCATCCTTCCACCGTAGGGCGTCCACGCGACACCGCTCGGCAGTTGATACCGTCAAGGGGTGTCCGGGTTCGTCGTGAAAGTCGTGATCTTCCTCATCGTGATCGCGCTGATCGTCGTGCTCATCGCGCGGTTCTTCCGGCGGGTCACGCCTCCCAAGGCGGTGCTCAAGCGACAGCGGATGCCGCTGCTGGTCGTGCTCGCCGGCGCCGTGCTGCTCACCGCGGGGTTCATCCTCGGCCTCGCGGCGTTCGCGTCGCGCTACACCGCGCAGCTGCTGCCGGCCCGGATCGCCTCGGTGGTCCTCTTCGTGGCCGGAATCGCGATCCTGATCGCCTACCGCAACTGGTACCTGGAAGTGGGAGCGGATGCCGTGCGCTTCCGCACCGTCCTCGGCCGTGAGAAGCGCATCGCCTATCGTGACATCGCCTCCAGCCGTACGGTCTCCGTCGCCGGGCGTCCGCGGGTGGTCGTGCACTCGAGCGACGGGGTGAGGCTCAGCGTGGATGTCGGACGATACAGCGTGGCGCCGCTGGTCGCCGCCGCCCGCAGCGCAGCATCCTGATTCCCGCGCCACTCGCGCTGCTCGTCCCGGTTCGCGCTGCTCGTCCCGGTTCGCGGCTCGCGCTGCTCGTCCCGGCTCGCGCTGCTCATCCCTGTGTCGCGCTGTCCTTTTCGGCTCGTGCTGCGTGAGTATGCGCCGCGTGAGCAGGATTGAGCCGCGCGAAGGGAGGGACCCCGGGGCTACTCGCCGGTCTCGCCGGTCTCGGAGGTGTCCTCCGCCTCGGGTGCGGGCGGCGCGACTGGGAACACCATCGTCGTGTACTTCGCCCCCAGGCCGATGTCCATCAGGTCGGAGTTCGGCACCTCATCGAGGTGCTCGACGTGATCCTCATCGAGCGGCTCACCGGGCAGTGCCGCCCAGGTGCTCGGCTCCTGCTGCTTCTGCGAGAACAGTCCCATGTCTCCATTGTCGCGCGCAGAGCGAGGTTCTGGGTGAGAACTGCGCGTCAGCGTTCGCCGCGATCCGCCTCGCGGACGGCGTCCACCAGTTCGCGCCACGCGCCCTGCAACTGGGTGTCGGGAACGACCCGTTCGCGCTGCTGACGATGAAGGACGGCGTGGATGCTCCACACGAAGCGGTCCGCACCCGCATCCGACGTCGGAGCGGCATCCGTCTGCTCGTCCCAGGGGCAGCGCTCGACCAGCGCGACCCACTGCGGCGCCTGCGCAGCATCCGGCTCCACACGCCACCGCCTGCGCAGACCCGCGATCCCGCCGGTGCGCACGACCGCTACGACGATGCGGCTGCGATCCGCATCGTCTGTGGCATCGGCGACGGCATCCGAGCCATCACCGGGGGTCTCGTCCTCGCGCATCCTCGATCACTCCGACCGCGATCCAGGCGTCTCGGACCGCGGACTCCACGCTAGCCCCGATCGCGGCTGCGGCGGTGATCGTCCGCTCGGCGAACTCTGTGAATCCGGCCGTCGACGACAAGCCTCCGGTGAGCGCGCGATACCAGGCGAGGCCCGCACCCTCCCACGCGTGGCCGCCGATCCTCTTCGCCGCCAGCGCGAAGGCGCGGTTCGGGATGCCGGAATTGATGTGCACGCCGCCGTTGTCCTCGGTGGTCTCCACGTACTCGCGCATGTGCGCCGGCTGCGGATCCTTGCCGAGCTCGTCATCGTCGTACGCGGTGCCGGGCTCGATCATCGAGCGCAGCGCGCGGCCCTCCACGGCATCCGTGAAGATGCCCGCGCCGACCAGCCAGCTCGCCTGATCCGCGGTCTGCCCGAGCAGGTGCTGCTCGGTGAGCACGCCGAGCACGTCGGCGATCGACTCGTTCAGCGCACCCGACTGCCCCTGGTAGACGAGCCCCGCCGAGCTCTGGATCACTCCGTGCCCCAGTTCGTGTCCGATCACCGAGATCGATCGGGTGAAACCGGTGAACACCTCGCCGTCGCCGTCGCCGAACACCATGCGCGAGCCGTCCCAGAAGGCGTTGTCGTAGTCCTCGCCGTAGTGGACCGTCGCGTTCAGCGCCGCGCCCCCCCCCCGTCGAGCGAATCGCGGTCGAAGGCCTCGAGCAGCAGGCGGAAGGTGGCGCCGAGCCCGTCGAACGCCTCGTTGACCGAGGCATCCTCCACCGGCTGGTCATCCTCGCCCCGCACGATCAGCCCCGGCAGCTTCTCGGTGTTCTGCGCGTCGAAGATCGTGCGCGTGGGGGCTGCGGTGACCTCGGCGATGAGCGATCCGTCGGAGTCGATCGACAGCTCGAGCGTGGAATGGAAGGTGGGTCGCCCGGCTATGAGAGTCTGCTTCGCCGCCCGCGCGGCATGCGCGTACCGGTCGGATTCGGCCAATTGCGCCAGCAGGTAGCCGGGAACGATGCCCTGGTGGGTGAACGTCTCTGCTGCGGCTGTGGTGCTCATGTCCCGACCATACGCCGGGCGTCGGACAACGGCATCGGTCCTGCAGTGCCGGTGCCTGCTCAGCTGGGCCGCGTAGAATCGGCCCAATGACCGATCCTTCCGCCCCGGCCGCCCCTTCGACCGGCTCAGGGACCCCAGAAGGAGCCGCAGCCCCCTCCGGCATCGACCCCGCCGAACTCGCCATCGCACTGAAGGTGCTCGCAGAGCTCGATCAGGTCGACCAGCAGCATCCGGACTACCTCGCCGTCCGCCGCGGCACCGCGAACATGTTCAAGGCCGTCAAGCGCGCGCGCCGCAAGGAGATCCGCGACGCCATCGCCGACGCCGACAAGGCTGTCGTCGCACGCACCGCGACCGGAGCGCCCGACCGCATCGACGACGAGACGCGCGGACTCGACCTGGCGACCAGCGTCGTCGACGCACCCATCGCCGGCGAACTGCTCAAGCCCCGCAACTGCTACATCTGCAAGCAGCCGTACACGCTGGTCGACGCGTTCTACCACCAGCTCTGCCCGGACTGCGCGCGCTCCAGCCACGCCAAGCGCAACGCGCACGCCGACCTGACCGGCAAGCGTGCGCTGCTCACCGGCGGTCGCGCCAAGATCGGCATGCACATCGCTCTGCGCCTGCTGCGCGACGGCGCGCACCTCACCATCACCACTCGCTTCCCGCGCGATGCGGTGCGCCGCTTCTCGTCGCTGCCCGACTCGGCCGACTGGCTGCACCGGCTGCGGGTGGTCGGCATCGACCTGCGCGACCCGGCGCAGGTGATCGGCCTGGCCGACTCGGTCGCGGCCCAGGGGCCGCTCGACATCCTCATCAACAACGCCGCGCAGACCGTGCGGCGCTCGCCGGGTGCGTACTCGCTGCTCGCGGATGCCGAACTGCAGCCGCTTCCGGACGGTCCGCTGCCCGAGATGGAGACCTTCGGGCACACCGCCGACCCGCATCCGCAGGCGCTGCAGGCATCGGTGGATGCGCATCCGCTGCTGTCGCTCGCAGCCGTCGCCGGCACGGTCGCCGAGCGGGGCGGGCAGTCGCTGACAGCAGACGACCTGTCGCGCCTCGCGATGGCGCCGGGCTCGTCGTCGCTGGACAAGCACGCCGACGGAACGGCAATCGACGCCGGCGGGCTCGTGCCCGATGTGAACCGTGTGAACAGCTGGGTGCAGTCGGTCGACCAGGTCGATCCGCTGGAGATGCTCGAGGTGCAGCTGTGCAACACGACGGCTCCGTTCCTGCTGATCAGCCGGCTGCGGCCCGCGATGGCCGCCTCGCAGGCCCACCGCAAGTACATTGTGAACGTCTCGGCGATGGAGGGCCAGTTCTCCCGTCGGTACAAGGGTCCCGGGCATCCGCACACCAACATGGCCAAGGCCGCGCTGAACATGCTGACCCGCACCAGCGCCGGCGAGATGTTCGAGACCGACGGCATCCTCATGACCGCCGTCGACACCGGCTGGATCACCGATGAGCGCCCGCATTACACGAAGGTGCGGCTGGCCGAGGAGGGCTTCCACGCTCCGCTCGACCTGGTCGACGGCGCCGCGCGCGTGTACGACCCGATCGTGCAGGGCGAGGCCGGTGTCGACCTGTTCGGCGTGTTCCTGAAGGACTACAAGCCGAACCCCTGGTGAGCGGTCGGCCCGCTTTCCGCTGAGCCCGAGCGACGGATGTCGGCTCAGAACGCGATTCTGAGCCGACATCCGTGATCTGAGCCGACAGATGCTCGAACGACGGGTCGCTACGCGCTGTCGCGGTGATGCTCGACGGTGAGCTCGTACAGGTCGCCGCGGTACAGCGAGCGGGTCGACTCCGCGACGGTCCCGTGTTCGTCCTTCGCCGTCGCCTGGACGGCCAGACACGGAGTGCCGGCTTCCAGCTGCAGCATCTCGGCCGTGCTCGAATCCGGGATCACGGCGCTTATCCGGGAGGTGGCCCGCTCGATCGCCGTGTCGTACTGCTCGCGCAGGACCGTGTAGAGCGATCCGGTCAGGTCGTGGCCAAGCAGACCGGGGAATCTCGACGCCGGCAGCACCGTCACGTCCACGCCGATGGGCACGTCGTCCCCGAACCGCAGACGATGGATGCTGTAGACGTGCGTCCCCTGGTCGATCTGCAGCGCGTCGGCGGACTCGGCATCCGCTGGGCTCATCGACATTCCCAGAACCCGCGAGTGCGGCGCCCGACCGTGCGAGCGCATCGCTTCACTGAAGGACATCAACGTCATCGTCCGCGTCATGGGACGCTGGGCGACGAAGGTGCCCTTGCCGCGGATGCCGACGATGCGCTTGGCGTCCAGCAGAATGGTGAGCGCTCGTCTGGTCGTCATCGGCGAGACGCCGAACTCCTTGGAGAGCTCCTCTTCGCTCGGCAAGGCATCGCCGGGACTCATCCCGTCGATTCGGCTCGAGAGAGTGTGCAGGACCTGCTGATACTTGGCAACCATGATCGATCCGACCTTATCTATGCGGCGTCGCCGACGGTGTGAGGCGCGTGTACTGAGGAGACATGCAGCATCGGGGAGGACAGTGATTCCGCGGGCAGGGCGAGCAGGCGCTCGGCGCCGTCCAATGGTGTGCCGAGAGGACTTGTGAAGTCGAGCGGCAGGTCCCGAGTGTGCGCGATGAGCGTCGGAAGGAACAGGTCGGCGGCGGATGCCGCGCCGCCGGTGAGAGCGGTGCGGATCGACCCGTCGTCACCGTCCGCGATCTCGGCGGCGGAGCGGATGCTGCGCGCGATGTGCACGGCGGCGTCGGTGAACAGGCTCATCGCCGCGGCGTCTCCGGTGCGCGCCAGCGCGGCCAGAGGCCGGCACAGGCCGGCGAGCAACCGCGGTCCCTCGGCTGCGACCCGTGCCGACCAGCTCTGAACCGGGCCGAGGATTTCGACGCTGAGCCTCCCTACCTCGTTCTCGGTGCCCGCCGACGCATCGATCGTCATCTGTGCGGCTCGCTGGCCAATCCACGCTCCGGAGCCACGGTCATCCAGCAGCAGCCCCAGACCGCCGAGATGGTGGAGATCGCCCTCGGCAGTCGTGCGCACTGTGACGATGCCGGTACCGAGTGCGCTCACGATGCCCGACTCGCCGCCCAGTGCACCCAGATGTGCCGTCAAGCCGTCGTCGGCCACGATGATGCGCTGCGCATCGAGCGGGCGAAGCGGCGCAGTATCGAATCGGGATGCGTCTCCCCACACGCCCGTGGCTCCGACGGCGATGCTGTTCACCCGCCGATGACTGTCATCGATGAGATGTCTCAGGCGCTCCACAAGGATCCCAAGGGTCTCTGCTGCAACCACAGGATTGCGAGGCGCGGAGTGCGCGTGGGTGACCATGCGTGCTCGAGCGCCGGAGCCGCCGATATCAATACAGATATCTGTCATTTCACGACTGTTGACGGGATCGTTCACGATTGCTATCTTAGCCGATATACCTATAGTTGATGTAGTTCCCTAGGTTTACTTTTTCAAAGGAGAATCGATGAAGACCTCACTCCGTTCACGGCGAGTGCGCCGGATCGCCGGCGTGCTCGCCGCTGGCAGCACTGCCGTCGCCTTGGCCGCCTGCTCCGCAGGAACCGGGGATGCCGCCGGCTCATCCAAACTCGTCGTGACCTACATGGACTCCGGCACCTACAACGTCGCGGCAGAGAAGTTCGCGCCGGCCTTCGAGAAGTCGCACGATGCCGAGGTCGCCGTCGAGGCCTTCCCGTTCGCGACTCTGGGCCAGCAGAACGCCACCGACCTCATCACCGGAACCGGTGGCTTCGATGTGATGTCGACGAGCGCGTGGGACGTCGAGATCTACAATCACCTGCAGCCACTGACATCGCAGATCGACAAGTGGAAGAACCGTGATCAGTACATCCCAGAGCTCCTGAAAGACGGCCCCAGCCCGTACGCATCCGGTGACCAGGTAGGCCTGACCTACGCATCTGACGCCTATGGCGTCTTCGTGAACACCGACTATCTTCCCGCGGACACGACCTTCGCCGACTGGGACGACCTGGTGTCGGTCGCAACAGGCCTGAAGGACACGCTGCCTTCCGGAGTGGTGCCGATCTCGTTCGCGTTCGGGGCCGCCGACCAGATCCCCTCGATCTTCCAGGGTGCCTACGACAGCTACTACGTGACGAAGGACGGCCAGTGGGGTCTGGACGACGAGTCGGCGACCAAGGCGATGCAGACCGTTGGCGACATCGCCGCACTCGGAACGCCGAACGCGGCCTCGCTGAGCATCGACGAGGCCAACGAGAACTTCCTCGCGGGCAAGGCCGCGATGCTCATCGTGTGGCCGAGCTTCGTGCGCGGTGCCCTGAACGATGACTCGCGGTCCACACTCGGCGATCACTGGGCGCAGGTGCCGTTCCCCGGCCCCGGAACGCCGGCGCTGTCGACCTGGTCGCTGTCGATCTCGAAGCTCTCGAAGAACCAGGATCTCGCCTGGTCGTGGATCGATGAGTTCCTGACTCCGGAGCACTCCACCGAGTGGATGTTCACCTACGGTATCGGTTCCCCCTTCGCATCGACCTACTCGGACGCAGAGCTGCTGAAGAAGCACGCCAACGACCTGCCCGTCCAGGCGGGCAACCTGGCCAAGGCGCTTCCGCTGCCGCTGACGCTGAAGTCGTTCGATCCGTTCAACCGCCCGATGAGCGAGTTCGTGTCCGGACGCGGCACCGCGGCCGACGCGGTCGCGGCGATCGAGCAGGGCTGGTCCGGTCTGAAGGTGCCCGAGGCGCTGATCAGCACGGCTGAGGCGAACGGGTTCGTCGAGAAGTGACCACCTCGCTGCTTGTCACGGGGAGGCCGCGCCGCCGCGCAGCCTCCCCGCTGACCACGCGACCGGATCGGTTCTTCCTCTGGGCGTGCTTGACTCCTGCGCTGCTCGCTGTGATCGCACTGCAGCTGTACCCCCTCCTGAACGCCAGTGTGCTGTCGTTCCGCGAATGGTCGCTGACCGAGTCGACCGATCCCGGCGGGTTCGTCGGCTGGGCGAATTACGCGCAGGTGCTCTCGGACCCGGTGTTCTGGGGAGCCGCGCGCACCAGCCTGGTCATCACGGTCTGCGGCGTGGCGCTGCAGCTTCTCCTCGGAACGGGCTTGGCAGCGCTGCTGCGCAAGGGGCGCGCACTGCATCGTACGGCGCGCGCCGTACTGATGCTTCCGATGGTGATCGCTCCCGTCGCCGCCGCCAACATCTGGCGGCTCATGTTCAACTCTCGCAGCGGCTCGGTCAACACGACGCTGAGCGCCATCGGGATCACGGGTCCGGAATGGCTCGCGGACCCGTTCTGGTCCGTGGTCGCCATCATCATCGTGGACACCTGGCAGTGGACGCCGTTCGTGATGCTCGTCATCAGCTCGGCCATGCTGTCGATCCCGCAGGAACTGGTGGAGGCGGCTTCCGTCGACGGGGCCGGCCGCTGGCGCACCTTCCGCTCGGTGGAGCTTCCGATGCTGACCGGTGCCTTCGCGCTGGTCGTCACCTTCCGTTCGCTCGACTCGCTGCTTCAGCTCGACACGGTCTACACACTCACCCAGGGTGGGCCGGGATACTCCAGCTACACCCTCACCTATTACCTGTACGCGCTGGGCCTGCGGAACTTCGAGATCAGCGCATCCGCTGCCGGATCCTGGCTGTTCATGATCATCGTTACCGTCATCATCGTGATGATGTTCCGGCTCGACAGGGCATCCCGGGAGGCGACGTCATGAGAAAGCGCTTCACTGCGGCCCTGATGGGCCTGCTCATCGTGGCGGTCGTGCTGGTGTGGATCCTGCCGTTCTTCGAGCTGATCTCGGCGAGCTTCAAGAGCCCCGCGGACTTCTTCTCGGCATCCTTCCTGCCCGAGCACCCCACGCTGGCGAACTTCGACGAGATCTTCGCCGACCCGAAGACCGGCATCATGCTGCGCAACTCGCTGATCGTCGTCACGATCACCACGATCGTCTCGGTGCTCCTGGGCACGCTCAGCGGCTACGCGCTGGCACGTCTGGGGCTGAGCCCGTGGGTGATCGGAGGGGTCGTGTTCGTGCTGCTGTTCTTCCGTTTCTACCCGCGCATCGCCATGGTGATCCCGTTCTTCGTGATGATGCGCGACTGGGGCCTCTTCGACACGCCCGTCGCGGTCGTGCTCGGACACCTCTCCATCACGATCCCGTTCGCGACCTGGCTGATGCTGATCGCGTTCCGCGGGCTGCCGGCCGAGATCGATGAGGCGGGTGCGATCGACGGGGCGAGCCTGCCCGGACGATTCTTCCACCTGGCGCTGCCGATGGCCGCCAGCAGTATGGCCACGGCCGCCGTGCTGACCGCGGTGCTCAGCTGGAACGAGTTCCTCATCGCCCAGTCACTCACCCGCTCCAGCAACCCGGTGCTCAGCACCGGAGTCGCGTCGTTCATCACCGATGCCGGCGTGAAGTACGGATCGATGGCGGCGTTGAGTCTGGTCATCTGCATCCCGATCGTCGTGTTCGCCCTGGTCATGCAGCGTCACTACGTGGCGGGCATGACGATGGGGGCGGTGAAGGGATGACTCCCCGACCTGACGTGGCGGAGTCGCTGCGCGAAGGGCTGCGACAGCTCGCTGCCGTCGTGCCCACGGATGTCGAGACGGATGCCGATATCGAGCGCTACCGTCGTGCCGCATCCGCTCGGGGAACCACAGCAGAAGCACTCGCCGCGGCATTCGCGCTCGATGCGACCGCGGTGAGCGAGGAGATCACCTCCTTCTGCGCCCACGACGGTTCGCCGACCCGGCGTGCGGTCTTCCTGCACGGCGGTGGTCTGATGGCAGGGAACCGCTTCGACGGCGTCGATGTACTGCTGCGCCACAGCGAGGATCTCGATCTCGAGGTCTGGACGGTGGACTACCCGCTCATTCCAGAGGTTCGATTCGACGCGATGGTCTCTGCGGGCGTCGCGGCCGTCGAACTCGCGGCGGAAGGCGGTCTGCCGATCGTGCTCGTCGGCCAGAGCGCGGGCGGGGGTCTGGCCGCCGCGGTGGCCTTCGAATGCAGGGATCGCGGGGTGCCGTTGGATGCGCTCATGCTGCTGTGCCCGATGCTGGATGCCAGAAGCACGGCATCCGCCGCGCAGTTCGACCACGACCCGGCGTGGAGCACCACCTCGAACACCACCGCGTGGAAGCGGGCCACCGAAGGCATCGCGACCCTCGCACCCGGTGACCGGACGGACGTCGGCGCACTCCCGCCCGTTTATCTCGACGTCGGGTCGGCCGAGGTCTTCCGCGACTCCACGGTCGAGTTCGCCGCAAGACTCTGGGCCGGCGGCCTCAGCGCTGAGCTGCATGTGTGGTCGGGCGGCTTCCACGGGTTCGACTGCGCAGTGGAAGACGCGCGGGTCTCCCGACAGTCGCACCGCGCGCGCCGCGAGTGGCTTCGACGCTGGAGCGAGGGGGAGCTGTGAGGGAGTCTGCCGGAGTGCTGAGACGCATCGAAGGTGGCCTGGTGGTGTCGTGCCAGGCCTATCCCGATGAGCCGATGAGGGATCCTGAGACGATGGCGCGCATCGCCCGCGCCGCTGTCCTGGGCGGCGCCGCCGCGATCCGACTGCAGGGGATCGCCGACATCCGTGCGGCATCCGATCTGACCGTGCCCGTGATCGGCCTGTGGAAGGACGGCGATGCCGACGTGTTCATCACGCCGACGCTGGAGCATGCCCTCGCAGTCGCTGCGGCTGGCGCTGACATCGTCGCGTTGGACGGCACCCGTCGATCGCGTCCAGACGGCAGGACGCTCGCGGAGACCATCGCGCAGTTGAAACGGCAGCATCCGGGTGTGCTCGTCATGGCCGACTGCGGGTCAGCTGCGGACGGAGTGCAAGCAGAGGAGGCGGGGGCGGACATCCTCGGCACGACGCTGTCCGGCTACACCGGGGAACGGTCCAAGTCGGCGGGTGCGGACATCGAGGTGATCGCGCAGATGGTCGCGGAGTGCACCCTGCCCGTGATCGCCGAGGGACGCATCCACACGCCGGGGGAGGCGGTGGCAGCCCGAGCCGCCGGCGCGTTCGCGGTCTGCGTCGGCACCGCGATCACGCATCCGACGACGATCACCTCGTGGTTCGCCGAGGTGCTGCCGCGTCGCGGCTGAAGGACGTCTTCACTTCTGAAGGATCTCTGCGGCCAGAACATCCTTCAGAAGTGCGAACATCCTTCAGAACGGGCCTGGCTCACTCGACCCGCGGGAACCACACCTCCACGAGCAGCCCGCCCTCGGGGCGCGCGTTGAGGTGCAGCGTCGCGCCGTGAGCGCGCACGATGCTCTGCACGATCGCCAGACCGAGCCCCAGCCCGCGATGCTCGACGGGTCCGGCGATGTCCACCGGCCGCGTGTCCGCACGCCGAGTGCGGCCCGCGCCGCGCTGGAACGGCTCGGTCAGCGTCGCGAGCAGCTCGGGTGCGATCGGCGCGCCGCTGCTGGCGATCCTCAGCACCACCGTCGTCGACGTCGTGGACACGCGCAGATCGATCATGCCGCCGACGGGCAGATTGTGCACGACGGCATTGTGCAGCAGGTTCGTGATCAGCTGCTGCAGCAGCGGGGGCGAACCCAGCACGTGGGCCGGATCGCCCTTCGATTCGATCGTGATCCCGCGTCGCTCGGCCAGGGGGAGCAGGGTTTCGGCCGCCTCCTCGGCGAGCAGCGACAGGTCGACCCGCGCCCGCTCGAATGCCTGACCGTCGGCCCTGGCCATCAGCAGCAGAGCCTCGGTCAGATCGATCGCCTGCCCGTTCACCTGGTGCAGGCGCTCCAGGAGCGCATCGACGTCGCGGTCCGGGTCGGCCTGCGCGACTTCGATCTGCGTCCGCATGATCGCCAGCGGGGTGCGCAGCTCGTGCGAGGCGTTCGCCGCGAAGCGCTGCTGCTCGGCCATATGCGCCTCGAGACGCTCGAGCATGGTGTCGAAGACGTCGGCGAGGTCACGGAACTCGTCGCCCTTGCCCTCCAAGGCGACGCGGTGGGAGAGCGAGCCCTGGGATGCCAGGCGGGCCGCCTCCCCGATCCGGGTGAGCGGTGCCAGCATCCGCCCGGCGACGAACCAGCCGATCAGGAACCCGAAGCCGGTCAGCAGGACGATCACGATGACCGAGCCCGGCACGATGAACTCCATCAGGAACTGCCGCACCTGCCAGGGGATGGCGGCGTGCAGGAGCTGGTCGAGCGGCCCGAAGAACTGGCGCAGCAGGACGACCGCCCAGCCGGCGGCGACCAGCAGTGCGCCTGCCATGCCGAACGCGCCGGCATAGCTGAGCGTGAGCTTCATGCGGGCGCTGACCCCGCGCCGTCTGCGCCCGGGTGGTTGCGTCATCCGTCCGTCTCGATCCGGTAGCCGACCCCGGGGACCGTCGTGATCAGCCGCGGCTCGCCGAGCCGCTTGCGCAGCGCCGAGACCGTGATGCGCACGGCGTTCGTGAACGGGTCGGCGTTCTCATCCCAGGCCCGCTCGAGCAGCTCCTCCGCGCTCACCACGCCGCCCGCTGCTCCGACCAGCACCTCGAGCACGGCGAACTGCTTGCGGGTCAGCGCGACGTACTTGCCATCGCGGAACACCTCGCGCCGGAAGGGATCCAGTCGAAGCCCGGCGATCTCGACCACCGGTGGGCGCGAGTGCGCCCGCCGCCGGTCGAGCGCGCGCAGGCGCATGACGAGTTCACGCAGCTCGAACGGCTTGGTGAGATAGTCGTCGGCACCGAGCTCGAACCCCGAGACCTTGTCGTCGAGTCGATCGGCCGCGGTGAGCATCATGATCGGGATGCCACTTCCCGACGCCACGATCCATGCCGCGACCTCGTCGCCCGACGGGCCGGGGATGTCGCGGTCGATCACGGCGAGGTCGTAGGAGTTGACGGTCAGCAGCTCGAGGGCGGTGTCGCCGTCGCCCGCGATGTCGGCGGCGATCGCCTCGAGCCGCAGCCCATCGCGGATGGCCTCCGCGAGATAGGGCTCGTCCTCGACGATCAGCACGCGCATGTCATGGATCCTACGCACCGGCGCATATCGGAAACATATCGGAAAGCGCATACGGGCCTGCAACACGCCTCTCGCTGGGATGGAGAGCATGAACACCTCTTCCTCCCGTCGCGTGGTGGTCGCTGTCGCCACGGCACTGGCCATCGCACTCGTCGCCGTCGTCCTGACCGTGCAGCAGTCGCTGCCGACGGCATCCGCTCTCGCGTCCCCGCCCGACTCCGTCGCCGTCGCGGGCACCGCCACGGCGGCCGACGGCATGATCGCAGACGGCGTGCACGTGAGCATGCTCGACGACGTGCCAGCGGTCACCGGACTCGACGACGCACTGCGGGCGGCGCTGCAGCGCGCCGCGCGCGTAGCCGCCTCCGACGGCGTGGAGCTGCGACTCAACAGCGGATGGCGTTCGCCGGCCTATCAGCGCCAGCTGCTGCGCGAGGCCGTCGCGAAGTACGGCTCCGCCGAGGAGGCCGCCCGCTGGGTCGCGACCGCCGACACCTCCGAGCACGTGCTCGGCGACGCCGCAGACATCGGCCCGCGACGCGGGGCCGAATGGCTCGGACGCCACGGTGCGGATTTCGGCCTGTGCCGCGTCTACGCCAACGAGGCGTGGCACTTCGAGCTGCGGGAGGATGCCGCGACCGACGGATGCCCGCGCATGTACGCCGATGCGACCGAGCGGAGGCGCTGACCATGACGACCCTCACGCAGGAACGGATGCCGGAGGCGCAGCACCGCTCGCGATTCACCGGCCCCACGCTGCAGCTGCTGCCGGCGGCCGTCGCCGAGAACGTGCGTCGGATGCGTGCGGGCGGCGCGATCATGGCGGTCGTCAAGGCCGACGGATACGGGCACGGTGCGCTCGCCGTGGCATCCGCCGCTCTCGCCGCCGGAGCCGAGTGGCTGGGCGTCACCGCCGTCTCCGAGGGCGCCCGCCTGCGCGAATCCGGGATCACTGCTCCCGTGCTCTCCTGGCTGCACCCGTCGGGCATCGACGCGGAGCTCGCGGCCGCCGACCGGATCGATGTCGCGGTCGGATCGGTGGATGAGCTCGCCGCCCTGAGCGATGACGCACGCATGCCCGTGCGCGTGCATCTGCATCTCGACACCGGCATGGCGCGCGGCGGCTGCCCGGTGCACGACTGGCCGGCTCTGCTGCGCCTGGCACGGCGCGGCCGGGATGCCGGTCGCATCGAGGTTGTCGGGGTGATGGGGCACCTGCCGCAGGCCGACCTCGCCGATCCCGGAGCCGATCTGCCGTGGGTGATGCGCATGCGGAACGCCCGCGACACGGCGCTGCGCGCCGGATTCGCCCCGCTCGTGACGCATCTCGGCGCCACGGCGGCCGCGCTGCACGACCCGACCAGCCGCTTCGACCTGATGAGAGTCGGCGCCGGGCTCGTCGGGATCGACCCGGCGGGACGTGCCGCGCTGGCCCAGGCGGGGCGGTTCACCGCGCCCGTGGTGCACAGCTCCGAGGCCGCCGCAGGCACGCCGATCGGATACGGGGGCGCGCATGTGACCGATCGGCGCACGCACATCTCGGTCATCGGGGTCGGTTACGCCGACGGCATCCCCAGGGAGCTGTCGCCGTCGGCATCCGTCGAGATCGCAGGACGCCGGCACCGCATCGTCGGGCGTGTCTCGATGGACCAGATCGTCGTCGACACCGGGGAGACCGCATGCCCGCGCGGCAGCACCGCCACGATCTTCGGACCGGGTGGTGTCGCACCGAGCGTGCAGGAATGGGCGGAGTGGGCGGGAACCATCCCGCACACGATCGTCACGGGCATCGGCGCCCGAGTCGTCAGGAGCGTCGCATGACCCGGGTGGTCGTGATCGGCGGCGGGCAGAGCGCCGAGCACGAGGTCTCCCTGGCGGGCGCGGCCGGCGTCGCCTCGGCACTGCGCGAGAGCGGGTTCGCGGTGGACGAGCTCACGATCGCACGAGACGGATGCTGGCGCAGCGACGACGAACTGCTCGGCGAGTCCGCCGTGCAGTCGCTGCGGGGAGCGCTGGCTGTGATGGCCGGAGCGGATGCCGTCTTTCCCGTCGTGCACGGTCCACTCGGCGAGGACGGCGCGCTCGCCGCGCTCTGCGCGCTGGCAGGCCTCCCGGTCGTGGGCTCGGCCCTGCGGGCCGGGGCGATCGGCATGGACAAGTGGGCGACCAAGCTCGTGGCCGATGCCGTCGGCATCCGCACCGCACGCGGCCGACTCGTCCATCTCGCCGACATCGGCGAGGTGGAGTTCGAGGCGCCGGTCGTCGTCAAACCCGTCGCCGCCGGCTCGAGCTTCGGGGTGAGTCTGGTGACGGATGCCGCGCAGCTGCGTGACGCGCTGCAGCTGGCAGCGCGGTTCGACGACCGGATCCTCGTCGAGGAGGTCGTGCGCGGGCGTGAGATCGATGTCGCGGTACTGCACGAGGCCGGCGGAGCACGGTGGGCGGCCCCGCCGCTGGAGATCCGGACGGCGAGCGACAGCGGACTCTTCGACACGACCGAGAAGTACGACGGCTCGGCGCACTTCACCGTGCCCGCCGACCTCACGCGCGGCCGGCGCGCGGCGCTGACGGCTGCGGCACTGCGGATGTTCGACGCACTGGGGTGCGCGGGCGTCGCACGGGTGGACTTCTTCCTCACCGAGGACGGCATCGTGCTGAACGAGGTGAACACGATGCCCGGTCTGACCGCGCAGTCTCAGGTGCCCCGGATGTTCGCGGCGGCCGGGGTCGGCTACGGCGAGCTCGTCTCGCGGATGGTGCGGGCGGCGATCTCCACGCGAGCACGCGCATGAGCGCGCCGACTCGCGAGGGCTGGCCCGACGTGGTGAAGGGCCTCTGCATCATCCTCGTGGTGCTGTGGCACGTGGTCGTCAAGCACAGCTCGCAGCTGCCGTGGAGCGACGCCGACGGCATCCCGCAGCTGTGGACACTCGTCAGCGCACAGCTGCTGCCGCTGCGGATGCCACTGTTCTTCCTGGTCTCGGGGATGTTCGCCGCGGGCGCCGTGCTCGCCTCCGAGCGGACGCGGCTCGCCGACCGGGCACTGCGGCTCGGGCTGCTGTATGCGCTGTGGGTGGTGATCCAGACCTTCGCGCTCGCCGTGGCCGGCCCCGATCTCGACACCGCGCGGGCCACCGACCCGATCGGCCTGCTGCTGAACCTCACGGTCAGCCCGACCAACCTCTGGTACCTGCTCGCACTCGCGCTGTACCTCGTCGTCGGGCGCGTCACGCGCGGTGTGCCGACGGTCGTGCTGCTGCCGGTTGCCTTCGCCGTCTCGGCAGCAGCCGCCACCGGTGCGCTGCCCGACTGGGGCAACCTGTGGCAGGTCGTGCAGAACGTGTTCTTCTTCCTCGCCGGTCTGCGTCTGCGCGCACAGGTGCGTCGTCTCGCCGGGCATCGTCCCGGATGGCGGACGGCCGGGGTGCTCGGCGCGGCCTATGCCGCCGGTCTCGTGCTCGTCTGGCTGCTGGGAGCCCAGCGGTGGTTCGGCGTGTGGACGCTCCTGTCGGTGCTGGCCGTGGCGGCGGGGGTCAGTGTCTGCGCTCTGATCGACCGGTGGGAGGCCGTCGCCGCGCCGCTGCGCTGGGTGGGACGGCGGACCCTGCCGATCTACGTGATCCACATGATCCCGCTCGCGCTGCTTGATCGGATGCTGCGCGAGGTGGACGGCTGGGTGTTCAGCGGGCCCGTCCTGGCCGTGATCGAACCGCCGCTCGTCGTCTCGGTCGTGATCGCGGCGAGCCTGGGTGTGCACGCTCTGCTGCTGCGCGTCGGGGCTCGGGCGCTGTTCGATCCGCTGGTGCTGCGGCGTGTGCGGGTCGCTCGAGGGTCGACTGGTGCGGGCGACGGGTGAGCCGCTGCTTGATCACGTTTCGGTAACCGAGGCGCCGGGGTATTGCGCGAGTGCCCCGACCCTGCTTCACTTCTCTTACAACTTTCAGTAGTAACTGAAAGTTCATGACTCAAGGAGGCGTTATGCACAGCACTGCAAGACTGATGATCGCCGCTTCCGCGGTTCTGGCTCTGTCGCTCGCGGGATGTTCCGCGTCGGTGACCGATCCCGATGACACCGACGGAGCCGATCCGGTGCGCTTCGCGGTCGAGAAGCCCGACAGCCTCGTGCCCGCCAACCAGTTCGCCTCGTACAACATCGTCATCGCGATGTTCTCTCCGCTCACGGCGATCGATGATGCAGGTGAGATCACCTACGTCGCCGCTGAGTCGGTCGAGTCCGATGACGCGAAGCTGTGGACCGTGACGCTGCGCGAGGGCTGGACGTTCCACGACGGAACGCCGGTCACCGCCCAGGACTACGTCGACACCTGGAACCACGCCGCATACGGCGCGAACGGGTGGGTGAACGGTGCCCAGCTCGCCGGCATCGTCGGATACGCGGACCTCAACCCCGTCGACGGCGCCGAGCCGACCGCGACGGAACTCGCCGGGCTCACCGTCGTCGACGATCTCACCTTCACCGTGGAGCTCAACGCCCCGGATCGGCAGTTCCCGCTGCAGCTCACCGCAGGCCAGACCGGCCTCTACCCGCTTCCGTCGGAGGCGCTGACCGACATCGACGCGTGGGAAGAGGATCCCGTCGGCAACGGGCCGTTCGAGCTGGTCGACGGATGGTCGGACACCGACCCGATCGAGGCGGTCGCCTATGCGGACTACGCGGGCAACGCGCCGAGCATCGACGCGGTCACCTTCGTGCCCTACCTCGACACCGCGACCGCGTACACCGACGCTCTGGCCGACGAGATCGACATCGTCGCGATCGCCGGATCGCAGGTCGCTCAGGCACGCACCGACTTCGGCGAGCACGTCTACGAACTCGACGCTCCGGGCGTCGACTTCCTCGGGTTCGACCTGACCGACCCGCGCTTCGCAGACCCGCGCGTCCGTCAGGCCATCTCGATGGCGATCGACCGCAACGCGATCAACGACGCCATCTTCGGCGGCTCGCAGGTACCGGCGACCTCGCTCACCGCACCGAGCATGCCGGGCGACCCGCAGGGCGTCTGCGGCGAATACTGCGAGTTCGACCCCGATGCGGCCCGAGAGCTGCTCGAGCAGGCCGGTGGGTTCGAGGGCGATCTTGCTGTTCACTACATCGCGAACTGGGGGCAGGAGGACCTCTTCGAGGCGATCGCCAACCAGCTGCGCCAGAACCTCGGCATCGAGAGCGTCATCGCGACCCCATCCGTCGACTTCGCCGCCTTCGTCGACAGCGTCAATTCCCACGAGGTCAACGGACCTTACCGTGCTCGGTGGGGTGCGCTGTACCCGAGTCAGCAGAACACCCTGACGGCTGTCTACACCGCGACCGGCGAGGGCAACTTCGGCTCCGGCGGCTACTCGAACCCCGAGGTGGACGCGCTGCTGCAAGAGGCCAACGCGGCCGACACCTTCGACGAATCCTCCGAGGGATACGTGCGGGTGCAGGAGCGCATCCTGGAGGACTTCCCGACGGTGCCGCTGTTCGGCAACCGGTATCTGTACGTCACGTCGGAACGCATCTCCGAACTGCACACGGTCTCGGGAAGCGTCGACCTGACCAAGGTCGCCATGGCGTCCGCGGCATCCTGATCCCGATCGAGAGAGGCGACACGTCGTGCACGATTCCGCAACGGCACCGACCACCGGCACGGTGGATGAGATCCTCCGTCGTGCCGGCGGGGTGCCGGATCACTTCGCATTCCCGACCGTCGATGAGCTGAACCAGCAGATGGAGCAGCTCCGCTCGCGGTATCCCGAGCTGATCGGGGTGCAGCGCATCGGAACCAGTCGCCTCGGCGAGGCGATCCCGTTCTACTCCATCGGGAAGGGCTCGCGGTCGGCGCTGATCGCCGGAGGAGTGCATCCGAACGAGCCCATCGGCTCGCTGACGATCCTGCACCTCGTCGAGCAGCTGGCTTCGGATGCCGCGTTCCGCGAGCGCCTCGACACGACCTGGCATATCGTTCCTTGCGCCGATCCCGATGGGATGAGGCTCAACGAGGGGTGGTTCGCCGACCCATCGGACCGCGAACGCTATGCGCGGGAGTTCTTCCGTCCGGCCCCCGACGAGCAGGTGGAGTGGACGTTCCCCTTCTCCTACAAGAAGGCATACTTCGACGCGATGATGCCAGAGACGCAGGCACTCGCCCGCGCGATCGACATCTCCCGGCCCGATCTCTATGTCCCGCTGCACAACAGCGAGGGCGGCGGTGCGTACTTCTATCTCTCCCGCCCGGTGCCGGCGCTCTACCCGCTGCTGCATGCGCTGCCGGCCGCGCTCGGCGTGCCGCTGCACACCGGCGAGGCGGAGGCGGCGCACTTCACCGTCCTCGCTCCGGCGATCTACGAGATGGGCACGCTGCAGGACGCCTACGACTGGACCGAGTCCTACGGCCTCGACCCGTACCCGCCCGGGGCGGCCGGCGACGCGTCGACCTCGTACGCGCAGAGATACGGCACGCTGTCGCTGATCGCCGAGCTGCCGCAGTTCAGTGATCCGTTCGCCGATGACACGACCCGGTCCGAGACCCGCTATCGCGATGCCTTGCGCGAATCTGGTCGGCGTCTGCAGGAGACCGGGGCCGCTCTCACCGCCCTCATCGCACGCGTCGAGCCGCATCTGCGCCTCGATACCCCGCTGCTGCGTGCAGCTCGGGTCTTCGCGCCCTCCGCGACAGCAGCCGGGGAGGAGCACCGCGCGCGGGCGGCCCAGGAGACCGATCGGCACGCGACGCTCTCCGAGGTCGAGGCGCTGTCGGGCGTCGTGCGCCTGCACCGACTGCGCTGGGGTGGGATGCTCGTGCGCGCGCTTCGCGCTGAGGTCGACGCGGGCATGGCGGCACCCGTGGTGCGCCGGGTCGCCGTCGAGGCTCAGGAACTGTTCGACGGCTGGCTCCAGGAGGCCCTGCGCGGGGGTGGCTCGACCCCGCTGCCGTTGAGTGCGGTGGTCGGCGTCCAGTTCGGGGCGATCCTGGCCGCGCACTCTCAGCTCGAAGGGACGAGCCGATGGCCCTCGGACTGAGTCTGCTCCAGCGGCTGGTGGGCTTCGCGATCGTCTTCTTCGGAGTGACGTTCATCATCTACTTCACCGTCTTCAGCATGCCCGGCGATCCGATCCGCGCGCTCGCCGGTGATCGGCAGCTGTCCCAGTCCGTGGTCGATGCCCTGAACTCGCGGTATCTGCTCGATCAGCCGCTGTGGGTGCAGTACACCAACTACATCGGCAACCTTCTCACCGGCGACCTCGGCGTGGACCTGCGCGGCCGTCCGGTCGCCGGCCAGCTCGCCGCACGCTGGCCGATCACGATCATTCTCGCCCTCACGGCGTGGACGATCCAGATCATCCTCGGCCTCGCGGTCGGGATCGTATCCGCCTTGAAGCGCGGCACGGTCATCGACCGCGGACTGCTCGTGATCTCGATCGGCCTCAGCTGCATCCCCGTCTTCGTGCTCGGCATCACGGCGCAGATCGTGTTCGGCGTGCGTCTGGACTGGCTACCCGTGGCCGGCATCCGAGAAGGGTGGCCGCTGGCCTACCTGCTCCCGTCGCTCGTGATCGCCATGTTCGGGCTGGCATCCGTCTCGCGTCTGGTGCGGGGGTCGATGATCGAGAACCTCGATGCCGACTACGTGCGCACGGCGCGGGCGAAAGGACTCGGGGAATCGCGCGTGATCGGGCTGCATGTGATGCGCAACTCCCTGATCCCCACCGCCACATTCCTCGCGACGGACCTCGGATTCCTGCTCGGCGGCGCGGTCGTGATCGAGGGCATCTTCAACCTCCCGGGCGTCGGGAACCTGCTGTTCCTCGCGATCCGCGATCACGAGGCGACGCTCGTCGTCGGAATCTCGACCGCGTTGATCATCATCTTCCTGCTCACCTCGCTGATCGTGGACGCCCTCCACGCACTGCTCGACCCGAGGATCCGTCGTGGCTGACCCCCAGAACCAGACTCCGCGCACCGCGAAGATCACGGTGCCGAAGACCATGGCCATCCCGACGGCAGCGCGGCGCGAAGGCTCCTGGCGGAGGCTGGTGCGCCGACCGCTGCTCTGGATGGGCGCCGTCGTGCTTCTCGTCATGGGCGCATTCGCCGTCGCTCCCGGGCCCTTCGCGGCGCTCTTCGGCAACGGAGATCCACGGGCATGCGACCTCGCCGACAGCGCGAAGAGAGCGAGCGCCGGCCACCCCTTCGGCTTCGACGTACAGGGCTGCGACATCTGGGCGAACGCCGTCTACGGTGCACAGAGCTCCCTCGCGGTCGGCTTCCTCGCGACGGCGATCGCTCTTCTCATCGCCCTGCTGCTCGGCACGCTGGCCGGCATGGGCGGCAGGGCCGCCGACTGGGTCGTCTCGCGCGTGACCGAAGTGTTCCTGGGCTTCCCGTTCCTGCTCGCCGCGATCGTCGTGCTCAACATGCTCGGCGCCCGCAACGTGCTGACCGTCGGTGTCGTGCTGGGCGTCTTCGGCTGGCCGATGATGGCACGACTGATGCGCGGATCGGTGCGATCCGTGGCCAAGGCCGATCACGTGCTCGCGGCACGCACGATGGGGTTGGGCACGGGACGCATCATGTCACGCTACGTGCTGCCGAACGCCGTGCAGCCCGTGCTGCTGCTCGCGACTCTCACGATCGGCGCCGTGATCGTCGCCGAGAGCACCCTCACCTATCTGGGCGTCGGGTTGTCGTCCCCGGCGATCTCCTGGGGGCTTCAGATAGCCGCCGGATCACGGGTCTTCCAGTCGGCGCCGCACGTACTGGTGCTGCCGAGCGTGCTGCTCGCGATGACGGTGCTCGCCATCGTCACGATCGGCGAGGAGCTTCGCAGCGTCTTCGATCCGAGGGAGCGATCATGAGTGCGATGCTGATCGGGACGTCGCCGGAGAAGGAGAGAGTATGACCGAGCACAACACCGCTGAAGAGCGCGAGGAATACCGCCGTCAGTTCGCCGAGGAGATCTCGCTCATCTGGGAGATGGCCGGCACCTCGCGAATGGACGGGCGCGTGCTGGGCTATCTGATGATCATGGATCGCCCGTACATCTCATCAGCCGACCTCGCCGCGGCGCTGGGGGCCAGCACAGGCGCTGTCTCCATGGCGACCCGACGACTGATCGACACGAACTTCATCCGCCGCCATTCGCTTCCCGGTGACCGGAACCACTACTTCATGGCCGAGGAGGATCCGTGGGGCAGCTTCCTGGCCAACGAGCGCCGGTACTTCGACCGCGAGATCCGGTCGCTCGATACGGCTCTGCGTTGGCTCAGCCCGATCGAGACCGACGCCGCCGTGCGTCTGCGCAACGGCCGCGACTATCTCGAATGGGTGCAGGACTACCACCACAAGATGCTCGCCGACTGGTACGAGCACAAACGCGCTCGCGATGCGGGCGAGGACGAAGCGTGACAGATGGATGCCAATGAAGCAGTTCTGCGGGTGCGCGACCTGCGTGTGACCTTCGGCACTCGCGCGCCCGTGGAAGTCGTGCACGGGCTCGATCTCGACATCGCTTCGGGCGAGGTCGTCGCGGTCGTGGGCGAATCCGGTTCGGGAAAGTCGGTGACCGCACTGTCGGTCATCGGCCTGCTGCCGGAGGGCTCGACGGCGACGGGATCCGTCCAGTTGCTCGGGCGTGAGATCCTCGGCCGGTCGTCGCGCGAGCTTCAGCACATCCGCGGTGCGGAGATCGCGCTCATCTCGCAGGATCCGGTCGCGTCGCTGAACCCGGTGTTCACCATCGGGTTCCAGGTGGTCGAGGCGGTCCGTTCGCACGACCGGTCCTTGAGCATCCGTGCGGCGCGGCAGCGGGCGATCGAACTGCTCGAGCTCGTCGACATCCCCGATCCCGCCCGGCGCATGAAGCAGTTCCCGCACGAGCTCTCCGGAGGGCAGTGCCAGAGGGTCGGAATCGCGATGGCGCTGGCCTCCGACCCGCAGCTGCTCATCGCCGACGAGCCGACAACGGCACTGGATGTCACCGTGCAGGCCGAGGTGCTCGACGTGCTCGCCAGGCTCGGTCGCCGCGAGGGGCGCGCGGTCCTGCTCATCACCCACGACATGGGAGTCGTCGCCGAACTCGCGGATCGCGTGGTGGTCATGCGGCACGGCGAACTGGTCGAGCAGGGCACTGCACGGAGTGTGCTCCTGACGCCATCGGCCGGCTACACCCGCCAACTGCTCGAAGCGGTTCCGAGGATCGGATCCCGTGGTGCGTCGGCGTCGCTGGTCGCCGCTCCGGCCGTCCTCGAGATCGACGACCTCGTGGTGACCTACGGCAATCGACTCAAGGGTGCCTTCCGGGCCGTCGACGGCGTGAGCGTGCGCGTGCAGAAGGGAGAGATCCTCGGACTCGTCGGCGAATCCGGCAGCGGAAAGTCGACGATCGGACGCGCGGTGATCGGGGCGGCCCCGGTGAGCGAGGGCACGATCGCCATCGAAGGGATCGACATGCGCACCGTGTCGCGGACCGAACGACGACGCCTGCGTCGCCGCGTCGGGGTGGTCTTCCAGAACCCTGCGCTGTCGCTCAACCCGAGGTACACCGCGCGTCAGAGCGTCGAAGAGCCGTTGCACAGCATCCGCGGTCTGCGCGGCCGCGCGCTGAGCGAACGGGTCGACGAGCTTCTCGAGTCGGTCGGACTCTCGGATCGCGCCGATCGCTACCCGCACGAGCTGTCCGGCGGACAGAAGCAGCGCGTCGCCATCGCCAGGGCGGTTTCGCTCGATCCGGCGCTGCTCATCGCCGACGAGCCGACCAGCGCGCTCGACGTGTCGGTGCAGGCGCAGGTGCTGGAGGTGTTTCGAGAACTGCAGACCCGGCTCGACTTCGCATGCGTGTTCATCAGTCACGACCTCGCGGTGATCGACGAACTCTGCGACAGCGTGACGGTGCTCAAGAACGGTCGCATCGTCGAGTCGGGTCCGCGCACGCAGGTGCTGGAGCATCCGGAAGACCTGTACACGCGACGCCTGCTCGCCGCCGCTCCTGTGCCCGACCCGGACGTGCAGCAGGCGCGCCGCGCCGAACGCCTGGCCGCGGCGGCCGTGCGGTGAGATCGCCGAGCCCGAGCCCGAGCCCGAGCCCGAGCCCGAGCCCGAGACAGAGGAGAGAACCATGAGACACGCCCCCGATTACGCCCTGGACGACGTCGAGACGGTTCGCGCCCTCGTGCGCGAGAACCCCTGGGGCACGATCGTCAGCTTCGTGCCGGAGCGAGGACTCGTCGCCTCGCACTACCCGCTGCTGCTCGAGGAGGACGAGGAGGGCATTGTGCTCGTCAGTCATGTCGGGCGTCCCGACGAGCGCCTGCACGGGCTCGGAGAGCGCGAGCTGATGGTGATCGTCTCCGGCCCCCAGGGATACATCTCGCCGGGGTGGTACGACACCTCGCCGGCCGTGCCGACGTGGAACTTCGCGGTCGCGCACCTGTACGGCAGGCCCGAGATCCTGTCCGACGATGAGAATCTGGGAGTGCTCGACCGGCTGGTCGCATACTTCGAGAACGCGCTGCCCGAGCCTTACCTGATGCGCCAGACCTTGGAGAACGCGGCGTATGCGGAGCGCATCGTGCATGGCACGGTGGGCTTCCGACTGCGCGTCGACCGGTTCGAGGCGAAGGAGAAGATGAGTCAGGACAAGCCGGACGAGGTCGTCGACCGCGTGATCCGTGCGCTCGGAGAACCCGGTCCCTATCGGAATCCTGCGCTGGCTGCGCGCATGGCACGCGTTCGGGGAACAGGACAGGACGCATGATGCCGTCCGCGCTGACCCTGCAGAATGTTCGCCCCTATGACGGTGGCGAGCCCCTCGACGTCATCCTCCGCGACGGCATCATCGCTCGGATCGCCCCGGCGGGAACGGTGGCGGTGAGCGGCGAAGCCGTCGACGGCGGCGGGCGCTGGATCGGGCCGGGGTTGTGGGACGGGCACGTGCACTTCACCCAGCACGTGATCCGCCGCCGTCGCGTCGATCTCACCGAGACGCGCAGCGCCGCCGACGTCCTCGACGTGGTGCGACGGGCCCGCGCCGAGGGGATGCCGCTGAGCGACGGGATGCTCATGGGATACGGCTTCCGCGATGGTCTGTGGCCCGTGCCTGCATCGCTCGACGCGCTGGATGCCGCTGTGCCCGACGTCCCGGTCGTGCTCGTGAGCGGTGACCTGCACTGCGGGTGGATGAACCGCGCGGCCGAGACCGCCTTCGGGCTGTCGCTCGACGAGACCGGGCTGCTGCGCGAGGACCCCTGGATCCGGCTGCTGCACTCATTCGATCAGGCCGGTGATCTGCCGCTCTCCGCATATCGAGAGGCCGCTGAGGCCGCCGCCGCGCGCGGCGTGGTCGGTGTGGTCGAGTACGAGAACGCGGACAACGCCACGGCGTGGTCCGAACGCACCGGGCAGGGTCTCGACAGCCTGAGGGTCGACATCGCGGTCTGGCCCGATCGGCTGGAGGACGTGATCGCACGCGGCCTGCGCACGGGTGATGTCGTCGACGAGCGCGGACTGATCGAATTCGGCCGGCTCAAGGTGATCGTCGACGGATCGCTGAACACCCGCACTGCGTGGTGCTGGGACCCGTACCCCGGTGCGGACCCCGCGCACCCGCACGCCTGCGGAATGGAGAGCGTGCCGATCCCCGAGCTGCGACGCCTGCTCGCGATGGCCGGCGCGGCAGGGATCGACGCCGCGGTGCATGCGATCGGCGACCGTGCCAACACCGAGGTGCTCGACACCTTCGAGGACCTCGGGATGCGCGGAGTGATCGAACACGCGCAGCTCGTGCGGGAGGAGGATTTCGCCCGTTTCGCTTCGTTGGGACTGGTCGCGAGCGTGCAGCCCGAGCACGCGATGGACGACCGTGACGTGGCCGACCACCACTGGGCCGGTCGTACAGCACGTGCCTTCGCCTTCGGATCGCTGCATCGCGCCGGTGCATCCCTGAGGCTCGGGTCCGATGCGCCGGTCGCGCCGCTCGATCCATGGATCGCGCTCAGCGCTGCGACTGCCCGCAGCCGCGGCGATCGGAACGCGTGGCATCCGGAGCAGCGACTGCCTCTCGATGTCGCACTCGCGGCGTCAGTGCGGAGCACGCTGGCCGTCGGACAACCTGCGGATCTCGTGCTCACCGATGCCGATCCGTACACCAGCGACCGCGACGGGTTGCGCGCCATGCCGGTCGCGGCGACCCTGCTGGGCGGACGTTTCACCTGGCGTGAGCTCTGAGGAACTCCTGAGCCGGCACCGCGAGCCGGAGATTACAGCCGATCCACGCCGATCACGGTGACGACGGCCTCGCCGGCCTCGTCGGACGCGGCCAGGTCGACGGTCGCCGAGATGCGCCAGTCGTGGTCGCCGGCGGGGTCGTCGAGTATCTGGTGCACCGTCCACTCCGCGGCGCCCTGCTCGATGAGCAGCATTGCCGAGCTTCTGGCATCCGCTCCGGTGAGGATCTCGTCGTGCTCGGCGTAGTACGCGTCCAGCGCGTCGGACCAGCCGTCGAAACCCGGATCGAGCGCCTCCAGCCCGTCCATGTCCTCTCGTGCGGCGAGCTGCACCCGACGGAACAGCTCGTTGCGCACCAGGATGCGGAATGCGCGCACATTGGAGGTGAGCCGCTTCGGGGCCGGCGGCACGATCGGCTCGTCGTCGGGGGCGGCGAGCACGCCGTTGACCAGCTCCTCCCACTCATCCAGCAGGGACGAGTCGACCTGGCGGACCAGTTCGCCGAGCCACTCGATGAGGTCGCGCAGATCCTCGGTCTTCAGGTGTTCCGGGATGGTCTGCGATGCCGCGCGGAAGGCATCCGACAGGTACCGCAGCACGACGCCCTCCGACCGGGCGGTCTTGTAGAAGGCGACATATTCCCCGAACGACATGGCTCGCTCGTACATGTCGCGCACGACCGACTTCGGATGCAGCTCGAAGTCGCGGATCCACGGCTGGGCGGCACTGAACGTCTCGAACGCCGCGGACAGCAGCTCCTCCAGCGGCTTCGGGTACGTGATCTGCTCGAGCAGCTCCATGCGCTCGTCGTACTCGATGCCCTCGGCCTTCATCGCGCCGACGGCCTCGCCGCGGGCGATGAACTCCTGCTGGGACAGGATCGCACGCGGGTCGTCGAGCGTGGACTCCACGATCGAGATCATGTCGACCGCGAACTGCGGAGAATCGGGGTCCAGCAGCTCGAACGCGGCCAGGGCGAACGGCGACAGGGGCTGGTTGAGCGCGAAGTTCGGCTGCAGGTCGACGGTGAGGCGGATGCCATCGGCGTCGTCCTCGACGACACCCGATTCGCGCAGCGTGCGGTAGATGCCCAGTGCCCGCAATGCGAGAAGACGCTGCTTCGCGCGCGGCTCGTGATTGTCGTATACCAGTGCGCGCATATTGGCGAAGACGTCTCCACCGCGGCCGATCACGTTCAGCATCATGGCGCTGGTGATCTGCATGTGCGAGGTGAGGGTCTCCGGCTCCGAATCGATCAGCTTGCGGAACGACGGCTCGCCCCACGACACGAACCCGTCAGGAGCCTTCTTGCGGATGATCTTCCGCTTCTTCTTGACGTCATCGCCCGCCTTGCGGATCGCGGCGGCGTTCTCGCTCTCGTGCTCCGGTGCCTGCGCGACCACCGTGCCGGCCGTGTCGAAACCGGCGCGGCCCGCACGCCCGGCGATCTGGTGGAACTCGCGGGCGTTGATCTGCCGCATCCGCTGTCCGTCGAACTTCGTCAGCGCCGTCAGCAGCACCGTGCGGATCGGCACGTTGATGCCGACGCCGAGGGTGTCGGTGCCGCAGATCACCCGCAGCATCCCGCGCTGCGCGAGCTGCTCGACCAGGCGGCGGTACTTCGGCAGCATCCCGGCATGGTGCACGCCGATGCCCATGCGCAGCAGCCGTGAGAGGGTCTTGCCGAACGCCGTCGTGAACCGGAAGCCGCCGATCAGCTCGGCGATCGCATCGCGCTGCTCGCGGGTGGCGACCTTCGCGCTGGCCAGCGCCTGCGCCCGCTCCATGGCCGCCGCCTGCGAGAAGTGCACGATGTACACCGGGGCCCGGTCGGTGTGCAGCAGGTCGTCGATCGTCTCGTGAATCGGCGTCAGCTCGTAGGAGAAGTGCAGCGGCACCGGTCGCTCGACGCCCGTGACCACGGCCGTCTCGCGGTGGGTGCGCCTGGTGAGGTCGGATGCGAGGTCGGTGACGTCCCCGAGCGTCGCCGACATGAGTACGAACTGCGCCTGCGGCAGGGTGAGCAGCGGCACCTGCCACGCCCAGCCGCGGTCGGGGTCGCCGTAGAAGTGGAACTCGTCCATCACGACCTGCCCCACGTCGGCCGCCGGCCCCTCGCGCAGTGCGACGTTCGCGAGGATCTCCGCGGTGCAGCACACGATGGGGGCATCCGCGTTGACCGAGGAGTCGCCGGTGACCATCCCGACGTTCGCCGCGCCGAAGATGTCGACCAGGCTGAAGAACTTCTCGCTGACCAGCGCCTTGATCGGTGCGGTGTAATACGTGCGGCGTCCATCCGCCAGAGCGGCGAAGTGCGCGCCGACGGCGACCAGCGATTTGCCGGTGCCGGTGGGTGTGGACAGGATCAGGTTCTGCCCCGACATGATCTCGATGACCGCCTCGTCCTGGGCGGGGTACAGGCTGATGCCGGTCGACTCCGCCCACTCGACGAACGCCGTGTAAACGGCATCCGCATCGGCACCGCGGACAGGAGTGGGATCGAGAAGCATGATGCTCTGATCCTTTCACCTCGTGGCCCGGACGCGACGCAGTCGGCGATTCGGGCGCGCGAACCAGATCGCGATATGATGAAGTCATCATCTCCGGTCGATGGAAACCGGTGTGAAGAGCGTCCAGGAGGTGCACCGAATGCTCAGCGATCCGAATCGTCCGCTGTACGAGGTGAAGGCCGGTCTGTTCAAGGGCCTGGCGCACCCCATCCGCATCCGCATCCTCGAAGAGCTCTCGCGCATGCCCGAGGCCACCGTCACCCAGCTTCTGCACGCCATCGACCTCGAGGCATCGCACCTCTCCCAGCACCTGGCCGTGCTGCGACGCAACCGCCTCGTCGTCTCCGAGCGCCGCGGCAGCCTGGTCTTCTACCGGTTGGCCTACGCGGAGGTCGCCGATCTGCTGCGCATCGCGCGCACCCTGCTCGGCGAGATCCTCGAGACCACCCGCGAGCAGCTCGTCGAGCGTGACGGACTGCCCGATATCCCGGTGCGGACGTGAACTTCAGCGCCCTGCTGTCCCTGCTCCCCTCGCGCACGGACTACCGGGCCGTGCCCCGCACCTGGCGCGGCGATCTGCTCGCCGGCATCACGGTCGGCATCGTCGCCCTCCCGCTCGCGCTCGCCTTCGGTGTGAGCTCGGGCGCGGGTGCCGAGAGCGGGCTGGTCACGGCGATCATCGCCGGCATCGTCGCGGCGATCTTCGGCGGCTCCAACGTGCAGGTGTCCGGACCCACCGGGGCCATGGTCGTGGTGCTCGCGCCCATCATGGCCGCGCAGGGCTCCGGCGCTCTTGCGCTCATCTGTCTGCTCGCCGGCATCATGGTGCTGCTCGCCGGCGTGCTGCGCCTGGGGCGCACCATCAGCTATATCCCGTGGCCGGTCATCGAGGGCTTCACCCTCGGCATCGCCATCATCATCTTCCTGCAGCAGGTGCCCACCGGCACCGGCACGCAGCCGGGGGAGAGCACGAACGCGGCGATCGCGGCCGTGCAGTCGCTGATGACGGTGTCCTGGCCCGAGCTCGGCTGGTCTCTGATGCTCTTGGGGCTCGTCGTCGCGATCATGCTGATCGGCCTCAAGGTCGCGCCGAAGTTCCCCGGATCTCTGGTCGCCATCGTGGTCGCCGGCCTCCTCGCCGCTCTCCTCGATCTGCCCGTCGACGTGATCGGCGAGCTTCCCGCGGGCCTTCCGGCGCCAGTGCTGCCCGCGGTCGATCTGGGAACCGCCATCGGACTGGTCGGCCCTGCCGCTGCCGTCGCCGCGCTCGCCGCGATCGAATCGCTGCTGGCGGCCCGTGTCGCGGCAGGCATCTCCGACACCGGCCCGTACGACGCCGACCGTGAGCTGGTCGGCCAGGGACTGGCATCCATCGCCGCCGGATTCTTCGGCGGCATGCCCGCCACCGGCGCCATCGCGCGCACCGCCGTCAGCATCCGCGCGGGAGCACGCACCCGACTGGCCGCCGTCGTGCACAGCCTGCTGCTGCTCGCGGTCGTGCTCGTCGGAGCATCCGTGGTCTCACGCATCCCGCTGGCGGCCCTCGCCGGCGTCCTGATGGTGACCTCCTGCCGCATGGTCGCGCCGTCGACCGTGCGCGCCGTGATGGGATCGACGCGATCGGATGCCGTGGTCTTCGTCGTCACCGCGATCATCACCGTCAGCGTCGACCTCATCTACGCCGTGCTGATCGGCGTGCTCGTCGCCGGATTCTTCGCGCTGCGCCAGCTCGCCAAGGCCAGCGGCGTGCACCGCGAGGAGCCGCCCGGTGCCGCGCAGCCGGGTGATGAACGAATCGCCGTGTTCCGCATCGAGGGCGCCCTGTTCTTCGGCGCGGCGGAGCGCATGATGCAGCGCGTCAGCGAGCTGCGTGACATCGAGGTGGTCGTGATCCGGATGTCGCAGCTGCAGATCCTCGACGCCACCGGCGCCCAGGTGATCACCGACATGATCCTCTCGCTGGAGCGCCGCGGGATCACCGTGCTCGTCAAGGGCATCCAGCCGAGACACCTGAAGCTCGCCGAGCACGTCGGGGTGCTGCGCTCGCTGCGCCACCAGAATCACCTCTTCGACGACCTGCCCACCGCGGTCGCGCACGCCCGCAGCCACGTCGCCAGGGCGAGGGCCTGAGCTCTGACCGCGGGTCAGGGCTCGTCGCGCAGCTCCCCGTGGATGCGGCGCAGATCCTCCATGAGCGAGCCGACGAGGATCCAGTGATCGGATGCCGGCGGGCGCACGACCAGGGGAGCGGTGAGCGCCGGAATGGTCGAGGTCATCGCGCCGGGCTCCGGCGCAGCATCCGTCTCCTGCACTGCGAGCCGGGCGTCGTGCCCGGCCCGCCGCAGCTGCTCGGCGATCGCGCGGACGGCGGGATCATCGGCCAGGGAGTCGTCGTAATGGTCGAAGTACGCCCGGGTCATGCCGACCACCTGTGTCACCACCGGCGAGAGGCGCTCGTACAGCTCGCGGATTTCGGCGAGATCCTCCCGATGCCGCGAACGGCGCGGATTCAGCGACAGCGACTCCTCGGCGGCCTTCAGTGACTGCTCTGCCGCATCCTTCATCGGACGCAGCAGTCGCACCTCGAGCATGAGCTCCTGCAGCTGCGCCCCGGTGCGGACGGCGGGCAGCGCGTCGGCCAGGCGGTCGAGCGACGCGGCGACCTCGCGGCCCAGCATCCTGACATCGCGCCGGGCCGGCACGGACAGCACGGGCGGGACGATCACGATGTTCACGATGAAGCCGATCGCGGCGCCGATCAGCGTCTCGATGATCCGATCGACGGCATAGTCGGGGTTCGACGAGCCGAGGGCGAGCACGAGGACCGCCGAGATCGCGACCTGGTTGCCGGTTCCCGTCGACGCCCGCAGCGCCCACGCGGCCAGCATCGCCACCACCACTGCCGCCAGCACCACCCAGCTCTGCGGACCGAGCAGCAGGCTCAGCAGCATCGCGATCACGACACCCGCGATCACCCCGGCGCTGCGCTCCAGCGCCTTCGACAGCGACTGGTTCACGCTCGGCTGCACGACCAGCAGTGCCGCGATGGCGGCGAAGATCGGCAGGGGCCCCGGCAGCAGCCACCCCGCGATGAGCCAGGCCGCGATCGTCGCCGCGGCCGACTTCAGCACCTGCAGCAGCGGTGCGCGGCGCGCGGAGCGGATCGTGGCGGGGAAGCGCATGCGTCAACGGTAGTCGGCCACCCGCTCGGGAGGAGAACTCCGTGATGGGAGGAGGAATGCGCGGCGAGTCTCCTCCCGAGGGCGAGTTCTCCTCCCGAGCGTGCGCGACCAGGGACGCGTGCGCGAGGGACGCGTGCGCGAGGGACGCGTGCGCGAGGAACGCGGGCGCGAGGGATGCTCAGGCGGTGGCGGCGCGCAGCGCGATCTCGATCATGTCGCCGAAGGTCTGCTCGCGCTCGAGCGCTGTGGTCTCCTCGTGCGTGACGAGGTGATCCGACACCGTGCAGATGCTCAGCGCGCGGCGCTGCCTGTACGCGGCGAGCGTGTACAGCGCGCTGGTCTCCATCTCCACGGCCAGCGCACCGTGCGCCACCAACGGCTCGGTCAGTTCGGGGCGGGTGGAGTAGAACTGGTCGCTCGAGTACAGCAGGCCCACGTGAACGCCCGCATCCAGCGCCATCTCCTCCGACGCCTCCACGGCGGCGCGCAGCAGTGAGAAGTCCGCGACCGGCGCGTAGTCGAGTCCGTGGAAGCGCACCCGGTTGATGCCCGAGTCGGTGCACGCGCCGCTGGCGATGATGATGTCGCGCATGCCGACGCGCTCGGTCAGCCCGCCGCACGATCCGACCCGCACGATCGTCTGCACGTCGTAGGAGTCGAACAGCTCGTTGGCGTAGATCGACATGGACGGCTGGCCCATGCCCGAGCCCTGCACCGAGACGCGGTGCCCGTTCCACGTGCCGGTGAAGCCCAGCATCCCGCGCACCTCGCTGTACAGCGTCGCGTCCTCGAGGAAGTTCTCGGCGATCCACCTCGCCCTCAGCGGGTCTCCGGGGAACAGGACGACGGGGGCGATCTGACCGGGCTCTGCGCCGATGTGCGTGCTCATGGTCCCAGCGTATGTCGGCGCGGAGTGGTTCGATGAAGAGCATGGACGTCGAGCGGATGCTGCGCGAGCAGCGGCGGACGCTGTGGGCGACTGCCGCCTGCTTCGTGCTCGGCCTGTTCGCGGGCACGGCCGTGCTGTGGGGTGCGTCCCGTCCGTTCAGCGGCGACGGCTCGGTGATCATCCCGGTCGCGCTGGTGGCGGGCCTGATCGCGGCGGTGGCATTCGTCGTCAGCTCGAGGGTGCATCGGCCGGGCGAGACGACACCCATGCCGCCCTGGCAGGCCGTCGTCTCGAACATCAGTGCAGCGGCGGTCACGGTCGCGCTCGCCGGCGTGACCGGCCTGGGCGTGCTGCTGGCCGGTGAGGTGCTGGCCACCGGGCTGCAGGGGCTGCAGCTGCCGGCCATCGGCGGCGGGGTGTTCACGGCCGTGGCATCCGCGCTCGGCGGAAGGATGGCGTTCCGCACCGGCATCCGTCTCAGTACGGGTGACGTCGCGTCACTGCTGTTCGCCTTCCTCATCATCGGCACCCTCTTCGCGATGCTCACGGCTGCCGACACCGCCTGGTGGGAGCGCAGCTTCTCGGAGCTCGGCATCGGCTCGGGCGGCTGGGCGTTCAACGGCACCGTGGTCATCGCGGGCCTGCTGATCGCGACCACCGGCTCGTACCTCGGCCGCGACCTGCACCGGATGCTGGGCGACGCCGCCCTGCGGGGGATCGCCGCGGTGGTGATCGTCTGGGCAGGCGCCGGGCTCGCGCTCGCCGCCGTCGGCCTGCTGCCGCTGGACCGGGTGCCGGGACCGCACGCGCTCGCCGCGTTCGCGACGCTCGGGCTGCTTCTCGCCGGCGTCGTCATCGTGACGGTGCTGATGGGGACGATGCGGATCCTGCGCGTGCTCACGATCGTGCTGGTCGGGCTCATCGCCATCGCGGTCGTGCTCGCCTTCGGACCGCACCTGCTCCCGGTCGCGGCGCTGGAGGCCGTGGTCGTCGGGCTCGTGCTGCTGTGGCTGACCACGCTCGTTCAGCTGCTCGGCATCCTCGCCCCCGCTGTGTCGCGGCCGTCGGCGAGGCGCTCGCCGCTGCGCTGAGGCTGGCGCGCCGCGCCGATTCCGCGCGGCGTGGATCAGAAGTGCACGTTCCCGCGCCCGTTCAGCGGCGTCATTGATCCACGCCGGCTCGCCACAGATGGAAAGTGCTGGTTCCGGGACCTGCGCACCGACGTTCTCCATCCGCGCACCCCGGTATCCTGGACAGGCGACTGGCGAAGCCGGATGACCGGCAGGGAGCTCAAGTACGGCATCGTCCGCCTGGGTGCCCATCACAGATGGGAGTACCCGTGCGCTACGGGATGAATCCGCACCAGTCCGCCACGGTCGAAGGGGGCCCCGCCGTCATAGGCGGCGCACCCTCGCTGATCAACTACCTCGATGCTCTGAACGCGTTCGCGCTCGTCCGGGAAGCCGACGAGGCCGGCGGCCTGCCCGCCGCGGCGTCGTTCAAGCACGTGTCTCCGGCCGGTGCCGCGCTGGCCGGCACGGTCGACGACGTCGCCGCCGAGACCTGGCGCACGCCCGACGTCGCCGCCGACAGCCTGATCTCCGCATACGTGCGCGCCCGCGACGCCGACCCGAAGTCGTCCTTCGGCGACGTGGTCGCGCTGTCGCGCCCGGTGGATGCCGAGACCGCCGAGTTCCTGCGCACCGTGATCTGCGATGCCGTGATCGCCCCCGGCTACGAGGAGGGCACGGTCGAGACGCTGAGCGCGAAGAAGTCCGGCAGGTTCCTGATCTTCGACGCCGGAACCGACTGGCAGCCTCCGGCCCGCGAGCGTCGCGAGGTGCTGGGCGCCGTCATCGAGCAGGACCGGGATGCCGCCGACCTCGCCGCCGCGCTCCCCGCGGGCGCGCTCGACGACCCGCACCGCCGCGACGCCCTGCTCGGCATGGCCACCGCGCGCTACACCCAGTCGAACTCCGTCGTGCTGGTGCAGGGCGGTGCGGCCGTGGGCATCGGCGCCGGGCAGCAGAACCGCGTGGACTGCGTGCGCCTCGCAGGGGCCAAGGCCCGCGTGTGGTGGCTGCGGCGGCATCCGTTCGTCCGCGAGCTCGCGGTGGTGGACGGGATGCGGCGGCAGGATCGGCTGAACTGGCAGATCCGCTTCGCGGGCGCCGAGATGACCCGCTCGCAGCGTGCCGAGTTCGCCGAGCTCTTCGGCGCCGAAGCATCCGCACGCTACGACGACCGCACCTGGCGCGAGGAGTGGGCCGAGAAGCTCGACGACGTGACCCTGGTCTCGGACGGCTTCCTGCCCTTCCGCGACAACGTCGACCACGCGGCCGAATACGGCGTCGGGACGATCGTCGAGCCGGGCGGATCGACGCGCTCCGACGAAGTCGCTTCAGCCGCCGCCGAGCACGGCATCGCCCTGGTCACGACCGGACTGCGCCTGTTCCACCACTGAGCCTCTTCCACCACTGAGCCTGTTCCGCCGCCGAGCCCCGCGCTCAGCCCTGCCGGCGCACCATCTCGGCGATCCACAGCGGGGCGAAGGGCGAAGTGCAGTTCGGCGGGGTGGGGTAGTCGGCGAGCACCTGCAGGCGCTCGCCGATGGCGACGGCGCGCTCGCGCAGCGCCGGGTGGTGGATGCCGATGTACGCGAGCGTCTCGTTCATCGCCCACTGCTCGCGCGAGGGCGCGTCGCGCAGCTCGCGTTCGATGCGGTCCAGCAGCCCGTCCAGGTCCAGTCCGTCCGGGCTCTTCACCACCCGCACGGATGTCAGCGACCAGGCGGCCGCGCGGGCGTCGGCGTCCGCATCGTCGAACCAGCGCAGCCGCAGCTCCTCGGCGAGCGGCGACTTCTTGGCGATGTAGTTGACCGTCCAGTCGTGCGCCTTCGCGCTGCGGGTCGTGCGCAGCATCCGGTCGATCTCATCCGCCGGCAGCTCGCGCGGCTTGGCGATCAGCAGTGCGAGCAGTTGCCCGGCGACATCGTCGGTGGTCCACAGCTCGCGCGCGAACGGCGTCGACATCCCGATCCGCTTCGCCAGAGCACGCATCTTCGACAGGTTCACGCCGTGCGCATCACCGTGCCGCTCGTTCACGGCGCGCGCCTTCGGATCCTCGAGCGCGGCGAGCTCGGCCAGAGCCTCGGGAGCAGTCATCGTCTCCATGGCTCACAGCGTATCCGGGACGGACCTGCTCCGTCTGCGTCGCCGCCCGTTCGGACGCCGGGCGGTAATGTGAACGTCAACACAGCCGCCCACGACCCCGGAGCGACATGCCCACAGCATCCCTCACCTGGCGCGACGGCCGCCTCTTCCGCGACGGAGAGCCGCATCGCGTCCTCTCCGGTGCTGTGCACTACTTCCGCATCCATCCCGATCAGTGGGAGGACCGCCTGCGCCGCCTCGCGGCGATGGGCGCGAACACGGTCGACACCTACGTCGCGTGGAACTTCCACGAGCGCACCGAAGGCGAGTTCGACTTCAGCGGCTGGCGGGATGTCGCGCGCTTCATCCGCCTGGCGGGCGAGGTGGGCCTGGACGTGTTCGTGCGCCCCAGCCCGTACATCTGCGCCGAGTGGTCGAACGGCGGCATCCCGTTCTGGCTCTCCGCCCGCACCCGCGCGCTGCGCACGAGCGACCCGGTGTTCCTGGCCGCTGTCGACGCCTGGTACGACGCGCTCATCCCGCAGCTGGAGTCGCTGCAGGCCGTGCACGGCGGCCCGATCCGGCTCATCCAGGTCGAGAACGAGTACGGCTCCTACGGTTCGGATGCCGCCTACCTCGCCCACCTGCGCGACGGGCTCCGCGCACGCGGCCTGGTCGAGATGCTCACCACCGCCGACGGGACGACGACCGACATGGTCGCCAACGGCAGCATCCCCGGCGCGATGGGCACCTTCACCTTCGGCACCGGCGTCGCGCTGGCGCAGCGGCTGCGCCGAGACGACCACCACCTGATGTGCAGCGAGCTGTGGGGCGGCTGGTTCGATCACTGGGGCGAGAAGCACCACGTGCGCTCGGCCGGCAGCATGATCGCGACGGTCGATGAACTGCTGGATGCCGGCGGCTCGGTGAGCATGTACATGGCGCACGGCGGCACGAACTTCGGCCTCTGGGCGGGGGCGAACCATGACGGCACCCACCTGCAGCCCACGATCACGAGCTACGACTCCGACGCACCGATCGGCGAGGACGGAACTCTCAACGACAAGTTCCACGCTCTGCGGGCGGCCTTCGCGCCGTTCCACGACGGCGAACTGCCTCCCGTTCCGGATGCGCCGCGGCACCAGCCGGCGGCATCCGCCCGTCTCGTGCCGTCCGCCTCGCTGCTGGACGTCGTGCGAGCGCAGCCCGTCGTCGCCACAGCGCCGCAGCCGCTCAGCTACGAGGAGTTGGGCGCGGAGGACGGTCTGGTCGCCTACTCCTGCGATGTCGTCTTCGAGCCCGGCACGGCGCTGACGCTCCTGGAGCTGCGCGATCGTGCCACCGTCTTCCTCGACGATGTGCGCCTCGGCACGATCGAGCACGACGGCGCGCAGGCGCTCGATCTGCCCGCCGAGGGCGGTGCCGGCCGGCTCACGATCGTGGTCGAGAGCCTGGGACGCGTCAACTACGGCCCGTTCACCGGTCAGCACAAGGGCCTCCTGGGCGGGGTGCTCATCGGCCGGCGGTTCCAGCACGGGTGGGAGCATCGGATGCTGCCGCGCGATGCGGTCCCCGAGATCGACGGCGGCTCGATCGGCGTCGACGGCCTGGCCACGGCATCCATCACGATCGCTCGCCCGGCGGATGCCTGGCTGGCCTTTCCCGGGGGAGCCAAGGGCATGGTGTGGCTGAACGGGTTCCTGCTCGGCCGGTACTGGGATCGCGGCCCGCAGGTCACCCTCTATGCGCCCGGCCCGCTGTGGCGGGAGGGAGCGAACGAGATCGTGGTGCTCGACACCGACCGTCTCGGGGCGAGCGTCGAGATCCGTGAGGCCGCGGAGTACGGTCCGCAGGAGGAGTTCATCGGAGCGTGAAGGGCGGGGTCTCCGCCGTCGCCGAGCGCACGGTGCCCGACGACTCAACCTCCGGGAAGCACCATCGGAACGCCGTACGCCGGGTCGATCAGGATCCGTGCGCGCAGCTCGAACAGCTCGTCGATGAGTTCCGCGGTGACGATGTCGGTCGGCCGGCCTTCCGCGACGATCCGCCCGTCCTTCATTGCGATCAGGTGCGTCGCGAATCGGGCCGCCTGATTGATGTCGTGCAGCACGGCGACGATCGTGCGCGAGGCATCGCGCATACCGGAGATCAGCTCGAGCACGTCGTTCTGATGGCCGATGTCGAGGAAGGTCGTCGGCTCGTCCAGCAGCAGAGCCGATGTCTGCTGGGCCAGCGCCATGGCGATCCATACGCGCTGTCGTTGACCGCCGGAGAGCTCATCCATCTGACGATCGGCGAGGTCGAGCGTTCCTGTCGCGATGAGTGCGTCGTCGACCGCGCGTTCGTCGTCCTCCGACCAGCTGCGCAGGATTCCCTGGTGCGGATAGCGCCCTCGGCTCACAAGATCGAGCACGGTGATCCCGTCCGGCGCGATCGGAGACTGCGGCAGCATCCCCAGACGTCGGGCCAGCACCTTCGACGGGAGGGAACGCACGTCCGCACCGTCGAGCAGCACCGCGCCGCCGGCAGGTCGCAGTATGCGGGCCAGTGTGCGCAGCAGCGTCGACTTTCCGCAGGCGTTCGGTCCGATGATGACGGTGAGTTCGCCGGGAGGGATGCGCACGTCGACGCCGTCGAGTATCGCGGCGTCCGCACGATAGCCGACGCGCAGCGCCTCGCCGATCAGCTCGGGTCCAGAAACGATCGCGCTCATCTCCGTCTTCCTTCCACGGCCAGCAGCCAGAGCAGATAGGCGCCGCCGGCGCATACGGTGACGGCACCGACGGGCAGCAGGATGCCGGGCAGCGCATGCTGCGCGACGATGTCGGCGGCCAGCAGGATCAGTGCGCCCGTCAGTGCGGCCGAGAGCAGGTCGACGGAGGCACCCCGGCCGCGAAGCCGACGGCCGATCTGCGGTGCTGCCAGCGCGACGAAGGCGATCGGCCCGGCTGTGGCGGTCACCACTGCCGTCGTCAGGATGCCGAACACGACCAGCAGCGCCTTCGTGCGTTCCAGGCGCAGCCCCAGCATGGCGGCGGTGTCGTCTCCGAGCTCGAGCATGCTCATCCACCGCTGCGCGACGGGCATGATCACGAGGGCGGCCAGTGCGATCGCTGCGGCGACGGCGACGGCGGCCGGGGTGACCTTGGCCAGGCTCCCGGCACCCCACACGGCCGCACGCAGCGCCTCGTCCACATCGGCTGTCACCGCGAACCACTGGTTCAGGCCGCCGAAGAACAGGCTTATCGCGATCCCGACCAGGATCAGCCGTGTGCCGGACACGCCATCCCTGAATGCGAGGGCGTAGACGATGACCGCGGCGATCAGACCTCCGACGACGGCAGCGCTCACCGTCGCCGCGTAGCCGCTGGCTCCCAGCATCATCGCGACGACGACCCCCGTGTACGACCCGGCGTTGAAGCCGATCACATCGGGGCTGCCGAGCGGATTCCGGGTGAGCGACTGGAAAACGGCTCCGCTCATGCCCAGCAGTGCTCCGAACAGGATCGCGGCGGCGATCCGCGGGCCCCGCCACTCCCAGACGACCTTGCGCGCAGCCTTGCCCCCGCCGCCCAGCAGCGTGTCGGCGACCTGGCCGACCGAGATCGGGAACGACCCGAGCGTCACCGCCCAGAGGGCGAGTGCGACGATCACCGTGAGCATCACGGCGGCGAGCACCAGCATCCGTCGATCGATCCGGACGCTCACGAAGCCGGTGCGCACGGTCAGCGCGCGCCTCACAGGTGCGCCGCCCGGGGATTGCGGGCGAGCAGCGCGAGAATCGGCGCGCCGATCAACGCGGTGACGACGCCGACCTGCAGCTCTCCCGGTGCCATGAACCGGCCGAGGATGTCACAGATGAGCAGCAGCGACGGCGCGACGACGGCCGAGAAGGCGATGATCCTGCGTTGATCGGGACCGGTGAAGGGACGCACGATATGGGGGACGATGAGGCCGACGAAGGCGAGTGGCCCCGCGGCGGCAGTGGCGGCTCCGCAGAGCAGAGTCGCCGACACGGCGACACCCGCACGGGTGAGCCCGACCCTGGCCCCGACGGAGCGCGCCAGATCCTCGCCGAGCGCGATCGCGTTCAGCGCCCGCCCGCTCATCAGCGCCAGCACCAATCCGATCGCGATCCAGGGAGCCACCGCCTCGAGCACGCCGCTCGGGCGGTCGGCGATCGTTCCCGCGCCCCAGAACCGCATCCGATCGAACGCCTGCACATCGATCAGAGCGAGGGTCTGAGACAGCCCCACCATCACCGCGCTCGCGGCGACTCCCACCAGCGTCATCCGCAGTGGAGACGGCGGTCGCTCCCTGGCCGCCGCCAGCAGATAGACCAGGATCACCGCGACGAGAGCGCCGATGAACGCGAACGGCAGGTACTCCTGGATGCGCGTCACCCCGAGGAAGGCGACGGCGAGCGTGATCGCGAGACCGGCGCCGGCGTTGACGCCGAGGACGCCGGGATCGGCGAGAGGGTTCCTCGTGTAGGCCTGCATGAGTGCGCCGGCCACGCCGAGCGCGGCACCCACGAGCACTCCGAGTGCTGTGCGCGGCACGCGCAGGCCCAGCAGCGTGGCCTGCGAGATCGCATCGGACGAGCCGAGGGCCGCACGCCAGAGCTCCGGAAGCGGGATCTGCGCGGAGCCGAACGCCAGGCTGGCGACGCACAGCACGGCGAGGATCAGGATCCATGCCGCGAGGGCCGAAGCGGTCGCCGCAGGGGATCGGCGGCGGAGCGCGCTGGCGGGTGCGGTGGTCGTCATCGGGATGCAGGCAAGCGTTCGGAGCGGTTGCTAAGGTAAGGCTAACATCACCTCGGGGGCATCTGATGCGCTCCCGCAACCCATGCTCCTGATTCGAAAGTCACTGATGCGCGTAACACGATTGCTCCCCGCGACCGCCCTGCTCTCCGCCCTCGTCCTGCTCGGAACCGGCTGCGCGCCGGCATCCGAGACCGACGCGAGCGAGAACCCGGCCGAGTCTGCGACCCGGACCGTCGCGACGGATTACGGCGACGTGGTCGTGCCGGCCGACCCGCAGAAGATCGTGGTGCTCAACTACGCGCTCACCGGCTACCTGTACAACCTCGACCAGCCCGTCGCCGCGACGATCCCCGAAGACGCCGACGGCGGCGAGGGCGCGTACTCCGAACTGTGGGGCGATGCTCCCGAGAAGGACGGCACCACGTTCCTGCCCTGGAGCGTCGACGGCTTCGACCTCGAGGCGATCCTTGCGCTCGAGCCCGATCTGATCGTCGGCGGCGGCATCGGCTTCCCGCTCTTCCAGGCCGAGCAGGTCTACGACGAGCTGAGCGACATCGCCCCCACCGTGCTCGTCGGAAAATCGCTCGACACCTGGCAGGAGCAGTTCGAGTTCCTCGCCGATGATGTGTTCGATCAGGCAGACGAATACGCCGAGGCCGTCGACGCCTACGAGAAGCGCGTGGCCGAGGTCAGGGAATCGATCACACCTCCGGAGGGCCCAGTGGTCTACGTCACCTTCACCGGCGACGGAACCCCCTTCCCGCTGGTGGAGTCGGTCGGGCTGCCCAAGGAGCTCGCCGAGGTCGGGATCGAGCCCGCACCCGTGTTCGCCGACAACGACTTCGAGGTGTACGGGGGCGGCGGCGACATGTTCGAGATCTCCAACGAGCAGGCCGGCCAGGTGATCACCCAGCCGACCCTGTTCGTGCTCGGATTCAACGGCGACTTCATGGACGCCCGGACGCTCGCCGAGAACCCGCTGTGGTCGGCCCTCCCCGCCTTCCAGAACGACAGCGTCCACGATCTGCCGTACTGGTCGCTGCGCGGCGACTATGACGAGGCACTTGCGACACTCGACATCATCGAGGAGATGTTCAGCTGACATGGCGCAGCGGGAGTTCGTCACCCACCCGCTCGTGCTGCGACGGCTCGAGGTGGTCTCCGCGCACGATCTCACGCCTCGCATGCGTCGGGTCACCCTCGGCGGAGACCAGATGCGGGTCTTCGAGCGCGATGGTCTGACGCATCCCGCCTTCCACGCACCCGGGTTCGACGACCACGTGAAGGTGCTGTTCGCGGACGACGGGGATGTGGAGAGCGTGCTGCCGATGCAACTCGCCGACGGCATCGAGTGGACGCCCGCGTCGAATCGTCAGGGACGCGACTACACGCCGCGTCGGATCGCAGACGGGCAACTCGATCTGGACTTCGTGCTGCACGGTGACGGGCCGGCCGCGAGCTGGGCCCGCGACGCGATACCCGGCGACGCGCTGTGGATCGTGGGGCCGAAATCGTCCATCGTGCTCCCGGACGATGCGGACTGGATCCTGCTCGCCGGCGATGAGACCGCCCTCCCGGCGATCGGGCGATTCCTCGACGAGCGCCCGATCGACGCGCCGGCACACGTGGTCGTCACGATCGCAGACCCGTCCGCGCGCCTGAGCCTCGCTCTTCGCGCCGGTGACACGATCTCGTGGGTGATCGCCGCGCCCACCGATCGTGACGCACTCGAGCGAGCGGTCAGAGCGGCCCTCCCCGAGGACGGGGATGGCTTCGCATGGGCTGCGGCCGAGAGCCGCACCCTCCTGCCGATCCGGCGACTGCTGTCGCGGGAGAGGCGGATGCCGAAGAACCGCGTGAACATCACCGGCTACTGGCATGCGGAGGATGAGGCCGATGAGCCCCGCCACCCCGAGGTCGCGTCTCCGCTGTCGTGGTTCGCGGTGCGCGCGGCGCTGCGGACCGGCCTGCTCGATCGTCTCGCCGATCATCCCGGTGAGACCGTCCGGGCGGCATCCGCGGCGCTGAGGCTGCGTGAGCAGGAGGTGGAGGCTCTGCTGCCTGCGCTCATCCATCACGGGCTCGTCGTGCGCGATGACAGCCGCATGCGACTGGGCGCCGCCGGTGAGGAACTCCTCGCAGATGAGCACGAGCGGGGAGAGTTCGACGGCCACGAGGCCGAGTTGCTCCTGGCTCTCGAGCACCTCGGCGCAGGAACGGGGTCGGCGGCGTCGCCGTGGTCGCTGCGCGCGGGCTCGACGCTCGCGACCTCCGCCCAGGACGATGCCGAGGTCCTCGACGAGCTGTGCGAGCACGCCGGTCGGCTGCAGTTCATCGCGCACGCCCTGCTGAAGGATCCGATCTGGTCCGGCGCGACGCGCACCCTGGTGATCGGCCCTGGAGCGGCGGCGCTCGCCGACTTGGCGGCCGATGCGGGTGTGGGCGGCGTCTTCCTGGCCGCCGGGCCCCAGGAGCATCTCGAGGCCGGCGACGCCGTCGCAGCCGATGACGGTGCAGATGCCGATCTGGCCGTGGCCGTGTTCGCACTCGGTCATCGCACCGACGACGAATCCGTCGCAGTGCTCGCCGCGCTGCACGGACGCACGTCGACCCTCATAGTGGTGGACGAGGCGCGCGTGGATTCGCTGAGCCCCGTCGCCCATGAGGTGCCGCTGCTGGCGTTCGCCGGCAACGGCGTGGGGCTGCGTGAATCGGATGCCGTGGAAGCGCTCGCAGCGCGGGCGGGCTGGGCGCTGGAGCGCACCATCCCGATGGGCTGGGGTGTCGAAGCCTTCGTGCTGGGTCGGTAGAGGAGGATCTGCACCGTTCGGGAATACCCATGGGGGGTATTCGGTAGTACTCTGATGAACGTACCCTCCAGGGGTACCGGCACAGAGGAGAGACCATGATCACCACCGAGTTCCAGGTGAGCGGGATGACCTGCGGCCACTGCGAGATGTCCGTGCGCGAAGAGGTCGAGAAGATCGCCGGCGTCGAAGGCATCGACGTCAGTGCGCAGACGGGACGCCTCGTCGTGACCTCGACCGACGCCGTCGACGCGGATGCCGTGCTCGCCGCCGTCGACGAGGCCGGCTACCGGGCCGTCGCGGCCTGAGCGGATCATGGCGACCGTGGACCCGTCCCGCGTCGATCTGGAGATCGGCGGGATGACGTGCGCATCGTGCGCCATGCGCATCGAGAAGAAGCTCAACAGGCTCGACGGCGTCACGGCGACGGTGAACTACGCGACCGAGAAGGCGCAGGTCACGGTCGTCGGGCCTCTCGACCCGGCGCTGCTGATCACGACGGTCGAGAACGCGGGATACACTGCGGCGCTGCCCGCCGCACCGCGCCAGCCGGATGGGACGGATGCCGAGGATCCCGAACTGCGGTCGCTGCGGCACCGGCTGATCGGATCGATCGTGCTCAGCGTGCCTGTCATTCTGCTGGCGATGATCCCGGCGCTGCAGTTCACCTACTGGCAATGGTTGTCGCTCACCCTCGCGGCGCCCGTGATCGTCTGGGCCGCCTGGCCTTTCCACCGCGCGGCCTGGGTGAATCTGCGCCATGGCGCGGCCACCATGGACACGCTGATCAGCATCGGCACCTCGGCGGCGTTCGTGTGGTCGCTGTACGCGCTATTCCTCGGCACGGCGGGGATGCCGGGGATGACGCACGGATTCAGCTGGACGCTCGAGCGCGGTGATGGCGCCGCCAACATCTACCTCGAGGTCGCCGCGGGCGTGACGATGTTCGTGCTCGCCGGTCGGTACTTCGAGAAGCGCGCCAAGCGGCAGGCCGGCGCGGCGCTGCGGGCGCTGATGGAGCTCGGGGCGAAGGACGTCGGCGTGCTGCGCGCCGGCGCGGAGGTGCGCATCCCGATCTCCGAGCTGCGGGTCGGCGACGAGTTCGTGGTGCGCCCGGGCGAGAAGATCGCCACCGACGGCGAGGTGGTCTCCGGCTCGTCGGCCGTGGACCGGTCGATGATCACGGGCGAGTCCGTGCCGGTCGAAGTCGCTGCGGGGGATGCCGTCGTCGGCGCCACCGTGAACGCCGGGGGCCGGCTGGTGGTGCGCGCCACCCGGGTCGGAGCCGACACCCAGCTCGCCCAGATGGCGCGGATGGTCGAGGAAGCGCAGACCGGCAAGGCCGAGGTGCAGCGCCTGGCCGACCGCATCTCGGGCGTCTTCGTGCCGATCGTGATCGGCATCGCCCTCGTGACGCTGGTTGTGTGGCTGGTGCTCGGCTTCCCGGCATCCGCCGCTTTCACCGCTGCCGTCGCGGTGCTGATCATCGCGTGCCCCTGCGCGCTGGGCCTGGCGACGCCCACGGCGCTGCTGGTCGGCACCGGGCGCGGCGCGCAGCGCGGCATCCTCATCAAGGGGCCGGAGGTGCTGGAGTCCACCCGCCGTGTGGACACCATCGTGCTCGACAAGACCGGCACCGTCACCGAGGGACGCATGAGTGTCGTCTCGGTCGTTCCCGAGCAGGGCACGGATGCCGCGCAGCTGCTGCACCTGGCCGGAGCCCTCGAGCACGCCAGTGAGCACCCGATCGCCCGCGCCATCGCATCCGCCGCGCGTACTCCCGGTTCGCTCGCCGAGACCTCGTCCGGGCATCCGGACGTCGAATCGTTCCAGAACCTCGAGGGGCGCGGTGTCAGCGGCGTCGTCGAGGGCCACGTCGTGCTCGTCGGGCGGCAGATGCTGCTCGAGGACTGGACGATCCACCCCTCCGCAGAGCTGCTGGCGGCGAAGGCGGATGCCGAGTCCGCGGGGCAGACCGCCGCGCTGGTCGCCTGGGACGGAGCGGCCCGCGGAATGATCGTCGTCGCCGATGAGGTCAAGCCCACCAGTGCGGAGGCCGTCGCTGGGCTGAAGAAGCTCGGCATCACCCCGATCCTGCTCACCGGCGACAATGAGGCGGCCGCGCGGCACATCGCCGCCCAGGTCGGCATCGAACAGGTGCATGCCGAGGTGCTGCCCGCCGACAAGGTCGCCGTGGTGGCGCAGCTGCAGTCCGAGGGCCGGGTCGTGGCGATGGTCGGCGACGGCGTCAACGACGCGCCCGCGCTCGCGCAGGCGGATCTGGGCATGGCCATGGGCACCGGGACGGATGTCGCCATCGAGGCATCCGACATCACTCTGGTGCGCGGTGATCTGCGTGCGGCATCCGATGCCATCCGGCTCTCGCGGCGCACGCTGGGCACCATCAAGGGGAACCTGTTCTGGGCGTTCGCGTACAACGTCGCGGCGATCCCGCTGGCAGCCCTCGGTCTGTTGAACCCGATGCTGGCCGGTGCTGCGATGGCGTTCTCGAGCGTGTTCGTGGTGGGCAACAGCCTGCGCCTGCGCTCGTTCCGCTGACCTCGCACCTCGAGCGGGAATACCCCCTGGGGGTATTGGAGTTGCATCGAGTGACCACGATGCTGCTGAGATCCCAAGGAGGATCCGATGGACCCGCACACGCACGCCGAGCACTCCCATGACGCGTACGCTCGGGAGGAGAACTCCGTGATGGGAGGACATTCCGGGCATCAGGCTCCTCCCGAGGGAGAGATCTCCTCCCGAGCGGGTGCGGGTGCGGGTGCGGGTGCGGGTGCGGAACATGCCGGCCACGCAGATCACGGCGATCATGTCGGCCGGTTCCGGCGGCTGTTCTGGATCAACCTGCTGATCGCGGTCCCGGTGGTCGCGTTCAGCGGCATGTTCGCGATGATCCTCGGTTACGCCGTTCCCGGCTGGGCCCGGTGGATCGCTCCGGTCCTCGGCACGGTCATGTACATCTGGGGCGGGCGGCCCTTCCTCACCGGTGCGGTCAGCGAACTGAAGGCGCGCAAGCCCGGGATGATGCTGCTGATCGGCCTCGCCATCACGGTCGCCTTCTTCGCCTCCTGGGGTGCGAGCCTGGGCATCCTGCACCACGAACTGGAGTTCTGGTGGGAGCTCGCGCTGCTGATCGTGATCATGCTGCTCGGCCACTGGATCGAGATGCGCTCGCTCGCACAGACCACCTCGGCGCTCGACTCGCTCGCCGCATTGCTGCCCGATGAGGCCGAGCGCGTCGACGGCGACGACGTGGTGAAGGTGAGTCCGGCCGACCTCCGGCTCGGGGATGTTGTGATCGTGCGCCCCGGCGGCAGCATCCCCGCCGACGGCAGGATCGTCGACGGGCGCGCCGACATCGACGAGTCGATGCTCACCGGCGAATCCCGCACGGTCGCTCGCACCATCGGCGACACCGTCACCGCGGGCACGGTCGCCACGGATTCCGGACTGCGCGTGCAGGTGACCGCCACCGGCGAGGACACCGCACTGGCCGGCATCCGCAAGCTCGTCGCCGACGCGCAGGCCTCCAGCTCCCGCGCGCAGCGCCTCGCCGACCGCGCGGCCGGCTGGCTGTTCTGGTTCGCGCTGGGCGCCGGCATCCTCACCGCCCTGGTCTGGACGCTGCTCGGCAGCGCGGACGATGCCGTGATCCGCACGATCACCGTGCTCGTGATCGCCTGCCCGCACGCGCTGGGCCTGGCCATCCCGTTGGTCGTCTCGATCGCCACCGAACGCGCGGCCCGCGCCGGCGTGCTGGTCAAGGACCGGCTGGCGCTGGAGAGCATGCGCGGCGTCGACACCGTGCTCTTCGACAAGACCGGCACGCTCACCAAGGGCGAGCCCACCGTCACCGGCATCGCGCCGGTCCAGGGCTGGTCGTCCGATGACGTGCTCGCACTCGCCGCAGCCGCTGAGGCCGACAGCGAGCATCCGCTGGCCCGGGCGATCGTGCACGCGGCATCCGACCTTCCCATCGCACCCGCAACCGGCTTCTCCTCCTCGCCCGCGGTGGGCGTGACGGCGACCGTCGGCGGGCACGAGGTCCGCGTGGGCGGCCCGCACCTGCTCTCCGAGATCGGCGGGCAGGAGATCCCGGATGCCGAGCACTGGCGCACCGAGGGTGCGATCATCCTGCACGTCGTGCGCGACGGTGAGGTGATCGGCGGACTGAGGCTCGCCGACGAGATCCGTGCCGACTCCCGCGACGCCGTCGAGGCGCTGCACCGGCGCGGCGTGCAGGTCGTCATGATCACGGGCGATGCCGAAGCCGTGGCGCAGTCGGTGGCCGGAGAGCTCGGCATCGATCGCGTCTTCGCGGGCGTGCGTCCCGAGGACAAAGCCGCCAGGGTCGCCGCTCTCCAGGCCGAGGGCCGTACGGTCGCGATGGTCGGCGATGGCGTGAACGACGCGCCCGCCCTCGCACAGGCGGACGTCGGCATCGCGATCGGCGCGGGCACGGACGTCGCGATCGCCTCGGCCGGGGTGATCCTGGCATCCGATGATCCGCGCTCGGTGGTCTCGGTGATCGAACTCTCTCAGGCGAGCTACCGCAAGATGACGCAGAATCTGTGGTGGGCGGCCGGGTACAACCTGCTGTCGGTGCCGTTGGCCGCGGGCGTGCTCGCGCCGTTCGGGTTCGTGTTGCCGATGTCGGTGGGTGCCGTGCTGATGAGCCTGTCGACGATCGTCGTGGCGCTCAACGCGCAGACCCTGCGCCGTCTGGACCTGCGTGGTGACCGCGGAGATCTTCAGCGCAGGTCGGGCCACTCCTCGGCGAGCAGGCCGTAGTTCATGCCGTCCATCCATTCGCCGGAGCGGTGCAGGGCGGTGCGGCGACTGAACTCCTCACGACGCATCCCGAGCCGCTCCATCAGTCGCCACGACGGCTCGTTGGCGGCGAAGCACCCGGCGTGCACGCGGCGCAGTCCCAGCGGGCCGAAGCAGAGATCGATCGCGGCGCGCACGGCCTCGATCGCGTATCCCCGTCCGGTGTGCGACGGCGCGAGCGCCCAGCCCAGCTCGGCTTCCGTGCCCTTGGCCTGCTCGGCGACCTCGGCCTGCGCCCAGGCATCCTCGAGCTTGATCATCAGGTCGCCGATGATCGCCGGCGCGCCGCCATCGGCATCCGGAAGGACGATCACGAACGTCATGGCGCGACGCTCCGGATCCGAGTAGGTCTCGTGGAAGGCCTCGCGGGTCGCCGGTGCGCGTCCCAGCCACCGGTTCACCTCGGGCAGTCGGCGGAACGCCCACATCGCGTCGAGATCGGCGTCCTCGAGGGGCCGGATCTCCAGGCGTGCGGTGCGCAGCGGCCAGGCGACAGTGCTGAGCGGCATCCCGTCAGCGTATCCCGGGGATCGTGTCGTCCTCACCGAGCGCGGAGCAGTGCGGCGTGCCGATCAGGCTCCTTCCGCGCGACCCTCTCTCCAGTAGCCCATGAACGCGATCGAGCGGCGGTCGATGCCGAGATCGCGCACCAGGTGCCGGCGCAGCGCCGTGATCGTTCCCGCCTCGCCGGCCAGCCATGCGTACTCGCCGCCGGCGACGCCATCCGGAACCTCCCACAGGACCTCGTCCGGATCGGGCTCAGCCAGCTCGACGGCGACAGCCGCCGCGCTGCGCTTACGTCCCCAGTCGTGCACCGCGGCACTGAGCCGCACGCCGTGCGCGGCGCCTCCGCGGGCGAGCCACGTCACGCGCACGCCGTCCGGCGCGGCCAGCGGCAGGGCATCCGCGTCGGTCGGCACCTCGATGCAGACCTCGCCGACGGTGTGCGCGGGCAGCGACTCGACGATCGAGCAGATCGCCGGCGCGGCGGTCTCATCTCCCGCGATGAGGACGGATGTCGCCTTCCCCGGCTTCCACTCGATGCCGCCCGCCGGCTCCTCGGAGCGCGAGTCCGGTCCCACCACGAACAGCGGGTCGCCGACGCTCGCCTCGGTGGCCCAGGCCGATGCCGGACCGTCGGTGCCGTGCAGCGCGAAGTCGATGTCGATCTCACGGTCGACCGGGCGCGGCGAGCGGATCGTGTAGGTGCGGATGGGGTTGCGCTGCTCATCGGGCAGCTCGCGCCAGCGCCGGTACCACTGCATCATGCCCTGGTTCTCGTCGAACTGCCCCACGTCGGTGACCGTCCCGTCGGCGAACGGGATGATCAGCTTGATGCGCTGATCCAGGCCGTCGGTGCCGAAGTGCTCCAGGTCGTCACCCGCCAACGTGATGCGGGTGAAGCTCGGCGACAGCCGGTTGATGCGTGCGACCGTCGTGCGGAAAGTTCGGTAAGGGTGGTGGCTCACCATTCCAGCCTAGGTTAGGCTTTCCTAACGTGAGTACCATCACGGATATTCCCGAAGGGCACGCCGACGAACTGCACGGCGATTCGCTCGCACTCAGCTACGGGCGCACGCGCGTCGTGCACGAGGTGTCGCTGCATCTGCGCCCCGGTGTGGTCACCGCGCTGATCGGCCCCAACGGCAGCGGCAAGTCCACCGCGCTGCGCGCCCTGGCCCGCCTGCACAAGGTCGACGGCGGCACTGTTCGCATCGATGGTGCCAGCGGTGCACGCGACGCGTCGTCGCTGACTGCCAAGGAGTTCGCCCGCACGGTCGCGATGCTCTCGCAGTCGCGCCCGCATCCCTCCGGCCTCGAGGTGCGAGACGTCGTCGCCTACGGCCGTCACCCGCACCGCGGCAGGTTCTCGGGGATGACGGATGCCGACCGGCAGGCCATCGCGCAGGCACTGGAGCTGACGGGCCTGGATGCGATGGCGCACCGCGCTGTCGATGAGCTCTCCGGCGGCGAGCTGCAGCGCGTGTGGCTGGCCACGGCGCTCGCGCAGGACACCGGCATCCTGCTGCTGGACGAACCCACCAATCACCTCGACCTGCGTTATCAGGTCGAGACCCTCGACCTGATCTGCGATCTCGCCGATCGCGGCACCGCCGTCGGCGTCGTGCTGCACGACCTCGGCCACGCGGCATCCGTCGCCGACGAGGTCGTCCTCATGCACCGCGGTCGCGTGCGCGCGGCGGGTACGCCCGCCGCCGTGCTGACCGGTGAGCACCTCACGGAGGTCTACGGTCTGCCGATCGACGCGAACGTCGACGGTCGCACCGGCCGTGTGCAGGTCACGCCTCGAGGCCGCCACCACGATCGCGCGGGCCGTGCGCTCGCCGCGCTCTCGGCCTGATCCCCCGATTCTCCTCCCCCATCCGATACCGACCCTCACCCCGGAGCCCCACACGATGAAGAAGTCCCTCGCCGCCCTCGCGACCCTCGGTGCGCTGACCCTCGCACTCACCGCCTGCGGAACCACGCAGGCGGCCCCGGACAAGGCCGCGGGCACCACGACCTCCACGGCGAGCGGCGTCGGCTGCGCCGACGACAGCACGACCACGTCCACCGGCCCCGTGGAACTCACCGACGCGTTCGGTCGCAGTGTGAAGCTGGACAAGCCCGCCGCGAAGGTGGCGGTGCTGGAGTGGCAGCAGATCGAGGATGTGCTCTCGCTGTGCCTGACGCCGGTGGCGGTGGCGGATGCCGACGGATACCGCACCTGGGACACCGCGGAGGAGCTGCCGAAGGACGTCAAGGACGTCGGCACCCGCCAGGAGCCCAACCTCGATGCGCTGTTCGCGACCGAGCCCGACCTGGTGATCGTCGAGGCGTACACGCGTGACGACGCGATCATCGCCCAGCTGGAGAAGTACGGCGTGCCGGTGCTCGCCACGCTCGGCGCCGATGCGAAGGATCCCATCAAGCAGATGCTCGGCACCTTCGACCTGATCGCGCAGGCCACCGGCCGCACCGAGCGCGCCGGTGTCGTGAAGGACGAGTTCGAGGCGAAGCTCGCCGAGGGCGAGAAGGCCGTGACCGGCGCCTCGCTCGCGGGGGCGCCCTTCGTGTTCTTCGACGGCTGGGTCGACGGCGGCAACGTGTCGCTGCGCCCCTTCGGTCAGGGATCGCTGATCGGCGAGCTCGGCGAGAAGCTGGGCCTGAAGAACGCCTGGACCGGTGAGGTCGACCCGGCCTACGGCCTCGGACAGACCGACATCGAGGGCATGACGACCATCGGCGATGCCATGCTGCTGTACACCGGCACCAATGACCCCGACTCGGAGAGCTTCATCGACGCCGCGAAGAAGAACCCGGCGTGGGCGTCCATCCCGGCCGTCAAGGAGAACCGGATGGACGCGTTCCCGGCCGGCATCTGGACCTTCGGCGGGCCGCGCTCGGCCGAGCAGATCGTCGATGCGTACGTGGACGTCATCACGAAGTGAGCGGCAACGCGCTCGATTCGGCTCCCGCGGATGCCGCGGATGCCGGCGACCACCGCACGGCTGACCACCGCACGGCTGACCACCGCACCGGCAGCATACGGGCGGGCGTCTGGACGATCCTCGGGCTGCTGATCGTGCTCGTCCTGGCATCCGCCTGGCACCTGACGCAGGGCACCAGCGGCGCGGTGTTCGCGAACCCCGACATCCTCTTCGGATCGCGGCTGCCGCGACTCGCCGCGGGGGTCGCCGTCGGCCTCGCCCTGGGCGTCGCGGGTCTGCTCATGCAGTCGCTCGCCCGCAACCCGCTGGCCTCGCCCGACACGCTGGGCGTGACGGCGGGTGCGTACTTCGCGATCACCGCCGTGACCGCGTTCGGGATCAGCATCCCGTTCTGGGCATCCGGTGTCGTCGCGGTGATCGGCGGGCTGTTCTCCGCCGGTCTCGTGCTCGGTCTGGCCGGCGGTGCGGCATCCTCGACCACCCGGCTCGTGCTCGCCGGCTCGGCGCTGGCGCTGGCGCTGCAGGCCGGCACCTCCACGCTGCTGGTGCTCTTCGACGAGGAGACGAAGGGTCTGTTCGCGTGGGGCAGCGGCAGCCTGTCACAGCTCGGCATCGAGTCGTTCCTGCGTGCGGCGCCCGTCATCGTGGTGGGTATCGCGCTGGCCCTCGTGCTCACCCGCCGGCTGGACGTGCTCGCCCTCGGCGACGACACCGCCTCGTCGCTGGGCGTGCCGATCCGCTCCACGCGCATCATCGGCATCCTGCTGTCGGTGCTGCTCACCGCCGCCGCGGTCACCCTCGCCGGCCCGATCGGGTTCGTCGGACTCTGCGCGCCCGTGCTCGCCCGGCTGCTGTCGCGTCTGGTCCCGGCACTCGGCCGGCACGCGCTGCTGATCCCGGCGACCGGACTCATCGGCGCGATCGTCGTCATCGGAGCGGATGCGGTGCTGCGCGCGATCATCGGCGCCGAGGGTGCCATCGCGGTGCCGACCGGGGTCGCCACGACCCTGCTCGGTGCGATCGTGCTGGTCGCGATGGCCCGTCGGCTGCGCGACGCCGGACCGACCCGGCGGCCGCCCGGCATCCGCTTCGGCGTACGCAGCGTCCGACGCTTCCGCATCGTCGTGATCGTCGGCGTCGCGGCTCTCGCGGCCGTGATCCTGATCGGGATGCTGGTGGGCGCCACCCCGCTGCTGACCGGCGACATCCTGCTGTGGCTGCAGCACCAGGCGCCTCCGCTGGTCTCCTTCGCGCTCGACGAACGCGCGCCGCGCGTGATCGCGGCTGTCGTCGCCGGTGCGGCGCTCGGTCTGGCCGGCACGATCACGCAGGCCGTCAGCCGCAACCCGCTCGCCGAACCCGGACTGCTGGGCATCACCGGCGGCGCGGGACTCGGAGCGGTGCTCGTCGTGACGAGCGCCACGGCAACCACCTTCGGGATGCTGGTGGCCGCCATCGTCGGCGCGCTCCTGGCGTTCGGCCTCGTGTACGCGCTGGCCTGGCGGGGCGGGCTCAGCGCCGATCGGCTCGTGCTGATCGGCATCGGCGTCTGGTACGGCACGAGTGCACTGACCACCTTCGTGCTGCTGCGGTCGAACCCGTGGGACACGCCGAAGATCTACACCTGGCTCTCGGGCACGACGTACGGGCGCATCTGGGAGCAGGTCGTTCCGCTGGTGATCGTGCTCGTCATCGCGCTGCCGTTCGTGCTCGCGCAGCGCCGCCATCTCGACATCCTCGCGATGGACGAGGACACGCCCCGCCTGGTCGGCATCCGACTCGAGCGCACCCGCCTGGCGCTGCTCACCGCGGCCGCCCTGCTCGCCGCGCTCAGCGTCACCGCCGTGGGCGTGGTCGGCTTCGTCGGGCTGGTCGCCCCGCATGCCGCACGGGCGCTGGTCGGTGCTCGTCACACGCGTGTGGTCCCGGTGGCGGTGCTGCTCGGTGCGGTGCTGGTCGGGGTGGCGGATGCCATCGGCCGCACCGTGCTCGCCCCCGCCCAGCTGCCCGCGGGCCTGGTGGTCGCCCTGATCGGCGCCCCGTACTTCGTCTGGCTGCTCTGGCGCTCGCGCGACGCGTAGTCCCGTCTTCGCGCCCCGCCCACTCGCCGACACCCCCTGTTGTCGCCCACACCCCCGGCTGCGGATGCAAGCAGCCAGGGGTCTCGACAGCGGACGGGGGTCTCGGCGCATACGAAAGGCAGAGGAAGGTCATCAGGGGCTCCGATCCAGCGCATGGATCGCCCGCAGGCTCGGCTGATTGGGTCTGATCATGGGCACCTCGCCCGCTGAGAGGACGAGATCATGAGCACCACTGCAGACCCCCGCTGGCTGGACGCGAACGGCGACGAGATCGACGAGGACCACCGCGGGCTCGTCTACGACATCCGCACCCTCATCGACCGGCGGCGGATGCTGGGCATCTTCGGCGGCCTCGCGGCGACCACGCTGTTCGCGGCGTGCGCGCCGACAGGCTCCGGCAGCGGTCGCACTTCGTCACCCGACGGCGGCGGTCCGGGCGGCGCGGCTCCCGCCCAGGACGACGGCGACCTTCTCGAGGGCGAGGTTCCGAACGAGACCGCCGGGCCGTATCCGGCGGACGGGTCCAACGGTGTGAATGTGCTCGACGACTCCGGCATCGTCCGCAGTGACATCCGTTCGAGCTTCGGTTCGTCGTCGACCACGGCCGACGGCATCCCCCTCGAGATCGTGCTCACCGTGCGGGATGCCGCGACGGGCAAGGCCATGGCCGGCGCCGGCGTGTATCTCTGGCACTGCGACCGCGACGGGAACTATTCGCTCTACTCGGATTCCGCGAAGGACGAGAACTACCTGCGCGGCGTGCAGGAGACCGACGACACCGGCACGGTGCGCTTCACCTCCATCTACCCCGCCTGCTACACCGGCCGCTGGCCGCACATCCACTTCGAGGTCTACGAGGATGTCGACACAGCCGTGGCCACCGGGCCGATCGTCAAGACCTCGCAGATCGCGCTGCCCGAGGAGACCAATGCGAAGGTCTACGCCACCGGCGGCTACGAGAGCAGCGTCCGCAATGCCGCACAGGTCACACTCACCGGCGACAACGTGTTCGGCGACGACGGCGGCATCCTGCAGATCGCGACCATGACCGGCGATGTCGACAAGGGCTGCACCGCAGCGCTGTCGATCGCCGTATGACGTCGATGACCACGCGAATGCCCAGCCGATTCCGAACCCGCGAGCGTAACGTCGAGGACATGACAACGGTCCCCGTCGATGATGCCGCGATCGCCGAGGCGAGGCAGCTGCGAGACGCGTTCCAGCGTTTCCTGCGCGAGTACGAGTTCGGGATGCGGGAGGTCGAGACGAAGATCTCGATCCTGCGCGACGAGTTCACGCACATGCACGCGTACAACCCCATCGAGCATGTGAAGAGCCGACTGAAGACGCCGGACAGCATCGTCGAGAAGGTGGCTCGCCGTGGCGTCGACGCCGACTTCGACAGCATCCGCGCCGAGATCACCGACATCGCCGGCGTGCGCATCACCTGCAGCTTCGAGAGCGACGTCTACCGGCTGTTCAACCTGTTCACGACGCAGGACGATGTGACCGTCCGCATCGTGAAGGACTACATCGCCAACCCCAAGCCGAACGGCTACCGCAGCCTGCACGCCATCGTCGAGGTGCCCGTGTTCCTGTCCACCGGACCGGTCGCGGTCCCGGTCGAGGTGCAGTTCCGCACGATCGCGATGGATTTCTGGGCCAGCCTCGAGCACAAGATCCACTACAAGTTCGACGGACGCGTGCCCGCTCACCTCGTGCAGAGCCTGACGGATGCCTCGGATGCCGCACAGGAGCTCGACCAGCGCATGGAGCGGCTGCACCGCGAGGCGCTCGAGATCAATCACCGGGTCATCGAGGCCTGAACCGGGTGCCGAGGGCGCCGGCACTCAGCCGAGGAACTCCCGTGCGGCCGTCGCCATCGCGCTCACCCCGACCTCGATGGTCGGGTGGATGACGGGCGCGAAGAACGGCGAGTGATTGGTCGGGATGTCGCTGTCGAGCGTGCCCTTCGCGGCCGCCGCGGCGAATTGCCGGGGAT